>Ga0180222_1000016_pt1 | contig 423220 bp, 441 predicted proteins | sample eDN5th37CKraftOP_FD_151336 | JGI IMG/M metagenome (GOLD analysis project Ga0180222, IMG submission 151336) | Enriched Organic Plus compost microbial communities from Emeryville, California, USA - eDNA 5th pass 37_C Kraft OP (version 2) (version 2) ... | reverse complement strand
GTGCCGCCGGAGGCCGGGGAGACCCCCTCCCAGCGCGCCCGGCTCGAGCGCAGGTGCCACTGGAAGGCCAGCGCCACAAGGACCCCGATCGCGATCAGGCTCATCTTGGCCCAGAACGAAAAGCTCAGCAGCTCGCGCCGCGGCTCGCCGATGGTCAGCAGGATGCCCGTGGCCGCCAGGACGCACAGCGCCGTCCAGAACCAGGGCGCAAAGCGGCGGTTGACCGCCGACACAGGCTGGTCCGCGCTCACCGCGCCCAGAACCCGAAGGTCGATCATCAGCACTGAGCCAAAAAGCACCCCGATCGCGATAATGTGCACACACTGAACCGCCGGGATCACCCAAAGCGTGCTCTGAATCAGAAGACTAAGCTCCGTGCCGCTCAGCCAGTTCGCAAACGATTCCATTTTCTACTTACTCGCCATGTTCTGGCGCCCCCTCGGCGCCCGTTGCGGCTTTGCCCTCCCGGGCCGCACCGTTCCGCATCCCTGTAAAATTCTGCCGCAGCGCATGACGCGCCGCGGCAGAACGTGTCCGGCCGTACGCCTTATTCAGCGGCGGGTGCCTCTTCAGCGGCGTCTTCGCCGGCTGCAGGCTGGGCCTCGGTGGCGTAGTCAGGGATGAACTCTTCTTCCTGGGCGCCTTCCTGCGGGATCTCGCCGCCGCCATGCTCGGTCGATTCGGCAACATCCCAGCAGAATTCGCCCGCCGCCGGAGGCGTGTTGGCAGGGCACTTGTAGAGCGCCGAGCCGCCACGGTCTCCGCCAGGCTGGCCGTTGCGCAGCGGGTGCAGGCCGATCGAGAAGATCGTGCCCGGGGGGAACCCGTTCACCGAAATGCCCTGCTGGGCCGCCTGGGCCGCGCCCGCCATCTCGACCGCCCAGATGATCGGGTTGCCGTTGTCGTCGCGCTGCACCGAGGTGCGCTCGTCGTTGAGCGGGGCAAAGAAGATCTGCAGGTGGTTCGCGTCCGGGTTGATGCGGGTCACGACGCCCGTGAACACGCGCACCTGGCTCCCGTCGAACATCGCGAACGAGTGGTGCGCAAGCGCGGGGGCCAGCGCACCCAGCATGACGGCAACAGCAGCGACGCCAGCCAAAAGGGTCTTGGTGAATTTCATGTAAGTCTCCTCGTTTCAGCCCCGATATCGAGGCTAGCCTTTCAATTCAAGGTCCGAAAGCGGCACGATGCCGCGCTCGACTGTGATGCTGCCGGATCTCAGAACCCGAACAATGCATTCGACTGTGGCGGGGTCATGCCTTCCTCGTGATACTGGCTCCAGATCTGGGCCCAGGGGCGCCCGAACCAGTCAGGTTGCTGATATTCAAACACCTGACCGTTGGAGATGTTCTGCTGGAAGCCATCGACCGGATAGATGGTCGGCAGACATTCGATGAACACGTAAGGCGTGACCTCGTTCAATCTTCCCATCCAGGCCAGATCTTCCACAAGCCGAACTGGTTCGACCAGCGCTTCCGGATCGTAGAAGATCGTTTCATTGCGCAGCCCGATGAATTCTCCGGCGTCGTCATAGCGCGGTGACAGGATTTCTACAATCTGCATCTGATTGGAGAATTCGAAGCTGGAATGGTTGGTCCAGCCCTGCAGGTTGGAGGTCCAGGAGACCAGGGTATCCTCGTCCCAGAACCCGACCGTTTCACCGTACCAGCGCGGCACGTCGGCCCCCAGGCGCGGCGTTTCGCCCGAGGTGTCCATCTCCCGCCCGATATTGATGTGGCGGATGAAATTGTCGGCAACGCCCGAAAGCCACTGCACCAGGTCCGGGGTGACCATGAGGTCCAGCGTCGTGAAAGCCGGCCAGGAATACCAGCGCGCCATGCCCTCGGGCCAGCAATAGGCGGCGGGCCATTGATGGGCGTTGGTGACGCCGATGTGATAGGCCTGCTGCACGAAGCGGGTCTGATACTCCTCGGTCAGGAGCGACAGCAGCGTAGGGATCTGGTTGATATGGGCGTGGATCCACTGGCTCCGGCCGTTGTGCTGGCCAGAGTCGTTGCGGTTGGTCTCGACATTGCGTCCGTAACGGCCGCTCCACTCGGGCATGGTCGACTGGGTATGCACCGTCGGGCCGCCATTGGCCGTGGTCTCAGCCAGCAACGCCTCGTAATGCTCCTGCGCCGTTTCGAACGGATAGGGGCTGACGATGGCGTCGCGGGGATAGTCGCGGTCGCAGAAGCCCCAGGGGGCCTGGGCCGCGTCGGAATTGTTGACCGGGCTGGTATTGGGATAGGCGCCCCAGTGGTCCTCGATCGCGAGCGAAGAATTGCAGCGGAAATACCGCGGATCGCTCCACAATTCGCGGTCGGCGTAAAAGTCGGTGGTCGTGAACAGGTCGACTTCGAGGGGCTCCACCCCCTCCGGCGTCTCTCCTGCCTGCGCGGCGAACTCGGTACGGCCGCCCATGGGGCCGCCGGCGCCCACCACGGGCGCAGTCGCGGGCTCCAGCGGCCAGCCGCGTCCCACGCTCTCCTGCGCATGGACCGCACCAGCCGCGCTTGCCAGGATCGCGGCAAACGAAACCGCTATCCCAGCCGTCTTGCTATTCAAAAACATAGCCATTTCTCTCTCCTCTAGAAAATGGGCCTGTTGCAGCAAGCTTCTTCTGGCGGCCTTTTGTTGCTCTTGTCCCGCCAGCCTATTGGTGGCCTGTTCTGGGCCCCTGCCCGGCGGCTTCGATGCCGTCGGGCAGGAAAGATGGTGACGACGGCGCGGCTCAGAACCCGAACAGCGCGTCCGTCTCGGGCGGGGTCATACCCTCCTCGTGATACTGCTCCCAGACATGCGCCCAGGGCCGCCCGAACCAATCGGGCTGCTGGTACGCGAAGACCTGGCCCGGAGAGACGTTCTGCTGGTAACCCTCGATCGGGTAGATCGTCGGGTTGCACTCCACGAAGATGTAGGGCGAGACCTCGTTGAGCGCGCCGTCATTGGACAGTTCGCGTACGATGCGAACCGGCTCCACGAGCGCCTCGGGATCATAGAGGATGGCCTCGTGCAGCAGCCGCGGATTCTCGCCCTCAGCAACCTCCACCGGGGAGTAGATTTCCACGGTCTGGAGCCGATTCGAGAACTCGAAGCCCGAGTGATACGTCCAGCCTTGGATGTTGGACGTCCAGGTAATGAGCGTATCCCCATCCCAGTAGCCGACGGTCTCGCCGTACCAGCGCGGAACGTCCTCGCCGAGGCGCGGGGTCGCGCCTTCGGTATTCATCTCGCGATCGATATGGATCTGGCGCAGGAAGTTGTCCGCCGTGCCGCCCAGCCATTGCACCATGGTCGGGGTGACCATGAGGTCCACGGTGAACATCGCGGGCCAGTGGAAGAAGCGCATGAACCCTTCCGGCCAGCAATAGGACGCCGGCCATTGCGGCGCATTGGACACGCCCAGATGGTACAATTGCTGCACGAAGCGCGTCTGGTAGTCCTCGGTCAGGAGCGACAGGATCGTCGGCACCTGATTGGCATGCATGTAGTTCCACTGCGTGCGCCCGCCGATGGATTCGCCATTCTGGAACAGCGTCGCCCCGGTGATGCCGTAGCGTCCGTCCCAATCGGGCAGCGTCTCGCGGGTGTGGTGCGTGGGTCCGCCATTGGCCTCGGTCTCGGCCATGAGCGCTTCGTAATGTTCCTGGGCCGTCTCGAACGGATAGGGCGAGACGATGGAGTCGCGCGGATAGTCGCGGTCGCACATGCCCCAGGGCGCCTGGGCGGGATCTTCGTTGTTGATGGGATTGGAGCCTGGATAGGCGCCCCATTGATCCTCGATCGACACCGGGCTGTTGCAGCGGAAATAGAGCGGATCGGTCCAGAGTTCGCGATCGGCGTAGAAATCGGTGGAGGTGAACAGGTCCACCTCGAGCGGCGTGATGCCCTCGGGCGTCTCACCGGCGCGCGCCAGATAGACGTCGAAGCCGCCATAGATGCTGCCGCCTCCCACCGGCGGGCTCGCAACGGTCGGCACGGGCCAGCCCCGCCCGACGCTTTCGCCCTCTTGGGCCAGTACAGGGGTAAAAATGGTCGTGGCGCCCAGGGCCGCAGCCGAAACGGCTACGCCCAGCGTCAATAAACGCATGGTTTCTCTCCTCGTTGTGGCGGCTCCCATTCCGCCTGGCAGTCACGGGCTCTCCCAGCCCGTGTGAAGGAGGGACGCGGCGGAGACCCGCCGCATCCCGATTCGCAATTGTCTTAGAAGCCGAACAGCGCTTCCGCTTCAGGACGCTCCATGTCCTGCTCGAAATATTCTTCCCAGATCTGAGCCCACGGACGACCGAACATGTCGGGCACGCGGTAATCGATGACCTGGCCCGGCGAAACCGGCTGGGCGCGCCCGTCGATCGGGAAGATCGTCTGGTTGCACTCGACGAAGATGTACGGATCACCTTCCTCGTAGCCGCTGGTCTGCACGAATTCGCGGACCTGACGCACCGGCTGCAGCAGCGCCGCGGGATCGTAGAAGATCGACTCGTGGAAGATCGAGAACCGGCCGTCCTCGGCAACCTGCGGCGTGTAGATCTCGATGGTCTGGAGCTGGTTCGAGTGCTCGAAGGCGTTGTGGGTCTTCCAGCTCTGGATGTTCGACGTCCAAGTGATCAGCGCATCGCCGTCCCAGAAGCCGATCGTCTCGCCCCACCAGCGCGGCACGTCCTGGCCGAGGCGCGGCACGGCGCCCTCCATGTTGAACTCGCGTCCAATATGGATCTGGGTCAGGAAGTTGTCGGCAACGCCGGTCAGCCACTGCACCACGCTCGGCGTGGCGATCATCTCATGGCCGCGCACCGAATATTGGTGGAAGCGGCGCATGAAGCCTTCCGGCCAGCAATACTGGGACTGCCACTGGGCGGCATTGGTATTGCCCTGGTGGTAGGCCTCCTGGACCATGTGGGTCTGGTACTCTTCGGTGAGTAGCGACAGGATGGTCGGGATCTGGTTGATACGCATGTACCACCAGTTCTCGAGCGGCATGCGCTGATAGCGGCCGGTCCATTCTTGAAGTTCCTCGGCGGTCGGGGCCGGGTTGTTATTGGCCTCGGCCTCGGCGCGCAGGGCTTCGTAATGCTCCTGGGCGGTCTCGAACGGGTACGGGGAGATGATCGCGTCGCGCGGATAGTCGCGATCGCAATAGCCCCAAGCGGCGGTCGCCGGACCATCGGGCCCGATGATTTCGCCGCCATACGCGCCCCACTGGCTTTCGTTGGCGAGGCCGGAATTGCAGCGGAAATAGCGCGGGTCGCTCCACAGGTCCTGGTCGATATAGAAATCGTCAGACGTATAGAGATCGCGCTCGAGCGCCTCGATGCCCTCGGGAACCGCGCCGTCGCGGGCCGCGATGACATCTTCGGCCTGCCCGAACCGGGCGCCGGTAAAGCCGGTCGTGGCCCCGACGAGATCATACTGCTCGGGGTCGACGAAATCCCAGCCGCGGCCGACGCTTTCGCTCTCGTAGCGGTCGGTCCAGGGCAGATCGGGATTGGCCGCGATCATGTCGGCCTCGGTCGCCCACTGCGCCATGGCCGGGCCGGCCGCAAGGCCGAGCACGATAGCAGAAGCGGCCGTCGCGAGACGGCGTTTTGCAGAATAAGTCAATATGTCCTCCCTCAATTCGCGACCGCGCGTCCTCCTCTGGACGGCATCGCGCAAGCACCCGAGACGGGCGCTGGACAGATCATGTCCAAGAGCCCTGCGGGTGACCTGCATGTTCGCGAGGGGAGTTCTGCACAAAACACGCGCACGCGGTGCGCGAACCGGTGGCCAGGGTCACCAGTCACATCCGTGCGGGAGCGAGGCGTTTCGCCCGGGAAGGGGCGGGGGCATTGCCCCCGCCCCGCCTTCAATATTTAGAAGCCGAAGAGGCCTTCAGCCTCCGGACGCTCCATGTCCTGCTCGAAATACTGCTCCTGGATCGTGGCCCAAGGACGGCCGAACCGGTCCGGAACGGTATATTCGATCGTCTGCCCCGGCGAGGTCGGCGTCGCGCGGCCGTCGATCGGGAAGATGGTCTGATTGCATTCGATGAAGATGTACGGGTCGCCCGTCGTGAAGTCGTTGTCGAACGCGTACCACTGGATCTGACGCACCGGCTGCAGCAGCGCCTCCGGATCGTAGAAGATCGCCTCATGGTGCAGGCCCGAGAACGCGTCGGTTTCGAACGGGGTGAGGATTTCGATGATCTGGAGCTGGTTCGAATGCTCGAACGCGTTGTGCGTCACCCAGCCCTGCACGTTCGACGTCCAGGTGATCAGCGCATCGCCGTCCCAGAAGCCGATCGACTCGCCGTACCAGCGCGGCACGTCCTGGCCCAGGCGCGGCACGTTGCCTTCATAGTTGAAGTCGCGGCCGATATTGTACTGGAACAGGAAGTTGTCGGCCGTGCCCATCAGCCACTGCACGAGATTGGGCGTGACGAGGAGCTGGTGCGGCTGCTGCACGGCGAACTGGTGCCAGCGACGCATGGCGCCTTCCGGCCAGCAGTACTGGCTCGGCCACTGGGCCGCATTGGTGTTGCCCTGGTGATAGGCTTCCTGCACCACGCGGGTCTGGTACTCGTCGGTGAGCAGCGACAACTGGGTCGGGATCTGGTTGATCCGGCCCCACCACCAGTTCTCGTAAGGCTGACGGACATAGCGACCGCTCCAGTCGGGCGGCGGGTTGTCATGCGTGTACTGGGTCGGGCCGCCCTTGGCTTCGGTTTCGGCCAGCAGAGCCTCATAGTGCTCCTGGGCCGTCTCGAACGGATAGGGCGAAATAATGCCCTCGCGCGGATAGTCGCGGTCGCAGAAGCCCCATGCCGTGGTCAGCGGGGGATTGTCGCCATTGGAGGTGTTGCCGCCATAGGCGCCCCACATGGACTCGTTGGCGAGCGGCGAGTTGCAGCGGAAATAGCGCTGGTCGGTCCACGCCTCGCGGTCGACATAGAAATCGTCCGACGTGTAGAGGTCGCGTTCGAGGGGCTCGACACCCTCGGGAGCCTCCCCGTTCATGGCGGAGGCTTCGCCCACCGCACCGGGTCCGCCGGCGCCGACGATCTGATACTCGTTGGCATTGATATAGTCCCAGCCGCGACCGACGCTGTCGGATTCGTAGGGGCTGTACCAGGGGACATCGGGCAGGGCTTCGAGCATCTCTGCTTCGGTGGCCCACTGAGCCAGAGCCGGGCCGGTGGCCAATATCATGGCCATGGCCGAGGCTGCGCCCGCAAGGCGCATCATGGATGTACGGGTCATGTTTCCTCCCTCGTTGTGCGCAAGCGGTCGGCTCTCGCAAGCCGACGCATGCACAGGCGCGGACTCCGCGCCTATCCTCAACTTTGTCGGGACATGTCTCCAATGACCTGCATGTTCGCGAAGGCAATTCTGCACAAAACGCGCACCGCGCGCACAGGTGCGGCGCGATAAGCATCACGCTTGGCTTCGGCGACCATGGTCTCGCTGTAACGGCCCTCCGGTTGGGCCGCGGAAAAGGGCGGGAGCACAGCTCCCGCCCTTGTCATCAAGTCGATCAGAAGCCGAACAGGCCTTCGTTCTCGGGACGCTGCATTCCGTCCTCGAAATAGCGCTCCCAGGTCGCGGCCCAGGGACGGCCGAACCGGTCGGGAACCGTGTACTCGATCGTCTGGCCCGGCGAGGTCGACTGCGCGCGGCCGTCGATCGGGAAGATGGTCTGGTTGCACTCGATGAAGACATACGGATTGCCTTCGGTGAAGTCGCTCGTGTGCTCGTACCACTGGATCTGGCGCACCGGCTGCACGAGGGCTTCCGGATCGTAGAAGATCGCCTCGTGGTGCAGGCCCGAGAACCCTTCCTTGTCGAAGGGCGTGAAAATCTCGATGACCTGAAGCTGGTTCGAATGCTCGAACGAACCGTGCGTGGCCCAGCCCTGCACGTTCGACGTCCAGGTCACCAGCGTGTCCTCGTCCCAGAACGCGATGGATTCGCCGTACCAGCGCGGCACGTCCTGGCCCAGACGCGGCACGGCGCCCTCGAAGTTGAACTCGCGGCCGACATGGTAGTGCTGGATGAAGTTGTCGGCCGTGCCCATCAGCCACTGCACGAGGGTCGGCGTGACCATCAGCTCGTGGAAGCCCTGCACCGAAGCAAGATGCCAGCGGCGCATCAGGCCCTCGGGCCAGCAATACTGGCTCGGCCACTGGGCCGCGTTGGTGTTGCCGGTGTGATAGGCTTCCTGCACCACGCGGGTCTGATATTCGGGTGTCAGCAGCGAGAGAATGGTCGGGATCTGGTTGATCCGGACCCACCACCAGTTCTCATAGCCTTCGTTGAGCCAGCCGCGGCGGGTATAGCGGCCGCTCCAGTCCGGCATGGTCGCCTGGGTATGAACGGTCGGCCCGCCCTTGGCTTCGGCTTCCGCCATCAGGGCCTCGTAATGCTCCTGCGCGGTTTCGAACGGGTACGGGCTGACGATGCCTTCACGCGGATAGTCGCGGTCGCAATAGCCCCAGGGCGCGGAATCCGCGTTGTCGTCGACGATCAGGGCATTGCCGTAAGCACCCCACTGCGCCTCCATGGCGAAGCCGGAATTGCAGCGGAAATAGCGCGGATCGCTCCACAGCTCTTCATCGACATAGAAGTCGTCGCTGTTGAACAGGTCGCGTTCCAGCGGCTCCACGCCCTCGGGCGCGCCATAGGGCTCGGAGGCCGTGCTCTGGCCGCCCGGACCCACCGGAACATATTCGCGTGCGTCGATATAGGCCCAGCCACGGCCGGCGCTGTCGCTTTCATAAGGGCTGTACCAGGTCATGTCTGGCAGGGCTTCGAGCATTTCGGCTTCGGTCTGCCACTGCGCCACGGCGGGGCCTGCGGCCAGCGCCAGGACGGCTGCGGATGCTACCGTTACAAGTCGGAATCCCGGAATATGCGGCAAGTCGTGTCCTCCTTTGGTGATGATGTGGGACGGGCCTGCTGGTGAGCCGCCCGCTCCTGCGCATGGCGCATCCGAACTTGTTACGGAAGACAGGAGCGTCGCCTGCACGATCGCCAACCAATTCTGCACAAAACCCGCGAGACATTCCGGGTTTTGTGCAGAACGCCAAGAAACAGCGTGTTTTAACGCGTCAAGACCATGATTCCCGGCTCCAGCGTATAATAACCCGCAAGCGTAAGCGTGATACGCGCGGGTTCATCGAACGCCGAATTAGCGAAATACCAACCATGAATGCCGTCTATCGGGGCAACGAGGGTCCCGCTGGCCCCCTCTCCCTCGCCGGCGATATAGTCCATGACTTCGATCGGCGTTCCCGCCCCATCGTCAAGTGTATGGCCGTGGAACTCGAAACGAACCGGTCGGTCGCTGGTCCAGGAATAGAGCAGCACGTCCCCTTCATTCATGGAGACCTTGTATTCGAGCTGCCCGAAATTGACGGTGAAGGGATTGACCTCGATCTCGACCACGTCGGTGCGGAACGGCTCCTCACGCAGCGTCGCGATCTCGGGCGGCGCGGACAACCGGGTTTCCACCGTGATCTCGGCGGGCCCGGCGATCCGGGTCAACCCCAGCATCGAGCCGATACCGGTGGGATCGTACCCGTATTCGGCCGGAGCCACGAACACCACCGCGATGATCGCGGCTGCGGCCGCCGTTCCGATGATCGGCAGCGCAAAGCTGGAGGCGGATTTGCGATCGTCGTCTTGCGGCGCGCTCATGCGGTCAGCTCCAGATAAAGGCCGATGGTCTGGTAGAAGAACAGGACGAAGCCCAGCAACATGAGGATGATGTTGGCGGCGCGCGCCTGCCGGGCAAACGCGTCGGTCCGCCGCCACAGGTTCATGGCGATGAGGATGACCGCCAGCGCGGCGATCTGCCCTGCCTCCACGCCAACGTTGAACGCGAGCATGTTAGGGATGAGCCCGTCCTGGGAAAGCGCGATGTCCTGCAGCTTGGTCGAAAGGCCGAAGCCGTGCACGAGCCCGAAGCCGAACACGGCCGCCTTCTGGTTGGGCGTAAAGCCCAGCGTCGCGTTGAAGAAGCCGAGATTGTCCAGCGCCTTGTAGACCACCGACAGCCCGATGATCGCATCCACGAAGTAGGCGCTGACCGTGATCCCGCTGAGCACCCCGAACAGCAGCGTGAGCGAGTGCCCGAGGCTGAAAAGGCTCACGAAGATGACGACGTCGCGAAAGCGCGAGAGGAAGAAGACCACCCCGACAAGGAACAGCAGGTGGTCGTAACCGGTGACCATGTGCTTGGCACCGAGATAGAAATAGGCGCCCAGATGCATGCCCTGCGCATTGGCGAGAAACTCGGCGTCCCCGCCCGAAACCCCATGCGCGAACGCGGGATAGGCCCACCCAAGGGTTATGGCGGCCGCAAGGGCCGCAAACCAAGCCGCGCCGGGGCGCAACAGGGCGTCGCGCACCGCGCGCAGCAGAAACGGCATTCGTCCTCCGGCAGCTCTAACCTGCTCTCCCATAATGGGTTTACAGCAAGAGATTGCCGCCGCACAGGCCCCTTCCCTGACATGCCTGCCGGGCCCCGGTTCAGAAATCAGCCGGGTTAGGAGCCGAGCTGCCCTTCCGAGCGTTGCCCGGCCTCGGCGCCGGTCTCGCTTCGCCAAACTCGGCGTTCGCTGCGGCATAAGAAAAGGGCCCGGCGGGTTGCGCCGGGCCCTGTGTTCAGCAGCGGATGTCAGGCCGCTGTCTTGCCGAGAATGGCGCCCAATACGCGGCGCAGCTCCGCCTCGGGATCGGCGGGCATGGTCTTGACGCGCCAGGCCACGAACAGGTCGGGACGCACCAGCACCGCGCCGTCGTCCTCCACTTCGGACTGCCGGGCCCAGTCGCCGAAATAGTCCTCGTAGTCCTGCCCGGCCCCGATCGAGACGGTGTCCAGCGTGATGCCGAAGGCCTCGGAAACGGCTTTCGCGGCCTCGGCCCATTTCTGCCCGCCGATGCCGGTCAGGATTGTGAACTTGCCCTTACCCACCACGTCCAGGGTCGAGACCTGGCGCGAACCCTGGTCGAGCCAGGCATGGGGTATGGGCGAGCCGGGGAAGCTCGAGGCCTGGTAATAAAGCTCGGGATCCTCGGTGAAGGGCGGGCGCTGCTGCCCGTCGGTAACCACGGCCGAGGAATCGTAGCGATGGTTCATCTCGACGCCATGGGCGTCGAATTCATAGATCTTGGCGTCGATGGCCTTGCGCAGCGCTTTGCGCCGCTCCGCGGCCTCCCCGGTCTCCTCCTTGCGCGCCTCGACATTGGTGATGAGCTGATCGGGGTCCTGGGTCGAAAGCAGGCCCAGCGACTGGAAGATCGGGCCGGTTTCGGCGATCGACTTGTTGGCGCGGGTGACGATCTGCTTGCCCACGGGCGCGCGCTCGGCCGTATAGGTATCGAGCAGCGAAGGCGCCGCCTCGCCGCGGATCACCGCCGCGAGCTTCCAGGCCAGATTGAACGCGTCCTGGATCGAGGTGTTGGACCCGAGCCCGTTCGAGGGCGGGTGCCGGTGCACGGCATCACCCATGCAGAATACGCGCCCCTTGGAATATTCGGTCGCGTACATATGGTTGACCGTCCAGAGCGACATCGACTGGATGTCGACCGGAATCGTGTCGTCGCCGATCAGCTTGTGCGCCACGCCGCGCGCGAAATCCTCGGTGATCTCCGGCGGCTCGCCATTGATGTCATAGCCCCACACGATCAGCCATTCGTTCCACGGCCGCACCATGCGCACGAGGCCCATGCCGATGCCGCCGACATCGGAGCCGGTCTGCAGCACCCAGTAGAGCACCGAAGGCCGATGGGCGACATACTTGGACAGATCGGCCTTGAAGACGATGTTGATCGAACCGTCGACCGCCATCTTGCCCTCCATGGGCAAGCCGATGTCCTCGGCCACCTTGCTCCGGCCGCCATCGGCGCCGATCAGGTACTTGGCCCGGATCGGATAGATCTCACCGGTCATGCGGTCGCGCACCGTGGCGGTGACGCCGTCCGCATCCTGTTCGAGGCTGAGATATTCGGTGTTGAGCCGCGCCTTGGTGCCGCGTGCGCAGGCGGCGCCGAACACGATGGGCTCCAGCATGGTCTGGGGCAGGTCCACCGTCTGGGTCGGCGAGGCGATCTTGTGCCGCGCAAAGCTCATGGGATCCTGGCCCCAGGAACGCATGCGGCCCAGCTCTTCACCGGCCAGGGAGGTGCAGAACACGTTGTTGCCTAGCAGGTCGTTGGGCACCGCGTAAAGCATCGCCTCGTCCTCGAGGTCGAGGTCGCGCAGCACCTCCATGGTGCGCTGGTTGGTGATGTGGGCGCGCGGGGTGTCGGCCAGCCAGCGATATTTGGTGACCAGCACGTTGTCGATGCCATAGCTCGACAGCAGCGCCGCGGCGGTCGAGCCGGCCGGCCCGCTGCCCACGATCAGAACATCGGTTTCGATCATCTTCAGGGTTTCCTCCACAGAGCGTTTCCGGAAAGGCAGAACACTATCCGGAAACGCCAGCATTCAAGATTTTTTTAAGCTTCGGGCTTGAGCCCGAAATCATGTTCGAGGCTCTTCCACGGTCCGGTCTGATGCCGTCCGTAGGGCGCCTCTCCGGGCGCCTCCGGCTTGGGATCCACGATCAGCGACTGCTTGACCCCGAACACCGCGTCGGAATCCAGATAGGGGTCGCCCTCGATGAAGAGGTGCGTCACCAGGGTCTCGTAGCCCTCGTGCCCGATCATGAAATGGATATGTGCCGGGCGATAGGGATGCCGTTCGCTGGCCTTCAGCATGTCGCCCACCGGTCCGTCATAGGGGATGGGGTAATATTTCGGTACGATGGACCAGAACGCGAACCTGCCCTCGGCATCGGCGATGAACCGCGCCCGCAGGTTGGGGTCGTCCCCTTCCTTCTGCACGTCGTAATAGCCGTCTTCGTCCGACTGCCACACGTCGATCCAGGCCCCCGCGAGCGGCGTGCCGTCCGGTGCGTGTACCCGGCCCGAAACGAAGAGCGGCGTGCCGTGCTCCCCGCCGGTGATGTCGGCGCCCGCTTCCTTGGTCGGCGGGTTCTGGACGTAGAACGGCCCGAGCACGGTGGTCTCGGTCGTGCCTTCCGGCATCCGGTGGTTGATGGCATCCACCAGCATCGAAATACCCAGCGTATCGGATAGCAGGATGAATTCCTGCCGCTTGTCGTCCGAAATCTGCCCCACCCGGGTGAGGAACATGATGGCTGCCAGCCACTCGTCCTGGGTCAGTTCCACCTCGCGAACGAAGTTGTGCGCATGGCGCACCAGCGCCTGCATGATCTGCTTCAGGCGAGGATCGGGCGTATTGGCAAAACGCTCCACCACCGCGTTCGTGATCGAGTTCTCGTCGAAATCGCGCGTCGACATGACTCCTCCTTCCATGGTTTCGTTTGCTTCTGCCATGGATAACCGTTGGCAAGCCTGCACGAATTGGTCCGGGACTGCAAAATCCGGTCAGCTTCACGGACGGGTGAGGCGCCCGAAACGTGCCGTCCCGCCGCGATCGCACCGGCCTTCTTGCCCAATGACGTGGCGCACGCGGAAAATCGAGCGCCTCGCCTAATGCAGCCGGCTCCGTCGATAGGCCGCGGGCGTCGTTCCGAAGCGGCGGCGAAACAGCCGTGTCATGTGTTCCTGGTGCGAAAAGCCGCAATCGAGCGCGATGGCCGCGATGGGCATCTTGGTCTTTTCGAGCAGCGCGCGAGCGTGGTCGAGCCGCAGCGTGATCAGATAGCGGTGCGGCGCCTGGCCGAGCTTTTCGCGGAACTGGCGGCCAAGGTGACTGGGGCTGCGTCCCACCTCGGCGGCGAGCCGCTCCAGCGTGATCGGCTGGTCGATATGGGCACGCATGAACTCGATGGCGCGCGCCAGGTCGCCGCCTATGCCCGCCTGCCGGGTCTCGCGCAGCGTCGTGCCCGAATAGCGCCGCAACAGGTGCACCGCGAGCGCCCGCGCCAGATAGTCCACATACATGGTGGTGGCATAGTCGGTCTCGCCCAGCGCATGATGGACGGCATCCATCATATGGGTGAGGATCGGGTCATCCCCGGTGATCTCGGGCGGGATTTCGACCCCCGCGGGATCGCCCAGCGCCAATTCGCCTGCGACCTCCTCGATCACCGCCCGGCGCAGATAGACATGCATGGAGTCCAGCTCGTCCAGCAGGCGCACCGAGAAGGGAACGCCGCCCGGATACATGTGCACCCCACCTTGCGGCACCGTACAGAGTTGCGGCTGGTTGAGGTCGAACCGTTCGATCCGCACCGGTCCTGACCGGTGCAGCACCAGAAGCTGGTCCTTGACCGCGCCGAACCTGCCTTCGAACGGCAGTTCGCGCTGCGCCGAAGCGTAGAGCGCCGACCAGTGCTGACGGTCGCTCGACACCCTGAACAGGTTGTTCGCGCGCGTCACGATCCCATGGGTCTCTGCTTCGAGAAACGGTATGAGTCCCGGCATGTTCCCTCCACCGACAGCGGAGTTCTGCACCTCTCGGCCCGGTGGGTCAAGCGGCGGGCAGAGGCACTTTGCCGCCCTGCCCGCCTTCCGGCTTTCCCGGCTCCCGATGTCGGGAACCGGGTGTCGCAACTCATACTGTGCCGGTCACCTGCGCGGACGGCTCGGCGCTGATCCAGCGATAGGCCATGGCACCGATAATGCCGCCGACGATGGGCGCGAGCCAGAACAGCCAGAGCTGCTGCAGCGCCCAGCCGCCCACGAACACGGCCGGGCCGGTGCTGCGGGCCGGGTTCACCGACGTGTTGGTCACAGGGATCGAGACCAGATGGGTGAGCACCAGCGCAAGCCCGATGGCCAGCGGCGCAAAGCCCGCCGGCGCCTTGCCATGGGTGGCACCCATGATGACGAACAGGAACGCCGCGGTCATCACCACTTCCACGGTGAGCGCCGAAACGAGGCTGTAGCCGCCCGGACTGTGCTCGGCATAGCCATTCGCGGCAAAGCCGCCCGCGGTGCTGAAATCGGCCGTACCGCTGGCAATGAGGTAGAGTATCCCGGCCCCGATCACCGCGCCGATCACCTGCGCGACCACATAGGGCAGGATCTGCGCGGCCGGAAATCGCCCCCCGCTCCATAACCCGATGGTGACGGCCGGGTTGAGATGACAGCCCGAGACGTGGCCGATGGCGTAAGCCATTGTCACGACTGTGAGCCCGAAGGCGAGCGAGACGCCCAATAGGCCGATCCCGACATCGGGAAATGCAGCCGCGAGCACCGCGGCGCCGCAGCCTCCGAACGTCAGCCAGAACGTGCCGATACACTCGGCGGCATATTTCTTGAGATTGTCCATCCATAGCCCCGATGGCGCGCGCGAATCGCCGCCCGGAGGACAATGTATTCTCAAGTAAAACTTACTTTGCAGTATTTTTAGTAGAACTCACTGCAAGTTCCATTATCTCAATACTGGGATAATTAGTTAAGTCCTGCAGCGCTGAAGACTTCGGCAAGCGTTCCGTCCTGTTCCAGCAGCGCGATGGCGTCGTCGAGCGCGGTGCGCAGGAACGTGTCGCGCGAACGCAGGCCCATGCCGATCGAGCGCGTTCCCAGCGGGATGGCGCCGTTGGCAATGACCTCGACCCCGTCCACGCCGATATCGGGATGCCGCAGCCAGGGCTCCCATACGATGGCTGCATCCACGCTGCCGTCCAGCAGGCGCTCGAACTGAAGGTCCGTATGCGGATAGGGCACTCGCCGCACCCGCTGACCTTCCGAAAGCGCATTGTTATAGGCGGAGAACTGGATGTCGCCCGTGGTGAGCGATTGGGTGGCGACGCGATCGTCCGGCGTCAGCGCTTCGAGGGAATCGAAGGTCCCCGGCCGCGCCACCGCCACGTAGGGCGCCTCGAAATAGGGCCGGGTGAAGGTCAGCCAGGTCGGATAAGCCTCGGGAGCGAGCTCCAGACCCATGAAGCCATCGCACTCGTTGGAAAGCAGCAGGAAGAGATCCTCGATGCTGATCGGAATGGTGTCGAGCCCCGGAATGGCGATGGGCGGTTCCACCGTCACCACCTCGACCTCGAGTAGCAGCGCCGCGCCCAGCACATGCGCAAGCTCTTCCTCCAGATGGCCGATGGCGGATTCGGGATAGACGCAGAAGCGTATCAGGTTGCCATCGAGCACGTTCGGCGCATTGAGGAACGTCTGGTCGAGATCGGGCTGCTGGGCCCAGGCCGCGCCGGGCATCATCCCCAGCGCACCGAGAAGCGCGAGCAGCGCTGCCGGTTTGCGCCAGCCATCACGTCCGAATGCCGAAAATCGCGAAACCTGCATTGGCGTATCCTGACCGGCTTTGAAAAAGGAGCATGCGGGGATTTCTCCCCGCATGCAAAGCGTAGCTTACGTCTTACTCGGGCAGAGCGAAGACGTAGAGCGTGTTGCCGCCCGCGGGCACCCGGTTTTCAGGCGCGAGCGAGGCATAGGTCACGCCCGAGCCGGCCGGCACCGCGATATACTGCTTTCCGTCAACCTCGTAGCTGACCGGGAAGCCGCCGGCGCGGTTGTTGAGGATCTGCTCCCACAGCACCTCGCCGGTCTCCGCGTGGAAGGCACGCAGGCGACGGTTGTCGTCGGTCGTGAACACCAGGTTGCCGCCGGTGGTCAGCACCGAGCCGGGGAAGCCGGCGCGCTGGTCGAACTGCCACAGGGTCTCGCCCGTCTCGGCGCTGATGGCAGTGAAGCTGCCGACATTGCCGTTGGCGCTCTCGGCGATCACCATCTGGGTGCGCGCCGAGCCATGGTGCGCGCCGATGGTCGGCTGCACCTGGTTGAGGGTGTAGTTCATGCAGATATTGTTGAGCGGCGCGTAAATGGCGTTGGTCAGCGGGCTATAGGCCGGGGCCTGCCAGTTGATACCGCCCTGCGCGCTCGGGCAGACATATTGGGTCTCGCCGATGGTCGGGCGCACTGCGTCGTTGATGATGGCGGTGCGGGCTTCCGCATCGACACCCACGACCACGTTCTGCTCGACCGTGTCGCGGGCCCACAGGAAGTCGCCCGTGGCGGCGTCCAGGGTCCAGACGAGGCCGGTCTTGCCGGGGATACCGGTGATGACCTTGCGGGTTTCGCCGGCCACGAGGTCTGGAGCGATCCAGTCCACCTCATCCGCATTCGGCGCCACGTCGGTCTCGACGATGAGGCGAACGAACGGATGGTCGAGGTCCCATTCCTCGTTGGGCATGTACTGGAAGTACCACTCGATCTCGCCGGTATCGGCGTTGAGCGCCAGCGTGGAGTTGGTGTAGAGCACGCTGCCCTCGCCCGTGCCGCGCTGCTCCGAGCCCCACGGAATCGGAACCGCGACGCCGTAATAGATGAGGTTCAGCTCGGGATCGTACGAGCCGGCGTTCCAGGCCGAGCCGCCGTAACGGCTTTCCATCGGCACGTCGCCCCAGGTATCGTCACCGAATTCACCCTCGCGGGCGATGGTGTAGGTGCGCCAGATTTCCTCGCCGGACTCGGCGTCATGGGCCGAAATCCAGCAGCCGCCGGAGTTGATGTGGTAGCAGCCGGACATGCCGGCTACGACCATGCCGTTGACGATGATCGGGCCGCCCGAATAGTGGTGGCCGACCTGCCAGTCGCCCACCTGCTGCTCCCAGGCCACCTGGCCGGTCGCCACGTCGAGCGCCACCAGATAGGCGTCATGGGTGCCCATGATGAGCTTGTCTTCATAGAGCACGGCATTGCGGTTGCCGCAGGCCAGCGAGGCCGGATGCTCGACCACTTCGCGGCGGTACTCCCAGAGCAGGTCGCCGGTCGTGGCATCGAGCGCCTGGGTGAAGTTGCAGGCGTGCATCAGGAACATGACGCCGTCATGCACCAGGGGCGTCGCCTCCTGGCGGCCGGGATCCATGGTCCAGCTCCAGGCCAACCGAAGATCGCTCACGTTGTCCGGGTTGATCTGGTCGAGCGGGCTGTAGCCCCAGCCGGTATAGGTCCGGCGCCACATCAGCCAGTCGCCATCGGACGGATTGAGAAGGTCTTCGTTGGTGATGGGGCTGTAATTGTCGAGAGGGGAGGCATTCTGCGCCAGCGCAGCCCCTCCTCCCGAAAACGCGAGCACGGCTCCCATGAGCCACGCAGCAACATCTTTGCGTATCATACCTGTGGTCCTCCGCTGGTATTTGCTTCGCCGGGTTTCCCGGCGCAAACCAGCCGGCTTCCAAGTGCGTGTCCTGAAACCGCTCCGGAAGGCGGTGGCTTTTCCCGGCCGGCGCTTGCCGCGGTCGGGAGTGAAGGCAATGGGATCGACAACTGCACGTGGGCCGCCTCCGGCCATAACCGGCTGTGGCGATTGGCCTCGCGCACATCTTCGTGATCTTGCGGCGAAACTAGGCGAACTTGGTGAGCGCAATCAAGAGCCAACGCGGCCGGACATGCGATTTGCCGGTGATAAAACTTGCCCTTGAGCCATGCCAAAAATTCGTCGGTCCGCAAAGCGACGTTCATGGCAGCTCCAGCCCGTTTCGCCCGCGCAGTCGCCTCGACACGCGGGCTTAGCCGCGCCTGTACGGGCGGACTAAAACCTGCAAAACATGGACAGGTTTTTCTTGTGAGCAGAGTCTTTTTTGGCTACCCAGCGAGCGACATCGCGCTCGGAGCGACCGCACCGTTGCGCGCCGGCCAGATCAACGGGAGGAAAAATGCTCAACAAGTGTATCGTAACGACATCGGCCGTTTTGGCGGCTCTTGCCGCCTGCTCGCCTGCCCTGGCGCAGGATCAGACGGGAACTGCAAACCCAGCGAGCTGCATCGAAAACTTTGATCCCCAGACGGATTATTTCGAGCACAAGGTGAGCCCGAGCCATTCGACGCTTTGGGAGATCGAATATCATAATTCCTACAAGGTGCTCACGGTGCCGAACTCGGAATATCCCGACCGCCCGGGGCTCCAATATCTGCTGGTTCAGTGCGGAGCACCCATGCCGGAGCTGACCGGTGGGCTCGAAGACGCGATCGTGGTGGAGATCCCGGTCGACCGCACGATCGTGACCCATCGCAACGGCCTGGGAATGCTTGACGAGATCGGCGCTGTGGAAACCATCGTGGGCGCGTCTCACAATATGTTCGGTTACGCCGAGCAGGATGCCTGGTATCGCAACATGCTGGACCTGGCGGGCGATCCCCTGGACATCGGGAGCGAAGGCGGGGTCGAGTTCGAGGCCACCGTCGCCCTCGAGCCCGACATCATCGTCATGGGCGGATATGGCGCCGGCTACGAGCAGGTCGGCAACGTCCTCTCCAGAGGCTTGCCGGCGGTCATGGTTTCGAACCGCATCGAGCCGACCCCGCTCGCCTCCGCCGAGTGGATCAAGTTCCTTTCGGCCTTTTACAATGTCGAGGAAACGGCGAACGAAACCTTCTCGGAAATCGAAGCCGGCTACGACGAAACGATCAACCTCGTGGCCGATGCGCTGCCCGATGGATACACCGTCGTCTATACCTGCATAGATCCCAACGGCGGGTGCGCCTTCATGTATGCGCACGGAGCGAGCACGCTCAACGGCCAGATCATCGAGCGGCTCGGCGCCGGAAACCCCTTCGCTGAAGGCAACAATGCCCTCAACGGCATGGCGTTCGACTACGAAGCCTCACTGGCCAGGGCAAGCGACGCGGATTTCTTCATCCTCTACTCCTGGGTGAGCGAAACCCTTGCAAATGACGAGCGGTATCAGAACTTCGACGCCATTGCCCGCGGTGACTTCATCCAGGCGAACGACCACAATCTCAATGAGTGCTATGCGACGTCATATGTGAGGGTCGACATGCTCATTCGCGATTTCGCGTTGGGACTGCTTCCGGACCTCTTTCCAGGCGAAGAGGGCGTCTGCTTCTCTGCGCCTCGAACGATCAACTGAGATCAAGGCAGCCCCGTGCCCATGCATGGGGCTGCCACCAGGCTGCCGAACAGCCGGGATAACCGTACGCTCTCTCTCGCAACGGAAACGGCGCCGATAGGGTCGTGTGCGCATGATAGCCGCGATGGAACTCGATGGAATTTCTGGTGGGCCCGGCAGGACTCGAACCTGCAACCAGACCGTTATGAGCGCCTTGGTGGTACTATTTGGCTATCCGAAATATCAGGGTTTCCGGGCTTCTTCCAGTGCCATCGACCGGTATTCGTGACCTTAAATGCCGCTTTGTTCACGGTGTTTCCTGGGACATCCCTGGGACGTAGAACGGACGTTCACCCCTTCTTCGTGAGCTTCTTATTGAGCTTTTTTCCCGGGTGAACATCGGCCTCACCGAAGCCCCTGGTACTCTCGGACCGATAGAAGAACTTGACGTTCACCTCGAACAGGTCTGACGCTTTCGTCAGCGTCTCGGTGAGCCTGGCCCGATTGAACTTCTCGGAGTCCTTCAGAAACATCAGGTGATACAGGGACGCCCAGAAAAGCGCTGCGCGATGGAACTCGATGTCGTCTTCCGGCCCCATGACAGAGAAGCAGTCCGTCTTGGGGATCACGTAGGCCGCCATGTCCTCGTGAACCATCGAGCAGGCCGATAGGAAGAGCCGCTTGTCCTTCAGATATGGCTGCAACATGTCACCCAGTTCGTCGAAGTCGATGGGCTCCAGGTTGGTCGTGCACAGCCCCTCTTTGTCACCGTGGGCGGAGATGTGGAGATATCGGTATCGGGACTTCCCGAACTCCTTCACCGCCTCCTCGAATTCCTCTCGGGTTCGCACGTACCGGTACATCGGGTGCTTGCCGTGCAGTCGCAGGATGCTGGAAATCACGCTGCCCTCAAACCGGCCGTTACCTTCATCATCCGGATCTAAGCTCTCGATGATGAAAACGTCAGCCTTCGTGCGCAGCATTTGACCCCCTATGCGGCTTCGTCCTCGACCCAGCCGTCGTCGACGACAATCTCACGGGGGTGGAACTTCGGGTCGAATATCTCCCAAATCGGAGGCGCGTTCCAGCCGGGCATCCGCAGCGTCGGGCTGTGGTGGCGGTAGACCTTTTCATAAAGGGCCTGGCTCATGCCGAGGAAGGCGGCAGCGTCGGTCATACTGGCGCCGCGCTGGGAGAGCCAGGTGGCACAGGTGTGGCGCAGGGAATGAGGCACGACTTCGGGACCCAAGCCCGCCAAGGCGACCAGGCGCGCGAAGCCTTTGTTCGTCTCCTTCACCGGTTTCCCGCGCCACTCGACGACGAACTTCTGCTCCGGGTTCGCCCGCTTCCAACGGCGGAGGTGCATCAGCAGACGGCGCGGTATCAGGATCGTTGGCTGGCGTTTATTCGTTTCAACAGAGTTCTGGTCTTTTCGGTAGTAAAGACCCGTTTTGAGATCGATCCAGCCGTGTCCTGTGGTGGGTTCAAATGCTGCACCACCGATCGCCGACGCTCGTGTGCCGGTGTAGACGCCCACGATCAAAAATCTTGCGATATGTCGCATTGGCCGCTTTCCGGAAACAACCGGCTGGCCCTTCCGAGGGCCTTGGAGAACTTTTGCGTTCTCTCGCATCCGCCATGCAATCCAGACCATTTTTGCCAACTCCGATCGACGGAGATAACGGTGTCGAGCAGCGCCGCGCTTGGGCAGCGTGACCGTGACGATCTCGCGGTGGTAGCCTTCGGATTGGTGGTAGTTCACCGCTGCCCGGAGGTACTCAAGCTCGGCCCTGGCGCCGGCTGGCGTCACCATTCGAGGCGCATTTCCGGTTACTTCGGGTTTCGCAGACTTTCGGGGCATCGAGCATCGCCAGGCGACATAGTCTCTGCAAGAGCGCCCGTTGATGTCCTCAAGAACCATTTCGCCCCAGAACTCCAGGAGCTGAACGAAGGTCGCTGCGACCTTCTCCGGCTTGGAGTTCTCGGGAGCTTTGTCACGCAGGTAGATCGAGCAGACGTCCGCAATCAGGATTTCGGAAATCGGCTGGCTCTTCTTGCGAGACGGCTCGGCGTGCTTGTCGCCGATGTACTCCGCTAGCGCTTGCTCAGCTCCCTCGCGGTCTTCAGCGCCGCAGCCAGTGCTGCGCTCTTTACCGCCGTCGAGGATGACCCACGTCGCACGGGTGCGGACCTTCCCGTCTTTGTACCGCGCGGCGCGGAGATGGAGGCGTGGGGGTTCGGGGCGACGCGACATTTTCTAATCCAGGCACGAAGATCGTTGCGGGTGACGTAGACAGTGCCGGAGGGACCTCCCGGCTGAATCGCCACTAGATCACCCTTGTCGATGGCTGTCCGGAGGGCTTTGACCGAGATTGCGCCACCCAGTTCCGGGATGGTTACCGCGCGCTTGAGCGTCATCAGGGCATCGGGGTTCGGCTGAAGGTCGCGCGCGGAGAGTACCGACGCGATCATGCGCTGGGTCGCTAAATCAGGAAGCGGAAAAGAATCGTGTTCGTAATTCATGCTGGAATCGTCGCCCGATCCCGAACGCCGGTCAACGAAACCTCGGCGAACGTCGTAAATTTTAGAAAACGCGGAGAACTCCCCCTCATAAAGCGGAAACTTCCCCTGTAACTTCACCCCAGCGGAGGGGAAGTCAGGGGTGAAGTTCTCGTAAATCGGTGGCGAAATCCCCAGAGCTCTATTCGACCGAGCGCAGGTACTTGTTTTTCGCGTTGTAGACCGCACCCGGGGTCACGCCGAAGTCCTTCGCCACCTGGGCCGCTCCCCGGTCATCCAGCAGCCTCAGAAGCTCGGGCCCGGGCGGCAACGCGCGTTTCTTCCCGGTTTCCTTGGGGAGTTCGATCCCCCATCTCTGCAGCGCCAGGGTCACCGTGCCTGCGGTAACTCCGTAGCGATCGACGAGCTGAGACCTCGTCGGCGGCGTTCCCGCATCAACGAGGTCTCGGATAGCCTGCTCGGCATCCGCTGGCAGCGATGTGTAGGCCTTGGGCAAGGATTGATCTCCAAATCCTTGCCCATTGATAATCAGATCGCCGGGCATTTCAAACGGCCCTGTTCATCCGGGTACGCGATGTCGGAGACCGAAGATTTCAGGGGCCACGACCACTGCGGTCGCCCCTTGCTGCGGTCGGCGAGGAATTCTTCGAAAGCGTAGTAGAGGCGCTCGGTGCAAGGCCCGATCGATATCTGCTTGGGATCGTACTTGGCTTCCGTGTCCACGATTTCCGTCTCAACGGTGCCGTTATCCTTGTACGCGGCGACGATGCGGCGCTCGGCATCGGTCTTGGTGTAGTATTCCATCTTCATGTCGGGAGCTCTCGAGTGAAGGGGGCATCCGGTGGATGCCCCTTGTTGGTTAGGCGGCGGCACTCTCGAAGTCGCCCTCGATCTCCGCGGCGATGGCCTCGATCACCTTGGACTTGAATCCGTCGTCGCAGCGCAGCTCGTAGCTCCACGGCTCGCCATCGCGATACACCTCGAGAGCGGCGGCGGCGGCCTCTTCGGCGTTGCCGGCACTCCACGACTGCGCGAGCCCGTTGCCCTCGTTGGTGTCCTCGTTCCCCCGCATCCACTTCACGATGAGGGCCGCGATGTCTTCCTCGTCCTCGAACTCGGGCTGCGACAGCTGACGGGGATTCAGGTCGTTCCACTCGACCTTGCCGTCGTCCAGAGCGGCGGCCTCATCATCGAAAAGGCGGTAGAAGGTCAACTCGTCGGCGATGGCGCGAAGCCCCTGATTGTGGGGATCGATGCCGACATCGGCGTGGAAGGCGCGGATAGCGTCGAGGGTTGTCTCGGCTTCTGCGACGAATGCGAGCCCGGCGTCGTTGGTGATGGCGATAAACATGGGTCCAATCTCCTAAGTTTGGCGCGGCTCTGGGCTACCGTCGCTGGTATACATCCTCAACATAATCCGGACCTCGGGCGCATTCAATACTTAAATTTTAATTATCTTACCTTTTTTGTTTCTCGAAGAAACATTTCGCCGTTTCCTGCGCATTGCGTGGCTTGCACGAAAGCTCGCTACAGCTTGAATCCCGTATCCGCCGACTGCTCGTCATCGAGCGTCACCTCCCCCGGTTCTGCCAGGATCGTCTCCTCGAGCTCATGAGGTATCGCGGCATCCAGTCGGGCACGAATTTCCGGCAAGGTCACCGGCTTGTACCCCCACGCGTCGACGCCGACGTCGCAGCTATTGGGCCACACGTCGAGCCTGTTGTGCACGTGTCCGTACAACTGGATCGCACCGGCATGTGCGCCTTGCCAACTGCGCATCGGGTAGTGGTCCAGGACGATTTTTTGCGCGTCCACGGTGATTTTCATCCTCTCGGAGACGGTGGACCAAGGGAGCTGGGTGCGGACGAATTCTCCGTCGTGATTGCCGAGGATCAAGTGCTTGGCACCGCGCAGCTTGTGAAAGATTTTGCGGACTTTCTCGGGGTCCGCTTTGTGCGCGAAATCGCCGATCACGAAAATCTGGTCCCCGGGCCCGACGACGGCGTTCCAGTTGTCGACGAGAGCCTGGTCATGTTCCTCGATCGTTGCGAACGGACGTTGGCACATGCGGAGGATGGCCGTGTGATTGAAGTGACAGTCGGCGGTGAAGAAGATGCGTGGCATCAAGCAGCTCCCGCGATGAGCTCGTCCAGGAACTCGCCGATAAATTTGTCTTCCGGCGACAGGTAACCCTCGGTGACCAGCTCCCACATGTCACTGACATCGACGCGTCCCGAGACGGCGGTTGCGTAAGTCTCAGAGCTCCAAGGGACAATATCGGGATGCCGGTGCATTTCGGCGACCCAGTGGACGCTGATGGCGTCGGCCGCCGGCATCCTCATTACGCTGATCGGTGTGATCGGGGCGGCATGGAAAGCGCCGATCGACAGCATCGTCGCACGGCAAGAGCAGGACCTCCGGCACATCGAGCAGACGATCGTGCCTCGCGTCGAGATCGACGGGCAGCGGGCGCTGTCCGAACGCGAGCGAGACGACATCAAAGGGCGCCTGGACAGGCTCGAGGGCTGGTATTTCGACGAAAGGGCCGTGCAATGACCAAGGGTTGGACCAAGGCGGCGAACAGCTGGGAAGCTCGGGTTCACATGACACCGGACCCGATCAAAGTTGCCCGGCTCGTCGAGACGCATGGGCCGGATGCCGCGCTGGAACGCTGGTCTTGGATCGAGCCGCGCACTCTCGGAAGCCTCGCGAACCGCGGACGGAAGATGCTGGCGGCCTAACGCCCAGCGTTGGCTTCATCTTGAGCTGCCTTGGCAATTGCGGGCAGCACCTCGTCGACATAGCGTTTGTAGTCGCGTTCCACCTGATCCATCAGTCCGGAGACTGAAACGTTGCTGGTCGCCGGATTTGACAGCATGTCCGACAATGTCTCGTGTCGAACGTCAATCCCGTATCGGCGCTGTCCATTCGCATCGTGAACCCCGACTTTCACTTCGTCATGCGTGATTTCGACTTTGGTGACGAGCTGATCACCGTTGTGCGTGAAGCCGCGCTGCATTCTTTTGCTCCCTAGTTCAGTTTTCCGGAGCTGCCTTCATCCGGAAGCTCCCCGAGCTCCTCGTCGACCTCCAGAACCGCAATACCGACGCCGTTGTCCTCGCAATAGCGATCGACGATCTCTTCCGGCACGATGTCGATGCCGGTCGTGTCCCACCACTCGCCGATCGCGACCTGGACGTACCGCCGTCGGTGGTTTCGTAGCGCTTAGGCATCCAAGACCTTCTTCGCGGTGCGAAGCCGCTTCGAGAGCTTGTCCTCGAACTCGCCCAAGGTCGTTGCGCTGCCGGCGGTAAGCCCCTGCACGCTGTCTTCAAGTGTGGTCATCACGGTGCTGTCGATGACCAGTGTAGCTTTACCGGGTACTTCCGTTTCGTCGAAGCGCACCACTACCCAAATGATGTCGCAGTTCGAGATGTCATCGACCTGATCCATCTTGTCCATGGCGTCGAGAAAAGGGCGGTCGATGATGATGACCATTTTCTTCCCCCAACGCCTGAGCGTCGGCACCTTGATCAGGAGCTGCGGCATGAGCCGCTTGGGGCCACTGGAACGGAAGTCAGGACGACGTCCACCCCCGGGGAAGGGCACGCCGTTCGCATCAATACCCATCGACTTGATGTTGGCGTCGTCCTTTGCCATGCCGGCGCCGCTGAAGTACACGGCCTGCATCTCTATGGCGCACCACTTCTCCGGATTGTCCGGGTGCACGAAGACGAGGTCGATCCTGCCGACGTCCTCCTTAGCCGCGTCCTCGCCGTCTTCTTCAATCAGCTCCGCTTCGTGGTCTTCCTTATCCGTGACCTCGACCGCTTGCGCTGCAGTCGGGTCCTTGGGCCGGCGCAGGAAAGGTATCTCCTTCGCGAGCAAAGGATTGTCCGTACCGAGGACGAAGCCGGCGATGTGCTCGACGATCGTGCCATTTTCTAGGAAGCGGTTCGGGCAGGTGGCGGTGATTGGCCCGAAGGACAGATCGGCATCGCCTTTGGGCTCGTGGAAATTCCGAATAGAGCAGACGCCGCCGATCTTGTTGCAGTTGGTCTTCCCAGACTTGGGGCCCAGTGCGGGTACTTGCAGGAAATAGGGGCAGTCGATCTTTGTATTCGATGTTCCCAGCAGCTCGAGCCGCCGGGACTGCTTCATCAAGTGATAGAGCTCACCGTACCACTCCGCACGGCCATAGAACTGCTTCGGTTTTGCCGCGGCTGGTTTCTTCGCCATCTACCTAGGCGAACGCCAAATCGGATTGGACCGGCAATTCGTCGGCGGCACCCCGCTGCTCTGCCTGGATCAACGCCTCTGCAATAGCTCGGCCAAGCAGAGGCGGCACGGCGTTACCTACCTGCACGTACTGCTCCGTTCGGCTGCCGAGGAACTCGAAGCTATCGGGGAAAGACTGCAGACGCGCTGCCTCACGGACGGAGATCGCGCGGTCTTGCTCTGGATGGATATAGGCGCCCCAATGCACGTCGCACTTGGTCAGAATAGTGCACGACAGGTCCGTCTTGCGCGGACGACCGTAGCGCTTCGTGTGGTCGCTGCGCTTGGCCCGCTTCATGCCTTCCGGCAGAAGGTCGAACGGGATGTCGCGCCAGCTGCCGCCGGCGGGGATGTGCTTCATGCGGTCCAGGTTGACCGACGACAGTCGCGATGCCGTGTGGTTCGGCACACGGTTTGCGCCTGCGCGCAGTTCACGTTGGTAGTCGTTCATCGGGCCGGTGCGGTACTTATCGGAACCCTGCAAATCGCCGTTTTCCAGCGGGGCGAGGTCGCCGATCGCGTCCCAGATCGTCACATACGGCTTCAGCCCCGGACCGTGGGTCGGCTTCGGGTGCACAATGGGCGCCCCGATCCGGTTCGCGATGAACACGATGCGCCGGCGCTCCTGAGGTACGCCGTATTCCTCGGCCTTCAAGATCTTCCACTTCACCTTGTATCCGAGGGCATCCATGCCATCTTCGATTTCCTGGATAATGGCGCCGTCCGCGATCGAAGTCAGGCCGGAGACGTTCTCCATCACGAGCCACTTGGGCATCAGTCCCTTGACGATGCGCAAATACTCGCGGAACAGACCAGCACGCGGATCATCGACGCCACGGCCATGATTGTAGACTGAGTAGCCCTGGCACGGAGGGCCACCGACGAGCACGTCCAGCTGGCCCTTCTTGAGACCGGTGGCGCGCAGAAAATCAGCGACCGAAAGGTCCTGAATGGGACCGCCGAGGAACGTGGCCTCGGGATGGGTGGCTGCGAAGGTCTTGCCGGCGGCAGGGTCGTAGTCGGATCCGGCGAGCACATGGTAGCCGGCCTGGCGGAAGCCTTCGCTCAAACCGCCGGCGCCACAGAAGAGGTCGACGACCGTCCTGTCGTTACGCATCATTATCCATCCCGCCATAGCCCGCTCCCCAGTACAAACAGGGAACGGTTAATAAACCGTCTCTTAACGGGACCGGTTGTCTCGCGCCAATCACGGTGTCGAGGTGCCGGCATTGATTCTCCGTCGCCATCGTAACACGCCGATGGATCAGGACTAGCCCGGAATTTCGGTAGAAACCGTGCCCTCGGCAAGCCACCGCGCGGCACTTTCCACTGTCCATTCCAGACCCGGCGACCCTTTGCCTCGCAGGCAGCACTCCCAGATCGTTAAGCTGCGCCAGGCCATGGCGTCGATCGCCGCCACCGCCGCCAGGTCCCGGTCCTTGGTGCGCTCGATCTTTGGGCCCCAGTAGTCCACGCGGGATAGGGGCACCCGCGCGGCACCGCAATCGTGGCCGTGCCAGAAGCAGCCGTTCACGAATATGATCGCCTGATACTGCGGGAACACCATGTCGGGTTTCCCAGGCAGCCCGGTTGCATGCAGCCGGTAGCGGAAGCCGAGGGCGTGTAGGGCCCGCCGGATCGCCAGCTCGGGTTTCGTGTCCTTGCCCTTGATCGCGGCCATGTTTCGGCTGCGGTCGGCAGGCGTAAGCTTGTCCGCCATGTCCAGCGTTTAGCATGTTCAGGACGCCCAAGGGAAATCGCGTTGCGCCACCTCTGGCGACACCACGAATTCGTGGTCGTCATCCCAAATCACGCGGCTGACCGTGCCATCCGGATCGTGCTCGAAAACTCGACCAGCGTCGTCGATACGGCGGATCGACAGATCCCAATCTAGCGCGCGGGCGCGAGCCTGTTCGGGAGTGATGCGATCGACTTCTTGCATTTCGGTGTCCTAAATTTCGATGACAAGTTGAGGGTCAAAGTCGGGGTTGCGGACAGGCTTCCCGGCACCGTCGATAACGTCGTAACCGCGCGGATTGCTGACGACCCGGGTCGACCCGACGCGGTAGTTGCGGCTTTGGTGCACGTGTCCGTGTATCCAAAGGCCGGGAGTGTAGCGCTGGATCAGATCGGTGAGATCGCTGGCATAGCTCGCATCGCTAGCATCCAGCGCAGGCCAGCCACGTGCCGATTTCGGATGAGGCGCATGGTGCGAAACCACCACCGTCGGACCGTCGAACGGCTCATGGAGGCCAGCCTCAAGGAGCTGACGATGCAGGGTGTGGAAGTGACCCAAATGGCGAGGGCTCAACCGGCGGTAGCCGATGTCGATCGATGAGAAGTCAGGCATGTTGCGTCGGGCCCACAACCGGGCAGCGACGATGTCGCCGGAGAGGGCGTAGTCAGTCCACAACGTGATGCCGATGATCCTGACACCCTGGACCTCGATACTGGGCCGGCCGACGTGCAAAAGCTCGACACCGGCTTCGCGGTAGAGTCCGTCTTGATCGTCATCGATATCGTGTCCGTAGAAATCGTGATTTCCCGCGACGTACACCACCGCCAGGCCTCGGGAGACGACATGCTCGCGGAGCCACCTGGCGGACCGCTCGTGCCCATCCGCGACGTCACCTGCGACGATGACGCAGTCGACATTAGCCGGCGTTTCGGAAAGGACATGCGGTGCCGCGTCGATATGGAGATCGGACATGACCCATGCCTTCATGTCGTATCCCCCAGCACGTCGTTGGCCGCCGCGATCCCCACCTCGGCAAGCGCGCCGATGATCGACGGCAACCACTCTCGGCCCCGGCCGGCGACGATCAGAGCGCGAATATTCTCCGGCGACGGGTACGCCAGGGCCAGTCGAGCGACATCGCGTGCTTCCGAGTCGCGGGCCTCCACCATACCGGCGGCCACGCCCCACATCGCGCGAGCAACCCGGCGGTCTCTCTCGGAGATACCCATCGTCAGCACCTCGCCAGGATCTGGTCGCGGCCGTCGATGATCGTCGCCACGATGCGCGTGAGCTGGCGTATCGAGCCGCCCGGCCACGACTTGCGGATCAAGTCCATTTCATCCTCGGCCAGGGCACCGAAAAAACGCGGATCGACGCCACGTTCGCCGGCAATTCGGTCCACGATCTGTCGCGTCAGCGTTCCCAGATGCTGCCAACCGGGCTCCGGCATCGTAAGCACGCGAAAACGATCACGGATCGGCTCCGGAATTGACGCGAGGCTGTTGGCCGTAGCGAAATGCGTGACCAGGCTCAGATCGACCTCGACCTCGAGTGCGAGGTCGCGAAAGCGCTTCGCTTGATCGGGCTCGAGCATCGGCAGGAGCGCGTCGACAGCGCTCCCATTGTGCCTGCCCGGATCGGCTTTCTCGAGCTCGTCCCAAACCAGACCAACCGATGCCATCTTCGCACTCTTGATAAGCTGAAGCGGGACACACTCGCGTGCGGTGGACCACTGGGCTGACGTACCCATTAGCGAGCTGTCGGAGGCACCGGCCATTGCCACGAGCTGTGTTGGTAGCCCCGTCGTTTCCAGAATGGCGCGAGCAAGCGAAGACTTCCCGGAACCCGGCTCCCCCACGAACAGCGTTGGCCGGTAGCGAACGATGTCCGTAGCGGCTAGGTCGCGTAGAATGATCTCGATGATGCCCGTTGGGTCTCTGCGGCATCTGCCGTCAAGTGTGCTCGAATTTCACCGGTCACGATCTCAGACAGCAACACGTCAACATTCGTATCCCGGAACTGCCCTAGACTTGTCAGGAGTGGGTGTCTGAGGTTGCACTGATATTTGTCGAAAATGTTCGTATCCACGCTGATAGCTTGGATCTCGCCACTGACGATTTTTTCTTTGATCTGTTCAATAGTAAGCTCAGGCATGGTTTCCCCACGATGCCGTTCCGACGCTATTCGGCCTGATGATATTCGGTCGGCAGCGTTGAGCAATAGTAGGGGAAGTGGTGGGCCCGGCAGGATTCGAACCTGCGACCAATCCGTTATGAGCGGATAGCTACTAACCGCTGAGCTACAGGCCCACTCCACGTCTTTTGCGATATCCCAGGGGAAGGCGCAAGAGGCCGAGAGTCGTCGTTTCCTGGGACATATCGTGGGACGTAAATTCCCGCGGCCCCTCTGATCCCCAGCAAACCCGCAGGAAACCAACATTCTTTTATACACGCTTTCGACCAGAGCCGAATGTTATGAGCGGTCGGCTCTAACCATTGAGCTACAGGCCCACCTCCCGGGCGCGGTGCTCCGCGCGCCGGTTGCGGCTGCTTACACGCTCGCCGTTATCCGATCAAGCAAGCGCCGTATGGCGCCGTTCATCTGCCGTAAATCGGGGCTAGCTCACGATCATGCCTTTCTGTTCAGGGACCAAGGAGTTTCCCATGCGCTTAGCCTCTGCTCTCTCCGCTATCGCTTTTGCGGCCGTCGCCATGCCCGCCATGGCGCAGTCTCCCAACCCGAGCTTGACTGTCCAGGGTATCGGGGAAGTCCGCGCCGCGCCCGATCTTGCCGTCATCGCCACCGGCGTCACCACCCAGGCCGAGACCGCCCGTGAGGCGCTCGACCTCAACAGCGCCGCCATGGAAGAGCTGATCGCGGTTCTGACCGAGGCCGGCATCGCCGAGCGCGACATCCAGACCAGCAATTTCTCGGTCAATCCGCTCTATACCTATTCCGATCAGCCCGACGCCGAGGGCTATCGTCAGCCGCCCCGCATCGCCGGTTACGAGGTGGCCAACAGCGTCACCATCACCGTGCGCGACCTCGACCTTTTGGGCGGCGTGCTCGATCAGGCCGTCACGGTGGGCGCCAACACCATCGGCGGCATCTCCTTCTCCCTCGACGACAGCACGGCCGCTCTCGAAGCGGCCCGCCGTCAGGCCGTGCAGGACGCCATCGCAAAGGCAGAGACCTATGCCGATGCAGCAGGGGTGGAGCTCGGCGCGATCACCAGCATCCGGGAAGGCCAGGACGCCGCCCCGCCCCGGCCCATGGTGCGCGCCGAAGCCTATGCCATGGATGCCGCCAGCTCTGTTCCCATCCAGGGCGGCGAGCTGACCTATTCGGTGACCACCACCATCACCTGGGCGCTCGAAGCCGCCGAATAGCCCGTTCATCCTGCGCTCATCGGGCAACAGTTAGCTTTCGAGGCGGACGGCTGCGGAACTGCGCCGTCCGCCTCGCGTTAGCGGGTGCACTGTTCCGGGGGGCAACGGAGAACGTCATGACCATCAGATCAACGCTCTTGGCCGGCACGGCCGTGTTCGCTTTCGGCGCCGCTGCCGCGCCGGTTTTCGCGCAGAGTCCTGCGCAACCGCTTATCCAGGTAGCCCAGGCCGCGCCTCCGGCGCTCGTCAATGCCATTGCGGCCTATCGTGACGCCCAGGCGGCCGTTGCCGCCGCCGAAGACGCGGGCGAAGGCGTCGACGCCGCGCAGGCGCAGCTTGCCGAAGTCGAGGGCGAGCTGACCACGCTCTGCGAAGCCATCGGCCAGCCCAATATCGATGCCTGTATCGACCTGTTCGGAGCCGCCGCCGCTGCGCCCGCGGAAGACCGGACAGAGCCCGAACCCGACCCGGAACCTGAACCCGAGCCCGAACCGCTCCCCGCGCCGGAGCCAGACCCCCAACCCGAGCCGGAGCCTGAACCGGAACCGCAACCTTTGCCGGAACCGGAGCCTGAGCCCGCTCCCGAACCCCAGCCGATTCCCGACCCGCAACCGGAACCTGCTCCGGAGCCTGAACCCGAGCCGCTTCCGCAGCCTGAACCGGAACCCGCTCCCGAGCCGGAACCGCAGCCGTCGCCCGAGCCCCAGCCTCTTCCTGAGCCGGTGCCCGAGCCCGACCAGCCGGTTGCTCCGACGCCTGACATCCAGCCCGTTCCTCCGATCCAGGAGCCCGAGCCCGCCCCGGCCGAGAACGCCGCGCCGCCGCGTCTTGCCGCTGCCGTCGAGTCCTATGAGACCGCGGTAGCCGCCTATGACGAAGCCGTGGCCGCCAACCGTGATATCGCCGCGGCCGCCGACGCCGTGCTCGCGGCCGAGGCCGAGTTGCAGACCATCTGCCAAGCCCTCGGCCAGTCCGAGATTCAGGCCTGCGTCGCCGCTTTCGGCGTTAACCTCGAGATCATCACGCCGGAAGTGCCCCCGGCCGGTGAGGAGGCGCAGCCCCAGGAGCCTCCGGCCGACGCAGCCCCGGTGGAAGAACCGCCGGTGCCCCAGGAACGCCCGGAGGAGATTCCGGATGAAGCGGCGCCTGAGGACCAGGCGGACCAGGACGCCGGCGAGCAACCCGCTGCCCCAGAGCTGCCCCAGGAGGACGTGTTCCTCGAGGACGGCGAGCTCGGCGAGCTGCTGCCCGGCGAAGTGCCGATCGAGGAAATCGCCCCGCTGCTCGACAGCGAGAAGGACCAGGCCAACGCTTTCGCCGCCGGTCGCACCGAGCCGGAGCCTGGAGCGCCGGCTCCCGACGCACAGCCTGCCCCCGAAGGCCAGCAGCCTGCGCAACCGGTCGAACCGGCAGAACCCGTCGCGCCGCCGGCCACGGATGCGGATGCCCAGGCCGCGGTCATGCTGGAGGAAATCGCGCCGATCACGCTCGAAGCGGGCACGCGCCGCGGCGAGGCCCGTGCCGGCGAAGCCCCGGTCACAGCCCAGGAACGCGAGGAGGCGGAGCTCATTGGCCGCGTCCCCCCGCAGGGCGCCAACATCATCGAGCAGATCGGCTTGTCGGTCGTCTTTGAATACAACAACAATATCTATATCGAGTCGCCCGACACTCCGCGCTACTGGTACGAGAACGACCGCGACTACTATATCGAGGACCTGCCTGGCGGACGCACCCGCGAGGTGATCATTCGCGCCGACGGCACCCAGATCGTGACCATCCGCGATAATTGGGGCGAAGTCGTCCGTCGTTCGCGCATCGAGCCGGACGGCCGCGAAATCCTCCTCGTCTATGTCGATGAGGATTATCGCCGCTACGACGATCAGGGCCGCTGGATCGATCCGGGCCGCGAGCTGCCGCCGCTGCGTCTGACGATCCCGGCACGCGAATACGTGCTCGACGCCAGCGCCGCGAACGAGCAGCAGGTCGCCCAGTTCCTCGTCCAGCCTCCGGTGGAGCAGCTCCAGCGCTACTACACCATCGAGGAGGTCAAGCGCTCGGCACGCCTGCGCGACATGGTCCGGCGCCTTGAGGTCGGCGATCTCACCTTCGCCACGGCCAGCGCCACCATCCCCGCGAGCCAGATTCCGACGCTCTCGGCGGTGGCCAACGCCATGCTCGACCTGCTCATCGCCAACCCGGCTGAAACCTTCCTCATCGAAGGCCATACCGATGCGGTGGGCGCGGACCTCTACAACCTGCAACTGTCCGACGCGCGCGCCCAGTCGGTCGCCAACGCCCTCACCACGGTCTACGGCATTCCGCCGGAGAACCTCGCGACCCAGGGTTATGGCGAGCGCTATCTCAAGGTGAACACGCCGGTCGCCGAGGAGCTCAACCGCCGCGTGACCATCCGGCGCATCACGCCGCTGATCACCCCGGTCGCCGCGCTGCCGGCCGGCTGATCCCTCCATCCAAGACAAACGAAAAGGCCGGGCATCAGCCCGGCCTTTTTCTATTCCACTTGCGTATGCGCTGCGGCGAGCGCCTGCAGCCGGGCCATCTGATCCTCCTGCACGGCGAGTATCTCTTCGGCGAGTGCCGCGACGTCCGGGTCTTCGCCGAACTCGAGCACGACCACCGCCATGTCGATGATCGCCTGCTGGAACGGGGCTGTTCCCAGAAGGAATTTCATATCCGCGCTGTATGTGGGTTCGAGCCGCGTCATAGTGGCATAAATGGCGTCCAGCGCGAATTCCATCGCCGCATGCGCATCGACATAGAGCGTCCGCCGCACCGCGCGGTCGCTGTCGGTGGATTGTGCTGCCGCTCCAATCGGCAGGGCAAAAAGCGCCAGCGCCAAAAGGGCGCGATTGAACGACCGTCGCATCAGGCTCCTCCTTCCACCGGTTGCCGCAGCACGGTCTTCATCTTCTCCGGGGCCGATTTGCGCGGGTCCGAGAGATAGATTTCATGATGCCGCCCGCGCAGCGCGAGCCCCAGTCGCCCGGCCTCCGCATGCATCGCCGCGATCAGCGGCGCCTCCGCGGCATAGGGACCGATATGCAGCGCCTGCAGGGCTCGCCCCTCGTCGAAGATCTTCACCCGGACAGCATCGAGCAGCGGCGCCTCCCCTTTGGACCGCGCCTTGACGAAGGCCGCCTCGATGAGATCATCCGTTACCCAATCCGGCACCATCAGCATCGCGGACCAGCGCCATTCCGCGCGCTCTCCGCGCGCATAGCTCATGATGTCATCGGCATCCCACAACGCCTCGAGCGGCGGCACGACATAGTCCTGCCCCAGCTGCTGCTTGCTGGCGAACTTGAGCGGATAGGCCACACTGTAGAGCGCAGCCACCGCCTCCCCGAACGCCGGCCCGTTCGGATCGCCCTTCCCGTCGATCATCAGGAACCGCATAGGCGGTACGGTGACGGCATGGATGCCCGCGCGGCGTTCAGGCGCATAGAGCGATTTGAGCGCACGCTTGAAATCGGTTTTCTCTGCTGCCATGCCTGCCCCTCCGCTTACCGGACAGGGTGCCTGTTGCGCCCGCTCCGCGCAATTCCTATCTCCGGCGCAACCCAACAGGCCAGCGAGGAGCCGCCCCCATGTTCGACTTCAACAAGATCGTCGACGCGCTCAAGACCGACCCCGACATGCAGCGCACGGCGGGAGCCGGCGCGGCCGGGCTCGCGGCGGGCGTGCTGCTGAGCGGCGGCGGGCTGGGCGGGCTGGTCAAGGCCGGCGCTCTCGCGGCCATCGGCGGCATCGCCTATTCGGCCTGGCAGAAGAGCCAGCAAGGCGGCTCCGAGGCGTCCGCGCCCCTCGAAGTGCCCCCTGCCGGTCCCTTTGCACCGGCCGACCAGGCCGGGCAGGAAGCGCTCGGCAAGGCGCTCGTCCGCGCCATGATCGCCGCGGCCAAGGCAGACGGGCGCATCGATGCCGAGGAGAAGGAGCGCATCTTCCAGCGCCTCGAAGACATGAATCTTTCCGCCGAGGAAAAGGCCTTCGTCTTCGACGAGTTGGCGAGCCCGCTCGATCTGGACGCCGTGGTGGCCGGCGCAGATACGCCTGAGCACGCCGCGGAAATCTACGCCGCTTCCCTCGTGGCCGTCACCGCCGACACCGCGGCCGAACGCGCATATCTCGTGACCCTTTCCCACAAGCTCAGGCTCGATCCCGCCCTCGTGCGCGAAATCCACATGACCGCAGGGCAGCCTCAGCCCGCCTGATCCGTCATCAGCCTCTCGCGCGGGAACGAAGCGCGCGGCTTGGAGGTTAACGCACAGGGAGAGCCTCGGCGGTCGCGCGCCGAGGCCACGAATCCGCGTCGCGTATTTGCTCTATCCCGGAGGGTATGCAGGCCATGACCTATCTCGATCCCAACCACGCACGCACCCGGACCGACTGGGCCAAATGGTTTTTCCGCGCGCTCGCGGCAGCGGTGATCGCGGGCTTTGGCTGGATAGTCCTGACGATCGGCAGCGATGAAAACGGCGCGCCCGAGATCGTTTCCGAGCCTGTCACGCGCTCGTTCTAGGCCAAGCCACCGAACAAACTTCCCACCACCGCCGTGGCTGCCATCGCCAACGCACCCCAGAACACCACGCGAAGGGTGGGGCGCAACCGCCCCGCTCTCCCCGCCTGGGCCCCGAGCGCACCCAACAAGGCGAGGCTGAGCAGCGTCGCCACCGACACGCCCGGGATCACCCAGCCCAGCGGCACAAGCGCGGCGACGATCAGCGGCAGCGCCGCGCCCGCCGCGAACGTCAGGGCCGAAGTCAGCGCCGCCTGTACCGGACGGGCCGTCGAGACCTCGGTGATCCCCAATTCATCCCGCGCATGGGCACCCAGCGCATCATGGGCCATCAACTGATCAGCGACCTGCCTCGCCAGGTCCGGATCGAGCCCGCGCCCCACATAGATCTGCGCCAGTTCCTCGCGCTCGGCTTCGGGCTGGGTGCGCAACTCCTCGCGCTCGCGCGCAAGATCGGCCTGCTCGGTATCCGATTGCGAGCTGACCGAAACATACTCACCCGCCGCCATGGACATCGCGCCGGCGACCAACCCGGCCAACCCCGCGACCACAACAGTGCCCGTGTCGGCTCCCGCCGCCGCCACGCCCACGATGAGGCTCGCGGTCGAAACGATACCGTCATTGGCGCCCAGCACCGCCGGCCGCAGCCAACCGATGCGCGAGACCAGATGCTCTTCCGTGTGGGGCGTCGCGCCGTGCATAGGGGTCAACCGAAGACTCCGTCGCCCTGTTCGTCGATCAATTGCCGGCCCTTCCGCAACGCAGCCGCCGCCGCGTCGCCGGACGAAGGGAACGTATCTGCACGGATGAACCGGGCGGTTCTGACCACCCCGCCGACCTCTTTCTCGATCATGCCCGCAAGCTGGTATTCGCGGCCCGACCTCATCTCCACCGCAGTGATCGTATAGCCCTCGTAGCTCTCGCGGCCGGCCGCATTTCCGATCTCACTCTTACCCTCGCCGGCACCGCGGCTGAACAGGGACTTCAAGAAGGACATCTCGGCTCCATTCCATGTTCGATAATTGAGCAATGCAAGAATATGCTCTGCTTCAATGACTTACCGCATCAATTTTCAATCAGCACGGCAAGCTTGAAAGCAAAAAGGGCGGCACGCATGCCGCCCTCTGAGGAAACCTAGCCCGGCCAACCTCTAGTTGTCGAGGAAGCTGCGCAGCTTTCGGCTGCGGCTCGGGTGCTTGAGCTTGCGCAGCGCCTTGGCCTCGATCTGGCGGATGCGCTCGCGCGTCACGGAGAACTGCTGTCCGACCTCTTCGAGCGTGTGATCGGTGTTCATGCCGATGCCGAAGCGCATGCGCAGCACGCGCTCCTCGCGCGGGGTCAGGCTCGCCAGCACCCGCGTCGTGGTCTCGCGCAGATTGCTCTGGATCGCCGCATCGATCGGCTGCACCGCATTGGTGTCCGGGATGAAATCCCCGAGGTTGGAATCCTCCTCGTCCCCGATCGGGGTTTCGAGGCTGATCGGCTCCTTGGCGATCTTCAAAACCTTGCGCACCTTGTCGAGCGGCATCTGGAGCTTTTCGCTGAGCTCCTCCGGCGTCGGCTCGCGGCCGATCTCATGCAGCATCTGGCGGCTGGTGCGGACGATCTTGTTGATCGTCTCGATCATGTGCACCGGGATGCGGATGGTGCGCGCCTGGTCGGCGATCGAGCGGGTGATCGCCTGCCGGATCCACCAGGTTGCATAGGTCGAGAACTTGTAGCCGCGGCGATACTCGAACTTGTCCACCGCCTTCATCAGGCCGATGTTCCCTTCCTGGATCAGGTCGAGGAACTGCAGCCCGCGATTGGTGTATTTCTTGGCGATCGAGATCACGAGGCGCAGGTTCGCTTCCACCATCTCCTTCTTGGCGATGGCGGCTTCCTTCTCGCCCTTCTGCACCTTGGAAACGATGCGGCGGTATTCGGCGATGTCGAGCCCCGTCTCGGTGGCCAGCGTCTGGATGTCGCCGCGCAGCTCGTCGATGGTCGCGCGCTCCTTGGCGATGAAATCCGACCAGCCCTTCTCGGCCCGCTCGGCCATCTTGTCGGCCCAGTCCGGATCGAGCTCCGAGCCGTAATAGGCCTTGAGGAAGGCGTCGCGCTTGATGCCGTAGCTGTCGGCAAGCCGCATCAGCCGTCCCTCGTGCCTCATCAGCCGCTTGTTGATGTCGTAAAGCTGCTCGACCAGGCTCTCGATACGGCTGTTGTTGAGCGAGAGGGACTTCACGTCCACGATCACTTCGCTGCGCCAGGCTTCGAGCCGCTTGATCTCGGCGGCGTCGCGCGATTTGGCGGCGAGCTGGTTCTCCATGTGCCGGTCCTGGAGCTCGCGCATCTTGCCATAGGTCTCGGCGATGCGGTCGAAGGTCTCCACGACCTGGGGCTTGAGTTCCGCCTCCATGGCCGAGAGCGAGAGATTGTTCTCGTACTCGTCGTCCTCGTCATCCTCCTCGCCCGCAGGGCTGCCCTCGCCGTCTTCGGACGCTGCGGCTTCAGGCCGCGGCGCCTCGCCCGGCGCAACCGGCTCCGCCATCTTGGCGTCCGGGCCGGCATAGGTGGCCTCGAGGTCGATGATGTCGCGCAGCAGGATCTCGCCCTCGGCGAGCTGGCCGCGCCAGATGATGATGGCCTGGAAGGTGAGCGGGCTTTCGCACAGCCCCTCGATCATGGTCTCGCGGCCGGCCTCGATGCGCTTGGCGATGGCGATCTCGCCCTCGCGGGACAAAAGCTCCACCGAACCCATCTCGCGCAGATACATGCGCACAGGATCGTCGGTGCGGTCCGAGCCCGACTTGGCGTTCGAGGTCGAAGCCACGGCGGTGCCGGTGGCCGGAGCGATCTCTGTGGACTCGTCCTCCGAGGAGGTGTCCGCGTCGGCTTCCTCGACCTCGTCCTCGTCGATGACGTTGATGCCCATGTCCGAGAACATCGCCATGATGTCCTCGATCTGCTCGGAGGTCACTTCCTCGCTGGGCAGAACGGCATTGATCTCTTCATAGGTGACGTAGCCGCGCTTCTTGGCGGTCTTGATCAGCTTCTTGACCGCGGCATCCGAAAGGTCGAGAAGCGGGCCATCCGTGCCCTCTCCCGCTTCCGGCTTGGTCTCCGCGTCCTGCTGCTTAACCTGTGCTGTCTTGGTGGCCATGTTGCTCTCCTGAGCCGCCCGTTCCGCGTTCGGGCTGGCGCCGGTCCTTACCCCGAGGTATGGGTCCCTGCGCCGTGTCGTCTGATCGAGTCGGCGTCCGAGTTCCGCATGGCGCACCCCGCACCAAACGTCCCGTCCACCGACCGCTTGTCGGCGCCGCGCGTTAACACAAGGTTCAAAACGCGCGAAAGGACATGTCGACCCGCGCCCCTAGAGGCTCCGTGTCGCACGCCCTGATAGCGAACCAAATCCTTCGATCAATGCCTCGGTTCCATCGACGCTCGAGATCTGGTTCAGAATGTCACGCAGCCTTTCAAACGAAGTTTCGCTCGGGGTTTCGCCCAGCGCCTTTTCTGCTGCCTTGCGCTCTCTATTTAGTTGAACCGATTTGTAATGCAAGGCCAGCGCATGCTTGAGCCCGGTCTCGGCGTCGATTTGCGCACTGCCCTCGTCCGCCTGCCAGATGCCCTGGGCTCGCAGGATCGCGACCATCCGCGCCAGCGTATCGGCGTGCCCGCGGGCCGACAGCGCCTGGTGCAGCCCGTCGGGTCCCAGCTCGGGATGCACGGTCACGAGATCGAGCAAAGCCGCCATCAGCGCCCGCGCAGGGCTTGAGCCCAGCTCGATATCGGCCAGCATTTCCAGCCGGTTATGGGCGAGCTCGGGGTGATTGACGAGGCTCATGACGATCACCGCCTCGCGCGGGGTGACCTGCCCTCCCAGCGAAACCCCGCCCTTCAGAAGCCGGGAATTGCGCAGCGTGTCCGAGACCAGGGTCTTCGGCGTCCCACGGACCGATCCGCCCCGCGTGCCGCCATAGGCGCGACCCCGCCCGCCCCGCACCGGCACGAACAGGGCCGCAAGCTTTTCCTCGAACGCCTGCAGATAGTGCCGCTTGACCGAGACGTCGCCGATCCGGTTCGCCCGCTCCTTGAGCCGCGCCTCCAGCGCCGCGCGCGCTTCCGGGGCCTCCGGCAATCCGCCGGCCGTTTCGTGCGCCCAGACCGCGTCGGCGAGCGGCTGCGCGCCGGCGATCAGCGCCGCGAAAGCCTCGCGCCCCTGCCTGCGGATGAGGTCGTCGGGGTCGAGGCCCTCGGGCAGGGTCGCGATAGTGACGCTCTTGCCGGGCTTGAGCATCGGCAGCGCCATGTCGATGGATTTGGCCGCCGCGCGCTGTCCCGCCTCGTCGCCGTCAAAGCACAGCACCGGAATGTCCGTCATCTTCCAGAGAAGGCCCAGGTGGTCCTCGGTCAGCGCCGTGCCGAGCGGCGCCACCGCGCCCTCGAACCCCGCCGCCACCGCCGCGATCACGTCGAGATAGCCTTCGACCACGACGATAGGCTTTCCATCATAGCCAGCCTGCCGCGCCGCCTGCCCGTTATAGAGCGTGCGACGCTTGGAGAAGAGCTCGGTTTCCGGGGAGTTGAGATATTTCGCCGCCGCATCCGCCGACATGGCCCGGCCGCCGAAGGCGATGATCCGCCCGCGGGGATCGCTGATCGGGAACATCAGCCGGTTGCGGAACCGGTCATAGGTCAGGGGATCGTCGTCGCGCTTGATCACCAGCCCGGCGTCGAGCATCTGCTGCGCCGTGACCCCGTTGGCCGCGAGGAATTCCTTGAGCCCGTTGCGGCTGTCGGGCGCAAAGCCGAGCCGGAACCGTGCCTGGCTCGCCGGGCTCACCTCGCGCTCGTGAAGATAGCCCCGCGCCCGCGCGCCCACATTATGCGCCAGGGCCTCGGTGAAATAGGTCGCCGCCAACTCCATGACGTCGTGGAGCGTCCGGCGCGCCTCCTCCCGCTTTTCCGCGCGCGCGTCGCGCGCCGGCATGGGGACGCCGGCCCGCTGCGCCAGCAGTTCCACCGCCTCGGGAAAGCTCATCCCGGTCTTTTCAGTGAGGAAGCGGAAATGGTCTCCGCTCGCCCCGCAGCCGAAGCAATGATAGCGCCCCCGCCGGTCATCGGCATGAAAGCTGGGGCTCTTCTCGCCATGAAACGGGCAGCATGCCCACATGTCGCCTTTGGCGGGCTGGCTCTTGCGCTTGTCCCACAGGACGTGCTCGCCCACGACCTGGCTGATGGGCAGCCGATCGCGGATTTCATCGAGAAAGCTGTCGGAGAAGCGCATGGATACCTAGGTAGGCACTCCCCGCTCCGAAGTCACGAACAACAGCGTTTTCCACAGCGCGTCAGCGTCGTGAAACGTCCTCTTCGATCAGCAGGCGGATATATCGGGTGAATGGGATTCCCCGGTCGCTCGCCTTCTTCTTGAGCGCGTTGAGCAGCGATTCCGGCAAGCGCATGTTAAGCACGGCGGATTTCTTTTCAAACTCATAGGGAGCGGGCTTCATCGCTCCAAAATCGAACTCTGCGAGATCGGCCTCCGCAACGAAACGCTCCGCCTCCTCATCGCTATGCAAGTCTGGCCACTTCTTTTTCATACTGCTCGATTTCCTTCCGGTGCATGTACCGGGCGCTGATCGGTCGGATGTAAAAGCCATCCTCCTTTTCGCGCAGGGCGAAAGCGACAAAAACGTATCGGCCGAACTTGGTCCGGCCTACCGTCCGCAACCGCTTCTCACCCGGATTAGGATCGTCCACGACGAACCGAGCTACCGAAATCACGTATTCGATCTCGTCTCGGCTAACGCCATGCTTGCCGCATTTCGGCCAATTGCCATCATCCCAATCGAACCCAGCGACGATTGGCAGCATCTACCTAACACACTTGTATATACAAATGCACAGGCAGGATGTCAAAAACCTCTTTGCCACAGCCGCCAGGCCAGCGCGAAGAGACCGATGGAGAACACGATCATCAGCACGCCGCCGACCATCACGAACACCAGCGCCGAATAGAACGGCCAGAGCAGCAGCAGGATGCCGAACAGGATATAGAGCACGCCCGAAAGCAGCACCGGCCATATCCGTGCGTAGAGTTCGCGCTCGCGGATGATGACGAAGATCTCCATCGCGCCCACGAGGATCGCCTGCAGGGCCACGATATAGACCAGTACCGTCGCGGTCAGCAGCGTCGCCAGCAGCGGACTGATCAGGATCAGCACGCCCGCAAGGATCGAGAGCACGTTGCGCACCACGTCGAACCAGAAATTGCCGGTCTTGGCGCCTCCGAACGTGATGGCCCAGAGCCCCAGCACGCCATCGACGACGAACAGGATGCCGGCCGCCACGACCAGCACGGCAAGCGCCACCTCGGGAAAGATCAGGGCATAGAGCCCGGCGAGCAGCATGATGAGCGCCCGCAACCCTGTCAGGATGGACGGCAGGCGAGAACGCGACGTTTCGGCCATGATGGAGCCTCCCCAAACGATATGCCCAGCCATTATAGACTCGGCTATCGCCTTGCGGGAAACGGAAAATCAGCTACGGACGGACCAGAACCCCGGCCCCTTGTCGACCGTGATGCGCAGCCCCTTGCTGCGCGCCTCGACCATGATGCGGGACATGACTCCGTCGCTCGGGTGATCGGGAAGCCGGGCGCCAAACGGTCGTCCTTCGAAAGACGCTTCATCTGCCGGGCACCGTCAGGCGCCCAGCGCGGCCTTCACCTGCTTGGAGGCCTCGCCGAAATCGATGCGGCCGGGATACTTGCCCTTGAGGATGCCCACGACCTTGCCCATGTCGCGCAGCCCCTGCGCGCCGGTCTCGGCAATGGCGTCCTTGATCGCCGCGTCGAGCTCGCCTGCGCTGAGCGGCTGGGGCATGAACTCGCGGATGATCGCGATTTCCTCGTTCTCCTGGTCGAGGAGGTCGGTCCTGCCCGCCTTCTCGTAGATCGCGGCGGATTCCTCGCGCTGCTTGACCATCTTCTGCAGGATGGCGAGCACGTCGTCGTCCGAGACGTTCTCCTTGCCTTCGCCGCGCGCCGCGATATCGCGGTCCTTGATCGCGGCATTGACCAGCCGCAGCGTGTTCACGCGGCGGGAGTCGCGAGCCTTGATCGCATCCTTGAGAGCGGCATTGATCTCGTCGCGCATCGTCTTCCCTTTCGCTCGGTTCACCCCTTGAAGGGTCTCCGCATATAATACGCCGCCCCTCCGGTGCCAACCTCGGGCGCTCACCGATTCGGCACGATCCTCCAAGACGCTGAATTCGCTCGCTTTTCCCGGAAACACGGACCATTGACCGCACACGGTCCTTCCCTTAGGTTCCGTCCGGCCCCATATCCCGTTCGGTCCTGAGCGCCGCCGCCGTCCTTCGGCGCCGTCTGTCGCGCGCGGACCGCGCCCTCGATCCAAGGAGTTGATCCGTGACAGGCTGGCAAGACACCGCGACCACCGCCGTTCTCATCCTGCGCGACGGAACCCGCCTCGAGGGCATCGGCATCGGCGCCACCGGCATCGCCGCCGGCGAGGTCTGCTTCAACACCGCCATGACCGGCTACCAGGAGATCCTCACCGATCCCTCCTATGCCGGCCAAATCATCACCTTCACCTTCCCCCATATCGGCAATGTCGGCGCGAACGACGAGGACATCGAGACCGTCAACATGGCCGGCACCTCGGGCGTGCGCGGCGTGATCCTGCGGGCCGACGTCACTAGCCCCTCGAACTATCGCGCCGCCGAGCGGCTGGATGCCTGGCTCAAGAAGCGGGGCATCATCGGCATCACCGGGCTCGATACCCGCGCGCTCACCGCGCTGATCCGCGAGAACGGCGCCGCCGACGCGGTCATCGCCTACGAGCCCTCGGGCCTGTTCGACGCCGCCCAGCTGCACTCCGCGCTCGACGCCTTTCCCGGCCTCGACGGTCTCGACCTCGCCAAGGAGGTCTCGACCACGCAGACCTATCGCTGGGACGAAACCCGCTGGCGCTGGGGCGAAGGTTACGGCACGCTCGAGAACCCGCAATTCCACGTCGTCGCCATCGACTACGGCGCCAAGCGCAACATCCTGCGCTGCATCGCAGACCAAGGCGCGCGGCTGACCGTCCTTCCGGCCACGGCCACCGCCGAGGACGTGATGAGCCACAACCCGGACGGCATCTTCCTCACCAACGGCCCCGGCGATCCCGCGGCCACCGGGCAGTATGCCGTGCCGGTGATCCGGGAGCTGATCGACACCGGCAAGCCCGTCTTCGGCATCTGCCTCGGCCACCAGTTGCTGGCCCTCGCGCTGGGCGGTCAGACCCGCAAGATGCACCAGGGCCATCACGGCGCCAATCATCCGGTGCAGGACCTGACCACGGGCAAGGTCGAGATCACCTCGATGAATCACGGCTTCGCGGTGGACGGCGACAGCCTGCCCCAGGGCGTGGTCGAGACCCACAAATCCCTATTCGACGGCTCCAACGCCGGGCTTGCGGTCGAAGGCAAGCCGATCTTCTCGGTGCAATATCACCCGGAAGCCTCGCCCGGCCCCCATGACGCGCATTACGTCTTTACGCGCTTCATCAACCTGGTGCGCGAGCAGAAGGGCCTGGAAACGGTTCCAGAACACCAGACCTCGGCGGCCTGAGCACAGCTTACCGCCAGCGCCGGACGATCCCCTCCGTCTCTCCGGTGAAGGGGTCGGTCCGGGGCAGTGGAAGCGCCGCGATGCGGGCATCCGCGTCCGGCCGCTCGCCATCCTCCCCGCGCAAAAGGTCCGCGTCCATCTCCGGCGGATAGACCCCCACCACGAGAAAATCGGCGCTGCCCGCGATCAGGCAATGGGCGACGCCCGCGGGTATGGTCACCGCATCGCCCATCGTGACGCTCACGGTCTCTCCGCCCGGCCCGCCGAACAGGATGTCGGCCGAACCGCGCGCGACCCCCAGCGCCTCGTGGCTGGTCGAATGGTAATGGTGAAAGCCGTAAACCGTATAGCGCCAGCGCGGCGGCCAGCCATTCTCCGCCAGCAAAGCCTCGAAAGCCTCCGGGCTCGCCTCGCCGCGCGGGATCACCTGGTGATAGACCACCAGCGGTAGCGGGCTGTTGGGAAACCGCCCGTCATCGTCGAAGCGATAGGCCTGGGTTTCTGCTTCCGTCATGATCGGCTCCGGCACGCGCCGCGCGTTCAGATCGACCCTGAGAACGTGTCGCAATCGCCCGGATCGCCGCGCTGATAGCCGCGCGAGAACCAGGTCTGGCGCTGTTCCGACGTGCCATGGGTGAAGGTCTTGGGGATCGGCACCCCGCCCGAACGGGTGATGATTGCGTCGTCGCCGATCTGCTCGGCAGCGTTGATCGCTTCCGCGATGTCGCCATTGTCGAGCAGATTGGCCTCCCCGACATAATTAGCCCACACGCCGGCATAGCAATCGGCCTGCAGCTCCACCCGCACCGAATAGGCATTGGCCTCCTCCGTGCTCATGGACTGGCGCCGCTGATTGAACTCGGGCAAGACCCCCGTAAGGTTCTGCACGTGATGCCCGATTTCATGCGCGATCACATAGGCTTGGGCGAAATCGCCCGGGGCGCCGAACTGGTCGCGCAACTCGTCATAGAACGCGAGGTCGATATAGACGCTCTGGTCCAGGGGACAGTAGAACGGCCCCATCCGCGCATCCGCGAGGCCGCAGCGCGACTGGTCCATCTGGGTATAGAGCACCACCGTGGGATAGACATAGTCGAGCCCGCTGGCCGTGAAGATCTGGTCCCACATCTCCTCGGTATCGCGCACCACTACGGCAACGAAATCGGCCTGCTCGTCCTCCCCCGCCTGCGGCAGGGGCGTGCCGCGCGAGGGGGCCTGGGTGGTCGTCGTCGAGCCGTCGAGCAGTGCCAGCGGGTTGATTCCGAACACCGCCCCGAGGATCAGCAGCACGATGAGCCCGCCGACGCTGATGCCGCCGGTCGCGCCGCCCATGCTGATACCGCCGCGGCTGCTGCCGCGGCGATCCTGGATATTGGTCGAACGCTCACGTCCCCGCCACTTCATGCGGGCAACTCCGAAACCGGATTACGGAGCGAGGGGTTCTTCGGCCGGCGCAGCCCCGTCGGCCGCGGGTGCAGGCGCGTCGATTGCCGGGGCAGGTGCGGGCGCAGCGTTATCGGCAGGAGCCGGCGCGGGAGTATCGACATCAACGTTCACCTCGGGCTCGATCACCGGAGTCTGGTCGGCTGGCTGCTCGATGACGGGCGTATCGAGAACCGTATCCACGGTGCCATTGTTGCCCTGGGTAGTGAAGTACCAAATGATGGCGATAACGATCAGAACGATAATAAGAATGATCGCGATGAGCCCGGTGGAACTGGTCCCCTCGCGCGGCGGGAGTGGATCTGTCATGGATATAATCCTTTAAGTAAGTGAGCCCGAAACGTCCGCGGCAAGAACGCGGAGCTCGGGTGATTCGTTCCAGACCCCGCATCGACAGGATCCCATGCCCGATCTCCGCTTCCGCGACGCGCAGCGCGACGACCTGCCCTTCATCCTGACGTTGATCCGCGACGACAGCCTCGTGGCGTCCGTGGACGATCCCGCGCGCGCGGACGATCCGGCCTATCGCGACGCCTTTGCCGCCATCGCGGCAGATCCCAATCAGATGCTGCTCATTGCCGAGGAGGACGGGCGCCCGGTGGGCACCTTCCAGCTCACCTTCACGCCCGGGCTCGCCTATCGCGGCGCCTGGCGTGCCACCATCGAAGCGGTCCATGTCGTCCCGGATCGCCGCAGCGCCGGCATCGGGGCCGCCATGATGCGCCACGCGCTCGACCTGTCGCGGGCGCGCGGCTGCGCCATCGCCCAGTTGACCTCCAATAAGGCGCGCACCCGCGCCCACGCCTTCTATGACCGCCTGGGCTTCGTGCGCAGCCACGAGAGCTTCAAATACGACCTCGCAAAGTGAGGCGCCGCCGATCGGGCACTATTGCCCGCCCGCGCCCCCGCCGCCCAGCATGTTGTCGAGCGCATCGAGATCGAAATCGTCGCTCACCGTGCCGAGCCCGCCCGGGACCGTCCCGGTGGGATCGATATCGAAATACCAGAACACCCCAATGAAGGCCAAAACCACGATGACGATCGCAACGATCGGCCACCACGACCTCTTGGGCTTGAAAGAGGAAAAATCATCGTTCTCGGGATCGATATTGCTCATGGGCCTGCGGTCCTCGAATAAAGTCGGCTCTCCGGTATACCGAGCGTCATAAGCGCATTTAGGGCGGGAAAGGCAATCCTGCCTTTGTCCTATCTCAATGCGCGCCTGTTTGTGGACGTCGACTCCTCTTCCCTTTAGCCGACCCTTCGTCTAGAGAAACCGGCTAGCCATCAGATTCCGGATCATTTCCCCCGCGCCACGGCTCCTGCCGCGCTGCGTGCGGGCGCCCACGAGACCGAATATGCCCAAACGGACAGACATTAAATCCATCCTCATCATCGGGGCGGGACCGATCGTTATCGGCCAGGCCTGCGAATTCGACTATTCGGGCACCCAGGCCTGCAAGGCGCTCAAGGAGGAAGGCTACCGCATCATCCTGGTCAACTCCAATCCGGCCACGATCATGACCGATCCGGATCTGGCGGACGCGACCTATATGGAGCCCATCACTCCCGAAGTGGTCGCCAAGATCATCGAGAAGGAGCGCCCAGACGCCCTCCTGCCCACCATGGGCGGCCAGACCGCGCTCAACTGCGCGCTTTCGCTCAACAAGATGGGCGTATTGGAAAAGTTCGGCGTGCAGATGATCGGCGCCAATGCCGAGGCCATCGACAAGGCCGAGGACCGCGAGCGCTTCCGTGCCGCCATGGAGAAGATCGGGCTCGCCACGCCCCGTTCCGAGCTGGCCCATTCGCTTCCCGAGGCCCTCGCCGCCATCGAGAAGGTCGGCCTGCCCGCCATCATCCGGCCGTCCTTCACGCTCGGCGGCACCGGCGGCGGCATTGCCTATAACCGCGAGGAATTCATCGACATTGTCGAATCCGGCCTCGACGCCTCCCCCACGACCGAAGTGCTGATCGAGGAATCGGTGCTCGGCTGGAAGGAATTCGAGATGGAGGTTGTCCGCGACAAGAAGGACAACTGCATCATCGTCTGCTCGATCGAGAACATCGATCCCATGGGCGTCCATACCGGCGATTCGATCACCGTCGCCCCAGCGCTGACGCTTACCGACAAAGAATACCAGATCATGCGCGACGCCTCGATCGCGGTGCTGCGCGAGATCGGGGTCGAGACCGGCGGGTCGAACGTCCAGTTCGCCGTCAATCCGGCCGACGGCCGGCTCGTGGTCATCGAGATGAACCCGCGCGTCTCGCGCTCCTCGGCCCTGGCCTCCAAGGCCACCGGCTTCCCCATCGCCAAGGTCGCCGCACGCCTCGCCGTCGGCTACACCTTGGACGAGCTCGAGAACGACATCACCGGCGGCGCGACCCCGGCGAGCTTCGAACCCTCGATCGACTACGTCGTCACCAAGATCCCGCGCTTCGCCTTCGAGAAATTCCCCGGCGCCGACCGCCGGCTGACCACCTCGATGAAGTCCGTGGGCGAGGCCATGGCCATAGGCCGCACCTTCACCGAGTCGCTGCAGAAAGCCCTGCGCTCGCTGGAAACCGGGCTCACCGGCTTCAACGAGATCGGCATTCCCGGTCTCGGCGAGGGCGACGACAAGAACGCCATCCGCGCCGCGCTCGGCACCCCGACGCCCGAGCGCCTCCTCTACGTGGCCGAGGCCATGCGCCTGGGCGTCGATCACGAGCTGATCCATGCCGCTTGCCGCATCGATCCCTGGTTCCTCGAGCAGATCCAGGCGATCATCGACATGGAGGCCAAGGTCCGCGAATTCGGCCTGCCCGAAACCGCTGGCCCGCTGCGCAGCCTGAAGGCCATGGGCTTCTCCGACGCGCGGCTCGCCGAGCTTTCCGGCCTCACGGCCAAGCAGGTCCACGCCCGCCGCACCGCGCTCGATGTCCGCCCGGTCTATAAGCGCATCGACACCTCCGCGGCCGAGTTCGCCTCGCCCACCGCCTATATGTATTCGACCTATGAGGCGCCCTTCGCCGGTGCGCCCGCCGATGAGGCCCGTCCCTCGGACAGGAAGAAGGTCGTGATCCTGGGTGGCGGCCCCAACCGCATCGGCCAGGGCATCGAGTTCGACTATTGCTGCTGTCACGCCGCCTTCGCCCTCTCGGATGCGGGCTACGAGACCATCATGGTCAACTGCAATCCCGAGACCGTCTCGACCGACTACGATACCTCCGACCGGCTCTATTTCGAGCCGCTGACCGAGGAAGACGTCATCGAGATCCTCACCACCGAGAAGCAGAACGGCACGCTGCACGGCGTCATCGTCCAGTTCGGCGGCCAGACCCCGTTGAAGCTGGCCGAGGCCGTCGAGCGCGCCGGCGTACCGATCCTCGGCACCCAGCCCGACAAGATCGACCTCGCCGAGGACCGCGACCTCTTCCAGAAGCTGCTCGTCAAGCTCGACCTCGCCCAGCCGCGCAACGGCATCGCCCACAGCCTCGAACAGGCCAGGCTCGTCGCCGAGCAGCTCGGCTTTCCGCTGGTGATCCGCCCGTCCTACGTGCTGGGCGGCCGCGCCATGGTCATCTGCCACTCGTCCAACGATTTCGAGCGCTACGTCCAGTCCACGCTGACCGAGCTCGTTCCGCCCGAGATCCGGCACAAATATCCCAACGACAAGACCGGCCAGATCAATTCGGTGATCGCCACCAACCCGTTGCTCTTCGACAGCTATCTCGAAGGCGCGGTCGAGATCGACGTGGACTGCCTGGCCGACGGCACCGACGTGTTCATCGCCGGCATCATGGAGCATATCGAGCAGGCCGGCATCCATTCGGGCGACAGCGCCTGCTCGCTTCCGCCGCACAATCTCTCCGCCGAGACCATCGCCGAATTGAAGCGCCAGACCGCCGAGATGGCGCTGGCCCTCAAGGTCGGCGGGCTGATGAACGTCCAATACGCCATCAAGGACGGCACCATCTACGTGCTGGAGGTCAATCCGCGCGCCTCGCGCACCGTGCCGTTCGTCGCCAAGGTCGTGGGCATCCCGCTCGCCAAGATCGCCTCGCGCGTCATGGCCGGCGAAAGCCTCGCCTCCTTCCATCTCGAGGAGCCGAAGATCGCCCATATCGGCATCAAGGAAGCGGTCTTCCCCTTCGCGCGTTTCCCGGGCGTCGATACCGTGCTCGGGCCGGAAATGAAGTCCACCGGCGAGGTCATCGGTCTCGACACCGATTACGCGCTGGCCTTCGCCAAGTCCCAGCTCGGCGGCGGCACCAAGGTGCCCAAGGAAGGGACGGTCTTCATCTCGGTCCGCGACAGCGACAAGCCGGAGATCATCGACGCCATGCGCGATCTCTCCGACGCGGGCTTCGCGATCATCGCCACCGGCGGCACCCAGCGCTATCTGGTCGACAACGGCATCCCCGCGACCAAGATCAACAAGGTGCTCGAGGGCCGGCCGCATATCGTCGATGCGATCAAGAACGGCAGCGTGCAGCTCGTCATCAACACCACGGACGGCATCAAGGCGGTGTCCGACAGCCGCGATATCCGCCGCGCCGCGCTGATGGCCAAAGTGCCCTATTACACCACCGTCCCCGGCGCCATCGCCGCGGCCGAAGGCATCCTCGCCTACCGCAGCGGCAACCTGGCCGTCAGAGCCCTGCAAGACTATTTCGCGGCCTGAGAAGCACTTTCGGAGACCGGCGTCCTGCCGGTCTCCTTTTCGATCCACCCGTTGAGCGTGTCGAGATCGGCAAACTGCGCGCCCGTGATCTGGAGCGTGTAGGTCACGCCGCCGTGGTCGAAGGCCGCGACCTCGACCTCATTATAGCGCATGCGCTCGGCCAGAGCCCGCCAGTTGCGCGTCTCGGCCAGCGGAAACCGCAGGACCTCGCCGCGGTCGATCATGTTGCCGCGCTGCACGACGAGCTCGTCGCCGTCGAGCCAGGCCTGGGCCAGCCGCGTGCGCCCGCTCCAGCCGATCGCGATCCACAGCGTGGCGGTGAGGATCGCGACCGCGACGACCGAAGCCACCACGCCCGCGCCCCAGTTCTGGTCCTCGGCCGCGGCGATCCACACCGGAACCAGCACCAGCGGCACGAAGGCCCAAACACCGCGCCCCGTCCGATACTGAAAGATCAGCCGCCCCGGTTCATCCATGCCTGCCCCCAAAGCACCGGCACGAGCAAATCACGGGCCGCGATCCGGGACCAGCGCTTTTCTTCTTCGCAGTGTGTCGGCAGCGGCCGGTTCCGAACGTCTTTCTTCCAGGAGCGGAAAGCCGCTCGTCAAACGAGGAGAAAGACCATGATCCGCGCATTGCTCATCGGCGCCGCCTTCGCCGTTGCCGCCTTCCCCGCCTCCGCCCAGTCCGAGCCTGACGGCGCCACCGTCGCGGTCAACGGCATGGAGCTCTATTACGAGGTCTCGGGCGAAGGCGCGCCCCTCATCGTGCTGCACGGCGCCTATATGAACATCCCCTCCATGGGCGAGATCATCCCCATGCTCGCCGAGACCCACACCGTCTATGCCCTCGAATTCCAGGGCCACGGCCGCTCCACCGACATCGACCGTCCCATCACCTATCCCAACCTCGCCGATGACGTGGCCGCCTTCATGGACGCGGTCGGGCTCGAGCAGGCCGACGTGGTCGGCTATTCCATGGGCGGTTCCGCGGGTGTGCAGCTCGCCATCCGCCATCCCGAGCGCGTCGGCCGGCTCGCCGTCATCTCCGGCGCCGCCTTTTCCATTTCCGGCTTCCAGCCCGAATTTATCGAAATGATCCCGTCCATGGTCCCCGAGATGTTCATTGGCACCCCGATGGAGGACGCCTATCGCGAACTGGCCGCCGATCCCGATGGCTTCCCTGCCCTCGTGGAAAAGCTCATCGCATTGGAGCACGAGCCGCTCGAATGGCGCGACGAGGTCGAAGCCCTCGACCTGCCGGTGCTCGTGATCGCCGGGGATTCCGACGTAGTCACCGTCGAGCATACTGTCGCGTTCTTCCGCCTTCTCGGCGGCGGCATCATGGGCGACATGGGCACCCCGCTCCCCGATGCCCGGCTCGCCATCCTGCCCGGCACGTCGCACACGGCCGTCATCACCCAGCCCGATCTGCTCCACGCGCTGATCGAGCCCTTCCTCCAGGGCGAGACGCCCGCCGGCTTCATGTAAGCGCCACACACGCGATGGACACGAAAGGGCGCCTCGGCGCCCTTCTCATTGCCAGCCGGGCCTGCTAAATCTCGCTCACCATGAAATCGGCCGACTGTACCACCTCCATCGCGCTTCCCGCGGCCTAGCCGCCGCTTCGGGAACGCGCATCCGCCGGACGGGCGCCGTCAGCCTTTATGCTGCGCGCCCGCTCGCGAGGTTCATGCGATTTCAAGGTCCCCATCATGACCAATTTCTTCGAGAGCCCCTTTAGGGGCAAGCTGCTCTCCGAGCAGGTCACCCACCCCAATATCTCCGTGGGGCGCTACTCCTATTATTCGGGCTACTATCACGGCCACGGCTTCGAGGATTGCGCCCGCTACCTTCTCCCCGATCCGGATGCCGACAAGCTCATCATCGGCAGCTTCTGCTCGATCGGCTCGGGCGCGGCCTTCATCATGGCCGGCAACCAGGGCCACCGGAACGCGTGGATCTCCACCTTCCCGTTCCACTTCATGTCCGAGGTGTCGGCCTTCGCCAGCGCGGCCAACGGCTATCTTCCCGCCGGCGACACCATCGTCGGCTCGGACGTCTGGATCGGCTCGGAAGCCATCATCATGCCCGGCATCACCATCGGCCACGGCGCGGTGATCGGCACCCGCGCCCTCGTCACCCGCGACGTCGAGCCCTACGCCATCGTCGGCGGCAATCCGGCCAAGCCGATCCGCAAGCGGTTCACGGACGACCACATCGCCCTGCTGCTCAAAATGGCCTGGTGGGACTGGGATGAGGACATGCTCGCCGAAGCCATGCCCATTCTCACCGCGGGCGATGTCGATGCCCTCCACGCCTGGTGGCAAACCCGCCGGTAAATCTCCAGCCCGCGCGCTCGGCCGCGCGGGCTACCGCCGCGGCCGCTTGAGCTTGCCGATCCGGCCTGTCTCCGCCGCGTGCTCCGCCCGCTCTCGCGCCCGCTGCGCCGGCGTCTTCACCAACCGGGAGATCAGGCCACGGGCGCCGAGGACATCGGTGAGGATCGAGAGATAGGAGACGTGCAGGTCGAGCAGCGGCCAGAACAGCACGTGACCCTCGTCCACGATCTCGATCTCGGCCGCCGCCGCGGCGTCCGCTTCCGCCAATCCCGCGATCAGCAGTGCCGGCAGCGCGACGATGGCGCCGTTGCCGAGGCTGATGAAGAGCTGCCGCGTCTGCGGATGGAACCGCGCCTCGGCGATCAGCGGCTGATCGGCATCCTCTTCGGTCATGGGTCGTGCTCTGGTTGACGGCTGGGCGACAGCTCTTATAGTGCCGCCACCATGATGATGATCAAGTCCATCCGTTTCGCAGTGTTCCTGGGCGCCTGAACCGGCGCCCCGCAAGGGGAACACCTTCGGGCCTATGTGGCCCCTATCGGCCGCCGCACGCGGCCACGCGAACACATGGACATTTCAATGCTTCCCGCTTCTCCCGCGCTCGACGCAGCGCAGATCGAGTCTTTCATCACCGACGGCTTCGTCCGCATCGACGACGCCTTTCCCCGCGCCTTGGCCGATGAGGGCCGCGCCATCCTGTGGCGCGACACCGGCTGCGATCCCGAGGATCCTTCTACATGGACGCAACCGGTCGTCCGCCTGGGCGGCTATGCCGACCGGCCCTTCCGCGACGCCGCCAATACGCCGCGCCTTCATTCCGCCTATGACCAATTGGTGGGCGACGGGCGCTGGCTGCCGCCCCAGGGACTCGGCACCTTCCCGGTCCGCTTCCCGTCCGATGATGCGCCGGGCGACGATGGCTGGCATGTGGACGCGAGCTTCAGCCTGCCCGGGGACGATCCCGCCGACTTCATGTCCTGGCGCGCCAACGTCACCAGCCGGGGACGCGCCCTGCTCATGCTGTTCCTGTTCTCCGATGTCGGGGAGAACGACGCGCCGACCCGCATCCGCAAGGGATCGCACGCCGCCATCGCACGGCAATTGCTCCCCTTCGGCGAGGCCGGAGCGACCCTGCGGCAGCTCTCGGCCGATGGCTACGCATCCAGCGCCGATTGCGAGATCGCGCTGGCCACGGGTCCAGCCGGCACCGTCTATCTGTGCCATCCGTTCCTGGTGCACGCGGCCCAGCCGCATCGCGGCACCGAGGTCAAGTTCATGGCCCAGCCGCCTCTGATGCCCGCGCACGGGTTCGATCCGGCGCTGCCGCCCTCGCCGGTGCAGATCGCCATTCGTCGGGCCTGCGGCCTCGCGGTCTAGCTTGCAACCAGTGCGGAGGCGTCCTGCGCCTCCGCATCGGCCACGCCGAGCGCAAGCACCGGCGCAACCTCCGGCCTCCGCGCCACGAACAGGCAGCCGCGCACCGGCAGGCCGCGATCCAGCCGGATCGCCATGTCCTGCCGCGCCAGCACCTGGAAACCGGTCGCCTCCAATGCGGCGCGCACGGAATCGGGCGCGTGGGTGAACCGCAGCGAACTCTGCAATTGCGCCTCCCCTTCCCCGTCATGGGATTCGACCGAGAAGGCGAACACCCCGCCGGGCCGGAGCGCCGCGAAGGTCAACGCGAAGATCGGCGGCAGCGCCGCGCAATACATGAACACATCCGCGGCCGTCACCAGATCGAGCGCCGCGCCGCGCGTGGCGAGCACCGCGCTCAATTCGCCCTTCTCCAGCGCGTCATAGACGCCCTTGCGCGCCGTCTCGGTAAGCATCGCCTGCGACAGGTCCACCCCCTCCAGGAAGGATACGCGCCGCCGCAGCCGTTCGCCCATCAGCCCGGTGCCGCACCCCAGGTCCAGCGCCCGGGCGAAACCCTCGACCCAAATTCCCTCCAGCATGGCCGCCAGCGCGCTAGGCACAGCATAGCCGAGCCGCTGGATCAGCGCGGCCTCGAATTCGGGCGCATAGTGCTCGAACAGCGTCTCCACATAAGCCGCCTGCGCCGCCGCATCGACGGACCCTTGCCCATGCGCCGCCAGCAGCATCTGCGCCCCCAGCGCCCCCGACGGGTCGAGCGCCGCCGCGTGCCGCCAGGCATCGAGCGCGGGCGCCATCGCCCCCGCCGCCTCGAGGAACCGCCCAAGCATAACCCAGCCCGCGGCCCATTCCGGCGCGGCGTCGAGCGCCTGCGCCATCACCTCCGCCGCAGCAGCGGGGTCCCCGGAATCGTTGAGCATCTGTGCATAAAGCGACCGGCGATCGGCAATGGGATCGCCCGAGGACAAAAAGGCCGGCGTCAATTCCGATATACATCCGAGGAAGGACCGGCACGCGCCGGCGCCGCGGGAAATGCTCCCGTTTCCGCGCGAAATCAAGCGGAAAGCGCGACCGTTGTTGCGGCAGGTAGGATTTTATCCTACTCTATCTCGCAAAGGAGTGTCGCGCCATGGAAACGGCAGAAAAAGTCAGCATCACCATCCCGCCCGAGATGATGCGGCTCATCCGCAGCGAAGTCGAACGTGGCCGCTATGCCTCGACCAGCGAGGCCATACGGGACGCACTCCGCCTTTGGCAGCGCGAGCGGGAGGAGCACGAAGCGCGCTTGGAGGTCATCCGGGGCAAACTCAGGGAAGCCCTCGACGACCCTTCCCCCCAGCTGACGCCGGAAGAGGTGAAGCGCGACCTGGACGCATACGTGCGCTCGCTTGAAGCTAGCAAGAAATATGGATGAATACGCGCTCGTTTATTCGAATGCGGCACGCCAGGACCTGCGCGCAATCGCGGCCTTCATGGTTGGAGGAGGAGCGAGCACCGAGAGCGCACGACGCTACATCGAGCGGATAGAAGCCATATGCAAAAACCTCGCCCTCATGCCAGAACGCGGCAAGGCACGACCTGATATTCTGCCCGGCTTGAGGATCGTCACCCACGCGCGAAGAACAGCGATCGCCTATACCGTCGCTGACAGGTCGATCATGATCCTTCGGGTGTTCCACGCCGGACAGGATTCCGAGGCGCTTCTGAAGCCCTAGCTCCGCCCAAAATACCCCGCTACCGCCTCGAGCGCCGCGTCCACCGCCGCGTCGGATATGTCGAGATGCGTCACCCAGCGCAATTCGCCGTAATGGCCAGAGACCAGCACGCCCCGCCCCGCCAGATGCGCGATGAAGCCGGCGACCTCGCCCGCGCCCATGCGCATGAACACCATATTGGTCTGCACCGGCGCGACGCTCAGCTCTTGGTGGCGCGAAAGCCCCTCGGCCAGCCGCCGGGCGCGGGCATGGTCGTCCGCCAGCCGCGCCACGTTATGCTCGAGCGCGTAAAGCCCCGCCGCCGCCAGGATACCGGCCTGCCGCATGCCACCGCCGAGCATCTTGCGCAGCCGCCGCGCCGTCGCGATCAACTCCTCCGGCCCGGTGAGCACCGACCCCACCGGCGCGCCCAATCCCTTGGATAGGCACACCGACACCGTATCGAACCGCGCCGCCAGCTCCGTGGCGCTCCTGTTGCTCGCGATCGCGGCGTTGAACAGCCGCGCCCCGTCGAGATGAGTGGCAAGCCCGCGCGCCCGCGCCAGATCGGTCGCATCCGCAACGAAGCTCTCGGGCAGCACCTTGCCGCCGATGGTGTTTTCCAGCGCCAGCAGCCGCGTGCGTGCGAAATGAATGTCGTCGGGCTTGATCGCCGCCGCGATCGCATCCAGCGCCATGGTGCCGTCGGGCAGGTTCTCGACCGGCTGCGGCTGGATCGAGGCCAGCACCGCCGCCCCGCCCGCCTCGTATTTGTAGCAATGGGCCTGCTGGCCGGCGATATATTCGTCCCCGCGCGAGCAATGCGCCATCAGCCCCAGGAGGTTCGACTGCGTGCCCGAGGGCACGAACAGCCCCGCCGCCTTGCCCGTCGCGGCCGCCACCGCCTCCTCCAGCGCGATCACCGTGGGATCGTCGCGATAGACGTCGTCGCCCACCTCCGCCGCCGCCATGGCGGCGCGCATCCCGGCGCTCGGACGCGTCACCGTGTCGGACCGGAAATCGAAAGGGAGGGACGCCATGGGAAAGCCGGAAAAGCGGGTGGATACGCCGGTCTTACGCCCTTTTGCCTCCACGAGAAAGCCGGCGCCCTTTGCCTGCCGCCCTCGCTGTGGCGATCGCCGCGTTATACACGCCTCCGCCCCGTATAGATGACGCGCGCCGTGACGAACGGGTTTTCCCTCACCCGAGAAAAGGCAACAATACTGTCTAATGAGCGCCCCTCCGGGCGTTCTGCTGAATCATGTTGAACGAAACCGGCGTTTGACTTACCGTGCCCTGATCGAAAGTGCGGCCGACTGATCTAGCCCAGCGAATTTTCGCGAATGCTGACGTCCTGTAGCCTAATTCGATACATCCCGGTGCACCGACCCCGGCCGGTCACCACTCGACAGCATGATGCGAAAGGAAAAGCCGATGGCGACCGGCACAGTCAAATGGTTCAACACCCAGAAGGGCTATGGTTTCATCCAGCCCGATGAAGGTGGATCGGACGTATTCGTTCATATTTCCGCGGTGCAGAACAGCGGCATGACCGGCCTCGACGAAGGCCAGAAGATCTCCTACGAGATCATCAAGGACAAGCGGACGGGCAAATCCGCCGCGGGCAATCTCGCAGCGGCCGACTGATCCCGGCGCCGGCAGCGGCGGTCCCCCGTCCCTGCCGGCGACCTTCGGACCCCGGCGCCAGCAAGATCACGGCCGGCTGCGGACGCCGGTTCTCGGCCCACCCCGCGCCCCTTGCACTGGCTCGTGCCCGTCCCTACGTCATTGAAAGTGTCGGGGAAGCCGCCCCGCGAGGCTTGACCTTCCGAGGCGGCGCGGGGCAACCTTGAACCCGAAGCGTTTTCCCCAAAGTACCAGCTCGCCGGTCGCGACAAGGTCCGCGGCCAGCGTGCAAGCGCACGATGTGAAGATAGGACGTACACACCGATGGACAAGTTTCCCATGACTGTGGCGGGCTACAACGCCCTGACGGAAGAGCTGCAGCGCCGGACGTCGCAGGATCGCCGCGCCATCATCGATGCGATCGCTGAGGCGCGCGCCCATGGGGACCTCTCCGAAAACGCCGAATACCACGCCGCCAAGGAGCAGCAGAGCCACAACGAGGGCCGCATCCTCGAGTTGGAGGCCCTGCTCGCCAAGGCCGAGGTTATCGACGTGACCAAGCTGTCCGGCTCCACCGTCAAGTTCGGCGCCACCGTCACGCTCATCGACGAGGACACCGAGGACGAGAAGACCTATCAGATCGTGGGCGACCAGGAGGCCGACGCCGGCGCCGGCCGCATCTCGATCTCCTCGCCCATCGCGCGCGGCATGATCGGCAAGGCCGAGGGAGAATCCTTCGAGGTCACGGCGCCCGGCGGCTCGCGCGGCTACGAGATCGTCAAGATTCAATATATCTGAGGCTCGTCGCCGCACCGCGGCGGTTTTCCCCAGCCTGCCGGCCCGTTTCCCGCGCGAACGGAAACGGGCCGGTGGTTTGGAAATGCGATAAAACAAAGACTTAGAGCATTTTCGGCTTTGATTTCCTCAAAACCGGGAATGCGCGACGCTTTCCGCGCGCTGCGGCTTGTATCACGCGCGCGCCGTGCCATATTTGGCGCCTGAATAAACGGACACGGGCAAGACATGCATTCCAAGGTCCTCATCATCGGATCGGGCCCCGCCGGCTATACCGCGGCGATCTACGCCGCACGCGCCATGCTCGAACCGGTCATCGTGACCGGCACCGAGCCAGGCGGCCAGCTCACCATCACCACCGATGTCGAGAATTACCCGGGCTTCGCCGATCCCATCCAGGGCCCCTGGCTCATGGAGCAGATGAAGGACCAGGCCCTCGCCATGGGCACGCGGATCGAGAACGATCTCATCACCGAGGTCGATTTCGACGTCCGGCCCTTCCGGCTCACCGGCGATTCGGGCACCGTCTACACCGCCGACAGCGTCATCATCGCCACCGGCGCCCAGGCCAAATGGCTGGGCCTCCCCTCCGAGGAGACCTTCAAGGGGTTCGGCGTCTCCGCCTGCGCCACCTGCGACGGCTTCTTTTATCGCGATCGCACCGTGATCGTGGTCGGGGGCGGCAATACCGCTGTCGAGGAAGCCCTGTTCCTCACCAATTTCGCGAAAAAGGTGATCGTGGTGCACCGCCGCGGCGAGTTCCGCGCCGAGCGCATCCTGCAGCAGCGCCTGTTCAAGCATCCCAAGATCGAGGTGCGCTGGAACACCGCGGTCGAGGAGATCACCGGCGCCGCCATGCCGCCCTCGGTCGAGGGCGTGCGGCTGCGCAATCTCGCGACCGGGGAGAGCGAAACCCTTCCCATTGATGGCGTTTTCGTCGCCATCGGCCATGCTCCCGCCACGAAAATCTTCGAGGGCAAGCTGGAGATGAAGCACGGGGGTTATCTCGTCACCGCACCCGACAGCACCGCGACCGCCATCCCGGGGGTCTTCGCTGCGGGCGACGTGACCGATGACGTCTATCGCCAGGCGGTCACCGCCGCCGGTATGGGCTGCATGGCCGCCCTCGAAGCCGAACGCTACCTGGCCGAGCACGAGCTGGCCGAAGCAGCACAATAAGCCGGATACGCGGGGCCGGCCCGCCACGAAAAGGGGACCGGGGGGATGTTGGACTGGGACAAGCTGCGCATTTTCCATGTGGCAGCAGAGAGCGGGAGCTTTACGCATTCCGCCGAAAAGCTCGGAATGTCCCAGTCGGCCGTCTCGCGGCAGATTTCAGCGCTTGAGGAAGACCTCGGGCTCAAGCTGTTCATCCGCCACGCCCGGGGCCTCGTGCTCACCGAAGCCGGCGAGCAGCTCTTCCGCACCGCCCACCGCATGGCCTGGGAACTCCAGTCCGTCCAGGCGCAGATGACCGAGAGCCAGGACGTGCCCACCGGCCCGCTCCTGGTCACCACCACCATGGGGTTCGGCTCCACCTGGCTGACCAAGCGCATCCACGAATTCGTGACGCTCTATCCCACCATCCAGCTCGAGATAAAGCTCAACGACGCCGAGCTCGACCTCGCCATGCGCGAGGCCGACGTCGCCATCCGGCTGCACCGGCCCAACCAGTCCGAGATGATCCAGCGCAAGCTGTTCACCGTGCACAACCACGTCTACGCCTCCGAGCGCTACATGATGGAGCACGGCACGCCGACCACGATCGAGGACCTCGACCGGCACCAGATCATCACCTTCGGCGAGCCCTCCCCGTCCTATCTCGGGGACGTCAACTTCCTCGAGCGCATCGGGCGGGCCGACAACAGCCCGCGCCGCACCGTGCTCAAGGTCAACGCCATCTACGGCATGATGCAGGCTTGCCGCCAGGGCATCGGCATCGCCATGCTTCCCGACTACATCACCGAGGAAGAGCCCAGCCTCCACCGCATCCTGCCCGATCTCGCGCTGCCCGAATACGAGACCTATTTCGTCTATCCCCCGGCGCTTAAAAGCTCCAAGCGCGTCGGCGTCTTCCGCGACTTCCTGGTCGAAAAAGCCCGCGACTGGCATTTCTGATCGCAGCGGAGCAGCCACGCTCTGGGTCGCCCTCGGTCTGAATCGAGGAGCGACGGTGCAGCGAGTGCATCAACGAGCAAAGTGCCTTGGGAGCACTCGCCCTCAATCTTTCCCTCGTCATCCCCGGGCTCGACCCGGGGATCCAGAAAGACCCTCCGCGCACGCGGCAGTCCATTCAGGATGGACCCCGGCGTACGCCGGGGTAGCGATCGGGGGTGGAGAAGGTGCGGTGACAACCTCAAGCCGCCTCACCCCAATCTCGCTGTCCCGGCGAAATGTGAGGGTCGGGCAGCGCAAGTGCATCTCCCTCGATCGCTGTCCCGGCGAAAGCCGGGACCCATCCCTGACGCCCTCCCCACGCCCGGACGGCACCGCATGCCCCGACCTCGCCATCCGCGGGCCTCGCTCCGATCTTGCGACGATTGAACCCCACTCTCTCCCCCTCGTCGTCCTCGGGCTTGACCCGAGGACCCGCGATGCGGCCAGTGCATCAGGAAGTAGAGCCAGCCCCCGGCCGTTCTAATCCATCCTCTCGCAGCCACCAGCCTGACCCCAACGGTCTCCCCGCCCCACCTACGATGCCAGAACGAACAACCAACCTCACAGAAAACCAAGCGACACCAACAGCTTATCCCAACACCCCCAAGCCATGCAATTTCCGCAACCCTGTCATGATCAAACTGGAACTTGCGGGGCGCGGGCCGGAGGATTACCTCCCACGCATTCCAGCGCGTCCTTCTCCTCCTCCTCCCTTTGGATGTGCTTGGACTTCCCTCCTCGGGGTCCTCCTACCCCCGAACAAGCCCCGCTCCTGAGCGGGGCTTTTTTTTCGTGCCGGCTTGGGACCGCCTGCGCGTTTCCGCGGCAACCCGTCGCATCTGCGCGAAACGCATGGCTGCCATACCCAATCCCGTCTTTTCCGCGCGGCCGGAAGCACGCATATAGGGAGCGTCGACGTCGCGGCGCGCTCTCCTCCTCCCTCAGCGCCCCCCGGCAAGACACCAAGAGCGGAACGGTTCTCCTCCTCCCTCCGAACCGCTCGTTGTGACCACTGCCACCCTCCTCCTCCCTCGGCCGTGGTCACCCCTACACTGATGATCTTGGGGTTCGCCCCATCATCCACGGCCCTGCCCTCCTCCCGGCAGGGCCGTTTCTTTTTTCAGCATCTGCACAAAAACTGATCACTTCTTCACCCATGCCTAATTGCATGGCTGCTATGCGGTGATACGCATTGTCGGCAAGGGAGGGAGACGGCATATTGCCTGTGTCGATTGAGCGGCGCGCCTTCTCCTCCTCCCTGGGCCCCTCGCTTCCGACACTCGAACAGGGGACGTCTCCTCCTCCCACGAAACCTGTTCCCCGGCCGCCCGTCTCCTCCTCCCACGGTGCGGCCGTAAACTGACAGATTAGGGCTTTGCCCGATATCAAGGCTCCGTCTTCGTGACGGAGCCTCTTTTTTTGGCGTTTACCGGAAGTCTTAGGCGCAGTTCGCGCGCACGAGATTGCCCGAGGCATCGACTTCGAGGTTCAGCCGCTCGGCCCGGAAATCCATCGTCACCCCCTGGCCGGGATGGATTACGCGCACCGAGCCGCGCGAGACCACGGGCGCTCCGCCCAGCCTCACGTCCTCGGCGTTCGTGCCGGTCACCGGCAGGCCGATCTTGTCCTGCAAGGCCGCGGCCCCGCAATCGGCCGGCTGTCCGGGCCCAGGTCCCGGTCCCGGCGCCGGGGCGACCGTGCATCCCGAAAGCGCCAATGCGGCCGCAAGCGCGCCGGCTGCCAAAATCTCTTTGCTCAACACGTTCATTCTCCTTCCTGTTTCCCCCCGTAGCGAGGGTTGTCATGGCTTCGGGCCATTCTATGGCACCACTGCCACGCATCAGGAAACGCCGTGGCAGAACCGATCGATCCGTGACAGGGCTTCTGCCAGCACAGCATCCGCGGCAGCATAGGAAATCCTGAAATGTCCCGGAAGGCCGAACGCCGCGCCATGCACCAGCGCAACACCCTCCTCCTCGAGCAGCGCCATCACGAAGTCCTCGTCGGTTTCCAGCCTTTTCCCGCCCGCGCTTGTCCGGCCGAGAAGCCCCTTGCAGGACGGGAAGGCATAGAACGCGCCCTCGGGCACGAGGCATGTGAGGCCCGGCGCCGCCTGCAGCCCCGCAACCACCGCGTCGCGCCGCCGCTGGAACGCCGCCCGCCACTCCACGAGGAAATCCTGTGGCCCGTTGAGCGCTTCCACCGCCGCCCATTGCGAGATCGAGCTCGGGTTGGTGGTCGATTGCCCCTGCAGCTTCACCATGGCGGCCAGCAGCTCGCGCGGCCCGGTGCAATAGCCGATGCGCCAGCCGGTCATGGCATGCGATTTCGACACCCCGTTCATGGTCAGGGTGCGCGCCTGCAAATCCGGCGCCACCTGGGCGATGGTCGCGAAGCGCCGGCCGTCATAGACCAGCGGCTCGTAGATATCGTCCGTCAGGATATGCACATGCGGGGCCGCGCGCAGCACCTCGGCCAGCCCCGCCAGCTCTTCGGCAGTATAGGCCGCGCCCGAGGGATTGGACGGGGTGTTGAGGATCAGCCATTTGGTCGCCGGCCCGATCGCCGCGGCGAGCGCGTCGGGCGTCAGCTTGAACCCGGTGTCCTGGCTCGCCGCCGCGAACACCGGCTCCGCCCCGGCCAGCCGCACGATCTCGGGATAGCTCACCCAATAGGGGATGGGGATCACCACCTCGTCGCCCGGATTGAGCGTAGCCAGCAGCGCATTGAAGATGACCTGCTTGCCGCCCGAGGCCACGAAACAATCCGCCGCCGTGACGTCGAGCCCGTTGTCGCGGCGGAATTTCTCGGCCACCGCGGCCTTCAGCTCGGGAATGCCGTCCACATTGGTATATTTGGTCTTGCCCTCGGCAATGGCGCGCACCGCCGCGTCCTTGACGTTCTGCGGCGTGTCGAAATCGGGCTCGCCCGCCGAAAGCGCGATCACGTCCCGTCCCGCGCTCTGCATCTCCCGCGCGCGCTGGGTGATGGCGACGGTCGCGGACGGGCTCACGCGCGACAGGGCGTCTGAAAGAAACGGCATGAGGGGCCTCCATGAAACCGGCGGCACCCTAATCGGTTTGCGGCAAATGTGGAGGGGCTTTGTGAACGGGCGTCCCGCCCGCGCCCTTGCAAAGCATCGCAGGCCGCGTCATCCTGTCGCAGGGGAAGGACGAGGAGGAGAGAAGCCATGTTTGTCGAAACCATCCTTCAGGAGAAGGGCAGTCGCGTCGTCACCATCGAGTCCGATGCCTCGGTCGCGGATCTCGTCTCCACCCTGGCCGAGCACAATATCGGCGCCGTCGTCGTGCTCGGGCCGCTGGGGCGCGTGGCGGGCATCATTTCCGAACGCGACATCGTGCGCCAGCTCGCACGCTCGCCCGATGGCCTGCTCGAGCGGTCGGTGGCGAGCCTCATGACCCGCTCGCCTTCCACCTGCCGCTGCGACGACACCCTGGACGAGGTCATGAGCCGCATGAGCCGCGGCCGCTTCCGCCACCTGCCGGTGATCGAGAACGGGCGTCTCGTCGGCATCGTGTCCATCGGCGACGTGGTCAAGCGCAAGATCGAGCTGGTCGAGCAGGAAGCCGGCGCGCTGCGCGAATACATCGCCTCCTGACCTGGACCGGGGCGGCAACCTTTCGATCCTGACCAAAGCTTCATCCGCCGTCCATGTCGCGGCAAACCTCGTTCACCTAGCCTGAACGGACCGGCATATGCCGGCTCGTTCAGGAGAACCGACATGAAGCCTTCCAACCTGCTCTCGCCTCTCGCTGTCCTGGCGCTCGCCGGCGGCGTTGCGCTCACCGCCCTGCCTGCGCTGGCGCAGGATGCCCAGCGCCCCTTCGGCCTCCAGGCCTTCCGGGCCGAGCTCGGCGCTCCGGGTCCTCATCACCCCGGCAATCACCGCCCCGACCTGCAGCACCCCGGGGCCTTCGGCCACCGGACGGGGGCAAACCTGCCGCGCTTTGCCGATCTGCCGGGCATGGCCTGCCGCGACGACGCCGCGGCCCGCATCGAGGCGATCGCCGCCTATGTCGCCGCCCGCCTCGATCTCAGCGACGCGCAGGCTGAGCACCTCGCGACTCTCGAAGCCAATGCGCTGGAAGCCCAGGCGCTCCTCGCCGACCTCTGCCCCTCCGCGCCGGGAAACGCCGCCGACAACGACAACGCCACCGACCGGCCGGACCTGCTCGATCGCCTCGCCGATTATCAGGCGAGCACCCGCGCCCGTGCCGATGCCCTCGATCTCGTGGTGCCCGCGCTCGAGACCTTCTATTCCAGCCTGAGCGGTGAGCAGCGCGAAACCCTTTTCCCCGCGCCCCCGCACCGGCCGAACGCTGCCCGCGGCGCGGATCGCACCGCTCCGGGCGCCGATGCGCCGGCGCAGACCGACGCCGACAAGCCCGCCGAGACTCCGGCGGGCTGACCGCGACCAGCCGCCCAGGCTCTCGCCTGGGCGGCATTTCCCGATATCGAAAGAGATTGGGGCTTGGGTCAGTCGACCCTGGTCAGCTCGACAGTCTCGCACAGGACGAACAGCGCGCAGGCATTGAGCCGCAGGAAATTCTCCGAAACCTGGGTCAGCTTGCCGCCCACGGTGAACCCCTCGATATGCACGCCGCCTTCCCAGACATCGGGAGCGGTCTGCCGCGCATTCTCGAAGATATAGGTATTGAGGTAGCGGGTGTTGCGGGAGTCCTGCTTGTCTTCCTGGATCCAGATCAGCTCGGCGCAGAGGCGTTCCCCGTCCTCGCCGCAATAGGTGACCTCGAAGCGCGACTCCCGGTTCTCCGGCGTCCAGATGCCGGTCGGATCGAACGCCCAGGCCGGCCCGGCCAGGGCCAGGCTTCCGGTCAACAGGGCTGCGGCGGCCGAAACAGCACGGATCATCTTCTCGTCTCCAGCTATGCGGCAGCGCCGCGATTCGTGGGCCCTTTGTCGCAGAACGGGCATGAACTGCATATGAACTGGGCAAAGCCGTGACGGTTCCCGCCGGCGCGCTCCGTCATCGCCCTGTCACGCACCCCCGCTAGGGTCCTTCCACGGACGCACCCCATATGTCCAGGCCGCTCCGGTCCCGCATCCGCCGGCGCCTGGTCTGCACCCGCCGGCCATGGATCGGCTCGCCGAGTCCCGGATCGGTTTTTCGGCCACCGCTGGGTGGCCGCTTTTTTGTGGATCGCCGCAACTCCGCTGCCGCGGCCGCACCGCATGCGCTACAACCGGACGGCATCCCTCACGCACGGACCGGCACGCTTGGCCAAGCTCTATTTCTCCTATGCCGCGATGAACGCGGGCAAATCGACCATCCTGCTGCAGGCCGCGCACAATTATTCCGAGCGCGGCATGCGTACGCTCCTGTTCACCGCCGCGCTGGACGACCGCGCCGGCGCCGGAATCATCGCGTCCCGCATCGGGGTGAGCGCGCCCGCGCACCTTTTCTCGGAAAACGACGACCTCTTCGCTGCGGTCGAGCGCGATGCCGCCGCCGCGCCGCTGCATTGCGTTCTGGTGGACGAGGCCCAGTTCCTGACCCCCGCCCAGGTCTGGCAGCTCGCCCACGTTGCCGACCGGCTCGAGATTCCGGTCATGTGCTACGGGCTGCGCACCGACTTCCAGGGCAGGCTCTTTCCCGGCTCGGCCGAGCTGCTCGCCATCGCCGACACCCTGCGCGAGATCCGCACCATCTGCGAGTGCGGCGCCAAGGCCACCATGGTGGTCCGTCTCGATGCCAATGGCGACGTTATGACCGAGGGCGCCCAGGTCGACATCGGCGGCAACGATCGATACGTGTCGCTCTGCCGCCGCCATTGGGAGGCGAAGACCAACACCATCCGGACATCCTGACCTATGACAGACCTCTCTGCCGCCGCCAGCTCCACCCCCCACGGCGATCTGACCATCCGCACCCTGGCCATGCCGGCCGACACCAACGGCGCCGGCGACATCTTCGGCGGCTGGGTGCTGAGCCAGATGGACATTGCCGGCGCCGTCGCCGCGGTGGACAAGGTCGGCGGCCGCGTGGTGACCGTCGCCATCGAGGCCATGACCTTCATTTCCCCGGTCAAGGTCGGCGATGTGCTCTCGGTCTATACCGAGATCGTGCGCATCGGCACGACCTCCATCACCATCTCCATGGAAGCCTGGGCCCACAGCGCCGAGCGCCAGAACCCCGTCAAGGTAACCGAAGGCCGCTTCGTCTACGTCGCCCTCGACGACGACGGCCGCAAGCGCCGCATCGTGCTCGCCTGAGCCAAAGGCGCAATCGGCAGCCCTCTTCGCCCCCTCTCCACCAGGGGAGAGGGGTGCGCAGGACCCGATAAGCCACAATGTCCCCTTCTCCCCTCGTGGGAGAAGGGGACTCGCCCACCGGGCGAGACGGATAAGGGGGAGCGGCGCCAACAAGCTCGCGAGTATCGCGCGAATCCCCACCTACTGGACATTTCCCCTCTCCATACCAATCTCATGTCGGTGTTCAGCTTCAGAGAACCCCGCACATGACCAGCATCGCCAGCGTTTACGTTCCGCCGCGCGCCCGCACCGGCCGCGCCTATAGCCAGGCGGATCTGGATTCGCTCGACCGTCTCGCCCGCCTGCTCGATGGCCAGTGGCGCATTCCCGGCACGTCCATCCGCTTCGGCCTGGACGCCATGGTCGGCCTCGTCCCCGGCATCGGTGATGCGGCCACGGGCGTCGTCTCGACCTATATCGTCTATCGCGCCTGGCGCATGGGCGTGCCCCTCGGCCTTCTCGCCCTCATGGCGGTCAATATCGGCCTCGACACGGTGCTGGGCTCCATTCCTGTCGCCGGCTCGGTCTTCGACGTCTTCTTCCGCGCCAATCAGCGCAACATGTGGCTGCTGCGCCGCCATTTCGCCCGCAACGCGTCCGGGCTCTGACCGTCTTTCATCCCCCGCCCCGCGGCTGATAGGATGGGGAGAGAAGGAGTCCGGACGATTATGCGCCTCGCGGCCACCCTTGCCCTGTCCCTCGTCGGCCTCTTCGCCGGCACCACCATGGTCTCGGCCTATCCCGCCGCGGCCGATACCGCGCTCAATGTCCGCTCGGGCCCGGGCACGGATAACGACGTCGTGGGCGTTCTCCAGCGCGGTCAGGTGGTCGAGGTGATCGCCTGCGAAGGCAATTGGTGCCAGGTCGAGGACACAAGCCTCAGCGGCTGGGCCTCCAACCGCTATCTCACCCCCGTCGAGCCGGCCCCGGATACGCCTGAGCCCGCGTCGCAACCCGCGCCCGAACCCAACGTGACCATCACCATCGAGACGCCCGATTTCACCTTCCCGGTGGGCAACGGCGAGCGCCCCGGCTATCGCCCGGTCTCGGCCGGCCAGGTCTGCTTCTTCGCCGAGGCCGACTATCGCGGACGCCAGTTCTGCGCCGGCAGCGGCGATCTCGACCGCTATCTCGCCCCGGATTGGCAACAGGCCATCCGCTCGGTCCGCATCGAGGGCGCCGCCGAGGTCACCGTCTGTTCCGAAGTCGATCTCGCCGGCGAATGCACCGCCCTCGCCCAGTCCGCCCCATCCCTCGGCGATCTGGCCGGCCGCATCGCCTCCTACCAGGTGAGTGCCTTCTAAGCAGATCCCGTTGGCTGCCGCCCTGGACCCCGGCAATGAATTCCGGGGTGACGATCACGCTTGGAGCCAAACGCCGAAACAAGCTCCAATGTCATTCCGGCATTCATTGCCGGAATCCAGCGCGATGCCGCCGCGAGCCCTGAACGACCCTCCGCGCGTAAAATCCCCTGCTGCAAAGCCGCAACACACCTGCCTCTGCAACGTCGCGCATCCCACCCGCCTCGCTTCACCAAGGCAGAAAATGCCGGTTTCCCGGCCTTTCCCGCGCACACCGAAAATTTACCGCAAATTGCGGATTTCGCCGCGCGCCCACAGCCCCGCCGCATACTTCCCGTGTGCTCAGGAGGCTGTTCAATGACCTATCATCCGCCCCATCGCAGACCCGTCCCCCAACTCCTTCCGATGACCCTTGCCGTGCTGGCCGGCACCGGCATGGCCGCCGGTTTCGCCCTGCTGCTTTTCATCAGCGGCGCCCTGGCCTGACGGCCGGATGAACAAGGAGCTTCCGCCCCGCGGGGGCGGAGGTTCCATCTGCATGCGCCGTTCAGTTCTGGTTCAGCCGCCCGGCGGTCATCTGTCCTCACTGCGGGGGCCAGTGAAACCTTTTCCGGTTTTCTCCCGTTGAGAAGGCATAAAACCAGACAGGGAGCGGACAATCATGACCCGCAAACTCATTCAAATGGGCATCACCAGCGCAACCGGCCTCGTCATGGTCAGCGGCTTCGCGGTCGTCCTTCTGGCCACGGGTGGTCTTGCCTGACCCGTCCCACTTGCCCGACGCGCCCACCGAAACCCCCGCCGCACCTCCCGGCGGGGGTTTTCGTTTGTCCGGCCGCTGGACATGCCTTGGGATGAAAGGTATATACCTCGCATCCCAAGGCATGAGGTTTCGATGCCCCCCGCTACGTCCCCTTTCCTCAACGGCGTGCCCGAGCTGCTCGTGCTGCGCCTGCTGGCAGAGCGCGAAATGTACGGCTACCAGCTCGTGCAGGCGATCCGCGCCGCCACCGGCGAAGAAATCGTCCTCGGTGAAGGCGTCGTCTATCCCGTGCTGCACGCGCTCGAACGCGATGGCGCCCTTGCCGCCCGGCGCGAGACCGTTGATGGCCGCAGCCGGGTCTATTACCGCCTCACACCATCCGGTGACGCCCGCCTCGGCCGGCTGAGCGACCGATGGCGTCGCCTGCAGGCCGGCATCGCCGCCGTGCTGGAGCGCCCGCGCCATGCCTGACCGCTTTGCAACGCTCGCCGGCCGCCTGCTCGACGCCGGCATCGCGCCCGCCTACGTGCGCCGCTACGTCTCGGAACTGCGTACGCACGAAGCCGACCTGCGCGACGATCTCATGGCTCGGGGCTGGCGCTTCGCGGACGCGTCCGTCGAAGCACGCCGCCGCCTGGGCAGCCTCAATGCCCTGGCCCGCCCGGTGCTCGACAATCCCCGTTTCCGCAGCAAGGCGCGTCAGAACCCTCTGCTCTATTTCGTGATCCTGCCTCTGGCGGCGCAGCTCGCGGCCATCGCATTGACGCTGCTCGGCCTGCGAAGCCTGAGCGGCCTCCACCCGCACGGCGCACCGCTGGATAATCTTGTCCAGGCTCTGTCTTTCCTGTGGCTTGCCCTGCCCGCGGCGGCCACCTGGATCGCGCTGGTGGCCGCGCGCCGCCGCCGCATTGCCTGGCATTGGCCAACCCTCGGGGCGCTGGTGTCGGCCGCCGCCATCGCCGCCGCCCATCTTCAGGCCGTCCTCCCCGAAACGCCTGGAACCGGCGTCATCGCCCTGTCCGTCTCCCTGCCCGATCCGGCCCTCCTCGCCGCGCTTCTCTCTGCCTCGCTCCTTCCCCTCCTCCGCAAGGACGCTCATCCATGAAGATCGCGGTCGCCGCCCTCGGCCTCACCCTCCTCGCCGCGCCCGCCCTCGCTGCGCCCACCCATCACGCCCTCGGCCGGGCCGATGGCAGCGTCGTCCACTATTCTCTGGATTGGCCGGAGGGCGCCCCGCAAGGCATCGTGCTGCTGGCCCAGGGGTCGGGCTGTGGCCCCGCCGCCCAGAGCCCCAATCTCGCCACCGCACGCGAGGCCTTTCCCCACCATCTCGCGCTCACCATCGAGAAATCCGCCATCACCCCCGACGCCGCCATCGTGGACGGGTTCACCGGCTGCCCCGCCGCCTTCCACGAAAGCCACACCGTCAGCGGGCGTGTGGCCGACATGCGCATGGTGCTCGATCACCTCGCCGCCAATCCCGACCTGCCCGACCGGCTCGTGCTCTTCGGCGGCTCGGAGGGCGGGCTCGCCATCGCCATGCTGCTCGACCATGTCAAGGCCGATGCCGCGATCCTGCTGTCCAGCGGCGCCGGCATTCCCTTCGGCGAGATGATTCTCTCGACCGTTCCGCCCGAGGGGCAGCAGACCGCTGCCGCCGGCTTCGCCGCCGCGCGCGCCGACCCGGAAGGCGCCGCGATCTTCGCGGGATCGAGTCACCGGTTCTGGGCCGATGCCCTCGACCGCAACCCGCTCGATCATCTCCTCGCGACACGCACGCCCGTGCTGGTCCTCCAGGGCGGACGCGATGTCTCCTCGCCCTTGGACGCGGCCCGCGCCACCACGGCCGCCTTTGCCGCCCAAGGCCTCTGCCACCTGACCTATTGGGAGTTCCCCGCCCTCGACCACGGCATGGCCGACCCCGCCGGCCGTTCCCATCTCGCGGCCATCGCCCATCTCGCCGCGGCATGGAGCGAGACTCCGGTATCCTGCTGACACGTTCCGTCAGCAGAGCCCGTTCCCATTCCGTTCCGTGAGTGCTATTGAACCGGGTTGCCTGCGGAACGATATGGTGCCCCATGCCCTCCGATAAGAAATCCCCCGCCAAGAGCGGCGCCACCAGCTTCTCGATCGACGATTTCATCTCCGAGATCGAGAAGGCCGAGGATATCAAGGCCAGCAAGCCGCTCTATGCCGAGCGCATGCGCAACAAGCGCGCCCTCGACCGCGCCGACCAGAAGGCTGCCGAGCAGGCGGCGCCGGAGAAAAAATCCGCCAAGGGCAAGCGCAGCGAAGCCACTGGCATGTCTGCGAAAGCCCCGAAATCCAAGGCCAACGCGGTCGACCGCCCGACCAATCTCGACGGCCTCGCCGAGGCGCCGCAAGCCGGCTTCCACGCGCCCGTCAACGTGCAGTCCACCCCGCAGGGCGTCTCCGCCACCGTGGCCGCGCTGGAAAAGATCATCGCCGAGGGCCGCAAGGAGGTCGAGGGCAACCAGGCCTGGCGGCCGCACCGTCCCGCGCCCCTCAAGAAGGATCGGGGCGGCATCCCCTTCAAGCTCGTCACCGACTACACCCCCGCCGGCGATCAGCCCACGGCCATTGCCGAGCTGGTCGAGGGGGTCGATAACGGCGAGACCGACCAGGTGCTGCTCGGCGTCACCGGCTCGGGCAAGACCTTCACCGCCGCCCAGGTCATCGCCGCGACCCAGCGCCCCGCGCTGATCCTCGCGCCCAACAAGACCCTCGCCGCCCAGCTCTATGGCGAGTTCAAGAACTTCTTCCCCGAGAACGCGGTCGAGTATTTCGTCTCCTACTACGACTACTACCAGCCCGAGGCCTACGTCCCGCGCACCGACACCTATATCGAGAAGGAATCCACCATCAACGAGCAGATCGACCGGATGCGCCACTCGGCCACCCGCGCGATCCTCGAGCGCGACGACGTCATCATCGTCGCCTCGGTGTCCTGCATCTACGGCATCGGCTCGGTCGAGGACTATACCTCGATGACCATCTGGCTCGAAAAGGGCCAGAAGATCGACCAGCGCGCCATGATCAACGAGCTGGTCGCCCTGCAATACAAGCGCGGGGACATGGGCTTCGTACGCGGCACTTTTCGCGTGCGCGGGGATACCGTAGAAGTCTTCCCGGCCCACTATGACGACGCCGCCTGGCGCATAACGCTCTTCGGCGACGAGATCGAGACCATCGCCGAGTTCGACCCGCTTACCGGCAAGAAATCCGCCGAGCTCAACCACGTCCGCGTCTTCGCCAATTCGCACCACGTGACCACGCGCACGACGATGACCCGCGCCATCAAGCAGATCAAGCAGGAGCTCCAGGCTCGCCTGCAGGAGCTCAACGGCATGGGCCGCTTCCTCGAGGCCCAGCGCCTCGAGCAGCGCACCCGCTTCGACCTCGAGATGATGGAAGCCACCGGCTCCTGCGCCGGCATCGAGAACTATTCGCGCTACTTTTCCGGGAGGAAGCCCGGCGAGCCGCCCCCGACGCTCTTCGAATACCTGCCCGACAACGCCCTCGTCTTCGTCGACGAATCCCACGTCACCATCGGCCAGCTCGGCGCCATGTATCGCGGCGACCTGCGCCGCAAGGCGACGCTGGCCGAATACGGCTTCCGCCTGCCCTCCTGCATGGACAACCGCCCGCTCCGCTTCGAGGAGTGGAACGCCATGCGCCCGCAGACCGTCTATGTCTCGGCGACCCCCGGTGGCTGGGAGCTGGAGCAGACCGGCGGCGTCTTCGCCGAGCAGGTCATCCGCCCCACCGGCCTCACCGACCCCAATGTCGAGATCCGTCCGGCCACCAATCAGGTGGACGACGTGGTCGACGAGATCCGCCAGACCACGGACAAGGGCTACCGCACCTTGGTGACCGTCCTCACCAAGAAGATGGCTGAGGACCTGACCGAATACCTGCACGAGCAGGGCATCCGCGTGCGCTACATGCACTCCGACATCGACACCATCGAGCGCATCGAGATCATCCGCGACCTGCGCCTGGGCAATTTCGACGTCCTGGTCGGCATCAACCTGTTGCGCGAAGGCCTCGACATCCCCGAATGCGGCCTCGTCGCCATCCTCGATGCGGACAAGGAGGGCTTCCTGCGCTCGGAAACCTCGCTGATCCAGACCATCGGCCGCGCCGCGCGCAACGTCGACGGCAAGGTGATCCTCTACGCCGACAACATGACCGGCTCCATGGAGCGCGCCCTCCAGGAAACCAACCGCCGCCGCGAAAAGCAGCTCGCCTACAACGAGGCCAACGGCATCACGCCCCAATCGGTCAAGGCGCGCATCAACGACATCGTGGATTCGGTCTACGAGCGCGACCACGTGTCGGTGAAAATCCGCCCGGGCAAGGACGGCCGCGACACCATGCCGGTCGGCGCCAACCTCGCCACGGTGATCAAGGAACTGGAAACCCGCATGCGCGAAGCCGCCACCAACCTCGAATTCGAGCAGGCAGCGCGACTCCGCGACGAGATCAGGAAGCTACGCGAGCAGGAACTGGCCGAACTCGAAGCCCCCAGCGACCCGAGCGGATTGTAGCAAACCACCGCACTCTTTTTCGTCGTCCACGGGCTTGACCCGGGGGTCCGGAAGAGCCCTCTGCACGCGCAAAGGGGAGAGACCGACCCGGCCCCTCCCCTCGCTATCCCGGCGAAAGCCGGGATCCATCCCGAGATGCCTCCCCCCCGCCCCACACGGCGAAGAAGGCCAGCCCTCACTCCTGCGGCGCCGTCCGCCAGTCGATGAACTTGTAGTCGTATCCCGGCGCAAGATCGCGATAGGCGTCGCTCACCACCATGGGGACCGTCACATAGGCGAGGTTGAACGTCGCAGGATCCTCCTCGATGAGGATTTGCTGCGCCCTTTCGAGTATCTCGTGCCGGCGCTCCGGATCGAAAGTGACGAACAGCTCGTCGATCAAAGCGTGCATCTCGGCATTGTCGTAGGCGCCCTCCCAGTTTCTGTCACCATCCGGCCCGAGATAGCGCTGGAGGAACAGCTCGGCGGGCTGGGTTGCGACCGCGCTGATGATCTGGGCGTCCCATTCGTGCGCCAGCGTCCCCATGGTCGACTCCACCGGCGTTGGAACCACGCGCCACCCGAGCGCCCTCAGTTGATCCAGCATCGCCAGGCTTGCGAGATTGAGATCCTGTAGACCGCCCGCGTAAACGACGATGAACTCCAGCGGCTCGCCGTCGCGACTGCGGAAGCCGTCCGCCCCGCGCACCCAGCCCGCTTCATCGAGCAGCGCATTGGCCGCGTCCACGTCGGTTCGCTGGTTGTTCAGTGCCCAGGAATATTCGGGAGGAAACAGCCCCTCGGCCACCCGGTATTGTCCGCCGAAGACGACGTTGGCGATTTCGTCGTAGTTGATCCCCTTGAGCAGAGCCAGCCCCACACGCGGATCATCGAACGGCGCCTCGGCAATGTTCAGCGACACCAGATATGCCCGGAAGAGCGGACTTTCCGCCGGCGAGATAAAATGGACTCCCGGCATCGTGGCCACGACATGCCGCGTCTCGAGCGGCATGAAGACGACCATGTCGAGCTCGCCATTCTGGACGGCAAGCATCGCTGAATCCGCGCCCACCGGGCCCTGCACCGTCACGCCGTCCAGCGCGGGCTCGCCCTGCCAGTAATCCTCATAGGCCTCGAGCGTGAGGAGGCCGTCATTGCCCACGATCGCGTAAGGACCGGTGTAAATGCCCGCTCCCACGAGCGCATTGGTGTCGTCTCCAGCCTCGCGAACCGCCTGCGCGTCATAGACGAGGATGTTTGTAGCCTGCGCCAGCTGGTTTGGCAGTGATGGAAACGGAACGTCCGCAGTGAAGGTGACCTCCAACGCGCCGGTGGCCTCAAATCGGGCGCTCGCCGGTATCACGCTGCGCACGTTCGGTGCCGTCTCCAGCCGATGGGTGATCGTGTCGACAAGCGCCTCGGCATCCAGCGGGCGCCCGTTCTGGAACGTGATCCCCGGCCGCAGCGTCATCACCCACGTGAGGTCGTCAATGTTCTCGATCGTCTCCAGCAGCCAGGGCTCATAACCGCCGTCCGGCGTCGCCCGCGTGAGCATTTCGGCCACGCCATAGCCCACCGAATTGGCAAAGCTCAGCGGATTGGCCGCTTCCAGGTTGTGGTTGGTGCTTGCGATTCGCAACACCTGTCCCTGCGCCAGAGCGGGAACCAGAATGAACAGTCCCGCCCCGATCAACGTCGCTACGCGTCTCACCGATATCGTCCTCCCATAAAACTGGAATTCGTATAGCAGGTTTTTGCGATGCAGCAACGCGTCAGCGGTCGGTGGTTTTGCGGCGGCGCGGATAGCGGAGGCGTCGCGAACGAGGCTAGCGCTGCGTCAGCGCCATCCCCGCCAAAATCAGCACCACCCCCAAAGCACTCGCCCACAGCGTCATCGGCGCGTCGCGCAGCAGGTCCAGCGCCACGCCCGACACCATCTGGCCGCCGATCACCAGCAGCGCCGTGTTGACCGCGCCGATGCGCGGGATCAGCCAGCTTCCCGCGGCCACGAACACCACCCCGATCGGTCCGCCGAGATAGGCGTGCCACGGCGCGTCCGCCGCGCCCCGCGGGATCAACCCACCCAAGGCCAGCCCCAGCGCGGTCAGCGCCACGAAGCCCACGATATGGTTCCAGAACGAGGCGATGAGCGGGGAGGTCGAAAGGCTCAGCCGCCCGTTGATCTGCCGGCTCACCGCCACCAGCACCCCGGCGAGCAGGGCGAAAAGGATCATCGCGCTCATGCCGAAGCCCCGCCCATGCCGAAGCCGATGATCAGCCCGCTGCCGATGACGATCAGCCCCAGCGCTGCCCCGTCGCGCCATTCCGGCCGGCGCTTGGGTAGCCCGAACAGGCCCCAGCGGTCCGCCGCGAGGCTGAACACCACCTGCCCGGCCAATCCCAGCGCCAGCGTGCCCGAGAGCGCCAGCGGGGAATTGACCGTCATCGCGGTGAGCACCACGGTTACCGCCCCGGAAATGCCGCCCAGATAGGCCCAGAGCGGCGCCCTAGGCTTCGCCTCCCCGGCTGCCGCGCTCCGGCGCAAGGCCCGCAGCGCCGCCAGCAGCACGATGGCCGCCACGGTGCCGGTGCCATGCGCGGCCCAGGAGGCGAACAGCGCATCGCCGTAATGGCCGAGCTGGCCGTTGAGATCGACCATCAGGGTCAGCAGCCCGCCGGTGCCGAACGCAGCCAGCAGGTGAAGCGGATTGAGCCGCTGGGGTGTGGGCACTGTCATGTGAACCGCCGCAGGAGGAGGGAATCGCCCCCATTCTATCCTCCACCGCAAACCTGACGGTAGCATTCAGCCAGGGTTCAGCCGCACCCTGCTTTTCTGGGGCCATCGCAACACGCAACCGGCTTGCCCCGGAAGCGCCCGAGCAAGGGAGTATCCGCAATGCCAATGCTCAAAACCGTCATGAAGGGCGGCCTGGCTGCCCTCGCTGTCGCCGTCATGACCGCCGGCGCCTATGCCTGGCCGGCCAGCGCCACCACCACCCTCAACGTCCGGTCCGGTCCGGGCACGCAGTTCCGCGTGGTCGACGTGCTCCAGCGCAACGAACCCGTCGAGGTCGACTATTGCCGCGGAAGCTGGTGCTTCATCCAGAGCCGCGACGGCCAGGGCTGGGCCTCGTCCAGCTACCTCGCCCGCTACCAGGCGCCGCAGCCGCCCCAGTGGCAGCAGCCGCCCAACTGGCAGCGTCCGCCGCAGCAGCCGCCGCACTGGCAGCGCCCGCCCCAGCAGCCGCCGCACTGGAACCAGCCGCGCCCGCCGCAATGGGGCAATCCGGGCTGGGGCAGCAATCCGGGCTGGGGCAATCCAGGCTGGGGCAACGACTGGAACCGCCCCAACAACAACAGCCAGGTCTGCTACGACGGCCCCAACGGCGCCTTCTGCTTCGGCTGACCCAGAACGTCGCGAAAACGCGGCCCGATACCGTTCAGAGCCCGTATTCCTCCCCCTGCGGGCTCTGACAAGGCCTTCCCCATGTCGGGCCGCCGAGCCCCGGAGCGTACCGCACCGCTCCGGGGCTTTTTCTTCCCCGGCCCGCCGGTTTGCGCCATACTGGCGCCATGTCGCTCTACCGCTGGTCTCTCGGTGTCCTCGGCCTCGGTGCCCTGCTGCTGGCGCTGGGGCTTTTGCCCGAATTCCTCGCCACCCTCGTGGGCCTCCAGTCCGCCACCACCATCATGCTGGTGCTGCTGGTCGCGCCCCTCGGGGCCTTTATCCTGGCTGTCGGGCTGCTCATGCTCATCGTCGCCCTGCTGCGTCCCCGCAGCTAGCCCTTTTCATCGGGCGCGCAACCCGCCATATCATGGTCATGGAAACCGCCACCCCCCGGAACGCGCTCGTCACCGGCGCCGCCGACCGCATCGGCGCCGCCATCGCCACGCGGCTGGCGGCGGAAGGCTATGGCGTCGTCATCCATTATCGCGGCTCGGGCGAAAAGGCCGAACAGCTCGCCGAAGCCATCGAGGGCGACGGCGGCCGCGCGGCCATCGTCCAGGCCGACCTTTCGCGCCGCGCCGACCGCATGGGCCTCGTCGCCAAGGCCCGCGAAGCGCTCGGCCCGCTCACCCTCCTCGTCAACAACGCCTCGGTCTACGAGCCCGACAGCGTCGATACGCTGCACGAGGACCTCTACGACCTGCACATGGCGTTGCACGCCGAAGCCCCGATCTTCCTCGCCCGCGATTTCGCCGCCCAGCTCCCGCGCGGCGCCCGGGGCAACATCATCAACATCGTGGACGAACGGGTGCTGCGCGTCTCGCCGGATTATTTCTCCTATACCCTCTCCAAGGCCGTGCTCTGGGCCGCCACCCGCACCCTGGCCCAGTCGCTGGCGCCAAGCATCCGCGTCAATGCCATCGGCCCCGGCCCCACCATTCCCGGTCCGCGCGAGAGCGATGAGGCCTTTGCCGAAAAACTCGCACGCCTGCCGCTGCAGCAAGGCCCCGGTCCGGAAGGGATCGCGGACGGGATTTCGGCTATCCTCGCCCTCGAATCGATGACCGGCCAGATGCTCGCCCTCGACGGCGGCGAACACCTCGCCTGGTCCGACACGAACGGCACCACACCCCGCAGATCATGACCGACGACGCCCTCGACATCGGCCCCAAGACCATCCGCAAATTCGTCCGCACCCTGCCCTCGGGTCCGGGCGTCTATCGCATGCTCGATGAGGCCGGCAACGTCATCTATGTGGGCAAGGCGCGCAACCTCAAGGCCCGCGTCTCCAACTACACCCGCTACGAAGGCAATCCCGTCCGCATTGCGCGCATGATCGCCGCGACGCGCTCGATGGAATTCGTGCGCACCGAGACCGAAAGCGCGGCGCTCCTGCTCGAGGCCAACCTCATCAAGCGCCTGCGCCCGCGCTTCAACGTGCTGCTGCGCGACGACAAGACCTTCCCCTACATCCTGATCGCCACCGACCACGAAGCGCCCGAGCTCACCAAGCATCGTGGCGCCCGCCGTCGCAAGGGCCATTATTTCGGCCCCTTCGCCTCCGTGGCCGCGGTCAACCGCACCCTCGCCGCGCTCCAGAAGGCCTTCCTCCTCCGCAACTGCTCGGACAGCTTCTACGCCAGCCGGACGCGGCCCTGCCTGCAATACCAGATCAAGCGCTGCTCGGCCCCTTGCACCGGGGTCATCTCCATTCCCGACTACGCCAAGCTGGTCGAGGAGGCGCGCGGCTTCCTCTCGGGCCGCTCCAAGGCCGTGCAGGACCAACTCCAGCGCGAGATGAACGCGGCCGCCGAGGGGCTCGATTTCGAGCGCGCGGCCATGCTGCGCGACCGCCTCTCCGCCCTCGCCATGATCCAGAGCGGCTCGGGCATGAACGCCCAGACCGTCTCCGAGGCCGACGTCTTCGCCCTCCACCGCGAGGCCGGCAATTTCTGCGTCCAGGTCTTCTTCTACCGCGCCTTCCAGAACTGGGGCAATTACGCCTTCTATCCCCGCGCCGACGAGCAGCTCTCCGATAGCGAAGTGCTCGAAGCCTTCATCGCCCAGTTCTACGAGAACCGTACTCCGCCCGCCCTCGTGCTGCTCAGTCACGATCTCGCCGAGCCCGACCTCATGCGCGAGGCCTTGGCCAGCCGCGCCGAGCGCAGCGTGCGGATCGAGACGCCCCGGCGCGGCGAGAAACGCGCCCTGGTCGAGAACGCGCTCAACAACGCCCGCGAGGCCCTGGGCCGCCACCTCTCGGATTCCGCGAGCCAGAGGAAGCTCCTCGAAGGCCTCTCCGAAACCTTCGGGCTGGACGAGACCCCGCGCCGCATCGAGGTCTACGACAACTCCCACATCCAGGGCACCAACGCGGTCGGCGCCATGGTCGTCGCCGGCGCCGAAGGCTTCTCGAAAAAGCACTACCGCACCTTCAACATCAAATCGAAAGACCTCACCCCGGGCGACGATTTCGGCATGATGCGCGAAGTCCTGACCCGCCGCTTCGCCCGCCTCGCCGCCGAGAGCGACCCCGATGCCGAGGACGAGGCCACCGGCATGCCCGACTGGCCCGACATCCTGCTGATCGACGGCGGCGCCGGCCAGACCAACGCCGTGCGCCAGGTGCTCGCCGAGATGAACCTGCCGCGCGAGGTGACCATCATCGGCATCGCCAAGGGCGAGGAGCGCAATGCCGGGCGCGAGACCTTCTTCATGGAGGGCCGCGAGCCCTTCATGCTCCCCGCGCGCGATCCGGTGCTCTATTATGTCCAGCGCCTGCGCGACGAAGCGCACCGCTTCGCCATCGGCACCCACCGCGCCCGGCGGAAAAAGGAAATGGTCAAGAACCCGCTCGACGAGATCGAAGGCATCGGCCCCACCCGCAAGCGCGCCCTGCTGCAGCATTTCGGCTCGGCCAAGGCCGTATCCCGCGCCTCCCAGGCCGATCTCGCCGCCATTCCCGGCATCTCGACCGCCATGGCCCAGCTGATCTACGATCACTTCAACCGGAGCTGAGCGTCAGATGCATAGCGACGAGCGCAAAGCTGCGATTGGCCCCCACCCTTCTCCCCTTGAGGGAGAAGGTGCCCCTAAGGGGCGGATGAGGGGTGCCGTCGGCGAAGCCGACGAGCGGGTAATGCCCGCTTCAACCAGAATCGGAAGGGCCACCACATGAGCTACGACACCGGCTTCGACATGAAAAAGCTGCCCAACTGGCTGACCTACGGCCGCATCGTAGCGATCCCGCTCATCATGCTCCTGCTCCTGGCCGGCCATCCCGCGCTGCGCTGGCTCGCCCTGCTGCTCTACATCGCCGCGGCAATCACCGATTTCCTCGACGGCTGGCTCGCCCGCAAATACGGCTCGGTCAGCGATGTCGGCCGCATGCTCGATCCCATCGCCGACAAGCTCCTGGTCGGCGCCCTGCTGCTGGTCTTCGCCTTCGATCGCACCTTCGGCGTCTGGGACCTTATCCCCGCGACCATCATCCTGCTGCGCGAGATCTTCGTCTCGGGCCTGCGCGAATACATGGGCACCAGCTCCATCGTGGTGCCCGTCTCGCGCCTCGCCAAATACAAGACCACGGTGCAGCTCGTCGCCCTTGGCTTCGTCATCTTCGAGCCCCTGGTGCCCGGCACGCGCGAGGTCTCCGACATCCTGCTCTGGCTCGCCGCCGTGCTCACCGCCATCACCGGCTGGCAGTACTGGCAGGGCGTCGCCCCGCACCTCAAGGGCGAGGACGAGGCCCCCTCGTGAAGATCCTCTATTTCGCCTGGCTGCGCGAACGTCTCGACCGCGATAGCGAGGAGGTCTCCCCGCCCCCGGGCGTCACCACGATCGCCGAGCTGATGGACTGGCTCGCCGCAGGCGACGAAGGCATCGCCCTCGCCATCGCCAACCGCAAGCTGATCCGCGCCGCGATCGACGACGAGTTGGTCGAGCACGACGCCCCCCTCCTCGGCGCGACGACCGTGGCCCTCTTCCCGCCCATGACGGGAGGCTGAGGTGAATTTTCCCCGGATCGGCGGTTCCGTCTTCCCTTCTCCCCTTGAGGGAGAAGGTGGATCGGCCCGTAGGGCCGAGACGGATGAGGGGCGCCCTGCATGACCGTGCGCCTCCAATCGGAACCCTTCGATCCCGGCGCCGAGCTCAACGCCTTCCTCGCCCGCGTCGAACCCAGCGGCGGCGCCGTGGTCAGCTTCACGGGCACGGTGCGCTCGGACGCGGACAACCCCATCGCCGCCATGACGCTCGAGCACTATCCCGCGTTGGCCCAAGCCCGTCTCGCCAGCCTGGAGGCCGAGGCCCGCACCCGCTTCGGCCTCCTCGACGCCCTGATCATCCATCGCCACGGACGGCTCGTCCCGGGCGAGGTCATCGTCCTGGTCCTCGCCGCCGCCCCGCATCGCCACGCCGCCTTCGAGGCGGCCAGCTTCATGATGGACACCCTCAAGACCACCGCCCCGTTCTGGAAAAAGGAAGAACGCCCCGACGGCACCGCCGCCTGGGTCGAAGCGAGGCAAAGCGACGACGAAGCCGCCGCGCGGTGGCGGTCTTGAACCCATCGCCAAAAGTAGTGATATTCACTACTTAACGAGATGATGCCATGAACAAGCAGATCACTGCTGCGCAAGCCAATCGCCAGTTTTCAAAGCTCCTCAAGCAGGTTGCGGAGGGCGAGAGCTTCGTCATCACCAGCCACGGCAAGCCTGTCGCTGAGATCCGTCCGCCCTCTCCCGTCACGCCCGAACAATTGGCTGCCCGCAAAGAGCTGTTCGAGCGCCTGAAGGCCCAGCCTGCGATCAATGCAGGATCGTGGACCCGTGACGAGCTCTATGACGACTGAGGTCCGGATTGCACTCGACACCAACGTCCTGGCCTACGCCGAAGGTGTGGACGATCCCGTTCGCCAAGCACGGGCCTGGCATGTTCTCGAACGATTGGCGGCAGCCGAGCTCTTCGTGCCGGCGCAGGTGCTGGGAGAGCTCTTCAACGTTCTCGTAAAAAAGGCCGGACGTAGCCGGGCCGAGGCGCGCGATGCGGTTCTCGTCTGGTCGAGGAGTTATGCAGTCATCGACATTCGCGGCAATGTCACCGCCGCCGCGCTGGATTTGAGCGCGTCACACGATCTCGGCATCTGGGACGCCGTCATCGTCTCGGCCGCAGCTCTGGCCGGGTGCAGCATCCTGCTCTCGGAGGACATGCAGGCCGGCTTCACATGGTCCGGGCTCACGGTCGTCAATCCCTTCGCCGAGCCGATCCATCCGGCGCTCGCAGCCCATCTCGGCAAATAAAAAGCCGGGGAGCTCCCCCCGGCTCTCCAAGCTCTGCAAAAATGCAGCCCTTATTCCGCGGCCGCGGCACGCTTGGGCTGCACTTCGGCCATATAGGCCTCGACCAGCGTGCGGCACGCTTCGCCGGGGGTGAAGCGGTATTCGCCCACTTCGGAAACCGGCGTCACTTCCGCGGCCGTGCCCGTGAGGAAGCATTCGTCGAAATCGGCCAGTTCCTCGGGTTTGATATGCCGCTCGGTCACCGTATAGCCATGGGCCTTGGCGAGCCCGATCACGGTGCGGCGGGTGATACCGTCGAGGAAGCAGTCGGGCAGCGGCGTCGTAATCTCCTTGCCCTTGACGAAGAACACGTTCGCGCCCGTCGCCTCGGCCACATAGCCGCGATAGTCGAGCATCAGCGCGTCGGCATAGCCGGCATCCATGGCCGCGTGCTTGGAGAGCGTGCAGATCATGTAGAGCCCGGCGGCCTTGGCCTTGCACGGGATGGTGTCGGGCGCCGGACGCCGCCATTTCGACCATTGCAGCCGGATGCCCTTCAAGCGTTCCTCGGTGGAGAAATAGCTCGGCCACACCCAGGCCGCGATCGCCACGTGCACCGTGTTGTCGCGCGCGGGCACCGAGATCGTCTCGGAACCGCGCCAGGCGACCGGGCGCATATAGGCGTCGACGAGATCGTTGCGCGCCAGCACTTCGCGGCAGGCCGCATCGAGCGTATCGGCCGAATAGGGAATCTCGAAATCCAGCGTCCGGCCCGAGAAGATCAGCCGCTCGGTGTGCTCGCGCAGCTTGAAGACCTCGCCGCCATAGGCCCGCTGCCCCTCGAACACGCAGCTCGCGTAATGCAGCCCATGCGTCAGCACGTGCACCTTGGCGTCCTTCCAGGGCACCATCTCCCCATCGAACCAGATCCAGCCCTCTCGCTGATCCATCGGCACCAGGGCCATTTTTCTCTCCCGACTTCAGAAAGCTTTGGATTTCGGTCCTGCCATAATGCAGCATTCCCCAGCGGCTTGGCAAACGCGCAAGGCTTTGGAATAAGTCGCATCGAGGACGTTGGGGTCACGATGCCAGCTTCAGAAATAAATGTCAACAAGGCTGACATAAATTCGGCTATCCAGGATTTTCCGGATATGCCCATCGACCTTATGGGCCTGTTCTTCTTCGCCTATCGCGATTTCGTCCGCGATGCGGATGCCTTGCTGGATCGCCAGGGTTTCGGCCGTGCCCATCACCGGGTGCTCTATTTCGTCAACGTGCGCCCCGGCATGACCGTGGCCGATCTGCTCGATATCCTGCGAATCACCAAGCAGTCCCTCGCCCGCGTTTTGCGCCAGCTTCTCGACAGCGGTTACGTCCTGCAGCGCCACGGCGACACCGACCGGCGCCAGCGTCTGCTGTTTCCCACCGAAAAGGGCCGCACCTTCTTTGAAATCCTCAGCAGCTCCCAGGCCGCGCGCATCGATGCCGCCCTGGCCGCTCTGCCGCCAGAGGGCCGCGCATGCGTGGCGCGCTTTTTCGTCGAGATGACCGAGCGCGGCGACCAGCCGCTGCTCGACCGGCTCCGCCTCACCGACAAGCTCCCCGAATAGGACACGCTCCAAGTGGATTTCATCAACGTCGCGTTCCTGGCGCTCGTCCAGGGCATCACCGAATTCCTGCCCATCTCCTCCTCGGCCCATCTCATCCTGGGCCGCGAGGTGCTGGCCGCGCTCGGCCTCGTGGGCACACAGATGTCCGCGGCCGAGGAGCTTGCCCTCGACGTCGCGCTCCATGTCGGCTCGCTCGGCGCCGTCATCGTCTATTTCTGGCGCGATATCTGGATGCTTTTCCTCGGCCTGATCGACGGAGTGACCGGCAAGGGCGGCACCCGTTTCCGCCTCCTGGTACTCGTGATCGTCGCCTCAATCCCCATCGTGATCGGCGCCTTTCTCGCCAAGGACTTCATCACCGAGAGCGGACGCTCGATCCCCATCATCGCGTGGACGACCCTGATCTTCGGCGTGCTGCTGTGGTTCGCCGACCGCCGTCCGGAGACCAGGACCGGCATCGAGAGCCTCTCGATCCGCGATGCGCTGGTCATCGGATTCGCCCAGCTCATCGCCATCATCCCGGGCGTGTCGCGCTCGGGCATCTGCATGACCGCCGGCCGCTTCGTGGGCCTCGACCGGCCGCTTTCGGCGCGCCTGGCCATGCTGCTCTCGATCCCCACCATTCTCGGGGCCGGCGTGCTCGCGGGCATCGACATGATCCGGAGCGGCAATTCGCAACTGACCAGCGACGCGCTGGTCGGCGGTCTCATGGCCTTCGTCTTTGCGCTGGCCGCGATCACCGTCCTGATGCGCTGGCTCCAGAGCCGGACCTACACGCCCTTCGTCATCTATCGGGTGTTCCTAGGCGTTCTGCTTCTCGGGCTTGTTTACGGCGGAGCGATCGCGTAGCGCCGCCGGCTCGGCGGCACCCGCCGCCTCTTCCGCCGGGGTTGGCGGCACCGCCAGCCCCGCGGTCTGCGTCGGGGTCTCGGCCTCCTCGAGATCGCGCACCCATTCGCGCCACAGGGTCACCAGCAGCGCCATCAGCACCGGGCCGATGAACAGGCCCACGAAGCCCATGGTCTTGACCCCGCCGATCAGCCCGAAAAACGTCGGCAGGAACGGCAGCTTGATCGGGCCGCCCACCAGCTTGGGCCGCAGGGTCTTGTCCACGATGAAGAGCTCGACCGAGCCCCAGGCCAAGAGCGCCACGCCCTGGACTACGGAGCCGCTCGCCGCCAGGTAGATCGAGACGAGGGTGAACGAGAGCGGCGCCCCGCCCGGGATCATGGCCGCGATGCCGGTGATGACGCCCAGCAGCGCCGGCGCGGGCGCGCCCGCCAGCCAATAGGCGATGCCCAGCACGATGCCCTCGCCGATGGCGATGATGGTCATGCCCGTGACCGTGGAGCTGATCGTCGCCGGCACCACGCGGGACAGCCGGGTCCAGCGCACCGGGAAGATACGCTCGCCGAACTTGTCGAGCTGGGCCGCGAAATGCTCCCCGTCGCGATAGACGAACAGCAGCGCCACCAGCATGAAGAGCAGGTTGAGCCCCAGGTCCAGCGCGCTACCCCCGGCCCGCAGCACGCCCTGGTAGATGGTGAGCGCGTTGGCGCCGCCCACGATCTGGAGATAGCGGCCGATGGCGCCCGGCGCGCCCACATAGAGCACCCATTGCTCGGTCGCCCAGTCCCCGATCAGTGGCAGGGTCGCGAACCAGTCCGGCGGCGGCGCGCCCACCGCATTGGTCTGGATCAGCCAGCCGATCAGGATCCGCGCCTCGTTGAGCGCGTAGCTCAGGGCAAAGAGCAGCGGCACCACGAGGAACACCACGATGGCCGCGATCATGAAGCTCGCCGCCAGGGTCCGGTTTCCATTCAGCCCGTCGCGCACCCGCGAAAAGATCGGCCAGCTCGCAAAACCGATGATCAGCGCCGCCAGCACCGGCACGAGGAAGCCGTGGAAGAAATAGATGCAGGCGAGGATGATGAGGATGATGACGCCGCGCGCGGCCGTCAAAGGCGGCACGAGCGCCGCTCTGGCCGGAGCCGTATTGCCCAGCAACCGCGGCTCGCGCGGTCCCTCGCTCTTGACACTATCCGTCACGTCGTCACCCCGGCCGTTCCCGCTACACGATTTCCTAGCAGCAGGGCGGTTTCGGGGCAATAAAACCTGACGAGAACTTGGGCGCTCTACAGCAACCTTTTCCCGTTCGGCACGGGCGTGTCGATCGCGGCCAGCACGATGACCCCCTCCTCGTCCTCGAACCCGAGCGTCAGCACCTCGGACCGGATCGGCCCGATCTGGCGCGGCGGGAAGTTGACCACCGCCATCACCTGCCGCCCGACGAGTTCCAGAGGCGTATAACGGGCCGTGATCTGCGCCGAGGATTTCCTGATCCCGATCTCGGGCCCGAAATCGATCATCATCAGGATCGCGGGCTTGCGCGCCTCAGGAAACGGGCTCGCCTCGACCACGGTCCCGGCGCGGATATCGACCTTGAGGAAATCCTCGTAGCTGATCGTCACGTGTCCAGTTCCTTGCTGCGCCGCCGCGCCGCGTCCACGGCCTGGGCCATCAGCGGCGGCAGGCCGGTATCGGGGTCCATCAGCACCGCCAGCGCCGCGGCCGTGGTGCCGCCGGGCGAGGTGACGGTCTCGCGCAATTGCGCGGCCGGAGAGGGATCGGCCTCCAACAGCGCCCCCGCCCCGATCACGGTCCGGCGCGCCATCGCCATGGCCTGCTCAGGCTCAAGGCCCTGGGCCGCGCCGGCCGCGGCCAGCGCCTCGACCAGATGGAACACATAGGCCGGCCCCGAGCCCGACACGGCCGTCACCGCATCCATCAGGGCTTCGGCCTCGATCCACTCCACCGTCCCGGCCGCCGAAAGCAGCGCATCGGCCACCGCGCGATCGTCCGGGGCCACGCCCCGCCCCGCGATGGCGCCGGTGACGCCCTTGCCGATCTGCGCCGGCAGGTTGGGCATGGCGCGCACCACGCGCTGGGTTCCCGCGCCCGATGCGAGCGTGGACAGCGAGATGCCGGCCGCGATCGAGAGCACCAGCGTGTCGCGCCCGCAGGCCGGCCGCACTTGCGCCAGCACCTGCGCCATGATCTGCGGCTTCACCGCGAGCACCACGACCCGCGGCGTCGCCGCCGGCACCGCGCTGGACAGCCGCGCGCCCCAGCGCGCCGCCTCGGCCGCCACCTCGGGAAACGGCGTCGGATCGACCAGCGTCAGGGCCTCGGGCGCAAGCCCCGCGGCGATCCAGCCGCGGGCCATGGCCATACCCATCTTGCCGGCGCCGACCAAGAGGACGGAACTGGCTTCCAGAACGGAAAGCGCGCTCATGCTTCTCCGATGGTCTCGAACATTACCTCGGCCAGCGCGTCGGCCGCCGATTTCCCGGCCCATACCACGAACTGGAAGGCCTGGTAATAGAGGTCGCAGCTTTCCCGCGCCGAACGCAGCAGCGCCTCGCACTGCACCGGGCTCACCTCTGCCCCGCCCGCCAGCAGGTGCGAATTGCGGAACAGCACCACGCCCTCGCGGCTCCAGATGTCGAAATGCCCGATCCAGAGCTGCTCGTTGATCAGCGCGATGAGCTGCTTGACCTCGGCGCGCCGGGCCTCGGGCACCTTGAGATCGAAAGCGCAGGCCAGATGCAGGGACTCGAGGTCCTCCATCCAGTTGAACGACACGTGATAGTCGCTCCAGCCCCCTTTGACCGAAATGGAGATCTCGTCGGCATCCTGACGCTCGAACGTCCAGTCATTGATCGAGGCGATATGCTCGATGATGTCGACCGGGTGGATGGTCCGGTCCAGTTCGAGTTCGATGAGGGACATGGGAGGCTCCGCGCGTTTGAGCAACAGAAGGGAGATGACCCGAAACGGGATGTATCGAGGTCCTACGCACACCGACCGAGATGGCAGAGCCCGCCGAAAGTGTACGAATCGTCCCCTTGGACAAACCTACACCGACCCGGCGGGAGCGGCCCACATACCCGGGACGCGATGCCAGATTCTCCTGTGGATGATCGGATCGCCGTGGTTAACGAGACCTTAACGGTTCCCGCTTTGCACAAGGGCGTGACGTTAAAAGATCGGAAACCATAAAGGTCCGAGGTCCCGCGCCGCTCCAGGCCCGGGGCCGGCGGGAAAGCCCTATCGCTCCCACCCGCGGCGCAGGTTCTCCGCCCATTGCAGTTCGCCGCGCGCTTCGGCGATCCGCGCCGCGCCCTCGTGGTCGTAGTCCACCTGGCGCAATGCGATCGCCCATCCCGCGCCGTCCGCCTCCAGCAGCCCGTATTGCGCCGCCGGCGAACGCCGCGCCGCGGAGTCCGGATCGCGCATCGCGAAGGCCGGGCGCCCCACGCTGCCCGGATTGAACACCCCGCGCCCGTCGGGCAGCATCACCTGCCGCTGCACATGGGTATGCCCGCAGCAGATCAGCGGCAGGTCCACCCCCTCGGCCTCTTCCGCGATCGCGAGCGGAACCACGGGATGGAGCCGCTTGGCCTCGTCCTTCTCGTAGAGCCAGTGCGTCTTGTCGGAATCCGGCGTGCCGTGGCAGAGGAAGAGCACCGTCCCGGCCCGCGCTGTCCTGGGCAGGCGTTCGAGCCAGTCCCGGCCCGCCGCCCCGATCTCGTCATGGGCCAGCGCGTCGCCGGCCTCCATCCGCTCCAGCGGCTTTTCGAGCAGATACCGGTCGTGATTGCCGCGGATCGCGACCATGTCCATGCCGGCCAGAATCGAAAAGGTCCGCCCGGGTTCGAGCGGACCTGAGAAATGGTCCCCGAGATTGCACAGCACGTCCACGTCCCGCGCGGCGATGTCGGCGAGCACCGCCTCCAGCGCCAGCGCGTTGCCGTGGATGTCGGCGATGACCGCGATCCTCACGGGAGGCCCGGCCTGCTCAGTACGATCCGCCGGGGAAAGGGTCGGTCTTCTGCGGCCCGTCGCCTTCCTCGTTGACATTGGGCGCGGGCTCGGTGGTCCCGCCATTGCCCTTGAGCGTCTCGATCTCGCGCCGCAGCGCCTCGATCTCCTCGCCCTGCACGGAGACGAGGTCGCGCAGCGCCTCGAAATCCTCGCGCTTGACCAGTTCGAGGTCGTTGACGAAACGCTCCATCTGGCCCTTGAACGCGGTCTCGGCTTCGCGGCGCACGCCGTCGGCCATGGCGGCCGCGTCGTTCATCAGCCGCCCGAAATCGTCGAAAATCCTGTTGCTGCCTTCGGCCATGTCGAAATCCTTCTGTGCCATCGTTGGCTGTTGGCGCACAATGTAGGAAGCGGCGCGCCGCTTGACCAGAGCCACGGGCCCCGGCATGGTCCGCGCCGTTAGGAGAACTGCCTTGCCTTTTCCCCAGATCGACCCCGTCGCCTTCGCCCTCGGGCCGCTGGTCGTCCGCTGGTACGCGCTGGCCTATCTCGCGGGCATCTTCCTGGGCGTCGGCTACGCCATGCTGCTCGTCCGGCGCAAGCCGCTCTGGCCCGACAACACCCCGCCCATGTCCGACAGCGAAGTGTTCGACTTCGCCTTCTGGGTCGTCATCGGCATCATCGTCGGCGGCCGGCTGGGCTATGTGCTCTTCTACAATCCCGCCTTCTTCCTCGCCAATCCCGTCGAGATCGTCGCGCTCTGGGATGGCGGCATGAGCTTCCACGGCGGCGCCCTCGGCCTCGCCCTCGTCATGGCGCTCTACATGCGGCACAAGAAGGCCAATATCCTCTCCGGCCTCGATCTGCTGGCCTGTTCCGCCACCTTCGGCCTCTTCCTCGGCCGGGTCGCCAATTTCATCAATGCCGAGCTCTATGGCAGCGTCACCACCCTGCCCTGGGGCGTGATCTTCCCCGGCGCGGGCGACGAGCCGCGCCACCCGACCCAGCTCTACGAGGGCCTGCTCGAAGGCGTGGTGCTCTTCCTCGTCATCCGCTATTTCACCCATATCAAGCTGGTGCTGCGCACGCCCGGCGTGGCCACGGGCATTTTCTGCATCGGCTACGCGCTCTCGCGCATCTTCGTCGAGTTCTTCCGCCTGCCCGATGCCCATATCGGCTATCTCGCCTTCGGCTGGCTCACCATGGGCATGGTGCTCTCGCTGCCCGTGCTGCTCGCCGGCATCGCCTTCATCATCTATGGACGCACCCGTCCCGCCCATGCCTGAGACCGCGCCCGATCTGGGCGAGCTGATCGACATGCAGATCCGCGCCACCGGGCCGATCTCGCTCGCGACCTATATGGGCCTGTGCCTCACCCATCCCACGCGCGGCTATTACCGCACGGCCGATCCGCTCGGCGCAGGCGGCGATTTCATCACCGCCCCCGAGATCAGCCAGATGTATGGCGAGCTGATCGGCGCCTTCATCGCCGATCTCTACGCTCAGATGGGTTCGCCCCCCAGCTTCACTCTGCTCGAGCTCGGGCCCGGCCGCGGCAGCCTGGCCGCCGACGCCCTGCGCGTCGCCACCCGCGCGCCCGGCCTGCGCGAGGCCCTCACCCTCGCCTTCTACGAAACCAATCCCGCCCTCGTCGCGCTCCAGCGCCAGGCCCTCGCCCCCTATGCGCCGATCTGGGTCGACGCGCCCGAGGATATTCCCGCCGGCCCGGTCATCGTCATCGCCAGCGAGTTCTTCGACGCCCTGCCCGTGCGCCAGTTCGTCAAGCGTGGCGCCCAATGGCACGAGCGCCGCGTCGGGCTCGACAACGGCGCCCGGGTCTTCGGCCTCGATCCCACGCCCTTTCCCGAAACCCTTCTGCCCGAGGCCTTCCACGGGGCCGGGGACGGCGCGGTGGCCGAGATCGGTCTCGCCGCCGAGGAATTCATGGCCCGCCTCGCCCGCGTGGTCGCCCCGCGCGGCGGCGCCATTCTCGTCATCGACTACGGCTATGACGCCACCCGGCCCGGCGACACGCTCCAGGCCGTTGCGCGCCACGCCTATGCCGATCCCCTCGCCGATCCCGGCGCCGCCGACCTCTCCACCCATGTGAATTTCGAAGTCCTGGGTCGCGCTGCACGCATGGCAGGGTTGACGACACAGCCTATTGTGACACAGGGCCTGTTTCTTTCATCCTTGGGGCTTGAACACCGCGCCGCTGCCCTGGCCAAAGCCAATCCGAACCAATCGGAGATGATCGCAAGGGCACGCGACCGGCTGGTCGGGGAGGAACAGATGGGCCGCTTGTTCAAGGTATTGTGTGCCGGGAGTCCCGGACTTTCGCCCGCCGGCTTCGCGCCGGGCGGCGGCGAGCCCGCGGGCTCCGATCCCTCCGGAGTTTGACCATGTACCCCCCAGTTGAAAAAAGCCCTCGCCTCACCGCGACCCAGGGGCTGCACCACGGCTTTTTCGGCCGTCAGGGCGGCGTGTCCGACGGCGATTTCTCCTCGCTCAACACCGCCGTGGCCGTCGGCGACGACCGTGCCAATACCGAGGAGAACATCCGCCGCGCCGTGATGGCGCTCAAGTCCGGCCCCGTGCCCGTGGCCCTCATCAAGCAGGTGCACGGCACCCGCGTCCACGTCGCGACCGAAGCCACCATTCCCGGCGACCGGCCGGAAGCCGATGCCGTGGTCACCGACCGCGCCGGCATCGCGGTCGGCGTCGTCACCGCCGATTGCGCCCCGATCCTTTTGGCCGATCCCGTTGCGGGCGTGGTCGCGGCCGCCCATGCGGGCTGGCGCGGCGCGCTGGGTGGGGTCCTCGAGAACACGCTCGCCACCATGGCCGAGCTCGGCGCCACGCCCGCCAATATCGTGGGCGCTATCGGCCCCGCCATCTCGGCCCGCCATTACGAGGTGGGCGACGATTTCGTCGCCATGCTGCAGCAGGAGCACCCCGAGGCCCTGTGCTGCCTCGTCTCCATTCCCGGCGAAACCCACCCCCATTTCGACCTCGTGGGCATGGTGCAGCATAGGGCCCAGGCCCTCGGCCTCGCCCCGCTGGAGATCGTCGGCGACTGCACCTATGCCAATCCCGAGCGCTACTTCTCCCACCGTTTCGCGACCCACCGCCACACCCGCACCGGCCGGCAGATCTCGCTGATCGTCAAAAGCTGACCGCTTTTGACCGGCTATTTCATCGAAGAGTCATATTGCACCGCTCCGGCACAGCCGCTAAACAGCGCCGCGTACCGGAGCGCCGAAGACAAGATGTGACGCGCCCGGGGCAGCGAAGCGCATGGCGAGAGGGCCAATTATGAAACTGGTGACGGGCAATTCCAACCTCACCGTGGCCCAGGCCGTTTCCGATTATCTCGAAATCCCCCTGACCGACTGCACGGTCAAGCGCTTCGCCGATAAGGAAGTCTTTGTCGAGATTCACGAGAACGTCCGCGGCGAGGACGTCTTCGTGCTGCAATCGACATCCTACCCGGCCAACGACCACCTGATGGAGCTGCTGATCCTCGTGGATGCGCTGCGCCGTTCCTCGGCCCGCCGCATCACCGCCGTGCTGCCCTATTACGGCTATGCCCGCCAGGACCGCAAATCCGCGCCGCGCACGCCCATCTCGGCCAAGCTCGTGGCCAATCTCATCACCGAAGCGGGCGCCAACCGCGTCCTCACCCTGGATTTGCACGCGCCGCAGATCCAGGGCTTTTTCGATATCCCGACCGACAACCTCTTCGCGGCCCCCGTCCTCACCCGTGACATCGCCGAGCGCTACGACACCTCCAACGTCATGATCGTCTCCCCCGACGTCGGCGGCGTGCTGCGCGCGCGAAACGTCGCCAACCGCATCGGCGCCCAGCTCGCCATCGTGGACAAGCGCCGCCCGCGCGCCGGCGTCTCCGAGGTCATGAACATCATCGGCGACGTCGAGGGCCAGTCCTGCATCCTGATCGACGACATCGTCGATTCCGGCGGCACCCTGGTCAACGCCGCCGAGGCGCTGCTCAACAAGGGCGCCAGCGAAGTCTCGGCCTATATCACCCATGGCGTGCTCTCGGGCACCGCCCCCGAGCGTATCGCCAACTCGCGATTGAAGGAACTGGTCACCACCGATTCCATCGAGATGACCGAGGCCGTGCGCGCGGTCGGCAAGATCCGCCACATCTCCATCGCCCCGCTGCTCGGCGAAGCCATCGCCCGCACCGCGTCCGAACAGTCCGTCTCCTCGCTGTTCGACTGACCCCGCCTTTCCGGGTTCACCATTCCACCACATTTACGGCCCGCCCCAGGAACCGCGGCGCTACTATGGCGTTGTGCTGCCGCATCCACGGGTTTTTCCGGATTTCCGAAATTGCCTCCTGCGGTGAATCAGCCCATCCGAGGCTCGTGTCGTATGTTTGTATATACTAACCATCCCGGTCCCGTGTCCCAGCCCCCCCGAATTCCGCGTCGCGCGGCGGCAGCCGCAGAGATCGACGCGCTGCTCGCCGAAATCCCGACCTGGGACGACCACCTCCTGCTGCACATGCACCGGCGCTATCTCACCAGCCGCCTCTTCCGCGTCCGCTACGATCCCCAGGGCGAGCTCACCCCCGCCGCCCGGCGCCTGCTCATCACGGTGGAAGAAGAGATTGCCCGCCGCGCCCTCGATCCCCTGCCAATCGAAGACGACGACGCGAGCCACTGAGCCGCCCCAGGCGACCGCACTTATCCCTCCCAAATCCCTTGCCGTCCGGGCCTTTCTTGGCTATAGACCGCCCCCATGAAGCGCCCATCACCCCTGGAGGATGGGCGCGCGTCTTTTCGGACGCACCAACCCTGATGGATATTTCCATGAGCACTGAGCTGAAGGCTTCGGTGCGGGACCGGGTGGGCAAGGGGGCCGCTCGTGAACTGCGCCGCAATGGTCTGGTACCTGCCGTTATCTACGGCGACAAGAAACCCCCGCTGTCCATCGCCGTGTCCTACAAGGACACCTTCCGCAAGATCCATGACGGCGGCTTCCTTTCCCGCATCATCACCGTCGAGGTGGATGGCGAGAAGCACCGCGTGATCCCGAAGGATTACCAGCTCGAGCCCGTGCGCGACTTCCTCGTGCATGTGGATTTCCTGCGCGTGGGCAAGAATTCCACCCTCGTGGTCGAGGTGCCGGTGCACTTCACCAATGAGGAGAAGTCGCCCGGCCTCAAGCGAGGCGGCGTGCTCAACATCGTGCGCCACGCGGTCGAAGTGACCGTGCCCGCCGACCGGATCCCCGAGCACTTCGAGATCGATCTCTCCGAGGTCGATGTCGGCGACTCGATCCACATCTCGGCCGTGAGCCTGCCCGAGGGCGTGGTCCCGACCATCACCGATCGCGACTTCACCATCGCCACCATCGCGGCTCCTTCCGCGCTGCGCTCTGCCGAGGGCGAGAGCAGCGAAGAGGAAGAAGAAGAAGCCGGCGAGGAATAATCCCGCTTCGGGGCAGGCTTCCCGCCTGCCCCGCTTCCAACCCGGAGGTTTGCGATGCGCCTGATCGTGGGGCTCGGCAATCCCGGACCCGACTATGCCGGCCACCGGCACAATGTCGGCTTCATGGCCGTCGACGCCATCGCCGCCGCGCACGGCTTCCCGCCCTTTCGCCAGAAATTCTCCGCGCTGATCGCTGAAGGGACCATCGCGGGCGAAAAAATCATCCTCGCCAAGCCGCAGACCTATATGAACCGCTCGGGCGACAGCGTCGTCCAGATCGCCCGGTTCTATAAGCTCTCCCCCGCCGACATCACCGTCATCCATGACGAGCTCGACCTCGTCCCCGGCAAGGTCCGCATCAAGGTCGGCGGCGGCAATGGCGGCCATAACGGGCTGCGCTCGCTCGATGCCCACCTCACACCGCAATACCAGCGCGTCCGCATCGGCATCGGCCACCCCGGCCACAAGGACCGCGTGCAGCCGCACGTGCTCTCCAATTTCGCCAAGGCCGATGCCGAATGGCTCGACCCGCTGCTCGACACCATCGCCCGCGACGCCGCGCTCCTCGTCAAGGACGACGCCGCCGGATTGATGAACCGCATCGCCCTCGCCGTCCCCTCTTCCGCCGAGCCCGCCCCGCAAAAGCCCAAGGCCCAAAGCCACATCCGCCAGGCCCGCCCCGCCGCGCCTCAGGCCAAGATCCCCGAAACCGGCCCCATGGCCGACATGCTCAGGAAGCTCTTCGGCGACAAAGGGTAACCTCTGCCCTCGCGGAAGCATACGAACTGGATTCCGGCAATGAATGCCGGAATGACGGCGGTGGGTGAGGCGAGATACCGCCCATTTCCCGATGTCACCCCGGCATTCATTGCCGGGGTGCAGAGCGATGTGCTCCAAGCATGCGGGTCAATCGTCTCCTTCTCTTGACTTGCCCGCCCTTCTCTCCGAGGTAGTGCAATCGAAATTCGGATGTCCGCGTCCGCCCTCTCATCCGGCGCTGCGCGCCACCTTCTCCCACGAGGGGAGAAGGGAAGCCAGCGGTTCATCGGCTCCTGTGCACCCCTCTCCCCTCGTGGGACTTCGAGGCGGTGGCGCAGCCACCAATCGCCCCGGCGGGGCGATTGGAGCCGAAGAAGGGACGGGGGTGAGGGGGGCGCGATCCGTCACCGAGCCATGCATCACGAGGTTTTCCATGGGTTTCAAATGCGGCATCGTCGGCCTGCCCAACGTGGGCAAGTCCACGCTTTTCAACGCCCTGACCCAGACAGCCGCGGCCCAGGCCGCGAATTTCCCCTTCTGCACCATCGAGCCCAATGTGGGCGAGGTCTCGGTTCCCGATCCGCGCCTCGACAAGCTCGCCGAAATCGGCAAGAGCCAGAGCGTCGTGCCCGCGCGCCTCTCGTTCGTCGATATCGCCGGCCTCGTCAAAGGCGCCTCCAAGGGTGAGGGCCTGGGCAACCAGTTCCTCGCCAATATCCGCGAATGCGACGCCATCGCCTATGTGCTGCGCTGCTTCGAGAACGACGACATCGTCCATGTCGCCGGCAAGGTCGATCCCATCGCCGACGCCGAAGTGGTCGAGACCGAGCTGATGCTCGCCGATCTCGAAAGCCTCGAAAAGCGCATCCCGGGGCTGGAGAAGAAGATCCGCGCCCAGGACAAGGACGCCAGGCTCGCCCTCGACCTCATCACCCGCGCCAAGGCGCTGCTCGAAGAGGGCAAGCCCGCCCGCCATGTCGAGCGCGCGCCCGACGAGGAAAAGGCGTTCCGCGAGCTGCAATTGCTCACCGCCAAGCCCGTGCTCTATGTCTGCAACGTGGACGAGGCCGCCGCGGCCACCGGCAATGCCTATACGAAGCTGGTCGAGGACTACGCGAAAGCCCAGGACGCCCGCGTCGTCGTGATCTGCGCCGAGATCGAGGCCGAGCTGGCCGGGCTCGACGCCGCCGAGCGCGCCGAATACCTCGCCTCGCTCGGCCTCGAGGAACCCGGCCTCAACCGCCTGATCCGCGAGGGCTACAAGCTCCTCCACCTCCAGACCTATTTCACGGTCGGCCCCAAGGAGGCCCGCGCCTGGACCATTCCCGTGGGCACCCGCGCGCCCCAGGCCGCCGGCGTCATCCACACCGATTTCGAACGCGGCTTCATCCGCGCCCAGACCATCGCCTATGACGACTTCATCACGCTCGGCGGCGAGGTCGCGGCCAAGGAAGCCGGCAAGGCCCGGGACGAAGGCAAGGACTACGTGGTCAAGGACGGCGACGTCATGCTGTTCCGCTTCAACACCTAACGCGGCTCCGCTTTCCGTTTTCGCGACCGTGCACTCGGCAAGAGCCGCTGGCTGCCCCCTGGCTTCCGCCGGGGTAGCGAAATTGTGGTTGGACGCGGCATCTTATCTCCGATGGCGCTGTCCCGGCGAAAGCCGGGACCCATCCTAAAATACCGCCTCTGTCCACCGAAGGCAGCGAGGGCCATCGCAGAGCCCCGCCCACGGCGATTTAACCCGGAGCGATTTGCAAAACCGCCCGCGGCTCGGGACGAACCTCCACCGGCACCCCCAGAAGCCGCTCCAGCTCGGCCGCGTTGTCCAGGGCCGCCGTATCATCGAGATCGACCGAGATAACCAACGCCCCGGTCAGCTCGCTGGCATAATGCGCGTGCGCGGTAGGGAGCAGCTCCGCGATCTCGTCCCATCGGGTGGACAGCACATGCTGGAGCTCGGCCAGCGTGTGCGGCTGGCCCGTGAGAAACGTCACCTCCACGCAAGTCTCCCCCACGCCATAGGCGCGATTGGCCACCGGCGCATCACCCGCAAGCCGCACGAAGACATGCGTCTCGTTACCCGGTTCGACATAAAGCCCCGCCATGCGATCCGCGAACTCCTGCCGCACCTCCCCCACGACCGGGCTCACATCCACCCAACCCGCCGGCGTATCCGAGACGACGCCATCGTCATCGTCGGACAGCCCGGCCGGACGCGCCGCGTCGTCCGGGGCTAAGGCCGTCGCTACAGGCCCCTCGAACTCCATATTGTCCACGACGCCCACTCCGGGAGGCCGGGGCGCGCTATGGAGATCGGGAAAAACGCGCGTGAACGCGGGCGGCGCCGCCGCGCACGGCGCCTCGACATCGGCAAACGCCGGGGCGGATGCCAGAACAAGCGCAAGGATCAGGATCGGTCGAGCATGCATGCGAAATTCCCCTGGAGCGTCCACACCATCGGACCGTCCGACTACGGCCGCGATATGGCGCAATCGCCGGCGCAACCCACCAGTTCCGCACGCGGAGCCGGTCGAACGGCAAACTAAGAGATAAGCCCCCCACCCTCTCCCCCTCGCTGTCCCGGCGAAAGCCGGGACCCATCCTGAGATGCCCCCCGCCCACCGAAGGCGACAAAGCCCCCCATCCCTCCCCTCGTCACCCCCGGGCTTGGCCCCGGGGGTCCAGAAAAGCCCTCCCCGCGCGCGGAACGCCCGGTTGGATGGCGCTGGGTCAAGCCCAGCCATGACGAGGAGAGATGAGGCCATACTCCGCATCCGCAGGCGAGGACCGTCTGAGGGGAACCTTGGCCTGCGCCGCGATAGCGAGATTCGAGACAACGCGACCCCACCCTCTCCCTCGCTGTCCCGGCGCAGGCCGGGACCCATCCTGAGATACCGCCCGCCCACCAAAGGCGACGAAGACCCCCCATCCCTCCCCTCGTCACCCCCGGGCTTGACCCGGGAGTCCAGAAAAGCCCACCCCGCGCGCGGAACGCTCGGCTGGATGGCCGGGTCAAGCCCGGCCATGACGATGGAAAGCGAGAAGACCACCATCTCCTTCCCCCAAAACAAAAGGCGGGCCACCCGGACCCGCCTTCTCTCTTCATGTGTGAACCGACCTCAATGCGCCCCGACCGGCGCGCCCTCCGGTCCGCTGCCTTCGGGCTTGCGGATGAGGAACGCACCCACCACCGCCAGCAGCGAGATCGACGCGCCCACGGTGAACGCGGTGCGCAGCCCGCCGGTCAACGCTTCGAGCTCGGTCACGCCCGGCCCGGCGATCGCCGCCGTGGTCATGGTCATGATCGCCACATAGAGCGCGATGCCCGCGGCGCCGGCCACCTGCTGCAGCGTGCTCAGCATGGCGCTGCCGTGCGAGTAGAGGTGCCGCGGCAGGGAACCGAGGCTCGAGCTGAACAGCGGCGTGAACATCAGCGACAGCCCGATGGAGAGCGCGATATGCCCGGCGATGAGGAAGGGCAGCGGCGTGCCCTCGCCCACCTGGGTCAGCGCCCAGAGCACCGCCGAGACCAGGATCGAGCCCGGGATCACCAGCGGCGTCGGTCCCACGCGGTCGTAGAGCCGGCCCACGAAGGGGGCCATCACGCCCATCACCAGCCCGCCCGGCAGCAGCATCAGCCCCGTGGCCAGCGCATCCATGCCCAGAACGCTCTGGGTATAGATCGGCAACAGGATGATGATGCCGAACATCGCCATCATCGAGATGGCCATGATGAACAGCGCCACCGAGAAGGTGCGCGAGCCGAACGTGCGCAGGTCGAGCAGCGCCGCGTCCTTGGCCTGCAGCGCACGCTGGCGCAACAGGAACGCGACCAGCGCCACGACGCCCACCACCAGCGGCACCCAGACCGGGATCGCGGATTCGCCGCCCCCCTCGCCGAAGGCCGAGAGCCCGTAGACCAGCCCGCCGAAGCCGAGCGCGGCCAGCGGAATGGAAATCAGGTCCAGCGGCGCATAGCGCGGCGTGGTGACGTTCTGGATGCGCGCGGCGCCCAGCGCCAGCGAGGCGAGCGCGATGGGAAGCACGAGCCAGAACATCCAGCGCCAGTCGAGCGCGTTGAGGATGAAGCCCGAGACCGTGGGCCCGATCGCCGGGGCGACCGAGATCACGATCGAGATATTGCCCATCACCAGCCCGCGCCGCGAGGGCGGCACGAGGTTCATCACCGTGGTCATCAGGAGCGGCATCATGATCGCCGTGCCGCTCGCCTGCACCACGCGACCGACCACCAGCAGCTCGATGCCCGGCGACACCGCGCAGATCAGCGTACCGAGGCTGAAAAGGCTCATCGCGGTCATGAAGAGCGGCCGCGTGTTGAACCGCTGGATCAGGTAACCCGAGATCGGGATCACCGTGGCCATGGTGAGGAGGAACGCGGTCGTGAGCCACTGGGCCGCGCTCGCCGTCACCCCCAAATCCGCCATGAGGTGCGGAATCGCCACGCTCATGATGGTCTCGTTGAGGATCACGACGAAGGCCGAGACCAGCAACAGCGCGATGACCGTCCGGTCGCGGGCGGAAAGCGCCGTGTCTGCGCTCTCCCCGTGGGAAGGCGCGCCTGTCGTATTGGGGGTATCCATGATTGCCTGCTTTCTTGAGACGCCAAGCCGCGACGGACGAACGTCCATCGACTCGCATCTCGACCTGTGAAGAAAACGCCCGGTTGTTTGCCTTTCGTGCCTAGGACGTGTCAAGCCACCGATTTCCGACGCATGGCTTGTATGTTTTTTTCGCTTGGCTCGCGCCCCGCCGCGTGTCCGCCCCTATTCCAGCCCACGCGCCCCGGCTGCCGCCTCTCGCCTGCCCTTGCCCTCTCGTCCGCCTTGCGCCAGACTGGTTGACGTAAAGGATAGCGTCATGCCCAATCCGATAACCCCCACCAGCCGGCATTTCGAGGACCTGCGGCCCGGCGAGACCGTCGCCCTCGGTCCCGTCACCGTGACCGCCGAGGCCATCAAGGCCTTCGCCCGCCAGTTCGATCCCCTGCCCTTCCACCTCGACGAGGACGCCGCGCGACGCAGCCTCCTCGGCGGGCTCGCGGCCAGCGGCTGGCAGACCGGCGCCCTGACCCTGCGCATGCTGGCCGACGCCTTCCTCGCCGAGATCGCCACCCTGGGCCTCGCCCGGGTCGAAAACCTCAAATGGCGCAAGCCGCTGCTCGCCGGCGACACGCTCGCGGGCACCGTCCGGATCGCCGCCCTGCACCGCGCGCCCGAACAGCCTGAGATCGGTCTCGTGAGTCTCGATTTCAATATGCAAAACCAGAAAGGTGAAACGGTCATGACGCTGCGCCTCGTCGAAAAGGTCGCGGTCCGCGATCCCGCGGCCGCGCCCTCGGGCGACGCCTTCGCTCCCGGCCCTTACGGCGATTCCGGCCCCCATGACGGCCGCGTCTTCGCCGCAAGCGAGTCCGCCGACGCAGGCGGAAGCAGCGATGCCGGCGGTGGTGGAGACGGTGGTGGCGGAGGCGGGGGAGAATAGAGGTGACCCGCTGGTACGAAGAGACAGACACCGACATCCCCTATGCCCTCGGCGCCCACACCTTCGCCGAGGACGAGATCGTGGCCTTCGCCCGCGCCTACGATCCGCAATATCTCCACGCCGACCCCGAAGCCGCCAAGCACGGCCCCTTCGGCGGGCTCACCGCCTCGCCCTGGCACGCGGTCTCGGTCGGGCACCGCATCATGGTGGACCGGCTCGCCCTCGAGGCCGAGACCGTCCGCGCCAAGGGCGGCACGCCCGGCGAGCCCGGCCCCTCGCCCGGCGTCGATGCCATCGACTTCGCCGCCCCGGTGCGGCCAGGTGACACGGTCTCCTTCACCCTTACGGTCACCGCAAAACGGCTCTCGCGCTCGATTCCGGGCTGGGGCCTGCTCTTCAACCGCATCACGGCGCACAATCAGCAGGGGGAATTGGTCTACCGGGCCGATATCGTCGCCTTTTCCAAGCTGCGCGATTATCGTATGCCATGGCACATTGCATTCGCGCTGGCGGTCAAACGCCTCGCCACGTCACTGATACGTCACTGAGCAGATATTGAGGAGCACCCTGTGACACCCACCGCTTTCGTCGGCACCCTAGCCGCCGCCATCCTGGGAGCCGCCGGCGTCGCAGCGGCCGCCGCCTCCTACCACGCCGGCGATGCGCTTCTGGCGCCCCTGTCGCTCATCGCGCTCACCCACGCGCCCACCCTGCTGATCCTGTCGCTGGCCGCGCCCGCCACCCGCAGCTTCGCCATCGCGCTCCTGTTCATCGGCGTCGGCGCCTTCGTCTTCTGCGCCGATCTGGCGCTCAAGCAATATGTCGGCCAGGGCTTCTTCACCTATGTCTCCCCCATCGCCGGCATCCTGATGATCGTCGGCTGGCTCGTCGCAGCCCTCGGCGCCATCCTCGTGGCGCGCCGCACCGCGCCGGTCATGGCCCACTAGGCTTCGCAAAAAGCGCCGACAAGCCGCAGGCTCCCCCTTCTCCCCTTGTGGGAGAAGGGGACCGGAGCGCAGCTTAGGTCGGATGAGGCGTGCCCTGCGCCAAAGCCTCCCATCCGGATAGGCCCCGGCACCCTTCCGCGCCTCCCGCGCGTCAACCTGCTGTCTCGCGGATATGCCAAGCCGGCCGCGCGCGGATCCCAAAGGCCCCGCATCCAGCCTCGCCATCACGGCCCTGCCCGGCAGCGTCATCGGCGCACGCCGCGCCCTAGTGCCCCTCGAAGCTCACCAGCGTCGTCACCGCCATGTCCATCGCCCGCAACCGCGCAGCGCCGCCGATATCGGGCAGGTCGATGACGAACGCGGCGTGCCGCACGCTGGCTCCGGTCCGCCGCAGCAGCGCCACCGCCGCCACCGCCGTGCCGCCGGTCGCGATCAGATCATCCACCAGCAGCACCGTGTCGCCGCTATCCACGGCATCGGCATGGATTTCGATGGTATCGACCCCGTATTCGAGCGCGTAGTTCTGCCCCATGGTCTCGCCCGGCAGCTTGCCGGCCTTGCGCACCGGCACGAACCCCACCCCCAGCGCAATGGCGACCCCCGCCCCGAAGATGAACCCCCGCGCCTCGATCCCCGCGACCTTGGTCACCCCCACCCCCCGATGCGCCGCCGCCAGCCGCTCGACGCTGGTCCTGAACCCATCCGAATCCTCGATCAGCGAGGTGATGTCGCGAAAGATGATGCCCGGCTTGGGATAATCGGGGATCGAGCGGATCAGGGCCTTGAGATCAACGGTCATAAAATCCCCGCGGATATTTCAACCCGCCGTTTGGAGCACATCCAGAACCCGCAGAAAAGGCCCGCATCGCCCCGCCTCGCCTCGCCTCGCCTCGCCCGCGGGACGCCCGGCTGGATGGCCGGGTCAAGCCCGGCCATGACGAGGAGAGATCGGGGCCATACCCGCATCCTGTAGGCGAGGAACCTCTTCGGGATGGACCCCGGCTTTCGCCGGGGCAGCAAGATTCGAGACAAGGGGCCCTACCGTCCTCTCGGGGATGGCCCCAAGTGCGCGAGATAACGAGATTTGGGGCACGGCAACCGCCCTCTCGCCCTCGCTGTCCCGGCGAAAGCCGGGACCCATCCCGAATGCCTTCCTCCCCAGGGACGGCTGCGCAGGCCTCCATTCCCTCCCCTCGTCACCCCCGGGCTTGACCCGGGGGTCCAAAAGGATCCTCCCCGCCCGCGGAACGCCCGGCTGGATAGCCGGGTCAAGCCCGGCCATGACGAGGAGAGATCGGCGCCACATCCGCATCCCGTAAGCGAGGAACCTCTCAGGGATGGACCCCGGCTTTCGCCGGGGCAGCAAGATTCGAGACAAGGCGTCCCGACCGTTCTCTCGGATGGACCCAGCCTGCGCGGGGCTAGCGAGATTCGAGACAGGGTAGCCCAACCGCCTTCTCCCCTCGCTGTCCCGGCGAAAGCCGGGACCCATCCCGCACGCCCTCCTCCCCAGGGACGGCTGCGCAGGCCTCCATTCCCTCCCCTCGTCACCCCCGGGCTTGACCCGGGGGTCCAGAAAACCCCTCTCCGCCCGCGGAACGCCCGGCTGGATGGCCGGGTCAAGCCCGGCCATGACGAGGAGAGATGGGGGGCATATCCGCATCCTGTAGGCGGGGAACCGTTCAGGGATGGACCCCGGCTTTCGCCGGGGTAGCGAGTTTGGGGCACGGCGACCCGACCGTCCTCTCGGGGATGGCCCCAGGTGCGCGAGATAACGAGATTTGGGGCACGGCAACCGCCCTCTTCCCCCTCGCTGTCCCGGCGAAAGCCGGGACCCATCCCGAACGCCCTTCTCCCCAGAGACGGTTGCGCAGACCTCCACTCCCTCCCCCTCGTCACCCCCGGGCTTGACCCGGGGGCCAGAAAACCCTTCCCCACACGCGAAACCCCCGGCTGGATGGCCGGGTCAAGCCCGGCCATGACGACGAGAGATCGGGGCCACCGCCGGCCGCGAGGTGGCAGCAGCAGCCCCGAAGCCCCGAAGCCCCGAAGCCCCCTAAAGCACCCGCCCCGCCACCGCGTCCAGCTTCGCCACCAGCTCCGCATCCCGCACGTCCGGCGCGGTCATGATCGCCCCGTCCAGCGCGTGCCGCGCCGGGTCGTCCATCGCCTCGCGCGGAAAACGCCGCGCCACCTCGGCCACCAGCGCCTGCGCATGCGCGCGGTTGGCGCCCAGCGTCGCGATCACTGCGGCCACGTCCACCGCCTCGTGCTCGGCGTGCCAGCCGTCGTAATCGGTGACCATGGCGATGGTCGCATAGGGCAGCTCCGCCTCGCGCGCGAGCTTGGCCTCGGGCAGCGCCGTCATGCCCACCAGATGCGCGCCGACGAAGCGATAGAGCTCGGATTCCGCCTTGCTGGAAAATTGCGGCCCCTCGATCACCACCAGCGTGCCGCCCGCGTGGCAGGCGATGTCCCGCGCCCGCGCCGCATCGAATACCACATCCACCAGCCGCGCCGAGACCGGCTGCGCGAACGGCACATGCGCCACGCAGCCGTCGCCGAAAAAGCTCGTCTCCCGGCTGAACGTCCGGTCGATATACTGGTCCACCAGCACGAACTGGCCCGGCGCCATCTCCTCGCGCAGCGAACCCACCGCCGAAACGCTGAGGAGATCGGTGACCCCCGCGCGCTTCAGCGCGTCGATATTGGCGCGATAATTGATCCCGCTGGGCGAAAGCCGATGCCCGCGCCCATGCCGCGGCAGGAACCGCAGCGGTAGGCCTTCATAGGTCGCAAAGAGAATGGCGTCCGACGGCTCGCCCCAGGGCGTCGCCACGCGGCGCCATTCGGTGGCCTCGAGACCGGGCAGATCGTAGAGGCCCGATCCGCCGATGATCCCTAATACGCTCGCGGCCACGATGGGCTCAGCGGCCGGGCGGAACGATGCGGCCCGCGGTCTCGCCAGCCTTGCGGGCGATGTGCTTGGCCGCCGCGTAAGCGGCCTCCTTGTGCGCATCGGGGATCAGGCCGGGCGCCGCCCGGATCGCCGCCCGCACCGCCGGAGACCGGCTGGCGGCCAGCGCCAGCACGAGAACCCGTTGAGCCACCTGAAATCCCGCCATCCTGCCCGTCTCCCGCGCGCGCGACACCTTGATGAGAAGATGTGCGATACCTGCCCCCTCGACAAGGGCAAGTGACGAAAAAATGGACCGCTTTCTCCCTCCTCGCCCGCCCCGCCCCTCGTCACCCCGTGGCGTGACCCGGCGGCCCAGAAAAGCCGTCCCCGCGCGCGGAACGCCCCGCTGGATGGCCGGGTCGAGCCCGGCCATGACGAGGAGAGATGGCGGCCATACTCCACATCCAGTAGGCGAGGAACCCCCTCAGGATGGACCCCGGCCTGCGCCGGGGTAGCGACCGCGGAAGGGCAGTTTTGGGACTTCCAGCAACGACACCCGCACTCGCCCCACTCCCGCTCTCGCTGTCCCGGCGCAGGCCGGCCTCCACCCCGCTCTCGCTATCCTGGCAACGGCCGGGCCCCATCCGCAATCTCGCTGTCCCGGCGAAAGCCGGGACCCATCCCTGACGGTCTCCCCATGCCCAGGCGGCGAGGCGAGCCCCAATCCCTCCCTCGTCACCCCCGGGCTCGACCCGGGGGTCCAGAAGGGCCCTCCACCCGGCAAAAGCCGGGTCCCATCCCCAGATGCCCCCCACGGAGGGCCGCGTCGCTCCCCGCACGCCCGCAACAAAAAAGGGGCCGTCTCCGGCCCCTTTCCTAAGCTTCAACGCCTCGCGCTCAATGCGCGTCGCGCCAGATACGCTGCTTGACCATCCACATCAGCACCGCAAAGACCACGAGGAAGATCATCACCCGGAACCCGGTCGCCTTGCGCTCGGCCTGGTGCGGGTCCGCGGTCCACATCAGGAACGCCGACACGTCGGCCGCATACTGCTCCAGGGTTTCCGGGGTCTCGTCGCCCTCATAGGGCACGACCCCGTTCGCCAGCGGCGGCGACATGGCGATGAGGTGGCCGGGATAGAAGGCGTTGTAATACTGCCCCGGCGCCAGCTCGATCCCTTCCGGCGCTTCGGTATAGCGGGTCAGGAGGTTGTAGATATAGTCCGGCCCGCCCTCCTGGTACGCGGTGAAATAGTTGAACACCCAGAAGGGGAAGGGCTGCGTGATCGTGCGCGCCTTGGCCATCAGCGACAGGTCGGGCGGCAGCGCGCCGCCATTGGCCGAGCGTGCGACCTCTTCGCTGGGGAACGGGTTGGGCCAGAAGTCGGCCGGAATGCCGTCCCGCTCGCCGCCCGCGACGGTTTCGTCCTCGAACCTGTAGGTCGCGGCCAGCGCCCGCACCGCGTCCTCCGAGAACTCCGGCCCGCCAGGCTCGGAAAGGTTGCGGAAGGTGATGAAATCCAGCCCGTGGCAGCTCGAGCACACCTGCTGGAACACCTGGAAGCCGCGCCGCAGCTGGTTGCGGTCATAGGTGCCGAACGGCCCCGCGAACGACCAGCTCTGCTGGTGCGCCTCGGGCTGGCTGTGGCCGGCATCCTCGGCGGCACCCGCCGGAGCCGCGAGCCCCGCGAACGCGAGGACCAGGGCGGCGAGAAACGTGGTTTTGAACGTCATGGCGTCTCTTTCCGTCTGGCGTTTCAGGCCGCGGCCTTGGAGGGGCTTAATACGCTTTCCGATATGCTCGCGGGCAGCGGATCGGGCCGCTCGATGCGCGAGAGGATCGGCAGGATGACGAGGAAATAGGCGAAGTAATACGCGGTGCAGATCTTGGCGAGCACCACGTATATGCCCTCGGCCGCCTGCGCCCCGAGATAGGCGAGCGCGATGAAGTTGATGACGAACAGCCAGTAGAACGGCTTGAACAGCGGCCGGAAATTGCCCGAGCGCACCTGCGACCGATCCAGCCAGGGCAGGAAGAAGAGGATCAGCAGCGAGGCCGCGAACACCATCACCCCGCCCAGCAGCGAGTTGATCGGGCCCACGTTGAAGTCGATGGCGCGCAGGATCGCGTAGAACGGCAGGAAGTACCATTCGGGCACGATATGGGCCGGCGTCACCTGGCTGTTGGCCGGGATGTAATTGTCCGGATGGCCCAGGATATCGGGCGCGAAGAACACGAACCACGCGAACGGGATCATGAACACCACGACCGCGAACAGGTCCTTCATCGTGAAATAGGGGTGGAAGGGCAGCGTATCGCGGCTTTCCTTCACCTCGACGCCGGTCGGGTTGTTGTTGCCCGGAATGTGCAGCGCCCAGATATGGAGCACCACCACCGCGGCGATGACGAAGGGCAGCAGGTAGTGCAGCGAGAAGAAGCGGTTGAGCGTGGGATTGCCCACCGAGAACCCGCCCCGCAGCAATTGCACGATGGCGTCGCCGACCAAGGGTATGGCCGAGAAGAAATTGGTGATCACCGTCGCGGCCCAGAAGCTCATCTGGCCCCAGGGCAGCACGTAGCCCATGAAGGCCGTGGTCATCATCAGCAGATAGATGAGCACGCCCAGCATCCAGAGGATTTCGCGCGGCGCCTTGTACGAGCCGTAATAGAGCCCGCGGAAGATGTGGATATAGACCGCCACGAAGAACATCGAGGCGCCAACCGCGTGCGCGCCCTGCAGGATGCGGCCATATTCCACGTCGCGGCGGATATGCTCGATCGAGCCGAAGGCCAGGTCCGCATGCGGCGTATAATGCATCACCAGCACGATGCCGGTGACGATCTGCGCCGCCAGCATGAAGACCAGGATCGCCCCGAACGTCCACCAGTAGTTGAGGTTGCGCGGGGTGGGGAAATCCATGAGGTGCTCCTGGGAGAACCTCATGATCGGCAGACGTTCGTCCAGCCAGCGCGTGAAGCCGTTGGACGGCCTGTAATTGCCTGCGTGTTCCGACATCGTGCGCTCCCCTTAGCCGATCTGAACCAGAGTGTCGTTGAGGAACTGGTACTCCGGAACGACGAGATTGCGCGGCGCCGGCCCCCTGCGGATGCGCCCCGACGTATCGTAGTGCGAGCCGTGGCACGGGCAGAACCAGCCATCGAAATCGCCCGACTCGCCCACCGGCACGCAGCCCAGATGGGTGCAGTTGGCGATCATGATCAGCCACTGGTCGTGACCCTCGGCCACGCGGGCCTCGTCGGTCTCGGGATCCTTGAGCTCGGAGAGCGGCACGGCGCGCGCCTCCTCGATCTCCGCCGGCGTGCGGTGCCGGATGAACACCGGCATGCCGCGCCACATGACCGTCACCGAGGACCCTTCCTGGATCGGAGACACATCGACCTGGATCGAGGCCAGCGCCAGAACGGAGGCATCCGGGTTCAACTGGGAGATGAGGGGCCAGGCGATGCCCGCCACCCCGACTGCGCCAACCGCGCCGGTCGCGACATAGAGAAAGTCGCGCCGCGTGGCTGTCGATTCATGTGTGCTCGCCAAGGCTCTAACCCCTGTCTGGCTTGATCGCTCCGGAAATCGCCGCCCTGTGGCGCCGGGAAGCGCCTCTATCTGAGGGCTCGCGGACGGACCGCCCGCGACGATTTGGCGCCCTTCTGGCACTCTCTCTTGCCCTTGTCCAGAGCATCCGGGGGTGACGGGCCCCACCTGCGACACTATACCCTGTTTGCATTTTGTCGCAGCCGTTGCAGGCCCCGCACATGACCGTCGCCCTTGCGCTTTTTCAGCCCGATATCGCCCTCAATACCGGGGCCATGCTGCGGCTCGGGGCGTGCCTTTGCGCCCCCGTCCACGTCATCCATCCCACCGGCTTTCCCTTCTCCCGCGCCGCCCTGCGCCGCTCGGGACTGGACTATCTCGACGCCGTGGACCTCGTCGAGCACACCGGCTTTGCCGCCTTCGACGCCTGGCGCCGCACGAACAACCGCCGGCTGGTGCTGCTCACCACCGCCGGACAGACCAGCGCCTACGATTTCGCCTTCGCCCCCGACGACATCGTGATGGTGGGGCGTGAGAGCGCAGGCGTGCCCTTGGAGGTTGCCGAGCGCGCCGATGCCGCTATACGCATTCCCATGAACGCACAGACGCGTTCGCTCAACGTCGCTTTGTCCGCCGCGCTGATCCTGGGCGAGGCGAAACGCCAGACCGACCAGTTCCGGGGCCTTCCATGACTCTGCCTGCCGATATCGAAGACAAGAAGCGCATCGCCGGCGCCTGGTTCAGGCAATTGCGCGACCAGATCGTCGCCGCCTTCGAGGACATCGAGGACGCAGTCGCCGGCCCCCATGCCGACCGGCAGCCGGGCCGCTTCGAGATCACGCCGTGGGACCGGCCCGAAGGCGGCGGCGGCGAGATGGGCATGCTGGCCGGCCGCGTCTTCGAGAAAGCCGGCGTCCACATCTCCACCGTCCACGGCACCTTTTCGGAAGATTTCGCCCGGCAGATCCCCGGCACCGACGCGGGCGCCGGCTTCTGGAGCGCGGGCATCTCCTTGATCGTCCACCCCTGGAACCCGCACGTGCCCGCCGTGCACATGAACACGCGCATGATCGTCACCGGCGAGCAATGGTTCGGCGGCGGCGCCGACCTCACCCCAGTGCTCGACCGCCGCCGCACCCAGACCGACCCGGACACAATCGATTTCCACGCTGCCATGAAAGCCGCCTGCGACGCCCATCCGGGCGCCGACTACCAGCGCTTCAAGGATTGGTGCGACGAATACTTCTACCTGCCGCACCGCAAGGAAATGCGCGGCATCGGCGGCATCTTCTACGACCACCACAATTCCGGCGACTGGGACGCCGATTTCGCCTTCACCCAGGACGTGGGCCGCGCTTTCCTCGCAATCTACCCCGAGCTGGTGCGCCGCAATTTCGAGACCCCCTGGACCGAAGCCGACCGCCACGAACAACTCGTCCGCCGCGGCCGCTACGTCGAATTCAACCTGCTCTACGACCGCGGCACCACCTTCGGATTGAAGACCGGCGGCAACGTCACCTCCATCCTCTCCTCCATGCCCCCCGAGGTCCGCTGGCCCTGAACCGCTGGCCAACCGGGAACAGCGCCCCTACATTAACGTTTCATCAACCGGCGAACCTTTGCGGGAGGACGCAATGAAACGTTTTGACAGCGGCACCCTGATCCCGGGCGCCACCTGGCACGCCCAGGCCGAAAGCGAAGCGGAAGTGGTGCGCAAGGCCGTGGAACGCCTGCGGACCGAGTACGGCGAAACCACCATCCGCCCCGACATGATCGAGCGCATCAAGGAACGCATCGTCGACATCGACGACAGCGGCGAGCCCACGGAAACCCGGCACTAGCCGCGCATCGCGGGCGCGCAATCCTACAACAGAACGTCACCCCGGCATTCCTTGCCGGGGCTGCTTCTCTGTGCATTTGGCCACGCAAATGGCCCCATCTCCAATCTCGCTGTCCCGGCGAAAGCCGGGCCCCATCCTGAGATGCCGCCCAACCCACAGGACGCCGAGCGCGCCTCAACCCCTACCCCCGTCGTCCTCGGCCGTGTCCCAAGAGTTCCAACAAACCCTCCGCACGCTCTGCCAGTTCGGCTGGATGGCCGGGTCAAGCCCGGCCATGACGACCGAGAGCAAAGCGCCCCAACCCCTCCCCTCGTCACCCCCGGGCTCGACCCGGGGGTCCAACAACACCTTCCACGCACTCGGAAGGCTCGGCTGGATGCACCCTGGCCTTCGCCGGGGTAGCGACGGTGAGTTGGCCAACACCACCGAAAACACCCACTCCTCTCACTCTCCCGGCGAAAGCCGGGGCCCATCCCGAGACACCACCCCACAACCGCGCGCGATATATCCCCTACCGCCGCGCCCGCTCCAGCAATGCCTCCCTCCCCAGCGTAAACCCGCTGGCGATCCACTCTTCCCGCAGCGCCGCGAGCGCATCGCCCAGCGCCTTCCCCGGCACGAAACCCGCGGCGATCAGATCGTCCCCCGTCACCGGGCATTCCGGCGGCGGCGGAAGCGCCAGCGCGGCCGCGCCCGCCGCGCGCCCCACCGCACCGACCGCCCCCATCGCGAAGGCGAAATCGAGATACCCTCCCGCCTTCCCGCGCGCGAAATAGCGCAGCCGGTTCCAGTCCCGCGCCGCAACCATGGGCGTAAACGTCAAAAACCCCTCGGCCTCGGCGATCTGCGCGCCCGAGAGCCGCCAGCGCCTGCCCAGCGCCGCCAATCCCGCTCCGTCGCCCCCCAGCACGGCCAGCCGCTCGGCCGCCGCAGCGCGCCGCCCGCCAGCCTCGAGCCGCGCCACGCCCGCGATCGCCGCCGGATTGAGCCCGAGCGCGGGGAACAGGCCCACGCCCTCCATGGCCCGGAACGTCTCGGCCACCATGGGCGCCGCCAGCAGCTTGGTCATCTCCTGCCCGATCCGCTCGGCCGAAACCCGGCCGAGATCCCCCTTGAGCCGCGCGCAGGCCGCAAGCGCCTCGTCTGTGAAGCGCTCCTCCCCATGGGTCGCGCAGAAGCGGAAATAGCGCAGCACCCGCAGCCGGTCCTCGGCAATGCGCCGGTCCGGATCGCCCACGAACCGCACCTTTCGCGCGAGGCAATCGGCCAGCCCGCCCACCGGGTCGAACAAAACCCCGTCCAGATCGCAATAGAGCGCGTTCATGGTGAAGTCGCGCCGCCGCGCGTCCGCCGCCCAATCGGTGCCGAACGCCACCGTGGCGCGCCGCCCATCCGTTTCCACATCCTGGCGCAGCGTCGTCACCTCGGCCTTGATCGCCGCCCCCACCACGGTCACCGTGCCATGCGCGAGCCCCGTGGGCACGGCCGTGAACCCCGCCTTTCGCGCCAGCTCCATCACCGCCTCGGGCACCAGCTCGGTCGCCACGTCGATATCGGTGACCGGCTTTTCCAGCCCCAGAAGCGTATCGCGCACCGCGCCGCCAACGGCGCGGCTGCGCCCCTCCGCCCCGCCGAGCGCGGCAAGGATCGGCCGCACGTCCGCAAGCCATCCCGCCGTCTTCAGCCGCTCGGCCGGCGTGCTCACGGCAGGGCCCCGGCGCCGTCGAGCGCGTCGCGGAACCGGCGCGTCAGGTTGGCGGTGATGCCCCAGATGCGGTGCCCGCCATGGTCGATCTGCCAGCTCCGCCGCCGCTGGCCGCGATGGTGGATTGAAAAGCTGCCATAGCTCCCCGGATCGCGCAGATGGCTGAGCGGCACCTCGAACACGGCGTCCACCTCGCCCGGATTGGGCACGAACGGCGCCCGCGGCGCGACCACCGCCACCACGGGGGTGATGAAATAATTGGTGCCCGTGAAATAGTAGGGCAGATAACCCAGCACCTCGGCGTCCTGCGGCGCCATCGCCACTTCCTCCTGCGCCTCGCGCAGAGCCGCGGCCGCCGCGTCGGCGTCCTCGGGGTCGATGCGGCCGCCGGGAAACGCCACCTGCCCCGAGTGATTCCGCAGGGTTCCCGCCCGCTCTGTATAGAGAACCGTATAGTCGTCGCCCCGCGAAACCAGCGCGATCAGCACCGCCGCGGGCACCGGCAGGCGATCGAACGGGATCTCGGGCTCCCAGTCCGCGACCAGGGCGTCGCGCGCGGGCATGGGCTGGGGCGCGGCGAGCAGATTGGCCCTCAGCCGCCCCAGCATGTCGCGGCCCGGCTGCACTCCCATGCGATATGCTCCCTGAATTTCAGTCCGCGTCCGGCAGCGCGCCGCGGAAGCGCGCGATCGCGCCCGAAAGCGTCTGCGCCAGCCCGTCATCGTAAGAATGGACGAGCACCCGCTCGGGATCAACCGGGCCGGGAAACTGGATGGCGCGCGGCACCGTGGGCACGAAGCCCAGCGGGCCGTAATAGGCGAAATCCCCCACCAGCAACACGAAGGACACCCCCTCGCGCCCCAGCGCGATCTCGCATACATGCCGGACCAGGGAGCGTCCGATCCCCTGCTTGCGGAAGGCCGGATCGGTCATCAGCGGCCCGAGCAGATAGCCGTCCGCCGTCCCGACCCGGATCGGCGTCATCCGCACGGAGGCCGCGCGCTGGCCATGGAGCTCGCCGACCCAGTTGAGCGTGGGGTCGGTCTCATAGCGCTCGCGCACCCGGAACGCGGCGCGCGCGAACCGTCCCGGCCCGAAGGCGATCTCGTGCAGGGTCTCGATCCAGGCGACATCGTCTTCGGTTTCGCGCCGAAGGGTCAGGACATCGGGATCGGGCTGCGGGTAGGCAGGAGAAGACTGCGGCAACGACATGACGGCAATTCCTGGGGACGTGCGGGAAGGTGACGGCGGGCGCGGGTCGCCCGGTCTCAAAGTCGTCGCAGGTCTCGGGCCAGGCTGTTCATGTCGGGTTCGATCCTCCACAGGTCCATGGCCTCTAGCATCGCCGGTCCGCAAAATCCACTAAAACTGCGGGGGCGGAATGCGGGAGCTTCTTGGAACGCGGCAGTGAACGCGCCGTTCCATCTTCTAAGGCTGTTCAAGAGCGTTCAAACGCGTCATCCATGCCGTAAAGCACGTTTCAAGACAATCTAAGAGGCAGATATGGGCCTTCTCGTGGACGGAAAATGGTCGGACCAATGGTACGACACCTCCAAATCCGGGGGTAAGTTCGAACGCTCGAAATCCGCGTTCCGCAACTGGGTCACCCCCGACGGAAGCCCCGGCCCCAGCGGCGAAGGCAGCTTTGCCGCCGAGAGCGGCCGCTACCATCTCTACGTTTCCTACGCCTGCCCCTGGGCGCATAGAACCCTTATTTTCCGGGCACTTAAGGGGCTTGAGGACCATATCGGCGTCACCGCCGTCTCACCCAAGATGCCCGACGAAACCGGCTGGGCCTTCACCGGCGAGATGGGGTCGGACACCGATACGCTCAACGGCGCCGACTTCCTCTGGCAGGTCTATGTCAAGGCAAAGCCCGACTATTCCGGCCGGGTCACCGTACCCGTTCTTTGGGACAAGAAGGCCGAAACTATAGTTTCGAACGAAAGTTCGGAAATCATCCGCATGTTCAACTCGGCGTTCGACTCAATAACGGGAAATACGCTCGACTTCTATCCCGCATCCAAGCGCGAAGAAATCGACGCCATCAACGCCCGTGTCTATGACGACATCAACAACGGCGTCTACAAGGCCGGCTTCGCGTCTACCCAGACCGCCTATGAGGAAGCCGCGCGCACCCTTTTCGATTCCCTGGACTGGGTCGAAGACATCCTGCTGCGATCGCCCTTCCTCGTGGGTGACGAGCCGACCGAAGCGGATTGGCGCCTCGTTACCACGCTCCTGCGCTTCGACGCGGTCTATGTCGGCCACTTCAAGTGCAACCTGCGCCGCATCGCCGACTATCCGGCGCTCTCCAAGTACCTGAAAACGCTTTACGATTGGCCGGGCATCGCCGCGACAGTGAACATGGATCACATCCGCACGCACTATTATTGGAGCCACGTCACCATCAATCCCACCCGCATCGTGCCCATCGGCCCGGAGCTGGATTTCATGAGCTGATCCAAGCCCTTACCAGTGCAGGCTGGGTTCGGCCCCATCGAGCTCCGCCAGCCGCCGCAGCGTGGCTGGTGACACGTCCTCGGGCAGGGCGTCGAGGGCGAACCAGCCGCTTTCCACGATCTCGGCCGTAGGGCGCGGCGCCTTTTCCCGCGTCGCGCCTTCGAACACATAGACCGCCACATGGTCGCGGTCGGTGTAATGGGTATTGTGGTAAAGCCCCAGTAAACGTGGCGTTTCTGTCGTGCGCGCCCCGGTTTCCTCGTAAAGCTCGCGGATCGCGGCGGCCATCGCCGTCTCCCCCGGATCGACCCCGCCGCCGGGCAAATGCAGGCCCGGATGGTAGCCGTGCCGCACCAGCAGCACCTTTCCCTCGCTTATGCACAGGCTGCGTACGCCTAGGGTCATGTGTTTACGCAAACCCGTCAAAGTCAGCAGCGCGCGCATCCGCCACCTAGCCGCCGCCTCATTCATGCTCTAACCCTGTCATAGTCGCGTCGCATCATCACGTCCCCGCCGAAAGCCCGTCCCCGCCTGAATGACCACTCTCGCCCATATTTCCGACGTGCACCTCGGCCCGCTGCCCAAGGTGCGCCCGCGCGACCTGCTTTCGAAACGGATCACAGGCTACATCAACTGGCAACTGAGCCGCATTCGTAAGATGCGAAGCGACAGCATGTCGGCGCTTCTCGACCACATGAAGGCCCAGGATGCGGACCAGATCGCGGTCACCGGCGACCTCGTCAACCTGGCGCTGGACGAGGAGATCGACCGGGCCGGCGCCTGGCTCGCGACCCTCGGCCCGCCGGACAAGGTCTGCGTCGTGCCCGGCAATCACGACGCCTATGTCCGCGGCACGCTGGCCCGCGCGCTAGAGGCCTACGGGCCCTACATGAGCGGCGAGACGCTCGACGAACACCCCTTCCCCTATGTCCGCCGCCTCGGCGAGATCGCGATCATCGGCTGCTCCAGCGCCATCGTTACCCCGCCCTTCTTCGCCGCCGGCCAGGTCAGCAACGCCCAGGCCGGCCGCCTCGGCCGCATCCTCGATGTGCTGGGTGAAGCCGGCTATTTCCGCATCGTCCTGATCCATCATCCTCCCACGCCCGAATTCGCCGCGTCGCGCCGTCTGGGCCTCTGGAAGGCCGACATCTTCCGCGAAGTCGTGGCTGCAAGCGGCGCGGAAATGATCCTGCACGGCCACACCCACGAATCCTCGATCGGCGCCATCGCCGGCAAGGGCGCGGATGTTCCGGTCATCGGCGTGGCCGCGGCATCGGCCGCGCCGGGCGGGCACGATTCCCCAGGACGCTACAATCTCTTCCGCATCGACAAGGTCGGCAGCGACTGGAGCTGCACCATGCGCGAATACGGCTATCAGCGCGTTGGCGACGACATCGCTCTGAGGCTACAATTGCGCATCTACTGACTCGGTGTAGCGCGTGACTGAACCGTCCTTCCAGATTCTTGCCCTCTCTTTCGACCCCGCCACCGCGACGGCGCGCTTTTCCTATGCCCTGGGCCGGCACGCCTTCGTCGAGACCGTCCGCTTCCCCGCGCTGGCCGGCGCCGCCCCTAGCCCAGCCTTCGCGCACCTGCTCGACCTGACTGCCGCAGTGCTGGGCGTCAGCTATTACAAACTCCTTGCCCCCTTCCATATCGACGCCACGGCCTTGGCCCTCACCGAAGCCAACCGCGCCTTCGTGCTGGACGTCTATGAGAACGGGCTCGGCGAATTCTTCGCCCGCAACGCCCTCAAGCGCTTCGGCCGCCTGACGCTCGAAACCGGAACCCTTCCCGCGCACCATTCCGCGCCAACGCTCGGCGACAAGGCCCTGGTGCTCATCGGCGGCGGCAAGGATTCCCTCGTCACCCTCGAACTGCTCGAAGCCGCGGGGACGGACATGACCCTCTTTGCGGTCAATCCCAAAGGCCCCATCGCCGCTTCGGCGGAGCGCGCCGGCCTGCCGCTGCTCGCCGCCGAGCGCGTGCTCGACCCCGAGATGCTGCGTCTCTCCCGAACCGAAGGCTATTACAACGGCCACGTGCCCTCGACCGCGATCAATTCCATGATCGCGAGCCTGGCCGCCCTGTTGTCCGGCCATGCGCGCATCGTGCTCTCCAACGAGCGCTCGGCCAGCGAAGGCAATCTCGTCTTCGACGGCCGCGAGGCCAATCACCAATATTCCAAGTCGCTGGACTTCGAGCGCCGCATCGCCGCCACCCTCAGCGACGCCACCGGCGGGGCCCTCTCCTATTTCTCGCTGCTGCGCCCCTATTCCGAAGCCCGGATCGCCGGCCTCTTTGCCCGCCAGACCCGGTTCGACGACGTGTTCTCGAGCTGTAACCGCAACTTCACGCAGATCCCGCATCAGGGCCCGCTCTGGTGCGGGCAATGCCCGAAATGCCATTTCGTGTTCCTGATCTTCGCGCCCCACATGCCGCGCGAACGGCTCGTCACCATTTTCGGCCAGAACCTGCTCGATAAGCCGGAAAATATCCCCGCCTATCGCGAGCTGTCCGGTCTTTCCGGCCACAAGCCCTGGGAATGCGTCGGCGAAATCCTCGAAGCTGCCGCCTGCCTCTGGCGCATCGCCGACCATCCCGATTGGCGCGACGCCGCCGTGGTCAAGGCTCTCAAGCCCGAGCTCGAAGCCTTTTACGGCGCGGAAAAGCTCGTCTCCGCCTATGCCGATCTCATGACCGACAGCCCCGATCACCTGATCCCCGCCGACCTCGAAACCGCGGTGAACCGCCATGCAGCTTGATGGCCCCGTTCTGCTCTATGGCGCCGGGCGCGAGGCGCGCTCCACCGCCGCCTTCTTGTCCGCGCGCTACCCCCATCTCGATCTCTTGGTCACCAGCGACGATGGCCAGGCCAGCATCGACGGCGCAACCTTCATCCCGGCCGAAGAAGCCGCCGAGGTCACCCGCTTCGGGCTGATCGTCAAAAGCCCCGGCGTCTCGCTCTATAAGCCCGTGTTCGAGGCCGCCCGCACCGCCGGCGTGCCCGTCACCTCGAACCTCAACCTCTGGGGCAGCCATTTCCGCGACGGCCGCACCGTGGTCGCGATCTCGGGCACCAAGGGCAAATCCACCACCGCCACCCTTGTCCATCTCATGCTGACCCATTCCGGCGTCGATGCCATCCTCGCCGGCAATGTCGGCATTCCGCCCCTAGACGCCGCCGACCGCGCGAAAACAATGGTGTTCGAGCTCTCGTCCTATCAGACCGCCGATATCGATTTCGCCCCCGACATCGCCGCCATCTCCAATCTTTATCCCGAGCACGTGGATTGGCATGGCGGCCTCGACGCCTATTACCGCGACAAGTTGAACCTCATCGCCAAGGGCCCCGCTCTCGTCGCCATCGGCCCCCAGGCCGCGACGGTGGACCGCCTGATCCGCACCATTCCCGCAACGACCAAGCAGGTTCCGCCCCTCGATATCGAATTGGCCGACGATATCCTCATGGCCGCCATGCGCTCCCGGTTGAAGGGCGCCCATAATCACGACAATGCCCGCCTCGCCGCCTCCATCGCGCTTGCCGCCGGCGCCACGCGCGAGGGCATTTTCGCCGGAATCGCGGCGTTCGAGCCCCTGCCGCACCGGCTCGAGGAATTCTCCGCCGGCGACATCCTGTTCGTCGACGATTCCATCTCCACAACCCCCGAGGCGACCAAGGTGGCGCTCGCCGCCTACAAGGGCAAGAAGATCGCGCTGATCGCCGGCGGCCACGAGCGCCAGCAGGATTATACCGACCTCGCCAACCTCATGGGCCTCACCAGCGTCGTGCTGCTCGTCTGCCTGCCGGTCACCGGCATGCGCCTCGCCGCTGCCGTGCGCGAGAACACCCGCATCCCGGTGATCGAAGCCCCGACGCTGGACGAAGCCATGCACGCCCTCGCCGCGGCCGAGCGCATATTCGACACCGTCATCCTCTCCCCGGGCGCCCCGAGCTACAATCAGTTCAGGAATTTCGAGGAGCGCGGCGACCGCTTCAAGACGCTGGCGCGGACGCTTTTCGGCGGAGAACCGGCGTGACCTACCTCTATCTCCTCATCGCCATCGTCTCCGAGGTGATCGCCACCTCGGCGCTCAAGGCCGCCGATGGTTTCACCAGGCCCCTGCCCTCCCTTGTCGTCGCAATCGGTTACGGAGCGGCCTTCTATTTCCTGTCCCTCACCCTGCGCACCATGCCGGTGGGCGTGGCCTACGCCATCTGGTCGGGCCTCGGCATCGTCCTGGTCTCCCTCGCCGGCTGGCTGCTCTACCGGCAGGCGCTGGATTGGCCGGCCGTTGCGGGCATGGGGCTGATCATCGCGGGCGTGATCGTGCTCAACGTCTTCTCGAACACCGGTCACGGCGCCTAAACGAGCTTGTTGACCTCTGCGAAGCGCGCTTCCATCTGCGCCTTCATTTCGTCGGCCTTGGCCTGAAGCCGCGCCTGCGCGTTCATGGCCGCGATCTCGCCGATATTCTGGATCTGAAGCGCGTTGGCGCGCGCGAACCCGGCCGCGAGGGACTGGGTGTTCTGCTGGAATACCGCCATCATGTCCTTGCGCTTGAGCCGATGCGTTTCCATGCTCTTCCAGGCCGATGGCTTGGGAAACCAGTTCATCTTCTTGAACCCGGAAACGCTCATGGTCAAAGCCTAGCCCGGCGCGCTTAACGTTTGCTTTACGCCTCGGCGCCGCGCCGGACCCCCGGCTCGACGCGCTTTTCCACCGCAAGGGCACGCCGCAACAAAGGGGCTTGCCAGCGCTTTCGGCCGCGCGCACAGTAAACGCACTCTTAATCATCGAACCAAGCGAGCGGCACCGCCGCTTCCGGAAGGCCCTTATGACGATGACGCGAGTGTTCAGCCTGGCCGCTTTGGCCGCCAGCGTGGTTCTGGTGGTCGCAACCCTTGCCAGGGGTTCGGGCATAGCTTTCCTTTAGAGCGCCACCAGCAAAAGCATAACGGCTTTACGTTTCGAAAAGCGCGACGAAACAGGAGCCCCCTCTTGAGACCATCAAGACAGGGGCTCTGGTCGTGCGCCATCGCAGGTCCGCTTTTCCAGTCCGAGCATCAGCGCCGCCCCGGCGCGCGGGGTGGTCAAACCGCATTCCGGCGCGCATAATCCAGGGCGAATTCCAAGTCGGCGCGATGGCGTCCGAAGGCATGTGATCGTGAACCGCCGATCGCGCCTGGAAAGGAACCATTCGCGACCGCACGGCCTTTGGTAGATGGGCGGCACCCGCCCTCGTGACTGCGGGACCATGACAGATCAACTGGATATTCTACTCAGGCAGGCTCCGGGAAACCTGGCGCTGATCCTCGATTTCGACGGCGTGCTCGTCGATATTGCCCCGACTCCCGACGCCATCCGCGTCGATCCCGATCTTCCGCCTTTGCTTGCTCGCCTGCAGCGCCATCTGGACGGCGCGCTCGCCGTGGTGTCCGGCCGCCCGCTGTCGGAGATCGACCATTATCTCGACGCTGCCCCCGACACCGTCTTCGGAAGCCATGGCGCCGAATTCCGCTTTCTCGGCGAGACCGGAACCCCTCCCGCGGAATTGGCCGAGACCGCCCGCCGACTCACCCGCTTCGCCCATTCCGCCTTGGGCGCCATTCCCGGTATTCGGGTCGAGCCCAAGCCCGCCGGCGTCGCCGTGCACTACCGCCAGGCGCCCGATGAACGCGACCGCGTCGCCGAGGTAATGGCCGACGCTGTGGCAGAAGCGGAAGGCTTCGAGCTCATGGCCGGCAAGATGGTGTTCGAGGCCCGCATCGCCGGCCTCCACAAGGGCAGCGCCGTGGATACGCTCATGGCGCGTGCCCCCTTCGCCGGCCGCATGCCGCTGTTCATCGGCGACGACGTCACCGACGAGGATGGGATGCGCGCCGCCATCGCCCATGGCGGCCAGGGCATCAAGGTGGGGGAAGGCGAGAGCGTCGCCGGCCTCCGCCTCCCCGATCCCCAGGCCGTCCACACTTTCCTTCGCCGCCTGCTGCCCGAGCGCGCCGGGCAGCGGTCTTTTTCGCATAGTCAGGATCGGCTGGAGAACACCCCATGAGCAGGCTGATCGTCGTTTCGAACCGAACGCCCGGCAAGGCCCCGGCCGCAGGCGGGCTTGCCGTCGCCCTCAAGAAAACCCTGACGAGCCGGCAGGGCTTCTGGTTCGGCTGGTCCGGCGGCTTTTCCGAGCATCCCGCAAAGCAGGCGGCCTTCGAGACCATAGACGGGCTCGACGTGGCCCATATCGATCTCACCCGATCCGATCACGCCGCCTATTACGCGGGCTTCTCCAATTCCATCCTCTGGCCGGCCTTCCACCTCCGGCTCGATCTCACCGACATCCAGTCGCACTGGTATGAAGGCTATCGCCGGGTCAACGCCCTGTTCGCGGACGCGCTCGTGCCCCATCTCCGGCCCGATGACGTCATCTGGGTGCACGACTATCACCTGATCCCGCTCGGCGCCGAACTGCGCAGGCGCAACATCCACAACCGCATCGGCTTCTACCTGCACATCCCCTTCCCCACCCCCGACGCGCTCAACGCGATCCCGCACCATGAGGAATTGCTCAGCGACCTCGCCTGCTACGACCTGGTCGGCTTCCAGGCCCAGCGTGACGTTGCGGCTGTCAACGAGTACATGGCTCACCAGGAGATGTACCGGCGCGGCGGCGGCGAGGCGACCGACATAGATTTCTCGCGCACCGCGCTCGAAGTCTTTCCCATCGGTTCCGACCCCGAGGCCTTCGCCCGGCTCGCGGTCAATCCCACCGCCAGCAAGATGGCCAATCGCGTCCGCCGCGGGCTCGATGGCCGCGCCCTCGTGCTCGGCGTGGATCGGCTCGATTATTCCAAGGGCCTGCCCCAGCGCGTCGCCGCCTTCGAGAAGGTGCTCGAGAACAACCCGGCCCTGCGCCGCCACGTGCACATGATCCAGGTCGCGCCGCCTTCGCGCGATACCATCAAGGAATATCAGCAGATTTCCGATGAGCTCGACACAGCGGTAGGCCGGGTCATCGGGCGGTTCTCCGAGCCCGACTGGGTTCCCCTCACCTATGTCAAGCGCGCCTATTCCCAGGCCTCGCTCGCCGGCCTCTACCGCCTCGCCCGCATCGGCCTCGTGACGCCCCTGCGCGACGGCATGAACCTCGTGGCCCACGAATATATCGCCGCGCAGGACCCCGAGGATCCCGGCGTTCTGGTGCTGTCGCGCTTCGCGGGCGCGGCGGAGATCTTCCACGACGCCCTGCAGGTCAACCCGTTCGATACCGACGAGACCGCCGAAGCGATCCGCACCGGCCTCGTCATGCCGCTCGAAGAGCGCAAGGAGCGTTGGCAGAGCCTGATGCGGGCCGCCCGCCTCTATACGGTTGATGCCTGGGCGGACAGCTTCCTCCAGGCTCTCAATGCCGTGCGTCCCGCGCCCGGCGACGACGATACGGATGGCGGCGGCGATCTGGTCGATCCCGACGAGCCCCTCGATGAGGACAACCCTCCTCCCCCGCCGCGTGGCGCGGCCGCCCTCGAGAACACGGCGACCACGGCCACGACCCGTTTCGCCCCGCGCTTCGCGCTCCCGCCCTGGCTGCGGATCATCCTGCCCTGACGCGAAAAGCCCGGACGGGGTCCGGGCTTCGAAACAATCGTCGCGTGCGCGTCAAAACCGGCGCAACGCCTATTGCGGCGCGATCTCCAGTTCGCCCGCGTTCGGATCGGCGGCGGGCGGGATGCCCTGGGCCTCGGCTTCCGCCTCGGCCGGGCTCTGGATCTGTTGGGATTCCTCAACGCTTTCGCCGGCCTGAAGCGTCGTATCCGTATCCGGCGTCACCGACGTGTTGTAGATATAGACGGCGATGAAGAGAACGATGAGCACCAGCGTGGATATGATTAGGACCCTGAAATTGAGCCTGTGCCTGTCGGCCTGACGCACTTCCTCCACGGAATGTTCCTCACGATCGGCCACGTGCAACTCCTTGCTGAAAATCGCTTCCGCTCCCCTTCGGGAACGCTACAGGAGGAGAACGCCGCGTTATCATCGAGGTTCCGGCGCGCCCGCTCCGATCTGCGATCCCGTCCTGAGGGCGCCTTCAGCCCCTTTCACGTCGCTTGACCGCATCCGTCCCGTCGCGCACCATTCCCCGATGCACGCGCCCCGCCCCGACACCGCCCTTCTCCACCGCATGATCCGCGCCGGGCGCGGGCTGGACCCCGCCGACCTCGTCATCCGCAACGTCAAGCGCCTCGATGTCATCACCGGCGCGGTTACCGAGACCGATATCGCCATCGTAGCCGACCGCATCGTCGGCACCCATGCGCGCTACGAGGGCAGAACCGAAATCGACGGCGCCGGCCGCTTCGCCGTCCCCGGCTTCATCGATACGCACCTGCACATCGAATCCTCCCTCGTCACCCCGCTCGAATTCGACCGCTGCGTGCTGCCCCACGGCGTCACCACCGTGATCTGCGACCCGCACGAGATCGCCAACGTGCTCGGCGCCGAGGGCATTGGCTACGTCCTCGAATGCGCCGAGCGCGCGATCATGGATATCCGCGTCAATCTCTCCTCCTGCGTGCCGGCAACCCCCTTCGAGACCTCGGGCGCTGCACTGGAGATCGCGGACCTTCTCCCCTTCCGCTCCCATCCCAAAGTGATCGGCCTCGCCGAGATGATGAACTTTCCCGGCGTGCTGAACGGCGACCCGGGCATCCTCGCCAAGCTCGAAGCCTTCCAGAGCGGCCATATGGACGGCCACGCGCCATTGCTTGAGGGGACCGACCTCAACGGCTATCTCGCCGCCGGCATCCGCACCGACCACGAGGCCACCAGCGCCGCCGAGGCGCGCGAGAAGCTCGCCAAGGGCATGGCCATCCTCATCCGCGAAGGCTCGGTCAGCAAGGATCTCGACGCCCTGGCCGAAATCCTCGATGCGGACACCTCAGCCTTCGTTGCGCTCTGCACCGACGACCGCAACCCGCTCGACATCGCCGAGGAAGGCCATCTCGACAATTCCATCCGGCGCCTCGTCGCCCATGGCTGCCCGGTCCACCACGTCTACCGCGCCGCCAGCGCTTCGGCCGCCCGCATCTTCGGGCTCGCCGATCGCGGCCATGTCGCCCCGGGCTGGCGCGCCGACATTGCGCTCCTCGACGATCTCGAAGCCTGCGCCGTCTCCGATGTTGTCGCGGCCGGCCGGCTGGTCACTCCCGCCCTCTGGCCCGCGCGCGGCACCGTCGCGCCTGTGGGCCTCTCCTCGATGAAGGCCAGGCCCGTCACGGCGCAAACCTTTCACACTGCCCCTCAACCGGGAAAGAACGAAGTCCCCGTCATCGGCGTCAAGCCCGGCCTCATCCTCACCTTCCGCGAGAGCGCGGCCCTGGCTTCCGACGCCACCGGCCTGCTGCCCGACCGCGACGCCGACGTCATCAAGCTGGCGGTCATCGAGCGCCACGGCAAGAACGGCAATATCGGCCGCAGCTTCGTCACCGGTTTTGGCTTGAAGCGCGGCGCCATCGCCTCCTCGGTCGGCCATGACAGCCACAACATCACCGTGGTCGGCGCCGACGACGCGGACATGGCTCTCGCCGTCAACCGGCTGATCGCCATGGGCGGCGGCTTCGCCGTGGCGGAAGGCGGCGCCATCACGGCCGAACTCGCCCTGCCCGTCGCCGGCCTCATGAGCCTGGACCCCTTCGAATCCGTCACCGAAAGCCTCGTCGCCCTGCGCGCCGCGGCCCGCGCCCTCGGCTGCACCCTGCCCGAGCCCTTCCTCCAGGTCGCCTTCCTCGCCCTGCCGGTGATCCCGCATCTCAAGATGACCGACCGCGGCCTGTTCGACGTCGATAGGTTCGACTTCGTGCGCTAGGCATCCCGGGCCTGCATCTCCTGGACCCCGGCAATGAATGCCGGGTGACGACCGGGAATGGGGCGAGATACAGTCCCAAACGCGAACGTCATTCCGGCATTCATTGCCGGAATCCAGTGCGGTATCTCCGCCGGCACCGAGTCGCAGCCCTACCCCCGCTCCAGCCCGTGCGCGATCATCTCCGCCATGGCCGCGATCTCGGCTTCGTCGTCCCATTCGGTCCGCGAGGGGCTCTGGGTCGACATCAGGAAATAGCCGAGAAACAGCGATCCGAACCAGCGGACCAGCCGTTCGGGCGGAACGCGCACCATCTCGCCCCGCGCCATGCGCTCGCCGACCACCTGCCCCACCAGCGCCGTCAGCCTGGGCAGATGCGTCAGCAGGGCGTCCTGCAGTTCGGGATGGAACGGCAGCTCCTGCACCAGCACCTTCACCAGCGGCGCGTGCCGGCGCGCGAAGGCCAGCCTGCTCCGCATCAGGAGCGTGATGATCCCGGCCAGCGAGCCGCCCTGTTCTGCCGCGGCGTGCATTTCCTCGATCCCGGTGGGAATGATGACGTGCTGCGCCAGGGGCCGGAACATGCGCAGCAGCAGCTCCTTCTTGCTCGGAAAATGCCGGAAGATCGCGGCTTCCGACACCTGCGCCCGCCGGGCGATATCCTTGGTGGAGGTGCCGTCATAGCCGCGCTCGGCAAAGGCGAGCACCGCCTCCTCCACGATCCGACGCTTGGCCGGCGTCAGCGGCCCTTCCTCGCGCTCGAGCGCGTCGGCCACGGTCGCGGCGGCCAGCGCCGCCGCGTCGTCCTTCGGGATGGTATCAGGCATGAAGCTCCGGAGATGCTGCGCGGTTTCGTCCGGCCCAAAGATAGGTCCCGGCGAAAATCAGCGCCACCCCGATCAGCGCCGTGAGGCTCGCCACCGGCACCAGCGGTCCCACCGGCCCGCCGATCAGCACCGAGCGCAGCGCCTCGGGCAGGGCCGAGAACGGCAGAGCCTCCCCGAACCAGGCCAGCCAGTCCGGCGCCGCGGCCACCGGCGCCTGCGCGCCCGAGAGCGTCGCCTGGTAGAACACCGTGGGCACGATCAGGATCAGCGCCCAGAGCCCGATGCTGGCGAAAAGCCCGCCGAACAGCACCGTCACCGCATAGGCCGCCAGCCAGCTCAGCAGCCACAGCGCGAAGAACCCGCCCCACTGCCCCGTGAGCCATGCCACCGTCAGCGCCAGCAGCAGCGTGGCGAGGCCCGTCACCGCCGCCGGCAGCAGCGTGCGCAGCCAGGCCACCGTCGCCGCGCCACGCGACGCGGCCAGCACCCGCGTGGCCGCGAACAGCGCCGCGCTGCCCGCGAGCCCGGCGACCCAGATCGCGAACACCATGATCGGCGCCGCCATCAGCGTCGTGGCATTGGCCGCGCTGTGCAGCATCTCGCTTTCCACGACCACCGCCAGCGGCGTGCGCCCCAGCGGCGCCAGGGCCTGGGCCAGCGCCGCGCTCACCCCGGCCTGGAGCTGGCCGCCCAGCATGGCGCCGAACTGGCTTTCAACCGCGCTCAGGTGCTGGGTGCCGATCACCCGCAGCGAGATCGGTCCGCCAGTCGTCGCCGCCTGGGTGAAATCGGCAGGGATCAGCACCAGCGCCGAGATCGTGCCCGCGTCGAGCGCCGCCCGCCCGGCATCCTCGTCGGAGAGGGACACCAGCGTGAAGGGCAGCGCCGCGCCCATGGCGCCGGTGAGGTTTTCCGAGAGCACCATGGGCCCGACGCCCTCGTCGGCATTGACCAGCCCGACATCGAGCGCGCCGATGGCCCGCTGCTGGTCGAGCGGCGCCGACAGGTTGAAAAAGGAGAATACGAACATGATGAGGACAGGCACCGCCAGCGCCACGCGCAGGATCGGGTTACCGTCGAAAAGCGAGCCAAGGCGGGACATCGCGCCATCTCCTGTATGATGATGCGCGCTTTGTAAGTGAGTACTCACTTACAGTCAAGGCATGGAGAAAGGCGAGCCCAAACCCCGCCTCCCGCTCTGTCTGTTATGCGCCCGGTTCCGGGGCCAGCCCCGCCTCCACCGTGGTTTCCACTTCCGTGGCCGGGTCGCCGTCCACCGCCGCCTCGATCAGCGGCACCAGCCGGTCGAGCATGTAGTTGAGGCTCAGGGGCGTCGCGAACGAGAACGCGCCCGAAAGCAGGTAATCGCCGAACACCTCACGCCCTTCCCGGTGCGCCGCGAGCCGTTCGCGCAGCGCCATGGCACCGATGCGCTCCGGATCGCCCGCTCCCAGGATCCAGATCACGAGGTCGGTGTCGATCACCGCGATCTGCTCCTCGGAGAACGGCACCCAGAACGCGGTATCCGGCCCGGCCGCGTCGATCGCCGGCGGGGTCGAGAATCCGAGCTGGGCCAGAAGCTGCGCCCGCGTGTCATTGGAGCGATAGACGCCGAATTCGGTGACGTTGAAGGCGATCGCCGCCTCCATCTCCCGCCATTCCGGATGCGCCGCGGCGACCGCCGAAAAGCGCTGCTCCAGCGCCGCAACCAGGCTCTCGGCCGCTTCGGCCTCCCCCACGATCCGGCCGATGGTGCGCGCCCGCTCCTGCCAGGGCGTGGAGAAATCGGTATATTGCGCCTCAGCCGCGACCACGGGCGCAATGCGCGACAGCTCCGCGTATTGCTCCTCCGTGATGCCCGACCCGATGGCCTCGATCACGTCCGGTTCGAGCGCCGCGATCTGCTCGTAGCTGATCTCGGTCAGCACGAACGGCTCGGCCTCGCCGAGCGCCGCCTGCGCCCAGGGCCAGATCGCGTGGGGAAAGTCGCCATACCAGTAGCGCAGCCCCACCGGCGCCACGCCCAGCGCCAGATAATGGTCCGCGCCGCTATAGGTAAGCGTCACCACCCGTTCGGGCTGCGCCTCCAGCACGGTCGTCCCGTAGCGGTGCTCGAACGTCTGCGGAAACTCCTGCGCAAGAGCGGGCGACACCAGCGCCATTGCCACGATGGCAAGCGCCTGCATTCTCGAAAGGGCCAATGGAGCCTCTCCATGCTGCGGTTGCGCCGGAGGAGTCTCCGCCGGCCGGGCGCGGATGATCCGCGCGCCCTCCGCCGGGTTATGTGAACATGATTAATGGAGTCAAGTTAATTGATGCATTGCGCCGCGCCCCGCCAAACCTTTGGGCTTGATGTCGCCGCTTTCCCGCTTATGTGATGGAGAATGAGCAAAGCGCGCAGCCGTCTCGACCGCCTTTTCGACCGCATCCAGCGTCACTTCCCGGTGACGGACGGACCATTGCGCTTTCTGCGCCACCCCTTGGCCGTGCTCATCCGCATTCCGCTCGGCATCCTGCTCGTGATCGGCGGCCTCTTGTCATTCCTGCCCGTGCTGGGCCTCTGGATGCTGCCGCTCGGCCTCGCGATTCTCGCCATCGACCTGCCCTTCCTGCAGGGCCCGGTGACCTGGGCCACCCTCTCGGGCCAGCGCCGCTGGACCGTCTGGCGCCGCTCCCGCCGCCGTCCTCCGGAGCCCTAGAGCAAATCGACATTCCACGTCCCGCCTTCGTGGGTGCGGCGGCATCGGACTGGATTCCGGCAAGTGAAGCGGGAAAGCAATCGATCCAGTAAATCGATTGCCCGCGCCACGTCGGAATGGCATCGGGGTGTAGCCTTATCCCGCCCCACTCACCAAACGTCACCCCGGTATTCATTACCGGGGTCCAGGCGATGCCGGCCAAAATCGCGAATGGCGATTGGTCCCAGGGAGAATCGACATCCCAAGGTGAGGCCTTCGTCCCGCCTTCGTGGGTGCGGCGACATCGAACTGGATTCCGGCAATAAATGCCGGAATGACATTGTGGGTGTGGCGTTATCCCGCCCACCCATCGAACGTCACCCCGGTATTCATTACCGGGGTCCAGGAGATGCCGGCCAAAATCGCGATGTCGATTAAAACTCAGCCCCCAGCAGCCGCCTTCTTCTCCCGCCGCTTCGCATGCAGGATCGGCTCGGTGTAACCCGACGGCTGGCTCGTCCCCTCGAGCGCCAAGCCCAGAGCCGCCTGGAACGCGATCGAGCCCTCCGGGTTCGGCGCCATCGGCTCATAGGCCGGATCGCCCGCGTTCTGCGCATCCACCTTGGCCGCCATGCGCGTGAACGCCGCGACCACGTCGTCCTGCGTCACCACCCCGTGCCACAGCCAGTTGGCGATGGCCTGGCTGGAAATCCGGCAGGTCGCCCGGTCCTCCATCAGCGCCACGTCGGTGATGTCTGGCACTTTCGAGCAGCCCACGCCCTGGTCCACCCAGCGCACCACATAGCCCAGGATGCCCTGGGCATTGTTGTCGAGCTCGCGCGAAACCTCTTCGGGCGAAAGCGCCGAAGCATTGAGCACCGGCATCGAGAACAGCGCCGAGAGCGGCGGCATCGGCTGGTTGTGCCGGCGCCGCTGCGCCTCGAACACGTCCACCTCGTGATAATGCAGCGCGTGCAGCGTCGCGGCCGTGGGCGACGGCACCCAGGCGCAGTTCGCGCCCGCATTGGGATGGCCCATCTTGGTCGCCATCATCTCGGCCATGGCATCGGGCTTGGCCCACATGCCCTTGCCGATCTGCGCCCTGCCCGAAAACCCCGCCGCGAGCCCGATCAAGACGTTCCGGTCCTCATAGGCTGCCAGCCAGGCCTCGGCCTTGACCCGGTCCTTGGGCAGAACCGGCCCCGCTTCCATCGCCGTGTGGATCTCGTCGCCCGTGCGATCCAGGAACCCGGTATTGATGAAGAACACCCGCTCCCGCGCCGCATGGATGCATGCCTTGAGATTGGCCGAGGTGCGCCGCTCCTCGTCCATGATGCCGATCTTGATCGTGTTGGCCGTCAGGCCCAGGAATTCCTCGACCGCGCCGAACACGTTGCAGGCGAACAGCACCTCGGTCGGCCCGTGCATCTTGGGCTTGACGATATAGATCGAGCCGGTCACCGAATTGGCCCGGCGCTTGAGATCGTGCATGGCGCAGAGCGCCGTCACCGCCGCGTCCATCAGCCCCTCGCCGATGGGCATCCCCTCGGCATCCAGCACCGCGTCCGTTGCCATCAGGTGCCCGACATTGCGCACCAGCAGCAGCGCCCGCCCCTTGAGCACGATCTCGCGCCCGTCCGTTCCGACGAACCGCTTGTCCGGGTTGAGCCGGCGCGTGACCGTCTCGCCGCCCTTCTCGAACGTGTCTTCCAGCGTCCCGGTCATGAGCCCGAGCCAGTTGCGATAGACCCCGACCTTGTCCTCGGCATCCACCGCGGCCACCGAATCCTCGCAATCCTCGATGGTGGAGATCGCGCTTTCCACCACCACGTCGGCCAGATGCGCCCGGTGCGTCCTGCCGATCCGGTCGGTCGGATCGACCTTCAATTCGATATGCAGCCCGTTATGGCGCAAGAGGATCGAGAGGTGCCCGAACTCCTCGGTGAACCCCACGAACTGCTCGGGATAGGCGGGCTTCACCGGCCCTTCCGGGTTCTCCAGCATCAGCCTCGGATGGCCGTCCACGTGCTCGATGCCATAGATCGTGATCTCCCCGTGCTTCACGCCCAGCAGCGGGAAGGCGTAATCCAGGAACTCAGCCGCGCGGCGGAACACCTCTTCCCCGCGCGCCGGATTATAGGCTGCCCCCGGCGCCAGCTCGCCCTCGTGCGGGATCACGTCCGTGCCGTAGAGCGCGTCGTAAAGGCTGCCCCAGCGCGCATTGGCCGCGTTCAGCGCGTAGCGCGCATTGGACACCGGCACCACGAGCTGCGGTCCGCAGATCGTCGCGATCTCGGGGTCGAGATTGGCCGTCTCGATCTCGAAATCCCCCGGCTCGGGCGCGACATAGCCGATCTCCTTCAGGAACACCTGATAGGCGTCCGGGTTCGCCGCCACCGGCCCGTTGGCGCGGTGCCAGTCGTCGATCTGCTGCTGCATGCGGTCGCGGATATCGAGCAGCTCGCGGTTTCCCGGCATATAGGCCGCCAGCATCTGCGCGAAGCCGTCCCAGAACCGCTCCGCCGATACCTCCAGCCCGGCAAGCGCCTCGTTCTCGATGAAATCGGCCAGAACCGGAGCCACCTTCAGCCCGCTGCGCTCGACATAGGAACTCATACGCTCACCTCCCTGCGGGCGATCCGGGACTTCTCCGCCCGCCCCGCGACATAGGTTTCGACCACCACCCGGTCGTCGCCGCAGGTCTGGAGCAGAAACAATTCCTCCGCAAGGGTCTCGACCCGCTCCATCTTGAGCGCCATGTGCGGCAAAGCGCCCGCGTCCAGCACCACAATATCGGCCTCGCTGCCCGCCTCCAGCGTCCCGATCCGGTCCTCCAGCCCCAGCGCGCGGGCATTGCCCAGCGTCGCCATGAACCAGCTCTCCAGCGGCGAGAACCGCTGCCCGCGCAACTGCAGCACCTTGTAGCCTTCGTCGAGCGTCCGCAGCATCGAATAGCTCGTGCCCCCGCCCACATCGGTCGCGATCCCCATGCGGATGCCCTTGCCCAGCAGGGCCGCGCGATCGAACAGGCCCGAGCCGATGAAGAGGTTCGAGGTCGGGCAGAACACCGCCACGCTTCCGGTCTCGGCCATCATGTCTATCTCGCGCGGCTGCATATGGATGCAGTGCCCGAGCAGCGTCCTGGGCCCCAGCATCCGGTAATGGTCGTAGACCCCCAGATAGTCGGGCATGTCGGGAAACAGCGCCGCCACCGCCGCGATCTCCCCGGCGCTCTCGTTGACATGGGTCTGGATGAAGGCATCGGGGAATTCCCCCACCAGCGCGGCCACCGCCTCCAGTTGCGCGGGCGTCGAGGTCAGCGCGAAGCGCGGCGTGATCGCGACGTTCAGCCGCCCCACCCCGTCCCACCTTTCGATCAGCGCCCTGGTCTCGTCATAGCCCCGTTGCGGACTGTCCAGCAGCGCCTCGGGCGCGTTGCGGTCCATCATCACCTTGCCCGCGATCATGCGCATGTCGCGCCGCTCGGCCTCGGTGAAGAACGCGTCCGCCGATCCCCTGTGCACCGTGCAATAGACCGCCGCGCTGGTCGTGCCCTGCCGCACCAGCTCATCGAGGAACAGCCCCGAGATCCGCCGCGCATGCGCGGGGTCGGCAAACCGCTGCTCCTCGACGAACGTGTAGGAATTGAGCCATTCCAGCAGGTCCTTGGCATAGGACCCGATCACCTGCATCTGCGGATAATGCACATGCGTGTCGATCAGCCCCGGCAGGATCAGGTGCGGCCGGTGATCGATCACCTCCGCCCCCGGCGCCACCAGCTTCAGCACGTCCGAATACGGCCCCGAGGCGACGATCAGCCCGTCCTCGACCACCACCGCCCCGTCCGCGTGATAATGGTAGCTCGCATGGTCATCCGGCCCCTCGGGCTCGGAGACGAACCACAGCACCCGGCCGCGCAGGATTTTCGCACTCATGCCGGGCACCCTTCCACACCGTCGCGGTCATTCCGTGTCATGAACGCGACTTTGCCCGGCCGGACGCCCGCGCTCAACCCCGCCAGGTCACGTGTAAAATCCCTCGCGCAGGCTGATGCCGTGCTCCAGATACACCTTCATCGCCGCGAGCATCCCGGTCCAGCCCTCGCAATTGCCGTAGGATGATTTCAGCCCGGCCTCGGTCTGCCGGAAGCCTTCCTCGGTGATCGACACCAGCGTCCGCGTATCGCCGTCCAGCGGCGCGAACGTCATCGTCACCCTGGTCTCGTACAGCCCGCCCGCATCGTCGTCCGGCGCCGCGCCCCAGGTCAAAACGATCTTCTCGTCCGGCACCACCTCGACCACGTTGACCGGAAACGCGCCGGGAAAATCGTGGAAATCCCAGGTCACCACCGCCCCCGTCTCCAGCCGGCCCTGCGCCCCGCCCGTGGTGAAATAGCCCGAGAGCCGGGCCGGATCGGCCACCGCCTCGAACACCTCGTGGACCGGCTTGGCGATCCGTCCCGATATCGTGAACTTGAATTCCATGGCTCCGCTCCCTGCTTGCTGTCGCCCCAATCATGTTATAAAACTATAACATGTCAAGCGAAGACGATTCGGACCGTATCTTCAAGGCGCTCGCCGACCGCCGCCGCCGCGCCATCCTCGATGCCCTCAAGAACGCGCCCAAGACCACCGGCGCGCTGTGTGCGCTCTTTCCCGAGCTCGACCGCTGCACCGTGATGCAGCATATCCGCGTTTTGGAAGCCGCCGGCCTGCTCGTCGCGCGCAAGGACGGCCGCGAGCGCTGGAACCACCTCAACGCCCTGCCCATCAAGACCATTCACGACCGCTGGATCGGCGACTACGCCAGGAACGCCGTCAGCCTCATGGCCCGCCTGCGCGAGACCGCGGAAGCGTAACCGGCGCCCCGGCTCAAGTCGGAGGAGGATAATACGAAGGACCAGCGCGCCGCGCCGCCGCTCCCCTCAGCGCAACCGCGGCGTATAGACGTGGATCCGCAACCCCTCCCCTCGCCGCGCAGCACGTAATGCCCGGTCTCTCCGCCGACGGCCTCCCCATCCGCATCCAGATGGGTCCATTCGATGCTGCAAAACAGCACCTCGGCCGAGAGGACGTGCACGTCGAGAATGCGGGCAAAGGCACTGGCGATCCCCTCGTACTGCCCCATGGAGGCGCCGAAGAACCCCTCCACCTCGGCCCGCGAGGCGATCGGGATCGCGCCCTCGTCGCTCAGCACCAGCCCGGGAACGCCCCAGAACGCCGCGATCCGCCCGGGGTCGCGCCCGACCAGCGCCGCCGCATAATCCGCGAAAAAGGAGTCCGCATCGTCCTGGGACAGGGACATAGGATCACCCATGAGCATGTTGCGATGGAGGTCCAACCCGGTGCCTGGCCGCGGGTTCCATCCCGGCGCGCGCCGATACCACCAGCGCCGCCTTTCCAATCGGTAATCAAGTTAAGCAAGTTGTAACAAGCCTGGGCTGCCCGCTTGCGCTAGCCTTGGATTGCGCGCGGAAGCGGCTGCCCCCGAACCGGCTTGTCATGCATTCCGCCTCCGCATGGAGCCTTGCCCTCCCGCGCGCCCCCTCCTTCGAACGCGCTCTAAATCCCGGCGTACCAGTCGTAGCCGCGGTCCTCCCAGAACCCGCCCTTGCCCCCGGCGAGGCCCGAGAACTCGGCGACCAGCTCGATGCCCGAGATGTACTTGGCCATCTTGTAGCCGAGCTGCCGCTCGATCCGCACCCGCAGCGGCGCTCCGTTGGCGACCGGCAGGGCCGCGTCGTTCATGCCATAGGCGAGGATGGTCTGCGGGTGCCGCGCGTCGACCAGGTCGATGGTTTCGTAATAGCCGTTGGTGCCGCCCACCATGACCGAGCCCAGCGTATCGAAGCAGTGGAACACAACATAGCGCGCCTCCGCCGTGGGCCGCACCTGGTCGAGGATCAGCGCCAGGGGCACCCCGGTCCATTTCGCGATGCAGCTCCAGCCCTCGACGCAATCGTGCCGCGTGATCTGGGTCCGGCTCGGCATGGCGCGCAATTCGGCCAGCGTGAAGCGCGCCGGCGCCTCCACAAGCCCCGTCACCGGCAGCGTATAGGCCGCGAAATCATTGGCCCGCAGCGCCAGATATTCCGGCGTGTTGGGGTCGGTCGAGCCGTTCGGCCGCATCCCCTGCCGGATCTCGCTTTCGGAGAATTCCCGCGCCAGCGCCGTGCGGTCCACCACCGCCCGCTGCGCCGCAAGCGTGAGATCGTTGGCGCCTTCCAGCGCATTGCGCACCGGATGGCCGACCCGCAGCAGCGGATCGAAGGCATCGCATCCCGCCAGCAGCGATCCCGCGCCCAGCGCCGCGGCGCCGGAGAGGAAACGGCGGCGCGTCAGGACGATCCGGCTCATCTTCCGTCTCCCTCTCCGGGATCGACCCTGTACCACCCGGTGATCATCGAGCGCATCAGGTTGAACGGCCCCGCCAGCAGCACCATCACGATATGGACGACGAAGAACGCCACCAGCGCCAGCATGGTGCAGAAATGGATCGTCCGCGCCGTCTGCCGCCCGCCGAAGACGTCGAGCAGCCAGGGCCAGCCCGCGTTCATGCCCGGGCTCATCGCGAGTCCGGTGAGGATGATCAGCGGAAACAATACGAACAGCACGATGGCATAGCTGATCTTCTGCAGGGGGCTGTAGCGCCGCTTGTGCCGGAAGCGGAACCGCGCATGGTCCCAGATATCGCGCGGCAGGTTGCGCCAGGTGCGGACCCCCGGCGCCAGGTCGCGCCGCACATGTCCGTTGAAAAGGCTCGCCACCAGCCACACCGCCAATGTCGCCACCAGCAGCCAGGCGAAGAAGAAATGAACCACCCTCCCGGTCGCGAGATCGCGATAGGACGGGATGGTCAGCCATCCCGGCATGCCCTGGAACTGCGGCCGTGCCGGATCGCCGCTCACCCCGAACACGCCGGTCGTGTCGAACCGCTGCCCGATCACCTCCGTCACCCCGGTGATCGCCCCGTCCGGGCCGCGGATCGCGCCCATGCCGAGCACCGAATTGTCGAATGCGAACCCCGATTGCTCCCCGATATAGAGCAGCGGATGGGCGTTGAAGATCTGCAGGCCAGAGAAAAGCAGGAAGAAGAGGCAGATGGCCCAGAGCCAATGGGCGAGCCGTGTGAACACCGCCTGCCGATAGACCAGCCTGCCCCTGGTCCCGGCGGGTTGCTCCGTCGGGCTCTCGCCCGTCTCCGCCCTGTCCACCTCCACGGTCATGCCCGTCTCTCCGCTTGCCCGCCGTGCCAAGGCTAGCAGATTTTCCCGCGCTTTGCGCGGCCTCTCGCCATTCACACTATCGTGCCCGGCGCGCGTTCGAACCGTCACAAATTGACCGAATGGTCAAATCCCACTTTTCTTGTCCCCGCAAACACGCTTAACTTCGCGCGCATGGAGGCGGCGTTGGGAGACCGATGCGGTGGGGGGAACCGCTGTAATCCAGGCGTCGTACAAGCGTGGAACAACAGGCGGCTCCGCCTAAATACGAGGGACAAGGAAATGAAGCATCTGCTGCTGAGCGCGTCCGCGCTCGCCCTGGCTGCCGGCCTGGCCGGCCCGGCCACCGCCCAGTCCGAGGGGGAATTCACCCTCAACATCCTGCACATCAACGATTTCCATTCGCGCTTCGACCCGATCACCGACAGCGATTCCAATTGCGACGCCGAGACCGACGCGGCGGGCGAATGCTTCGGCGGCATCGCGCGGCTGAAGACCATCATCGACGAGACCCGCGACGCCCACGAGGCCGAGGGCGGCAACGTCCTGCTGCTGTCCGCCGGCGACAACTTCCAGGGCTCGCTCTACTACACCACCTACCGGTCGCAGATCGTCTCGGATTTCTTCAACCAGATGGGCTTCGACGTGGTCGCCACGGGCAATCACGAGTTCGACGACGGCCCCGAGGAATTCCTCGCCTTCATCGAATCCGCCGAGTTCCCCATCATCGGCGGCAATTTCGACGTGTCCCGCTCCGAATTGCTCGCGGGCCGGATCAACGGCTCCATCGTCCTCGAGATCGGCGGCGAGCGCATCGGCATCATCGGCGCCACCACCGAGGATACGCCCGACATCGCCTCGCCCGGTGACGACGTCGAGTTCAACGACATCATCACCTATGTGCGCGGCGCCTCCGAAGCGCTCGATGCCGCGGGCGTCGACAAGATCATCCTCCTCAGCCACATCGGCTACAACGAGGACCTCAACGTCGCGGCCTCCCTGCCCCTGATCGACGTCATCGTGGGCGGCCACTCCCACACCCTGCTCTCCAATACCGACGAAGCCGCGGCGGGCTCCTACCCCACCATGGTCACCAATCCCGCCGGCATCGAGGTTCCGGTGGTGCAGGCCAACCAGTACGGCAAGTATCTCGGCGACATCGCCATCACCTGGGATGCCGAGGGCAACGTGATCTCCGCCGTGGGCGATCCGTTCCTCATCGACGCCTCGGTCGAGGCCGATTCCGCCTTCGCCTCCCAGCTCGCCGACCTCGCCGGCCCGATCGAGGAGGCCATGTCGGTCGTGATCGGCACCACCACCGAAATGATCGACGGCGCGCGCGAGACCTGCCGCGCGGTCGAGTGCACCATGGGCAATCTCGTGGCCGACGCCATGCTCGACTATGCCGGCGACCAGGGCGCCACCATCGCCGTCATCAATGGCGGCGGGCTGCGCGCCTCGATCGACGCGGGCGAGATCACCATGGGCGAAGTGCTGACGGTCCTGCCCTTCTCCAACACCATCGCCACCGTGGACATCTCGGGCGCCGACGTCATCGATGCCCTCGAGAACGGCGTGTCCGACATCGAGAACGGCGCCGGCCGCTTCCCGCAGGTCGCCGGACTCAAATACAGCTTCGATGTCAGCCAGCCCGCCGGCAGCCGCATCAGCGACGTGCTGGTCGAGGAGGATGGCGAATGGGTGCCCATCGACGAGGAGGCCACCTACACCATCGTCACCAACAATTTCATGCGCACCGGCGGCGACGGCTACGGCACCTTCGCCGAAGGCGACAATCCCTACGATTTCGGGCCTCCGCTCGAACAGGTCCTGGCCGACTACATCGCGGCCCAGGGCGGCGAGTACACCCCCTATCTCGACGGCCGCATCACCGCCATCGAGTAAGCAAAAGCTCGGCGCAGACACGAAAAGGCGGCCCCTCGGCCGCCTTTTTTGCATCCGGCATATTTCCGGTTTCCTCCGGAGGAATTTTTTTGACCGGATGGAAAAATTCCCGCACTCTTGCCTGGACCATTCAAGGGCCATATTCGACGCGCCTCGTGCCCGCCGCGCCGCGATGCGGAACAGCGGGAGGGGCCGTCGCCGGCCCAGTATGCAAGGAGGCCGGGCGGACCGAATCACCATGACCACCGACACTGAAGAGCCGCGCCCCGTCACCCGCATCCAGCGTGAAAAGCAGGAAATCATCCTCGAAGCCGCGCTGGACGTGTTTTCCGTGCACGGCTTCCGCGGCTCGACCATCGACCAGATCGCCGACGCGGCGGGGATGAGCAAGCCGAACCTGCTCTACTATTTCAAGTCCAAGGAAGAGATCCACGCCCCCCTCCTGGCGCGCATTCTCGACATCTGGCTCCAGCCCTTGCGCGAGCTCGATCCCGACGGCGATCCCCTGCCCACGCTCCAGTCCTATATCCGCCGCAAGCTGGAGATGAGCCGCGATTTCCCGCGCGAAAGCCGGCTCTTCGCCAACGAGATGCTGCGCGGCGCCCCCGGCTTCGGCGACGTGCTCTATACCGAGCTCAAGGCGCTGGTGGACGAGAAGGTCGAGGTGATTCGCGGCTGGATGAGCCAGGGCCGGATCGTCCAGTGCGATCCCTACCACCTCATCTTCTCGATCTGGGCCACCACCCAGCATTACGCCGATTTCGACATCCAGGTCCGCGCCGTCCTCGGCCCCGGCCGCGACGGCGAGGGCCGCTTCGAGGACGCGGCGCGGTTCCTGGACCAGCTTTTCCTCCACGGGCTGAGCCCGAAGAAGAAATAGCCGCTAGAGCGACACCGCGATCGCCAGCAGGAAACCGCCCACCAGCGCCACGTTGGAGATGAAGCCGTTGACGTGCTCGACGCGCTCGTGGCCCTGATGCTCCCAGAAGCGGTGGAAGATCGCGGTCGCCACCACCACGAACAGCGCCAGCCCCGCCGCCGCCCAGGCCGGATAGAACCCGAGCGCCAGCGCCGCGCCGCAGACGATCTGGAGCGCGATGCCGATCGCCAGCGCCACCTGCGGCAGCGGCACGCCCAATTGCGCCATGATCGGCGCCAGCATCCTGAATCCGAGAAGGTTGCGCACGCCCGCAACCAAAAACGCACCGCCCAGCGCGATCCGCGCCAGAACGATCAGCCAGCTTTCCAGTCCCATCTGCTCCGCCCTCCATGCTGCGGCGTCATGATCCACAGGCAAGGACGCTTGGAAAGCCCCGCAGCCGACATCCGCACGGAAAATCCGGAATCCGGCTCCGCGCGCTGCGGACGAACGGCGCGAAAATACCGGGTGTCAGAGGTCGCACCGACCGAGCGGTATGCGCGCCCCGTCCTCCGGAATCACCGTGACCCGCTCGGCGCCCCGGTCGCCCAGCAGCCCCAGGGTGCGCGCGTCCAGCCGCACCACGTCGTCGCTGTCGGGATAGACATTGGCGCACTGGATCGCGGTCGCGAAGCGCGCGCCCAGCGGACGCCCTTCGATCCACTCGCAGATCGTGTGCTCATAGAACCCCAGCCCGTCCGGATCGATGATCAGGCGCAGCCCGCCGTCCTCCCCGTCGCACCAGACACCGTCGAGCCAGTCCGCAGCGGTAGCGGGGCCCGCCGCGAGGAAAAACCCTGCAAGGATCATCGCCTTTTTCATGCCGACCCCCGTGCTCACCGGCTGCCTCCGCGCTCGTCCACACCACGAGCGGGACGCTAACCCGGCGGCACTGTTCCATCAATCCTCCGCCGTCGCCCCGCCAGCAGGCACCCCAAAACGCAAGAACCGCCCGGTGGGGGCGGTTCTCGAGAGGCCTAGGATTTGACTGCACTCAGGCCGAGCCGGCGAACTCCAGGCCCAGCCGGCTGCGCAGCGCGCGGCGCTTGTCGGTGAGGTCCGCGATCGTATAGGTGCGCAACACCGCAAAGAACGCTTCCAGCGCCTCGCTCAACGCGTGGTTGAAGTCGCACCCCGCCACCAGCGGGCAATCGGTATCCCCGCCCTCGAAGCACTCGGCCAGCGCGAAATTCTCCTCGCTCACCCGGATGACGTCGTAAAGCGTGATCTGGGTCGCGGGCTTGGCGAGCCGGATGCCGCCATGGCGCCCGCGCACGGTCTGGAGCAGCCCGTTGTCCACGAGCGGCTTGATGAGCTTGAACAGGAACAACTCGGAAATGCCGTAGGCCTTGGCGATATCGCTGACCCGCGCAAGCTCCGGGTCGTTGACGGCGCAATACATCAGCGCGCGGACGGCATAGCTGGATTGGCGCGTGAGGCGCATGGTGAGAGTCTCCTAATCAGACCCTCACAGTTTATAACCATTCTAAACTAAGTCAACTCGTTTGGTCAGCTTTGCGCCGCCCTGTTGCATGCGCGCCAAATCCGGCATAGCTGCCTCCTGGTTCGATTTTATGGCGAGGCCGGGCGTGGCGCGAAAGATCATCATCGACACCGACCCCGGCCAGGACGACGCGATCGCGATTCTCCTGGCCCTCGCCTCGCCCGACGAACTCGACGTCCTCGGCCTCGTCGCCGTGGCCGGCAATGTGGGGCTGGCGCAGAACGCAAAGAACGCGCTCAAGGTGGTCGAGCTCTCCGGCCGCACCGGAATTCCGGTCCATGCCGGCGCCGCGCGCCCGCTGATCCGTCCTCTCGTCACCGCCGAGCACGTCCATGGCCAGACCGGGCTCGACGGCCCCGACCTGCCCGAGCCCGCCCTGGCGCTGCAGCCGGCCCACGGCGTCGATTTCATCATCGAGACCGTGCGCCGCGAGCCCTCCGGCACGGTGACGCTCTGCGCCCTCGGCCCGCTCACCAATCTCGCCCTGGCACTGGCCAAGGCGCCCGACATCGCCCAGCGCATTGCCGAAATCGTCCTCATGGGCGGGGCCTATTTCGAGGTCGGCAACATCACGCCCGCCGCCGAATTCAACATCTATGTCGATCCCGAGGCCGCCGCCGCGGTCCTCGCCTCGGGCGTGCCCATCACCATCATGCCGCTCGACGTCACCCACCAGCTCCTGGCAACGCCCGCGCGCATCGCCGCCTTTTCGGCCCTGGGCAACCGGGCGGGCACCGCGGTGGCCCAGATGCTGGGCTTTTCCGAGCGCTTCGACCTCGCCAAATACGGCTGGCCCGGGGCGCCGCTGCACGACCCCACCGTCATCGCCTACCTGCTCGAACCCGCGATCTTTTCGGGCCGGTCCTGCAATGTCGAGGTCGAGACCGCGAGCGCCCTCACCCGCGGCATGACCGTCGCCGACTGGTGGGGCGTCACCGACCGCCCCCACAACGCCACCTTCATGCGCTCGGCCGACGCGGATCGCTATTTCGCCCTGCTGACCGAACGCCTCGCCCGCCTGCCCTGAGCGGCGGCCCGGGCGCCGGTCGCCCGGTACTCAAAATTAAGCAACCTCGCCATCCCTGCTCATCTTCTGAGCAGGCGTGCCGGTTCGCGTATAATTTTTCCCTTTTCTTCCAACCCCTTGGCGTGTGGCACGGCCCTTGCAGTCAGGACAGCGCCAGCCGCGGAGCGCGCCTCCGCCCTGCCGTTCGCCCAAGGTTCAAAGAAGGAAAAGACATGTCCTCCAAACGTGCCGCGCCAATCGCCGCCTCGGCTCTGGCTTTGCTGATGTCGGCGACCTCCGCATACGCCCAGCCTTCCATTCCCGAACCCGACCACGTTCTGTCCGCGACCCCGGAAACCGTGCATTGGGGCTATTTCTCCCCCGATCTCGACCCTGTCCTCACCATCGAGTCCGGCGACATCGTCCGGATCGAGACCGTGACCCCGGTCGGCTTCCCGATGGACGACCCCGCCGCCTACGCCGAAGCGAACGGCCTGCCGCTCACCGATTCGGTGGCCGAGCTGATCGAGATCATCGCGAACGTCGAGAACGAAGGCGTCCATCTGCTCACCGGCCCCATCTTCATCGAGGGCGCCGAGCTCGGCGACATGATCGAGATCCGCATCCACGACGTGTCCGTGCGCGCGCCCTATTACGGCGTCAATCTCACCAGCACGCGCGGCGGCACCCTCCCCGGCATCGTCCCGGAGGAAGGATGGTCGCGGGTCTTCCATCTCGACATGGAGCGCGGCGTCATCCCGTTCAGCGACACGATCGAGGTGCCGCTCGCGCCCTTCATGGGCATCATGGGCATGTCGCCCACCGAACGCGTGCCCACCCCGCCCCCGGGCCGGCATGGCGGCAACATGGACTTAAAGGAGCTGACCAGCGGCACCACGCTGTTCCTGCCCGTCCTGGTGGAGGGCGGATTGTTCTCGACCGGCGACGGCCACGCCGCCCAGGGCGATGGCGAGGTCAACCTCACCGCCATGGAAGCCCCGCTGGAGATCACCGCCGAGTTCATCCTGCACAAGGGCGTGGAGATGAACTTCCCGCGCGTGGAAACCGCGACCCACTTCATTCCCATGGGCCTCGACGAGGACCTCAATCTCGCGGCCGAATACGCCGTCGAGGAATCGATCGACTTCCTGTCCAGGGAATTCGGGCTCTCGACCATGGACGCCTATTCGCTGACCAGCCTCGGGGTGGACCTCGAGGTCAGCCAGATCGTCGATCAGGTCAAAGGCATCCACGCGATGATTCCCAAGAGCCTGTTCCTCGATCTCGAGGACGATTTCTGGGCCTCGGCCGGGCAATAGCCTCGCGGTCCGCGCTGCGCCCGCCCGCCGTCACCACGGCGGGCGGTTGCATGTGGACCCCGCCGGCGCTTCGGTCTACGAGTCCTTCATCGAGCGCTATCGCCGGAGAGCCGCATGAACCCCTTCGTTTCGCCCCAGTGGCTGGCCGACCATCTCGCCGATCCCCAGGTCGTCGTGGTCGATGCCTCCTGGCACCTGCCCAATGCCGGCCGTGACGCGAAAGCCGAATACCGCACCCGCCATATTCCGGGCGCGGTCCATTTCGATATCGACGCCGTCGCGGACGCCTCCAGCAGCCTGCCGCACATGCTGCCCGATGCACAAACCTTCGGCGCCATGGTCGGCAAGCTCGGCATCGGCTCGGACCAGACCATCGTGGTCTATGATTCGGTGGGCCTGTTTTCAGCGCCCCGGGTCTGGTGGAGCCTCGTCGCCATGGGCGCCAGGGATGTCCGCATCCTCGAAGGCGGCCTGCCCGCCTGGCGCGCCCAAGGCCTGCCGGTCGAGAGCGGGGAAACCACCCGGCCGCCGGCCGCGTTCGCGGCCCGCCTCGATCCGGGCCGCATCGCCGACCGCGCCACCGTTCTCGCCGCGCTCGAAGGCCCGACCCCCATCGTCGACGCCCGCCCCGCCATCCGCTTTGCCGGCGGCGCGCCCGAGCCGCGCCCGGGCCTGCGCGCCGGCCATATTCCCGGCAGCCTCAACCTGCCCTTCGCGAGCCTCATCGAAGACGGCCGCCTCAGGCCCCGGGACGAGCTCGTAGCCGCCTTGCGCGATGCCGGGGTTCCCACGACCGAGCCGTCCATCACCAGTTGCGGCTCGGGCGTCTCGGCCGCGATCCTGGCGCTGGCCTTCGAGATCGCGGGCGCGCCCCCGGCGCGGGTCTATGACGGAAGCTGGGCCGAATGGGGCCGCGAGGACGAGGGCACGCCGGTGGAAACCGGCCAACAGTAGATTCAGGTCAGGGTGAGCCGAGAAGGGTGATTTTCGAGAGCCGGAGCGCAGCGTACATTGAGTACGTGAGCACCGGAAGCGTAGACCCGAAGGGCCGCGCAAGCGAATATTGCCCTTCGCAGGCCGCCCTCACCTGAATCTCAGGCCGCGCGGCGTGAGGCGTTATAAGTGACCTGATTGCGCCCGTTGCGCTTGGAGACGTAGAGCGCGCTGTCGGCCTGCTGCATCAGCTTGTCGAGCGAGCAGCCCTTTGCGCCCGAAACGGCGACCCCGGCGCTGACCGTGCATGCCACCTGCGCCACACCGCTGGAAAACCGCATCTGTCCGAAGCGCATGCGCACCATTTCCGCCAGCGCCCGCGCCTGGTGCGGGCCGGTCTCGGGCAGGATCACGGTGAATTCCTCCCCGCCCAGCCGGGCGCATAGTCCCGCCTCGCCGATGGCCTCGTGCATCAGCGCGGCGAAGCGCTGCAGCACCATGTCGCCGAAGGAATGGCCGTGCCGGTCGTTGACGCCCTTGAAGTCGTCGAGGTCGAAGACGACCATCGCCGTGTCCTGGGGCACCGCGCCGTCGAGGAACTGGTCGTAAACCGCGCGCCGGTTCAATACGCCGGTGAGCGCATCGGTGATGGCCGCGTGGCGGAAGGCGCGCGCGATCCGCTCCTGGTGCACGGTCACGAGCAACCCGCCAATGGCCGTGATTCCGATGACGCAGGCGATGAGGTTGACCAGTTCGGCCCAATTGTCCGGAGGGCCTTCGAGATGGAGCGGCGAATCGAGCGCGATCACGACCGAGCAAAGGGCGAAGCTCGCCGCCAGGGCGCAATGCAGGATCGCGAGCGTCGCGATGGACCAGGGCGATTCCGCCCGCAGGGTCCAGAAGATATAGCCCGAGACGCCGATCAGGATCGCCGAGAAGCCGTTGACCAGGATGAAGCCCAGCGCGTCCATGCCGAGCAGGAACGGCACGACCACGGCCACATTGGTGATCAGGGTCAGCACCGCGGCGGTCACGAACGGGAACCGTCCGCTCGCGAATTGCTCGGTCCCCGAAAGGCTGATGCAGAAGGCGATCACCAGCGTGAGCCCCGCGACCAGCCCGTATACGTCCGGGCCACCGGCGCTGTAGACGCCGAAGATGATGGCCGTGGCCACGAGGATGGCCATGGTCACCGACCAACTGGCAAGGTAGGCGGATTCGCGCTGCTTCAGCCAATTGGTGAACAGCGTGAAGCACAGTGCGGCCCCGGCGGCACAAACCGCCATGAGCACCGATCCGTAATCCATCACCATGCCGAATCTCGATTCTGCCGCCCGCGGGACCGCGCCTCGCAGCGCTGTCGACGTCCGCGACTATCCGCCACGAGGAGTTTTCAATTCCTTACGCAGGCGCGACGGATTGCAGAGTTAAGAGCCCAGAAGGGGCCGATGATCGGAAGGTAGTCGGAACGAAAAAATGGCGGAAGCACGATCCCGTTGTGAGGAGGAAGGAATGCGTGCATCCGCCATGAAATCCCCAGCCCTCCACCCGGCCGGGGCAACCTTGGGATCAGGCCTTCGCGGGCGGTTCGGCCTTCACGGCGCCCACCGCGCTCGCATACCCCAGCGCAGCCATGAACGATACGAACATGGCGAGGACAACGACGAGGACGAGTATGGATGGCAACGACATGATGTGCTCCCGAAGTTAACGGGAACACCCTGCCGCGCTTGGAGGGACGCCGCTTTGATCCAGGTCAAGCCCGCGCCGACCGCTCCGCCGCCAGGAGCGTATTGGCCATGAGCATGGCGATGGTCATCGGCCCGACCCCGCCCGGAACCGGGGTGATCGCCCCCGCCACCGCCGCCGCGCTCGAAAAATCCACGTCGCCCACAAGCCGCGTCTTGCCCTCGCCCTTCTCGGGCGCCGCGATGCGGTTGATGCCCACGTCGATCACCGTCGCGCCGGGCTTGATCCATTCGCCCTTGACCAATTGCGGCCGCCCCACCGCCGCGACCACGATATCGGCCTTCCGGCACAGCGCCTCGATGTCGCGCGTGCGCGAATGGGCGATGGTGACCGTGGCGTTGGCGTGTTCGAGCAGGCTCGCGATCGGCCGCCCCACGAGGTTGGACCGCCCGATCACCACCGCGTCGAGCCCGGAAAGTCCCTCCGGATGCGTCCGCTCGATCAGCACCATGCATCCCGCCGGGGTGCAGGGCACGAGCGCCTTGTCCATCTGCCCCGAGACCAGCCGTCCCAGGTTGATGTCGGTGAGCCCGTCCACGTCCTTGGCCGGATCGATGGCCGCGATGGTCGCGCGCTCGTCCAGCCCCTTGGGCAGGGGCAGTTGCACGAGGATTCCGTGGACCGCGGGATCGGCATTGAGGCTCTCGACCAGCGCGATCAAATCGTTCTGCGTTATATCGGCGTCAAGCGTGTGTTGAACGGAGTAAAAGCCGCATTCAAGCGCCTTCTTGCCCTTAGAAGCGACGTAAACCTGGCTCGCGGGGTCCTCGCCCACCAGCACCACGGCGAGGCCGGGCACGATCCCGGTCCGCTCCTTGAGCGCCTCGGTCCGCGCCTTCACGTCCGCAATAACAGCCTCGGCCGCCTGCTTGCCGTCGATCACCACCGCGCTCATTGGGCGAACACCACGGTACGATGGCCGTTCAGCATGACCCGGCTTTCCAGGTGGAGCTTCACCGCCCGCGCCAGCACGCGGCTCTCGACATCCCGCCCCACGGCGATCAGGTCTTCGGGGCTCATCGCGTGGGTGACCCGCGCGGTGTCCTGCTCGATGATCGGCCCCTCGTCGAGGTCCGGTGTCACGTAATGCGCTGTAGCGCCTATGATTTTTACGCCGCGCTCATGCGCCTGGTGATACGGCTTGGCGCCCTTGAAGCTCGGCAGGAAAGAGTGGTGGATGTTGATCGCCTTGCCGAACAGCCGGGTCGAAAGATGGTCCGACAGGATCTGCATGTAGCGCGCCAGCACCACGAGATCGGCGTCCGCCGCCTTCACCACCTCGAGCACCCGGGCCTCCTGCTCGGCCTTCTTGCCCCGCTCCATCGGCAGATAGTGGAACGGCACGCCCTCCACCTCCGCGATCTCCCGCGCGTCCTCGTGATTGGAGACGATCGCAGCCACTTCGGCCCGCATCCAGCCCACCCGCACCTGATAAAGCAGGTGGCGCAGCGTGTGATCGAATTTCGAGGTCATGATTACCATGCGCGGCACACGCGCCTCGTCGATCACGGCGGTCTTCATGCCAAAGCGTTGAATAACCGGGGAAAGTGCCCGTTCGATGCCTTCCTTGGTCGTGCCTTCGCCGGCCGTGAACGCGATGCGCATGAAGAAGGTGCCCGTGTCGCGGTCCCAGAACTGGTTGGATTCCGCGATGTTGGCGCCCAGATCGAACAGTTCCGTGGTCACGCCGGCAACGATGCCCGGCTGGTCCGCACACGACAGGGTGAGAACGAAAGAAGGCATAAAGGAGAGACCCCCGAGGCCGGTGTTTTGCCGCGGTTCATAGGATCAGCCGGAGCGATTGTCGAGACTTGCCGCCGCTCGACCCACCATACCGACCTCATCGAGCAGGCGCGCACGCCTTTCCTCGGTCTCTATGACATAGGCCAGCCCGGCCTCGCGGCGCCAGGCGTCGAGCACCGCCATATTGCCCAGAGTATCGTCCCAGCCGAGGCCCGGCGGGTCGAACTGACGGCGTCCGGCGCGGATCGCGCGGCTCGCCGCCTCAGCCTCGAAACTGTAGAGCCAGCGCGGCTCGGCGACCTCGACGACGCGCTTGACCCCATCCGGCGCAATGATCTCGATCCGCCCGACGCCGCCCTGCCGCCCCGATGCGAACCAGAAATCGGCGACCTCGATCCGCCCCGCGCTGCCGTAGATGCGCAGCACATTGTCCTGCAACAGCGAGACCGAGCACGAGACCTCCGCGATCAACCCGCCGGCAAAGTGCAGGACCGCCGAGGCCCATTCGTCCACGCCTGTCGGCCCGAGGGTCGCCGCGCCCTTCACGGAAACCGGGTCCGCGAAAGTGGTCCCCTGCGCCACGCCCGCGACCAGCCTTGCCATCGAGACCGGATAGCAGCCGACATCGAGGATGCCGCCGCCGGCAAGAGCATTGGCATAGGTGCGGTGATCGTGCCCCACATCGCGCGAGGCATCGTAGCCGAAGCTCGACCGCACCAGCCGCACCTCCCCGATGACGCCCTCGGCGATCAGATCGCGCAACGCCATGGTCTGCGGATGGAAGCGGTACATGAAGGCCTCTCCCATGAACACGTCCGCCGCACGCGCCGCCGCGAACATGACCTCGGCCTCGAACGCGCTGATTCCCATGGGCTTTTCGCACAGCACGTGCTTGCCCGCCGCGGCCGCCCTGATCGCCCAGATCGCATGATCGGGATGCGGCGTGGCGATATAGACCGCTTCAACGTCCGGAGAGCCGAGCAGTGCCGCGATGCTCATGACCGGAATTCCGGGGAACTCCGCCGCGTATTGAGGCCTGTCCGGCGACCGCGCGCCCAGAGCCACCAAAGTGCCCGTTGAGGTGCGGGCCAGCCCGTCCGCAAAGGCGCGGGCGATGAGCCCGGGGCCGATGATTCCCCACCTGACTGGCCCGTGCTCCATATCCGCTTTCCGCCCCATGCAATCCCCCGCGGTATGGCAGTCAACACGATGGCCGGCCTGTGGGCCAGCCTTGAAATACCTGAAGAAACGCGCCAGAAAATATCTTCAGGAATGGAGGAAAAACGTGGCCCTACCCCTCGAGCTGCGCACATGGCCGTGGAAGGACCGGACCGGCCGGACCAACTGGTTCAAGGTCGTGCTGCTGATCCTGCTGGCCATTCCGCCGCTCTGGCTGGCCTATGACGCCATGACCGGGCTCTGGGTCATCCCCATCGTCGGCCTCATCTACTGGTCCGGAATCTGGGCCACGATCCTGCTGCTCGCGACCCTCGCCATCACGCCCCTGCGTCGGATTTTCCGCGTCAACTGGACCATCGGCCTGCGCCGCACGCTCGGCGTTGCCGCGCTGGTCTATTCGATCGGCCACACGCTCACCTATTTCGCCCTGCGCTTCTGGAACGCGGGCGACATCGTCACCGAGGTCTTCACCCGCCTGACCCTGATCGTGGCCACGGTGAGCCTCCTGGGCCTGTTCGTGCTCGGCTTCACGTCCCTCGACATCGCCATCAAGAAGATGGGCGCAAAGAACTGGGACCGGCTGCACAAAGGCACATACCTCTATACCGGCCTCGCGATCTGGCACTTCCTGCTGTCGCCGGGCGCCTCGGGCGGCCTGCCCTACCTGTTCCTCGGCATGTTCTTCTGGCTCATGGCCTGGCGCTGGTTCAACGCGCGGCGCCTGGGCGAGGATTTGCGCGTGCTGTTCGGTCTCGCAGTCGCCAGCACAATGCTGACCGTGGCGTCCGAAGCCATCGTGCCGGCCCTGCGTTTCGGCATGGACCCGATGATGACGCTCTCGTTCAACTTCAGCCTCATCCTCGGCATCGCCCCGGGCTGGCACATGCTGGCCTGGAGCCTGGGCGTCTTCATCGCCGCCGCGATCCGCCAGCGCTGGCTGGCGGGCCGGCCCGCAAGGGCTGCGGGTTAAGTTCCGCCGGGCAGGAACCGCAAAAGCGGAGCCCGCCAGCTCCATACGATCGAATGCAGGCCGCGAACCATGCCGCGGCCTGCCTTGTTGCTTGGAACGGTCAGGGCGTTAAAGCGCGCCTGCCGCTTCGACCTCTTCGAGGCTTCTGTACCCGGCGTCGATCCAGCCGGGCCAGTTGTCGATATTCCGGGAGGTCTGGCAGCCGCCGTCGGCGGGACTGTAGACCGTTCCGTCCTCGGTGATGAAGATGCCGGCGGCTCCGCCGGGACGCCCGTCGCGCAGCGGGCATTGCACCACGAACAACCTGTCGCCGACGTCAAAGGTGGTGCCGGTCATCCCCCGGCTGATCAGGGCGGCCGGGGCGGACCCCTCGAAGGCCCAGACCTGCCCGTCATCGTCCTCGATGATCATGAAGGTATGAGGATTGCTGAACTGCCAGCGAACCACGTTACCCTCGACCACGACCTCCTGTGATGGATCGAACATGGCGAAGCTGTGATGAGCGGATGCTGGAACGGCGGCGAGAAGCGTCGCTGCGGCGACGCTCATGGCTAGAATTTTCTTCATGGATGATCTCCCTCGATTTCCGTCACTACTCGAGCTCGTCGAACCCGCCGAAGTCGTAATCGAGCTCGCCGGGGGTGCGGGTCTGGCCGGGCAGGTCCGCCGGCAGGTCGGGATTGCGCATCTCGTGCCAGCTTAGCTCGGTCTCGCCGGGAAGCCGGATCGTGGTGGTTGCATCCTCGGACCGGACCTGGACATTGGAATCGCAGTCCCAGTGACGGATGCGGTAGCCCGCCTGCTGCTGGGCGGTGGCGGGAATAAAGGTGTAAACGCCGTTGAGTGGCTCAGCGAGGCCGAGCTCGTCGTAGAACGTGACCTGCACGTCGATCCGGCGCGTCCCGTTGGGCAGGATGTGCTCCTGCCAGATCTCCACCGCCTCGAACATGTTGGAGGTGGGGGGATAGCCCCGGAAATAGTCCATCGGCCAGACATCGACCGTATTGACGATCAGCATGTCATCCACCCAGAAGCCGACGGAATCGCCGTTGGGCGAATGGCTGCCGTCGATATTCATGTGCTCCTGGTTGATGTAGATGCGCCGCGTGTCGTTCGCGAGATCGTTGAGCCACCACGATTGGTGCGCCGTGTTGACGAACTCGCGGACATAGGGCTCCAGCAGCCAGCGTGGCATGCCGGCCGGCTCGCAGGTCGTAAGCCGGTCATAGGGCTGCTCGTTATATTGCAGCATGTTTTCGCGACGCTGCCGGAACGCCTCCTCGTATTCCGGCGACAGGATGCCCTCGGCGACTTCACCCCCGGCCCGCAGGCCCGGAGGGGCTTCGCCGCCGACGAAAAACGGCGACACGCCGCCCCGCAGGGCGATGTTGTTGTAGGACGGCTCCCAGAGCCCTTCCCATTTCGGCACGCTCTCGTCGGTGTGCCGGGTGCCGCCGTCATAGAGATTGTAGAGATATTCGTAATGCTCGGTTGAGCTCGCAAACTGCCGCGGTGGCGGAACCACCTCCGGCGTTTGGGCCGAGACCGGCACGGTGAACATCGTGCTGGCCAGCAGACCCACACATGCTGCCAGCACCTTTGTGGTGGATGTCATCTGTTTCCTCCTGACAGATTGGCCCGGCGCCAGGGCACGGAGGACATAGATTCCCCGCCACGGCCGCGCCGAACGATTGTGTCGGCCTCCACCGCCGGCACATATCGGACAGGAGAACGCTAGAAGCCGGCGCGTCCGCTGGCCTGTAGAAATTCGGCGGGGAATGCAGGAATTAATCGCTTTTCGGCCGTTTGCGGCCGCTGCGGGGGCACTCAAATTTGTCCAATCCCAGCGGAACCTTCGCCCGGTGGAGCCAAACCGGCCTCACGCGCTAGTTGCGTCGGCTGCGCCGGAACGCTGCAGGCGTCGTGTGACAGAACCTGCGGAACTGGTGCGTGAGATGCTCCTGGTGGGTAAAGCCGCATTCGGCCGCCACCTCGGCGATCGGCAGGTTGGTGTCGGCGAGCAACTCCTGCGCCTTTTCCACCCGCAGCCGCATGAGATAGCGATGCGGCGGCACGCCGATATCGGTCTTGAACGTGCGCGCGAGATGGCTGGCGCTGCGCTCGACGGCCCGAGCGATATCGTCCAGCCCGATGGAGCGATCGAGATTGGCGTGCATGAACGCTATCGCCTGGTTCACCGTGCCCGAAACCGGCCCCCGGCGCGAGAGGTCGCCTCGCGATTTCAGCCGGGCGGTGGAATAGTATTCGATGAGGTGCGCCGCAAGCGACAGCGCGAGATAATCCGCGCACAGCCCGCCCTGGTCGATATCGCTTTCGAGCACCATCTCCACCGGCTTCATCAGCGCCAGCAGCATGCCGTCCTTGTCCATCACGCCCGGAAGGATCTCGATGGCGTCCGGATCGCCGGCGGCGATCTCCGCGGCCACCTCGAGAAGGGTCTTGCGGCGCACATAGACGTGCATGGTGCTCAGAATGCCGGTCAGCCGGATCGAGAACTCGCTGCCGCCGGGAATCAGGTGCACGCCGCCGGCGGGCACGATCCTGCGGAACGGCTTGGCGCCGCCCTCGCCTTCGATATGCACCGGTCCGTCGCGGTGCCAGACGATCAACTGATCCTCGACCGCCTTGAACCGGCCGTCGAAGGGCAATTCGACCTGGGACGAGGCAAAGAGCGAGCACCAACCACGCCCTTCGCTCGAATACTGGTTCCGGATCACGTCCTGAGCCAGAATGCCATGCGTTTCGGCAAGGCCGAAACCCGTTGGTACCTGCATCTCCTCCTCCTCAATGCAATGTACGGCCGGTCCTCCGGGTCGCCCGCGGCGCTCCTGATTCGGTGGACCCGGCTTTAGGCGCGGGTTGCTGGGCAATGCTCCTCTTGTTCGGATGCCGCATCTCCCCTGCAGCACCCCTGGATTGCCCCGCAGCCGTCGCCGGCATCGCGAAGCGGTGCGAAACGCACCTGTTGAACGCTCCAGTTTGGCCCTTCCGCGGCCCGCCTGCAAGCGGTTGCAATACGCGCCCGCGGCCGACTCTTTCGCCAACCCGGGGTTGTCGCATTTTTAGCACGAGCGTACAAAGGCTTACCGGAATCATGCAGGAGACAAACGCCCGTCACGGGTGGGCATGATTTCGCCACCTGAGCGGGCTATCGACCGCTCGGGGGACATGGAGGCCGGCACGGGTCGGCCAGTACGAAGGAGGACGCAGACCAATGAACCGCTATCTTGCTCCGCTGGGCGCCGCAGCCCTTGCGCTCACGCTCATGTCGGGCACGGCTTTCGCCCAGTCCGAGCTGGAGATCACCTTTGCCGACGCCGCCTGGACCGGCGAGGAGATCCCCGAGGGACAGCACTGCCCGCTCCAGGGCGGTGAGGGCGCCACGCCCGCGCTCGAGATTTCGGGCGTTCCCGAGGGCACCACTCAGATCCACGTTGCCTTCAACGACGAGACCTATACGCCCATGGACAACGGCGGCCACGGCACCATCGGGTTTGACGTGACGCCCGAGAACGGCACCGTGACCCTGCCGAGCGTGCCCGGCGCCACCGAAGAGCTCCCGGAGGGCGCCTTCATCGCCGCTCCCAACGCCACCTCCGGCGACTTCACCACTCCGGGCTACATGCCTCCGTGCTCGGGCGGCCAGGGCAATACCTATTCCGCCGACGTGAGCGCGCTCGACGAGGCCGGCGACGTGCTGGCCACAGGCTATATCGTGCTCGGCACGTACTAATCCCGTTCTGTCTGGGGACTTCTGGGGGCGCCGAAGCCATTCGGCGCCCCTTTTGCATTTTCCGGCGCCCGCTGAGCGATTTCTGCAATTGGCGAAAGTTCCATGCAGGCGCGCTGACTCTCCTCCCTCTAGCCTGCTCCATAGGTCGCCCCGGGTCCGGAAACGTCGTTTCCGGCTCAAGGTGGTGCGGTCCGACGGGGTGGAGCCACGGCGGATCGCGCGCAAGCGATCGAAAGGAGGAGAATGTGACAATGACACGAGGAGCCCTCGCGAGCTCTCTCTTTGCGTTCGCGATCGCCGCTCCGCTTGCGGTGTTTGCCCAGGACGTTCCTGGCTGGCTGCCCAATGGCGGCGACGACTGGGCTGACAACAAGGCCACGTTGCAAGCCTTCGGCGAGCAGTTCGATACGGCCTGGGACCTCTACACCGCCCTGGAAACGGCCGCCGATGGCGGTCAGTCCCTGACCTGGGAGCAGATGGACGATCCCGCCTATGACTGGTCGGGCATCTTCACCCGCACCAGGGGCGGGCTGAGCTTCGATCCCGATATCCGGGCGAGCGAGATGACGGCCCAACTCACCGAGGAAGGCCAGGCGCGCCTCGACGAGAAGATCCAGCAGATCCAGAACACAGGCGGCGAGTACGATCCGATCTCGGATTGCCGGCCGCCGGGACATCCCCGCTGGCTGACCGAGCCGTTCCTGCACGAGTTCATCGTGACGCCGGACCAGACCTGGCTCATCAACGAGATGGTCAACGACATCCGCCGGGTCTACACCGACGGCCGCGGCCATACCGATCCGGCGGATGCCTATCCCACGTGGAACGGCGACACCATCGGCTTCTGGGATGGCGATATCCTCGTCACCCACACCATGTATCTGATGCCGGGCCAATATCAGCGCGGCACCCAGCCCGACTACTCCGATGAAGTCGAGGTTGTGGAGCGCTGGCGCATGATCGATGGCGTCACGCTGCAGGCCGACGTCTGGGTGTTCGATCCGGTCAATCTCGCCGAGCCCTGGTACACGCGCCAGAGCTGGACTGAACTCGCCAACGACGATGCCTATCTCCGCATCCGCTACTGGGATTGCCGGGAAAACCCCAACAACGTCGTGTTCGAAACCGAGGAAGGGTCGAGCCAGTTCGCCCCGTTCACGTTCGACGGCGACCCTGCGGCCACTGAAAATCCGTAGGAGGAGAAAATGATGAAACTGATGCGAACCCTGATGCTCGGCGCCGGTCTTGCGGTCGTGAGTGCAACCGGCGCCTTCGCTCACCACTCCGCAGCCATGTTCGACCAGTCGCAAGTGGTCACCGTCTCGGGTGTGGTGCGCGAATTCCAGTACACCAACCCCCATTCCTGGCTCGTGGTGGACGTCACCAACGAAGACGGCAGCACTACGGTCTGGGGTTTCGAGGCCGAGGGGCCGAGCACGCTGATGCGCGCAGGCATCCGGCGGAACGATCTGCAGCCGGGAACCGAGATCACGATCCGGGGCAACCCGATGCGTGACGGGCGTCCGGCAGCCGCCTGGGTCGACGCAGTCCTCGCCGACGGCACCCAGATCAACCCGGGCAACGGCTTCGCCGTGCTGCCCGCGGGTGCGGCCGAAAGCTATCGCCCGCAGACTCCGGGTGCGTCCGAGGACGCTGCGGAGTAGACTTCAAACCAGAGGAACGCGGCGGGCTGCCCTGTCCGCCGCGTTTCTGTATCCTGCCATTCCGCACAACCGGACTCGCCGCCCCATGATCGAATTTGCGACGTGGCTCTCTGGAACCAGCCTGAGCCTCTCCATCCAGAATGAGCTTTGGGTGATCCCAACCCTGCAGTCCATCCACATCATCGCCATTGCCGCGGTCGTGTCCTCGGTGCTGTTCATCAATCTGCGGCTCCTGCGGGTCGCCGATCGCAATCACAGCGTTCTCGAGAGCGTGCAGCGCTTCCTGCCCTGGCTGTGGACGGGCCTCATCATCCTGCTTCTGACCGGCGTCACGCTGGTCATCGGCGAGCCGCTGCGCGAACTGTCCAGCGTTCCCTTCTGGATCAAGATGGCGCTGATCGTGTGCGGGGTCATTCTCACCGCCTGGTTCCAGCGCGGCCTTTCAACCGAATATGCCGCCTGGGACGCCGGAAGCAGCAGCGGGCGCATCCGCATGTTCGCCATCGCCAATCTGGTCATCTGGGTTGCGATCATCACCGCCGGGCGTCTTATCGCCTATGTCTATTGAGATCGCCGGATCGAGCACGCGACAGGCCCATCCATGAACATTTATCCCTTACTCGACTGGCTTGAACTGACGCCTCTTGCGGAATTCATCCAGACTTCGGCCTGGGCTTTCCCGGCGATCGAAGTGGTCCACGTCCTCTCCATCGTGATCGTCTACGGCGTCATCGCCGTCGTCGATCTGCGCCTGCTCGGCGTTGCCGGCGCCGCGCGGCGTTATGGCGACCTCGCCCGCGACAGCCTGCACTGGGTCTGGATAGCGTTCGTCGTCGCCGTCATCTCCGGCGGCCTGATGTTCATGACCCAGGCCAATGCCTATTTCAACAATCCCTGGTTCCTGACCAAGATGGTGTTCATCCTGCTCGCGGGCGTGAACATGCTGATCATGGAATTCGTGGTGTCGCGCGATCGCGAGAACTGGGACACCACGCCCGGCGGCATCCCTCTGATGGCCCGGGTCGCCGGCCTGCTTTCGCTGACCTTCTGGACCGTCGTCGTGGTCTGCGGCCGCTGGATCGGCTTCACCATGTTCTCGCTTCCCTTCTGACCTTCCCTCCCCCGCGATGACGGAGACCTGCTTCTCCGGCACGCTCCTCCATCCCCTCCGCACAAATGCTCCACCGCCTCCGGGCGGTGGAAACGCATGAGGGTGCAGCTTAGTGGGGGGGTCTATCGCCCCTTCTGCACGCCCGTTTCTGCCGCCGCATAGATGGACGCCGTGCTGGCGGACGGCACGCCGCTCGATCCGCAGAACAGCTTCGCCGTTCTGCCGGCCGGGCACGCGGAAACCTATAGCCACCTCGATGGAAACGTTCCCAGTGGCGATCAGTGAGCGCGAGCGTGGGAAGGACCTACCCCGTACCGCAACATCTCTTGCGCCTCGCTCCCGCACGCCCATCAGGCGCCGAGCACCGGCTGCGCCGTGGCACGAAACGTCGAAAACTTCATTTCCAGGCCCTCGCCCGCGCCGCGAAAGGCCCCCTTGGACGCGCGCTCCTCAGGCCGCAGCTTGCCTTCAAGCGCCTTAACCTACACACCGACTCACGGGTCTCGCGCGCCGGTGTCATTCTTTCGTCACGCTCGGTTGCTCAGGCGAGACGCGCGTGATGAAAGATTATATAGTGAACCCCGATCTTGATGCTCACTACGAGGCCTTTGTCGATGCCCCGGACTAGTTTTGCCGTCTTTATCGCGCTGATCGCGCTCGTGGTCGCCCAGCCGGCCTTCGCTCACCACATGTTGGCACCCGGAGCGCCGCTCGATATCGAGCTGGCTTTCATCTCCGGTCTTGCCCACCCGATGATCAATTTCGAGCACTTCGCCTATGTGGTCGCCATCGGCATTCTGGCGGCCGTGGCGCAGGGCTCGAAATTCCTGCCGGTCTGGTTCGTTGGCGGAACCATCATCGGCTGCGTCATGGCGGTCAACGGCTTCATCATTCCTTATGACAAGTGGCTGATCCTGGTCGCCCTGGTGGTGATCGGCGGCGCGCTCGTGCTCGGACGCCAGCGGGTCGGCCTTGTCGATATTGGCGCCTTTCTCGTCACGGGCGTGCTACATGGTAGCGTGTACGCCGAGTCGATCATCGGCAACGTGACCTCGTCGGTCGCCGGTTATCTCCTCGGCTTCGCCATCATCCAGACCGTGGTGGCGACCGGTGCGATGTACGCCGCCTATGCTCTGTGGCGCGGCGACAAGCTTTATGAGAATGCCCGCGTCATTGGCGGGGCCGTGGCCGGCGTCGGACTGACCATCATCGGCCAGGGATTGGTGCAGGCGCTGTTGCCGGTGGCCTGAGACAGAGGAAGACGTGCGGCTTTCTAGGCAAACCAACATTTCGGTCAGAACGCTTGTTTACTGCGCGGTCAACGAGCCCAATCTGAGCAGGGTGCCGGAGATCGCGAAGGCCTTCGGCGTCACCGACATGTTTCTGTTCAAGATCATCCTGCCGGTCGCCAAGAACGGCCTGCTCGAAACCATCCGCGGGCGCAAGGGCGGGATTCGTCTCGCCCGCCCCGCGGACCAGATTCTGCTGGCCGACGTGCTCCGGCTCACCGAGGAGAACTTCACGCTCTCGGAAAGCTTTCCGCACGAGCGCAAGGATCTGCCGTTCCAGGGATATAACCACGCCCTGGAGCGGGCGCTGGACGCGTTCTTCAGCGTTTTGAACGAGTACACCATCGCCGATCTGGCCCGCTATCCGGAGAACCTGGATTCCATCCTGGGCATCGACAAACTGGAAGACCGGCCTGCGCCCTTGCGTCGCGCCGCCGAATAGCGGCCCGCGCCTCCGTTTCCCCCTCTTCGCAAAATTGAACAACGAACTCAGTAATTTGCCTAGCGGCAAGGAACAGACATGGCGCTTTCCAAAATAGGACAATTTTCCTCCATTTTAGAACGCCTCTAAACTGTTGATTTTATTGTTGAATTTATATCAGAGCCGGACTAGGCCAACAGTGTTGCCGCTCTGGCAGCGCCATGACCCGCAGTGCTCGGCGGTGATTGGCGGGATCGGGAGCGTCGTTTCGGCGCTCCCCTCTCCCTCCACGCTCGCACCACCCGGCCTTGTCCCGGGAAAGGAGAACTCCATGCTCAATTCTTCGCTCCGTGTCGCAACGATCGCCGCAGCTCTGCTGGCTGGCACCGCCTTCGCGCAGGAGATCACGGTCACCCACGCCCAGGGCGAAACCGTCCTTCCCGGCGTTCCCGAAAACATCATTGTCTTCGACCTTGCCGCCATCGACGTGCTCGACGCGCTCGGGATCGAGATCGACGGCGTGCCGGACGCGACCTTCCCCGACTATCTCTCCCAATATGCCGACCTGCCCAAGTTCGGCTCGCTGTTCGACCCCGACTACGAGGCCATCGCCGCCGCCGCGCCCGACCTCATCATCGTGGCCGGCCGCTCCTCGACCGCCTATCCGCAGCTGTCCGAGATCGCTCCGACCATCGACGTCTCCAACGACTGGCTCGATTTCCGGGGCACGATCGAGAACAACACCCGTCTTCTCGCCGGCATCTTCGGGCTCGAGGATGAGGCCGAATCCCTGATCGCCAATCTAGAAACCGAAGTGGCCGAGACCCGGGCCGCCGCTGCCGATGCCGGCACGGGCCTCATCGTCATGACCAGCGGCGGCGCAGTAACCGCTTTCGGTCCCGGCTCCCGCTTCGGCTGGATCCACGAAGTCGCCGGCGTCACGCCCGTGCTCGACGACGTCGAGGCCGCGACCCACGGCGATGCGATCTCGTTCGAATTCCTGCTCGAGACCAACCCCGACTGGCTCTTCGTCATCGACCGCGACAGCGGCGTCACCGGTGAGAACCTCGCCGCGGCGACCCTCGACAACGAGCTCATGGCGCAGACCACCGCGTGGCAGAACGACCAGGTCGTCTATGTCGAGCCGGTTCGCGCCTATATCGTCAACGGCGGCATCCAGGCCATCACCTATATGGTCGACCAGATCGGCGACGCGTTCGCCGAATAAACTCCGCTTTATCGGACGCGGCGCGCCTGTCACCTGCAGGCGCGCCGGTCTCATTCTGGTATCCCGATGAAATTTGCCGCCGCCTGCGCCCTCGTCCTCATCCTCGCCATTGCCTCGCTGTTCATCGGGGTGAGCAATGTGTCGCTGGAAACGCTCATGAGCGGCAGCCAGGACGGGCGCGCGCTCCAGGTCCTGCTCATCAGCCGCATCCCGCGCACCCTCGCGATCATCCTCGCGGGCACCGCGATGGCCGTCACCGGCCTGATCATGCAGATGCTGGCACGCAACCGCTTCGTCGAGCCCTCGACGGCCGGCACCGTCGAATCGGCGACGCTCGGCCTTTTCGTCGTGACGCTCTTTGCTCCCGCCGCGCCGATCATCGCCAAGATGGGCGTCGCCGCCGCCTTCGCGCTCGCCGGCACCGCGCTCTTCATCCGCATCCTCAAGGAAATCCCGCTGCGCTCGGTGCTGATGGTTCCGCTGGTCGGCATCATGCTCGGGGGCATCATCGCCTCGATCACCACCTTCTTCGCCTATCGCTTCGACATGCTCCAGTCGCTCTCGACCTGGACCATGGGCGACTTCTCGAGCGTGCTGCGCGGCCGCTACGAACTGCTCTGGGTCTCGTTCGGGTTGACCGTCCTGGCCTATATCACCGCGGACCGCTTCACCGTGGCGGGATTGGGCGAGGATTTCACCACCAATCTCGGCCTCAATTATCGCCGCGCCATCAATTTCGGCCTTTCCATTGTCGCCGTGGTGACCGCGGTCGTTGTGGTCACCGTCGGCTCGATCCCGTTCCTCGGGCTGATCGTGCCCAATCTCGTTTCCATGGCCATGGGAGACAATGTCCGCAGGTCCATTCCCTGGGTCGCGATCACGGGCGCCGGGCTGGTTCTCGCCTGCGACATCGTGGGCCGGCTGATCCGGTTCCCCTACGAGATCCCGATCGGCACGGTGTTCGGCGTCGTGGGCAGCGCCATCTTCCTCTATCTCCTGCTCAACCGGAGATCGCGCTTTGGCTGAACCGCTCGCCGCGCGCGTGCCGCGCTTTCTGCGCCCCTCCGGCACGCCCCGCATCGCCCTTACCCCGGCCACCGTGTTGACGGTGCTGGCGATCCTCGCCGTGCTCTCGATCGTTTTCTACATGACGTGGAACGTGCGCGGAGCCTGGAGCTTCGTCATCCCGTTCCGCGGCCGCAAGGTCATGGCCATAGCCATGGTCGGCACCGCGATCGCCATCTCGACCGTCCTGTTCCAGACCGTCACCAACAACCGCATCCTCACGCCCGCCATCATGGGCTTCGATGCGCTCTTCTCGCTGGTGCGCACGACGCAGATCTTCCTGCTCGGCGGCTTCGCCTACGCCACCCTCGATCCCCAATTGCAGTTCGCCTACGAAACCGTCCTGATGGTCGGGCTTTCAACGCTGTTGTTCCGCTGGCTGTTCTCCGGCGGCAGCCACAGCCTGCACCTGCTGGTCCTTGTCGGCATCGTCTTCGGGGTTCTGTTCCGTTCGCTCTCGAACCTGATGCAGCGTCTCATCAGCCCCAATGATTACGCGGTGCTGCAGGACGTGCTCTTTGCCGGCTTCAGCACCGTGGACCAGACCCTTCTGGTGATCTCGTCCGTCGCGATCGTCATCATGGGCATCTGGGTCTGGCGGCTGCTGCCGGTGCTCGACGTCGTGGCGCTCGGGCGCGAACAGGCGATCAATCTCGGCGTCGACCACCGCCGGGTCGTCTCCCAGGTACTGGTGATCGTCGCAGTCCTCGTGTCCGTCTCCACCGCTCTCGTCGGGCCGGTGACCTTCTTCGGGCTCCTGGTCGCCAATCTTGCCTATCTGCTGATCCGCTCGCACCGCCACGCGCTGATCCTGCCTGCCGCCATCCTGCTCTCGATCATCTGCCTGATCGGGGGACAGGCGATCCTCGAGCATCTCCTGGGTTTCAACTCAGCCCTCTCGATTATCATCGAGTTCGCGGGCGGCATCGTCTTCCTCATCATCCTGCTTCGCGGAGCCCGCCGATGATCGAAACCAGCCGGGTTTCCAAGTCCTATGGCGACAGCGTCGTCGTCAACGACGTTACCCTCACCCTGCCCCGCGGTGGCATCACCGCGATCATCGGGCCGAACGGGGCGGGCAAGTCCACCCTATTGTCCATGATCGCGCGTCTCGCGCCCATGGATGCCGGAGCCGTCACCGTGGCCGGTCTCGATGTCACGCGGACGCCGACCGCCGAACTCGCCAAGCGCATCTCGATCCTGCGCCAGGACAACCATATCGCCGCGCGCCTCACCGTCCGCGACCTCATCGCCTTCGGCCGTTATCCCCATTCCAAGGGGCGGCTTACGGCCGAGGACCGCGAGCATGTCGACCGCGCCATCGGCTATCTCGGTCTTGAACCGTTCACCGAGCGCTTCCTCGATGAATTGTCCGGCGGCCAGCGCCAGCGCGCCTATGTCGCTATGGTGCTCTGCCAGGACACCGACTACGTGCTGTTTGACGAACCGCTCAACAATCTCGACATGAAGCACGCGGTAGGCATGATGCAGATTCTGCGTCGCGCTGCGTCCGAATTGGGCAAGACCGTGGTCGTAGTGCTGCACGACATCAATTTCGCGTCCTGCTACGCCGACCACATCGTGGTCATGCGCGACGGCAAGGTTGCCCATCAGGGCGCACCCATGGCGGTCATCACGCCGGCCATCATGCGTGAGGTCTACGAGATCGACATCAAGGTCCACGCCATCGGCGGCCAGTTGATCTCCGTCTATTACGATTGAGGGAACACGATCATGGACAACCCCTTCGCCCTGCCCCGCGGCACCACCCGCGTCCGTCACGACCTGAAGCTCCGCGTGGCCCGCGTCGCCGAGGTGATCCATCTCACCCCGCGCATGACCCGGATCGTGCTGGAGACGCCCGATTTCGAGGGCTTCACCAGCCTCTCCTACGACGACCATTGCAAGCTGTTCTTCCCCCTGCCCGGCACGCCGCTGCCCGAGCCTACCGCGACGGAAAACGGCCTGTCCTGGCCGCCCGACCAGCCGCGTCCCGAAGGCCGCGATTATACGCCCCGCTTCTTCGAACCCGAAACCAACCGCCTGACCATCGACTTCGTGCTGCACGGAGACGGTCCCGCGACCGCCTGGGCGGCCCACGCCCATCCGGGCGACCATATCGGGGTCGGAGGCCCGCGCGGCTCGTTCGTCGTCACCGGCACCTATGACTATTATCTCCTGGTGGGCGACGAGACCGCCCTTCCGGCCATCGCGCGCCGGCTCGAGGAGCTGCCGGCCGACGCCCGCGCGATCGCGCTGATCGAGATCCACGACGACAAAGAGCGTCAGACCATCGTGCCGCCGGCAAACACCGATCTCGTATGGATACCCCGCAACGGCGCGGTGCCGGGCGAAAAGCTGCTCGCGGCCCTCAAGGCCACGGTTCTGCCGGAAGGAACCGGCTACGCCTTCGTGGCCGGCGAGGCCGACATGGCCAAGGCCGCGCGGGCCCATCTCGTCGAGACCCTCGGGCTCGATCCCGATTTCGTCAAGGCCTCGGGCTATTGGCGGCTCGGCGAAGGCGATTTCGACGACGGCCACGCGCACTGACCATAGCGTCCCCCAAAAGCAAGGAGCGGCGCCCACCGGGCGCCGCCTCCTTGATTGCTTGCGATGGGCGTTCCAGCACCTACTGGCGCACGTCCGTCGCTACTTCGATGGCGATACCCGCCTCGCTATAGGCCCGCAGCTTGTTACGCATGGTGCGGATCGAAATACCGAGAATATGGGCGGCATGGGTACGGTTGCCGCCGGTTTGCCGCAGGGTGGCGAGAATCAGGCTTCGCTCCACGTCTGCTGCCGCCATTCCAACCAGCGCTTCGGCAGCGCGCGGATCGGGATTGAGTCCATACATGATACGCATCCTTTCTGAGCCCCCAAACGAGCCGAGAAAGTCAGCCGATGGTGTCCCCGAAGGGTTAACCATTGGTAAAAATACATAGATTTGTTTCGCATTTCGTGAATTGCAGGGCGGCGGCCTGCCCTTCACGGCGATGTTAAGTCCCCCTTTCTTGCCACGGAGAAAGGGGTCGTGCTTTGCTCCGACCGCCCGAACAAGGAGTGTGCCGTCGATCCCTGTCCGCCCTCTTACGGCCACGGTTCAGCCGCCCACTTCATCGGAAAATCCACAGAGGAGACGGCGATGAAGATCGTGAATCAAGGCATGCTGGCGGCGACCATGGCGCTGCTGGCAACTACGGCAATGGCGCAGCCCGCCGCACCGGATCAGGATGGGGAGCCGCGCCCGTTCCAGGCCGGCGCTCCCCTTGGCCAGGCCAATAGCGAAGGCGAGTTCCTGCCTCTCTCCGACAATGTGCGCGTGTTCGGGAGCTTCACCGCCGCCGAGAGCTGCGTGTTCGACCCCGAGCGCAACCTCATCCTCGCCATCAATGGCGGCCTGCCCCAGGCCGTGGCCGAGAATGACGCCTATGTCTCGCTCATCAACCCGGACGGCTCGGTCCACACCTCGAAATGGATCGGGGCGACACGCGACGGGCTCACCCTCAACCAGACCCTCGGCGCCGCCATCGGCGGGGACGTCCTGTTTATCAACGACATGAACACCGTCCGCTCCTTCGACCTCCAGAGCGGCGAGCCGCTCGGCGCCGTGGAGATTCCCGAATCCTCCGTGCTCAATGGCATCGCCGCCACGGCGGACGGCACGGTCTATACCGTCAACACCAGCGACCCCCAGCGCGTCTATAAGATCACGCCAGACGGCGAGGTCTCTATCCTGGTCGAAGGCGCGCCCCTCGCCGTGCCCAACGGCGCTGCGATCGACCCGGACGGCAATGTGGTCATCGTCAATATCCGCAGCGACGAAGTGCTGACATTCTCGCCCGAGGGTGAGCTGCTCAACACCGAGCACTCGGCGGAAAGCGGCAATGACGGCCTCGTCATCCTTGAGGACGGCACCAAGTACATCTCCAGCGTGATCTATGGCGGCATCACCCGCATCGCGCCGGGCGGAGAGGCCGAGCTCATCGCGACCGGCATCCCGAACGCCGCATCGATCTGCTACGACTCGGTGCAAAACCAGATCGTCGTGCCGATGACCAGCCACAACGCGCTGGGCTTCGTTTCCCTCGAATAGCCCTTCTTTTCAGGCCGCCGCTCCCCTCGGGGAGCGGCTTCCCTCCTGCGCGTCGCGTCATCGCGATTATGTTAGCGCAGCGTTGACACCCCGAAATTACAGTTTTAATGCTGACCGTAAACCCCAGGATAAGGGGGCGGCTTCACGGCCAGCGGAGGTAAGTCGATGTTCCACGTTTCCTGGCGCCGCGCTGTCGGCCCGGTCCTGGCCGCAATCCTCGCAGCCTCTCCCGCCCTGGTTGCAGCGCAAGATGCGCTCGAAGGCACGATCCGGGTCGGGGTCGTCCTCCCGGACATCGCCGACGACGATCCCCTGGCCGCCGCGGTCATCGATGCGGCCAATCAGGGCTTCGTCATGGCCGAGGAGGAATTCGCCTTCAACGCCGAATTGTTCGAACTCGGCTTCGAGGTCGTGACCGTCGAGGCCGCTGAGGGCGAGGCCGCCGCGGCTGCCGCCTCCCTCGTCGACGAACAGGGCGCCTTTGCCGTCGTCGGCGGCTTCGGTCTCGAGAATGCCGAAGCACTGGGCGCCTGGGCGGCGGAGAACAACGTACCCTTCCTCAATATCGGCGCATCCAGCGATTCCCTGCGCAATGAGACCTGCGCCGCCACCGCGTTCCACGTCGTGCCCAGCGCCGCCATGTATCTCGATGCCATGGCCGGCTGGTATGTCCGCGCAGGCTTCCGGCAATGGTATGTGGTGCAGTCCGACGACCCCGAGAGCGCGGCCCAGAACGAACGCCTGCGCTGGCCCCTCGAAGAGCGCTTCTTCGGCGCGAGGATCGTGGGCGAATCCGTGGTCGCGCCGGGCACCGGCCTCGAAGCCTCGGTGATCTCGGATATCGAAGGCAGCGGCGCCGACCTGGTCATCCTGCTCCAGGATACCCAGGATCAGCTCGCTTCCCTCGCTGCACTCGAAGAGGCGGGCGCGACCGCGATGATCGGCGGCTTCCCGCACGCGGAAACCCAGACGCGCGCCTTCTTTGCCACGCTCTACGAAACCGCACCGACCCTCAACGCTCGTTTCCGCGCCACGGCCTGGGAAGCGACCCTCGACGCCTATGGTGCGCGCGAGCTCAACGCCCGCTTCCGCCAGCGCTGGGAAGCCCCGATGGAGCCGAGCGCCTGGGCCGCGTTCCAGGCGGTCAAGATCCTCTACGAAGCCGCGTTCTTCGGCGGCTCGACCGAGGCGGAATCGGTCTTGGCCTATATCGAGAACCCGCAGACGGTCTTCGATACCTGGAAGGGCATTGGAACCACCTTCCGGTCCTGGGACCGCCAGTTGCGCCAGCCGGTCTATCTCATCGAGATCGACGGAACGGCGACCGATCCCTTCAATCTCGCTCTGCTGGTGGGTGAGCTTCCCGCCATCTACCTGCCGGGCACCGATCCGGTCGAACGGCTCGACCAATTGGGCGATCTGGAGGACCGCAGCACCTGCGGGCAATGACACCCGGGCCACGGCGCGGGCATGAGGACCATACCAAGCTGGGAGGCATTTTAATGGGATTGTCTGATTTGAGGGCGCGGGTAGCGGTATTGCCGCTCCTGCTTGCGGGCTGCCTTGCCGCCGCGCCGCTGCAGGCCCAGGAGGCCGGCGAGCGCGTCTATATCGCCAACGAATACAACGCCGACATTTCGGTCATCGACACCGCGACCGACACCGTCATCGCCACCATCCCCATTTCCGAGCGTCCGGGCGAAGTCCGCCCGCGCGGCATGGCGGTGAGCCCGGACGGCCGGACCATCTACGTCGCGGTGAGCGACTTCAATCCCCAGTTCGAGACCCCCGAGGACAAGATCGTCGCCATCGACGTCCTGACCAACGAGGTCATCAGCGAGCTTCGCGCCGGCGGCAATCCCGAGCGTCTCGCCGTGACGCCGGACGGAACCGAAATCTGGGCCTCGCTCGAAGCCAGCGCACAGGGCGCGGGCTACAATATCGAGACCGGAGAGCGCTTCGCCGTGGTGCGCGTGGGCGTCGAGGCGGAGGGCGTGGCCGTGAGCCCCGATTCCCGCTGGGTCTACGTGACCGCCGAAGCCACCCACACCGTGACCGTCATCGACCGCGAAGCCGGCACCGCGCTCAAGCACATCATCGTGGGCAACCGCCCGCGCGTGGTCGAGTTCTCGCCCGACGGCAGCCGCGCCTATGTCACCGCCGAGATCGGCGGCACGGTCTCGGTTATCGACACGACCGATCATACCGTGATCGAGACCATCAATCTCGGCCTCGATTCCCGCCCGGTCGAGATCGCGGTCGCCCCGGATGGCGAACGGCTCTACATCGCCGGCGGCGGCACCAGCGCCGTCTATGTCGTCAACACCGCGACCAACGAAGTGGAAACGGTCATCCGCGAACAGATGGGCCGGCGCCCCTGGGGCATCACCATCTCCAGCGACGGCACCCGCGTCTATACCGCCAATGGCCTTTCGGACAGCGTCTCGGTCATCGACACCGACTGCCTGTGCGTCATCGACAACATCGCCGTGGGCCGTGGCGCCCATTCGGCCCAGATCGGAGTGGCGCCCCAATGAGGACCATCATGCGTAAATCCGTGATCGGCGCGCTGGCTGCGGTCAGCACGCTCGCCCTTTCGGCCGCAACGGCCTCGGCGCAATATACCGATCGTCCGTTCATCGACGCGACCGTCATCCAGAGCCAGGCGCGCGCTTTCGAGCTGGCCGGGCTCCGGCTCACGGTGGCCGAGCTGTTCCCCGGCGAGAACGATGATGACTTCCTCGAGCAGATCGAGGGGCTGGAAGGCGATTTCGCTCGTTTCGGCGGCACGCTCGCATCCATCGATCCCGAGCTCGCCGAAGCCCTCGATGACGCGCTCGACGCCGTTGTCGACGCCGTCGAGGATGGCGAGGACGCCACCGCGCTCATCGCCGAGGCGCGCGACCTGCTCGCCCAGGCCTATGACGCGGTGATCGATTCCGCCACCCGGGAGACGCCCGCCTTCAAGGGCGCCGTTCTCACGGACCTGCTGCTTGGCGAGCCCGGCGTGGCCGAAGGCTACGAGGAAGCGGGCAAGGAGCCCTGGGCCTTCTCCATGGGCTGGGCCGCGCTCCAGCGCGCCAAGGAGCTTTGGGGCGAGCTCTCCGCCGATGCGGACGAGGAGCGCCGCGCCGATGGCGACGAGATGATCGCCGTGATCGAGCCGCTGTTCCCCAGTGCCGAGCCGCCGGAACAGTTCATCGGCAATCCCGAGGAAGCCGAAGCTCCGGCCCAGCGCCTCGTCGGCATCCTCGAAGTGGTGGTGGACGCGGATCTCTATCCCGGTCGCGACCATGCCGCGCTGGCCGATCACCTGGCCGAGCTTACCACCTCCGCCTGCACGTTCTACGCGGATGGAAACGACGTGGTCGGTGCCGAGACGATCTACGCCGTGGCCGGCCTCTACGGCGACCACCTCGGCGAGCTGGTCAATCTCTTCGATCCCGAGACCCACGAGGAGGTCGAGTTCCTGCTCGGCGGCCTCGTGCAGCTCGACGACGACGATGATGACGATGACGGCCCAGCCGTCGCAGACGATGATGATGATGACGACGATGACGATGACGATCGGGAGGCCCTTGCGCCGCTCGAATCCTGCGAGGGGCTCATCGTGCAGTTGCAGGAAGTAAGGACCGTCCTTGGCGGCTGATCCTCACATGGCGGCGGAAGTGCCTTCTATCGAAGCCTTGGGCCTCCGCCGCCTCTACGGGGACGTGGTCGCGGTCGATGACATCTCGTTTACGGTCCGGCAGGGCGAGTTCTTCGCCGTGCTCGGTCCGAACGGGGCCGGCAAGACCACGCTCCTCCATATGCTGACCACCGTCAGCGAACCGACAGAGGGCACGGCGCGCATTCTCGGCCACGATGTGGTCACGCAAATCAATGCGGTGCGCCGTACGCTCGGCATGGTGTTCCAGGACTCCGCGCTCGACGAGCGCATGACCGCCCGCGAAAATCTCAACGTCCACGCCGTGCTCTATGGCATAGCTCGGGCCGAGCGCGCCGAGGCGGTGCGCCGCGCCCTCGAATGGGCTTCGCTCGAAGAGGCCGGCGATCGGCTGGTGCGCACCTTTTCGGGAGGCATGAAACGGCGGCTGGAATTGGCGCGCGCCTTGATGCATCGTCCCCGCGTGCTGTTCCTGGACGAACCGACCATCGGGCTCGACCCGCAGGGACGGCGCCATCTCTGGGAGCGCATCGCTTCCATCCGCGACGAAGGCGTGACCGTTCTGATGACCACCCACAATCTCACCGAGGCGAATGCCTGCGATCGCGTCGCGATCATCGATCACGGCAAGCTTATCGCGCTCGATACGCCCGCAGCGCTGATCGCGGCGCACGGATCGGGCGAAGGCGCCGACCTCGAGGACGCCTTCATCGGCCTCACCGGGCGCGGCCTGCGCGACGAGGGCGCTTCGGCCCGCGACCAGCTCCTGAGCTTCGCCAAGCGGGGCGGAGAGCTGACGCGATGACTGCAACGGCCGGCGTCCGGTCCTGGGCCGGACTTGCGCCCTCCGTGATCTGGGTCATGTGGAAGCGCGAGGTGACGCGCTATCTGCGCGACCGCTCCCAGCTTTTCGGCGGCCTCTCGCGCACCATCCTCTGGCTCGTGGTGCTCGGTTTCGGCATCGGCGCGGCCCTGCGCGAGATCGAGGGCTATAGCTACGCCCAGTATATCCTGCCTGGCGTCGTTACCCTCAACGTCCTCTTCGCCTCGCTGCAATGCGCCATCGCGCTCGTATGGGACCGCGAGGTGGGCCTTTTGCGCGACGTGCTGATCTCCCCCTCCCCCATGCTGTCGGTCGCCCTCGGCAAGCTCCTGGGCGGCGCCACCATCGCGGTCATCCAGGGCTCCATCCCCCTGCTGTTCGCGCCCATCGTGGGCCTCGATCTCACCGTCTGGTCGGTTCTGGGCGCCTGGGGCGTGATGGCGCTGATGGGCCTGCTGATGACCGCCATCGGCATCGTCATCGCCACGCGCTTGCGCACCTTCGAGGGGTTCGGCTCGATTTCGAACGGCGTCATCCAGCCGCTCTATTTCCTTTCGGGCTCCATTTTCCCGCTGCGCGGCATCATCGGCGGCGTCGGCTTTCTCGACGTGCCCGCCTCGATTCGCGACGAGCTGCGCCGGCTGGGCATCAATGCCTTCGGCGGCGGCTGGATCGTGCAATTGCCGCAATGGTTGCAGGTTCTGGTCTATCTCAACCCGGTCAGCTACCAGCTCGACCTGCTGCGTTTCGTGCTGATGGACTACCACCAGCTCCCCCTCACCGCCAATCTGCTGGTGACCCTGCTGCTGCCCATTCCCGCCGCGCTCATCGCCGCCCGCGAGATCGGCAACACCCTGCGCACCAGCGATCGCCGCCGCGGCCGCAAATCCGCCCGCCGCGCTCAGGCAGCGCAGACCGAATAGGTCGGGGAACTACGCCGATCGGCGCACACGAAAAAGGGCTGGAGATCATCCAGCCCTTTTCTTGTTCTGCAGCTCTCGGCCACCTAAGACGCGCAGGTACCGGCCCCCGCGCCGTCACCGAACTGGTCGAGCCGCTCCGTCCCTTGATCGCCGGCCGCCGGGATCGTCGCTTCGTGAGAAGCGACATCCACCCGATCGCGCAGCGACAGCGCGTCCCATTCGCCGTCCTGGTTGACGCCGACTGCGTAAAGCGGTTGCCGGAGCTGGTGGTCCCACGGCCGGAACGAGACCGCACCGCCCTTGAGCACGTCGAACTGCGCGTCTTCGCTTTCGAGATAGGAGACGATGGCCTCCCCCTCTACCGAGCCGGACTCCCAAACTGCATCGGCGAAGATCTTGACGGCGTGATAAGCGGCCCAGGCCGTGGGGTCGGCCGGTTCGCCCCAGCGCGACATGAAGCGGGTGTTGAACGCGTCAGCCCCCGCATCGGCCAGCGTCGTCTCCCACAGGGCGATGCGCTCGATCGGGTTCGCGTTGGGCGCCAGATAGCGCGCCGTCGCGATATAGTCCCGGGTCTGCGACACCACCGTGGGAAAGGCCATGACCGGCATGGCCTCCCCCGCCGTATCGTATTGGGAGAGGAAGACGAGCTGGTCCACCTCCCCGGTCAACAGCAGGATGCAGTCGGCCCCCGCATCGGCCGCCGCGTTGATCTCGTTGAAATACACCGCCTGGCCGGGAGCGACCGCGGCCGTGCCGACGACCTCTCCGCCTTCGCCATGCCGCTGCACCGCCTCCGCCGCGCGCGCCTGCATCGCGGCGCCGTCCGCATTGTCCTCGGCCACCACATACCACCGCCGCGCCCGCGCGGCGGCCGAGCGGGCGACCATGGCGTCGAGATACATCGCCGCGCTCGCTTCGATGTGGAAGGTGTAACGGCCGCAGGCGTCGCCGCGCAGCGCGTCGCGCGACGACCCGATGTTGAAGAAGGGAATGCCAGCGGCCTCAGCCACGGCGCTCAGCGCTTCGGCCTGCCCTTCTCCGATTCCCCCCACGAGCGCGTGGATTTCGTCGGCCTCGACCAGGCGCTCGGCGGCCCGCTGGGCGGCCTCCGCCGTAGGCGCATTGGCCATTAAAAGATCGAGAAGCGTGCCCTGCGCCTGCGTCTCTCCCCCCACCGTGCTCTCGGCGATCAGCGCGCCCATGCGCGCGCCCTGCCCGGGGTAGTCGTTGATGGAGGTGCGAACCGTGCTCGAGCCGGTGCGCGCCGGCACCACGACACCGATCCGGATCTGCGGTATCTCAGCGCCCTGGGCCAGCGCCAGCCGCGAGAACCCGCTCGCCGCAGCCGCGGCGCCGACCAGCGCGATGAACTGCCGTCGTGTCGAAACCATCATGGCTGCCCCATTTCGAGTGTCAGGGTCGGCTTGGGCAGGGCCATAACCGGAATGTCGTATTCGGCGAGGATGGCCTGGATTTCATCCCAGCGGGCCGCGATCGCGCGATCGATGAGATCGCGGAACGATTCGTCGCCCTGGCGCACGCCCATGACGATGTTGATGAACATCGGGATGAACGGCGGCTCGAACTCGGGCACGGGCGAAACCACCAGCTCGCCCTCGTGCTGCGCCGCGAGGTAGCCCGGCACCGGGCCCCAGAGAACCGCGACATCCACGGCGCCGTCGGCAACCGCTTCGACGATGGGCGCCAGCTGGAAATCGAAATGCGCGACGATATTGCCCCGCAGCCCGCGCTTGACCAGCGCCTCCTCGGTCGGCCCGCCCGTCGGCTGGACCGCGATCTGCAGGTCCTGCAACTCCGGATCGTCGAAAGTGTGCAGGTCGAGGCCGCTATCGGCACGATAGAGGAAGACGAAGGGGCTGCGGTAATAGGCGATGGTCGAGGTCATGTTGGCCTCGCCGTCCGCGACACCGATGATCAGGTCGCACTCGCCGGTGCGAAAATGATTGGCGATCATCTCGGGCGTCTGCGGCGACCACAGGAAACTGAGCGTCGCGCCCAACTCGTCGGCGAGAACCTCGGCGATGCGGTTCTCGAAGCCGGACATGTCCTCGTGGGAGAAAGGCAGGCGGTCGGGATCGGCGCAGACGCGCATGTCCCAGGCGCTGGCCTGGCCGGCGAGCGAGAACAGGGCCGCAGCCGCCAGGACGGCGGGACGGAGGGCGCTGCGGAAAAGATTTGGCTGGCTGGAATGCCGCATCTGGAATGAACCCTTGTGAAGCGCGCGAATTCGGCACAGTGGCACAAATATCGGGGCAGCGCTTGGGGTAGGAAGAAGGCCCGGCATCGGGGCGTCATCGGCGGCGCTCGGGTGGCCGGCCGGTCGAAACGGACAGGGGCCCGGCATGAGCCGGGCCCCCTTTTTCATCAGTTGGCCGAAGCCACGTCCGGATGGGACTCCGGAAGGGCGAACACATAGAGCGTGCTGCCCGGCCGGCGATACCGCGCAGCGGCATCGGGTTCAGCCGTCGCCGCGACCTGAGGCGCGCTCGACGCGGAGCTGGCGATATAGGCGACATACTGGCGCCCATCGGGGCCGAGATAGGTCACCGGCGAGATGTTGCCATTGGCCCCGGTGCGGAACGACCACACGATCTCGCCATTGGTGGCGTTGATCGCACGGATCGTGCCGTCATTGGTGCCGACCTGGAACACCAGATCGCCAGCCGTGCTCATGAGCGGGGTGTTGGAGTTCTCATCCCACTGGATGCTCCACATGGTCTCGCCCGTCACGGGGTCGTTGGCCTGCAGTTCGCCGGTCCACTCGACCGCTTCGCCGTCATGGCCGACATTCGGGATCGGAGCCGGGCCTGCACCCTGACGCAGGGTATAACCCTCGCCCGGGGTGAACTCGCCCTCGATCACGATATGCGTGCCGCAACCATTGCTGGTGGACGTATACATCAGCCCGGTACGCGGCGAGTAGGAGTCGTTCTGCCAGTTACGGGCCTGGATCATCGGGCAGATCGAGACTTCGGTTCCGGTATAGGCATCCGGATCGAGCAGTTCGTCGATCTCGTCCTCGGTCAGAACGCCGGCGTCGGTGTAACGCTCGCGGTCTTCCGCGTCCGTGAACATGATCTTTTCGATGTTGTACAGCAGACGGCCGGTTTCGCGGTCAACGCCAGTGGCGAAGTCCACGTAACGGAACGGCCACGGATCGTTGATGAGCTCACCGGTCTCACGGTCGAAGACGTAGAAGAAGCCGTTACGCGCAGCCTTGACGAGGGCGTGACGCGTCTGGCCGTCGATCTCGAGGTCGACGAGCAGGTTGGTGCCCGGTTCGTCGAAGTCCCAAGCGTCCTGCGGCGTGATGTTGTAGGCCCACAGCAGTTCGCCGGTCGTGCCGTCGCGGGCGAGCAGCGAAGCGCAGTAGTTGTTGCGATAGGTTTCCAGCCCGCCGTTCTCATCGAGATCGACGACGCCCCATTCGCGACGATAGTCGGGGTTCCACGGTCCGCAGTTGCCCGTGCTGTAGTAGAAGGCGTTCAGATCGGGGTCATAGGTGAAATAACCCCAGACCGTGCCGCCGCCACGACGCCACGAATCGCCGTACCAGGAGTCGAGCGCCGCATTGGCGATCTGGTCATCGGCATAGAACGGCTCGAAGCGCGGCCCGATGCCGACTTCGTTGTTCGGGCCCATGCTGTAGAACTGCCAGCGCAGGTTGCCGGTGTTGATGTCGAAGGCCGAGATCTTGCCGCGCACGCCGCGCTCGCCGCCCGCGTTGCCGACGATATAGAGATCGTCGATGACGATGGCGTTGCCGGTCGTGGTCTCACCGATGGTGAGGTCCGCGGCCACGTTGTGCCACAGCTCCTCGCCGGTCTCGGCGTCGAGGCCGAAGACCTGGCCGTCGAGGGTGTTGAGGAAGATCTTGCCTTCGGCATAGTTCAGGCCACGGGTCTGAGCGCCGCAGCAGCCCTGGCGGGTCGCTTCCTCGACGTTCATCTCGGGGCGGTATTCCCAGATCACGCTGCCGTCGTTGTTGAGGTCGAGCGCGAGCACGTAGTTGGGCTTGGGCGTCACGATATACATGGTGTCGCCCACCACGAGCGGCGGCGCCTCATGCTGGTCGGTCACGCCGATCTGGAAGGTCCAGGCGACCTGCAGATCCTGGACGTTGTCCAGGTTGATCTGATCGAGCTCGCTGTAGTTCCACCCGTTATACGTAATGTTCGGCATGACGATCTGGCCGGGATCGCTCTGGATCGACAGCACATCGTCATTGGCCATGAGGGGGGCGGCAAGGCCACCCACCGTCAAGAGCCCGAGCGCCATGACCGACGCCCTTAAAGATAATCGTTGCGAGAACATGCCTCCCCCCGCGTTGCTTTCAGAATTGGACACAATAAGCCTCCGTGCCACAGAATCCTCCTTCCATGGCCGATAATACCGATGATGAGGAGCGTGCCCCGTTTCGGGCACGCAGACTACTTATCGGCCGCCGGTTATTACCGGCGCGCCGTCACTCTGCGCCGGCAGCGCGGAAGCGCGCGACCTGCTCTTCGGTCGTGATACCGAATTCGTTGGACCAGGTGTTTCGGATATAGGTCGCGATGGCAGCGACCTCATGGTCGTCCAGGACGCCGCCGAACGCCGGCATGCCGTGCTCGGCATAGCCCCACAGGATGCGTCCCACGACGGTCGCCCGCGAGCCCACGGCGGGGTTGCCGTCGAGCTGCGGCCCGGCTCCACCTTCGCCGTCATTGCCATGGCAGGCAGCGCAGTTGCGGCGGAACAGCGGCTGTCCCTCCTCGGCCAGCGCCGTCAGCACCGCATCTTGGTCGGTATTCTCGGCATCCTGCGCGACAACCATCGACGCTGCGACGACGGGCAGGGCAAGAGCGCATACACCGGCCAGAAGGAGCTTCCTCATTCCTAGACTTCCTTTATACAAATTGACGCGGCGACGCTTCGCCACACTTATCGATAATCCTGCATGTCCCACGCGGGGCTCACAGGCAAAGCAAATAAGTGTGATCGAGCCTTATCGCAGGCTTTTCGGGGCTTTAGGGGCAGGCGACGCCCACCTCGCCGACCGGCGCGGCGACCCCGCTGAGGCCGGCCACGGTCCGCTCGAAACCAACCTCGGGATTGATCCGGACCACGGGCATCGCGAAGCTTTCCTCCCCAGCCGCGCAGAACAGATAGCTTGGCAAATCCGCGCTCCAGTCCTCGCCGGCCCGCCCGATCGCCTCGACCACCGCACGCACTCCGAGCCATCCGCTCCAGGCGCTCGGCTCCATGGGCGCGCCCCAGCGGGCGACGAAGGCCGCGTTCAGCGCCTCGGATTCGGGTAGGAGCGGCTCGAACAGCACGAGGTGCTCGCCCCCGCCATTGAGCCCGGCCCGCACCGCCACCGATGCCAGGTAATCCCGAGTCTGATTGACCGCATAGGGATAGGGCGCCGCCGTGAGCGCCGTTCCGCCCAGTTGCGCGAGGAACGAGATCTGGTCGCGCGGATCGAGCAGAACCGCGACCACGTCGGCCTCGGCGCTCGCTTCGGCGATCACCTGCTCGAAATAGGCGGAGGCGGGCGGAACCGCTGAGCTTCCCGTCACCGTGGCCTCGGGCGTCACACGCTCCAACGCGGCAGTGAACCCGGCGAGCATGTCCTGCCCCTCGGCCGAAGCCTCGTGCAGCACGTGCCACCGCGTCTCGTCCCCGCCGAACCACCCGATCATCGCCTCGAAGTACATCTCGCGGCTGGCCTGGGCGGAAAAGATGCCGTCCGCGTCCTCGGTGATCGGTTCGCCGACATTGACGACCGGCACGCCGGCCCCCATCAGCGCCGCGAGCTGCCCCGGCCCCACCCCGCCCAACAGGGCAGCGGGCTCGTGCAGGCTGGCAATTCGCGCCGCGGCGCGCGCGGCGGCGTCAGCGTTCGGCGCGATGGCGCGCAGCAGCTCGACGCTATCGGAGTCGGCCCGGATCAGGTCTTCCTCGGCAAGCTGCGCGCCGCGATAGGCGGCCTCCCCCACGAGCCCGTAAAGCGCGCTGTCGAGGGGGGCGGGCCGCAGATCGGCAGGCGCGATGATCGCCAGCGTCGTGTGATAGGGCAGCGGCATGGGCACGCCCGGCGAAATGCCTGCGTTGAGCGGCACGCCGTATCGCGTCAGCTCTTCCTGGATATCGTCCCAGCGCGCCGCGATCGCGGCATTGAGGTCGTCGCGTAGCGAAAGATCGCCCTGGCGCACGGCCATGGTCATGGGCACGACCTGCTGCAGGAACGGAACCTCGAATTCGGGCGTCACGGGCGTCATCGCGTAGCCGTCATGCCCGAGCAGCCAGGCCCCGGCGACCGGTCCCCAGGCCAGGGCGATGTCGATGCCCCCGGCGTCCAGCTCGTCGAGCACGTCCTCGGGATTGCCGCCCGCCACGGCGGTAAGCCCCTCGAACACCACGCGGTCGCCGAGCCCGCGGGTGAGCAGGCCCTCATGGGGCGGCATGGCTTCGACCTGGGCGCCGATGCGCAGCTCGGCGAGGTCCGGCGAATCGAGCGTCAGCGGCTCGGAAAGGGGAAGGTCGTCCCGGTACACGAAGACATAGGGACTGGAATAATAGGCGACCGTATGGGTCAGCCCGTCGATCTCGTCGGGCACGCCGGCGATCACGTCGCATTCCCCGCCATTGAGGCGGTCGCGGACCATGCTCTCGTCCTGGCGGTGCCAGTCCGTGGTGAGCGTCGCCCCGAGCTCTTCGGCAACGAGCGCAGCAATGCCGTTCTCGAAGCCCGGCTCGTCCGCCGAGGAGAACGGCCAGGCGTTAGGATCGGCGCAGAATCTCAGCTCCCAGCCGGCATCGGCGGACTGTGCGGCCGCCGCGCCCGTGGCCAGGAAAACGAAGAGGAAGGCGAGCCGCGTGCGGCCCGCCTTCCCCCTGATCGTTTCGAGGCAGCTCATTCGGCCGCTTGCGCCACGGCTTCGGGCAGCGCGAACACGAAGAGCGTAGAGCCGGCGCGGGAGTAACGGCCTTCCGCACCCGCGGGAGCATCGAACGCCACCTGCTGGGTCGAGGGACCGCTGCTGGCGATGATGGCGATATACTGGCGCCCATCGGGGCCGATATAGGTCATCGCGCTGTTCCGGAAGCTCGAGCCGGCCCGGAAATTCCACAGCTCCTCGCCGGTCTCGGAGTCGAACGCCTTGACGTCGCCGAGCTGGGTGCCCTGGATCAGCAGCCCGCCTGCGGTGGTCAGCAGCGGACGGTTGTTGCGGACGCTTTCGGTTTCCACCTGCCAGGCGATCTCGCCGGTGATGGGATCGGCTGCGTACAGAATGCCCATCGGGCTGCCGCGATCGAAGCCGCCGGACGAATAGAGGCCGTAGTTCTGGCCGGGCACGTATTCGCCCTTAACGACGGTATAGGTCGTGAAGCACGAATTGTGGCCGGTGAAGTAGAACAGGCCGGTGTCGGGCGAATAGGACTGCTGCTCCCACGGACCCGCCGAGATCGGGCAGACGTTCTCGTTGGTGTGGCCCGTATAGGCGATCTGGTCCGGATTGTAGATCGGCACGCCGGTTTCCATGTCGATCCGCTCGGCCCAGTTGACCGTGGTCCACTGCCAGGGCTCGGCGAGCAGTTCGCCGGTCACGCGGTCCCAGGCATAGAAGAAGCCGTTACGCGACTGGTGGACCAGCGCCTGGCGCATCTCGCCCTCGACCTCGAGATCGAGGATCATGAACACGGCCGGCTCGTCATAGTCCCACATGTCCTGCGGGGTGATCGAATAGGCCCAGATCATCTCGCCGGTGGTCGCGTCGCGCGCGATGGCGGCGGCGCAATACTTGTTGGAATAGACGTCGAGCCCCGGAGCGTTCGCGGGATCGCGGCGGTAATCCGGATTCCACGGCGCGCAGTTGCCCGTGCCGTAATAGAACATGTTCAGTTCGGGATCGTAGGTGAACCAGCCCCAGATCGAAGCGCCGCCGCGGCGCCAGGAATCCTCGTACCAGGTGGTGAGGCCGGGCTGCTCGACCTGGTCGGCCGCATAGAACGGCTGGAACCGGTCGGTGATGCCCATCATATCGTCAGGGCCGGTATTGTAGTAGCGCCAGGCCTGCTCGCCGGTATGCAGATCATACGCGGTGACGTGGCCCTGGATGCCGTATTCGCCGCCGGCCACGCCGACGATCACCAGGTTGCCGGCCACCAGCGGAGCGGTGGACATGGTCTCGCCCACCGAAAGGTCGCCGTTCTGCACGTTCCAGACCTCGGTGCCGTCTTCGGCGTCGAGCGCGATCACCTGCCCGTCGAGCGAGTTGAACAGCACCATGCCCTCGGCATAGGCAAAGCCGCGCGTCTGGGCCCCGCAGCAGGCACGCTGGATGGCAGTCTGCAGCTCGGGCTGGTTGGCCTGGTAGCTCCACTTGATCCGGCCGTAATCGTTCAGATCGAGCGCGTAGATCGTGTTGGGCTTGGGGGTGGCGATGTACATGGTATCGTCGACCACCAGGGTCTGGGCTTCATGCACGTCCAGTACGCCGGTCTGGAAGGTCCAGGCCACCTGGAGCTGATCGACATTGTCCCGGTTGATCTGGTCGAGCGCGCTGTAGTTCATGCCGGCATAGCCGCCGCCGGTAATGGCCCATTGCGACGGATCCTGCTGCAACTCCAGCAGGTCCGAATTGGCCAGCGCACTTCCCCCGGCCAGAACGGCCACGGCGCCAAGCTGGGCGACCAGACGGCCTATCGTCTTGACGGACTTCGGGAAGCTCATCATTTAGGTTACTCCCTATGAGTTATCTCTGACGGCTAGCGCAGGGCCCCGACCTCGGCCGGCGTCACCGCCGCGTAGTCGTTGCCCCAGCTTCCGCGAACGTAGGTGGCGATCGCCGCGACATCCTCGTCGGCCAACCGGCTTTCGAAAGCCGGCATGCCATGGTCCTCGCGTCCGAACAGGATGGTCTGGATCACATAGTCGGCGCGCGCGACCACGGGATTGCCGGCAAGGCCCGGTCCCACGACGCCTTCGCCGTTCGCGCCGTGGCAAACCGCGCAATTTGCGGCATAGACATCGCCGCCCACGGAGGCGACCGCCGTGGCGTCCTCCTCGGCTTCGGGCGCAGGTGCGGCCGGTGCCGCGGACCCTGCCTCGGCGACGTCTTCGCCATCCTCGCTGAACCCGGCAGCGATCTGATCCTCGACCCCGCGCGCAACCCGCGCCCCCGAGCTCGAGACGAGATAGAACGTGTCGCCCAGGGTATGGCCATAGGCCTGGCCGGGCTCGACGTCGCGCGCATAATGATAGAGCGGCCAGCCGTCATAGGCGAGCTGGGTCGTGCCATCCGTGCGCTGGACGGTGGACACCAGGCTGTTGACCAGCCCATCCCCCAATACGGGAGTGCCGTCGACCAGCACCGGCGGCCAGTTCTCGGCACAGCGATCATAGCAGGAGCTCATGCCCTGCCCGCCATCGCGCAGATAGATATAGACGCTGTTTCCGGCGCCGTCCGTCAGATAGTCGACGTTCGGCCCGCGCTGCAGGGACGGCGTGCCGTCCTGAGCGCTGCCCGCGACCGGGATCGCGGCTGCAAGCAGCATGACGCTGAGCAACATTCGGGTTTTCATGAGGACTCCCCTCCGCTGGTAATCGGAGCTTTCGTGAATTACCGCGGACAGTCCTAGGACCGGGTACCCCGCTTGTACACGTCTTCACGAGGTGTTGAGCAAAGTTGAGTCAGCGCGTCCGGGAGGTCCCTTCCAAGGCGGATTTCCCCACGCAAAGAGCAGCTTACCCCGCACGACGGCCAACCGCAACGCCCGGCCCGCAAGCCTGGCGTCCTCTCGCGCTTCTACCCCGAAACGGGGGCTGAACGGCCCATCTCGCGCCAGTAGCGTGCCACCAACCGGAACCCGCGAGGCCCCGCTGGGGGCAGGGTCTCGCGCCGTGGGCGCCTCCGCCGGGCGCCCACGGTCCTCTCCTTCCCAGGGAAAGATCATGCGGACGCACATCGGATGGGCGACGGGCTTTATTCTCGGGTTGACCGGCTTGGCGTCCGCCCAACCGTCGCCGGAATGCCGATTCGACCGGGCAATCTACAGTCAGCCCGACAGCGACTGGGTGCTGCGCTTCGCGCGTCTGCCCCGCGATTCCGCCGCCAACCAGTCGGCACGCTTCCTGCTGCACTTGACGTCCGGAACCGTGCTCGAAGGCGCGGTCTACTGGCCCAATGGTTATGGCGCGCCTATCTACCTCCTCGAAGGCCCCTGCTCCGGCGCGGCGGACGCGGAGACCTGCGCCTTCGTCCAGGACGGCAGCGCCACGCCCTATGTCCTCACGGACGACGGCATCGCCCGCATACAATCCGACATGGACGGCCCCGCACCCCGCCAACTGCTTCTGCCGCAGCTCGCCATCAGCCTCTGGTATTCGCTGCACCGCAACGCCGAGTTCGTCTCCGAGCCGGGCGACGTGTTCACGCTGACCGGCTGCCAGCAGGCCGCTCCGGCGCCTTGAGGAAACCCGGCACCGTCAGTCGCCGGGTTTTTCCGGTGGGATATAGGTCACCCGAGCGATAACCAGCCGGTCGTCGGCGATCGTGAACGTGATGAGTGCGCTGCCGCCGGTGGCGCAGCAATTGGCGTCGTCCGGACGCCAGAGCGGAGTCCGTGCCACGACGCCATCCGACCAGCGGTCGATGCTGTATTGAACGCCTTTCCACACCTCGAGCCCCGCAGGCAGGAACGCGCCCAGGGTATCGAGCCACGCCTCCATGTCGATGCGGCGCCAACCCTCGCGATACACCGCGTGACCCAGATCACCCCACTGATAAAGGCGATCCGCATTGTAGGCGCCCGTGCCGCCCGTATACCCGGCAATGTGCAGCAGGCCCATTTCATTGAGCTGCGGCGGGCTGAACCGGTAGCCGTCAAACCCCGCATCGAACGGCCTCCAGGCGCCGCTCTCATGGGTGAACAGCACGAACCCGCCGAGAACGCCGGCCTCGGGCGTGAATCCCGCCTGGGTCTGCCAGGCGAGAAGGGGCTCGGCCGCCCCCTCGTCGGAATTGATGACGCCCGCGCTCAGCACCCTGCAATCGTGAAGCTCGGTTTCGAGGCATTGCGCTCCGAAGATGTCGAAAGCGTCCTGGGCGGAAACAGACCCGGCCCTCCCGATCACGAGAGCGGCCAGAAGCAGCGTTGCGCGTCTCGGTCCCACAGCATCCTCCGGATTTTACGTGCCGCGCCGCCTGCCTTCACGCCAGGCCGCGGCGCACCGCTTCCAGCGTCGCCTCGGCCCGGCTCGAAACGTTGAGCTTGGAATAAATGGTCTTGAGATAGCTCGCGACGGTCTGCGGCTTGAGCCCGATCATCCGCGCGGTTTCAGCGACGGTCAGCCCTTTTGCGATCAGCGTCAGCACTTCGGTCTCGCGTGCGCTCAACCCCGCATCGTCGACCGCCGGCGCGGGCTCGCCCCGGCGGAAATGGCCCAGGATGCGCCGCGCGATCGAGGGGGAAAGCGGCGGCTCCCCGTTCTCGATGCGCCCGAGCAGCACCGCGACGCGCGAGGCGTCCTCGTCCTTGAGCACATAGCCCTGCGCGCCCGCCGCAATGGCTTCGAAGAGATGCGCATCGTCGTCATAGATCGTCGCCACGACGCACAGCGTCTCCGGCATGGCGCTCGCCAACCGGCGGACGATTTCGACGCCCGACCCATCGGGCAGACCGAGATCGACCAGCGCCAGCGCAAAGGGCGACCCGCGGCCCGCGATGGCCTGAAGCGCGGCCTTGACGCTCGCGCAGGCCTCGACCGCAATGCCGGGAAAGGCCGTTTCAAGCGCGGAGACCAGCCAGTCGCGGGTCGCTGGAACATCTTCGACCAGCAGGCAATCGGGAATGGGTCGCGGCATGGCAGGGCTCCAACGGGCGCCCATGGTGTGCCCGCGCCGCGAAAAAATCACCCCCTGATCGCGGGTCGCGCGCCCGCGCGAAGCTGGACAGCGCCCCGTCTTGATCTTACGGTCCCGATGTCGAGCCTTCCCGCCGATTTTCCGCTTACGCGCCGGCGGCGCTCGACTGGGGGAAGCACTTGGACACGACGGGGCATTACGCCGGCCGGCCTGATGCCGCCCCCAAAACGGGGCGGACGAGGCGGCACGCCGTCTCGCCCCGATTGGTGCTGCTTTGGGCCTTGCTGCTCAGCGTCGCGGCCGCCCTCCTCACCGTGTTTCTCGCCACCGCCCAGCCCTGGCTCGGCATCGGGCTGGTCGCCGATCCCGAACGCAGCGCGGTCATCCTCGCCGATATCGACCTCGCCGGTCCCGCCGCCCAGTCGGGCGCCGCGCCGAACCTGCGCCTGGATCGGATCGAGGTCGGCGGGGAATTGGCTCCCGGCGAGGGCCCGGCCATGGACCTCCTCGCCTCCGACCTCGTCGAGGAACCCGACAGCCTCGATACCTATGACGAGGTGGCCGCGTTCATGGAGCGCCAGAGCCGCCTGTTCGCCATCGCGCAGCAACCCGCGGTGCGGCTGCACCTGGTCGACGGTATCACCGGCGAGCCGGGCGTGGCGGAGGTCTATCCGGTAGCGCGGCCGTTCTGGTCCCTGCCCGCGATCTTCTGGGTGCAGGTGCTGTCCGGCCTCGCCGGCTTCGTGGTCGGCGCCTGGATATGGTCGCTGCGCCGCAGCGATCTCGCCTCGCAGATGTTCGCGCTGTCCGGCCTGGGCCTGATGCTCTCCGCGCTGCCGGCTGCCGTCTACAGCACGCGCGAGCTGGCCATCGAAAGCGGGCTCTTCCTCCTGCTGAGCGCGCTCAACCACGCCGGCGCCCACATGTTCGGCGGCGCGCTGATCGCGCTCTTCCTCGTCTATCCGCGCCGGCTGGTGCGTCCCCGATGGCTGCTCGTCATCCCCGTCCTGCTCGGCGCATGGCTCTGGGCGGACGTCGCCTGGCTGATGCCGAACCCGACCGTGGGCATGTACGCGCCGGTGCTGTTGGAAATGCTGGCCATCGTCACGCTCGTGGTCATCCAGTTGCGCGCCGTCCGGCACAGCCCGGTCGAGCGCGCCGCGCTGCGCTGGCTCGGCCTCTCGGTGGTGGTGGGCGCGGGCCTTTTCGTCGCCGGCGTCGCCATGCCCCTGATGCTCGGCGCCGAGCCCGCCGTCAGCCAGGGGATTTCCTTTGCCTTCTTCGTCATCGTCTATGCCGGCATCGCCCTCGGCATCCGCCGCTACCGCCTGTTCGACCTCGGCGACTGGTCGTTCCGCATCCTTTATTACGTCGCGGGAGCGGTGCTGCTTCTGGCCTTGGACACGGTGCTGATCTGGCTCCTCAATGTCGAGCGCGCACCCGCCCTCGGCGTCTCGCTGCTGATCGTGGCCTTTCTCTACCTTCCCCTTCGCGATGCGCTCTACCGGCGCGTCGCGAGTAGGCGCGGCATGGAGGAACACGAAGTGTTCGCCGCCGCCATGGACGTCGCTTTCGGCCCGACGCCCACCCAGCGCGCGGAGCGCTGGCGTGCCCTGCTTGCGCGGCTTTACGATCCCCTGGAGATCACCGCCGCCGGGGAGTCGCCGCAAGGCGTCGAGACCGATGCGGAAGGCATCGCGCTTTCCCTGCCCGCGGTCGCGGATTCCCCCGCCCTTCTCCTGCGCTATCCCCGGGCGGGCAAGGACCTGTTCACCCGCGCCGACATCAGCCTCGCGACCGAGCTCATTGCCCTGGTCGACCGCGCTGCCACCAGCCGCGATGCCCATGAGCGCGGCGCCCGCGAGGAACGCCAGCGGATCGCCCAGGACCTGCATGACGACGTAGGCGGGCGTCTGCTCACGGGCATGCACACTGCCGACGCCATCACGCGGCCCGTGCTCCAGGACGCGCTCTCCGACATCCGCGCCATCGTGAGCGGCCTCAACGGGGTTCACGCCCCGCTCGATCGCGTGCTGGCCGACGCCCGCCACGAGGCGGCGCGCCGTCTGGAAGCCTCTGGCGTGGGTCTGGTCTGGCCCGTGGCCGACGAAGCCATGGGCGGCATCGTCCTCGATTACCGTCAGGCCAAGGCGCTGGTCTCCTCGGTGCGCGAGACCGTCACCAACATCATCCGCCACGCCGAGGCCCGAACGGTCTGCGTCTCCCTCGAGATGGACGCCGACACCCTCGTCCTCGCGATCGCCGACGACGGCCGCGGCCCGCTGACCCAGGCGAGCGAAGGCTATGGTTTGAGGAACATCCGCCAGCGGGTGGAAGCCGTGGGCGGACGTTTCTCCATCGCGCCCGCATCGCCCGGCACGACCATCGCGATCAGCCTGCCGCTGGGATTTTCCGCACCGTGAGTTAAAGCCCGAACGGAAACGTATCGGGCACCCGTCCCGCCGTTTCGAGCGCAGGCAGCGGGGTGACCGCACGGGTTGTGTCGAACCAGACATAGGCGTCGAACTGCCGCGACAGGGAAACTTCGGCATAATGGCTGTAGCGCTCGGTTTCCGGGCGATAGATGACGCCGATGAAGCGTTCGAGACGCGCCGCCGCCAGGTCCGCGGCAAGCGCGTTGTGGCGCGCGAAATCGATCAGCCCGCGTGCCGTGTCCGAAAGATGGAAGCAGCGCTCGACGCTCTCGTCCAGCGAAGGCCGAACGGTCTTGATCTCCATCTCCCCGCCCCATCCGCTTGCCGCCGCCACCGTGCCGGCATGGGTGCCGAGGCCGATCAGCGCCGCATCGCGCCCGAACCGCTCGCGGCAGAGCTGGCCGATGCTGATCTCGTCGCGCGCCCGCCCCATGTCGGTTTCCCGCGCGTCCCCGATATGGGAATTGTGGGCCCAGACCACGGCCTTCGCCCCAGGCCCCTTGGCGTCGAGCACCTGCTCCAGGGTCTCGAACATATGCCGGTCGCGCAGGTTCCAGGCCGCCGCCCCGCCATAATACATGACCCGGTAATATTTCTCTGCCGAGGCCACGAGCCGGGCGTTCTGCGTCGCATCGAGAAAGTCCTCGCCATCCCCCGGCGCATACCGGACCTGACGCTCGAAAAGCTCGCGGCACTGACGCACCACCGCATCCTCACATGCCCGATAGCCATTCCCAAGCGCCGCGCGCCCATAGGTCGAAGGCTCGTTCTGCCAGGGCGTGAGGCAGCCATAGCGCTCGCGCGCCACCGCCGCGGCCTCCGGATCGACCGCGTCGAGATAGGCGAGCACCGCCGCGATCGATCCGCTCATGTTGTAGAGATCGAGCCCGTAGAAGCCCGCCTGCCCGTCCACCCCTTGCGCCGCATTATGCGCGCGCAGCCAGCCGACAAACGCATCCACCTCCGCATTGCGCCACATCCAGGTCGGAAACCGCTGGAACGGCGCCGCCTCGCCGTGCCGCAAGGGCACGCCGCGCACATAGCGGTTGACGGCGGCCGCATCCGGCCAATCCGCTTCCACCGCCACGATGGTGAAGCCGTGCCGTTCGATGAGCCGCCTGGTGATCGCCGCGCGCGCCCGATAGAAATCCGAAGTCCCATGGCTCGCTTCGCCCAGAAGCACCACGCGCCGGTCCGCGAAGCGGTCGAAGGCTTCGGCGAAACCCGGGTCGTCCGGGTCGGGCAAATCCTCCAGCGCGTCGGCGATGCGCTCGGGCAGCGTCTTGCGCGCGACCGTGCTCGCCACGCGACCCGCCTCGTCGGTCCAGCCTTCTTCGCCCACCAGGGGCACGAACATCACGCCACCTAAGTCTTCTTCCTCGAACCGGCCCGCCGAAATCCGCGTGACCCGAACCAGCCGCTGCTCCTGCTCCGGGCCCGCCACGGGCATGACCAGCCGGCCGCCGATATCGAGCTGTTCCTTGAGCGCCGCCGGCACCGCCGGACCACCCGCGGCGACCAGAATGGCGTCGAACGGCGCTTCCTCCGGCCACCCCTTGCTGCCGTCCCCGATCCGCACATGCACGTTGTCGTAGCCGGAGGCCTCCAGCCGCGCCCGCGCCTCCTCGCCCAGCGCCCGGTGGCGCTCGACGGTGAACACCGTGCCCGCCACCCGGCTCATCACCGCCGCCGCATAGCCCGAGCCCGTCCCCACTTCGAGCACGCGGTCGTCCGGCTCGAGCTCGGCCGCCTCGATCATATGGGCGACGATATAGGGCTGGGAGATGGTTTGCCCTTCCGCGATCGGCAGCGGGGAATCCTCATAGGCGAATTCCTCCATGCCCGGCGCCACGAAGCGCTCGCGCGGAACGCTGTTCATGGCGTCGAGCACGCGGGGATCGGCGACCCCTCTGCGCGAGAGATGGCGTTCGACCATCTTGTGCCGGGCATATTCGAAATCGAACATCGCTCCCTCCACGAAAATCAATCGGCGAGGCGGCGAACCGTTCCGCTCCGTGTCGCCGGTCACCCGCTTCCATGGGCGTTGCCGCCGAGCCGGCTTCGCGCCCGGCCGCCCGAATCCAGCCGGGTGAACTGGACGACCACCGGCACATCGGCGCGGATCACGGCGCCGAACGGTCTGTCGAGCGCCAGCGCCTGGGGAAAGATCAGGTCGTTGAACCGCACCTGCCTGATCCGGCGCGCCGCCACCGTGAACCGATAGGGGCCGACCGGGTCCATGTCGGGGTGATGGATGGTGATGGCGATCTCGGCATCCCTGCCGCCGGCATTGAGGATCGTGATCTGGTCCCGGCTCGTCAGCGCCGGCTCCGGCCCATGGCTCTCGAACGGAATATGCCCGCACGCGACGACCCATGTCGTCCTGCCCAGCGCCCGCGTCATGCCCCGTCTCCGATCGCGAACATCGCGCGCAGTGCCGGCGTCAGGAACACGCCGTCAGGGTCGAGCGCCCGCCGCAAGGCGAAGAAGCGTTCGGCCATGGGATAGCGCGCCCGCAGCGCATCCCCGCCCATCGCGTGGATCTTGGCCCAGTGCGGCCGTCCCCCATGCGCCTGGAATATAGGCTCGATATCGGCGAAGAACGCCCGGAACGGTAGCGCGGAATTTTGATGCAGCGAGATGCTCACCGTCTCGCGGCCATGGGCCTCGCTCAGCCAGCTGTCGTCGGCTCGGATGAAGCGGTAGAGCACGCGCCACGCGACGATCCGGCGCCATTTTTCCCGCAAGCGCGCCCGCACCGCCAGCAGGCACTCCGGCCCAGCCTCCGCCGGCAGCGCGTATTCCATCTCGTCGAACCGATCGGGAATGTCGCTGTGCTTGGGGATGATCTCGTGCGACGGCCCGGTCTTGTCCTCCACCAGTCGGGCAAAACCCGAATAATCCGGCGCCGCGCCGGGCGGGTTGAGGCAGCGCAGCTTCACCTCGTCGCTGCGCGGATACCAGTAGAGATCGAAATTCCGGTTCTCGCCCGCCAGCGTGTCGATCTGGTCGAAACAGGCGGAAAAATCGCTGCACCATTCCTGGCGATGCAGGTTATAGCCCGGTTCGAGTTGCAGCTCGACCTCGGTCAGAACCCCGAGCATGCCCATGGACACCCGCAGCGCCCGGACCAGATCGGGATCGCGTTCAACGGAGAACGCAACGATCTCCCCCGTCCCCGTCACGAGCCGCCCGCCGACAAGCGTCATCGACAGATTGTAGAGCTCCCGTCCCGATCCATGCGTGCCCGTTCCCAGCGCTCCCGCAAGCGTCTGGGTCGCGACGTCGCCGTAATTGGGCATGGCGAGCCCGATCTTGGCGAGCGCCTCCCCCAGGTCGCTCAACAGCATGCCCGCGCCCACCCGAGCCCGGCACGTTTGCCGGTCATACGACCACAGGCCCGAAAAATGCCGCAGGGATACCAGCACGTCGTCGGTTGCGACCACGGCGCTGGACGAATGCGCCGACCCGATCGGGCGCAAGGTCCGGCCCTGCCCCGCCAGTGTGCGCACGAGCTGCTGCAGTTCCGCTTCGCTTTCGGGCGTCTCGATGCGCGCGGGCCGGAAGCGAAGGCTGCCGGACCAGTTGCGGCAGTGGTAATCCCCCTCCGGCCCCTTCACCAGCCAGGGCGCCGCGTCCTTCTCACGCTCCGGTCCCACCACGCCGGATCACTCGGAATAGGCGAGCGTCGAGAACAGCGCCAGCTCGGCCTGCCGCGAATCCAGCCGCGTGTGCTGCACCACGACGGGCACGTCGGAATCGATCACCGAGGCATAATTGGTGTCGCGCGGCACCGGCGCCGGATCGGAGAGGTCGTTGAATTTGAGGTGCAGCGTACGATAGGCGGGCACCGAAACCGTGTAGGGGCCGACCGGATCGCGATCCTCGAAATAGAGCGTGATCGCGACATTGGCCGCCACGTCATTGACGTTGAGGATGCAGGCGGTCTCGTGCGAGTGCAGCGCCGGATCGGACCCCGTGCTCCCCGATGGAATATACCCTTCCGGAATCGCCCAACGCCTGTGTCCGAGTGTGGTCACCGCCTGACCCCGCCATGCTGATTGCCGCCGGAGCAAACGGGCCTATAAACCTCCGGTTCCGTTCGCGCGTCCGGTCAGCTCGCCATGCGAGCGATCATGCGATCCGCTTGTCCATATGAACGCCCTTCGCCGACGCGTCGTAGCCGAGGCCGCGATAAAATTCTTCCGCCGGCGATTGCGCCTGCGTGCGCAGGCTCACCTTTTCCGCGCCGAGCGCGGCGGCAACGGCCTCGGCATGCGCCATGAGGCGCGTGCCGAGGCCCTGCCCCTGAAACGCCGGCGCGATCACGAGCTCATCGATGCGGAAGTCGCGGAACGGGAAAATGTAACGGGCCATGAGAAATCCCGCCGGCTCGCCCGCAGCCGTCACGATCTTGTACCCCTGATAGCCGGGATGAGCCGCGAAGAAATCCAGAATGGCGAGGCTTTGATCCTGCGTCCATTGCTCGTTCCACGGCGACCCCGCAAAGGCCCGGCGATAGAGGTCGGCGCAGGCGGGAAAGTCTTCGCGCAGGAGCGGCACCGGATCGGAAAAGCGCGCATTCTCCGTCACCGGCATCACCCCGGCATGACCCAGAGCGTTCCGGTCCTCGGATGGCGTTCGAGGCTGGCGTCCACGCGGTAGACCGAAGCCAGGCGCTCGACCGTCAGCACCTCGTCGGGCGTGCCCACCGCCACCTGACGGCCGCCATCGAGCAGGCACAGCCGATCGCAGAACATGGACGCGAGATTGAGGTCGTGCAGCGCCGCGAGCACCGTGATGCCCAGCCCGCGCACGAAGCGCAGCAATTGCAGCTGGTGATGGATGTCGAGATGGTTGGTCGGCTCGTCGAGGATCAGGATCTGCGGCTGCTGCACCAGCGCTCGGGCCAGCAGGGCCCGCTGCCGCTCGCCCCCCGACAGCGTCCGGAACGGGCGGTGTTCGAGATGGCGCAACTCCAAAAGGTCCACCGCCGCCTCCAGCAGCACCCGGTCGTGCCTCGTATCGGGCTCGAGCAGGCGCTTATGGGCCGAGCGCCCCATGGCTACCACGTCGCGCACGGTCAGCGGAAAGTCCGAGGGAATGTCCTGCAGCACCGCGCCCACATGGCGCGCGACCCATTCGGTCGAGCTCGCCCAGACGTCCTCCCCCGCCACCTCCACCCTGCCGCTGGATGGCCGGTTGATGCGATAGATCGTGCGCAAAAGCGTGGATTTGCCCGCCCCGTTGGGCCCGAGCAGGCCCACCATCTCGCCGGGCGCGACGGTGAGCGAAATGTCCTCGATCAGCGCCTTCTCGCCGACCCGGAAGGAGACGTTCTCGATCGAAAGCCCGGCCGCGGGAATGCTCATTGCGGCCTCGCTTCGGCCCGGGCGTCGCGGCGCAAGAGCCAGATGAAGAACGGGCCGCCCACCAGCGCCGTCACGATGCCCACCGGCAGCTCCAGCGGCGAGATGATCCAGCGCGCGAAAAGGTCCGCCCCGATGGTGAAGCTCGCCCCCAGCAGCGCGACAGCGGGCAGCGCCCGCCTGTGGTCCGCGCCCACGAGGAACCGCACGATATGGGGCATGATGAGGCCCACAAAACCGATGACCCCCGACACCGCCACGGCAATGCCTACCATAGCCGCCGTGAGGACGAACATCATCTGCCGGAAGCGCTGCACGTTGAGCCCCAGAGCCACCGCGCTCTCGTCACCCACCATCAAGAGGTTGAGCCGCCGCGCCTGCATCAGCATGATCCCCAATCCCACCACCAGCGCGATGATCGGAAGAGGCAACAGCTTCCATTGCGCCGTGCCGAAGCCCCCCAAAGTCCAGAACAACACCCGCGAAGCCAGTTGCGGGTCGGGCGAGGTCAACACCAGAAGGCTGGTCAAGGCGCTCAGGACTGCGCTGATCGCGACGCCTGCCAGCACCAGCCGCGTCGGCGTGATGCGTCCGCCCGTGCGCGCCACCCAGAAGACGATGGCGAGCGTACCAAGCGCCCCAAGAAACGCGGCGATATGGAGGGTGAACGCCCCGAGCCCGATAAGCCCCCAGCGCATGACCACCACCGCACCGGTCGCCGCACCCGAGGACACGCCCAGGATGCTCGGGCCCGCGAGCGGGTTGCGCACGATCGCCTGGATCGTCATGCCCGCCACCGCAAGCGTGGCGCCCACCGTCCCGGCGAGGATCACCCGCGGGATGCGGGTCTCGACCACGATCGTGGTGTAGACGTCGCGCCAGGTCGGCTCGAGCAGCAACCCGCCGCTGGCCCAGTGGATGAGGATCGAAACCGCGGTATCGGCGGGGATCGAGACAGACCCCATCATCAGCCCGGCGACCGCGCAGACCGCCAGCAGGACAAGCATGCCCAAGATGGCGCCGCCATAGGTGGATGCCTTCGTCGCAAGACCTTTTTGGGTGCCGGCCGCGTGGGCGGGATAGGCTTCGATACCTTTCGGAGCGTCGGGGCCTGACCGGAGGATTTCAAGCAGCTCGGCCTGTACGGTCGAGCTGGCCGGGCGTGATGTGGCGTCCATGGGAATAGGGCTTAGTCCGAAAAGGCTTCGGGATGGAAGGCCCGCGCCAGACGTTCCACCGCCTCGATCGTGCGCGGCCCCGGCTGCGCGAGGATCGAAGGCGCGATCACGAACTTCTGGTCGACGATGGCCGGCACCGTGGCAATGGTCGGATTCTCGTTGAGGATGGCGATGCGATCCTCCGGCGACTGATCGAGATGGTGGTAGACCACGACATATTCGGGCTGGCGATCGGCGATCTGTTCCCAGGAAACCCGCCCCCACCGCGAAGCGATATCCGCGAAGATATTGGTGCCACCGGCCCTGGTGATCACGTGGTTGAGCATCGTATGCCCGAGCGTGGCCCCCGGCGCATCCACCCCACCATTATAGGCGAAGACCGGGATTGGCTGGACATCCGCCAGCGACGCATCCACCGCCTCGAGGCGCGTCTCCATCTCGGCCACCACCTCTTCGGCGCGCTCGGGAACCCCGAAAATAGCCGCAACCGTCCTGATCTCCTCGAAGAGCGTGTCGAAGGTTACCGGGCCGGCATTGCACCCTTCGGTATTGAGCCGGGTGGCAATGCCCAGGTCGTGGAGCTGCTCGCGGGTGTGATAGGTCGGATCATAGGCGTCGGGATAGCCCGCATAGACGAAATCCGCGTCCGCCTCGATCAGCATCTCCGTCGTCGGCAGGTCTGGCGTCAGCACGGGAATGGTTTCGTAGGCCGCCCGGTATTGCGCGCCGATCGGCTGTTCGCCTTGGTAGGTCGTGCCGACCATATGGTCCTCGAGCCCGAGCGCCAGCATCAGTTCGGTCGCGTTCGAGCTGAGCGTCACCACGCGCTGCGGCGGCGCGTCGAAGGTTTGCGTGAAGCCGCAATTCTCATCGACATAGGGAAAACCGGCCTCGGCTGCAGCCAGAGGGGTAAAGGCGGAAACCGCAAGGGCAGCCAGCGCGAACCGCGATATCGTGGACGAAACGATCATGAATGGGCTCCGGAAGGTCGGATTGGAAGCGCCGGCGCACGCCCGCGAGGGAGCGATGCGCCGGCGGTTCGTAACGAGCGGTCAGTCCGCGAAGGCCTCCGGATGGAAGGCTCTTGCGAACCGCTCGAGCGCGTCGATCGAGCTCGGGCCGGGCTGGCCCTGCACCGAGCTCACCAGCACGAAGTTCTGGTCGATGATCGCCGGAACGTTGGCGATGGTGGGATTGGCGTTGAGCATGTCGATGCGGCCCTGCCCCAGTTGGGCGTCCGGATCGTCCACCACCTGGCCCCCGTCGGTGCCCGAATAGAAGACCACGATATATTCGGGCTCGCCCTCGGCGATCTGCTCCCAGGAGACCTGGCCGTAGCGGTTCTCGATATCGCCGAAGATATTGGTCCCGCCCGCCGCTTCCACCACCTGGTGCAGCATGGTGTTGCCGAGCACGCCGTTGGGCGCGGCCTCGCCGCCATTATAGATGAAGACTGGGATCGGCGCGACGCCTTCGAGCGCCGCCTCGACCGCGGCGACCCGGCCCGAAAGCTCTTCGACCACCGCCTCGCCGCGCTCGGGAACCCCGAAGATCGCCGCCACCGAGCGGATTTCCGCGTAAAGCTCCTCGAAGCCGAACCGTCCCAGATTGCACCCTTCGGTGTTGAGCCGGGTCTTCATGCCCAGGTCGTGCAACTGGTCGCGGGTATGGCGGGATTCGCTGAACCCGTCCGGATACCCCGCATAGACGAAATCGGCCTCGACCTCGATTAGCTGCTCGGTGGTCGCCACCAGCGGCGACAGGATGGGGATCTGGTTATAGGCCTCCTCGTAGCGCGGGCTGATGGCCATGTTCGCCATATAGGAGGTACCGACCATATGGTCCTCGAGCCCCAGCGCCAGCATCACCTCGGTGGCGTTGTTGCTCAGCGTCACCGCGCGCTCGGGCGGCGCGTCATAGGTGGTCGAGACGCCGCAATTCTCATCCACATAGGGAAAGCCCGCATCCTGCGCCGCAACGGGCGAGATCGCGGTGGACAGGGCGGCGGCCAGCGCAAGGGCCGGCAGGATCGGTCTCGTGGTCATTCGGTCTCCTCCAGGAGGCGGGATGTTAGGGAAATTGCAGGTTCGTCCGCAAGGGGCCGCAGCGACGGCAGGGCCTCGCGGGCGAAAAGCTCCATGCCCGCAAGGGCTTCGAAATTGGAGATCGCCCCGTTGGCGCTGAAGAACAGGCGCAGGCTCTTCGAGCCGGTGCGCGCGGAAAGGGCGCGGATCTGGTCGGCGCAGGCTTCGGGCGTGCCGGCAACCGCGTGCTCGGCCAGCATGGTGTCCATGTCGCGCGGCTCGGGCGCGGCCTGGCCTTTGGCCGCTGCCAGGGCGGCACGGCGGGTATTGAGCTTTTCGACCAGGTCCTCGAGTTTCGCCTTCGCCGCCGCCGCGGTCGCCGCGACGACGATATAGCGCGAGAGCGAGGAGCGCTCCAGCATCCGCGCGCGCTGTTCGCCATCCGCGACTACTGCCTCGATGTTGCGAAGCTGGCGCGTCTCGCACGGCTCGAGCGTCAGCAGCAGCGGAAAATCCCGCGCCGCCGCGAAGCCGATGGTCTCTTCGGAGACGCCCGCGACATAGATCGGCGGATGCGGCCGCTGGCTCACCGGCGGGCCCACCGCGATATCCTCGAACCGCCAGGGACCGCTCGCCGACGAAACGCGCCCATGGGTCCAGGCGGCGATCATGATGTCGAGCCCGCGCTCGAACCGGCTGCGGATTTCCTCGGCCGGAATGCCGAGGGTCTCGAAGGTGGAAGCGTCCGTGCCCCGCCCGATGCCGATATCGAGCCGCCCGCCGCTCTGGAAATCGAGCTGGGCCACGAGCTCGGCGAGCAACAGCGGATGCTGGAGCGCCAGGACCAGGATCGAGGTGCCGAAGCGCAGGCGCTCGGTGCGCCCCAGGATTTCGGCGCCCAGCATCAATGTCGATGGATAGGGATTGGTGTCGCCGCGGAAATGGAATTCGTTGAACCAGATGCCGTCATAGCCGAGCCTGTCGGCTCGCTCGACGAGGCGCATCAGCGCCCGGTGGTCCCCCAGCTCGCCTTCCCGGGCAAAGCCCGCAAGATCGATCCTCATCTCCCCTCCTCCTTCGCCCTCTTTGCGGGGCATTCGCGCTTATGGCGCGTTCTGGAAATCTGCCATGGCCCCTCGGTGGAGAACAGTGCCAGGAGAGGAGAGAGAAGCCCAGCGCCGAACGACGATGTGTGGAGAGCACCGTCCAGCGCCTTTTTCGGCTCGGCCCGCGCTGTGTGACGAGGGGCCATGGCAAACGCTTTGCCGGCACTGCGGGGATCGCCCGCGCCCGGCGAACTCGGATAGGCGAGTCGTTCCGGCGACACTCCGTTCCTGCACCGCCTTTTCGGGCGGCCTCGACCGGCTCAATACCAAAACTTGGCACGACCTGCCAAGTTAATTCGCTCGCACGAATCCGCGATCACGCCGACCGTGACGACTCGCCGCGGGATCGATCGGGTGGCATCGATCAGCCGCCTCGGCTAAGTAGGCGTCGCCCCACGACTTTCGTCACGGAATCGTCATTGCAGTTACGCGCAGAGAATTATTTCACTCTTTTCATAAAGCTGCTATTTTGGTCCAGGTTTCGAGCCGCAGGCCCGTGCCCAACGCGTGGTCAATCGCGCATGAATCGGAGGAGTTGACGTGTCTACATACCAAGGTTCCGGGGCCGCTGCGGCACCCGTTTCGGTCTCCACGACGGAGGCCATCTCCGTCGGAAAGATCATTCCCTGGGCGCTGCTTGCCGCCGTGCTGGGGGTGCTGAGCTATTATTTCATCGGCACCGAGCAAGGCGCGATGGCCTTCTTCGGCGGCGAGTATATCCACGAATTCGTCCACGACGCCCGTCACCTGCTGGGCTTCCCCTGCCACTAGGCAGATGTTGGACTGATCTTTGATGTCCGCTGCGGCGACATCGATCTGGGAGGGGTAAATTGGTAGGAAATCTTTTGTTGCGCGGCCTTTTGGTCGGCCTGCTGGCAGGCATCCTGGCATACGGCTTTGCGTTCGTCTTCGGCGAGCCGCATGTGGATACCGCCATTGCATTCGAAGAACTGCTCGCGGCTGACGAGCCGGTGGATCCGGCGGCCGAGGAAGAGGGCGAGATCGTGAGCCGTTCGACCCAGGCCTCCATCGGCCTGCTCACCGGCGTCGTCGTCATGGCGGTCGGGCTCGGCGGCGTCTTCGCCATCCTGTTCGCGCTGGCCTATGGCCGGCTCGGAAACCTCGGCATCCAGCAGACCTCCGTGCTCCTGGCGGCCCTGGGCTTTCTCACCGTGTCTCTGGTGCCATGGCTCAAATATCCAGCGAGCCCTCCGGCATCCACCTTCGACGATACCATCGCGTTCCGCTCATCGGTCTACTTCCTGATGCTGGCGCTTTCGATCGCGCTGACCGTCGGCGCCTGGATCGTGCGCAAGCAGCTCGTGCCGCGCTATGGCAGCTGGAACGCCACCGTCATCGCCGCGGTCGGCTATGTCATCGTCACGGCCATCGTGATGCTGATCATGCCCACGATCAACGAGACCCCCGACGGGTTCCCGGTCGACGCGTTCTGGGACTTCCGCATCGCTTCGCTCGGCATCCATGCGGTGCTCTGGGGCGTGATCGGCGTGGTCTTCGGGGTCGTGGTCGAGCGCACCACGTCCCTGGGTCACGCAGCACCTCGCCGCGGCGCGGTAGCCGCCTGAGACCTGGCCCGGCGCAGCATTTCACCATGCTGCGCCGGCCGGCACCCTGCGCATGATCCCGCGCACCCTGCCCCCTGCGCGCGGCCGGACGGTGACCTCATGAGACCACGCATAACGCTTGTCGCGCATGGCACGACCAGGGCCCTGCGGGCCGCCACCTTCGGCGCGCAGGACGGGCTGGACGATGTCGGCCGCCGCCACGCCGAACGCCTCAAGGGCCGCCTGGGCAAGGTGGACCGGGTCTTCCTCAGCCCCGCGCCCGCGGCACGGGAGACCGCCGAGGCCCTCGGCCTCCAAGACGCCACCGTCGATGACGCCCTGCGCGATTGCGACTATGGCCGCTGGACCGGGCTCAAGCTCAATCAGGTCATCCTCAAGGAGCCGCGCAAGCTCATCTCCTGGATCAGGAAGCCCGACACTGCCCCCCATGGCGGGGAGACCATCCCGCAGGTCCGCGCCCGGGTCGATGCGTGGTTCAAGGCTCATTCCCGCGACGAAGGCCATACGGTCGCCGTCACCCATTCCGCGGTGATCCGCGCCGCGATCGTCCACGTCATCCAGGCCGAGCCGGTCTCGTTCTGGCGCATCGACGTGGTGCCGCTGGCCTTTGCCGATTTCCGCACCAATGGACGGCGCTGGGTGTTCCGCTCCCTCGCTGTCCCTGAAGGAACCGATTCCGATGCCTGACAAGGCCAGCTTCAACCGGCAGGACCGGCATTTCCTCTATTTCGCGCTCGCAGTCATCGCGGCGCTGATCGCCGTCGCCGGCATCAACTACTACCATGCCCAGAGCGGCCCCGGCGCCCAGGTCGTCACCTATTCGCAGTTCATCGACCGGCTCGAAGCCGGGGACGTGCGCACCGTGCGGCTGAACGGGAACGACATGGAGATCGTGCTCCAGGACGGCGCGCTGCTGCGCAGCTACGCGCCCGATGATCCCCAGCTCATCGCCGACCTGCGCGCCGCCGACATCGCCATCGTCGCGAGGCCCGCGCCCGCCCCCGCGCCCTCGATGGGCTCGACGCTGCTGTCGCTTCTGCCGATGCTCCTTATCCTTGGCGTGCTGATCTTCTTTTTCACGCGCCGTCCGGGCGCCGGATCGCAGGCCTCCAATCTCGGCAAGTCGAAGGCGCGGCTGCTCGATCCGCTTGAAGGCCGGGTCACCTTCGCCGACGTCGCGGGGGTGGACGAGGCACGCGACAGCCTGGCCGAGATCGTGGACTTCCTGCGCGAGCCCGAGACCTTCGGCCGGCTCGGCGGCCGCATCCCGCGCGGCGTGTTGCTGGTCGGCCCCCCGGGCAGCGGCAAGACCCTCCTGGCCCGCGCCGTTGCCGGCGAGGCCGGCGTGCCGTTCTATTCCATCTCCGGCTCGGATTTCGTCGAGATGTTCGTGGGCATCGGCGCCTCCCGCGTGCGCGATCTCTTCGCCAAGGCCAAGGCCAGCGCCCCGTGCATCGTGTTCATGGACGAGATCGACGCCGTGGGGCGCCATCGCGGCGCCGGGCTCGGCCAGGGCAATGACGAGCGCGAGCAGACCCTCAACCAGATCCTCGTGGAGATGGACGGGTTCGATGCGACCGAAGGCGTCATCCTGATCGCGGCCACCAACCGGCCCGACGTGCTCGACCCCGCGCTCGTGCGCCCCGGTCGCTTCGACCGCGAGGTCGTGGTCGACCATCCCGACGTCACCGGCCGCCAGGCCATTCTCGAAGTCCACGCGCGGAAAACCCCGTTGGAACCCGATGTCGATCTGTCCGCCATCGCGCGCGGCACGCCCGGCTTTTCCGGCGCCGACCTCATGAACCTCGTGAACGAATCCGCCCTTCTCGCCGTGCGGCGCGGCAAGTCCGCCGTGGGCGCCCTCGAGCTGGAGGACGCCAAGGACAAGGTGCTGATGGGCGACGAGCGCCGCAGCCACATCATGACCGAGGCCGAAAAGCGCCTCGCGGCCTATCGCGAAAGCGGACGGGCGCTGGTCGCCTGCAAGCTGCCCAGTGCCGACCCGGTGCACCGGGTCACCATCATTCCGCGCGGGCGCAACATGGGCGGCGCGCTGACGCAATTGCCCGAAATCGAGGAGCGGACCCTGACCGCCCGCCGGCTCACCACCCAGCTCGCCATCCTCATGGCCGGGCGCGCGGCCGAGGAACTGGTGTTCGGCCGCGCCGGCATCACCACCGGCACCGCAGACGATATCGAGAACGCCACCCAGCTCGCACGCACCATGGTCGCGCGCTACGGCATGTCCGAGGCGCTCGGCCCCATCGCCTACGAGGAACGCGAGGACGAGGTCTTCCTCGGCCACTCGTTGGCCAAGGGCAAGACCCTCTCGGAGGTCGATGCCGGGCTCGTCACCGCCGAAACGCGCAAGCTGGTCGAGGCCGCCCTGGCCGAGGCCCGCACCTGCCTCGTCGAGAACCGCGAAGCGCTTGAACGCCTGTCCCACGCCCTAATCGCGGCCGAAACCCTCTCGAGCAGCGAGATCGCCGAGATCGTCGATGGCGACAGCCGCGTGGCCACCCTGCCGCTGCGGCCCTCCGGACGGCTCGGCGCATGAAACCGGCCTGGCTGGCGGCGGGGCTCCTGATCCCCGCGGCGCTGGGCGTCATCCTCTATGCCCACAGCCTCGATCCGCGCCCGCTGGCCGAGGAGATGCGCCTGAACCTCCGCGCCGCCAGCGCGGAGCTGGAGGCGCTCGATCTCTCCGGCCTCGGCGCCGACGCCGCCTTCGCAACCCTCCTCACGAGCTATCACGAGACGTCCGCCCGGGTCGCGGAAGCCTCGCTCGCCTATCTGGAGGACGCCAATGTCCGCGATTTCGCCGAGCGCATCGCGGCAGAGGCTCCGGCGCGCGCCGCGGACCTGGAAGCCCATGTGCCCGCGGCCACCGGCGCGGGCGATACCGCGGCGCTGGACGCAACACGCGCGCAAACCGTGGCCGCGATCCGCACCGGCATCGCCCACAAGGGCGCGCCGGACGAGATCTTCGTCCAGACCATGCTGGCGCTCCTCGGCGGCGCCGTGACGGCAGCCGAGCTCGAACGCGAAAGCAGCGACGATCCGGTCCTCGCCGCTTCGGCCGAGGACGTGCTGCTGCGCGATGCCAGCGCCATCGGCTCCATGAACCGCTGGCTGCGCTTCAACCCCCATCAACATTAGCGTTTTCTTGCAGGGAGATAAGATCATGCTGTTCCGAGCCATTGCCCCCGCCGCCCTCGCCCTTCTGGCGGGCGCCGCCCTGGCACAGGACGCGCCCGCGCCCCTCACCGCCACCTCGGAGGCGGGCACCTACGAGGCCAGCCTCGCGCCGCAAGCCGACCCCATTCCGCTCAACACCATCCAATCCTGGACCCTGACCCTCAGCGATGCCGAGGGCGAGCCCGTCGAAGGCGCCACCTTCGCCATCGACGGCGGCATGCCGGCCCATGGCCATGGATTGCCGACCGCGCCCGAGGTGACCGAGGACCTGGGCGAGGGCCGCTACCTCATCGAAGGCATCCGCTTCTCCATGGCCGGCGAGTGGGTGCTGTCCCTCGCGGTTTCCGCCGAGCCCGGCGACGACACGATCGTCTTCCGCTTCACGCTCTAGAGCGCGCCCGATAGGAGTGGAAACGACTTTGCGACTGGCAAGCGCGACGCAACGAGGACCGGGAACCCCCGTCTTGACGCCGTCGAGACGGGGGCGCTGACTCATGATGCGCGCCTGGTTGCTGGCCGCCGTTCTCGTCCTCCTCGCGGTGGTCGGGGCAATCGGCTGGCAGATGCGTTCGGCCCCGGGCTGGAGCGAGACCGAGCGCCAGGCGATCGCCGCGCTGTCGCTCTCCGCCCTCCCCGCCCTTCCGCCCGACCCGTCCAACCGCGTGGCCGACGATCCGCGCGCGGTGGAGCTCGGCGAGGCGCTGTTCTCCGATCCCCGGCTCAGCGCCTCGGGCACGGTGGCCTGCGCCTCCTGCCACCAGCCGGACCGGCAATTCCAGGACGACGCGCTGCCCGGCGAGACCGTGGGCCACACGGTGCGCCGCACCATGCCCCTGCGCGGCGCGTCCTACAGCCCCTGGTTCTTCTGGGACGGGCTTGCCGACAGCCAATGGGCCCAGGCCCTCGGCCCGCTGGAAAATCCCGACGAGCACGCCAGCGACCGCCTCGCCTACGCCCATCTCGTGGCCGAAGCCTATCCGGAAGCCTACGAGGCGCTATTCGGCCCCCTGCCCGACCTTGCCGGCCTTCCCGAACACGGCGCGCCCGTCGGCGCACCCGAGATCGTCTCGGCCTGGCTGGAGATCGCCGAGGATCGGCGCGCCGGCGTCGATGCCGTGTTCGCCAACCTCGGCAAGGCCCTGGCCGCCTATCAGCGCACCCTGATGCCCGAGCGCACCCGGTTCGACGACTACGCCGACGCCATCGCGGCCGGTGAGAGCGGCGAAGGGCTCCTGACCGCGGCCGAGATCGCCGGGCTGCGCCTCTTCATCGGCGTGGGGGACTGCACCCAGTGCCACAACGGCCCGCTGCTCTCCAACCACCATTTCCACAATACCGGCGTGCCCGAAGCGCCCGGCCTGCCGCAAGACCTCGGACGCTACGGCGCGCTCGCGGCGGTGCGGGCCGATCCGTTCAACTGCCTGGGCGCCTATAGCGACGCCGAACCCGCCGATTGCGCCGAGCTGCGCTTCATGGCCACGGGCCGGGAGATGATCCGCGCCTTCAAGGTGCCCTCGCTGCGCGGGGTCGCGGACCGGCCGCCCTACATGCATGCCGGCCAGTTCGCCTCGCTGGCCGAGGTCGTGGCCCATTACAACCGCGCGCCATGGGCGCCGATCGGGGTCAGCGAACTGCATCCCCTCGCGCTGAGCGAGACGGACCTCGACAATCTCGTTGCCTTCCTGCAGGCATTGTGACGGTTATTCCCGTCACCTCGCCACCTGCGGAGCGCCCATGCTGAAGACGATCCTGCTGATCGCCGCCGCACTGCTGATCCTCGGCCTGGCCGTCTGGTTCTGGGGCGAATACCGCTTCGGAGCGGTCAACAACACCGAAATCCTGCCCCCGCCGCCCCCACGGCCGCAGATCGACTACGGCTCGCACAATCCCTACGAAGCCGGCTGGACTTGAGCTGAGACACGAAATGATACGGAGCGGACGGTCAAATCCGTTCGCCGATTGCGAGATGTGAGATCTTCAATGCTGCCTCCGGCCGCTCAATACCTGCAACGCTGCATCGACGAAGGGTATGAGGCCGAGCTTTTGAACGCCATCGATAATTCCGAATGGCTCGGCGATCTCAAGCGGCGCGTCCAACACTATGGCTTCCGTTATGATTACAAGGCCCGACGCGTAACCAACGAGTCTTATCTCGGTCCCTTACCGGATTGGTTGGGCAGCCTTGCCGATCGGCTTTGCAAAGACGGCATTTTCCAACGACGACCCGACCAGGTGATCGTCAACGAATATCTGCCAGGCCAGGGCATCGCCGCTCACGTGGATTGCGAACCCTGCTTCGGCGAAACCATTGCATCGCTCAGCCTCGGCTCCGCCTGCCTGATGGAATTCAGGCATATCCGCTCCGGGCACACCGTAACGCAGCTTCTCGCGCCCCGCAGCCTGCTCGTTCTGAACGGCGAAGCCCGGTTCAACTGGACCCATGGCATCCCCGCGCGCAAGTCCGACGTGATTGACGGCACCAGAATCGCGCGCGGCCGACGCGTGTCCCTGACATTTCGGACCGTCATCATGAAATAGGTGCGCGAAAGCCGCCGCAGATCGACTACGGCTTGCACAATCCCTACGAAGCCGCTGGACTTGAATTGCGAAACTGAGCAGCGTCCTAAAAAGTCCGAATGCCGCGGGCACGAGGCCCGCGGCATCGATTCAGCGGGGCTGTAAGGTGAGCGGCCCGGTCGAGTCGTACTGCACCGGGCAACCGAAGACATAGCGGCCGCCGGCTTCGGTGGTCTCGCAATATTCGACCGCCGCATCCATTTGCGCTTGCGTGTTGGCAAGCGTCTGCTCGATCGAGAGCGGGCCCGAGCCGTGGACGGCGACATTGATCTCCGGATCGATCCCGTAATGGGCGATATTGATGGCATGCGCGCCGGCCCACCAATGGAGCTGCCAGGCCTCGTCGCCCAGGTCGCCTTCCATCATGATCCGCTCGTCGGGCAGATAGGCAAAGACCGCGTTCGGCATGTGACTGTGCTCGACGACGCGATAGATCTCGAGGCGCCGGGTCTCGTCCTCGATCACCATCGTCTCATCGACCGGCGTGAACACGAGCTCATGGGGATTCTCCGCCAGCGCATCGGGGTAATACACGGCCGGCCGGGTCGCCATTTCCCGGATGATGCCCTCGTTCCCGCGGTGCGATATGACTTCGAGCCCGCGGGAAAGCGCAGCGCGCAACCCGCCCGTGTGGTCGAAGTGGTGGTGGCTGACGATCACGGCCTCCACCTGCTTGCCGGGAACCAGTGCGTTGGCCGCGTCGATCCGCGCGAGCGTCTGCGCCTCGCCGCCATAAGCCTCGAACATGACCAGCCTGTCTTCGAACTCGATGACGGGCCCGCCGGCGCCCGACACCCTGATGTCCCAGACGCCCTCGGCGAGCTCGGTGACATCCGCCGTGACCGGACCGCCCCCGCCGCCCTGCGACGGTTCTGGAAACGCGGGAAGCTGGTCGCTCGCCACGTCCACCCTGTAGGAATCGACCTGGAACATGAGGCTGACCTGGTTGCGCCAGTCCATCTCGTTCATCAGCCCCATCGGCAGCTGCACGCCGTCGAACGGCATGTACCCGGTGAAGTAGGCCGTGTAGGTGATGTCGCCGATATTGTTGCTCGCCGTCACCCAGCGCGTGAAGCGCGGAAGATAGGTGACGGGATCGAGCCCGATCCATGCCGGACTGCTGGCGCCCTCGGGCATGAACTGCACGATAAGCACGCCATCTTCGGTCGATACCGCACCGAGCGCGGTTTCGGGGTCGAGCGCCTCGAGCAGGGCCGTCAACGGATGGTCGAGCAGCGCGTCACCCGTCTGAAGCGTCGCATTGCGCGCGAAGTTCAGGCCGAACAAGCCCGCGAACGGGAATTCATAGGAGCGGCGCTCCTGGTTCAGGGCGCGCCCGTTCTGCAGGTCGAAGGTGCGTTGCGCATCCGTCACCGACTGCCACTTGGGTGGAACATTGGCCTCGCCGGTCAGGAAGCCCCCTCCCTGCTGGTAGACCCGTTGGCCGAAGCCCGTCATCACCACGTTCTCCAGACCTTCGATTCGGTCCTGGCCGCCCATGGCCTCCACCGCCCTCTCCAGCAGGTCCCGCGCCGGCGACTCCGCCTGGGCGAAAGCCGATAAAGGCAGTGCAATGGCGCCGGCAACCAATGCCGTCACTCTCAATAGGGTTCTCAAGGTTTTTCCTCCTCCAGATATACGACACCCCTCCCGAGCGTCGCAGCGAATATCTTCGCCGATTCCACGGTATTATCGTTGAGACAACATCGTCAATTTGCGATTTCCTTTTACGCGACGCTCAGTTCATCACAAGACGATGGCATTACTTTCAAGAATGCCAGTTATTATTGAAAGGAATATACGCTCGACGTGCGGAGGGACGTCCGCAGCCGCGCGAACATCCCCCTGCATGGATTGGGAACTCTGAAGCCGATCCGGGCTCCACCATCGCTCTGGCGGAACCCGGATCATCGCCTTTGGCTATTCCTGGAGCCGCGATTCCCAGTCGCGGAAGAGATAGGGAGGACAGCCGGGAAGGTTGCGCCCGAGGGCGTCGTATTCTTCGCAGCGCTCCATTGCCGGGCGGACGCCCTGGGCGATCCAGGCCAGCGTTTCCTCGTGGGTCATCGGCGTCCAGTGGTTGGGCGAGACCATGGTGACCTCGAGCCCATAATGCTCGAGATTGTCCTCATAGGCTTCCGCCCAGAACGAGAACCCGTTGGCCGGAGTGGCGAGATCCCCCTCGATGAGGGTCTGGCTCTCCGGCGCATAGACAAAGACGGCGTCGGACATGTGGTTGTGCTTGACCACCTCATAGATATCGAGGGTCATCGTCTCGTCCTCGAGCCGAAGGTGCCCATCGACCGGAATGAAGCGCATCTCCCCGCCCTCGGGATTGGGGACGATATCTCCGAAGTCCGGAGCGGGCCGGGAGGCCATGTCGCGCAGGATGTCCTCGTTGCCCGCGTGCGAGATCACCGTCAGCCCGGCCTCGATCGCGGCGCGGAAGCCCCGCGTGTGGTCGAAGTGATGGTGCGAGACGATCAGTTGCGTAAGCGGCTTGCCCTCGATGAAAGCATTGGCCCACGCAATGGTGGCGCGCGCCTGCTCGGCCGGCACGCCCATCTCGAAAATGGCCAGGTGGTCCGAGAACTCGATGAGGGTGTGGTTGCCGGGGGTCAGGTGCCAGATGCCCTCGGCCACCTCAACGGCCTGGATGTCCGGGTTGCCAGGCGCCTCCGCTGGCGGCAACTCGGCCTCCAGCACCGAGTCCGGCGCCGCGATATCGGGGGCATCCTCGGCGTTGACGTAATAGGCGTCGAGCATGCGCTGCTGGATGAGCGTGTCGCGCCAGTCGATGCGGGAGGACCATGTGAACGGCATTTGCACCCCGTCCCAGTCCTGGTATCCCACGAAGGTGGTGGTCATCTCGAGCTGCCCCAGGTTCTGGTGCGGCAATGACCAGCTCACCGATCGCGGCAGCATGGTCTCGGGATCGACCGCCATGGTGACCTGGCCGCCCTCCACGATCAGGTCGACGCGGTCGTAGCCGTCCTCACCGGTCCTGAAATTGTCGACCGTCGCCGTGCCGTCGAGCACGGCGCGCACCGCCGGCACGGGATGGGTCAGCGACTCGTATCGGCGGAACATCATGCCGTCCGGCTTGAACCATGCGCCGCTGGTCGACCATTCCGCGAGGCGTTGGGATCGCCCGCCCGCATCGGTGGTATAGCCGACATCGCCGTCGATCCCCCAGGCCGAAAGGCCGAAGCTGTGGCCGAACATGCCCCCGAACGGGAACAGGAAATTGTGCCGGTACGCGGTTCTGTAGCGGTCGTCGTCGAAGTCCCACACCGCCGAGAACGTCGGGTTCTCCGCCCATTTCTGAACGGCGTCCGGGTCGCCGCTGATATTGCCGCCGCCCCAGAAATAGGCCTCCATCCCATAGCCGTCGGCTTCCAGGGTGTGGATCGCGAGGATCGCGTCCCTGCCCCCCATCGCCTCGGCAACCTGGTCGATCAGCGCCTCCGCGTCGGCAGCGCTCTGGGCGAATGCGGCTCCGCCCGTCATCATCACCGCCGTTGCCAGCGCCGAGACGCCGATTTTCAAGCTCCCAACAAGACTTCTCATATGCTCCTCCACACGTGCAATAATAAGCTTCGGGTCGTGTTTTGCTTTGCCGGTACTAGAATCCGAAAAGATCGGAGTTCTCCCTCGGCCGCTCCATCCCGTCCTCGAAGAAACGCTCCCAGATCTGCGCCCATGGGCGATTGAAATAGTCGGGAACGACGATCTCGATGCTTTCCCCCGCCGTTATCAGGGACGGACGTCCGTCCACGGGGAACTGGGACTGCAGGCATTGCGAGATGACGAAGGGATTGCCCTCGGTGACCTCCCGCTGGCGCGTATATTCGCGGTAGAGACGCAGCGGTTCGACGAACGCCTGGGCGTCATAGAAGATGAGTTCGTGCATGAGCCCGGTCATCTGCCCGTCCTCATTGCGCTCCGGGCTGACGATTTCGATGCTCTGGATCGCGTTTGAGAACTCGATCACGCCATGTGAGGTCCACCCCTGGACGTTGGACGTCCAGAAGATCAGGGCGTCGCCGTCCCAGAACCCCACGCTCTCGCCCAGCCAGCGGGGGACGTCCTCTCCCAGGCGGGGCGTCGCGCCCTCGAGGTTGAATTCGCGATCGAGGTGAACCTGATAGATGGTGTTGTCGACGCCCGCGGATGCGAACTGCACCAGGTTCGGCGTCGTGATGATCTGGATGTTGCTTTCCCCGCCGAACAGCGCGTTGCGGCGCATGAACCCTTCCGGCCAGCAATAGGTGCCGGGCCAGTTCCAGGCGCTGTTGTGGACATAGTGGTAGAACTCCTGCACCGCACGCTGCTGGTATTGCGGCGTCAGCAGGGACAGGATCGTGGAGATCTGGTTGATCCGCATGTAGAACCACGTCTCGAGCGGCCGGCGGACATAGTAGGCGTGCCATTCTTCCAGGTCTTCGGCCGATGGCGTGCCCAGCGTGCCACGCGCCGCCGCCTCGTCGCGCAGCGCCTCGAAGTGCTCCCGGGCCGTCGAGAAGCCGTAAGGAGAGACGATGCTCTCGCGGGGATAATCCCTGTCGCAATGGCCCCACGCCCCGGTCTCGGGGGGTGTGTCCCCGATCAGAACGTACTGGTCGGCAAGGCCGCCCCACATGTTTTCGAGCGGCAACCCGGCATTGCACCGGAAATACCGTGGATCCGACCAGAGCTCGCGATCCAGATAGAAATCGTCGCTGTTGAAGATGTCGCGCTCCAGCGGCGCGATGCCCTCGGGAACCGCGCCATTGGTGGCCGCCGCGATCTCGATCTGCGGATCGGGCGCGTAACGGCTGCTCTGGAAGAATATCCCCACGCCACCCTGCGCCCCGACATACTCGAAATCGTTCGGATCGGGGGAAACCGGCCACCCTCGCCCGATGCTTTCGCGCCCTTCGGGATTGTCCTGGGCAAGCGCGACCATCGGCATTGCGCCAAGAAGAGCAGCGAGCCCGGCGCTGCCGAGCCAGTGTTTGAAACGCGCCATGAACCTCCTCCTCACTCGCGACCCGCGAGTCTCAAGCCAGGGAGTTCCGGTCGTTCATGCAAACGCTGCAGCAAAATAAGGTGCAGCGCCCTCCACGCAGAAGACGTCCCCCTCGCCATGTCTAAGAAGGAGAGTAGCTTTAGAGATATGTCAACGACGTAATATAAAATAGACATATATATTACTATGATAAATACATATTATTACTGGATGGAATAAAGCACGCACCAATCCGCTTGCGCCCGAATTTCATGTCGGCAAGAGTGTGCAAGAGGAGAAGGAGGAGGGGGTGCGATGCCGGACCAGCTTAAGAGCCTGCACGTATTCTGCCGGGTGGGCCGACTGTCCAGTTTTTCGGCCGCGGCGAACGAATTGAACATGTCCCAGTCCATGGTCTCGAAATACATTTCGTATCTCGAGGATCGCGTCGGGGCGAAACTCGTGGACAGGACGACGCGGACGGTGCGCCTGACCCCTGCCGGGACCAACTTCCTCGCCTCGTGCAGCAAGATCATCGAGGCCGTCGAGGAGGCTGAAAGGGCCGTCAAGGCGGACACGCCCGGCGAGATCCTCGGGTCGGTCAAGCTTCACGCCCCGATTTTTCTCGCGGCCGAATATCTCCTGCCGGCCGTCTACGCCCTGAAGCGCCAATACCCCAATATTGCTGCCAGCGTGGATGCCTCCGACAGGATCATCAATCCCTTGCAGGAGCATTTCGACATCGCGTTCACCATCGACATCCGGATGGACAACGTCGAGGTCATCGAACTGTACCAGACCGAGCGCGTGCTGGCCGCCGCGCCCTCATACCTCGAAAGCCGCGGCATTCCCCGCAGCATCGGCTGCCTGAGCCGTCATGACTGCATTGCCATGTATCAGTCGACCCAATTTGGAAAATCCTTCTGGGGTTTCGGCGCCCGCGGCGAGAAGACCATCAGCTTCGACGGCAAGCTCGTGCTCAACAACGAACTGGCGATCATGCACGCGGGCGTCGCCGGCATGGGGATCGTCCACCTCCCCGCCATCGTTCTCGAGCCGGCCTTCGACGCCGGCGTATTGGTCGGGCTCGAACTCGAGGACGCCGACATCACCCCCGTCCGAATCTACGCGACCCGCCCCATGGGACGCCCCTGGACCGAGCCCATCGAGCAACTGCTCGGCTTCGTTGAACGCCGCCTGCACAACCACCGCTCCCCGTTCCGCCCGGTCCCCCTGCCGTGAGCACGGCAAGAAGGCGCACCCCGTTCGGCGCGGCGACATCATTCGCTATGAGACTGATTTTATTAGGAAAATTTGGTAGCGGAGGAGGGACTTGAACCCCCGACACGCGGATTATGATTCCGCTGCTCTAACCTGCTGAGCTACTCCGCCCCTGGGCTCGGTCTGTTGCGGAGAGATGGTGTTCCCTTCCGCGCCCTGCAACCGAAAACAGGTGCCGCGCGACCCTTGCGGGCGGCGTCCGCGCTTTCTAGGGAGCGCGCGGAATCGTGTCAAGCGGCAAGCGCGGACTCGCTCGTCCATCGCGGCCAGGCGTTTCCTTCCCGCGAATGATGCGTTTGCTCGCCCCGCTCTGGCGCCCATGCGTTATCCACCCACATGGGGAACCGGGAGCGCTTCCCTGCCCCCGCAACAGGAGACGATCGCCATGGCCCTCGAACTCACCGGCATGCACCATCTCACCGCCATCACGGCCAATGCGCGCGAGAACGTGCGGTTCTACACCCAGGTTCTTGGCCTGCGGCTGGTCAAGAAGACCGTCAACCAGGACGATGTCTCCGCCTATCACCTCTTTTATGGCGACGGCGAAGCCAGTCCCGGCTCGGACATCACCTTCTTCGATTGGCCCGCCCCGCCCGAGCGCCGCGGTACCCATTCGGTCGTGCGCACCGCCTTCCGCGTCGAGGGCGAAGCCAGCCTTCACTGGTGGAAGCAGCACCTGGAAAGCCAGGGCGTCGCCACCAGCGCGGTCGCCGAACGCGCCGGCCACATGGCGCTGGATTTCGAGGATCCCGAAGGCCAGCGCCTGCGGCTCGTCAACGATACCCGCGCCGGCGGCGCGAGGCCCTGGCACAAGAGCCCGATCCCGGCCGAGCGCCAGATCAAGGGCCTCGGCCCCATCACCATGAGCGTGCCCCAGCTCGAACGCAGCGCCCTGGTCCTCACCCGCGTCATGAACATGCGCGAGGCGCGCGTGCACCAAGCCTTGCCCGAGCAGGGCGAGGTCCACGTCTTCGCCATGGGCGATGGCGGCGCCTCGGCCGAGCTGCACGTGGCCGTCGAGCCCGGCCTGCCCTTTGCCCAGCAGGGCGCCGGCGCGGTGCACCACGTTGCCTTCCGCACGCCCGATCGCGCCCAGCTCGCCCAATGGGCCGAGCTGACCGAGAAGGTCGGCCTGCGCACCTCGGGCGAGGTCGAGCGCTATTATTTCCGCTCGCTCTATTTCCGCGAGCCCAATGGCGTGCTGTTCGAGATCGCGACCGACGGCCCCGGTTTCGACGTGGACGAGCCCATGGAGACCCTGGGCGAGAACCTCGCCCTGCCGCCCTTCCTCGAACCCCGCCGTGCCGAGATCGAGGCCGGCCTCAAGCCCATCGACTAGGGCGTTTCCCTAGAACACCAGCGACCGGTGGGCGGCCGTGCCGGCCGTCACCCCGTCGCCTGCCGCCCAGGTGACGCTGTGCGCGCCGCGGGTGATGTCGCCCGCGGCCCACACCCCCGGCACGCTCGTCGCCTTCATCGCGTCGGTACGGATCACCGCGCCCATGGGCGTCTCCTCGGTCTCGCAGCCCAGCCGCGCCGCGAGATCGCTCGAGGGCCGCGTGTCCGGCCCCACATAGAGCGCGTCGATCCCGAGCCTCCGCCCATCTTCCAGCACGATCTCCGCCAGCGCCTCACCCTCGCCGTCAAGCGCCAGCACCGGCTCGGGCACGATGGTCACATTGCGCCGCGCGAGTTCGGCCAGGGCCTCCGCGTCCGGCGCTTCGGCGCCATTGAGGTAATAGGTCGTAGGCCCCCATTCGGGGATCAGCATGGCGTGATGCACCGAAAGCGGCGAGGTCCGCAGCACGCCCAGCCGCTGGCCCGCGAATTCATAGCCGTGGCAATAAGGGCAGTGGATCACGCTCTGCCCCCAACGCTCCCGAAGGCCGGGGATATCGGGCAGCGTGTCGGTCAGCCCATAGGCCAGCACCAGCCTGCGCCCCGCGATCACCGCGCCATCCGCGAGCGTGACCGCGAAGCGGCCGTTCTCGCCCGCCACGTCCAAAGCCGCCTGGTCGCGAAACGTGACGCTGGGATAGGCCGCAACCTGCGCCCGCGCCGTTGCCAGCAGGTCCATCGGATTTGCGCCGTCGCGCGAAAACAGGCCGTGCGAGTGCTTGGCGAAACGGTTGCGCGGCTTGCCCGTATCGAGCACGCACACGCTGCGCAGCGCCCGTCCCAGATAGAGCGCCGCCGACAACCCGGCAAAGCTTCCGCCCACGATGATGACGTCGTAATCCATGCGATCCTCCATGGCCTTTATCGTAACTTCATAAGTAACGATCTTGGGCAACGTCAAGCGGATTGTAACAACACTTGTTACGCGAGCACGGGCACGCTACCTCTCAAGGGGAAAGGAAACGCCATGAGACAGGACAGCCGGCTCTCGCGCATGCTGCACGTGCTGCTGCACATGGAGGAGGCGAAGGAACCCCTTACCTCCGAGGCCATCGCGCGCATGTTCAACATGAACCCCGTTGTGGTGCGCCGCACCCTGGGCGATCTGCGCCGCGAAGGCTACGTCGCCTCGGCCCGCGGCCATGGCGGCGGCTGGACCCTCGCCCGCCCGCTCTCGGACATCTCGCTGCTCGACGTCTACCGCGCCCTCGGCACCCCCCAGCTCTTCGCCCTCGGCCTCGCCAACGACACCCCCGCCTGCCTCGTCGAGCAGGCCGTCAACGCCACCCTGCGCGACAGCCTGCGCCAGGCCGAAGACGCGCTGCTCGCCCGATTGGGCGCCGTAAAACTCTCCGAAATCGCCACCAGCTTCAAAGCCCGCGCCGCCCAGCACGAGCACCTAGACGGATAGCAAATGACCGGGTCAAGCCCGGCCATGACGAGCTGAGAGAACGGCGCGCCTCTCTGGCCCAACCCAAATCACGCCGAGACCAGAGGACAACCACCCCGGCCTCCCCTTCGTCGTCCTCGGGCCTGACCCGAGGACCCGCAATGCTGCCCACCCCTCAAGGGGAAGTCGCGCCCCCACCCTCTCCCCTCGTCACCCCCGGGCTCGACCCGGGGGTCCAGAAGAACCCTCCGCGCGCGGGGAACGCTCGGCAGGATAGACTCCGGCCTTCGCCGGGGTAGCGATCGTGGTTGGAGGCCGGGACACCGCCCCCCCAATCTCGCTGTCCCGGCGAAAGCCGGGACCCATCCTGAGATGTCGCCACGCCCACACATGCGGCGGCAAACCCCATCCGCTCAACGCCGCGGACAAACGCCGCGAGGATACCGCCCCTCCCCTCGTCGTCCTCGGGCCTGACCCGAGGACCCGCAATGCTGCCCACACCCAACGAGAAGTCGCACCCCCACCCTCTCACCCCCGGGCTCGACCCGGGGGTCCAGAAGGACCGTCCGCGCGCGGGGAACGCTCGGCAGGACGGACCCCGGCCTTCGCCGGGGTAGCGATTGTGGTTGGAGGCCAGGACACCACCCCACCCCCAATCCCGCTGTCCCGGCGAAGGCCGGGACCCATCCTGAGATGTCGCCACGCCCACAAATGCGGCGGCAACCCCATCCGCTCAACGCCGGGGACAAACGCCGCGAGGACACCGCCCCTCCCCTCGTCGTCCTCGGGCTTGACCCGAGGACCCGCAATGCTGCCCGCACCCAACGAGAAGTCGCACCCCCACCCTCTCACCCCCGGGCTCGACCCGGGGGTCCAGAAGAGCCCTCCGCGCGCGGGGAACGCTCGGCAGGATGGACCCCGGCCTTCGCCGAGGTAGCGATCGTGATTGGAGGCCGGGACACCCCCCCCCCCCCCAAATCCCGCTGTCCCGGCGAAGGCCGGGACCCATCCTGAGATATCGCCCCGCGCACAAATGCGGCGGCAATCCCCTACTCGCTCAACGCCACCGCCAGATCCACGAGCCGGATGAACTCCGCCCGCCGCCCGGTCTCGTCGGTCCCGCGCCCGGCCACCGCCAGCGCGCGGATGTCGTCCCAGTCCATGCCGGCCACCGCATCGGACTCGCGCAGCTTCTGCCCAAAGGCCGCCACCGCGGTGGCGAACTGCATGTCAGCCCCCGCCGCCGCCAGGCTGGCCTGCGCGTCCTCGGCCAGGATCGGCACCTCGATCAGCGTGCTCTCGGTCTCGCCCGGCGCCTTGTAGCGCAGCTTGAGATAGGCCAATTCGTCCGCCGGCCCGGACGGCACCACGTCCTCATTCTGGTAGCGCAGCGGATCGGACGATCCCGGCGCCCCCACCGGCGTGATCTCGTAAAGCGCGGTCACCGTATGCCCGGCCCCGATATCGCCCGCATCCACCGCGTCATTATTGAAATCCTCGCGGTTGAGCGCCCGGGTCTCATACCCGATCAGCCGGTATTCGGAGACCGCCGCGGGGTTGAACTCCACCTGCACCTTCACGTCCTGGGCAATGGTCACGAGCGTGCCGCCCATTTCCTCCACCAGCACGCGCCGCGCCTCGGTCAGCCCGTCGATATAGGCCGCGTTCCCGTTCCCCGCCTGGGCCAGCGCCTGCATGACGGAATCGTTGTAATTGCCCGTGCCGAAGCCCAGCACCGAAAGCGAGATGCCCTCGTCGCGCTTGCGGGCGATGAGCCGCTCCAGGGCATCGGGGTCGGAGATGCCGACATTGAAATCCCCGTCCGTCGCCAGCAGCACCCGGTTGACCCCGCCCTCGACCATGGCCTGCTCGGCTAGGCGATAGGCCGCGTTGATCCCCTCCACGCCCGCGGTCGAACCGCCCGGCACGAGCCGCTCCAGCGCATCGAGGATCGCGGCCCGGTCCGAGGCCGCCGTCGGCTCCAGCGCCACCCCGGCGCTGCCTGCATAGGTCACGATCGAGACCGTGTCCTCGGGCCCCAGCTCATCGACCAGCATGGCGAAGGCGCGCTTCAATAGCGGCAGCTTGTCCGGCGAATCCATCGAGCCCGAGGTATCGATCAGGAACACGAGGTTCACCGGCGGCAGCGCCGAGAGGTCCACCGCCTCCCCCGCGATCCCGATGCGCACGAGCTGGTGGTCCGGGTTCCAGGGCGAAGGCGCGATATCGACGCTGGTGGCGAAGGGCGCTTCCCCTTCCGGCTGCGCGTAATTGTAGGAGAAATAGTTGATCAGTTCCTCGACCCGCACCGCGTCGGGCTGCGGCAATTGCCCCATCTCCAGCATGCGCCGCACATAGGCATAGGAGGCGGTGTCCACGTCCACCGAGAAGGTCGAGACCGGCGCATCGAGCACCCGCAGCACCCCGCCATCCTCGAAGCTGGTGAACTGGTCGCCGGCCCCGCCCGCCATGTCTGAGAGCGGGCTCGGCATTATGCTGGGGGCGGCGCTGCGCGTCAGCATCTCCATCTGCGGCGCCGCCGCTGTCGGCATCGGCGGCTGCATGGGCGGCTCCGCGTTCAGCAGCGCCTCGTTGCCGCGCTGCGCCGTTTCGGCGTCCGCCACCGGCGGGGGCGCGGCCTGGTCTGCAGTTTCGGCCACCGGGGTTTCGGTCACCGGCGCCTCGACCGCGTTCTGGCTCGCGCTCTCGAAGCGGAAGGGGGTCAGCGCCGTCTGGTTCAGCAGCGCGACGCTCATCGGCAGGATGACGAGGGCGGCGAGGCCGGCCCCGAGGGGGATACGCATGTCCATGGTCCAGGTCCTTCTCAATCGGGTGAGGATGGACCTGAGACGCCCCTGCGCGCCGCTTCCTTGGACACTATCTGCATTTTTCTCTTCGAGCGCGTCGAACGCCGCCAGCCCAGCTTCGAGCGCGCGCGCCCGAGCCTCCGCCGACGCGGGCGGAACGGGCGAGGTGTTCAGCGATGTCAGTCTGTCGTCTTCGCTCATCGCCTGCTTCCTACAACACCGTCCGAAGCGTCTTGCGCGCCTCGGCGAGATACCAGGATACCGTGCCCTCCTTGATGCCCATCACCGTCCCGGCTTCCGCGTGGCTCATGTCCTCGGCATAGACGAGGATCACCGCCTCGCGCTGCTTGTCCGGCAATGTGCGCACCGCGGCCCAGAGCGCGGCATCCTCCAGCCCCGCCTCCTGCTCGGGCGGCGCCTCGTCCTCGGCCACGAGCGCCAGGGCCCTGGCCTGCGCCATCCGCCGCTGGCCCTGGCGCTGCCGGTCGCGCACCGCGTTGAGCACGATCCGGTAGAGCCAGCTCGTGAAGGCCGAGCGCCCGTCGAACCCCTTCAGCGCCCCGGCGAGCTTGATCGCCACCTCCTGGGCCACGTCCTCGGCATCCTCGCGATGCCCGCACCAGCGATAGGCGAGCCTATAGATGCGCTCGTAATGGGCTTCGAGCAGCACGGCGAAGGCCGCGCGGTCGCCCCTTTGCGCCCGCGCCACCAGTTCGGCATCGTCCTCTCTGCTCTCCACGCCTGCCAGCGCCGCCGTGCTCATGGTTCTCCCACGCCTGCCACTATGACGCAGGCCGCCCCGCAATCCTTGGAAAATTTTCTTTCCACCGTTACAAGCCGGGGGAACCAACGGCAGGAGACCGGCAATGGCCGACCCTCAGCGGAGCAACCGCTTCATCCTTATCGGCTTCATCGTGCTGGCCGTCGCGACCATCGGCATGACCGTCTACGCCACCATGACCGAATGGGCCATGCCCCCTGTGGAAGCCCCCGCGACCGACGCGGCGCCCCAGGCCCTTCCCGACGAGACGCCCCAGACGCTGCCGGCGGAGTAGACGGCACAATCCCTTTCCCTCGTCATCCGTGGGTTTGACCCGGGAGCCCGGAAAGACCCACCGCGCACATGGAAGGCGTCATGGCTGGACCCCGGCTTTCGCCGGGGTAGCGAGAGTGTGAGGCACGCCCCGTCGACCATCATACCTCATGGTGTCCTCACGGAGTACGGGGCAAGCCGACCAACTGTCCCCACACCTCCATGCTGTCCCGGCGAAAGCCGGGACCCATCCTGAGAGGCCGCCTGTCCACCGAAGGCAGCGAAGCCCCCGCTCCCTCCCCTCGTCATCCTCGGGCTCGATCAGCACCCCGCCGCGCGTGAAGCATCGCGATGGCTACGACGAGCCGGGAGTGAGGGAATGCGGCGAAGAACCCTAGGGCCAGTCGACATTCGCGATCTTGGCCGGGCTTCGCCTGGCCCCCGGCAATGAATGCCGGGGCGACGTTCGGTGGGTTGTGCAGGATCGAAGCAAAACTCCGATGTCATTCCGGCATTTATTGCCGGAATCCAGTCCAGCCGCAGTCACGATGGAACGGTGAATCGCGATTCACCCTAAGCCACCATCGCCCGCGGCGCGGCCTCGGCGATGAACCCGCCGCCCAGCAGCCGGCTCGCATCGCCCTCCGCGGCGTAGAACACGCAGGCCTGCCCCGGAGCGATGCCGCTCTCCCCCGCGATCAGCGTCACGTAGACCTCGCCGTCGCGCATGAAGATCACCGCTTCCTGCGGCGCGCGGGTCGAGCGCACCTTGGCCTCGATGGCGAGCCCGTTGCCGCCGGCCGCAGCGGCCAGCGGGGCCTCGCCCAGCCAATTGACGTCGCGCAGCCGCACTGTATGGGTCGCCAGTGCCTCGCGCGGCCCCACCACCACCTGGCTGGTGCGCGCATCGAGCCGCACCACGTAGAGCGGCGTGCCCGAGGCGATGCCGAGCCCTCGCCGCTGCCCCACCGTATAGTGGATGATGCCCTTGTGCCGCCCCAGCACCCGGCCCGAGACGTCCACGATATCCCCCGGCTGCTCGGCCTCGGGCATCAGCTTGCGCACCACGTCGGCATAGCTGCCCTGGGGCACGAAGCAGATGTCCTGGCTGTCGTGCTTGTCGGCGACCGAAAGCCCCATCTCGCGCGCCAGCGCCCGGGTCTCGTCCTTGCTCTGGCTGCCCAGCGGAAAGCGCAGATAGTCGAGCTGCTCGGGGGTCGTGGCGAACAGGAAATAGGTCTGGTCCTTGTCCGCATCCACCGGCCGGAACAGCACCCGCCTGCCCGCGACCATCTCCGAGCGCACGTAATGGCCCGTGGCGAGGCAATCGGCGCCAAGATCCTTGGCCACGGTCATCAGGTCCTCGAACTTGACGGTCTGGTTGCACGAGACGCACGGGATCGGCGTCTCGCCCTTCGCATAGCTCGCCGCGAACGGGTCGATCACCTTCTCCTTGAAGCGCTCCTCGTAGTCGAGCACGTAATGCGGGATCCCCAGCGCCGCCGACACCCGGCGCGCATCGTGGATGTCCTGCCCGGCGCAGCACGAGCCCTTGCGGTGGGTCGCCTCGCCGTGATCGTAAAGCTGGAGCGTGACGCCGATCACCTCATAGCCCTCGCGGGCGAGCAATCCGGCGACAACGGAAGAATCCACGCCGCCCGACATGGCGACGACGACCCGCGTCTCGCTCGGCGCGCGGTCGAAACCCAGTGAATTGGTCATCTTTCTCTCATCCGGTTGGGGTCAAGGGCCAGCGGATGGCCCCTTTTACGCCGGCGCCCCTGCCGCGGCAAGCCGCTCCGGCGCCCGGCAGGTTTTGCCGCCTGGCAAGCGCCTCTTGCCGCCCAGACCCCGAAACCCGCTCCCGCGGATTGAAAGCAAGTCATTGATACAAAACATCATTCTGAAAGACGCCCTTTCTGGCATCGCGCTTGCATCGCCCTCCCCGACGCGCATCCGTGCCAAGAGTTTCCAGCCTGTGACCATCACGCTTTCCATCGCCCCCACGCCCTTCACCGGCTCCACCTCGACCGGCCGCACGGGCGACACCACAGCCGGCATCGCCTTCGGCGGGGTTCTGGATGCCGAGCTCGGCGTCTCGGGCGAGGCGATCCGCACCGCCTTCCGCGCCCTGCGCGCGCCCGAAGCCGCCCCGTCCGAAACCGGCGCCGCGCTCGCGACCGACCTCGATTCCGTGCTCACCCGGCTCACCGAGCAGCTTGCCGCCCTCGAAGACGCGCTGGGCGACGACAAGCCCCTCGACCCCGACCTTCTCGCCCTTGTCGAAGGGCTGATGACCCAGTTGCGCACCGTTCTCGGTGAGGCCGGCGCCCTTGAGCCCTCCGCCCCCGCTTCCGCGCTGCGCCAGGGCGTGACCGGCGGTCTCGAAGCCCTCGCGGGCCTTCCCGCCGAGCTCCGGCAGACCCTTGCCGACAAGCTCGAAACCGTCGCCGGCGCCCTCACCCGCCTTTCGGGTGCTTTGGACGGGGATGCCCTGCCCCGGCTCGACGGCTTCGCCCGCCTGCTCGACAAGGCCTCGGCCGCCCTGAGCCCCGCGGAGACGCCCGCCGATCCCGACACCCTCCTCAAGCTCGCCCGCAGCGAGACCGCGCAGGATACGCCCGCCGCCGCCGAGCCGGGCAAGGACAGCGGTCAATCCCGCGATACCCGCCCCCAGGCCGCGCCGGACACCGCCCCCCGCGTGCGCCCCGGCGAAACCGGCCCCGCCGCCAACCCGGCGCAAGGCGCCGACGACGCGCTGGCCGCCCTGGCGCACCGCTCGGACGAGAGCGCCGATATCGCGATCACCGCCACCGCGCCGCAGGCCGCGACACAAGCCGCGTCCACGACCCAGGCCGGCCCCGCCGCCTATGTCCGCCCCGAGACCCAGGTCAACATGCCCTTCATCGCGGCCGAGATCGCGCGCCACGTCCAGAACGGGGTGCCCCGCTTCGAGATCAGGCTCAACCCGCCGGAAATGGGCCGCATCGACGTGCGCCTCGAATTCGATCCCTCCGGCAACGTCACCGCGCGCCTCGCGGTCGAGCGCTCCGAAACCCTCGACCTCATGCAGCGCGACCAGCGTACGCTCGAACGCATGCTGGCCCAGGCCGGCATCGATTCCGGCAAGACCAGCCTCGAATTCTCGCTCAAGCAGAACGGCTCGCAGCACGGCGGCGGCTTTGAGGAAGAGGCCCGGCACCCGGCGCCCTCCGGCCGCCCCGATTCCGGCCCCGCTGAAGCCGAACCGCAGCGCGCTCCCACAGCGATCTATCGCGGCTATGTCCGCGCCGACGCCGTCAACCTCTGGATCTAGGATAGGAACAGCCCATGGTCGATTCCGTCGGTTCCGCCCGCTCCGCGTCCTCCGGCTCCGCCATGTCCCGCTCGGGCATCGCGGACAATTTCGACACCTTCCTGCTGCTGCTCACCACCCAGCTCCAGAACCAGAACCCGCTCGAGCCGCTCAATACCAACGAGTTCACCCAGCAGCTGGTGCAGTTCTCCTCGGTCGAGCAGCAGTTGAAGACCAACGATTTCCTCCAGGCCATGCTGCAGGCCAGCCAGAACGGCCAGTCCAGCCAGGCGGTCTCCTATATCGGCAAGACCGTCACGTCCTCGGGCGCCCAGGCCGATCTCGTCAACGGCGCCGCCATCTGGTCCTATACCGCCAGCGCCGACGCGCCCAACACCGTCATCTCCATCCGCGACGAGGCCGGCCAGGTCGTCTACCGCCAGGCCACCCCGCTCACCGCCGGCACCGACCAGCTCGCCTGGGACGGCACCACGCTCGATGGCCGCGTGCTGACCAGCGGCAAGTTCACCCTCACCATCGAGTCCTACGCCGATAACGGTGCCTATGTGCCCGTCACCACCGAGGTGGGCGGCGTGGTCACGGCCGTCGATCTCTCAGGCCCCGAGCCGGTCCTGCTCGTCAACGGCACGCCGGTTCCGCTCTCCCAGGTCACGACCGTGCAGGAAACCCCCTCCGCCTGACGGTTACCGCGTCTCTCAAGACTCTGAAACTTCATTGCAAATTGCGATGAAGTCTTAACTACCTGTAATCACTCCATTAGCCGATTTTTAAGCCGGAAAGTTATAGGCTTGGCTGTGGTTAGGTCAGGTTTGAGTTGAGAGTAGAATGACCGTCCAGATGCGTCCGCGCGTCAAATACGTCATCGGTCCGGATGGAAGTCCGCTCACCGTTGCCGATTTGCCGCCCAAGAATACCAAGCGGTGGGTTATCCGCCGCAAGGCCGAAGTGGTCGCCGCCGTGCGCGGGGGCTTGCTGAGCCTTGAAGAGGCGTGCGAGCGCTATACGCTCAGCGTCGACGAATTCCTCAATTGGCAGGCTGCCATCGACAAGCATGGTCTGGCCGGCCTTCGGACCACCTGGATCCAGCACTATCGCGAGTCGTAATTCGCCATAGGGCAAGGGACCCCGGTCCCACCCGGAACATCAAGCCCGCTGCGCCCGCGCAACGGGCTTTTTGCTGCGCGTATGAATCTCCTTTCGAGTCACCGCACCCCATCCCTCCTCCTTCGTCATCCCGCCCCGCCCCCTCCCCTCGTCATCCCCGGGCTCGACCCGGGGATCCAGAAAACCCCTCCCCCCGCACGGAAGGCCCCGTTGGCTGGACCCCGGCCTTCGCCGGGGTAGCATCCTGTGTGGGAAGCGCCTTCCCACCCCCCAATCTCGCTACCCCGGCGAAAGCCGGGGTCCATCCTGAGAGGCCTGCCCCACCAAGACAGGCTCCGACCCTCCCCCACTCTCCCCCAACTCTGTTGCCCGAAAGCCACAAACCCCGCCCCGGCAAAATCTGCCGCATCTTCCGGCGGTTAATGCCTTGTTTACCATCCGCCCGGCATATTTTGCCCGGTTGGGGCGCGAAGACGCTTCGGAGGTTTCCGGAAAACGGAGACCGGGGTTTTGGGGCATAAGGGGCTGGCGTGGACGGGCTCAAGGAGTTGCTGGATCGGCTGGGCATTGCCCGCATAGCCGCAATGGCCGTAGTCGCCGTGATGCTTCTGGGCTTTTTCGCCTTCATCATCCTGCGCTCGACCGCGCCCCAGATGGCGCCGCTCTATACCGATCTCGAATTGCGCGATTCCAGCGCAATCGTCGCCGAGCTGAACGGCCTCGGCGTTTCCTATGAGCTGCGCGACGACGGCCGGACCATCCTCATCCCGCAGGATCGCGTCACCACCACCCGCATGAGTCTCGCCGAAAACGGCCTGCCGCTGCGCGGCCAGATGGGGTACGAGCTCTTCGATACCCAGTCGGCGCTGGGCACCACGAGCTTCCTGCAGAACATCAACCACGTCCGCGCCCTCGAAGGCGAATTGGCGCGCACCATTTCCTCGCTCAACCGCGTCGCCAGCGCCCGCGTCCACCTGGTCCTGCCCGAGCGCGAGCTCTTCGCCCGCGAAACCCGCGAGCCCTCCGCCTCGATCGTCCTTTCGGTGCGCGGCAGCCTCTCGGCCGGCGAGATTCGCGCCATCCAGCACCTGGTCGCCAGCGCCATCGACGGGCTGCGCCCCGCCGCGGTCTCGATCGTGGACGATACCGGCACCCTGCTCGCCGCCGGCGGAGGCGACGAGGAGAGCATCGTCGGCCAGGCCGCCGAGGAAATGCTCGTGGGCATCGAGAACCGCATGCGCACGCGGATCGAGGACCTTCTGACCAGCGTCGTGGGCTCGGGCCGGGCCCGCGTCCAGGTCGCGGCCGAGCTCGACATGAGCCGCTCCACCACCACCTCGGAGACCTTCGACCCCGACAGCCAGGTCGTGCGCTCGACCCAGATGGTGGAAACCGGCGACCAGTCCAACGGCGCGGGCAATTCGGGCGCCGTGACCGTCGCCAACGAGCTGCCCGGCGCCAGCGAGAACCAGGGCGGCGGCACCGGTGCCTCCAGCCAATCGTCGACCCTCGAGGAAACCATCAACTACGAGATTTCCCGCACCACCGAGACCTCGATCCGCGAGGCCGGCTCCATCGCGCGGCTCTCGGTCGCCGTGGTCGTCGACGGCCATTACACCGCCGACGAGGCCGGCAACGCCGTCTACGAGCCGCGCAGCGAGACCGAGATCGCCCAGATCGCCGCGCTGGTCCGCTCCGCCATGGGGTTCGACGCCGCCCGCGGCGACCAGCTCGAGGTCGTCAACATGGCCTTCGCCGCCCGCCCGGCCACCCCGGCGGGCACCGCGGCCCCGGGCCTTTTCGACTTCTCCCAGTCGGACCTCATGAAGCTGATCGAATCCGCGGTCACGCTCCTTATCGGGCTTGCCCTGGTGCTCTTCGTCATGCGTCCCCTGGTGCGCCGCGTCATCGCCCCCGAGGCCAAGCCCCTCGCCCTGCCCGAGGCCGCCCAGGTCCCCGAGGATTACGAGGACGACGCCCAGGCCCCCGAGGCCGACCCGAGGGTTCGCGAAGCGGCCGCCAATCTCTGGCTCGACCGCGCGAAATCCCTGGGCGAGCAGCAGTTCAAGACCCTCTCCACCGTAGGCGAGATGGTCGAAACCAACCCCAAGCAGGCGACCCTGATCGTCCGCGACTGGCTGAACGAGGCAGCATAGTATGGCGCTTGCCGAACCCGGTACCGTCCTCCAGGCCGCCGACGTGATGCGCAAGGGCATCGTGATCGGCGCCGAGGTGCAGAACCGCAAGCTCACGGGCGACGAGAAGGCCGCCGCGCTCCTGCTCGCGCTCGGCCCCGATTTCGGCAAGCCCATCTGGGGCGAGCTCGACGAGGTGGAAATCCGCCAATTGTCCCGCGCCATGGTCCGCCTCGGCCCCATCACCCAGGACATGCTGGACGAACTGCTCGCCGAATTCGTCATGGGCCTGTCGTCCTCCGGCTCCATGGCCGGCAACACCGACACCACCGAACGCCTGCTGCTCTCCTTCCTGCCCCAGGAGCGCGTCGACCAGATCATGGAGGAGATCCGGGGTCCGGCCGGGCGCAACATCTGGGAAAAGCTCTCCAACGTGCAGGAGGACATCCTCGCGAGCTATCTCAAGAACGAGTATCCCCAGACCATCGCCGTGGTGCTGACCAAGATCACCCCCGATCACGCCAGCCGCGTTCTTGGCGTGCTGCCCGAGGACATCGCGCTCGACGTGGTCCAGCGCATGCTCTCGATCGACCCGGTGCAGAAGGACATCCTCGAAAAGATCGAGGCGACGCTGCGCACCGAGTTCATGTCCACCTTGAGCCACACCCAGCGCCGCGACAGCCACGAGCAGATGGCCGACATCTTCAACGCCTTCGACCGCCAGACCGAAGCGCGCTTCATGACCGCGCTCGAGGAGATCAGCCGCGACAGCGCCGAACGCATCAAGGCGCTGATGTTCACCTTCGACGATCTCACCCGGCTCGAATCCGCCGCCGTGCAGACGCTTCTGCAACAGGCCGACCGCAAGGACCTCGCCCTCGCCCTCAAGGGCGCCTCCGAATCCGCGCGCGACTTCTTCTTCTCCAACATGTCGGCCCGCGCCGCCGGCATGATGAAGGACGACATGGAAGCCATGGGCGCGGTGCGCCTGAAGGACGTGGACGAGGCCCAGGCCCGCCTCGTCAACCTCGCCAAGGACCTCGCCGCGCGCGGCGAGATCGTCATCGCCAAGGGCAAGGCCGAGGAGGCGATGATCATATGACCGCCGCCCAGGCCCACAAATTCACCTTCGATCTCGATCTCGGCGCCGCCCCCTCGCGCTCCATGCCGCTCCCCAGCGTGCCCGAGCACGAGGTCGCCGCCATGCTGGCCGCCGCCCGTGCCCAGGGGCACGCCGAGGGCCTTGCCGAAGGCCGCGCGTCGGCCCAAGCCAGCGCCACCGAGGCCCTGGCCCGGGCCGCCCAGGCGCTCGCGCACAGCGCCGCAATCATGCTCGAAACCCTCGACGCCCACCGCCGCGACCTGCTCGGCGACGCCGCCGCCCTGTCGCTGGCCATCGGCCGCCGCCTCGCCAGCCACCTCATGGCGCGCTATCCGGCCGGCGAGGTCGAAGCGCTCATCAACGACGCGCTGGGCTCCATCGACCACGCGCCCCATCTGGTCATCCGCTGCCATCCCGACCTCGTGGACACGCTCAAATCCGCCGCCGAGGCGCGCATGCGCACCTCCGGCTTCACCGGCCGCCTCGTGGTCATGGGCGACCCCGAGATTGCGCTCGGCGACGGCCGGCTCGAATGGGTCGATGGCGGACTGGTCCGCGACATGGGCGCGATCGCCGCCGCTATCGATGAAAGGGTCGCCGCCTGGCTCGCTGCCCACGGCGCACCGCACAAGGAGATCCCGTGATGGGTGACGACGACACGCCGCAGACCGCCCCCGAAAACCTCGCCTTCGAGGAAATGGCCTCCGACACCCTGTTTGAGAACCTCGTGGCCGGCGAAAAGACCGCCGAGGACCTCGAAGCCGTGTTCGACGTCCCCGTCCGCCTCTCGGTGATCCTCGGGCGCACCCGCATGCCCGTCGCCAACCTTTTGAAGATGGACGTGGGCACCGTGGTCGAGCTCGACCGCCAGGTCGGCGAAGCCATCGACATCTATGTCAACGACCGCCTGGTCGCCCGCGGCGAGATCGTCCTCGTCGAAGGCCGCCTCGGCGTCACCATGACCGAAATCATCAAGGCGGCCTAAGCCCAACCCCAAGGAAGACCACCATGCGCCTCTTGATCATCGGAGCCCTGGACGGCCAGTTGAGCCAGGCCACCAAGCTCGCCATGGAGGGCGGGGCCAAGGTCGCCCACGCCGCCTCGGTCGAGATCGCCCTCGCGTCCCTGCGCTCGGGCAAGGGCGCGGACCTGCTGCTGGTCGACGTCATGGTCGATATCCCCGGCCTCATCGGCGCGCTCAATGACGAGCGCATCGCCATCCCCGTGGTCGCCTGCGGCACCGAGACCAACGCCGCCGCCGCGGTCAACGCCATCCGCGCCGGGGCCAAGGAATATATCCCCCTGCCCCCCGACGCCGAGCTCATCGCCGCGGTGATCGCCGCCGTCGCGCGTGAAAACTCCGATTTCCTCTATCGCGATCCGTCCATGGCCCGCGTCGTGAGGCTCGCCGACCAGATCGCGGGCTCGGACGCCTCGGTCCTCATCACCGGCGAGAGCGGCACCGGCAAGGAGGTCATGGCCAAATACCTCCACGCCCGGTCCCGGCGCGCCGGCCGGCCCTTCATCTCCATCAACTGCGCCGCCATCCCCGAGCACCTCCTGGAATCCGAGCTCTTCGGCCACGAGAAGGGCGCCTTCACCGGCGCCATCGCCCGCCGCATCGGCAAGTTCGAGGAAGCCAATGGCGGCACCCTGCTGCTGGACGAGATTTCCGAGATGGAATTCCGGCTCCAGGCCAAGCTGCTGCGCGCCATCCAGGAGCGCGTCATCGACCGCGTCGGCGGCACGCGGCCGGTCCAGGTCGATATCCGCATCCTCGCCACCTCCAACCGCGACCTCGCGACCGAGGCGCGCGAAGGCCGCTTCCGCGAAGACCTGCTGTTCCGTTTGAACGTCGTGAACTTGAAGCTCCCGCCCCTGCGCGAGCGCCCCGGCGACATCCTCGCCCTCGCCGAGCATTTCGTCGCCAAATATTCCGCCGCCAACGGCTTCGCCCTGCGCGTCCTCTCCCCCGCCGCCCGCGACGAGCTGGTGCGCGCGCCCTGGCACGGCAATGTCCGCGAGCTGGAAAACACCCTCCACCGCGCCGTGCTGCTCGCCTCGGGCGACGTCATCGAGCCCGACGCGATCCTGATGCCCGACGGCACCGGCCTCTCGGAAATGGCGGCGCAGAACCCCTACGCGACCCAGGCGGCGCAAACCGCCGAGGCGGTCTCCCGCTCGCTGGTCGGACGCACCGTGGCCGAGGTCGAGCGCGACCTGATCCTCGATACCCTGGGCCACACCCTGGGCAACCGCACCCACGCGGCCAACATCCTCGGCATCTCGATAAGGACGCTGCGCAACAAGCTCAACCAATATGCCGACGAGGGCGTCCCCATTCCCGCGCCCGGCCATCCTAGCGCCGCATGACCATCGCGGCGCCCCTCCCTCCGCCTCTTGCCCCGTCCGCCCGGCCGGCGCATGGCGCGGCGGGAGCCGGGGTGCCGCACCCGACGACCCCTTCGAGCCAGGCGGCCCATTCTGCCATGACCGACACCACCCCCAACGCCACGGCCTCCGGCGCCTCCCCCCTGGGCAAGATCAACGAGATCTTCGAGGTCCTGCGCCAGTCCAATGCCGGGCTCGCCATCGGCGTCGTCGCGATCATCGCGGTGCTGGTGCTGCCGATGCCGGCCTTCCTGCTCGACATCCTTCTGGCGCTGTCCTTCGTCTTCTCGATCATGATCCTGATGACGGCGCTCTTCATCCAGACCCCGCTCGAATTCTCCGCCTTCCCCACGGTGCTGCTGGTCTCGACCATGCTGCGCATGGCCCTCAACCTGGCTTCCACGCGCCTGATCCTGGGCGACGGCCACACCGGCACCGCCGCGGCGGGCAACGTCATCGAGGCCTTCGGCAACTTCGTCACGCGCGGCAATTTCGTCATCGGCGTGATCGTCTTCTCGATCCTCCTGATCGTCAATTTCATCGTCATCACCAAGGGTTCGGGCCGCATCGCCGAGGTCGCCGCGCGCTTCAACCTCGACGCCATGCCCGGCAAGCAGATGGCCATCGACGCCGATCTCTCGGCCGGTCTGATCGACGAGACCCAGGCCCGCGAGCGCCGCACCAAGCTCGAGGACGAGAGCGCCTTCTTCGGCGCCATGGACGGCGCCAGCAAGTTCGTGCGCGGCGACGCCATCGCCGGCCTCCTGATCACCGCCATCAACATCATCGCCGGCATCGTCATCGGCAGTCTGCAGATGGGCCTCGATATCGGCGAGGCCGCCAATATCTATACCCTGCTCACCATCGGCGACGGGCTGGTCTCCCAGATCCCCGCGCTGATCGTCTCGGTCGCCGCCGGCATCCTCGTCTCCAAGGCCGGCGTCACCGGCAGCGCCGGCAAGGCCTTGACCACCCAGTTCACCGGTTATCCCGTGGCACTCGGCATGTCCTCGGGCGTCATGTTCATGATGGCCCTGGTCCCAGGCATGCCCCTGGTCCCCTTCCTCGCTCTGGGCTCGGGCGTCGGCTGGCTCGCCTGGTCCAGCGCGCGAAAACACAAGCGCGAAGCCGAAACCACAGCCATCGCCGAGCGCGCCAAAGCCGCCGTCGAGACCCGCGCCGCCACCCAGGCCGCCGAGCCCCCGATCACCGACAGCCTCAAGATCGACGAATTGAAGCTCGAGCTCGGCTACGGCCTTTTGAGTCTCGTCAAGGAAGACGACACCGGCACCGACCGCCTGACCGAGCAGATCAAGGCCCTGCGCCGCCAGCTCGCGACCGAACTGGGCTTCGTCATGCCCGCGGTGCGCATCCTCGACAACATGCAGCTCGAGCCCAACGCCTATAAGGTCAAGATCAAGGAGGTCGAGGCCGGCCATGGCGAGGCCCACGCCAATCTCCTGATGGTCATGGACCCCATGGGCAACCAGATCGCGCTTCCCGGCCACGCGACGGTCGAGCCCACCTTCGGCCTGCCCGCCACCTGGATCGACCCGGCCCTGCGCGACGAGGCCGAGATCGCCGGCCTCACCATCGTCGATCCCTCGACCGTGATCTCGACGCACCTGACCGAAATCCTCAAGTCCAACACCGCGGACCTCCTGAGCTACGCCAACGTCCAGTCCCTGCTCTCGGGGCTCGACAAGGACCAGCAGAAGCTGGTGGAGGACATCGTGCCGTCCCAGATTTCCGTCTCCGGCATCCAGCGCGTGCTGCAATCGCTGCTGGCCGAGCGCGTCTCGATCCGCGACCTGCCCACCATCCTCGAAGGCATCGCCGAGGTGGCCGGGATCGCCCGCTCCACCGCCCAGATCACCGAGCACGTGCGCATGCGCCTCGCGCGCCAGCTCTGCGCCGCCAATCTCAGCCACGACAACACCCTGCCGCTCATCACCCTCTCGCCCGATTGGGAGCGCGATTTCGCCGAGGCCATGGTCGGCGAGGGCGAGGACCGCCACCTCGCCATGGCGCCCAGTAAGCTGCACAAATTCATCCAGGCGGTGCAGAACGGCTTCGAGAACGCCGCCCAGATGGGCGAGATTCCCGTGCTCATCACCTCGCCCTCCATCCGCCCCCACGTCCGCTCCATCATCGAGCGCTTCCGGCCCCAGACGGTGGTCATGAGCCAGAACGAAGTCCACCCCCGCATCCGCCTCCGCACCGTAGGCAGCCTCTAGGCCTAGGATCGCGGAAGCAGCACCCTTCACCCCCATCCCCTCTCCTTCAAGGGGAGAGGGGGGCGAAAGAGCCGATAAGCCACAGACTCCCCTTCTCCCCTCGTGGGAGAAGGTGGGCTTTCGCGAAGCGAAAGGTCGGATGAGGGGGCCTCTTTGGAAGCCCCCATGTCATTCCGGCATTCATTGCCGGAATCCAGCCCGATGCCGCCCACCCACATAGCCGACACAGCGAACAGATCGACATCGGCCTGCGCGGCAGGAGGCACCCCCTCACCCCCCGCCCCTCTCCCTCAAGGGGAGAAGGGGAGCCTGTGGCTCATCGGCTCCTGCGCCCCTTCCCTCCCGGGAGAGGGGAGTCCATGGCTTATCGGCTCTATCGCACCCCTCTCCCCTTGAGGGAGAGGGGTCGGGGGTGAGGGGTGCTCTCTCCCACCCACCAAAGCCCTCATCCCATCACCCCCGCCCAATCACCCCCAGATGCGTATGCGCAAACGCCGACCCATATTTCAGCCCATACCCAAGGCTCCGGTCGAACCCCGCATGCGCCAGGAAAATCAGCCCCACCTGCCACACCAGCTCCACCCCGAGCAGCCAGCCCGCCACACCCAACGCCAGCGGCAGGACATAGCTGTGAACCGCATTGTAGACCGCCGCCCCCACCCGGCTCCCCAATGCATACCCGGCAAAGCTGAGATCGGGCGCAAAGAACAGCAGCCCGAAAATCCAGCCATTCCCGCCCAGGATGAAATAGGCCGCAGCAGCCGCGGCCAGCACCGCAAGGCCCTCGAGCTGCAGCACCGCGCGCACGCCGCCGGTCACCGACCGCGCCGGAAGGGAAGCATTCTGCGCCTGGTTCATCGCCCTCGTCCTTGATCCTGCTTGATGGGATGTCATAGCGCGCGCCACGCGCCGGCCCAATTCGCCCGCTTTGAATAGGCGCCATGCAGGAACGAATGGCGGCGAGGAACCGGCCACCCGCAGAGGACTTGACCGGCTGAACAGGAGGACGCCATGCACTACAAGCCCGAAGGCTATACCAGCCTCTCCCCCTACCTGATCGTCTCCGACGCCGCCGCGGTCATCGATTTCGTCAAGGCCGTGTTCGGGGTCGACCCGGTCTACGTCAACCGCGCCGAGGATGGCGGCTTCCGCCATGTCGAGATCGTCATCGACGGCTCGGTCCTGATGCTGGGCGAGATGCCCGGCGCCACCAGCGCCGCCCATCTCCATGTCTACGTGCCCGACGTCGACGCCGCCTTCGCCCGCGCCAGGGCCGCCGGCGGCACCGTGGTCCAGGAGCCCCAGCGCAAGGAGGATGTCGACCGGCGCGGCGGCATCACCGACGAATCCGGCACCACCTGGTGGCTGGCGACCCAGAAGGAACCGCGCTCCGCCTGAACCGCCGGCCGGTCACCGCCACGCCAGCGCGCGCTGTCCGTCCACGCTCCAGGCGCCCGGCCCGGCAAACACCAGATAGAGGAAGATGAAGCAGAACAGGATGGCGCCGGCGCCCATGTTGACCGCGGGAAAGAACCCCATGGGCGCGTGCGCCATCCAATAGCCCACCGCCATCATGCCCGAAAGCACGAACGCCGCCGGCCGGGTCAGAAAGCCGACCAGCACGAGCGCCCCGCCCACGAGCTCGAGGACACCCGCGGTTATGGTCAGCGCATCGAGCGGAACCGGATAAGGCACCGGAAAGCCGGTGAGCTTCTGCAGGCCGAAATGCACGAACAACACCCCGGCAACGATCCGCAAAACGGCCAGCGCCTCGGACTGGTAGCTGTTGAGTCTCTCGATCATCGAACTTCCTTTCGGACGACATGACGAAAAGGCGACACTGCCCCTCCATGGTCACGACGATTGCCGAAAGCCCGGCCCGACAGGACATGCGAGATTTTATCGGCGGGCGCGGAGCGGTCTTGAGCGAACCCCAAGCCTGCGCATCGTCCCCCTCCCATCCCCTCGTCACCCCCGGGCTTGACCCGGGGGTCCAGAAAGCCCCTCCGCGCCCGCGGACGGCTCGGCTGGATTGCCGGGTCAAGCCCGGCAACGACGAACTGAGAGAAACGCGCGTAACCTCCGCAACAGCTATGCAGGCGCATCGGAGCGAGGTCCAAAAATCCCTCCGCGCACGCGGAAACCACAACAGGCTGGACCCCGGCCTCCGCCGGGGTAGCGAAACCAGAGCGTGACACTCTCACCTGCCAAACACCCCTCGCTGCCCCGGCGAAGGCCGGGGCCCATCCTCAGATGCCGCCCCGCCTCCAATGGCCGCGTCAGCCCCGCTCCTCCCCTCGTCGTCCTCGGGCTTGACCCGAGGACCCGCAATGCTTCCCCCTCCTCAAGAAGCAGAGCCCGCCCCAATCCTCACCCGGCCCGCCCCTCCCACTGCGCCACCACCTTCTTCCCCGCCTTCGCCCGCCAGATCGCTTCGAACAACTGCGCAAACCGCGCCGGATCGAGCCGCTCCAGCCGCGCCAGCACGTAAGGGTAGCCGTCGTAATGAGGGGTGGTGAAGAACGTCTCGGGCTCGGCGTCGAGCAGGAAATCCCTGACCTCGAGCCCGGTCACCTGCAGCGCCAGCACGCCCGGCTCGCGTTCGCGCAACAGGAATTTCGAGCCGACCTTGAGCGAGGGCGTGCCATAGCTCGTCCCCACGACCACGCCGGGATAGTCGAGGGCAATGGCGCAGACGTCATCGAAGGTCATGGGACGCCGCTCCCGCATCCCGCCTAGCGGCCGATGGCGTCCCGCGATGGCGGAAGACCCCGCGCGTCCCGGAAGATGGAACGCGCCCTTCCGTCATTTCCCGAACCGCAGCCGGCCCATCTCGTCATAGTCGGCCTGCTCGCGCTTGGCCTCCTCGGCCGCCTCGCGCTGGTGCTCGCGCGCGTCCAGCAGCTCGACCTTCTTCAGATCCTCGACGGCCTCGGCCAGTTCGTCCTGGGCCGCCTCGAGCTTGCCGCGCATGTCCTGCGCCGAGGCCAGCAAGTTGTCGCGCCGCGTGCGCGCGGCCTTGGCGAAGGTGGAATAGGCGAAGTGGGCGACGTCGGCGATGCCGGTCTTCTGCTGCTCGATCTCGATCTGCTGGTCCAGTTCGGTGGCCATGCGCTCGAAATCGGCGACCATGGATTCGATCTGCATCACCTGGCGGCGCTTTTCATCGACATGGAACTTCTTGAGGCGGATCAGGCTCGCGCTCTTCGCCTTCATGACTTGTACTCCTTACCCACCAAGCCGGCGGCAGGGCCGCCCCCTCACGTCGCGAATCCGCCCGCGCCTCCTGTTTCCAGAACCGCCGACAACAGCACATAGCCGTCGGCGATCGAGGTGCGCTCCTCCGCGCCCTGGCTCAAGAAAGCCTCCAGGGCCGGGTTGAGCGCCAGCGCGCGGTCAACCTTGGGATCCGATCCTTTCCGGTATGCCCCCAGTCGGATCAGCTCCTCCATGTCGGCATAGACCGACATCAGCTCGCGGGCCTTGATCAGCACCGGCCGGATAGTCTCCGGCACGCAGCCCGGCATGGTCCGCGAGATCGAGCGCAACACGTTGATCGCGGGATACCGCCCGCGCTCGGCAATGCTGCGCTCCATCACGATATGGCCATCGAGAATGCCGCGCACGGCGTCAGCGATCGGCTCATTGTGATCGTCACCTTCCACCAAAACGGTAAAGAGACCGGTAACGGACCCCGACCCGACCAGCCCCGGACCGGCCCGTTCGAGCAATCGCGGCAATTCCGTGAACACCGTGGGCGGGTAGCCCTTGGCCGTCGGCGGCTCCCCGACAGCCAGCCCGATCTCGCGCTGCGCCATGGCGAAACGCGTGAGGCTGTCCATCATGCACAGCACCTTCTTGCCCCGGTCGCGGAAATATTCTGCAAGCGTCAGAGTGAGATAGGCCGCCTGGCGCCGCATCAGCGCCGGCTCGTCCGAGGTCGCGACAACGACGATGGCCCGCTTCAATCCCTCCTCGCCGAGCTGGTCGGTGATGAATTCCTGCACCTCGCGGCCGCGTTCGCCGATCAGCCCGATGATGGCGATATCCGCCTCGGTGTTGCGCGCAAGCATCGACAGCAGCACCGACTTGCCCACCCCCGAGCCCGCGAAGATGCCCATGCGCTGGCCTTCGCAGCAGGTGGTGAATGTGTTCAATATCCGCACGCCGAGGTCGATCGGCCCGCCGACCCGCGCCCGCTCATGGGCCGGCAGCGGCGTATTGCGTAAACCATAGGCCGCCCCGCCCCGCTTGAGCGGCCCGCCCCCGTCGATGGGCTCGGCCTGGGCGTTGAGCACCCGCCCCAGCCAGCCTTCATCCGGGTAAACCGCCCCGTCATGGCCCGCGAACACGGCCTTGCAGCCCAGCCGCACGCCTTCCACCGGCCCGAAAGGCAGGCAAAGCGCGTGCCCGTCGCGAAAGCCGATGATCTCGCACACCAGCGCCGTGCCCGCCTGGGTCTCGATCGAGACCCGTCCGCCTACGCGCAGCGCGCGCACCGGGCCCACGACCTCGATCAGCATGCCCTGAACCGCGCGCACGCGGCCGAACACCTCGATATCGTCGATCGCTTCGATGTCGGAAATGAGGGATTTCAAGGCTCGGGAGCCCCCGATTCGCGCGCCGCGTCGCTCGATTGGTAACCCATCCTTAATCTGAACGCGATATTGCCGAAGATTGAGCAAATTATTTCCGCCCGCGGGCGTCGAGGCTCCCTTCCACAAATTCGCCGCATTCGTTGAGTCCCGAGAGTCGGTTGGAAGGCTTTCTTAATGCAAATAATTAAGTTTAAAATTTGCTAAAAGCCTTTATCTTTCAATAGCTTATCCGCCACAGCTATTAATGGCCGTTGCATATTGCCCGACCGAATTAAACTTTGTTAACTAATTGCCGCTAGCTTCGAGTCGTGCCCAGTAGGGCCCGGTTAGGGGTGCTGGCGAGACGCACACCCGGTTCCAGTAGGGACGGATAGGCTGAAGGGGATTGGTATGCGTGTACTCTTGATTGAGGACGACAGCGCGACGGCGCAGAGCATCGAGCTGATGCTCAAATCCGAAAGTTTCAACGTGTACACCACCGACCTCGGTGAGGAAGGTGTGGATCTCGGCAAGCTCTACGATTACGACATCATCCTCCTGGATCTGAACCTGCCGGATATGAGTGGTTACGAGGTGCTGCGCACGCTGCGCGTCGCCAAGGTCGGCACGCCGATCCTGATTCTCTCCGGCATGGCCGGCATCGAGGACAAGGTGCGTGGTCTCGGCTTCGGCGCCGACGACTACATGACCAAGCCGTTCCACAAGGACGAGCTGGTCGCCCGCATCCACGCCATCGTCCGCCGTTCCAAGGGCCACGCCCAGTCGGTCATCACCACCGGCGACCTCACGGTCAACCTCGACACCAAGACCGTCGAGGTCCAGAACGCCCGCGTGCATTTGACCGGCAAGGAATACCAGATGCTGGAGCTGCTTTCGCTCCGCAAGGGCACCACCCTTACCAAGGAGATGTTCTTGAACCATCTCTATGGCGGCATGGACGAGCCCGAACTCAAGATCATCGACGTCTTCATCTGCAAGCTGCGCAAGAAGCTCTCCGTCGCCACCGGCGGCAAGAACTACATCGAGACCGTCTGGGGCCGCGGCTACGTGCTGCGCGAGCCCGACGAGACCGAGCTCTCCGAAAGCGCCTGATCCTCGCGCTTCACGTCCCCGAATTTCCAACGCCCCGCCGCTCCCCCGAGCGCGGGGCGTTTGCCATTCTCGGGCCTCTCGAAAGTTCGCCGCGCTTACCTGCCATGCCCCGGCCTCTCCTCCCCCACGAGCGGTTACCGCGCGCCTCTCTCTCCGCTGTCCCGGCGAAAGCCGGGACCCATCCTGAGATGTCTCCCTACGCGCTGTCGGCGCACTGGTCCCGTCAAAGCCATTTCCTGCCCGCAAGCGGCCCGCAAAGACCTCCGCCAGCGGAGCTTCCAGCCCGTGATTGATTCGGTCTGTGCACTTTGAAACAGAACCGGCGCCCACGCGCCGGACGGTCCCGCCGCGAACGCGCCGGCGCGGCCCTCACCGGGCCCGCGAACGAAACGCCCGGATTTGCTGGACAATAACCGTTGGAAAAGCTCTGAAACGCTCAACCGCGTCAACCGTCCCGCAACCATCACGCCTCTGGCGCCTAGGCACGCAAACCGATAGTTTCTAGCTTCGTTAGCCACCCTGTGTATCGGGTGCCGGGGATAGTCAGGTTATGCGCGGGTCAGCCCACTTTCTGGATGGTGGCGGCGAGATGGCGGAAGCCATTCGCGCCCACGACTGGTCGTCGACCGAACTGGGTCCCATCGACACCTGGCCAACAGCCCTCAAGACCGTGGTGGGCCTGGCGCTCAATTCCAAGTTTCCCAAGGCCCTGGTCTGGGGCCCCGGCCTCGTCACCATCTATAACGACGCCTTCCGGCCCATTCTGGGGGAAAAGCCCTTCGCGCTGGGACGCTCCTTCCGGGATATCTGGGCCGAGGCCTGGGACGAGATCAGCCCCTTCGCCGACCGCGCCTATGCCGGGGAGGCCACCTTCATCGAGGACTTCCCCCTGGTCATCGACCGCTTCGGCTATCCCGAGCAGGCCCATTTCACCTTCTGCTACAGCCCGATTCGCGACGAGAACGGCGTGGTCCGGGGAATGATGGATACGGTGATCGAGACCACGGATACCGTGGAGGCCCAGCGCCAGTCCGGCATTCTCAATCACGAGCTCGAACACCGGATCAAGAACCTGCTCTCGGTGATTTCGGCCATCGTCAACCAGACCCTGCAATCCAGCACCGCCGACAGGGACGCGCGCGACGCCCTGGTTCAGCGCATCGGCGCCCTGGGCAAGGCCCAGTCGCTCCTCACGCGCTCCAGCATCGCCGAAGCGGAGATTCACGAGGTGGTCGAGGAGGGTCTTGCGCCCTATCGCGGCAGCGAAGGCCGGATCCATGTCAGCGGCCCGCCGGTCATGCTGTCCTCGAGACAGGCGCTCACCCTGGTCCTCGCGATCAACGAGCTCGCGACCAATGCCCTCAAATACGGCGCGCTCTCGAACGCCACCGGCGTGGTGCACCTTGTCTGGGAAGCGGGCCGGCCGGGCACGGACGACCTCTTCCGGCTCACCTGGACCGAAAGCGGCGGCCCGCCCGTGGAAGCGACCGGCCGGAAGGGCTTCGGCTCGCGCATCATCGAACGCGTGCTGGGCCATGATTTCTCCGGCGAGGCCGTCCTCACCCCATCCCCCTCCGGCATGCGCTGCGAGCTCACCACCCGCATGATCGTCCTGGGCGGCAGCGATCACGGATAAGGCGCGAAGGCCTACCGCCTCCGCCGCCCAATCGACACTGCACTTTCAGTTCGTCATGGCCGGGCTTGACCCGGCCATCCATAAGGCCTCTCCCACGCCGCGTTGACGGCGTCTATTCCTCCACCACCGCGCGATAGAGATGCCACGTCGCGTGGCCGAGCACCGGCAGAACCACGGCCAGTCCCACCAGCAGCGGGATCGCGCCCACGATCAGCGCCGCGACCACGATCACGCCCCAGAACAGCATGGGCGCGGGATTGGCGCGCACCGCGCGGATCGAGGTATGGACCGCGTCCCAGGCGCTGCCGCCCCGATCCACCAGCATGGGGAAGGCCACGACCGTGGTCGCGAGCACCACGAGCGCGAAGATGAGCCCCACCGCATTGCCCACGAGGATGAGGCCCCAGCCCCGGGGCGTCGTCACGAGCTCGCCCATCCACGCCCAGAAATCGGCCGGCACGGTCGTGCCGAAGAATGCGCCGTAGATGGCCTGCGCGGTGGCGAGCCAGGCGATGAACAGCGCCGCCAGCAGCAATCCCACGATGAGGATCTGCGGCAGCGCCGGCGAGCGCAGCACCTCGAAGGCGTGGCGCGGCTCGTCGTCCTCGCCCGCCTCGCGCCTTCGGCTCAATTCATAAAGCCCGAGCGCCACCACCGGACCGAGCAGCGCGAACCCCGTCGCGATCGGATAGAGAAGCTGGAAGGCGTTGCCGCCCGAGGTCCAGATGCCGATGACGAAGCCCAGCACCGGATAGAGGATGAAGAGGAAGACGTAGTGCGACGGCCGTCGCCAGAAATCGGACATTCCCTTACCCAGGGCGGCCGTCACGTCGGAGAACGTGATTTTACGAATGGCGGGCAGCGCGTCGGCACGGTCGCCGGACGCCACCCTGCCGTCGTGGTCGTGGATCGCAGACATGGCTCATCTCCTCGTTTCGAGGCCGACGAGCCGCAAGGGTCTTCACTTGGGCCGTTGGCCGCATACAGTGAGCATAGAGACGCATATAGGGCCGTACAGGCCACCTCAGAGAGCGTAGAGCCGCTTCTAAGGCCTGTCCAATGCCGTTCACGAAGTTGTGAAGACCAGTGATCGCCTCTAGTCGAGCAGCAACGGCGCGAACTTGGCTTCAAGCATTTCCCGGTCGAACGGCTTGAACATGTGGTCGTTCGCGCCCGCTTTCCGAGCCATGGCAATAAGTCCGATGTCGTTCTGCAGCGCGCAATAGACGACCCTGGGCTTTTCCCCGCCCTTGTACCCACGCAGCGACTTGAGGAATTCTATGCCGTCCATGATCGGCATCTTCCAGTCCACGAGAATGACATCGGGCATCTCGCGCTGACACTTCTCGAAGGCCTCCTGGCCGTCTTCCGCCTCATCCACGATGAAATCGAGGTCCTCGAGGATACGGCGCACCACCTTGCGCACCACGCTCGAGTCGTCGACGACAAGGCAGGATTTCACGTCCGGTCACTCCGCGGCAGAGCAAGCCCTTGAAACACCGTGTGTTTTGAAAGGCGATCATGCGGGCGGCAGGGCTTGGCCATGCGCCCGCTCCACCCCGACTAGAGCAAAAATAGGTTACCGTTGGGTTGCCTGACCTACGCCGCTTCGGCGTTATCCCCGGGCTGCGGTTCGGCGGTAAAGTTCAATACACTGTCTTCGAGCACGATGGTCAGCACCATGCCGGTCTCGCGCGCGAGCTGGCCGGTATAGAACGGCTGGATGACGCGGGCATTGATCTGCCCGTCCTCGGGCGCCCCGGCGAGCAGCGCGGGGATCGCGCTTTGCAGCAGGGTCTTGGGCCCGGTGGCGACGAGGGTGAAGGTCTCCGATCCCGGCTCGCCGGTCACCTCCGCCTTGACCGTGCCGCCCCGCGGCACCCCGCCCGTCGCGATCAGCAGCATGTTCAAGAGCAGCTTGACCTTGTTCTTGGGCATCAGCATCGGCGCGATGGCCCATTCGAGGGTCGCCTTCTCATCCTCGAACAATTGCTGCGCCACCCGCTCGGCCTCGCGCGTGTCGATATCGTTCCCCGCCGCCGAGGACGCACCGAACGCGAGCCGCGCGAATTCCAGCCGCGCCCGCGCCTGGCGCGCCGAACTCGTGATCAAATCCTTTGCGAATTCAACCATTTCGGTCTGGGTCGGATCAGCCAGCACCTCGAGCCCGTTGCCGATTGCCCCCACCGGATTGATGAGGTCGTGGCACACGAACGAGCACATCATGGCTGCGAAATCCGATGCACCGATCTCGATCACATTGGCCATGGTGCTGTCCCCTTCTCTCGGCGCCGCCGAATCACATTGGCCCACTTTACCGACCGCGCCCGCCCGCACAACGCCGGACAGGCCGTGTCCGCCCGCGAGCGTCGCGTTTTACCCAGCCGATCCGCTCTCCGGCAGCGATACGCGCAGCAAGGGACGTGGTCGCAGCCGCTCCCAGGCCTCCCCCGCCCGCCCCAGGCTCGCAGCCACGCTCGCCGCGAACGCCGCACGATTGCCCACCGAATAGAACAGGAACAGCGCATCCCCATGGATCGCCGAAATCTGCGGATTGCCCCGGCTCAGATAGCCCCGCGCCAGCGCCATGGGGTCGTAACCCCCGAATTGCGGGGCATAGGCCGCCGGCGCCTCGGAAAACGCGTCGCGATTGGCTTGGCTCGCAAAATGCCAGGGTACGCCCTGCCATTGCACCGCGTAGGCCGGATTGCCGGGCTGCGGCATGGTCCCGTCGAAATACGAAACCGGATCGTAGCCCCCCATCGCGACCCCTGTCAGCGGATCGACGACCACCGGCCCCTCCTGGGCCGCGGCCCAGCCGGCGAGAAAAACCAGCACGCCGAGCAGCGCGCCGCGCAACAGGGTTAAGTTTTCTTTACCCATTTGCATCATGATGGAAGAGGGCTCACAGAACGCGGGAGGCATCCGGAAGCCGAACCTAGCGCGTCAAGCGTAAGGCAGCGGTTAACCGGGCGTTGCGTCCCGCATGTCCGGCCACGGCCGGGCAGAACACTCGCGACCCAGGAGATCGGTCATGATCCAACGCCTCATTCTCGCTCTCGCCCTGGCTTTGGCGGCCATGGCCGCCCCCATGGGCGCGGTTGCCCAGATGCAGCCCGCGCAGGCGCAGGGCGCGGTTTCGGAAACCTATTCCTCCGACGAACTGCTCGAGACCGGCCACCAGTTCTTCGGCTCGGTGGCCCAGGGCATGGCCTCCCTCATCGAGCAGGCCGTGGGCCAATACGGCCAGCCCAATGCCTATATCCTCGGCCAGGAAGGCTCCGGCGCCATCCTGGGCGGCGTCAAATACGGCGATGGCATCATGTACACGCGCAATGCCGGCACCCATAACGTGTTCTGGCAAGGCCCCAGCCTCGGCCTCAACTTCGGCGCCAATGGCAGCCGCGTGATGATGCTGGTCTATAACCTGCCTTCGGTCGAGGCCCTGTACAACCGCTATCCGGGCGTCGACGGCTCGCTCTATGCCATCGGCGGCCTGTCCATGACGGCGCTCACCAACAATGGCGTCCACATCGTACCGATCAGCTCGGGCGTCGGCCTCCAGGCCGGCATCTCGGTGGGCTACCTCAAATTCACCCAGCAGCCCACGTGGAACCCATTCTGACCCTTTACGGTTGATCTTCCGCTGCGGCCGGTTTTCCTGGCCGATGCCGCGTTTACGTTTATGTCAAATGACCACGCCCGGCCGATTGACTAGACTATATGCAGCGCGCCAAACTCGCATCCGCATCGACCCGTTGCCGGATGCACTGGCGATCGGCTCTTTTCGCAGCGATGCGGGGCCGGCGGAAAGAGTGGAATGGGCATCGAAAACATCATGTTCGTCGCGCTGGGCTTCCTGGTTGCCGGCCTTCTGGCCATCGCGATCGTCCCGGCCATCGTGCGCCGCGCCATCCGCCTCACCCGCCGCCGCGTCGAAGCCTCGACACCCATGACGCTCAATGAATTCCGCGCCGACAAGGACAAGCTGCGCGCCGAATTCGCCATCGCCACCCGCCGCGCCGAGCTGCAGCGCGAACGCCTGCGCGAAAGACTTGCGGCGCAAGCCGTCTCCATCGACGCCATGCGAAGCGAGCTCAACGCACTGCGCACCGAGCGCGACGAACAGTTCGACGCCATCCGCGCCCGCCAAAGCCATATCGACGAGCTCAAGCGCCATATCGAGGACGTGCAGGCCGAGAACCGCGAACTGGTCGAGCGCCTGCGCGAGGCCGAGCGCACCTACCCCGAATTCTCCATCGGCGCCGAGCTCGACAGCGGCCTCGACCTCGAAACCAGCTTCGACCCGGAAACCCTGTCCGGCCATTACGAGCAGGATGTCGAGGACCTCCTGATGGCCCTCGGCATCGAGCGCCAGCGGGCCGACCTCCACCGTGGACAGGTCCGCATTCTCGTGGAGCGCCTGGACGCCGCGCTCGGGGCCGAAACCGTACCCATCCCTTCGCTGGCCGCTGATCTGGATTCCCATCCCGCGGACGCCCCCGTCCTGCGCCCGGCCAACAATGCCCTCGACCTCGCCCAGGCGCATATCGAGAGCGCCGAAAGCCGGCTCAACGCCCTCCTCGGCACCGTGGGGCAGCACCGCGACGAGGATGGGCTGCCGGAAATCCGCGAGCGCGTCGAAGACGTGCAGCAGGCCATTCTGGAGGATTACGGCACCGACCGGTTCGACCCCCAGGCCCTGCGCGAGGAGCTTGAGATCATCGCCGCCGAGGTTTCCGACGTCGTCTATGCCGCCGATTCCGAGGAGTCCGGAGAGGTGAGCCTCTTCGACCGCGTCAGCAAATTCGCCGGCGACACCTTCGTCACCGCGGAGGTCGAGGCCGAGGCTCCGACCTCGATCGGAGCCATCAGCGCACGCATCGACGCCTTGCGCGAGCGCCAGGAACGCCAGACGCCCTGACTACTGGCCAACCACCGCAATCTCGCGGATCAGCGCCCCGTCAGCACCGTCGAACAGCCGGATCGCCGTAGCGCCCGCAAGCTCATAGGTGACCGTCACCAGCCCATCGCCCAACTGGGTCGCGATCACGGTCGCGCCCGCCGGCAGCGCCAAGGCTTCGAGGGTGTACTGGCCGGCCGGCGCCTCGCTCATGGTCGCCAGGCGATAGACAACCACGATCGCAATCGCCATAAACCCGATGAGCATGAGCACCATGGATATCGCGGCCCGGCGCCGGGCCCTGTCCATGACCCCCTGCGCTTCGGCGCTGAGCGGCTCGTCCTCGTCGTCGCTCTCGCGCTCTCTGTCGATCTGGCTCATCGTGAACGAAACCCTCGGCACCAAAGTGGAAATTACGGTCGATGACGCCTCGGCCGGCACGCGGCTGGACGTCTGGCTCGCCGCCGCGCTCCCCGACCTGTCCCGTTCGCGCCACAAGGATCTGATCCTTTCCGGCGCCGTGACCGTGGACGGCAAGGCGATGACCGAGCCGAAATATCGCGTGAAGCCCGGCGAGTCCATCGCGCTCGCCGTCCCGCCCCCAGCCGATCCCGAACCGGCCGCCCAGGCCATCGCGCTGGACATCCTCTACGAGGACGACGCCCTGATCGTCATCAACAAGCCCGTGGGCCTCGTTGTCCATCCCGCGCCCGGCAATGAGGACGGCACGCTGGTCAACGCCCTGATCCACCATTGCGGCGACACCCTCAAGGGCATAGGCGGCGTCCGCCGGCCCGGCATCGTCCACCGGCTCGACAAGGATACCTCCGGCGTCATGGTGGTGGCCAAGACCGAGGCTGCCCATAACGCGCTCGCGGCCCAGTTCGCCGATCACGGCCGCACCGGCCCGCTCGAACGCCTCTATACCGCCTTTGTCTGGGGCATTCCCCAGCCCTGGCGCGGCACCGTCGAGACCCTGATCGGCCGCGATCCCGGCAACCGCCTCAAGCAGGCGGTGCTCGCCTCGGGCGGCCGCACCGCCATCACCCATTACCGCGCCGAAGCCCGCTTCGGCGAGGAGAAATGGACCGTCTCCCGTGTCGCATGCCGGCTCGAAACCGGCCGAACGCACCAGATTCGCGTTCATCTCGCCCATCTCGGCCATCCCCTGCTCGGAGACCGGACGTATGGCGCGGGCTTTGCGACCAAGGCCAATGCCCTGCCCGACCCGCTCGGCGCCCTCGTACGCGGCCTTGGCCGGCAGGCGCTGCACGCCGGCGTGCTGGGCTTCGCCCATCCGGAAACCGGTGCTGTAATGCGCTTCGAGGCCCCGCTGCCGCCCGACCTCGATGCCCTCGAAGCGGCGCTGCTTCCGTTCAGCCTGACCGGGCGGGATGAACCCGCCCGGCGCTGAGGCCGACCCGCTCAGTCGCTGAAAAGCGCGTTGGTGAAATAGGCCGAGAAATCCGGCTGCTCGGCCAGCGCCTCGCCGTCCGGACCCACAAGCGCCCCGTTCTCGTAAAGGAAGACGCCCAGCGCTTCCATCTTGTCAGGATCGAACAGGCCCACCACGCCTTCGGGCGTCGCGAAGTAGTTCTCCCTGACGATGAGATCGAGCGAAGCGTGCACGAGTTCGCTCTGATCGGCGAGTTCAGGCGCCGCCGCGATCAGGATTGCGCCGGCCTCCTCGGGGTTCGCGACCGCGTATTCATACCCGCGCCGGGTGGCGTCGATGAAGGCTGCGGCGCGTTCGGGATCGGCCGCCAGGGTGGTTTCACGCGCGAAGACCACCGAAGTGTGCTGGTCCGGCACGCCGTAATCGGCATAGGCGAAGGCGCCGTATGCCTCGCCGTCCAGTTCCTTCTGCACCCCCTCCCACGTGGCGTGGTCGAGGGTGAAATCCACCTCGCCGGCATCAAGCGCATCGTACACCGAGGTGCGCAGCGCCACGGTTTCATAATTCGGCTCACCGCCGTCATTGGCGATCATCGTGCCGATCAGCGCCTCCTCCCAGGCCGCGCCGAAACTGCCATAGACGAGCCCCTCGAGATCCCGCGGGCTTTCGATATCCGCGCGGTCGCCCGAGAACACGAGCCGGCCGATTTCCCTCTGGTTCACCGCGAACACGCCCATGATGTCCTCCCCGCCGGTGCGTAGCGTGAAGAGGCTGAGCACGCTGCGGAACTGGAAATCGGCCTCAGGCCCCTCATTGGGAAAAGGCAGGATTTCGACCGCGATTCCCGCATCGTCGTAAAAGCCCAGCGCCTGGGCGACATAAAGACCGGCGTGGTTGGTGTTGGGCGTCCAGTCGAGCGAGACCGTGACCGGTTCGGCCCCGAAGGCCGGCACGGCGGCAAGAAGCACCAGGCTCGAGAGGACGGGAAGGAAGCGAGGCGATGTCATGAATGTCTCCTGATCGAAGAGAAGGTGGGACTGATCGGGGAGACGCCGACAAACGGCAGCCGGTGCGCCCCAAGGGGCGACCGGTCAGACAGGACAATCGGGCACGGCATGTGCATCGCATTTCCATCTCGCTCCGCTGGCATTACCCAGATCAGCTTGAGGGTTCGCGGGCCCACCCGCGTCTCAGCCCCTTGCGGAGCACCCCTGTGGACGGCGGACGCTTAGCACGGCGCGGTGCGACAATTCAACCGCATCGACCGCGCAACCACTTTGCACATTCCCGCGTTGAGGGGACTGGATAGGCAGTCTCCGTGCCCGCAAAAATGCAGGCGGCGGGGGATGAAATTGCCGTATTCCTTCCTATATCTATCGTCAGGTTGCGATGTGTGCACGCCGTCGAGGGTGCCCGCGCGGCTCGACCCGCCGCAATGGGGGTGCAAGAAAGGGGAGGGTGCTGATGGCCCAATCGAATGTTCCGACTCTGAGCTCCGAAAGCGGGCTCAACCGATATCTCCAGGAAATCCGCAAGTTTCCGATGCTGGAAGCCGACGAGGAGTTCATGCTCGCCAAGCGCTATCGCGAGCACGAAGACCCCGAAGCCGCCCAGAAGCTCATCACCAGCCATCTGCGGCTCGTGGCCAAGATCGCCATGGGCTATCGCGGCTATGGCCTGCCCATCTCCGAGGTCATTTCCGAGGGCAATGTCGGCCTGATGCAGGCGGTCAAGCGCTTCGAGCCCGAGCGCGGCTTCCGCCTCGCTACCTACGCCATGTGGTGGATCAGGGCGTCGATCCAGGAATACGTCCTGCGCTCGTGGTCGCTGGTCAAGATCGGCACCACCGCGGCCCAGAAGCGTCTGTTCTTCAACCTTCGCCGCCTCAAGGGCCAGATCGCCGCGCTCGATGACGGGAACCTGCATCCCGAGCACATCAAGCAGATCGCGACCACGCTCAAGGTCAGCGAGGACGAGGTCGTCTCGATGAACCAGCGTCTCTCCGGCGATGCCTCGCTCAACGCGCCCATGCGCGCCGACGAGGGCGCGAGCCAGTGGCAGGACTGGCTGGTCGATGACGTGCCCGATCAGGAAGAAATCCTCGGCGAGAGCCAGGAATTCGACGAGCGTATGGGCTTTCTCAACAGCGCCATGGACGTTCTCAACGACCGCGAACGCGCGATCTTCGAGGCCCGGCGTTTGAAGGAGAATCCTAAGACGCTCGAAGAGCTCGCCCAGGAATACGACGTGTCGCGCGAGCGCATCCGCCAGATCGAAGTCCGTGCCTTTGAAAAGGTGCAGGATGCGGTCAAGGAGGCTGCGCGCGCGCAAGCGCATTGATTTTGTCACACGCGCACGGCATGGTGGCGCCTTCCGCAACGAGCGAAGGTTAAAATCGGGCGCTCTTTTCGCCCGTCCTGAATGATAGAGATCGCTATTGTCGCAGGACTGATCCTGCTGAACGGCGTTTTTGCCATGTCCGAGCTTGCCGTCGTTTCGGCGCGCAAGGCACTCCTCCGAACCATGGCCGAACGCGGCAAGTCGGGCGCGTCGAGCGCCCTCGCGTTGGCCGAGAACCCCGGCCGTTTCCTGTCCACCGTCCAGATCGGCATCACCCTGATCGGGGTGGGCACCGGCGCCTTTTCCGGCGCCACCCTGGGCGGCATGCTCTCGGACATCCTCCTTGATGCCGGCCTGCCCACCGCTGCCGCGGGCGCCCTGGGCTATGGCGGCGTCGTCGCCATCATCACCTACCTCTCGGTGGTGATCGGCGAGCTGGTGCCCAAGAACTTCGCGCTGCGCAATGCGGAGGCCATCGCCTGCGCCGTTGCCCGGCCCATGAGCATCCTCTCCAGGATCGCGGCCCCGGCTGTCTGGCTGCTCGACGCCTCGACGCGCCTGGTCTTCCGCCTGCTCGGCCAGTCCGAGGTCGCCGAGAACGTGGTGACCGAGGAGGAGATCAAGTCGATCGTCGCCGAGGCCGCGGCCACCGGCGTCATTGAATCCGACGAACAGCGGATGATCTCGAGCGTTTTGCGCCTGGGCGACCGCACGGCGCGCAGCCTGATGACACCGCGCACCGATGTCGACCTCATCAACCTCGCCCACCCGATCGAGCGCATCACCGCCTCCATCCGTCAGACGCGTCACGCGCGCCTTCCGGTGGCTGATGGCGACGACGACGACATCATCGGCATCCTGATCCTGCGCGAGGTCTTCGAGAAAGGCGTGCCCGATACCGTGCAGGGCATCCGCCGGCTCGTGCGCAAGGCCGAAGTCGTACCCGATACGCTCGACGCGCTCACTGTGCTCGAGCGGCTGCGCCAGTCCGAGCATCCGCTGGTGCTCGTCCATGACGAATACGGCCACTTCGAAGGCGTGATCACCACCTCCGACATCCTCGAAGCCATCGCCGGCCTGTTCCGATCCGACCTCGATCCGGGCGACGAGGAGGATTTCGTGCAGCGCGAGGACGGAAGCTGGCTCGTTTCCGGGGCGCTGCAGGCCGAGACGCTGGAAGACCGGCTCGGGCTGGAACTGCCTGAGGACCGCGATTTCGAAACCGTCGCCGGCTACGTGCTCTCGCTCATGAACCACGTGCCCAAGACCGGGGAAACCGTGATCAACGGCGCCTGGCGCTTCGAGGTCATCGACATGGATGGTCTGCGCATCGACAAGGTGCTCGTCACCGCAACCTTGGGCGACCTCGACGGCAGCGAGGAAACACGGGCTTAGGCGCTATATTCGGGCCTCTATCTGGACCCCGGCAATGAAATGCCGGGGTGAGATGGGGCAGGATAGAGCCGCACCCCCGATGTCATTCCGGCATTCATTGCCGGAATCCAGTTAGATCTTTCCACACGGAAAGACCCGATAGCCTGCCCGCCTCAAACCTGCCCCAACACGCTCTCCAGCAGCGTCAGCGGCACGATCAGCAGCCAGGGCGCATTGGCGCCCTCGGCCAGCCTGATCGCGATCCTGCCGCCTGTGGCCACATTGGACGTGCCGATCTTGAGCCCCGGCTCCATCACCAATCCATCGAGCGGATAGGCCAACCCCTCCGAACCCGCAAACGCGGTACGCCCCAGCGGATAGACCGAGACCCGCGTGCCCTCCGGAGCCTCCAACTCCATATCCCCCGAAACCGCGATGGCGAGATCCTCGCCATCCACCAGCACGATCCGGCGCAAAGGCGCGTAATGCGCCAAGGCGTGCAGCGCGGCCAGGGTATGGTCGAGCCGCCCGCCGGTCATGCCAAGCGCCAGCGTCAGCGGCGCGTCCGTTGAATACAGCGCCTTTTCGAAATCCGTGGTCTGCTGCTCGGCCAGCCGGATCACCCGCGTTTTCGGCCCGAACGCGGCGGCATCGGCCACCGAGTCGAGATCGCCGATCACCGCGTCGGGCACCAGCCCGGCCGCGAGGATCGTGTCACCGCCGCTATCGGCGCCCACCAGCCCGTATCCCGGCCGCGCCACCCGGCGCAAAAGCGTCGCTGACACCGCTCCGCCGCCGACCATCACCAATGGCCCGGCGAAGCGCAGCAATCCGCCCTCTCCCGATTGGTCTTGCACTTTCAACGGGCCCTCACTAGGTTGCGCCTGTCTCGCTGGGGTGTTCCGGAGCGATCCGGGGCTGAGAAAGACCCATTGAACCTGAACCAGGTCATGCTGGCGGAGGAAGTTCGAGATGACAAGGATGGGGCTCGCTCCGTCCCGTCATGTATCGCGAAGTCCCTTCTCAAATCATGACCGCATATCGGCCGCCATGCCCTTTAGGGCGTGGCTCTTGAGAGGAGACCATCGATGGTCAAGACCCGCCTCGCCGGCCTGCTTGCGGTTGCCCTTGGATGCATTCCGTCCATCGGCCTCGCGCAGGACCAGACCCTCACCATCTACACCTATGATTCCTTCGCGTCCGAATGGGGCCCCGGCCCCGCGCTCGCCGAAGGCTTCGCGGCCCAGTGCGGCTGCACCGTGAATTTCGTCTCCGCCGAGGATTCGATCAGCGCCCTGCGCCGCGTCCAGCTCGAAGGCGACGCCACCGAGGCCGATATCGTGCTCGGGCTGGATACCGCCGTGCTCGCCGAGGCGCGCTCGACCGGCCTCTTCGCCGAGCATGGGCTCACCTTCGACGACCTGGTCCTGCCCACCGATTTCGCCGATCCGCTCTTCGTACCCCTCGACTACGGCTATTTCGCCTTCGTCTACGATAGCGAGGTCCTGCCCAATCCGCCGGCCTCCTTCGAGGAGCTGATCGCCCTGCCCGACGACTTCAAGATTGTCATTCAGGACCCGCGCGCCTCGACCCCTGGCCTCGGCCTCGTGCTCTGGATCAAGACGCTCTATGGCGAGGACGCCCCCGCCATCTGGGAAGGCCTCGCGCCCCACGTCCTGACCGTCACCACCGGCTGGTCGGAATCCTATGACCTCTTCCTCGCCGGCGAAGCGGATATGGTGCTCTCCTACACCACTTCCCCCGCCTATCATGTCTCCGCCGAGGGCGAGGACCGCTACAAGGCCGCCAGGTTCGACGCCGGGCACTACACGCAGATCGAGATCGCCGGCATTCTCGCCTCGAGCGACAACCAGGATCTCGCGCGCGACTTCCTCGCCTACCTGGTGACCCCCGAAGGCCAGGCGCCGATCCCCACCACCAACTGGATGTATCCGGTGGTCGACCTTCCCGATCTCGACCCCGCTTTCGCGGACATGATCGATCCCTCCCCGGCGCTTCTGCTCGATTCCGAAACCGTGGGCGAAAACACCCGCGCCTGGATCGCTGAAGCCTTTGCCGCCCTCGGCCGGTAGGTAGGCCCATGCCGCGTCAGCCGGAGCCGATCCCCAGCGCCGCGACGGCCGGATTGACTCTGGGCTGGCGCCCGGGGCGGCGCCTTGCCGGTGCTGCCCTCGCGCTTGCCATAACGCTGCTGATCGCGGCGCTGCTGGTCTCCCTGCTCATTGCCGGCCAAACCATCCCCTCGCGCCCCGGAACGACCCCCGATATCGCGCACCTGCTGCGCATGAGCGCGATCCAGGCCGGCACCTCGACCGTGCTTTCGGTCCTGGTCGGGCTCGTCCTTGCCTGGGCGCTGGACCGGCTGCGCTTTCGCGGCCGCACTCTCGTCGTGGGCATGGTCTCGGCCGCCCTCGTGCTGCCGAGCCTCGTCGTCGTCTCCGGCCTGCTTGCGGTCCTCGGGCGGAACGGGGTCGTCAACGCGGTCCTCTCCCCTTTCGGCATCTCCACTGGCAGCGCCGTCTTCGGCTTCTGGGGCATCGTCATCGCCCATGTGCTGCTCAACGGCGCCTTCGCCGCCCGCCTGTTCCTCGACCGGCTCGAAGCCGTGCCTGTTTCCGCCCTCAAGCTCGGCCGCAGCCTCGGGCTCGGGCCTCTGACGCGCCTGCGCGTCATCGATCTGCCGGCGCTCCTGCCCTCTGTGCCCGCCATCGCCGCCACCGTCTTCCTCGTCTGCTTCACTAGCTTCGCCATCGTGCTGGTGCTGGGCGGGGGCCCGTCCAACCAGACCTTCGAGGTCGCGATCTTCGAGGCCGTGCGCCTCGATTTCGACCTTTCCGGCGCCGTGCGGCTCGCGCTGATCCAGCTTGCCGCCTGCGCGCTGGTCATCGTGCCCGCCACCGCCCTGGCGCCCGCCGCAACGCCCTATGGCCGCACCACCGCGTTCCACTGGCCCGAGCCATGGCCGCTGCGCCTCGGCCAGATCATCCTGCTGATTGCGCTGCTTGCAGCCTATCTCGGGCCGCTGCTCGCGGTGCTGCTGCGCGGCACGCCTGCCGCCCTCGTGGGCCTCATGGGTAACCCCACCTTCTGGCGCTCGCTGGCAACCAGCCTTTACATCGGCGCGGCCAGCGCCGTGCTCTCGGTCGCTATCGCCGTGGGCCTGGGCATGGCACGGGCGCTATGGACCGGCCGGCCCGTCATCCGCCTCGCGCTGGCGTTGCCTGTCTTTGCCTATATGGTGGTCCCCGCGGTCGTGCTCGGGCTGGGCTTCTTCCTGCTCGCCCGCCAGACCGGCGTGGCGCCCTCCACCGCGGCTCCCGCCGTGCTCGTGCTGGCCAATGCCCTGCTCGCCCTGCCTTTCGCCTTCGCCGCGCTCGGGCCGGGCTTCACCGCCCTGCTCACGAGCCACGGCAAGCTGATCCGCAGCCTGGCGCTGGGCGGATTCGCCCAGTGGCGGCTGATCGAGTGGCCGCTTCTCGCGCCGGCCCTGGGCTACGCCGCCGCGGTCGCCTTCACCTTCTCCCTCGGCGATCTCGGCATCATCGCGCTGTTCGGCACCGCCGATTTCACCACCCTGCCCTGGATGATGTACCGGGCCTTCGGCTCCTATCGCACCCAGGACGCCGAAGCCCTCGCTGCGGTGCTGCTGGGGCTCTCGATCCTTGCCTTCATCGCTATCCCGAAGCTCTTTGGAGGTCTCGCCCGTGCTCGTGCTTGATGCCATCGCCTTCCGCCACAAGGCGGGCGATACCACCTACCGTTTCGACATCGAGGTCGAAGCGGGCACCATCGCGGGCCTCACCGGCCCCTCGGGTTCAGGCAAATCCACCCTGCTCGATCTCGTCGCCGGCTTCCTCTCGCCGGAGGCCGGGAATATCACCCTTAACGGCACGTCCCTGCTGCCGCTGCTGCCCGAGCGCCGACCGGTCTCGACCCTCTTTCAGGCCAACAACCTGTTCGATCATTTGAGCGTGGCCGCAAACGTCGCGCTAGGCGTGCCCAAGCCCGCGGCAAGCCCCACCGCGATCGAGAACGCCCTGGCGCAGATGGGGATCGGCGGCCTGGGACCGCGCCGCGCGGCCACCCTATCGGGCGGGCAGAAGCAACGTGTCGCCCTCGCCCGGACCCTGTTGCGCGACAAGCCTGTGCTGCTGCTCGACGAGCCCTTCACAGGCATCGATGCGGAAGCCGTGGCCCCGATCCGCGATCTCATCTCTCAATTGGTGAAAAGCCGCGGCTGGCACGGCATCCTCGTCTCCCACGACGAGGGCGATATCGCCGCCCTCGCCCAGCGCCATTACCGGCTCGAGGACGGCCACACCCTGCGCGTGAGATAGCGCAGAAAGGCTATTCGGCCGGCTCCGCCTCGGCGTCATCCGCCGCAGCCTCGGGCTCGGCTTCCGCGTCCTCCGCAGCGCCATTGCCCTGGGCATCGAGCGCGGCCCACGCCGCCAGCACATCGGCGAAGATCTGCTCGCCTTCCTCGCCCTTTTCCAGTGTCATGATGGCGCGCCGTCCGGTGCCATAGACCATGGCCACGTCGAGCCACCCTTGGGTCGCCAGCAGGTTCTCGTTGGTCTCCACGTCCCGCTCGCTCGCACTCGACAGCGCGAAGAGGAACGAATTGCCCACGATCCGTGCCGAAGCGCCGGTCAGCGGCGTGCCCTGCACCAGTTCCTCGTTCTTGAGCAGGATGCCAGGAAGGCTGGCCACCGTTCCGCCCACGAAGGTCTCGGAGACAGTGAAATTGATCTCCATGAGATGGCTCGCCGGCAGGCTCGGATCGGCGTTGCGGCGGATCAGGATATCGAGATTGAGATTGCGCGCCGGGATCGAGGCCGTGGCCTCGATGGTGGGATTGCCCAGTTCGTCCGTGCCGCGCGACCACTGCACGCTGCCCGAATAGGGAACGGCCCCGGCAGCGCCGTTCGCCTGCTCTTCGAGAAGCAGCGATTGCGGTCCCTCGGCCACCACGGCCGGATCTGCCGCGGCCTCGGCGGGATCGGCGGCGGGAAGCTGCGCCTCCGGCTCGGCGGGCAGCCGGTCCTCGCCGGTCGGCGCGGGATTCTCCGGCTCCGGTTCGGTGAAAGGCAGTTCCTCGCCCGGCATGGGCTCGCCCGAAACCGCGCCCGCCGGACCCGGCGGCGTCTCTGCCGGATCGGCCGCGGGCGGCACCGTTTCGGGCGCCGGCTCGAGCATCGCGGTCTGCGTGTCACCCGTGACCGGCTCGCCCTGAGCGAAAATGGCGTCTAGGTTGAGATAGCCTTCGCGCCAGGCCAAGAACCCGGCCGCGCCGCCACCCGCGAGCAGTAGGATGGCGATCAGGAGGAAGACGGTCAGCGCACCCGCTCCGCCGCCGCGATCGTCGGCATCGTCCTCGGCCAGCCGCGCTCCCCGCTTGCGGGTCGGGAGCGGCCCCGGCGGGACGCTGTCGATCGGTTCGTCAGGTTCGGGATCCAGGGGCACGGTCTCGCCGCGCGCCGCGCGGTCGAGCGTTTCGATGGCGCGGTCGATCGCGCCTTGGGAATCGGAAAGATCGGTTTCCTCGGGCCGCAGCGGCTCGGGCTCGACCTCGCGCACGCTCGACATGGCCTCGCCCACCACGGCGGCAGAGGCGTTCGTGAGCGGACGCCCGTGCATATCGACCAGCGTGCCTGCCGGCGCTTGCGGTTCGGGCGCGTTGGGGCCCTTGATCAGCACCGTGTCCTTGCGCCCGCCGCCAAAGGGCAGCGAAGACAGCAACCCGCGGGCGCGGCCCAGCTTGGTTTCGGCGGGCCGGCTCTCGGTGACGGGCGCCTCGGCCTCGAGGGTCGGCGCTTCACCCTCGGCGCGGTCCTCGACCGGCGCCGGGGAGTCCGCCGGATGAGTGTCGTGCCCGTTCTCGAATCCGATCAGCCCGCTATGCGCTTCCTGGTCCCGCGCCGCATCGGCCGCGGCGATGATATCCTCGATGCTGCCGGGCTGCAGCACGGGGCCCGGCGGGGCGATCAGCGGGGAAATCGGGGCAACCGGCGCATTGCCGACACCGGACGATTCGCCCAGGGGCTGCGGGAAGGCTTCCGGCTTCGGTTCGACGACCGGCTCGGGTTCAACCACAGGCTCGGCTTCGGGCTCGAAATCCGGCTCCAAAGGCATCCGGTCGTCCTCTTCGAGGACAACGGGCTCGTCAACGATCACCTCGGCGATCTCGGAGGCCTCCTCCATCGGCGAGGGCTCGATTTCAGGCTCCACCTCAGGCTCGGGCTCGTGGATTTCCGCGCGCGGAGCCTCTTCCTGAGCCGGCGGGGGCGCTACGGGCGCGACCGGCTCGGGATCACGGAAGCGGCCGAGCAACTTGTCGGTCGCTTCCTGCTCGACCTGGCGGATGCAGTCTTCGAGGTTGAGCCGGTGCTGGGTGATCTCGCGCGCCGCGAGCGGCGGCTCGATCGCGCGCAACTGAGTGACGAGGGCAGTACGCGCCTTTTCATAGACAGCACGGCGATTGGCGCCGGTGTTTTCCGGCAGGGCGTCGATCGCCTTGCGCAACAGCTCCCGATAATCGGCCATCAGCTACTCGAACTCACTCTCCGCTAGGCGTTCTAGCAAAATTTCTTAATCTTGGAACGGGTCCTGCACTAAGATCGTGTCTAAACGCTCGGGGCTGGTGGACAATAGCGCCACCGGCGCCCCGATCAACTCTTCCACATACCGCACATATTTGACTGCCTGGGCGGGGAGATCGGCCCAACTGCGCGCGCCAGCGGTCGTGCCTTGCCATCCCTCCAACGTCTCGTAGATCGGTTTGACTCGACTTTGTGCCCCGATTGAGGCCGGCAGATAGTCGATTCTCTGTCCGTCAAGCTCATAGGCGACACAGACCTGGATGGAATCCATTCCGTCCAGGACGTCGAGCTTGGTCAGTGCGATCCCGTGGATGCCCGACGTGCGTACCGTTTGCCTCACGATCACCGCGTCGAACCAGCCGCAGCGCCGCTTGCGCCCGGTCACCGTGCCGAACTCGTGACCGCGCTCGCCCAGGAACTGGCCGATCTCGTTGTCCTGCTCGGTCGGGAACGGTCCCTCCCCTACGCGGGTCGTATAGGCCTTGGTGATTCCCAGTACATAATCGATGGCCGCCGGCCCGAGGCCGGAGCCCGGCGCCGCTTGGCCGGCCACGGTATTGGACGAGGTCACGAAGGGATAGGTGCCGTGATCGTTGTCAAGCAGCGCGCCCTGCGCGCCCTCGAAGAGGATGCGTTCGCCATTGCGCCGGCGCTCGTCCAGCAGCTCCCACACCCGGTCCATGAACGGCAGCACCCGCTCGGCCACCGCCGTCAGTTCGGCGTGAATGGCGTTGGCGTCGATCTCGGCCGCGCCCATGCCGCGCCGCAGCGCGTTGTGGTGCGCGAGCAGCCGTTCGATCTTGGTCATCAGCGTCTCGGGCTCGGTCAGGTCCACAACCCGGATCGCGCGCCGACCGACCTTGTCCTCATAGGCCGGGCCGATGCCGCGCCGCGTCGTGCCGATCTTGAGCCCGGAATTGGAATCCTCGCGCAGCGCGTCGAGCTCGCGGTGCAGCGACAGGATCAGCGGCGCGTTCTCGGCGATGCGCAGCACCTCGGGCGTGACACTCACGCCCTGGCCGGCGAGCTTCTCGATCTCGGCCACGAGGTGATGGGGGTCCACCACCACGCCATTGCCGATCACCGAGAACTTGCCGCGCACCAGTCCCGAGGGCAGCAGCGAGAGCTTGTAGGAGACGCCGTCGATGACGAGGGTATGCCCGGCATTGTGCCCGCCCTGGTAGCGCACCACCACATCGGCGCGCTCGCTGAGCCAGTCCACGATCTTTCCCTTGCCCTCGTCGCCCCACTGGGAACCGACGACCACCACATTTGCCATCTGCTGCTACTCTATCCCTGATGCGCCGCTCCATGCGGGCGGCCGGTCCCGGACGGCCCGGAAAGGCGTCCGCTTGCTGATAAGTCGGGGCTCGCCAAACCTCAAGGCCAAGAATGAGGAAAGGCAAGCCCTGATGCCGCACAATAAAAAGGGCCGGCCCCGCAGGCCGACCCCCAATTGCTGTTTCGAAAAGCGCGCCTAAACGGTAAAGTGCAACCGCTTGGCTTGCTTGACGCCCTCGATTCCGGCGACCTGGCCGAGCTGATCTTCCGTCAGCTCGCCATCCACCGAAACCAGCGCAATCGCATCCTTGCCCTGTTCTACGCGGCCCAGGTTGAAGTTCGCGATATTGATGCCGAGTTGGCCCAGAAGCGTGCCCAGCCGTCCGATGAAGCCAGGCTTATCCTCATTGGTGACGTAGAGCATGTTGGGCGTGAGCTCGGCTTCGAGCGTGATGCCCTTGATCTCGACGATACGCGGCGCCTTGCCGCTATAGACCGTGCCGGCGATCGAGCGTTCCTGCCGCTCGGTCGAAACGACCAGGCGGATCAGGTTGTCATAGGCGCCCTGCTGCTCGCGGTTGACCGTCTCGACCGCGATGCCGCGATCCTTGGCCACGACCGGGGCCGAGACCATGTTGACATTGCCGCCCAGGAGCGGCGTCAGCACGCCATTGAGCGCCGCCGCCACCATGGGCCGCGTGTTGAGCGCGGAGACGTCGCCCTCGAACTCGATGCGGATGCCCTTGATCGCGGTTTCGGTGAGCTGGCCGGCGAACGAGCCCAGATGCTCGGCGAGCTTGACGAAGGGCGTCAGCCGCGGCGCTTCCTCTGCCGAGATCGAGGGGAAGTTGAGCGCATTGGTGATCTCGCCGGTCATCAGATAGGCCGAAATCTGCTCGGCCACCTGCAAGGCCACGTTCTCCTGCGCCTCCGTGGTCGAAGCGCCCAGATGCGGCGTGCAGATCACGTTGGGCAGCGCAAAGAGCGGATTGTCGACCGCCGGCTCCTCGAGAAACACGTCGAGCGCGGCGCCCGCCACCTTGCCCGATTCCAGCGCGGTCTTGAGCGCGGCCTCGTCGATCAGCCCGCCGCGAGCGCAATTGATGATGCGCACCCCATCCTTCATCTTGGCGAAGGCTTCGGCGTTGATGATGTTGCGGGTCGCGTCGATCAGCGGCGTGTGCAGGGTGATGAAGTCCGCGCGCGCCAGCAGCTCGTCCAGCTCCACCTTCTCGACCCCGAGGTCGAGCGCCCGCTCCGGCGTCAGGAACGGATCATAGGCGATGACCTTCATCCTGAGGCCCTGCGCGCGATCGGCCACGATCGAGCCGATATTGCCCGCCCCGATCAGCCCCAGCACCTTGTTGGTGACCTCGACGCCCATGAAGCGGTTCTTTTCCCACTTGGAAGCGCGGGTCGAGGCGTCGGCCTCCGGAATCTGCCGCGCCAGCGCCAGCATCAGCGAGATGGCGTGCTCGGCCGTGGTGATCGAGTTGCCGAAAGGGGTGTTCATGACGATCACGCCCTTGGCGGTCGCCGCCGGGATATCGACATTGTCCACCCCGATGCCCGCGCGCCCGATCACCTTGAGATTGGTCGCCGCGGCCAGGATCTTCTCGGTCACCTTGGTGGCCGAACGGATCGCGAGCCCGTCATACTGCCCGATCACCTCGAGCAGCTTGTCCTTGTCCTTGCCGAGATCGGGCAGGTAATCGACCTCGACCCCATTGTCCTTGAAGATCTGCACAGCCGTGGGGCTGAGCTTATCGGAAACCAGTACCTTGGGCATTGCGCCCTCCATCAAATCTGAAAGCGTTCGGGAAAGCGGCGCGCCCGCAACGGGGCGCGCGCAGGATCAGGCCAGCGCGGCCTTCTTTTCCTCGGCATAGGCCCAATCGAGCCACGCGGTCAGCGCCGTGACGTCGGACGCCTCCACCGTCGAACCGCACCAGATGCGGAAGCCGGTCGGCGCGTCGCGATAGGCGCCGATGTCATAGGCGATCTCTTCCTTGTCGAGCCGGGAGACCACGGCCTTGGCGAGCTTGGCCTGAACATCCTCGGGCAGCGCCGTCACCTCGGGATCGACGATCTTGAGGCACACGGAAGTGTTCGACCGCGTCGCGGGATCGGCCGCGAGGAAATCGACCCAATCGGTCTTTGCCACCCAATCGGCGATCGCCTTGGCATTGGCATCGGCGCGGGCCTGCATGGCAGGGAGCCCGCCGATGGACAGCCCCCACTCCATGGCGTCGATCGCGTCCTCGATGCAGAGCATCGACACGGTGTTGATGGTCGCGCCTTCGAAAATCTCGGCAAGGAACTTGCCGGACTTGGTCATGCGGAAAATCTTCGGTAGCGCCCGGTCGGGGGCAAAGCTTTCCAGCCGCTCCACCGCGCGGGGCGAAAGGATCAGGATGCCGTGCGCGGCCTCCCCGCCCAACACCTTCTGCCAGGAGAAGGTCACCACATCGAGCTTGGCGAAATCCATGTCCTGGGCAAAGGCCGAGGAGGTCGCGTCGCAGATCGTGAGCCCCTTGCGGTCGGCCGGAATCCAGTCCGCGTTCGGCACGCGCACGCCCGAGGTCGTGCCATTCCAGGTGAAGACCACGTCACGGTCGAAATCGACCTGGCTGAGATCGGGAAGCTGGCCGTAATCGGCCTTGAGCGTGCGGACATCCTCGAGCTTCAATTGCTTGGTGACGTCGGTCACCCAGCCCGAGCCGAAGCTCTCCCAGGCCAGCATGTCCACGCCGCGCGCGCCGAGCATCGACCACAGCGCCATCTCCACGGCGCCCGTATCGGAGGCCGGCACGATGCCGATGTGATAGTCGGCGGGAACCTGCAGCAGTTCGCGGGTGAGCTCGAGGGCGCGCTGGATGCGGGCCTTCGCCGGCTTGGCGCGGTGCGACCGGCCCACAAGGGCGCCGGCAAGCGCATCGACCGTCCAACCGGGACGTTTCGCGCAGGGACCAGAGGAAAAATTGGGATTGGCCGGACGCACGTCCGGCAGGGCGGCATTGGCCGCTGCGATATCTGTCATGTTGCTCCATCCTTACAGATGGGCGTCCCTCGTTGGGGAGGGATGGCCCGCTGGCGGATGTATAGGACGGAAAAGCAAATGGCAAGGGACAATGCCAAGCTAAGGGGAAGCCATAGAGCCGATGGCCTCAACCCGAGGACCCGCGATACCCTCCAACGAGGCGCTGCGCTTTCCCCTTCTTGAGAAAGCCAAGAGCGCGGATGGCCGGGTGAAGCCCGGCATGACGAGCGGGGAGATAGAAATTTGCCCCCACAATTCGGTGCCTGCGCCCGTCCGCACACCGTCCCGTCCTCGCCCAATTCATCATCGACACTGCATCGTCGTCTGCCGCGCCAATGACCGCAGTGCAGCAAACCCTTCCGGAGCCGCCATGACCGACGCCAAGCGCCATATCCCCACCCCAACCGGTTTCCTGATGGTGCTCCGCCAGGGCGAAGACGTTCTGGCGCGGCTCGAGGCGCTGATGCGCGAGGAGGCCATCCCCTCCGCCAGCATCGCGGGCTTCGGCTTTGCCAAACATGCGCGGTTCGGCTTCTTCGATTTCGAACGCGGCGACTTCGTGCCGGGTGATTTTTCCGAGCTGGAGATCACCGGCCTTATGGGCACCCTGGCGTGGAAAGACGGATCCCCTTCGGTTCACGCCCACGCAGCGGGCGGCGACCGCCGGTTCGGGATCGTGGGCGGGCACGTGCTCGCCCTCGTCGTCGGACGAGGCTCGTTCGAGATCACGGTAACGGTGCACGATCGCCGGCTGGAACGCGCACGCGACGCCGCGCTCGGCGCCGACGTGCTCCAGCTCGATGAGAGCACGTAGGCCCTAAAGCAGATAGTCTTCGACCAGGGTGTCGATCACCCCTTGGGACTCCAGCGACACGATCGCCTGGTCCACGATCTCGCGCACGAAGCTGTTCCCCCGCAGATAGGCTACCCCGAACGGCAGCACGGGCGTCTGGAACGGCGCCATGTCGACCTGCTCGACATCCCACGCATCCCCGAATTCCTCGGCAATCCCGCGTATGGCCGGCTCCCAGATCAAGGCCATGTCGACATTGCCTTCGATCAAGTTGCGTGCCAGCACGCGGTTGTCGTTGAACGGGAACCTCCGGGGCCGCTGGGATTCGGGAAGCGACTGCAGGAACGTCAGCAACCGCAGATCGCCGTCGCTGCCCAGCCGCGTTCCCACGGACATGTCGTGTCCGGCCGCGCCAAGCGACGCTGGCGCCTCCCCTTCCTGCGCCACCAGCACGAACCGCGTCTCGTAGATGGGCTGGGAAAAATCAAGCCAATTGCCCACCGGATCGCCGGCAAGCGTCATGCCCATGAAGACGTCGCAGTCGTTGGTGAGGAGCAGGTACACGTCCTCGAATTCGTGGCCGATCGTATAATCGTAGGGACGGAGCGAGTTGAGCGGCGGATATTCGAAGATCACCGGCTCCAGCAGCAGCGCCGATGCGATCGCGTTGGCCAGTTCCACTTCGAAATCGTGCAGATAGGCCTCCGCGCCGATACAGAAGCTCAGCCTGTTCTCGCCGGCTCGCAGCGTGCGCTGGACCAGTTCGGGCGCCACCATGGGCTGGGCCATGGCCGTCCCCATGCCTGCAATCAGGAAAATTCCCGCCAATGCGCTTCGCATCATGCTTTCCTCCCTCAAAGATGAAGAAGGGCCCGCAGCCTGGCTGCGAGCCCCCGATTTTGTCGAACCGTGCGCGGTTTAGTTCACGGTGAAGACGTAGACCGCGTTGCTGCCGCGACGGATGGCGACTTCCGGCGTCAGCGGGCCGAAATTGCCTTCCTGGAGCGTGCCGCCACCGACGGCGATCGCGACATACTGCTGGCCATCGACCGCGTAGGTGATCGGGTGGCCGGAGACCGGTCCGCTGAGGATCGTCTCCCAGAGCACGTCGCCATTGTTGGCGTCGAAGGCACGGAAGCGACGGTTGATGTCACCGCTGAACAGCAGGTCGCCAGCAGTGGTCATGATGCCGCCGCCGAGAGCCGGGCCCTGTTCCCAGGTCCAGAGCGTCTCGCCGGTTTCGGCCGAGACGGCCTGCAGACGGCCGATGTCGCCGCTGCCATCCGGCACCTGAACCGCCGGCCAGCGATACTGGCCACCGCCCGGAATGCGCTCGTCCGCATAGGGCGTCGCTTCGGTGCAGGTGTTGTTCAGCGGGGTGAAGATGGCATTGTTCACCGGGCTGTAGGAGCCGGCCGGCCAGTTGCGGCCACCGCCCACGTGCGGGCAGATCAGCAGCGTCTGGTCGAGTTCGGTGTGGATGGCGTCTTCGTTGTAGACCGGGCGACCGGTCTCGAGGTCCAGATCCAGCTTGATGTTCTGGTAGGTCTGCTCGCGCGCCCACAGGAACTCGCCGGTTTCCGCGTCGATGGTGTAGATCATGCCGGTCTTGTCCGGCGCACCGGTGAGCACGTGGCGGGTTTCGCCCGGGGTCACGTTCGGGCTGATCCAGGCCACTTCATCGGGGTTCGGGTTGACCACGGTCTCGACGACGAAGCGGTCGAACACCGCGTCCAGATCCCAGTTGTCGTTCGGAGTGTACTGGAAGTACCAGACGATCTCACCGGTATCGGGATCGAGAGCGAGGGTCGAGTCGGTGTAGAGCAGGTCGCCGTCGCCTTCGGGCCGCAGCACGCGGGCATGCGGAGCGGGAACGCCGGTGCCCCAGAACAGCAGGTCGAGATCGGCGTCATACGAGCCCGGCATCCACGGCGAAGCGTGGAAACGGGAATCGACGGGCGAGCCGTTCCAGGTCTCGTCGGCCTCGTCGCCCGGACGAGCGATCGTGTGGGTGCGCCACAGCTCTTCGCCGCTATCGGCATCGTGCGCGGTGATGTAGCAGCCGCCGGCCACGACATTGCCGGTACGCGAGCAGGTATGCGGGCTCATGACCATGCCGTTGACGACGATCGGGCCCGAAGAAGAGTTGAACGACTCGTTGTAGTCGCCAACCGCGGTCTCCCACTCCAGCTGGCCGGTCTGCGCGTTGAGCGCGATCAGATAGGCGTCCGGGGTGCTGTGGAAGATCTTGTTGTCGTAGATCGCGATGTTACGCAGCGCGCCGGTGGCCGAAACGCCTTCGGGCAGCTCGCGGCGGTATTCCCAGATGAGGTCGCCGGTCGCGGCGTCCATAGCCTGGATCACGCTGCCCGGGTTCAGCATGTACATCACGCCGTCATAGACGAGCGGAGCCATTTCGATCGTGCCCACTTCCAGCGGCGCCACCCAGGCGAGCTGCATGTTGGCGACGTTCTCGGTGTTGATCTGATCGAGCGGGCTGTGATTCCACGCATTGAGCGACCGACGGAACATCGGCCAGTCAGCGGGATCGGGGTTGATCAGCATGTCCTGGGTAACGGGGACAAAATCCTCGATAACCCCGCCCTGGGCGAACGCCGGATATGCGGCGCAGGCAGCAATAAAGGCTGCACCGCCCATGAGCGGTGCCAAAAGTTTTTTCATCGCTATTCCTCCACTTTGGATAGATGCGTGGGCGCTTACGCGCCCACGGCTTTTACTCGCCGATGATCTGGGCTTCGAGATCGCCGGCAGGGTCGAGCGCCGCGTCCTCGCCCGTGAACCCGTTCTCCGACAGGACATAGGCGGCAAGGGCGGCATATTGCGCTTCCTCAAGCGAGGACGGCGCAGTAGGGGGCATGAAATCATGCATGTAGTTGTAGAGGTCGGCTACGCTCTTGCCCGTCCAGTAGTCGACGAAGAAGCTTCCCGACAGCGCGGGCGCGTCGTTGGTGCCTTCGAGGCTGCCGCCGTGGCAGGAGGCGCAGTTGCGCTGGTAGACGCTCTGACCTGACGAAACCTGAGCCGAGGTGTACGACACCCCCGCCGCCAAAGCCGGTGCTGCCACCAGCCCGGCAAAGAGAGCCACAGTCGCCAATTCGATCTTCATGAGCAGTCCTCCGGAACGCGAACACGCCAGACGATCCCGCAGGGCGGAGTTCAGGATCAGCCGGGCATGTTAAGAAAATAAAATAGGAGATTCCCCGCATGGAAGCAGGGACGATAGTTCCTCCACATCGCGCGGGATTTCTCCTCGCCCGCGCTTAGTGCCGGCAACCTACGATGGAAAAATCCGGGGGGTCAACCCTCAAAAATCGGTATGATTTTTCGTCCAGAGCAAATCTCAGAGAATATGATTTGGCACGCTTATCATACGGACGACCTTCGGCCGCGGCGGATTTATCGCGCTTTTTCTTCGCGCAAACGTCGCTGATCCCCTGCTCCATTCGATCGCTACAGCCGGCAGCGACGGCTGTTACGACGCGACGCCGTACAGCTAAGCTGGAAGTTTGATCGGGTATCGGGAGGTCTTCGGGCGTGACGTTATCGCGACAGAGGTCGCGGAAAGTCTCTTGCCCGGCATGGCGTGTCCGGCGCCGCAGCAGGCGGCGCCGGATCGGGAATCAGAAGCGGTAGCGCACCGACGCGCGCAGCTCATGCGCCAGATTGTGGGTGATCGAGTATGGCGCCGCGGTATTCGTGTTCTCGATGCGGTTGATATAGAGCGCCCGATAGCCGAGATCGGCGACCACCGAACCGAAATCATAGCCAGCACCCACCATGCCGGCGGCCGCAAGCGAGACATTCGAGCCCGGCGTATCGGGCGCCGAGCCGGCAGGCCCCCGGGTGAGGATATAGTCGTTATAGGCGACGCCTATGCCGGCGCCCACATAGCCGAACAGCCCGCCCGCCGCGGAGAGCCCGCCATAGCCGAGGCCGAAATCGTAGTAGACGTTGGCGAGCGCAATGGTCGAGCGCAGGTCGAGGTCGTACTCGCCGTCGAGAAGCGGCGGCGCGCCCGTGATCGTGGCCTGCATGCCGTTGCTGACGAGACGGTCCACCGTGATATCCGCCCGCCACCCGTCTCCGGTCTCGTAACCCACACCCGCGCCGAAGCTGTAGCCGTAGCCGAACTCGTCGGTGGTGAAGGTGGTCGGAATGCTGGGATGGTTGCCGTCGCGCCCCCAAAGCAGGTTCCCCCCCACGCTGCCGCGCAGATAGAAGGACCCGGCAAGGCCGTCGTCGGCATCCGGATAGATCACGGGAGGATGGTAAACGGGGATCGCGTCAGCGGCGAACAGCGGCTGTGCAGCAAAACTTGCACATCCCGCCAGCAGAACCGCAGCCAATGTGCGCATGAGAGCCTCCAGCTTTGAGCACGTTTGGATTTCCGGCTCACACTAGAAGGAGTTTCTTAAAACCTGCTTAACCCTGTTTATTAACCACATCGCGAACAGCGAATCGTGCCGACCGCCGTTCTTTGCGGTTCAGGACACGACAAAACAGAAACTTAGCCTCCATTTCGGTGCGCTCGAAATGGATCAGGCTCTAGGCAACCTGCCCAATGGCGGTAGCGATAGTACTGACCACTTCATTGACCAGCGCCGCGTCGTCCCCTTCGCCCATCACGCGGATAACCGGTTCGGTGCCCGATTCGCGGATCAGCAGGCGGCCCGAGGCGCCCAATCGCAGCTCCGCCTCCTCGATCAGCTTCTTGACTCTGTTATCCTCGAGCGGCTTGCCGCGTCTGTAGTGGACGTTCTGGAGAAGCTGGGGCACGGGTTCGAAGCGATGGCACACCTCCGAGACCGGCTTTCCCTCCGCCTTGACGACGGCAAGCAATTGCAGGGCTGCCACCAGCCCGTCACCGGTTGTCGTGAAATCGGAAAGGATGATGTGGCCCGACTGTTCGCCGCCCACGTTGAAGCCCATGCTGCGCATGGCTTCAAGGACATAGCGATCGCCCACCTTGGTGCGTTCGAGCCCGAGCCCGAGCGATTCGAGATAACGCTGCAACCCCAGATTGGACATCACGGTCGCAACGATCCCGTCCTTCTTGAGCAAGCCGCTCGCGTGCCAGGAGGAGGCGATCACGGCCATGAGCTGGTCGCCATCGACCATCTCGCCCTTTTCGTCGACGATCAGCACCCGGTCCGCGTCGCCATCGAGCGCAATGCCGATATCGGCGCGCACCTCCCTCACCTTGTCGATCAAGGCTTGAGGCGCCGTGGACCCCACATCGGCATTGATGTTGAACCCGTCCGGGTCGACGCCGATCGGCATGACCTCGGCGCCCAGCTCCCAAAGCACTTCCGGGGCGGTCTTGTAGGCCGCGCCGTTGGCGCAATCCACCACCACCCTGAGGCCGGTGAAGTCGGTGTCGCGCGGCAGGGTACGCTTGGCATATTCCACATAGCGGGTCCGGGCTTCCTCCACCCGGCGGATGCGCCCGATCTGCTTGCCGGTGGAAAGGCGCGGAGCGAGATCAGCGTCGAGCAACGCCTCGATCTCCATTTCGACGCTGTCGGACAGCTTGAAACCGTCCGGGCGGAACAGCTTGATCCCGTTGTCGTCGTAAGGGTTGTGCGACGCCGAGATCATGACGCCGATATCGGCGCGCATGGACCGGGTCAGCATCGCCACAGCGGGCGTCGGCATCGGTCCAAGCAGCAGCACGTCCATGCCGACGGCCGTGAACCCCGAAGCCAGCGCGTATTCGATCATGTAGCCCGAGCGGCGCGTATCCTTGCCAATCACCACCCGATGGGTGTGCTCGCCCCGTCGGAATGCAAGTCCGGTGGCCATGCCCACCTTAAGGGCAAGCTCCGGCGTCAGCTTTGATCCGTTCGCGAGCCCGCGAATTCCATCGGTGCCGAAATACTTGCGTGCCATGTCACCCTCTGCCGCCTCGCTCGAAGCGTCTGCGGACTATAATAAAGCGGCAAAATCAAGAGAAGGTGAAAGAGCTCCACGGACGGACCGGCACGTCGCGCAGCAAAAAGACGGCCCGCTTGCGCGGGCCGCCCAAGAGACTCATAGGAAAGAACGCGCCTCAGCCTTCCGGCAGCGGCTCCAGTCCCTCGGTGCCGCCGGCTTCCCCGCCACGCCGCTTGGGCTTGCCCGCCTTGGGCACGCTCGTTCCGCGCGGCGTCGAATCGGTGTCGGCGTCGCGCACCGGCGTCTTGCCGTCCAGCAGTCCGCGCAACTCGTCCCCGGTCAGCGTCTCGTATTCGAGCAGCGCCTGGGCGATGGCTTCAAACTGGTCGAGATTCTCGTGGATGATCCGGCGTGCTTCGGCCTCGCCATCCTCGATCAGCTTGCGCACTTCCTCGTCGATCAGCTTGGCCGTCTCGTCGGACATGTGCTGGCTCTGGGTCACCGAATGACCGAGGAATACCTCCTGGTCGTTCGAGCGATACCGGACGCGGCCGAGCTTTTCGCTCATGCCCCATTCCATCACCATCGAGCGGGCGAGACTGGTCGCCATCTGGATGTCGCCCGACGCCCCGGACGTGACCTTCTCGGGGCCGAACTTATAGATTTCGGCCTCGCGCCCGCCGAATAGCATGGCAAGCCGGGCGATCGCCTTCTCGCGGCTGAACGAATAGGTGTCCTTTTCCGGCAGGGTCATCACCATGCCCAGCGCACGGCCGCGCGGGATGATCGTTGCCTTGTGGATCGGGTCGAGCCTGCCCGCAAGCTTGAGGTTGATCAGCGCGTGCCCGGCCTCGTGATAGGCGGTGAGCGCCTTTTCATCGTCGGTCATCGCCATGGTGCGCCGCTCGGCGCCCATCAGGATCTTGTCCTTGGCGTCCTCGAACTCGGCATGGGTAACGAAGCGCTTGTTGCGCCGCGCCGCCAGCAGGGCCGCCTCGTTGACGAGGTTCATCAAATCCGCGCCCGAGAAGCCCGGCGTACCGCGCGCCAGAACCTTGAGGTCCACGTCCGGCGCCAGCGGCACCTTGCGCACATGCACCTTGAGGATGCGCTCGCGGCCCGAGACATCGGGGTTCGGCACCACGACCTGCCGGTCGAAGCGGCCCGGACGCAGCAGCGCGGGATCGAGCACGTCTGGGCGGTTGGTCGCGGCGATCAGGATGATGCCCTCATTGGCCTCGAAGCCGTCCATCTCGACCAGAAGCTGGTTGAGGGTCTGCTCGCGCTCGTCATTGCCGCCGCCGAGCCCGGCGCCGCGCTGGCGCCCGACCGCATCGATTTCGTCGATGAAGATGATGCACGGCGCGTTCTTCTTGGCCTGCTCGAACATGTCACGCACGCGGCTCGCGCCGACGCCGACGAACATTTCCACGAAGTCCGAACCGGAGATGGTGAAGAACGGCACATTAGCTTCGCCCGCCACCGAGCGCGCCAGCAAGGTCTTGCCGGTGCCCGGAGGGCCGACCAGAAGCACGCCGCGCGGAATGCGTCCGCCCAGGCGCTGGAACTTGCCCGGATCGCGCAGGAACTCGACGATTTCCTCGAGGTCCTGCTTGGCTTCCTCGACGCCGGCGACGTCCTCGAAGGTCACTTTGCCGTTCGATTCTGTCAGAAGCTTTGCCCGGCTCTTGCCGAAGCCCATGGCGCCGCCGCGTCCACCGCCCTGCATCTGGCGGATGAAGAAGAACCACACCGCGATGATGACGATGAAGGGGAGCCAGCTCGACAGCAGGATCGACCAGAACGGGCTGCCTTCCGGCGCCCGGGCCGTGATGTTGACCCCGCGCCCTTCGAGACGCGACACAATGTCGGCGCCCTGGGGAATCACGGTCTCGAACCGCGTGCCGTCGCGCAGCGTGCCGGTCACGATATTGTCCGTGATGGTGACGTTGGAGACGTTGCCCGCATCCACCTCGGAGATGAACTGACTATAGGTGCGGTCGATGGTGGCCACCGTTCGGTTCGATGACTGGAAGACCTGGAACAGGCCCATCAGCAGAAAGAGGATCACGAGCCAGATGGCGAAGTTGCGGAAATTGCCGTTCATCAAACCTGTCCTGAGCGGCGCGCGAAAGGCGCCGGTGAGATGGCCGAATGTAAGGCCCCCATTCGGGCGATACAAGGGCGCGGCCCGGCCGAGCGCCCGTGCATCCGGCCTTTGTGCTATAACCCTTAACGGGTTCGGGCGAAGGGCGTTGCAGCCAGCGCCACGGTAAGCGCCTCGTCCCGCACATGGGTACCCAGTGCCAGGATATGATCCTCCGCATCCCGCACGACCGGGGCGGCCCGCACCGCGGCCATGGGCAGGTTTACCGCGATTCCCAGCCAGGCCTCGACGGTCTCCCGGCTCAGCGCCTCGCCCGGATGGAGCGTAAACCCGGCGCGCCGCGCCTCCACGCGGAACCGCTTGTCGAAAACCACGGGCATATCGGGCGACAGGGACACGGCGGGCTCGCTCATCCGCCGCGCCTCGCGAAAGACGAGATAACGCCTGTCCTCTGCGACGATTTGCGCGCCCATCAAGGTTTCCCGCACATCGCCGCCGGCCCTCACCGCTTCAGTCAGCGCTTCGACCGCCGCGAGCTTCTCCTTCTGCCCCGCCCCTGCGAAGCCGAGGCACGCCATCAGCGTCCGCACTGCCACTTCGGCCGGCACATCCGAGAACGTCGCCCGATCGAAAGTGCATACCCCGAATCCGTCCACGACCACATTGCTGTCGAGGAACCGCATCGTCTCCGCCTCTGCCAATCTGTCGATCCGCGCCATCCGCGTCGCGAACGTGGACAGCCGCTCCGCCGTCAGGCCGAGCGGCGCCAGATCGGCCAAAGCCTGCCGCCAGCGCACCCGCTCGAAGGCGGGATTGGTGTTGCTGGGGTCCGCAATCGCCGCCACACCCTCTGCCGCGACCAGCGCAGCCAGCTCGTCCCGGCCGCAATCGAGCAGCGGGCGCAGCACGTTGACGCCTTCGACAATCGCTTCGCTGCGCATGCCGGCAAGCCCGCTCGCGCCACTGCCATGGGCGAGGCGCATCAGCACGGTCTCGGCCTGGTCGTCGCGCTGGTGCCCGGTGGCCAGCACGCTCGCGCCATCCTCGGCCATGGCGTCCCCGATCAGCCGGTAGCGCGCGACCCGCGCCGCAGCCTGGATACCGGCGTCGGGATAGGGCCCCTTCCATCTGAGGCTTCGCGCCGCCAGCCCGTAGCGCGCAGCGAGGGTCACAACGAAGTCCGCCTCGTCGGCGCTTTCGGGCCGCAATCCGTGATCGACGGTGTAGACGATTGCCTCCGGCCTGGGCCCATCGGGACGCCATGCGGAATAGAGCATCATCAGCGCCAGGGAATCCGGGCCGCCGGATACGGCGAGCCCGATGCGTGCATGATGCCCGAGCGGCCCGAACAGGACCTCCAGCCGCGCCGCGTCGAAAGGCGCGCGCGGTTTCATCGTCAGCAGCCCGCGCGGGCCTGCTCGCTGGTCACGTCCTCGCGGAACGCTGCGCTAGCCTCGGGATAGCGGCGCAGCACTTCCGAATAGGTGCGGCAGGCGGTGTCGAACTCACCGGCCCCGTGCAGCGCCACACCGAGCTTGAACAAAAGGTCCGGCGCGCGGCTCGATGTGGGATAGGTCTCGAAACCGGTCAGAAGCACATTGGCCGCCTCGTCATAGGCGTTGCGGCGGATGAGCGACTCGCCCAGCCAATAGGTCGCGTCGGGCGCCTGGGCACTGCTGGGATTTTCGGCCACGAACTCGCGGAACTGCTCTTCGGCAAAGGCATAGTCGCCGCTCACCACAGCGTTATACGCCGCCTGGAACTGGGCGCTGGCCCCGCCCGAGGCATTCGCGTTGCCATTGGCATCGAGGCTGAGATCGAGCGGCGCGGACGGCTGGGTCTGCCCCAGCGGAGCCGGTGGGCTGCCGAGCGTGGGCGCGCCGTTGGGGCCGAACACGTCGGTGGCATAGAGATTGTCGTCCCCGCCCATTTCCTCGCCGGTCATCAGGTCTTCGTCGCCCATCAACGGGTCGATCACCGTGGGGACCGAGGGATCGAGCCGCGCTTCGTCACCGGACGGAGCCGCCGGCGCGGGCGTGCCGGGTTGGGGAGCGGGCGTTAAGTCGCCGCCTTCGAGCTGGTTGAAGCGCAGCTCGTAATCTTCCTGCATCCGCCCGAGCAATTCCTGGAGCTGGGTGAGCTGGAACTGCAGCCCTTCGATCTGGCCGGTATATTGGCGCACCTGCTCCTGGAGCTGGGTGATCTGCACCTGCATCTGCGCCAGATCCTGCGCCCGCGCGCCAGAAGACGCCGCAAGGCCCAAAGTCGCCGCCAGCACCAGCACCGCCAGGCGCGACGCCTGCTTGCGAATACCGAACCAAAGCCAATTCACGGGTTTTCCACTCCTTGTCCGCGCGACCCCAATGGTCGCGCACCACCGACATAAGTCAGGCGATGACTAATCAGACATTTTGACAAAAAAGAAGCGCCGGAACCAGATTACGCGGTTCCGGCGCATGCCTCCAGTATAGGGAATACTGGGATTTCTAATTGGTGAGCACGGTCACCGCGCGCCGGTTCTGGTTCCAGCACGAGATATCGTTGCAGACCGCGACCGGACGCTCCTTGCCGTAAGACACGGTCGAGAGACGATTGGCCGGAATGCCGCGCGAAACGAGGTAATTGACCACCGCGGTCGCGCGGCGTGCGCCGAGGGCGATGTTGTATTCGCGCGTGCCGCGCTCGTCGGCATGGCCTTCGATGACGATGCGGTATTGCGGATATTGCTGCAGCCACTGGGCCTGCGCGTTCAGCGTGGCCTGGGCGTCGGCGGTGAGCACCGAGGAATCAGTCTCGAAGAACACGCGGTCACCGACCGAAACTAGGAATTCCTGCTGGCTGCCGGGTGCGCCCGCACCGCCTGCGACGCCGCCGCCCCCGGGGCCGCCCGGCCCGAGATTGCCGACGCCGGCATCGGGCGTGCGCGCACAGGCCGCAACCGCCGTGAGCAGCAGGACGAGAAGGAAGCCTTTGGCAAGGCGAAGAACAGGCTGCTGGGCCACCATCAAATCCAAGCTCCTAAAGGGACGATTTTATCGTCCGACCTTATCCCGCGTACCGTTAATGGCGGGTATCGTTGACTGGTTAATCAGGACCTAATCAGGCACAAATACGGCGCCGGCCCGACCGTTCCACCGTCCCGCGACGGGACGGCCCATCGGGTGTTCCGCCTGTTGCGCGTGGGTCACGCAAAAGCCGGACAGCCTCCGGTTTCCGCTAGGTCAGCAGCGGCGACCATGCGGGATCCGACGCGAACGTCTCGGTCGAGACGCGGCGTTCGTTGCGGCCCCAGATGTCGATCGAATAAAGCGAGGGCCCGCTCTCCCCGCCCGGATCGCGGAAGAACATCAGCACCGATCCATTCGGCGCCCAGGTCGGGCCTTCCGCGTGATAGCTCGTGGCGAGGATACGCTCGCCGCCGCCATCCGGACGCATGACGCCGATGGAGAACTGGCCACCCGCCTGCTTGGTGAAGGCGATGAGGTCGCCCTTCGGCGACCAGACCGGCGTCGAATACGAGCCCTGACCGTAGCTGACGCGCTGGGCTCCGCCGCCGCCAGCGGACATCACGTAGATCTGCGGCTGCCCGCCACGATCGGATTCGAAGCAGATCTGGGAGCCGTCCGGCGAGAAGCAGGGGCTGGTATCGATGGCCGCGCCATTGGTGAGCTGGGACGGCGAGCCGCCGCCCACGGGCATGACGAACAGGTTGGTCGTTCCCTCATGCGCCACCGAGAAGATGATGCGCGAGCCGTCCGGCGCGAAGCGCGGCGCAAAGCTCATCTGACCGAACTGGCCGAGCGCGCGGGTCTGCCCGCTGGCAAGATCGAGCACGAAAATGCCCGAGCTGGTGGGGCCGTCCAGCGTCATATAGGTCACGAGCTGCCCGTTGGGCGAAAGGCGCGGCGTGATGGCCGCAAGCCGTCCATCCGTGAGGATGCGGTTGTTGGCGCCGTCCTGGTCCATGATCGCCAGCCGCTTGGTGCGGTTCGCCTTGGGGCCGCTCTCGGCGACATAGACGATACGGGTGTCGAAATAGCCGGATTCACCGGTGAGCCCGCTATAGATCGCGTCCGAGGCCATGTGCGCGATGCGGCGCCAGCTATTGGCATCTGTGCCATAGGCCTTGCCGGTCACCTGCTGGCCGGCGGCGGTATCCCACACCCGCAGGCTGGATTGGATGGAGCCGCCGCGCTCGGCGCCGCCCATCACCACGCCGTCCGCGCCGATGCCGCGCCAGGCGGCGAAATCCGGCGTCGCGTCCGGCGTACCGGTGACCATCGGATAGGACGCCGGGTCGATGAGGCGGAAAAGGCCGGAATTGACGAGATTGGTGCGCACGATCTGCGTCACGTCACGCCCGAAGGCGGGATCGGAAGACGCGAATTCGGGAATGGCGATGGGCAGCGGGGTGAAATTACCCCCGCTCACGGTGATCTGAAGCTGCGCCAGCGCCGGGGAAGCGGCCGCCATGGCGACGCTGGAAAGGCCAAGGGCGAGGACGGCTCGGCGGTTCATCATGGGCATCGGGGATGGGTCTCCTGAGAGTCGGCCAAAAACGCCACGCCCTTGGCGCCGCCAAGGCGGCCCCGGAGCGAAAGGCGCTCGTTTGAGCAAGACTGGGTCCAAATCATGTCGAAGCAATGGGCAAGCGACCGGGTCATGCGCTTACCAATTGTCCTGTGGGTCGAAAGTCACATCGATCTGCCGCCAGCTCTCGTAAGCGGCCTGCGGCAACATCGTATACGGCCCGCAATTGACGATCGCGCGCTGCGCGGCCAGCGCGGTCGCCTGATGCAGCTCGGACTGTATCTGCGTTCGCAACTCCGGTGTACCCGATACGCTGCCATCGGCATTGAGGCTGATGACGAACCGCGCCTGCAGACCGGGCTGGTTGACGGCTGCGACGGGAACGTTCCAGCAGCGCCGCATGGCCGCGACCAGCGCATCCATTTCCGACTGGCTCAGGGTCGCGGACTGTCCCGCGGGCGCGCCGAGGCTCTGATCGCCGCCCTGGCCCGTCGTGGCTCCGCGCGAAGGCTCCTGGTTGATGAGGTCCGCGATGCGGTCGGCAATATCGTCCACATTGGTTTCGGTGGGCTGGGGCGTCGGGCGTTCCGCCTCGGCGGCAGCGGCTTCCGCTGCCTCGCGTTCGCGCCGCGCCTGCTCCTCGGCCTCGCGCCGGGCGCGTTCCTCGGCTTCCCGCTGCGTCCGTTCGCGCTCGGCCTGCGCCGCCGCTTCCTGCTGGCGGCGGTAATCCTCGCGCAATTGGGCGACATCGGTGGCGCGCGGCGGCACCGGCGCCTGGATTTCCGGCTCGGCCGGAGCTTCCGGCTCGGCCACGAGCGCGGGCTGCTCCACCGGAGCGGGTTCGGGCTCCGGTTGCGGTTCGGGCGCAGGTGCCGGCTCCGGCTCGGGAGCTGGCTCCGGCGCAGGCTCAGGTTCGGGCTGCGGCGCGGGCTCGGGCTCGGGAGCGGGTTCAGGCTCCGGGACGGGCTCCGGCTCGGGACGGCTCGGCGGCGTGGGGGCGCTCTCGACCGTAGGCGCGGGCGATTCCGTTTCGGTGATTTCCGGGGTCGGCTGATTTTCCTGGGTATTGCCCGTGCGCTGGGCGAGTTCTGCCTCGTCCGGGCTCTCGACAGCGGAGGGCGCGGGGGTCTCGACCACCTCGCTGGTCTCCACCCCGATGCGCAGGTTGGAAAATTCGCTGACCGGCACGAGATCGACGGCGATCGACTCGGTCATGGGCGGCGGCAACCGCTCCCCGCCCGTGAGCGACAAGAGCCCGAGAGCGATGAGGGTCGCATGGCCAACCGAGGATACCGTGACCCCGAGCCTCATGCTCCTACTGCCCTCCTCCGCCTGGAGCCTGCTCGGTGATCAGCCCGATGCGCGAATAGCCGGCGCCGCTCAGCGCGCCCATGACCTGCATGACGACGCCGTAATTGGCGGTCGTGTCGCCGCGCACATAAATCCGGGATTCGGGGCTCAATTGCTGTTCGCCCAGGCGCCCGGCCAGATCGGCGAGCGCGACCTCGTCCTCCCCGATATAGATCACCCCGTCCGGGGTGACCGAAACCGTTACAGGCTCGCGCTCGACGTCCATCTCGGCGGCCGAGGTCTGCGGCAGGTCGATGGGCACGCCCGCGGTCAGCATGGGCGCGGCCACCATGAAGATGATGAGCAGGACCAGCACCACGTCGACGAACGGGGTGACGTTGATCTCGGACATGATCTGGCGGCGCTGGCCGCGACGGCGGCGCCCCGATCCACCCCTGCTGCTGCCCACGGACATGCCCATTACTTCCGGCTCCGTGCCTCGAGTTGGCGGCCCAGGATGGCCGCGAATTCATCTGCGAAGCCTTCGAGCCGGCCGACGAGCTTGTTGGCATCGCCCGAGAGCTTGTTATAGGCGATCACCGCCGGAATGGCCGCCACGAGGCCGATGGCCGTGGCGAAAAGCGCCTCGGCGATCGGACCCGCCACCACGCCGAGGCTGGCACTCGAAGACGCCGCAATTGAGGTGAACGCGTTCATGATGCCCCAGACCGTGCCGAACAGCCCGATGAAGGGGGCTGCGGCGCCGACGGTGGCCAGCACCGAAAGCCGGCTTTCCAGCACCTCGCTCTCGCGGGCGATCGCCACGTCGATCACCTTTTCGAGCCGATGCTGCACGCCGATGAAGGAAGCCGCGTTCTGCTCGTGACTACGCTTCCATTCCTTCATGGCCGCGACGAACACCGAGGCGAGCCCCGCGGTCGGCCCCTGGCTGAGCGACTGATAGAGTTCCTCGAGCGACTGCCCGGACCAGAAAGTCTTCTCGAACCGGTTCATCTCGCGGCGCACCCGATTGTACATCATCGTCTTGTCGACGATGATGGCCCAGCACCAGACGGAGGCCGCGAGCAGCCCCATCATCACCAGCTTGACTACGATATCGGCCGCAAGGAACAGGCCGAGAGGCGAGAAATCGGTGTGAGCCGCCGCCTGCCCAACCGCATCCATAGCTTCCATGAAGTGTGAATCCTTGATCCTGCGCCGGTGATACCCCCCGCGCGTCAATCGCTCGGATGAGTGTCAAATTTGTCAAAATTACGAGGAAAGCCGGGGCCTTGTGCCCATGGCGCCCCGTGCGTCCCTCATGGCGCGATCATGGTCAAGAAATGGTTAAGAAGCCCTCAATCGGGGACAAATAGGCTCCGCAGCGGCTGCGGCAGGCGCACCGGCCGTCCGGCGGCATTGAGCAGCACCGCCGTTACCCTGGCCCGGCAGAGCGGCTCGTCGCCGCGCGAAATCGTCTGATCGAGCAGCAGGCGCGCGCCGCCCACGTCGCCCGGCCGGGTGGCGATCTCGAGCAGGTCGTCGATCCGCGCCGGGCGCAGATAGTCGATCTCCAGCCGCGAGACCGCGAAGACCAGTCCCTCTTCGATGAGCCGGGAGTGGTGCAGGTCGAGCGCCCGCAGATATTCGGTGCGCCCGCGTTCAAGGAATTTCAGATAGGCCGCGTGATAGACATTGCCGGAAAAGTCCGTGTCCTCGAAATAGACCCGCACCGGCAAAAGGTGCGATCCGTCCGGCTGCAGCGCGCCGCCGAAGACGGTCACCGCGCCCCCTCCTCTGCATGCACGATATGCACCGGATCCCCCAGGGGATCGAGCAGGCGGCCACGCAGCCGGGCCGGCTGGAACCCGATGGCCTCCAGGGTTTGAGCCTCGGCCGGAACCCATTTGAATTCGAGCTCGGCCTGCCCGTCGGTGCAGGTATGGCAGATCGCGCCGTCGTCCCGGAAGGGAAACCGCTCGGGCAGGCCCAGCGCATAATAGAACCCGAGCTCGTGAAAGCGCGTGCCGTTATAGGAGAAGAAATTCTCCATGATGAAGCGCAGCGCGCCAACGTCCCCCGCGACGCCCAGCTCTTCCTCGACCTCGCGCCCCAGCGCGAGAGCGCTTTGTTCGCCCATCTCGACCCGCCCGCCCGGAAGCGACCAATGACTGTCCCATTGCGCCCGGTGCACCAGCACGTGCCGCTGGCGCAGCGCAATGCCCGCGGCCCTGAAATTGAACCGGGCCGCTCCCGAAGTGTAGCTGATCATCATGCGCGGCTCGGTCATCCCTCCCCCTCCTCGTCGGCGAAAAGGGTGGCCTGCAATCCGGCAAAGCCCTGCGGCACGGCATAGCCCATGTGCTGGAACGAGAGCGCCGTCATCATGCGCCCACGCGGCGTACGCTGGATGAAGCCCTGCTGGATGAGATAGGGTTCCACGATCTCCTCGATGGCGTCGCGCGGCTCGCTGAGCGCGGCCGAAATCGTCTCGATCCCCACCGGCCCGCCGCCATAGAATTCAGCGATGGTCTTCAGATAGCGCCGGTCGAGCTGGTCGAGCCCGCGCGCGTCGACATCCAGCCGCAGCAGCGCCCGGTCCGCGATTTCGCGCGTGATCTCGGACGCTCCGTCGACCAGCGCGAAATCGGTGACCCGGCGCAGCAGCCGCCCGGCGATGCGTGGAGTGCCGCGCGAGCGGCGCGCCACCTCCATGGCTCCGTCCGGCGTCATCGCCATGCCCATGAGCCGCGCGCCGCGCTCGACGATCTTCACCAGCTCCTCGGGCGTGTAGAAATTGAGCCGCACCGGAATGCCGAAACGGTCGCGCAGCGGCGTGGTCAAAAGCCCGGCCCGTGTCGTCGCGCCCACCAGCGTGAACTTGGCGAGATCGATGCGCACAGAGCGCGCCGCGGGCCCCTCGCCGATGATGAGATCGAGCTGGAAATCCTCCATCGCCGGATAGAGGATTTCCTCGACCGCTGGATTGAGCCTGTGGATCTCGTCGATAAACAGCACGTCGCGCTCTTCGAGATTGGTGAGCAGCGCCGCGAGATCCCCGGCCTTGGCGATCACCGGCCCCGAAGTGGCGCGGAAGCCCACGCCGAGCTCGCGCGAAATGATCTGGGCCAGCGTGGTCTTGCCCAGGCCCGGCGGGCCGACGAACAGCACATGGTCGAGCGCCGCCTTGCGCTGCCGCGCGGCCTCGATGAAGACCTGCAGATTGGCGCGCGCCGCCTCCTGCCCGATGAACTCGGAAAATCCCGAGGGGCGCAGCGAAACGTCGAGACTTTCGTCGCGTCCGGCGGAGGCATCGGTGAAATCGGTCATGCGCGCATCGCTATGCCCGCTGACGGCCGATTGCAACGCCTGCCATTCACGAGCTCAACTCCCTCAACCCCAGCCGGATGAGCTTTTCGGTGGCCGCGTCCTCGCCTTCCTTGGCGACGATCCGCGCCAGCGCGGCCGAAGCCTGCGCCTGGCCGTAGCCGAGATTGACCAGCGCCGAGACCGCGTCCGAGACATTGCCGGCGGCAACGCCTTCCCCCAGCGCGGTTTGCAACCCGATGATCCCGGGATCGACGGCCCCGCCGGCCGGCGCCTTGCCCTTAAGCTCGGAAACGAGGCGCTGGGCCAGCTTGGGTCCGACCCCCGGCGCCCGCCCCACCATCGCCTTGTCCCCGAGCGCGATGGCCGAAGCCAGTTCAGACGGCGACAGCGTCGACAAAATCCCCAGCGCCACGCGCGCGCCGACCCCCTGCACGGTCATCAACAGCTTGAACCAGAGCTTTTCCGCTTCGCTGGCAAAACCGTAGAGCCGGATCATGTCCTCGCGCACCAGCATCTCGATATGCAGCACAGCGGCTTCACCCACGCGTGGCAAGGCCTGCAGCGTGCGGCCCGAGCAATAGGCCTCGTAGACGACCCCATTGACGTCGATCAGCGCGCTATCGTCGTAAAGCGCTTCGACCAGTCCCTTCAGCCGCCCGATCATGTCCGCTCCAGCGCCGCGCGCTCGCGATGATGGGCATGGCAGATGGCAATGGCCAACGCATCGGCGGCATCAGCCGACTTGAAATTGGCCGCCGGCAGCAAGGTCTTGACCATCAGCGCGATCTGCCGCTTTTCCGCGTGCCCCGTGCCCACCACGGATTTCTTGACGAGATTGGCCGAATATTCGCCCACCGCCAGCCCCATCGCCGCCGGCGTCATCACCGCGATTCCGCGCGCCTGGCCGAGCAGCAGCGTCGAGCGCGCGCCCGCGTTGACGAAGGTCTCCTCCACCGCGGCCTCGGCCGGCCGATGCTCGGCGATCAAAAGCTTAAGCCCCTCGTGCAGGTGCACGAGGCGCAGCGCCAGCGCCTGGCCGATCTCCGGCGTCAAGACGCCGCAGGCCACGAAACGCAGCCTGTTGCCCTCTGCCTCGATGACGCCCCAGCCGGTGCGGCGCAGTCCCGGATCGATCCCGATGATTCGCACAGCTTTTCCCATGTCCCAGCATTACCCGCGGAGCGCGAAGCTACCAAGCGCAAAGTGAACAAAGAGGAAACATAAACTGGCATTCTACCGGCGTAGGGGAAATGTCCTTAAGGTTTGGCCGCTAGGTCTGCGTCTTCCAAAGCCGCCTTTTCGAGAAGCGCCTTGTCTTTGCTCCATAGCTCAAAGCCCGCGGTCAAACTGCCCCGCCAGGATTGGAAATACGTCATCAGGCGCACGGCGTTTCACACCGCCTTTTCCGTGCTCGCCTCGGTGGCGGTCTGTACCGTTCTGCTCGATACGTTCTCGGGCGGGATCGACCGGTTCGGGATGGCTGCGGCCATTCTCGCCCCGATCCTGCTTGGCGGCCCCATGCTCTTCATGATGTTCTATAAGCAGCGCCAGCTCGAGCGCGCCTATGCCGAGCTCGCGGCAACCGCCGCCCGCGACAGCCTGACCGGCTGCCTCAATCACGGCGGCTTCGTCTCCGCCGTCGCCGCCTTGCTCCAAGCCGGACAGGGCGGGACGTTGCTCGTCATTGATGCCGATCATTTCAAGGCGATCAACGACCGCTTCGGTCACGCGGTCGGCGACACGGCATTGCAGAGCATTGCCGGCGCCATTCGCGATCACGCCGGGGAGCAGGCGATCGTAGGCCGGCTGGGCGGAGAGGAATTCGGCGTCTTCGCGCCCGAGACCGATATCGCCATCGCGCGCCTCCTGGGCGAGCGGATCCGCGCGGCGGTCGAAACCCTCACGCTCGAAACCGCTGAGCCGGGCTACAACCTCTCGGTCAGCATCGGCGGCGCAGTCTCCCGCGGCGATGCCCTGTTCGATGCCCTCTTCCGCAGCGCCGACGCGGCCCTCTACCGCGTCAAGGAAGGCGGCCGGAACGCCGTCAGCATCGCCCACTCCCCTTCGGAGATCCCCGAAGTTCTCCGGGCCACCGCCTAAACGAATAAAGGGGCGCAGCGCGCCCCTTTATCCAGCCCCGCATTGATCGGCCTAGGCCGAGAGCTTGGCCAGGTCTTCGTCGCTCATCTCGAAATTGGCATAGACGTTCTGAACGTCGTCATCGTCCTCGAGATTTTCGATCATCCGCATCAGGCTCGCACCCTTGTCCGCGTCCACCGGCGCGGTGGTCTGGGGCTTGAAGATCGCCTTGACGCTCTCGGCCTCGCCCAGCACCGCTTCGAGCGCCGAGCTCACTTCGCCGATATCCTCGAAGGCGCAATAGACCGTGTGGCCTTCCTCGTCGCTCTCGACGTCCGAGGCACCCGCTTCGATCGCGGCTTCCATCACCGTGTCGGCGTCGCCCACCTTGGCGGGGTAGAAGATCTCGCCCACCCGATCGAACATGAACGCGACCGATCCGCTTTCGCCAAGCGCACCGCCGGCCTTGGAGAAGATCGCCCGCACGTTCGACGCGGTACGGTTGCGGTTGTCGGTCAGCGCTTCGACGATCACCGCCACCCCGCCCGGGCCGTAGCCCTCGTAGCGGACCTCTTCGTAATTGTCGCCCTCGCCGCCCATCGCCTTCTTGATGGCGCGCTCGATATTGTCCTTGGGCATGGACTGCGCCTTGGCGTTGTTCACCGCCAGGCGCAGGCGCGGGTTCATCGCCGGGTCGGGCAGGCCCGACTTGGCGGCAACGGTGATCTCGCGCGCAAGCTTGGAAAAGATCTTGGAGCGGACCGCGTCCTGGCGGCCCTTGCGATGCATGATGTTCTTGAACTGTGAATGGCCGGCCATGACGGTGGACCCATCCTCTATAGGTTCGAGGTTGCCTGAAAATCGGGCGCGGTTATACGGTCCGAAACGGGGAAAATAAACCCCTTGCACCGTCTTCCCGTCAGTCGAAACCGGGCAGCGCCTGCGCCAGCACCCCGCCGATACGCAGCGGAAAGAGCTTCGTGCACAGCCCGGTTCGCGGATCGGTCTCGATCGCCACCCCGCAGAGCGTCGCCTCGCCCTCGCGCGGGGTGAAGCGTTCCGAGGGAATGCCGCTGAGGAAGCGGTGGATCGGTTCCTCGGGCTCCATGCCGATGACGGAATCATAGTCGCCGCACATGCCCGCATCCGCCATCAGTCCCGTGCCGCCGGAAAGAATGCGGTGGTCCGCGGTGGGAATATGGGTATGCGTGCCCACCACCAGCGATACGCGCCCATCGAGGAAATGGCCCATGGCCTGCATTTCCGAGGTCGCTTCGGCATGGAAATCCACGACGATGGCGTCGGCCTGCACCCCCAGCGGGCAATCGGCCACAGCGGCCTCCACCGCACGGAACGGATCGTCCATGGGCGGCATGAACACCCGGCCCAGCGCGTTGATCACCAGCACCTGGTGCCCATTGCGCCCCGTGACCAGCGTCGTGCCGCGTCCCGGCGCGCCGGGCGGAAAGTTCAGCGGCCGGATGAGGGTGCGATGCCGCTCGATGGCCGTCATGGTCTCGCGCTGGTCGAAGGCATGGTCGCCCAGCGTCACCACATCGGCACCCGCTTCGATCAACGCCTCGAAATGACCTTCCGAAAGCCCGCGCCCGTGGGTGGCGTTCTCGCCGTTGACGATCACGAAATCGAAGCGATAGCGGGAAATGAGGTCCGGCAGATGCTCGGTTACGGCGCGCCGCCCGGCCCGCCCCATCACATCGCCCAGAAACAGAAGCCTCATGAAACCTCGAAAGCCATGGCGCCGTCCTCGGTGACGACGATATCGAGCGGAACGTCGTGGTCCCCGCGTGGGATGAAGTCGAGCTGCTGGATCGCGAAGGCCATCCCGACCACCAGCGGTTTTTTACTCATTTCCGCGAGGGTGCGGTCATAATAGCCGCGCCCGTAGCCGAGCCGCGTGCCGGCCTTATCGAATCCCAGGAGCGGAATGACAAGGATGTCCGGCTCGACTTTCGGCGCGGTCTCCGAAGGCGCGAGGCTCCCGAAACCGGAAGGATAAAGCGCCGTGCCCAGCTCCCAGAGCCGCATCTCGAGGGGGACGTCCTCGCCCAGGACCACCGGCAGGCAGAGCGGCTGGCGCGAATCCATGAGCTCGGCGATCATCGGTCGCGAATCGATCTCGTCGCGGATCGGCCAATAGCAGGCGACAATCTGCCCGGGCTGGGGCGCCACCGCGCCGAAAAAATGCGCCGCCGCGAACCGCGCGGCCTCGGCTCTGTCCGCTTGCGGCACCTTAGCCCGCAGCGCACGCGCCTTGTCGCGCAAGGCCTCTTTCTGCTGAACGAGGGACGGATCGGTCAAGGCGCCCTCTTCGGCAAGGTAAAACGGAAGAAACGATCAGGTGCCGCCCTGGCCGTGGGATGATTCGATCCCGGGAACCTACTAACGTAGGTGGGCGCCGTATGTCCGAACCCACGGGTCCGGCCAGGGACAGCTCCCTTAAGGATCGGTAAGGCCCCGGGGATGCTGATATCCTCACGCACCGGGCAGCAGCCCAGATATAGGCTTTTCGCGGCGCGCGGCAAAGGGGGAAGCGGGGAAAATCGCCGTGACCGTTCCGGCCGGACGCGGGCCGGCAAAGAGGCCGCATCCCTTTGCCCGATGGCCCCGGCGTGACACACTGGACGGGATTCGCTCCGGAAGTTCTACCATCCATGTCCGACGACAATTCAAAGCTGCGAAACGCAGGGTTCACCCTCACTTCGGCCGACTACACAGCGGCACTGCGGCTCAACATGCGGAGCTATTACCGGCGCCCGCTCCCCCTCCTCGTCCTCGCCGCGTTCGCGGCCCTCGCCCTCTTCATCCTTGTGGTGCGGCCGGGGGAGGACGCGACCCTCGGCAGCATCGCCTTGGGCGCCGCCATCGGCGTCCTGATCCTGCCCCTCGTCGTCTATCTCTTGTTCGTGCCCCTGCGCGCCCGGAAAATTTTCGCCCAGCAGAAGACGCTCCACGAGCCGGTTTCCATCGCCTGGAGCGAAACCGCCTATACCGCCAGCACACCAACCGTGACCGGCACCGTGCCCTGGTCGAATTATTTCGACTGGCTCGAAGACGACCGCATGATCGTGATCCGCCAGTCCATGACCCTGTTCCAGATGCTCCCGAAAACGGCCCTGACCGCCGAGCAAGCCGCGGACATCAGGGCCTGCGCCCGCGCCGGCGGCCTCAAGGGCGCCTGATCCCGATTGCCGCTCTAGACCTTCTCGAGCCGCATATGCGGTCCGGACGGAAGCTCGACCCCGATCCGGTCGCCCGCCAGCACCGTGCCGCCCTTGAGCACGATCCCCATGATGCCCGTCCGCAGCAGCGGCGTGCCGTCATCACGGCGGCCGATCATCCGCTTGAGCAGGCCCGGCCGGAAGGATTCGATCTGGACGCAAGGGTTGCGCAGCCCCGTCACCGAGACCACCGCCTCCGCGCCCAGATGCAGCAGCGTGCCGCGCGGCAAGTCGATCAGCGCGATCCCGCGCGTCGTGACGTTCTCGCCCAAACCGCCGAAACCCACGTCGAACCCCTCGGCATTGACCTCGTCGATCAGCTCCGCGGCGATCAGGTGCACCTGGCGCAGATTGGGTTGGGCAGGATCGGCCTTCACGCGGCTCCTGTGCTTGACCGTCGTGCCGCGATGCGCGTCGTCCAGCACGCCCTCGCCCGCAATGAGCTCGATCGCAAGGCGCGGCGTCTTGGAGAAATGATGGCCGCGCCGTGCCGCAACTGCCACGACGCTCCCGTTCATTGCCGCTTGGTCTCGGGATGCCCCGCCGCCTCGATCGCCGCCGCGATGGTTTCGATGCGGCTGGCCACGTCCGTGAGCTTCTTGGTGAAGCCCGCTTCCAGGCCTTCGGCTTCCTTGGCCACCTCGTGGCCCGCCTCGGTCACCTCGGCCAGTTCCTTGCGCGCGGCGGCGAGCTGGCGCTCGGCCTCGACCAGTTCGTCCAGCACCGCGATCCCGGCCATAACCGTCAGGCGATTGTCACCGATCTCGCCGAACGAGCCCTTGTAATCGTCAATATAGCGGTTGAACCGGGTTGCAAGCGCCGTGAGATGGCTTTCCTGGCCATCCTCGCAGGCCATGCGGAAGCGCCGCCCGTTGATCTCGACATTGACTTCGCCCATGCGCGGATACTCCTCGGGGTCAGGATTCCAGCACGGCCCTCACCGTGCTGATCGCTTCATCGAGCTTTTTCGACACCAGCTCGCTGGTGCCGTCCAGCCTGTCGGCCCGGGCGACGGCCCGGTCCAGCTCGCCCGCGAGCCGGTTGCGGTCGGATGCGAGGCGCTGCGCCTCCTCGTGGGCCTTCGCCGTTTCGCGCATGCGGTTGGAAAGGCCGCGCACGCTGGCCTCCAGCCGGTCCAGCGCCTTGACGAGCCGGGCGCTCGCCCCCTTGTAATCGGTATCCGATGTCTCTGCCATGCCGCCCCAGCCTTTGCCGCCGCCGCGAATCCCTCGTACGATCCAGACAATAACGCCAATGCGGCAGCAAGAAAGCATCCCGAGCCGCGACCTATGCACTATACCCCGTTGATTGACTCGACGGGCGAACCTGCTAATCGAAAGCCGCGACGCGCCCAAGGGCCTCGAAGCCCCGGCGCGCCGGCACCGGCCGCGACCAGAGACAATCGGAACAGCGATGACAGACCGCGCACGACACGACGCCATGGCCAACGCCATCCGCGCCCTTTCCATGGATGCGGTCGAGGCCGCCAATTCGGGCCATCCGGGCCTGCCCATGGGCGGTGCCGACATCGCGACGGTCCTGTTCTCGCGCATCATGAAGTTCGATCCCAAGGCCCCGCACTGGCCCGACCGCGACCGTTTTGTGCTCTCGGCCGGCCACGGCTCCATGCTGCTCTATTCCGCGCTCTACCTCCTCGGCTACGAGGATATGAGCCTCGATGACATCCGGAATTTCCGCCAGATCGGCGCCAAGACCGCGGGCCACCCCGAATACGGCTATGCCGCCGGCATCGAGACCACCACCGGCCCGCTCGGCCAGGGTCTCGCCAATGCCGTGGGCATGGCCATCGCCGAGACGCGCCTGCGCGCCGAGTTCGGCGAAGAGCTGGTCGACCACTTCACCTATGTCTATGCCGGCGACGGGTGCCTCATGGAAGGCATCTCCCAGGAGGCGATCTCGCTTGCCGGGCATTTGAAGCTCCATAAGCTCATCGTCATCTGGGACGACAACGACATCACCATCGACGGCAAGGTGTCGATGTCCGATTCCACCGACCAGAAGGCGCGCTTCGCCGCCAGCGGCTGGAACACGCTTACCATCGACGGCCACGATCCCGACGCCATCGAAGCGGCCCTGCGCACCGCCCAGGCCTCCGACCGCCCCACCCTGATCGACGCCAAGACCGTGATCGGCTTCGGTTCGCCCAACCGGGCCGGAACCTCCAAGGCGCATGGTTCGCCCTTGGGCAAGGACGAGATCGCGCTGGCGCGCCAACAGCTCGGATGGGCCTATGGTCCGTTCGAAGTGCCCGACGCCATCCTCAACGACTGGCGCGCGGCCGGAAGCCGCGGCATCCAGGCGCGCTCGGCCTGGACCGAGCGCCTCGAGGCTGCCGAGGCCGAAGCCCGCGCCGAGTTCGAGCGCCGCTTCCGCGGCGATCTCCCCCAGGGCTTCGCCCCGGCGATGGCCGCCTATAAGAAGACCCTGGCCGAAACCCTGCCCAAGCTCGCGACCCGCGCCTCCTCGCAGAACGCCCTCGAAGTTCTCAACGGCGTCGTGCCCGAGACCCTTGGCGGCTCGGCCGACCTCACCGGCTCAAACAACACCAAGACCAGCCAGACCGCGCCCTTCACCGCCGACACGCCCGAGGGCCGCTACATCCATTACGGCATCCGCGAGCACGGCATGGCCGCGGCCATGAACGGCATCGCGCTCCATGGCGGGCTCTACCCCTATGGCGGCACCTTCCTGACCTTCTCGGATTACTGCCGTCCCTCGATCCGCCTCGCTGCCCTCATGGGCATCCGCGTCGGGTTCGTGATGACCCACGATTCCATCGGCCTGGGCGAGGATGGCCCGACCCATCAGCCGGTCGAGCACCTGGCCGCCCTGCGCGCCATTCCCAACCTTCTCGTGCTGCGCCCGGCCGACGCCATGGAAACTGCCGAATGCTGGGAGATCGCGCTCACCACCGCCACCGGCCCGTCCCTGCTTGCCCTGTCGCGCCAGAACCTGCCGGCCCTGCGCCGCGAGGCCAGCGCCGAGAACCTCTCCGCCCGCGGCGCCTATACGCTCTGGGGCCCGGCCGACGCCGCGGTCGTGATCTTCGCCACCGGCTCGGAGGTGCAGATCGCCCTCGAAGCGGCCGAGGAGCTCGCGGACGAAGGCATTCTGGCGCGCGTGGTTTCGGTGCCGAGCTTTGAATTATTCGCGGCCCAGCCAGAGAGCTACAAGGCCGAGATCTTCGGGTCCGCCCGCGCCCGCGTCGCGGTGGAAGCCGCCATCGAAATGGGCTGGAGCCAGTTCCTCGGGGACAAGGGCCGTTTCGTCGGCATGAAGGGTTTCGGCGCCTCGGGCGAGATTTCCGACCTCTATGCCCACTTCGGCATTACGACGGAAGCCGTGGTTGAAGCCGCCAGGGCCCAGTTATAAGAGCAGGCAGCGCCTTTCCATCAGCAGGAGTGTTTCATGTCCGTCCGCGTCGCGATCAACGGTTTTGGCCGCATCGGCCGTAACGTCCTCCGGGCCATCGTCGAGTCCGGCCGCACGGACATACAGGTCGTCGCCATCAACGATCTCGGCCCGGTCGAGACCAATGCCCACCTGATCCGCTACGACAGCGTGCACGGCAAGTTTCCGGGCACCGTGACCGTCGAGGGCGACACCATCGACGTTGGCACCGGCCCGATCAAGGTGACCGCGGTGCGCAACCCCGCCGAGCTGCCGCATCGCGAGATGGGCGTCGATATCGTGATGGAATGCACCGGCATCTTCACCAGCAAGGAGAAGGCCTCGGCCCATCTCCAGGCCGGCGCCAAGAAGGTCATCATCTCCGCCCCGGCCGAGGGTGCGGACCTCACGGTCGTCTACGGCGTCAACCACGACAAGCTCTCCTCCGAGCACGTGGTGATTTCCAACGCGTCGTGCACCACCAACTGCCTGGCGCCCGTCGCCTATGTGCTCAACGAGGCGGTCGGGATCGAGCATGGCTTCATGACCACGATCCATTCCTATACCGGCGACCAGCCGACGCTGGACACCATGCACAAGGATCTCTATCGCGCCCGTGCGGCCGCGCTCTCGATGATCCCCACCACCACCGGCGCCGCCAAGGCGGTGGGCCTCGTCCTGCCCGAGCTCAACGGCAAGCTCGACGGCTCCTCGGTCCGCGTGCCGACCCCCAACGTGTCCGTGGTCGACTTCAAGTTCGTCGCCAAGCGCGCGACCTCGGCCGCCGAGATCAACGACGCGATCCGCTCCGCGGCCGATGGCAGGCTCAAGGGCGTTCTCGGCTATACCGACGACAAGCTGGTCTCGGTCGATTTCAACCACGACCCGCGCTCCTCGGTGTTCCACATGGACCAGACCAAGGTCATGGAAGGCACCTTCGTGCGCATCCTCACCTGGTATGACAACGAGTGGGGCTTCAGCAATCGCATGAGCGACACCGCGGTCGCCTTCGCCAAGACTCTCTAAGCGCCGAGCGCATTAAGATTGGATCGAGGCCGTCCTTCAGGGCGGCCTCAGTCGTTTTCCCTCACGCATTGCTCGACATAGACCAGCGCCCGCGACGAGCCGCGCAGCGATATCCAGGCGATATTGACCTCGGGCGCCGAGACGACGAGCTCGAGCCCGCGGCGCAGGGCACCGATGAGCGCCAGGGTGGCCGCGTCATCTTCCGGGTCCGAGCGATAGAAGAACTCTTTCCCGTTTTCCGCGGTCACCGGCAGGGTCAAGGTCGTCCCGTCGATGGTGAAATCGAGTTCGGGCGGTGCATCCACGAAGGCTTCGATGCGCGATGCGGTGGTCAATTGCAGGAAGAACGCGCCCGCATCGTCCAGGCTCTCCCCGGAACATTCGAGGCTGAGGTGCCCGTCCGCCTCGCTGCCGCCCCCGGCGGCGAAGACGCCCATATTGAAATACCCGCCCCAGATCGGGTCGGGCTGGACCTGGGCGGAGAGGGCCGGGGAAAGCGGCAGCAACGCGCAGGACAGCGCGAGAACGGAACGGCGCAACATCGTCATCGGTCTATCGTCCAAGCTGGCTTCGGGAGGGGGCCATGGCCGGTCCATAGCTTAACGGACCGGCCGGTCCGGGCCACCCCTATTCGCCGCTCAAATGGAGGATGTGCTCCAGATGCTGCTCGAGGGTGGGCAGCGTTTCGGCCGCGAAGGACTTGAGCGCGCCATCTTCGCCGTCGGTCGAAAAGCTCTGGAACAGCGCGACTGCGGCCCTGTGCGCGGCCACCTGCGCCGCGATATAGGCCTCGTCGAACGCCTCGCCATCCAGATCCACCAGCTCATCGAGCTGGGCCTGGTGCAACTCCTCGAGCCCGGCTGCGGGCGTGATCCCATCCGCTTCGGCCGCTTGGGTCATCTGGTCGCCGGCAGCCGTGTGATCCGCCACCATCTGCTCGGCGAACGCCAGAACGTCCGGGTTGTCGGACACGTCGAGGGCGATCTGGCTCGACTGGATCTCGAACATGTTCGAGGACGAGGCGGAATCGGCGAATTGCTGCGGGTCGGTGATGGGCTGCGGCATCTCCTCGCCGTTCTGGGGCGTTTCCGGGGCCGCGGGGCTTTGCGGAGCGGCGGGCGCCTGCGGGGCGTCCTGTGCCAGGATCGCCGCGCCCGTGATCGGAAGTGCGGCCAGGGCGAGCCCCGCCGCGAGACTGGTGAGTTTCATGTCATTCTCCTGTCGGTGTGAAGAGGAGAAATCCGCCCCGCCCGTGGGAGTTCCGGCCATTGACCGGGGCTATGATCCACCCGATCCCGCATCGACACGCGTCGGGGTTGAGGCCCCGCCGGCGCGCTTCATGACATTTGCGTCACCTCGGGACTTCCGCAGGCCGGACGGGTCTGCTACCCGGTAGCCGTCCCTCCGCCGCAAGAAAGGTGTCCTCATGCCCGCCTTCAAAACCCTCGACGACTACGATCTCTCGGGCAAGAAGGTCCTGCTGCGCGTGGACCTCAACCTGCCCGTGACCGGAGGCAAGGTCACCGACGCCACGCGGGCCGAGCGCATCGTCGGCACCATTCTCGAGATTTCCAACAAGGGCGGTCTGCCCGTCCTGCTCTCCCATTTCGGACGCCCCAAGGGCAAACCCGACCCCGACATGAGCCTGCGGGTCGTCCTGCCCGTCCTCCAGACCCTCACCGGACGGCATATCGAATTCGCCGAGACCGACTGGACCGACGTCTCTGGCGCCAAAGCCATCATCGACAGCGCCCCCGCAGGAAGCGTGGTCCTTTTGGAAAACACCCGCTTTCATGCCGGCGAGGAAGCCAACGATCCCGAGCTCGTTGCCCGCATGGCCTCGCTCGGCGACCTCTATGTCAACGACGCCTTCTCGGCCGCCCACCGCGCCCACGCCTCGACCGAGGGCCTCGCCCGCGCCCTGCCCAACGCCGCCGGCCGCGCCATGCAGGCCGAGCTCGAGGCGCTGGAAAAGGGCCTCGGCCACCCGAAAAAGCCCGTGATCGCCATCGTCGGCGGCGCCAAGGTCTCGACCAAGATCGAGCTTCTGGAAAACCTCATCGAGAAGGTCGAAGCGCTGGTGATCGGCGGCGGCATGGCCAACACCTTCATCTACGCGCTCGGCTACGACATCGGCAAATCGCTGGCCGAAAAAGACCTCAAGGAAACCGCCCTGCGCATCATGGACCGGGCCGAGGAGGTGCACTGCGCCATCATCCTGCCCATCGACGGCGTGGTGGGCTGGCATTTCGAGGCCAATACCCCCGCCCGCACCTATGGGCTGGATTCCATCGACAAGGACGGCATGGTGCTCGACGCCGGCCCCAAGTCGGTCGAGAAGATCAAGGCCGCCATCAACGAGGCCCACACGCTGGTCTGGAACGGCCCGCTCGGCGCCTTCGAGCTGCCGCCCTTCGACCAGGCGACCGTGGAGGTCGCGCGCCACGCCGCCGAGCGCACCCGCAAGGGCGAGCTGGTCTCGGTTGCGGGCGGCGGCGACACGGTCTCGGCCCTCGCCCATGCCGGGGTCAAGGACGCCTTCACCTATGTCTCGACCGCGGGCGGCGCGTTCCTCGAATGGATGGAAGGCAAGCCCCTGCCCGGTGTGGACGCCCTGACCCGGCGCTGAGCGCCACGCGCATAGTTATCTTGACAACAAAAATCATGATTTGTACGGACGGCGCGGCACTCCAGCACAGGAATCCCCGTCATGTCCGTCAGCCGCATCGCTCTCTTCGCCCTCGCCCTTGCCTTGCCTTCAGCGGCGCTGAGCCAGGAGGTTCGCGTGGTCGAAACTCCCAAGGGCACGGTCGAGCTTCCCGCTGATCCCCAGCGCATCCTCGTGCTCAATCCCGCGGTCGCGGGTTCGCTCTACGCGCTGGGACTGGATGTCCTGGCGGTGACGGCCTCGACCCGCGCGACCACCGAGGAAGGGTTTTCCTCGGTCTGGGCCGACCAGGCGCGCGCCGCGGGCACAGAAGTGCTGCCCTGGGACTTCGAGGGGTTCAACTTCGAGCTGCTGCTCAGCTACGACCCGGACCTGATCGTGGCCGGCGGCCAGGGCCGGCCCGGCTTTCTCGCCAACGAAGCCTACGACCGGTTGAGCGCCATCGCCCCCACCCTCTTCATCGACACAACGCTGCCGAGCTGGGAGGCCGAGCTGGACGTCCTCGCCACCGCGCTCGGCCGCGAGGCCGAGGAGCAGGCCGCGCTTGATGCCTATGAGGTCCGCATCGCCGAGGTGCGCGCGTCCATCACCCTCCCCGAGCAACCCGCCGCCTTCCTGCTGCTGCTCGACGATCCGGATGCCGACCCCTATTTCCTGCCCGAGAACACCGCGACCCCGCAGCTTTTCGCCGAGGTCGGGTTCGCGCTCGATCCGATCACCCAGCGCTTCCCCGAGATCGAGGTTTTCGGCACCGGGGATTCGGCCCAGGTCTCGCGTGAGCTGGCCGTGGAGGTCTTCTCGGCAGCGACCGTCATCCTCGTGCCCTGGAGCCAGGTCTCGCCCGGCCTCGACCACGTTGAATCCGATCCGCTTCTGAACCGCATCCCGGCGGTTGCGGCGGGCAGCGTGTTCTCCTTCCCCGACTACGCCTATCGCTTCGACTATTACGGCGCGCTGGCGACGCTCGACCTGATCGAAGAAACCTTCAGCGCGCAGTAAGGCGGCGTCCGTCATGGATTATCAGAAGCCCACGGTCCTGCGCCTTCCCATCGTCCTGCGCGAGATCGAGGTCAGCCGCGTCGAGGCGGTGAGCCCGACCCTGCAGCGAATCTGGTTCAGGGGCGAGCAGCTCGCCACCTTCTCCAAGGACGGGCGCGGCCTGCCGCCCTTCCGCTCGGAAGGACCGGACGATCACGTCAAGTTCTTCTTTCCCTCCCCGGTGGATGGCGTGCTCTCGCTGCCCACCCAGGCAGACGGCACCATCGACTGGCCGCGCAACCCGCGGCCGGTGGCGCGCGACTACACCCCGCGCGCCTATAGCAATGGCGACCCCGAAATCGCCTTCGAATTCGTGCTGCACGGCCATGGCATCGCGAGCACATGGGCGGCGCAAGCCAAGCCCGGCGACCGGCTGCACATGGCCGGCCCGAAGGCCTCCCTCCTCATGCCCGATGCCAGGCATTTCGTGCTCATCGGCGACCAGACCGCGCTGCCCGCCATCTGCAACTGGCTCGAGCGCCTGCCCGAGAACAGCACCGCCGATGTGGTCATCTGGATCGAACAGGACGCCTCGCGCATCGCCATCGACACCAGGGCCAGGGCCGATATCCGCTGGATCGTTGACACCAGCACCGACGCCCAGGCGGTGATCGACGCGGTCAAGGCCCTTCCCCGTCCCGACGCCGACACCTTCGTCTGGGGCGCGATGGAATCGGGCGTCTTGCGCAAGCTGCGCGCCTATTACATCGAAGACTGCGGTCTGGAGCGCGGCCAGATCGACCTCACCGCCTATTGGCGGCGCGGCATCGACGACGACCAGGTCCTCGCCAGCGCCTTCCGCCTCTCGGAGATGGCCGACCTGCAGATTCCCTTCGCCCTGCGCGCAGCCGTCGAGTTCCGGCTCGCCGAGCACGTTGCCGCGGGCGTGGGCGACCTGCCGACGCTCGCGCAACGGGCGGGAATCGATCAGGCGGCCCTCACCCAGGTGATGCCGCTTTTCGTGGCCTGCGACGTCTTCAAGCTCAGCGGCGAAAAGCTCTCCCTGGGCCTGATCGGCGAGATGCTGTGCTCCCCCTTCCGCGCCGGCCAGCTCTCCCGGACGACCCCTCACGGACGCATGCTGCTCGCTGCGAGCGGGATGTCCACGTTCCTCAAGACCGGGAACAGCGCCTATGGCGCTGTCTTCGGGCACGAGATGGATGAGGATGCGCGCGGGAATGCCGAATTCGGGGCCTCGCTCGGCCATGACCTCGGCCATGTCATCGAGGCGCTGGCGAGCGGGGCGATCGCGCCGATCGCGGAGGCCTGCACCGCGCCGCTCGTGGTCACCGGACTCGGCGCGGACGCGGTCCTCGCGGGCCTGCTCTCCGCCCGGCCCGATCTGACCGGAACCGCGATCCTGCCCGCCTACGCCCTGCCACCCGCAGCCGGGCACATGGAAGAAGCCGGGCTCCAAACCCGCGCAACCCTGCTCCCCGATGACGCCCCCGCGCCTGCGGCCGGGACACTGGTCATCACCGCGCTGGGCGCGCGGTGGACCGACGACACCATCGCGAAGGCCATCGCCGCCCACGGACCCGGCTCCGTCTGGCTCATCGAGCTGGTCGAGGCCCCCGAAAGCGCCGAGCTGCGCGAGGACGCCATGCACATCAATCTCGCTTTCGGCATCCGTCCGGCCGGCGGGGGAGCCAGTGTCGATCTGTCGGCCTTCGGACTGGCCCTGGCCGACCAGCGCAGCACCGCCTCTGGACTGCGCCTCTCCCGCTTCGTCAGACACGCCTGACGGCACATTCCCGGCCCCTGCGGGGCGGTCCTACCAGAACGTCTAATCGCCTTTTGGCGTCGATTTTGCTTTTATGTTGAGAGCATTTGCAAAATTGGACGAGGACCGCCCCACGATGTCTCGACTGAGCGATATCGCCCATCAGCTTGTAGCGCCCGGCAAGGGCATTCTGGCCGCCGACGAGTCCACCGGGACCATCAAGAAGCGCTTCGATTCCATCGGGCTGGAATCCACCGAAACCAACCGCCGCGACTATCGCGAGATGCTGTTCGGCGCCGACGAGGCCATGCGCGACTACATCTCGGGCGTGATCCTGTTCGACGAGACCATCCGCCAGTCCGCCGCCGACGGCACGCCCTTCGTCGAGATGCTCAAGGCTAATAACTGCCTGCCGGGCATCAAGGTCGATACCGGCGCCAAGCCCCTGCCGAATTTCCCGGGCGAAACCGTGACCGAAGGCCTCGACGGATTGCGCGACCGCCTCGCCGAATACGCCAGGATCGGCGCCGCCTTCGCCAAGTGGCGCGGCGTCATCGCCATCACCGACTACGCCCCGACCCGCGCCGCCATCGTCGCCAATGCCCATGCGCTGGCGCGCTATGCGGCGCTCTGCCAGGAAGCGGGCATCGTGCCCATCGTCGAGCCCGAGGTTCTGGCGGACGGCAATCCCGGCACCCACACCATCGACACCTGCGAGCGCGTCACCACCGAAGCCCTTGTCGAGGTCTTCGAGCAGCTCCGCATCGCGGGCGTGGCCCTCGACGGCATCATCCTGAAGCCCAATATGGTCATCCCCGGCATCAACGGCCCCAAGGTCTCCGTCGAGGAAGTGGCCGAGCGGACCGTGCACACCCTCAAGGCCACCGTGCCGGCCATCGTGCCCGGCATCGCCTTCCTCTCGGGCGGCCAGACCAGCGAGCAGGCCAGCGCCAATCTTTCGGCCATGCACAAGCTCGGCAACCTGCCCTGGGGCCTCACCTTCTCCTATGGCCGCGCGCTGCAGGCCGAGGCCCTCGCCGCCTGGGGCGGCAAGCCCGAGAACGTCGAGGCCGGCCGCAAGGCCTTCGTCCATCGCGCCAAGATGAACTCGCTGGCCTCGCTCGGCCGCTGGGAGCCCGAATTCGACAAGGCCGCCTGATCCCGGCCTTCATCCACGCTCTTTCCATCCGACAAGGGACGCTGTACCACCAGCGTCCCTTTTGTTGTCATATTTGCGCGGCACCTCGGCCGGAGAGAATTGGGGACACGAATGGATCACGCGCTCTATCTGATCGCGTCGGGCGCCGACGACGCATTGATCCTCGAGCGTTTCCGGGCGCTGCTGGAGAGCGGCGCGACGCCGTCCGCGCTGTTGGTCCCCCAGGGCGGGCGCGATAGCTCCGCCTACGCCCGCCTGGTCCTCGCCCTCATCGCCCTGGCCCAGCCCAGGGGCTGCGCCGTTCTTCTCGACAATCTGGTCGATCGCGTCGCCGAGTTGCGCGCCGATGGCGTGCACATCACCGGCGGCATCAAGGCGCTGCGCGAGGCCGTGGATGCGCTCAAGCCCGATTTCATCGTCGGGGCCGGCGATATCGGCTCGCGCCACGAGGCCATGCTGCGCGGGGAGTTCGACATCGACTACCTGATGTTCGGCGACCGGGACGACGGCGAGGAGGGCGCGGCCATGGCCGCCTGGTGGGCCGAGACCTTCGAGGTTCCGGCGGTCTATGTCGCCCAGGCTCCCGCCGACCCCGTCGTTCCGACCGTGGGCACCGAATTCATCGCCTACCTCACCGACGACTGGGCCGCGCTGCGCCAACCCGCTTCGCAGGACACCCCATGACGTCCGGCGGCGCGCGCAATCTCGTCCTCGGGCTGTTGGCCGGCCTGACGCTGGTCCTGCCCGCTACCGCCCAGGATGCCGAGCAAATGGAGGAGGCGCGCCAGATCTCGCGCCTGCTGCTCGATGCGCCCGAGGGGGTGGACGAAGCCTTCGGCGCCTATCAGCGCGGCTACTATCTCACCGCCCTCGAGCTTGCCCTGCCGCGCGCCGAGAACGAAGACCCCGCCGCCCAGACGCTCGTGGCCGAAATCTACGCCAATGGCCTGGGCGTGGCCGAGAACATCCCCCTCGCCGTCGAATGGTATGAGCGCGCCCACAATGGCGGCGACATCCAGGCGACCTTCCAGCTCGCCCTACTCTACCAGTCCGGCCGCGGCGTCCCGCGCGACCGCGAGCGCGCCGCAGCCCTGTTCAATGCCGCGGCCGAAGGCGGCCACATCGCCGCGCGCTATAATATGGGCCTGCTCCATATCGAGGGCCGCTATGCCGAGCCCAGCCTGGTCCGCGCCGCCGAGCTGATCGGCGAGGCGGCCGAGGCGGGCTATCCCGAAGCGCAATACGACTTCGCCACCATGCTGCTCGAAGGCGCCGGGGTCGCCCCCGACCCGGCCCGCGCCGCCACCCTGATGCAGGCGGCCGCCGAGCAGCGCCTGCTCGACGCGCAGGTCGAATGGGCCACCATGCTCTATCTCGGCCAGGGCACCGAACGCGACGTCGCGGCCGCAGCCCACTGGTACGGCCAGGCCGCAGAGGGCGGCAATGCGGTCGCCCAGTCCCGCTACGCCACGCTGCTCGCCGCCGGCGAGGGGGTCGAGGCCGACCCCGAAAGCGCCGCCATGTGGCGGGCTCTGGCCCGGCGCCAGGGGCTGCATGCCGAACAGCTCGACGCCTTGCTCGCCGGGGTCGCGCCCGAGATCATCGCCCGCGGCGAGGAGCGCGCCCGCTTCTGGCCCGAGGAGCCGCCCGACGGCAGGGCGCCCACCCTCGTCATCCTCAACCCGGTGCGGCCCGTTTCGCCCGATCCCGACTTGGGCGCCGATCCGGGCGCCGATCCGGTGCCCATCCCGCGCCCGGAAACCGGCCCCGCCTCCGCGGCGGATGCCGACGCCTCTTGAACCCATCGGGGTTCTGGGGCAAAAGCCGCAGCGACATTTACTTTTCAGCGGCCCGCCGCCGGCGCGTCGTCTTTCCAGAACCGAGCCCATCGAAATCAGATGAAAATCAACGGCAACGAAATCCGACCCGGCAACGTCATCATGCATCAGGACCGCCTCTGGGTCGCGGTCAAGGTCGACCACGTCAAGCCCGGCAAGGGCGGCGCCTATGCCCAGGTGGAACTGAAGGCGATCCAGGGCTCGACCAAGCTCAACGAGCGCTTCCGGTCCGCCGAGACCGTCGAGCGCGTCACCCTCGAGCAGCGCGACTTCCAGTATCTCTACCAGCAGGGCGATGCCCTCGTGTTCATGAACACCGACAGCTACGAGCAGATCGAGCTCGACACCGACTTCGTCGGCGAGCGCGCCGCCTTCCTCCAGGACGGCATGATGGTCACCGTCGAGATGTACGAGGACACCCCGCTCGGCGTCCAGCTTCCGGCCCAGGTTACCCTCGAGGTCACCGACACCGAGCCGGTGGTCAAGGGCCAGACCGCGGCCAATTCCTTCAAGCCCGCCCTTCTCGAGAACGGCGTCAAGGTCATGGTCCCGCCCTTTGTCGGCAACGGCCAGAAGATCATCGTCTCGACCGAAGAGGTCGCCTACGTCCGTCGCGCGGATTAGACCTGGATGGCCCGCTCCGCCCTGCTCAACATCATGGTCAACGCCGCCCTCAAGGCGGGCAAGGGACTCGTGCGCGATTTCGGCGAGGTCGAGAACCTGCAGGTGTCGCGCAAGGGGCCAGCCGATTTCGTCTCGGTGGCCGACCAGCACGCCGAAAAGATCGTGATGGACGAGCTCGTCAAGGCGCGCCCCACCTATTCGCTGCTCATGGAAGAAGGCGGCGAGGTCAAGGGCACCGACGGCATGCACCGCTGGATCGTCGACCCTATCGACGGCACCACCAATTTCCTGCATGCCATCCCGATCTTCGCGGTCGCCATCGCGCTGGAGCGCAATGGCGAGATCGTTGCCTCGGTGATCTACAATCCCGTGATGGACGAGCTCTTCACCGCCGAAAAGGGTAGCGGCGCCTGGCTCAACAACCGCCGCCTGCGGGTCGCGAGCCGCAGGCACCTCGCCGACTCCGTGCTCGTGACCGGCATCAATTCCCAAGGGCGAGCGCTCGACGCCCTGCAATTGCGCCAGCTTGCCCACGTCACCCCCGCCGCGGCCGGCATAAGACGCACGGGCTCGATCTCGATCGACCTCGCCTGGCTGGCTGCGGGACGCTTCGACGGGGTGTGGGAAGCCGGGCTCAAGCCCTGGGACGTGGCGCCGGGGCTTCTGCTGGTGCGCGAGGCCGGCGGCTTCGTCACCGATTATTCCGGCGGCAACAACAGCGTCGACAAGGGCGAAGTGGTCGCCGGCAACGAAACCGTGCAGTCCGCCCTGCTCAAGGCGATTCAGGCGGTGCGCTGACGGTGCGCCGTAACAGCGGCCCACAACCGGTCATTGTCACGCCATGCCCGTCTGACTAAGCTTGTCTCCAACGCAAGGAGGCCGGAACGACCTCATGACCCAAAGCTACGATCCCTATCATCTCGCCAGTCCCGTCGTTTACCTGGCCAAGATGACGATCTTCTTGATTATCGTGGCGATGGTGGCGGTCATCCTCCTGCCCCAGCTTCTCGATGCCTTCTGGTCGAGCCCGTTCATCAACGGGCTCATCTTGTTCGTGCTCCTCATCGGCATCGTGCTCTCGTTCCGCCAGGTCATCCGCCTCATGCCCGAGGTGCGCTGGGTCAATTCCCTCCAGGACCAGCACATCCCGCAGAACGTGCGCCAGCCGGTGCTGCTCGCCCCCGTCGCCGCCATCATGCGCGACCGGCTGGGCGAGGCGGTGATCACGCCGGCCTCCATGCGCTCGATCCTCGATTCCGTGGGCATCCGGCTCGACGAGGCCAAGGAGACTTCGCGCTACCTCACCGGCCTTCTCGTCTTTCTGGGCCTGCTGGGCACGTTCTACGGCCTCATCCAGACCGTGAGCTCGGTTTCCGGCGTCATCCAGAACCTCGACATCACCGCAGGGGACAGCGGCAGCATCTTCTCGAACCTGCGCGACGGGCTCTCGGCCCCGCTCGGCGGCATGGCGGTGGCGTTCTCGTCCTCGCTGTTCGGCCTTTCCGGCTCCCTGATCCTCGGCTTTCTCGATCTCCAGACCGGGCAGGCGCAGAACGCCTTCTACACCGATCTCGAGGACTGGATGAGCTCGATGACCGAGCTCGACCATCCCATGACCACCATGCAGGCCAACACGTTCGGCGTCTCGAGCAATGAGATGCAGGAAATGTTCGAACGCCTGGGCGCCACGATGCAGACCCAGAACTCCTCCCAGAACGCGATCCGCGCCATGGCCGAGCTGGCCAAGGGCATCGACGGGCTCGTCAAACATATCCGGGCCGAGCAGGAGGACCTGCGCACCCATATCGCCCAGCAGACCGAGACCAACCGGCGCCTGCACAAGCTGATCGACACGCTGCTCCAGGACCAGCCCTCCGAGCAGCGCAACGACGACGACAAGGCGTAGGACCCCGCCATGGCGCTCGTTCGCGGCCGGTCATCGGAACGCCCCAATTACTGGCCCGGCTATGTCGACGCCCTGTCGAGCCTTCTGCTCGTCATCATCTTCCTTCTGTCCATGTTCATGGTCGCCCAGTTCTTCCTCAACCAGGAGATCCTTGGCCGCGACTCGGCCCTGCAGCGCCTCAACGCCCAGATCGCCGAGCTCACGGACCTGTTGCAGCTCGAACGGGCCAATTCCGAAGACCTCGACCTGCAGATCGCCAGCCTGACCGCGACCCTTGCCGGCCTCGAAACCGAGCGCGACAGTCTCGAGACCCAGCTCGCCGGCATGGGTCTGGGAGCGACGGAAGCCGAGGGCGAGATCGCCGAACTCGCCGGCGCGCTCGACGCCGAGCGCGAGATTTCGAGCGAGGCCATGGCCCAAGTGGCGCTGCTCAACCAGCAGCTCGCGGCCCTGCGCACCCAGATCGGGGCGCTGGAAGCCGCGCTCGAATCCGCCGAGGCGCGCGACGTCGAGAGCCGCACCCAGATCGCCGATCTCGGCCGCCGGCTCAACGTCGCCCTGGCCCAGCGCGTGCAGGACCTCTCGCGCTACCGTTCGGACTTCTTCGGCCGTCTGCGCGAAATCCTCGAGGGCCGGTCGGACGTGCAAGTCGTGGGCGACCGCTTCGTCTTCCAGTCCGAGGTGCTGTTCGACGCGGGCCAGGCCGAGATTTCGCCCGAAGGCCGGACGCAGATCACCGAGCTGGCCGGCGCCATCCTCGAGCTCGAACAGCAGATCCCGGCCGATATACCCTGGGTGCTCCGCATCGACGGCCACACCGACCGCCGCCCCATCGCCACCGCGCGCTTCCCCTCCAACTGGGAACTCTCCGCCGCCCGCGCCATCTCCGTGGCCCAGCTTCTCGTCGCCGAGGGCGTGCCGCCCAATCGGTTGGTGGCCGCCGGCTTCGGCGAATACGCCCCCCTCGATCCGGCCAACACCGAAGAAGCTTACCGCCGCAACAGGCGGATCGAGTTCAAGCTGACCGAAGGGTAGAGCTCGCGCCGGAACTAACCTTCCGATCCTCGCTCGCCCCTCAGCCCCTCGCGCCCATAGCTAAGCCCGACACGCGGACCTTCCCGCCACAACCCCGATTCCTCGGTTCGTCGTCCTCGGGCTCGACCCGAGGACCCGCGATGCAGCCCTTCACAAGGAGCGGTGCCCTTACCCCGCCTTGCGCAAGCCGAGAGATCGCAGATGGCCGGGTCAAGCCCGGCCATGACGAAGGGAGAGGAAGGGGCTCCTCCTCACGCCCCTTGCCGCTCACATCACCACAGCAACCGGAGGATCATGCCCCGCCGACGATTTGGCGCGCCCTTATTCCGCAGCCGCCTCCTCGCTCGCCAGCCGGAACTGCAGCTTGGCCAATTCCGCATAACGGCCGCCCTTGGCGACCAGCGTCTCGTGCGTGCCCTGGTCCACCAGCCGTCCGCCCTCGAGCACGAGGATACGGTCGGCGTTGCGGATCGTGGCCAGCCGGTGCGCGATGACGAGGGTGGTGCGCCCTTCCATCAGCCGCTCCAGCGCCTTCTGCACCAGATGCTCGCTCTGGGCGTCGAGCGCGCTGGTGGCCTCGTCGAGCAACAGGATGGGAGCGTCCTTCAAAAGCGCGCGCGCAATGGCGACGCGCTGCTTCTGTCCGCCCGAGAGCATGACCCCGCGCTCGCCCACGATGGAATCGTAGCCATGCTCCATGTCGGCAACGAAGCTCGCGACCAGCGCGGCCTCGGCCGCGGCCTCGATCTCCGCCATGGTCGCGTCGGGCTTGCCGAAGCGGATATTGTCCGCGATCGTGCCCGCGAAGATCACCGGGTCCTGGTCGACCGAAGCGAGCCGGCGGCGCAACTGCGCCGGGTCGGCGTCGCGCAGGTCCACGCCATCGACCAGGATGCGCCCGCCATTGACGTCGTAGAAGCGCTGGATGAGGGCGAAGACCGTCGATTTGCCCGCGCCCGAGGCCCCCACCAGCGCCACCGTCTCACCGCCCCGCACATCGAAGGACAGGTCAGACAGGATCGGCGCATCGTCACGCGTCCGGTAGGCGAAATCCACATGCTCGAACCTGACCGTACCCGGCGAGGGCACGGGCAGCGGCAGCGGATCGGGCCGCACCGTGAGCGTCGCCGGGGTTTCGAGCAGCTCGAACAGCCGCTCGGTCGATCCGGACACCTGCTGCAGCGTGCCGAAGAGGTCGCTCATATTGGTCAGCGATCCGGTCGCCATCACCGCATAGATGCCGAACTGCATGAGCTCGCCAATGGTCACCGCCCCCGAGAACACCGCGCCGGTGCCCAGCCAGACCAGCAGCACGAGCGCCGAGATGGCGACGAACATCACCATGCCAATGAGGATCGAGCGCGCCAGCACGCGCTTGCGTTCCGCCTCGTAGCTGATCTCGGAATAGGCGCTGAACTGGGCCTTCTGCTCGTCCTCCTGGACAAAGGACTTGATGGTCTTGACCGCCGAGAGGGTCTCGGTGGCCATGGCCGAGAGATCGGCGAGCGTATCCTGGGTCGTGCGGCTGACCTTGCGCATCCGGTGTCCGTAGAACACCAGCGGCAGGACGATGAGGGGAACGATGACCACCACCCCCAGCGCAAGCTGGAAATTGGTGAGGAACATCATGATGACCGCGCCCACGATCAGCACGGCCGAGCGGATGAAGAGCGATGCCGAGCTGCCGATCGCCTGGCGGATCACCGCCACGTCGGCATTGAGCCGCGAGGTGAGCTCCCCCACCCGGTTGACGTCGAAGAACACCGCGTCGAGCGAGAGCAGATGGTTGAAGACATCGCGCCGCAGGTCGTTGATGACCCGCTCGCCGATGACCGAGATGAAATAGAACCGCGCGCCCGCGGAAACCGCCATCACCGCCGCGATGATAACGATGCCCCAGGCATAGCCCGCGATGACCTCGAAATTCTCGGTGACGAAGCCCTGGTCGACGAAGCTGCCCGCAATGGCCGGAATGGAAAGCGAGGCGATCGCCGCGACCAGCAGGAACACCAGCGTCATGGCGAGGCGTACCGGATAGCGCATGAGATAGGGGGCGAGCTTGCGCAACACGCCGAGCGATCGCGCCTTCTTGCCCTCGACGAGCCGCGGGATATCGGCGCTCGCGATGGATTCGTCGGCCGTTTCGGCTTGCGGCATGGTCATGGGCAAGGGTCCAGTCTTGATAGGTGCCGCCTAGATAGGCCCCTGGGGCTGGGGCTGCAACGCGAAATGCCGCCGCATGGCGTCCGCCGCGCCCCTTGCGCTTTTCCCTGCCCTTCTGTACAAGGCCGCTCAACGTTTCGAGATGATGGTCACCGGGCGCGGCTGCGCCCGTTTGATTTTAGGGTCCGCACCATGAAGAAAGATTTCCACCCCGATTATCACACCATCAAGGTTGTGATGACCGACGGCACCGAATACGTCACCCGCTCCACCTATGGCAGCGAGGGCGACACCCTTCAGCTCGACATCGACCCCAAGACCCACCCGGCCTGGACCGGCGGGTCGAGCCGGCTCGTCGACCGCGGCGGCCGCGTGTCGCGCTTCAAGGAAAAGTTCAAGGGCATTCTCGGCTGAGCCGGAATATCCCGCGAAACAGACAAAAGCCCGGCCTCATGCCGGGCTTTTTGCTTATTCGGACCGGCCGAACGCGGCCTTGAGCCGGTCGAGCTGCGCGCTGACCGCATTGGTCGTGGTCTCGCGCACCGCATCGAACTCGCCGCGCTCGGTCTTGTCGAACTGCATCACGCGCTCGAACAGCCGGTCGCCCTTGGCGAGATAGTCGCGCATCTTGCCCGGCATCTCGTCCCAGCCCGGCCCGCCCCGCTCCTGCGGCAGGGCGTGGAACTTCACCTTGGCCTTCTCGCTGCGCGCGTGTTCGGCGGTGATCTCGCCCTCGTTGACCGCCCGCTGCAGCAGCAGCCAGGATGCGAGCTGCATCAGCCGCGTGGTCAGCCGCATGCTTTCGGTGGCGTAGAGAAACGCCGCCTCGCGCGACAGCAGCCGGCTCGCGGCCTTGCCGTCGCCCTCGAGATAGGCCGCGACCTCCTCGATGAGGCTCATGCCCTCGCGATAGAGCGCGTCGAACCCGCTCGAGGCCATGATGCGCGGCGTCAGCGCAATGGCGCTGCGCTCCTTGGCGCTGTCCTCGGTCACGGAAATCCCCTCTCGCTGCCATATGGGATGGTCTGGGCATTCTAGCGCAGGACGCAGCCCTGCGTCACATGGGAACGCCACCTTATCGCCTCAGCCTTAACGGGAGCTTGGCGGGCGCCGCCGGCACCCGGGCAAGAAAAAAGAGCCGTCAAACGAACGGCTCTCGAAAGTTAACAGGGAGGCGTCAAACAGAGGGAAGGAACCGCTCTGAAAAATCCAGCAGGACTGGATAACGACACCCTAACCCGGACAAGTTAATTGAACCTTAACAGGAGTCGCTTTTTTAACCCTGCCACATTCAGGCGCCGGAATCCGGCCGCCTCGGTTTGCGCTTCCTCGTCCTGTCCCGCCGACCTTGACCCACGCGCCCTACATCCTGTATGGTTCTTTACACAAGTAACGAACCAAAGAGGAAGACGTGTTCGACGACCAGTCGCCCATCTACCGGCAGATCGCGGAGCGCATCAAAGCCGACGTGGTGACCGGCACGCTCGACGCCGACACCCAAGTCATGTCCACCAACCAGTACGCCAGCTTCTACGGCATCAACCCCGCCACCGCGGCCAAGGCCTTTGCCCAGCTCGTCGATGAGGGCGTGCTCTACAAGAAGCGGGGCGTGGGCATGTTCGTCGCCCCCGGCGCCCGCGAAAAGCTGCGAGCCGAGCGCCGGGCCCGCTACATGGCCGACATCCTCGACCCAGCCCTCTCGGCGGCCGCGGCGCTCGACATCCCCGCCGCCGAACTCCACGCCCATATCGAAGCCACTTATGGGAAAGCCGATAAATGACCTCGACCCCCTCGATCACCGCCGACAATCTCACCCTGCGCTATAGCGACGCCACCGCGCTCGACCGCGTCAGCTTCTCCCTTAACGGCCCAGGCATCCACGGGCTTCTCGGCCGCAACGGCTCGGGCAAGACGTCGCTGCTCTCGATCCTCTCCGGATTGCGCCGGCAGGACGAAGGCGCGGTGTCCCTGTTCGGCGAACCGGTTTTCGAGAACCGCGACGCCATGAGCCGCTGCTGCATCATCCGCGAGGATGGCGACATGATCGAAACCAGCGAGACCATCGCGTCGGCCTTCGCCTTCGAAGCCGCCATGCGGCCGTTCTGGAACGGGGACCGCGCCCTTGCCCTGCTCGACGCCTTCGAGCTCTCGCCCAAAAAGAAGCTGGGCGCCCTGTCGCGCGGCCAGCGCTCCGCGGTCGCCTGCACCATCGGCATCGCCGCGCGCGCGCCCATCACCCTGTTCGACGAATCCTATCTCGGCATGGACGCGCCCTCGCGCTACGCCTTCTACGACGCGTTGCTGGCCGACTATCTGGATAGCCCCCGCCTGATCCTGCTCTCCACCCACCTGATCGACGAGGTCGCCAAGCTCTTCGAGGAAGTGCTGATCATCCACGAGGGCAGGCTGCTGCTCCACGACAGCGCCGAGGCCCTGCGCGGGCGCGGCCTGCGCCTCGTCGGGCCCGTCGAAACGGTCTCCGGGCTCGTGGCCGGCCTCACGGTGCTCGACCAGCGCGACCTGGGTCCGACCCGCTCCATCGCCGTCGATAGCCCGCCGCCCGATCTGTTGGCCCGCGCCAAGGCCGCCGGCGTCGGCATCGAGCCCGTCGCCATCCAGGACATCTTCATCCAGCTCACCGCCCGGCAAAAGGACAAGTCATGACCCTCGCTGCCCCTTCCGCTCAGCGGCTGCTTCCCGGCCGGCCCGTTCCCCAGTTCGTGGAGCAGGCTTTGTTCCTCGTCATGGTCTGGGCCGGCTTTTCGGTCGCGATCCTGCTGATAACCTTCGGCGTTTCCCTGTTCCGCGAGATCGAGATCAGCGGCTGGTCCATGGGTTCGTCCGCCGCGCGCTGGTTCGTCTTCGCGATCGCCTGCTATCTCGCCTATAGCGTCTTGCCGCTGCACGTCACCCACGGCCAGACCCGGCGCGATTTCGCCGTGCGCTTCATGGTCTTCGTTCCGCTCTATGCCGCGCTCGCCGCGGTCCTCGTCGTGCTGACCTTCTATATCGAGGGTGCGGTTTACGGGCTGATGGGATGGCCGCACGTGATCGAGAACGCCGCCTTCCATCGCGACGTGTTTTCCGGGCCGCTCGCGCTGCTCGAAACCTGGCTTATCGCAAGCGTCTGGGTTGCCGCCGGCGCCATGATCGCCGCGGGCTGGTATCGCAACAGCTGGCTCGGCTCGGTGCTCACCCTCCTCGCGGTGCTCATCAGCGTGCTGTCGGCAACAACGCTGGGAGACCGCGGCACGCCCTTCGCGGCGGTGGGCGGTCGGCTCGGGATCGAGGGTTCGATCCCGCTCGCGATCGTCGGCCATCTGGTGTTTCTGGCGGTGCTCTATGTCGTCTTCTGGTTCGTGGTGCGCGATACGGCCATTCATTCCAAGGCCGAGGATGCGTGATTGGGGCGGGAAGAGGCACCCCTCATCCGACCTCCGCTTCGCTCCGGCCACCTTCTCCCTCCAGGGGAGAAGGGGAGCCAGTGGCTCATCGGCTCCTGCGCACCCCTCTCCCCTTGAGGGAGAGGGGCCGGGGGTGAGGGGTGCTCTCCCCCTATCCTAAAGCCTGAACACCGCCTCGGCCGCATTGCGGCTCTCGGATTTCTCGGAGATCGCCTGCTGCAATCGGGCGATCTCCGCTTCGAGCATGGCGATCCGCGCTTCGAGCTCATCGATGGAAAGGCTGTCGAGCACCATGCCGACGACATGGGGCGGCATTTCGCGCCTCTCGTCTTCGTCAACCATCGCATCACCCTCCTTCATCCGTCACGGACTTGTGCCCGCCATCGGCAGGCACGATACTGCGACCCATGATCCTTCCTCAAGACTCTCTGCCTCGGGACATGCTGGCCATCACCCTCAACGGTGAAGGCGGCCCCGAAGTTCTTTCGCCCCGCCGGATTCCTCTGCCGCCGGTCAGGGACAGCGAGGTCCTGATCCGCGTGGCGGCCGCGGGCGTCAACGGGCCTGACATTTCACAGCGCGAAGGGCGTTATGCCCCGCCGCCCGACGCCTCACCCCTGCCCGGCCTCGAAGTCTCCGGCACGATCGCGGCGGCCGGAAGCAACGTGACCCGCTTTACGCCCGGCGACCCGGTGGTCGCCCTGTGCAATGGCGGCGGCTATGCCGAATATGTCGCCGTGCCTGCCGGCCAGGTGCTGCCCTGTCCGATGGAGTGGAGCTGGGCCGAGGCCGCCGGGCTGCCGGAAACCTTCTTCACCATCCAGCAGACCCTCGTGGAACGGTCCCGTCTCGCACCTGGCATGAGCGTCCTCATCCACGGTGGCTCGGGCGGGCTGGGGGCCACCGCCATCCAGATGGCCAAGCTCCACGATTGCACCGTCTTCGCCACCGCCTCGCGCGCCGAGAAGATCGACTATGCGCTCTCGATGGGTGCGGACGCGGTGATCGACTACCGCAACGAAGACTTCGTCGCCCGCTGCAAGGACCTGACCGAGGGCCGCGGCGTGGACCGCATCCTCGACATCATCGGCGGCGACTATCTCGGCCGCAACCTGCGTGCCGCCGCCCGCAATGCCGTGATCCTGCAGATCGCCATGCGCGAGGGCGCCAAGACCGAGATCGACCTCGGCCTCATCCTCATGAAAGCCCTGACGCTCACCGGCTCGACCCTGCGTCCCACGACCAGCGCCGACAAGGCGCGTTTCGCATCCGCGCTGGAGGAGAAAGTCTGGCCCGCCATCGCCCGGGGCACGATCAGGCCGGCGCGCACGCGGTCCTTCCCCTTGGCCCAGGCCGCCGACGCCCACCGCGCCATGGACGACCGGGACCATTACGGCAAGATCGTTCTCGTGACCGATTTCGGGGCAGCGCAGGATTAACATTGCGCCGCGCCCCGGCACTCCTTATACTTTGCGTCAATTCCCCCTCCATTCCGAACGGTACGAGGCGGGCGGCCCTGAAACACCGGGCCGCGCCAAGGGAACAGCCGCGCTTCTTCGCGGCCCGGTCCACACCAGAGCCGTGTGCGGGGACTTGCCCCTTGCACCGGGGAGACATCGATGACCACACAATTGCTCATGCCCAAGGCGACCGCCGTCTGGCTCGTCGAGAACACCGCGCTCTCCTTCAAGCAGATCGCCGATTTCTGCAGCCTGCACCCGCTCGAGGTGCAGGGCATCGCCGATGGCGACGTCGCCGCGGGCATCAAGGGCGTGAGCCCGATCCAGAACGGCCAGCTCACCCGCGAGGAGATTGCCGCGGGCGAAGCCAATCCCGACTACAAGCTCAGGCTCTCCGAGCCCAAGGTGAAGATCGCCCAGCCCAAGCGCCGCGGCCCGCGCTACACGCCGACCTCGCGCCGGCACGAGCGGCCCAACGCCATCAAGTGGCTGGTGCGCAACCATCCCGAGCTCAAAGACGCGCAGATCATGCGCCTCGTGGGCACCACCAAGTCGACCATAGAGGCGGTGCGTGAGGGCACGCACTGGAACGCGGCCAACCTGACGGCCATGGACCCGGTGACCCTGGGCCTCTGCTCCCAGACCGAGCTCGACATGGAAGTGCGCCGCGCCGCCCGCAGCGCCGGTATCACCGAGGACGCGCCCGAGGGCACACGCCTCCTGACCGCCGAGGAAGCCCTGTCGCGCGCCGCCGACCAGCCCCATGACGACGACGAATCCGCGGCCCAGCAGGGCCTCGACATGGGCGCGCGCCACGACGAGTACGAAGCCGAATCGGTCTTCGCCAAGCTCAAGTCATTGAAGGGCGAGCCGCTCGACGAGGATGAGGAACGCTGAGAGGGCGTGTCTGGACCCCGGCAATGAATGCCGGGGTGACGGACGAGTGTGGGCAGGATAGGTGCCCCATCTTGGATGTCATTCCGGCATTCATTGCCGGAATCCAGCGCGGTGCTACCGCTGCGCCTGACCAGGCTAACTGCCACGACAGAGGGCGCCGCAGGGCGCCCTCTTTGACATTCGTCCCCGCTCGGATATCCCCATGCCTGACGCCCTGTTCTATGCCGTCGCCATCCCGGCCATCTTCCTCGTCGGCCTGGGCAAATCGGGTCTCGTGGCGAGCCTGGGCATGGTGGGCGTGCCGCTCCTCGCCTTCGTCATGCCCGCGCGCGACGCCACGGGCATGATGCTGCCGCTCCTCCTCGTCATGGACGCCATCGCGCTCATCACCTATCGCCGCGAGGTGGATTGGAAGATCTTCTGGATCATCCTGCCCGGGGGACTTCTGGGCACGGCGCTGGGCTGGGCGCTTTCGGCCGTGGTGACCGAGGCTGCGGTGCGTCTGGCCATCGGGCTCATCAGCGTCGCCTTCGTGCTCGATGCCTGGCTGCCGCTGCGCGAAAAGCTCGCGAGGCCCAATCCCTCGCGCGTCTGGGGCACGTTCTGGGCGACGGTCTCGGGCTTCACCAGCTTCGTGAGCCATACCGGCGCGCCGCCGCTCCAGATCTACATGATGCCGCTGCAGATGCGGCCGTCGCTCTTTGCCGGGACCTTCGCGGTGTTCTTTGCCGCGATCAACGTGATAAAGCTCGTGCCCTATGCCCATCTCGGGCAATTGTCCGTCTCGAACCTCTGGGCCGCCGCCACCCTCGTGCCGGTCGCCATCGCAGGCATGCTGACCGGCGTGTTCCTCGTGCGCCGCATCGACGAGAGGGTGTTCTACCGCGTCACCTATGTCTTTGTGTTCCTGCTCGGGCTCAAGCTGGTCTACGACGGCGCGGTCGGGATGTTCTGGGCCTGAGGCATCAAAAAAGGCCGCGAACGGAGCGGCCTTGAGAGATCGTCTGTCAGGACTGTTTCAGCATGGGTTTAATGCCGAACCCCGCTCTGCATCCGGTTCATCTCGTCCTTGAGTTCGAGTTTCTTTCGCTTGAGCGCAGCGATCAGCAGGGCATCACGCGCAGGGTGCTGCAATTCCTGCTCGATCTGACGTTCCAGATCCTGGTGCCGCCGCTCCAGAGAAGAAAGATAGGCCTGTGCCGACATAGTCGCTCCTTTCCTTCTTGGACGACGATATCGTCACAAACTTTCCCGTCTTTGTCCAACGGCAAAGTTGTGGCAAAAGGCACGGGTCCGTGACGCCCCTGCGATGGCGGATAGAAGCGCAACGCTGACCGAGCCGCTATGCTGCCCCTCGACAAGACCATGGAAGCCCGATTGGGCCTCGAACTGGCAACCAAGCGGCAAGAGCACGCCGATCTCGACGCAGCCATCGCCACCCTGCTCTCCTCCGGCATCGCCGATGCGATGCTGATCCAGCGCATGAAGAAGCGCAAACTCGCCCTCAAGGATCGTATCAGCGAGCTGGAACGCATCCTCTTGCCCGACATCATCGCCTGACATCGGTTCCCCGCTACCTCTGATCTGGGAAGAAAAGAGTTCCGTTCAAGAATTGGCGGGCCGCTTTTTATGCGTAAATTCCTGGGCTCTTGATCGGGCGCCGGCACGGGCCGGCAGCACCAGGGAGAGGGAGCGGAACCATGACCCAGCACGCGGTGGCGATTGCGGGCGGCGGCCCCACGGGCCTCATGCTGGCGGGCGAGCTGGCCCTGGCCGGGGTCGACTGCGTGATCGTCGAGAAGCGGGAAAGCCAGGATCTGGTGGGATCGCGGGCGCTCGGCCTGCACGCGCGTACCATCGAGGTGCTGGACCAGCGCGGCATCGCCGACCGCTTCCTCGCCGAAGGCTATACCGCGCAGGTGGCGGGCTTTGCCGGCGTCAGGCTCGATATCAGCGACTTTCCCACGCGCCATCCCTATGGGCTGGCCCTGGTGCAGAAGCAGACCGAGCGCATTCTGGCCGATTGGGTGGATGAGCTCGGCGTGCCGATCCTTCGCGGGCGCGTGGTCACCGGCTTCGCCCAGGACGAGAACGGCGTCGACGTGACGCTCGAGGGCGGAGACGTGCTCCGGGCGGATTATCTCGTCGGCTGCGATGGCGGGCGCAGCCGTGTGCGCAAATCCGCAGGCATCGATTTTCCCGGCTGGGACCCCACGATCAGCCACCTGATCGCCCAGGTGGAAATGACAGAGGAGCCGCAATGGGGCTTCCATAACGACGCCACCGGCAAGCACGCTATTTCGCGCCTGACCGAGGACGGCCCGATCGGCGTGATGGTGACCGAAAGCCGCCTCGGCGGAACGGATGAGCCCACGCTGGGCGATCTGAGCGCGGCGCTGATCGGCATCTACGGCACCGATTTCGGCGTCCACGGCCCGACCGCGATCTCGCGCTTCACCGACATGTCGCGCCAGGCGGAAACCTATCGGCGCGGCCGCGTGCTGCTGGCCGGCGACGCGGCGCATATCCACTACCCCGTGGGCGGACACGGGCTCAATCTCGGCATGCAGGACGCGGTCAACCTGGGCTGGAAGCTGGCCCAGGTCACGCAGGGCATCGCACCCGAAAGCCTGCTCGACAGCTACGAGGCCGAACGCCATCCGGTCGCCGCCCGCGTGCTCGAAGAAACCATGGCCGCGGCCGCGCTGAGCCGGACCGACGCGCGCTCCGGCGCCTTGCGCGCGCTGGTTGCCGAATTGCTCGGGCGCGATGAGGCGCGGACATATCTCGCGGGCCGGATAAGCGAGCTCGACATCCGCTACGATTTGGGCGCCGGCCACCCGCTGCTCGGGCGGCGCATGCCCGATCTCGATCTCGTCACCGCAGACGGACCCACACGGACCTTCGCCCTGCTGCACAAGGCCCGTCCCCTGTTGCTCGATTTCGCGGCCCCAGCACGCCTCGATATCGCGCCATGGGCGGATCGGGTTCAGTTTATCGACGCAGACTATGCTGGCGCGTGGGTGCTTCCGGTCATCGGCGCCGTCCCTGCGCCGAGCGCCGTGCTGGTCCGGCCAGACGGGCATGTCGCCTGGGTCGGAGACGGAAATGATGCTGGGCTGGCCGACGCCCTGACGACCTGGTTCGGCCCTCCGGCCGCGCCGCAGGATTGATGCGGGCGAAGGGATCGGATAAGTCCGGTCTTCGCGCAACGCCACCGGGACGTACCGATGGACCTGATCCCCCCTATCGCCATCGTCATGGGCAGCCAGTCGGACTGGCCCACCATGCGCTACGCCGCAGAGACCCTCGACGCGCTCAAGATCGAATACGAGGCGCGCATCGTGTCCGCCCACCGCACGCCGCAGCGTCTCTATAGCTTTGCGACCACGGCGCGGGCGGAGGGGTTCAAGGTCGTTATCGCGGGCGCGGGCGGCGCGGCGCATCTGCCGGGCATGATCGCCTCCATGACCACCCTGCCCGTCTTCGGCGTGCCCGTCGAAAGCCGCGCCCTGCGCGGCGAGGACAGCCTTCTCTCCATCGTCCAGATGCCCGGCGGCATTCCTGTGGGGACCCTCGCCATCGGCAAGGCCGGCGCCATCAACGCCGCGCTGCTCGCGGCCTCGGTCCTCAGCCTCTCGGACGACGCCATCGCCGAGCGCCTGGAAGACTGGCGCGAGCGCCAGTCCCTATCCGTTGCGGAGTTCCCGTCCGACGATGAATAAGCCCACCGCTCTCCCGCCCGGCTCCCGCATCGGCATTCTGGGCGGCGGCCAGCTCGGCCGCATGCTCTCGCTCGCCGCCAGCCGTCTGGGCATGAAGACCCATATCTATTGCCCCGACCCAGAGAGCCCGGCCTTCGAGGTCACCCCGCACAAGACCGTGGCCGCCTATGACGACGAGACGGCGCTAGCCGCCTTCGCCGAGGCGGTCGACGTGGTGACCTACGAGTTCGAGAACGTTCCGGACGCCACCGCCCGCTTCCTCGCCGCACGAAAGCCGCTGGCGCCGGGCGCCGAGGCGCTGGCCATCAGCCAGGACCGTATCCGCGAGAAAACCTTCCTCCAATCCGCCGGCCAGCAGGTCGCGCCATGGCGGCCGGTGAACACGAGCGCCGAATTCGAGGCTGCCCTGGCCGAGATCGGCATGCCCGCCGTGCTCAAGACCGCGCGCTTCGGCTATGACGGCAAGGGCCAGCGGACAATCCGCTCGGCCGCGGACGCAAAAGCCGCCTTCGCAGCGCTGGGCGGCTCTGCGTCCCTGGTGCTGGAAGCCTTCGTGCCCTTCGAGAAGGAGATCTCGGTCATCGTGGCGCGCAACGCGTCCGGCGAGACCGTGACCTACGACCCGGCAGAGAACGTCCATCGCGACCATATCCTCAAGCTCAGCACCGTGCCCGCGACCGTCGCCCCCGCCATTGCCGCGCAAGCAGCCGAAGCGGCCCGCGCCATCGCGGACAGGCTGGATTATGTCGGGGTCATGGGGATCGAGTTCTTCGTCGCGCCCGACGCGCTGCTGGTCAACGAGATCGCGCCGCGGGTGCACAATTCCGGCCACTGGACCGAGGCGGTCTGCACCACCGACCAGTTCGAGAATCACATCCGGGCAATCGCCAACTGGCCGCTGGGCGCAACGCGACGCTTCGCCGATGTGGAAATGGAGAACCTGATCGGCGACGAAGCCGATTCTCTCCTCGACCGGCTCGTTGCGGGAAGCCGCCCGCAGCTTTACGGGAAGACCGAGGCGCGGCCCGGGCGCAAGATGGGCCATGTTAACCGCGTGAATCCCTGGCGCGAGCCCTGAAACGCAGGATTCTTGCGCCGCCCCAGTGGACAAATCGCAAGGCCTCTGTTAACAAGCGCGACCACGGTGGCCGGGCATCCGGCCGACGCCGGGACCTGTTGCGGCCCTGACGTACCATCCAATTGATTGTTCGAACTCTGAAAGGGCGGTGTGCCGCGTGCAAGTAGTCGTTCGCGATAACAATGTCGATCAGGCGCTGAGGGCGCTGAAGAAGAAGTTGCAGCGCGAAGGCGTGTTTCGCGAGATGAAGCTGCGCAACTATTACGAGAAGCCTTCCGAAAAGAAGGCGCGGCAGAAGGCCGAGGCGATCCGCCGGGCCCGCAAGCTGGCTCGTAAGCGTGCCCAGCGCGAAGCCGGCGTGACGACCGCGCGTCGTTAAAGCTGCTGCCGATCCGGCATTGGAACGCTTTGATATTGCTTGCATAACGCCGCCTCTCCGGGCGGCGTTTTCGTATTCTTACCGCATGGCGTAGGTGGCGAAGAAGGTCTGTGCCTGGTCCCAGATCCCGGCGTCCCACAGGTCGCTGTGCCCCGCTCCTTCGACGATCCACAGCCCCGCGCGCCGCGGCAGTTCGGCATAGAGCCGCTCGCCATTGCCCACGCTGATGGTGGTGTCGGCCGTGCCATGCGCCACCATTGTGGGCTCCTCGATCCCGCCCACCCATTCGTGGGTGCGGAAGGGATCGAGCATCAGAAGATCAATGGGAACAAACGGATAGCGCTCCATCGCCACGGCAGCGGCAGAATAGAACGGGGTTTCGAGCAGCAGCGCCTCGGCATTGCGCTGGCTCGCGACATAGGAGGCCGGCGAAGCGCCGAGCGAGCGGCCCCAGATCACGATGGGCACGTCATGGCCCGCCAGCCAATCGAAAGCGGCCAGGGAATCGGCGAGGATATTGGCTTCGGTGATCTCCCCGGGAGAAGCGGGAAAGCCGCGATAGTCGAAGGCGAGAACCCCGTAACCGGCCTCTTGGAAGGCCGTGTACCGGCTGTATTCCTCTGTAAAGCTGCCTGAATTGCCCTTGTAATAGAGAATGACGGGAAAGCCGGGCGCAGGCTCCGCGTACCACCCGTTGAGCACGCCCCCATCCGTGGTCGGAAAGCTTACCAGCTCGGCGTCGAACCCCGTTCCGGCGAGGTCCAGCACCTCGCCCTCGGGGAAGAAGAAAAAGGCGCGCTGGTTGAAATAGAGATAGGTGACCAGCCCGCCATAGGCGAGGATCAACACGGCGACGACGCCAAGAACGATGCGCTTGAGCATGCCCCCTCCCGACACTTCCCGGGAGGCAGTCTGAGCGGAACCCGCCCTCCGAGGCAAGCCCCGACGCCTATTGCGCCGGCAGCGCCTCTTCGCCCAGCGCCACCCGGAACGCGCGCGCGAAAACCTCTGCCGGCTGCGCGCCCGAGAGCGCGAACTGGTTGTTAAAGATGAAGAAGGGCACGCCGTTGATGCCCTGCTGGCTGGCCGAGCCCGCCAGCGCCCGCGTGGTCTCGGCTTCCTTGGGATCGTCGAGCACCGCATCCACCCGCTCGGGCGCAAGTCCGAACCCCCCGGCGATCTCCTTGAGCACCGCGCGATCCGCGATGTTGCGGCCTTCGTGGAAATAGGCGGTGGCCAGGCGCTTGGCGAGCCCGTAGCGCCCCTCCGGGAGCGCATGGCGCACCAGCGTATGCGCATCGACCGTGGAATAGCTCATGGGCTGCACCGCAAGGTCGAGATCGATCCCCGCATCGCGCGCCGCGTCCACCACCCGCTGGCGCATGGCGTCGATATCCCCGCCATACTTGGCCGCCAGATGCTCGCGCGTGTTGCGCCCTTCCTTGGGCGTGGTGGGATCGAGCAGGAACGGATGCTGGCGCACCTCGACCGTAACATCCGGATCGAGCGCGGCGATCGCCTGATCGAGCCGCGCCGTGCCCACGAGGCACCAGGGGCAAACCATGTCGGTGAATAGATCGATCTGAACCGTTCTGGCCATGGCCGTCTCCCGTCTTGCTCTCCCCCAGATGGACCTTTCCCGCTCGCGGGGAAAGAGGGAACAGCGATGTAACCGGCACCCTCTTGACGCGCTGCGGGGAGACGCCAGACTGCGTCCTCCGTTCCATCAGGACCAGAGACGTCCGTGCCGGACCATACGATCCACAACGAACGCATGAAGCTCACCGCCAACTATCTCAACGGCATCGCGCTCGCCGTCCTCGGGGTAGGAGCTTTTGCTCCGCTCGTTGCGTTCCTATATGGAACGTCGAACATGACGCTGCCCGCATGGGTCGTTCCCGCAGGGTTCGTCATTTGTGTTTTCACCAGCTTCGGCCTACATTGGGCCGCACGCCATATCCTCGGAAGGATGCGAACATGACCGCGCTTGAATATCTCAGCGTCGTTCTGATGCTTCCTGTTGCCGGCCTCCTGATCGGCGGCGTCCTTCTCATGGTCGCCCGCCACGACGCGGAACGCGAAGACCGGCGCCGTCTCGGCACGCCGGCGGAATAGGCACGGCACGGCGGCGGTCGGTAGACCGGCAGCCTCCATCTTCTCTGGCAGCGGCTCTCTCCGGTAGGCCCCCTCTCTCCGGCATCAACCCCATACTCTCAGTCGTCATGGCCGGGCTTGACCCGGCCATCCAGACACGCTTGCCGCTTGTACAAGGGGTGAGGCTTCTGGATCCCCGGGTCAAGCCCGGGGATGACGAGGGGAGAATGAAGCGGCCGGGGAATAGCTGACTGAACGTCCTGTGCGCGAGGAGGGCGTCAGGGATGGATCCCGGCTTTCGCCGGGATAGCGAGAGGAAAGATCGGGGTAGCGGGAAAAGAGATCGAGCGGAGATACGAGAAACAGCGCATCCGAGGCGGCTGCATAGTGCCCGCATCCACCGCCATCGCTACCCCGGCGAAGACCGGGGTCCATCCAGCGAGACTTGCCACGCGATCGATGCCCGAGGGTGAACGCGCCTCCGCGCCCTGCGGGTCGGGAAACATCTCAGGATGGGTCCCGGCCTACACCGGGACAGCGAGATTGGGGACGTGTAGTAGCGCCTCGCCGAAATCCCTCCCCGGCGAAGGGCCAAGCCCATCCGCCTGCCTGCCGTGCACCGCGCCTCGCACAAAAAAAGGGGCCTTGCGGCCCCTTTTTCCAGTCTCATGTCCAGGTGCCGTCAGTGGCCCATGGCCTTGACGATGGACTCGGTCATCTTCTTGGCGTCCCCGAACAGCATCATGGTGTTGTCGCGGAAGAAGAGCTCGTTCTGCACGCCCGCGTAACCCGCCGCCATGCCGCGCTTCAGGAACAGCACCGTGCCGGCGCGCTCCACGTCGAGGATGGGCATGCCGTAGATCGGCGAGGTCTTGTCGGTTTTCGCCGCCGGGTTGGTGACGTCGTTGGCGCCGATGACGAAGGCCACGTCCGCCTCGCGGAACTCGGAATTGATGTCCTCGAGCTCGAACACCTCGTCATAGGGCACGTTGGCCTCGGCCAGCAGCACGTTCATGTGCCCGGGCATGCGGCCCGCCACCGGATGGATGGCGTATTTGACCTCGACGCCCTTGGCCTTGAGCTCGTCCGCCATCTCGCGCAGGGCGTGCTGGGCCTGGGCCACCGCCATGCCGTAGCCCGGCACGATGATGACCTTGGACGCATTGGCCATGATGAAGGCCGCGTCTTCGGCCGAGCCTTGCTTGACCGGGCGCTCCTCGACCCCGCCGGCGGCAGCGGCGGACTCGTCGGCGCCGAAGCCGCCCAGGATCACCGAGATGAAGCTGCGGTTCATCGCCCGGCACATGATGTAGGAGAGGATGGCGCCCGAGGAGCCCACTAGCGCGCCGGTGATGATGAGCGCCGTATTGCCCAGGGTGAAGCCGATGCCCGCCGCCGCCCAGCCGGAATAGGAATTGAGCATGGAGACGACGACCGGCATGTCCGCCCCGCCGATGGGGATGATCATCAGCCCGCCGAGCACCAGCGCGAGCAGCGTGATGGCCCAGAAGGCGAGCGGATCGGCACTGATCGAGAAATAGATCACCAGCGCCACGATCAGGACGCCCACCGCGATATGGATGAGGTGGCGCGAGGGCAGCAGGATCGGCTTGCCGCTCATATTGCCGTTGAGCTTGGCAAAGGCGATCACCGAGCCGGTGAAGGTGAAGGCGCCGATGGCGGTGCCGATGCTCATTTCCACCAGGGCCTGGGCGTGGATATGGCCCAGCGCGCCGATGCCGAAGGCCGTGGGCGCATAGAGCGCCGCGGCCGCCACGAACACCGCCGCAAGGCCCACCAGCGAGTGGAAGGCCGCAACGAGCTGGGGCATGGCCGTCATGGGCACGCCGCGCGCGATATAGGCGCCGATGCCGCCGCCGATGGCGAGGCCGAGCACGATCAGCACCCAGGCCATGGGATCGGTAGGCGCGGCGATGGCGAGCGTGGTCAGGATGGCGATGGCCATGCCGACCATGCCGAAGGTGTTGCCCTGGCGCGCCGAGGTCGGCGAGGACAGGCCGCGCAGCGCCAGAACGAACAGGACGCCGGCGACGAGATAGAGCAGGGCCGCGATATTGGCAGAGATCATCGGCTCAACCCTTCTTCTTGTACATGGCCAGCATGCGCTGGGTGACGAGGAACCCGCCGAAGATGTTGACGCTCGCAAGGATGAGCGCGACGAACCCGAACCAGCGGGCCGGCCCTTCACCGGAGACGAGGCTGCTGCCCACCGCGAGCAGCGCGCCCACCACGATCACCGAGGAGATCGCGTTGGTGACCGCCATCAGGGGCGTGTGCAGGGCCGGGGTGACGCTCCAGACCACGTAATAGCCGACGAAGATCGCCAGCACGAAGATCGAGAGAAAGAAAAAGAACGGATCGACGACGCCACCCATTACTGGCCTCCATCTTTGTCGGCCGCCGGCTTCCGGGCCGGGGCTTTTTTCGTCTTGGACGCGGCGGTTCCCGCCTTGGCGGGCGCTTCGGCCGGGGTGGCCTTGGCAGCGCTCTTGCGGGTCTTGCCGGCCGCACCGGTCTTGCTCGCTGCGCCGGTCTTGGCCGGGGCGGCAGGCTCGGCCTCCCCTTCCGCCGGGGCGGCGGGCGTCTTGCGCGCGGTCTTGCTGGCGGCACCCGTCTTGGCGGGGGCCGCGGGCTTGGCGGCGGCAGGCTTGGCCGCAACAGGCGCCGGCGCCGCGTCTGCGGCCGCCTTGATATTGGGATGCACCACGGCGCCGTCGCGGGTGAGGAGCGTGGCCTTGACCAGCTCGTCCTCCCAATCGACCTTGATCGCCTTGGTGTCCTTGTCGATCAGGGTTCCGAGGAAGGCCTGGAGGTTCTTGGCGTAGAGCTGGCTCGCGGTCGCGGGCAGCCTTCCGGCCATGTTGGTGAAGCCGATGACCGAAACCCCGTTATGGGTGACGATCTCGCCGGGCCGGGAGACCTCGACATTGCCGCCGCGCTCGGTCGCCAGATCCACGATCACCGAACCGGGCGCCATGGACTCGACCATGGCCGTGCTCACCAGCTTCGGCGCGGGCCGGCCCGGGATCAGGGCGGTGGTGATGACGATGTCCTGGTTGGCGATGTGCTTTGCGACCAGTTCGGCCTGGGCCGCCTGCTCTTCGGCGGTCAGCTCGCGGGCGTAGCCGCCCTCGCCCGAGGCGTCCTTGAGCGCGTCGGTCATGATGAACTTGGCACCCAGCGATTCCACCTGCTCGCCGGCGGCGGCGCGCACGTCGGTGGCGGTCACCGCGGCGCCGAGACGGCGGGCGGTGGCGATCGCCTGGAGCCCGGCGACGCCGGCGCCCATGACGAAGACCTTCGCGGCGCGCACGGTGCCGGCGGCGGTCATCATCATCGGCAGCGCGCGGTCATAGAGCGTAGCGGCCTCGATCACGGCCTGATAGCCGGCGAGATTGGCCTGGCTCGAGAGGATATCCATGACCTGGGCGCGGGTGATGCGCGGCATGAATTCCATGGCGAAGGCCGAAACCCCGGTGCCGGCGATGGCGGCGATGTCGCCCTCATGGCCGTAGGGATCGAGAGCGCCGATCACCAGCGCGCCCTTGGCGACATCCTTGAGGAGGGCCGCATCGGGACGGCGCACGGTGAGCACCACGTCGGCCCCCTTGAGCGCCTCGGCGGCGCTGGAGGCGAGGGTGGCGCCGGCATCGGCATAGGCCGAATCGAGATAGCGGGACGCTTCGCCAGCACCCTTTTCCACGGCGACGTCGGCGCCGGCGGCTTTGAGGCGCGTGACGATTTCGGGGGTGGCGGCGACGCGCGTTTCCCCGTTCGCGCGCTCGCGCACAATGGCAATTTTCATGGAAAAGGCCCTTGCTGTTGCGGAAGACGCCTCAGGCGACAAGGAAGATATAGAGCAGCACGAGGATGACCACGAGCGAGATGACGCTCCACTTGATCAGGTTCACGAACAGCTTGTAGGTGCTGTCGTGCTCGCGCAGGTCCACGGCACGCTGCTCCGGGGTGTAGGGGCCTTCGTCGTAGGTCACGGTGAGTTTTTCGGCCATCGCTGATCCTCTTATAATGCGTCGGTCGGTCTTAAAGGGTTTGAGGCTGGCTTGCCTCGAGCTCGTCGATCAGCCTTTCGATCATGGAAAGGCCGAGCGCCCAGAAGCCGGGGTCGCGCGCGTCGAGCCCGAAGGGCGCGAGCAGCTCGGAATGATGTTTCGATCCCCCGGCCCTGAGCAGCGCGAAATAGCGCTCGGCGAAGCCTTCGCTGGCCTTCTCATACTGTGCGTAAAGCGAGTTCACAAGACAATCGCCGAAGGCATAGGCATAAACGTAGAAAGGCGAGTGGATAAAGTGCGGGATATAGCTCCACAGCACCTCGTATCCCGGATTGAGCGTAATGGCGGGGCCGAGACTTTCGCCGCTCACCTCGACCCAGAACTGGTTCAGCTCGGCCGTGGTCAGCTCTCCATTGCGGCGCGCCAAATGAACGCGACGCTCGAATGAATAAAACGAGATCTGCCGCACCACAGTATTGAGCATGTCCTCGACCTTGGAGGCGAGAAGCGCGAACCGGTGCCCCGGATCGGTGGTGGCCGCCAGCAGCGCGCGGAAGGTGAGCATCTCGCCGAAGACGCTGGCGGTTTCCGCGAGCGTCAGCGGGGTCGGCGCCAGCAGCGCCCCCTGCTCGGCGGCGAGGCGCTGGTGCACGCCATGGCCCAGCTCGTGGGCCAGCGTCATCACGTCGCGCGCCTTGCCCATGTAATTGAGCATCAGATAAGGGTGCGCGCTCGGCACGGTGGGGTGCGCGAAGGCGCCGGGCGACTTGCCGTCCTTGACCGGGGCATCGATCCAGCCCTTCTCGAAGAAGGGCGTGGCGATGGTGACCAGCTCGGGCGAGAACTGGCCATAGGCATCGAGTACCGTGGTCTTGGCGCTTTCCCAGTCGAAGATGCGGTCGTCGCTCGCAGGGAGCGGCGCATTGCGGTCCCAGGCGTCGAGCGCCGGCTTGCCGAACCACTTGGCCTTCATCGCGTAATAGCGGTGCGAGAGCTTGGGATAGGCCTCGCGGACCGCGGTCTCGAGCGCGTCCACGACCTCGCGCTCGACCGAATTGGCCAGGTGCCGGCTGTCGGCAACGTCCTCGTACCCGCGCCAGCGGTCCGAGATTTCCTTGTCCTTGGCCAGCACATTGGTGATGTGGGTGAAGAGCCGCGCATTGCCGGCAAGCGTCGTGGTCAGCCCGGTGAAGGCCGCCTTGCGCTTGGCCTCTTCCTTTTCGGACAAGAGGGTGAGGGTCGCCTCCAGCCCCAGCGTCTCGCCGTCCACGTCGAACTTGAGCGAGGCCATGGTCTCGTCGAACAGGCGATTCCACGCCGCGTGGCCCGTGACGTATTTGTCGTGGAACAGCTCCTCGACCCGGTCTTCGAGCTGGTAGGGCCGCGACTTGCGCAATTCGTCGAACCACGGCTTGTAGCGCTCAAGGCCGGCATCGGCCGCGAAGGCCGCCTCCATCACCGCGTCCTCGATCCGGTTGATCTCGAGGGTGAAGAACAGAAGCGGGGTCGAGAGCGTCGTCAGCTTTTCCTGGATGTCGCCGAGGAATTTGGCGCGCGCCGGATCGGCGGTGTTCTGGGCATAGGTGAGATAGGCGAAGCTCGCGATCCGGCCCATAACCTCGTCCACGTGCTCGTAGCGCTTGACCGCGCCCACGAGGGTGCCGTCCCTGGCTGCCGCTTCGAGCTTGCCCTTGTAGTCGGCCTCGAACGCCTTGGTCTCGGTTTCGAGAAACGCGATGTCCCGGGCCAGCGCCGCCGAGGTCAGCCCGCCCTCATAGAGGTCGGAAAGATCCCATTCGGGGAGCGTGCCGAAACGGTTATGGCTCGCCTGCGGGGCGGTTTGGGACATGGGCCGGGTCTCCGAACGTGTCGAAAAGTGGGCGGAGACTAGCCAGCCCGCACCGCCCTGTGAAGGCCGCCGCGCGTCAAATCAGGCTTTTTGACCGCTCCTGGTGCGCTTTGCCGCAACCCCGTGGGCGATGGCGAGCAGTTCCCGGACCGTGCCGAGCGTCGCGTCGGGGTTGAGGACGCGGACGAAATACTGCGCCCCGTAATCGGGATGCGGCAGCAGCGTATCGCGCGCCGTATAGTCCCGCGCGCCCAATTCGGATGCCTTGGCACCGAAAAGGGCGAGGAAGGTCTCCTTGTCCACCCCGATATTGACGCAGAACACCCCGTCGCGGTCGAGGTCGGACTAGGTGTCGTTGGCATTGTCCTCGAGGCTCGTCGCCATGGGAAAGGCGTGCCCGCCGGTGCCCTCGGGGTCGTACATGAAGAACCGGCCATAGGCGCTTTCGAGGGCGACGACGCCCTCCATGGCGGCGATCTCGGCGGCGAGGCTGTCGGCAGTCGCTGGCATGGCGCGTCTCCATCTCGTTAGGGGGAGCGGCGTTTTAATGAGCCGCGGCCGCGATGGCCAGTGATTAAACCTCTCTTAATCGGACCGCCGCATCCTGCCCCAAATCGGCACAGCCCCCGATTCTGCCAGGAGATGTATGCACAAGGTTCTGATCGTCGACGATGACCCCGTTCATTGCCGGCTGGCCGCCGAGATGGTCTCGCGCGCCGGCTTCACCCCGCTGGTCGCCCATTCGGGCGCCGAGGGGCTGTCGCTGCTGCGGGCGTCGGACGGCATCGGCGCCATGATCCTCGACCTCGTCATGCCCGAGATGGACGGCATGGCGGTGCTCGAAGCCCTGCGCAAGGAAGGCCCCGCCCTCCCCGTCATCGTCCAGACCGCCCAGTCCTCGCTCGATACCGTGGTCACCGCCATGCGGCTGGGCGCGACCGATTTCTTCGTCAAGCCCGTGGCGCCCGAGCGCATCATCGTCTCGCTCCAGAACGCCATGCGCGTGGGCACGCTCGAATCCGCATTGAAGGCCGAGCGTGACCGGCAGCGCGGCACCTTCACCTTCGCCCAGATGATCGCGGCGAGCCCGGCCGTTGCCCGCGCGGTGACGCTGGGGAAAAAGGCCGCGGCAAGCACCATCCCGGTCCTGATCGAGGGAGAATCGGGGACGGGCAAGGAAGTGCTCGCCCGCGCCATTCAGGGCTCGGGCGACCGGGCCGGAAAGCCCTTCGTCACCGTCAATTGCGGCGCCATACCGCGCGAACTCGTCGAATCCACCCTGTTCGGGCATGTGAAGGGCGCCTTCACCGGCGCCCATGCGGATGCGCCGGGCAAGTTCCGCGAGGCCCATGGCGGCACCCTGTTCCTCGACGAGGTCGGCGAATTGCCGCTCGAGACCCAGGCCAAGCTGCTGCGCGCGCTCCAGGACGGGGAGATCGAGCCCGTGGGCGCGGCACGCCCGGCCAAGGTCAACGTGCGGGTGATCTCGGCCACCAACCGGCGGCTGCTGGCCCTCACCCAGGAGGGCCTGTTCCGCGAGGACCTTTATTACCGGCTCAACGTCTTCCCGATCTTCCTGCCGCCCCTGCGCGAGCGCCGCGAGGACATCGCGCGCCTGGTCGAGCATTTCGCGGCGCGCTTCGCGGCCGAGGAGAGCCGGCGCATCACGGCGATCTCCAAGGACGCCATGGCCATGCTGGAGGCCTTCGACTGGCCCGGCAACATCCGCCAGCTCCAGAACGCGGTGTTCCGCGCCGTGGTGCTGGCCGAGGGCGCGACCCTGATGCCGCATGACTTTCCCCATGTGCTCGCGGCCCGCGACGGCATCCAGACCGTGCGCGAGATCATGTCGGCCCAGCCGCCCCAGCCGGTGATCCGGCTGGACGACCGCCGGCCCGCGGCGCCGATCCACGACGAAGGTCCAGTGTCCGGGACCGACCGTTTCCTGGCCCCCGATGGCGGGTTGATGCCGCTTTCCACCGTCGAACGCGACCTGATCGCCTTCGCCATCGACCGGCACGCGGGCCGCATGGCCCGGGTCGCGCGCGCGCTCGGCATCGGCCGCTCGACGCTTTACCGCAAGCTCAAGGATTACGGTCTCGATATGCCCGAGCGGGCCGATGTTGCGTGAGGGCCGCAATGACCAACAAACCACATCTCACAGCCATCCCGGATTCTTCCGCGCTTTCCGGCTTTCCCATACACTCGATGCGTGATTCTGCGTCGCTTGGGGCGCGGGACCTGCGGCTTGGGTCAACGCTTGCCATCTCGGTTGGGGCCTCGATGAAATCATCTCTGCGCGCGCTGCTGATCGCAGCGGCGGTTCTCGTTTCGACGCCTGCGGCCTTCGCGTACCAAACCGTTTTGGTTGGCGAGGTGGAGGCCACGCGCGTCGTCATCGCCCCGCCCCAGACCCCGCTGGCCGGGATCATCCGCGACGGGCTGCGCGCCACGCTCGAGGGCGCCGGCGACGCCCGCGCCACCGCCGACGCAAGGCAGCTCTATTATTTCTACGGCGAGCGCCATTTCGAGCCGGTCTGGCTGACCGAGCAATCGGACGGCACCCCGGTGCTCTCGCCCGCCGCGCGCGACGTGGTCGCTGTGTTCCGGTCGGCCCATCTCCAGGGGCTCGATCCCGACGACTACCTGACGCCCGACCTCGATCTCTCGTTGCAGGGCGCGGGCCCCGATGCTCTGGCGCGGCTGGAGACGGCCTTTTCGGCCGCCGCCCTGCGCTATGCCCAGGACGCCTATTCCGGCCGGCTCGATCCGCGCACGGTTTCGGGCTTCATCGACATCGCGCCCAAGCGCGTGGACGAGGCCGAGCTTCTCGAAACCCTGCTCTCGGCCAGCGACCCCGCCGCCGTGCTGATGAGCTATCACCCGACCCATCCCGAATTCCTCGCCCTGCGCGACCTCTTGGCCGAGCATTATGCCGGCACGGTCGAGGCGCTGGTCACGATCCCCGCCGGCAGCACGCTGCGCCCGGGCGAGACCGACGCCCGCGTCCCGCAGCTGCGCGAGCGGCTGAACGTCGCCGCGGCGGCATCCCCCGCTTCGGCCCAGGTCTACGACCCCGCGCTCGTCGCCGCGGTCGAGGCCTTCCAGTCCGATCTCGGGCTGACCGTGGACGGCATCATCGGGCCGGCCACGGTGGCCGCGCTCAACGGCGCCAACGGCGCCTCGATCGAGACCATCACCGCCAACATGGAGCGCTGGCGCTGGCTGCCCGAGGATCTCGGCGACTTCCATGTCTTCGTGAACATCCCCGAATACCGGCTGGAGGTGAACAATTCCGGCCGCACCACCTTCGAGACCCGCATCATCGTCGGCTCGGCCCAGAACCAGACGCCGCTGTTCTCCGACCAGATCCGGCACGTGGTGACCAATCCCTATTGGAACGTGCCCGCCTCGATCCTGCGCAACGAGGTCATCCCGGCCACCCAGCGCAATCCGGGCTATCTCGCCAGCCAGAACATGGAGCTCATCTATCGCGGCTCGGTGATCAACGCCTCGGCGCTGGACATCTCGGTGTTCAACCCCGGCGAGATCCGCGTGCGCCAACGCCCGGGCGCGTCCAACGCCCTGGGCATGGTCAAGTTCCTCTTCCCCAACAGCCACGACGTCTATCTGCACGACACCAACAATCGCGGGCTGTTCGCCCGCTCTTCCCGTGCGCTGAGCCATGGCTGCATCCGGGTCGAGGACCCCTTCGCCTTCGCCGAAGCCCTGCTGGCCTTCGAATCCCGCTTCAACGTGGCCTCGCTGGAAACGACGCTGGGCGGCAACGAGCAATGGTTCAACATGAACCAGCACGTGCCGGTGCACCTGGCCTATTTCACCCTGCGCATCGGCGGCGACGGCCAGGTCCGCTCCTACGCCGACGTCTACGGCCACGACGCCGCGGTGATCGCGGCGCTGGGGTTGTAGGGGCGGCTGGGAGCCGCGCCTTCCAAGCCCGCGGAGGACCTTTCTGGATCCCCGGGTCAAGCCCGGGGATGACGAACCGAGAGCGCGTAAAAACCAATCGCCTGAAGAGTCGTCCGAATCCCGCGACACCCACCGCCGTCACCCCGGCATTCATTGCCGGGGTCCAGTCGGGATACCTCCCCCAGTCCTGAACGCGCGGACGGCCCAGTCTGGATTCCGGCAATAAATGCCGGAATGACATCGGGGATGGGCTGGACGCGAGGGCCTTTCGTGCTTGGGCTCCCACCTAGCTCCCATCTCTCCCTCGTCATGGCCGGGCTCGACCCGGCCATCCAGCCGCGCCCTCCAAGCGCGCGGAGGGCCGTTCTGGATCCCCGGGTCAAGCCCGGGGATGACGAACTGAGAGCTCGTGAAAACCAATCGCCTGAAGAGTCGTCCGAATCCCGCCATACCCACCGCCGTCACCCCGGCATTCATTGCCGGGGTCCAGTCGGGATGCTTCCACAGTTCCGCGCGCGCGGGTGGCCCCGCCTGGATTCCGGCAATGAATGCCGGAATGACATCGGGGATGGGGAGGCCGCAATGCAACCTCTCCCCTTCGTCTCCCATCCCTCCCCTCGTCGTCCTCGGGCTTGACCCGAGGACCCGCGATGTCGCGCCTTGCCGTGCGTGCTGAACGATCGCGGATCGCCAAACCTCTCCTCCATGACGAAGGAGACATGCAGCCCCCTCCCCTCGCTATCCCGGCGAAAGCCGTGATCCAGCCCTGACGCCCTCCGCGCGCGTGGAAAGCGCGGCCGGATGGACCCCGGCTTTGGTCCGGGCAAGCGATGGTGGGATGGCCTATTCCGCTCGCCCGCCAAAAAAATCCCTGCTTTAACCGCATGTTAGGATTCCCGACACGTCTTCGCCCGGTTCCGGCGATAGATTGGGCGTGTCGCGAGGGTGGGGACCCGCTGGTCATAACGATCCGGTAGCGTTAACAATCTCGCATCGAGTTTTTGCTAGCGTCGCGACAATCGTACACCAGGGCCGGACGAGTATCGCGTGACATACCGGGGCATTTCAGCACTTTCCCGCGCCGTGCGGGTTCTCCTGGCCGCAATCGTGGCCTTTACCACTTTGATTCCCGTGATGACGGTTTCGGCCCAGGCGGCGGACGAGCGAACGCTCTATCTCTACTACACCCACACCCGCGAGACGACGCAGATCACCTTCAAGCGCAATGGCCGCTACGTGCCCGAGGCGCTGCAGCAATTGAACGTGTTCCTGCGCGACTGGCGCCGCAGCGAGCCGGCCAACATGGACCCGGCGCTGTTTGACCTGCTCTGGGAGGTCTATCAGCAGACCGGTTCGAACCAGCCCATCCACATCGTTTCCGCCTATCGCGCGCCGGCCACCAACGCCATGCTGCGCGCGAGCTCCTCGGGCGTCGCCGAGAACTCTCAGCACATGGCGGGCAAGGCCATCGACTTCTACATCCCCGGCGTGCCGATCTCGCGCATCCGCGATATCGGCATGGTGATGCAGGTCGGCGGCGTGGGCTATTATCCCAACTCGAACTCGCCCTTCGTGCATCTGGACACCGGCTCGGTGCGCGCCTGGCCGCGCATGACCACGGCGCAATTGCGCAACCTCTTCCCCGATGGACGGACCCTGCATATCGGCTCGGACGGCACCGTGCTGTCCCAGGAAGGCCGCCGCGTCGCCCAGGCCGAATGGAACAGCTGCCACCGCATCCCGTGCAATGCCGGCCCGTCGCTGGTTCCCGGCGCGACCCAGGTGGCTTCGACCGGCGGGGGCGGCCGCGGCCGCACGCTGATGGACGTGTTCTTCGGCAACAACAACAACGATACCGCGGCCCAGGCCCCCGCTCCGGCGCCGCAGCCCGCACCGGCGCCCGCGCCGGCCCCGGCGGCACAGCCCGCCCCGGTTCAGGTCGCGGCCGCCCAGCCCGCGCCCGCTCCGGCTCCCGCGGCCCCGGTCGAAGCGCCGATCCCGCCGGCCCGGCCCGATGCCATGGTTGCCGTCGCCAGCGCGGCCCCGATCCCCTTCCAGGTGATCGACGCCGACGACATCGCGCCCCCGCCCGCCACCGAAATGGCCCAGGCCCAGGTGGTGCAGGCCGCCCTCGAAGCCCCGACCCCGCTCGCGCGCCCCGAGACCCTCGTGGCCCAAGCGGGCACTGCAGCGCAAGCGGGCACCGCGGCCCAAGCGGGCACCGCAGCGCAAGCCATCGCCGCGCTCGACGGCCTGCCCCTGAGCCGCCCCGATTTCGACGAGGGCACCGTGCTCGCCGCCTATGCCCAGCCGGGCGCCGGCGCCGAGGCCGAGATCGATGACCAATTGCTGACCGCCGCCATTCCGGCCCAGGCCGCCTCGGTTCCCGCGACCTCCTCGACGCCCGGGCTCACCGCCGAGGGCCTGCGCGCGGCCTCGATCGATCCCAGCGCCGGGCTCGAAGCCTTCGCCGCCCTGTTCCAGGGCCCGATCGACGAGGCGCCCCAGGGCGCCGACCACGCGGCCGCGATCGCCAATGCCGCCGAGGCGCTGGCAATCCCCGAGGGCGCGCTGTTCGCCCCCGACCTCGCCGCGGGCACCGACATGCTGCTGGCCGCGGCTCCGATCTCGGGCGAGGGCTTCGGGGCGATGATGGCGCCGGAGGCGGGCGCGGCCCCGGCCCAGCCCACCCAGGTCGCCTTCTCGGCGGAAGCCCTGGCCGCCCTGCCCCGCTTCGGCACCGAGGACACCATCTGGGTGCGGCTGCGGTAGGTTTGGTGGACAAGGCAGCCGCCCGGGACTACATGTGACAGGCTGTGCACCGCGCCGAATTCCCGCCGCTTTGTGGGAGAACAAGCGCAGCATCCGCCGCACGCCCGAGGAGACAGGCTCCAAGTGTCCAAACCATCCGCCACGCCCTTGCTCGACACCATTGCGTCTCCTGCCGACCTCAAGGGCCTGAAGCGCGATGAGCTGGTCCAGCTCGCCGACGAGCTGCGCGCCGAGGTGATCGACGCGGTCTCGGTGACCGGCGGGCATCTGGGCGCCGGGCTGGGCGTCGTGGAGCTGACCGTCGCCCTGCACCACGTGTTCGATACGCCCCATGACCGGCTGATCTGGGACGTGGGCCACCAGGCCTATCCCCACAAGGTGCTGACCGGCCGGCGCGAACGCATCCGCACCCTGCGCGCAAAGGACGGGCTCTCGGGCTTCACCAAGCGCGGCGAGAGCGAATACGACCCCTTCGGTGCCGGCCATTCCTCGACCTCGATCTCGGCCGGGCTCGGCATGGCCGTGGGCGCGGAATTGAAGGGCGAGAGGCGCAACGTCATCGCCGTGATCGGCGACGGCGCCATCTCGGCGGGCATGGCCTATGAGGCCATGAACAATGCCGGGGCCATGGACGCGCGCCTCATCGTCATCCTCAACGACAACGACATGTCGATCGCGCCCCCCACCGGGGCCATGAGCGCCTATCTCGCCAAGCTGGTCTCAGGCCCCGCCTACCGCTCGCTGCGCGGCGCGGCCAAGCAGGTGACCTCGGTCTTTCCCGATTTCGTCAAGGACAAGGCCAAGAAGACCGAGGAATACGCCCGCGCCTTCTGGACCGGGGGCACGCTGTTCGAGGAGCTGGGCTTCTACTATGTGGGGCCCATCGACGGGCACAATCTCGACCACCTGCTGCCGGTGCTGCGCAATGTGCGCGACGCCGAGAACGGGCCGATCCTCGTCCATGTCGTGACCCAGAAGGGCAAGGGCTACGCGCCGGCCGAGGCCTCCGCCGACAAGTATCACGGCGTCTCGCGCTTCAACGTCATCACCGGCGCCCAGGCCAAGACGCCGTCCAACGCGCCGTCCTATACCTCGGTCTTCGCCCAGAGCCTCCTCGCCGAGGCGCGCGCGGACGACCGCATCGTCGCGATCACCGCCGCCATGCCCTCGGGCACGGGGCTCGATACATTCGCCGCCGAATTCCCCACCCGCACCTTCGATGTCGGCATCGCCGAGCAGCACGCGGTGACCTTCGCGGCGGGGCTGGCCACCGAAGGGCTCAAGCCCTTCTGCGCCATCTATTCCACCTTCCTCCAGCGCGCCTACGACCAGATCGTCCATGACGTCGCGATCCAGAAGCTGCCCGTGCGCTTCCCCATCGACCGCGCCGGCTTCGTGGGCGCGGACGGGCCGACCCACGCGGGCAGCTTCGATATCGCCTATCTCGCCACCCTGCCCAATATGGTGGTGATGGCCGCGGGCGACGAGGCGGAATTGCGCCACATGGTGACCACGGCGGCCGCCTTCGACGAGGGGCCAATCGCCTTCCGCTATCCGCGCGGCGAGGGCACCGGGGTCGAAATGCCCGCGCGCGGCAGCATCCTCACCATCGGCAAGGGCCGCGTCCTGCGCGAAGGCAGCAAGGTCGCGCTGCTCTCGTTCGGCACCCGGCTGGGCGAATGCCTCGCGGCCGCCGATATTCTCACCGCGCACGGCTTTTCCACCAGCGTGGCCGACGCCCGCTTCGCCAAGCCGCTCGACGAGGAGCTATTGGCCGATCTCGCGCGCAACCACGCCGTGCTGCTGACGGTCGAGGAAGGCGCCATCGGCGGCTTCGGAAGCCATGTGGCGACGCGCCTGGCCCAGCTCGGCCTCCTGGACAATGGCCTCAAGTTCCGCCCGCTGGTGATGCCCGACCGCTTCATCGACCAGGCGAGCCAGAACGACATGTACGCCCAGTCCGGCCTCGACCGGCACGGCATCGTGGCCACGGCGCTGCAGGCCTTCGGCAACGAGGCCGGGGCCCTGGCGGCCCTGCGCGCGGTGGCCCCCGGCGCCTGACCGGATGGACCTGCCGGCCGGCATGCTCTACGCACGCTACGCCCCCCGGGCCGCGGCATGACCCCGACCCGGTTCCGCAAAACGCTCAACGGCATCGCCAGGATGATGCACGGGGTGTAGCTGCCGAAAACTCCGTGCCGGGGCAGGCATCCCTGGACCCCGGCAATGAATGCCGGGGTGACGATCGAGAATGGGGCGGGATTGCTGTACACACTCCAATGTCATTCCGGCATTCATTGCCGGAATCCAGCGCGGCGCTGCCCCAGGCGCAGAACGCGGCGTCCATCGCAGATTTATCCAAGTCCCCACGCCGCCGCGCTGCTAGTCTCGCTTATCCCAAGACGCAAAGGAGCCGGACCATGGCCAGGATCGTCCATTTCGAGATCACGAGCGCCGATGTCGGCGGAACGGCGGACTTCTACGCCAGGGTGCTGGATTGGCCCGCGGAACCCTCGCCTTTCGTTCCGGACTACACGGTCCTGACCGGGCCGGACGGGACCAGCGGCGCGGTGATGTCGGACAGATACCAGGCCCAGGCGGTGATCGCCTGGTTCGAGGTCGCCGATATCGCGGCGGCGCTGGCGGCCGTCGTCGCGGCGGGCGGGGCGCAGGCCGGTGACATCAACCGGATCCCGGGACAAGGCCGCGTGGTCTATGCGACCGATCCCGGCGGCACTGTGTTCGGGCTGAAGCAGCCGGAATAGCGGGTGGGGGTGAAGTCTCGGCCTTTGTGTCGTGCTGCAAGAGCACCCCTCATCCGACCTCCGCTTCGCTCCGGCCACCTTCTCCCTCAAGGGGAGAAGGGAAAGCCGTGCCTTATCGGCTCCTGCGTACCCCTCTCCCCTTGAGGGACTTCGAGGCGGTGGCGAAGCCACCCATCGCTCCAGTGGAGCGATGGGAGCCGAAGAAGGGACGGGGATGAGGGGTGCCCCTTCGCCGCACACGAACGCCAGAAAGCCTACCGCAGCGCCCCCGTCACCGACAGCGCCACCCGCAGCCCGCCATTGTCGACCGTGGGAAACCGGGTCGCGAACGGCAGGCCGGTGGCGTCGGCCAGCCGCTTCTCGCAGGTGACGATCCCCACGCGCCAGCCGGAAAACCGGCTCATCAGCACCCGGCCGAGCTGGTTGTAGAGCGGGAAGAGATTGGCCCCCTTGCCCAGCCGCGCGCCATAGGGCGGGTTGACGATCACCAGCCCCGGCGCGCTTTCGGGCGCGGCAAGCTCGTGGATCGGCGTCTGGGCGAACGCCGTCCAGTCCAAAACTCCGGCCCGCGCGGCGTTCTCGGTGCTCATGCGGATCGCGCCCGCGTCCCGGTCGCTGCCGAAAAAGCGCTGCGCCGGGGGCGTCGCAGCCTCCTCCCGCCGCATCGCCTCCCAGGCCGCGCGGTCGAACAGGGCGAGCTGCTCGAAGGCGAAGCTGCGCGCCCGCCCAGGCTTCAATCCCGCCGCGATCTCGGCGGCTTCAATCACGAAGGTCCCCGAGCCGCACATGGGATCGAGCACCGGCTCGGCGCCGTCATAGCCGGCCTGGCGCAGGAACAGCGCCGCAAGGTTCTCGCGCATGGGCGCCGCGTTGACCGCCTGCTTGTGTCCGCGCCGGTGCAGGGCCTCGCCCGTGGTATCGACGGAAAGCGTGACGAGATCGTCCTCGACCCGCGCCACGACCCGCACCGGGGCATCCGCCGCGAGCGGCGCGCCGAACTCTTCCGCGATCGCGGTGCCGATGCGCTGGGCGATGGCGCCGGTGTGATAGAGCCGCGAGCCCTTGCTCGACGCCTCCACCCGCACCGGCACGTCGCGCGCCAGCACCGCGCCCCAGTCCACCCTGCGGGCGCGCTTGTCGAGCTGGGCGAGATGCAGCGCGCGAAAGCTGGCGAAGCGCGCGAGAACCCGCGCCGGGCCGCGCAACGCGAAATTGGCGCGCAACACCTCGGGCCAGCCGCCGGTGATCGTGACCCCGCCCACCTCCACGCGCGCGCCGATAAAGCCGGCCGCAACCGCTTCGTCCCGCAGGACGGATTCGAGCCCGGGGGCGGTGACGAGGAAGATGTCGAACGGATCGCTGCTGCTCATCCGCCCTGCATAGCGGCTAGCCGCGGATCGCGATAGCGGCAGTCTCCGGTGTTCGCGGTCAGGCCGCGCCAGCGACCACGCCGTCAAAGATCACCGCGAGCAGCAGCGCGAAGATCGCCGCCCCGGCGATCGCGGTCCAGCGCAGCGCCGCGGAACGTGCGCAGCGCCGTACGAGCCACAACAGGCCGAACCCGATAGCGATGTTGATCAGCGACCAGACGACGTTGAGCAGCGGCGGCGAAAGGTTTGGCGGCCCGCCCGAGAACGGGGTGGGGAAGGCCTGCCCCGTCACGCCCATGAGCCCATGGGGAATCGCATTGGCCAGAAAGGCGCCCGCGAGCAACGCTGCCGGCCATGCCCAGATCGGGATGCGCGCGGCGCTGTCCTGTATTGTCGTCATGTCGTCCCCTCCATCCACCGCGATGAGAGGCGCGGAGCGAGGGGTTGTGAAGCAAGCCCTTACACGCCTTCGGGCGTGTCGACCATGACCGCGCACAGCCGCTCGAACCCGGCTCCGGTGCCGTTTTCCCGGATGTCGCCGTCGGCCGCATCGCCGAACATGGCCTGCTCGGTATAGGTCATGGCCGTGGCTTGGGCTTGCCCGACGAACTCGACGGTGACGAGCGACGCGGAGACGGCCCGCCCGGCCGAGCCCATCCTGTAGGCATAGACGATCCGCTCCCGGGGCGCGATCTCCAGGAAATAGGCCGTCATCGCCTGCTCGGTGCCGTCCGGCATCTGCCAGATCAGGCGTTCGGCGCCGTCGACGCGGAAATCGAACGTGTCTTCGACGACCCGCCAGTCGGGATGGCAGGCATTCCAGAGCCGCTTGAGCCGGTGGTCGGACCAGAAGCGGAACGCATGGGCGACGCTGCCCGGCAGCGCGCGTGCGATGACGAAAGTGCGGTGGTCGACGGTCACGCCCATCAGTGGTCCTTTTCCTCCGGCACGTCCGCCATCAACGCGGCCAGCCGGTCGAAGGCCGCGTTCATCTCCGCCTCGCGCTGCGCGATCCAGGTCCTGATCGGCGCGAAGGCATCGAGGCGCATGCGATAGGTGCGGACGCGCCCGACCTTCTCGGAAACGACGATTCCGCTCTCCTCGAGCACGCGCAGATGCTTGAGCACCGCCGGCATCTGGACCTCGGCCGGCTCGGCGAGTTCCTTCACCGATGCCGGCCCCCGGGCCAGATGCGCGATGAAGCCCCGGCGATAGGGATCGGAAAGGGCCTGAAACAGCCGGTCGAAATCGATCTCCCGCCGGTCGGTCATGGCGCCGCCTCGAGGAAACGCCGGGGCATGGCGTCGCTATAAGGGAAGAGGTGGAAATAGGGCCGCGCCTCGGCGATCACACGCGCGACCGAGGGCCGGTCGAGCAACCGCTCCAGATAGGCCGCCAACCGGCGCTGATCCTTGCCGAACGGATGGACGATGGAGGCGAAGAACAGCGCCGGCAGGGAAGCGCAGTCCGCCATGGTGAACCCCTCGCCCACGGCCCAGCCCGTATCGGAAAGGTGCGCCTCGATCATCGCATAGGCCGTATCGAGGGCGGCATGCGCCTCGGCCACTCCATGGGGATCATGCGCCCCCTCGGGCCGGATGCGGTCGGTCACGATCTTCTGCATGGGGACGCTGACATGAAGGTCGAAGAAGCGGTCCCAGAGCCGCACCTCGAGACACTGCTCGGGATCGCTGGGCAGCAGCCGGACCGGGCCCGGATAATGCTGCTGCAGATACTCGATGATGATGCTGGTCTCGGGCACGACCCGGCCGGTTTCCCCGTCGTGCAGCACCGGTATCTTGCCCACGGGCCAGCGCGCGAGGTGAGCGGCCGCCGCGCCCGGATCGGCCAGGTCCACGATCTGGGCGTCGAACGGCGTGCCGTTCTCGTAAAGGCCGATAAGCACCTTGTGGCAGAACGAGGCCAGCGGATGAATGTAGAGGGTGAGCGCCATGCGGCACCATCGGTTTCCGTTGATGGAAACTGATATCAGCCTCTGGCGTGCCCTGCAAGATAGTTTCTTAGAACGGAAACTGTTCCGCTATTCGTCGTCTTCGTAATTCGAATTGGCCGGCCCCTCGGCCATGCCCAGCGCATGGAGATACAGGTCGAGAATGGCTTCCTGCTCGGCGCGCTCGTTGCGGTCCTGCTTGCGGATACGGACGATCTGGCGCATCACCTTGGTGTCGAACCCGGAGCCCTTGGCCTCGGCATAGACCTCCTTGATGTCCTCCGAAACCGATTTCTTCTCCTCTTCGAGCCGTTCGATCCGCTCGATGAAGGCGCGCAACTGGTCGCGGGCGATGCCGTGGTCTGCCATGTTCTCTGAGTCTCCGTGGTCGCGCCTTAACAACGCCATGCCGGCCTCCGCCGCAAGCCCGGCGGCCCTCAATCCACAACCTGCGGTCATTCCGGTTCGGCCCGGCGAAATTCCGCCCCAACAGGCCCCTACCGATTGACAGCCATCGGCCCCTTTGCTCAAAACGGACACCACCAGCCAATGCGATCCGTCACCGTGCCGTCACCGCTTCGCCTTAGCCTTTCGCTGATCGGCGTCCTTGTTGCCATCATGATGTTCGGGTCCGGCCCCGCGCTTGCGGACATGCGGGTATGCAACCAGACCGCGAACCCGGTCTCGATCGCGCTGGGCTATCGCTCGGCCTCGGGCTGGCAATCGGAAGGCTGGTGGGTCGCCGATCCCGATGGCTGCGCCACCGTGTTCCAGGGCGAGCTGACCAACCGCTATTTCTACCTGTTCGCGGCCGATGACATCGGCGGCGGGGTGTGGGATGGGTCGGTCTATATGTGTACCCGCGACGATGCCTTCACCATCTTCGGGGTCGAGGACTGTCTGGCGCGCGGACACGAGCGCACCGGGTTTTTCGAGATCGACACCGAGGACCGAACCGATTGGACCGTGCAGTTGACCCCCGATAACCTTTCTCCGATCATCGACCCTTCGGCGAACGGGGTGCGGCCATGAAGCGCCTGCGCCGCGTCAAGATCGTCGCGACCCTCGGCCCCGCGTCCAACGACCAGGCCGTGATCGAGGAGCTCGCGCGCGCGGGCGCCGACGTCTTCCGCATCAACATGAGCCACGCCAGCCACGACGTGCTGCGCGAGACCGTCGCCAAGATCCGCGCCGTCGAGAACGCGATGAAATATCCCATCGGCGTTCTGGTGGACCTGCAGGGCCCCAAGCTCAGGATCGGGAAATTCGTGGACGGGTCGGTGGAACTGACCCCGGGCGACGCCTTCACCCTCGATACCGCGACCGCCGAGGGCAATCCTTCCCGCGTCCACCTGCCCCACCCGGAAATCTTCCAGGCGGTCAAGCCGGGCGACCGGTTGCTGCTCGACGACGGCAAGGTGGAGCTGCGCGTCGAGCGCGCCTCGTCCGAAGCCATCGAGACCGTCGTGGTCTATGGCGGCACGCTCTCGAACCGCAAGGGCGTGAGCCTGCCCGATACCCTGATCGGGGTCGGCGCGCTGACCGACAAGGATCGCGACGACCTCGTGGCCGCGCTCGACGCCGATGCCGACTGGATCGCTCTCTCCTTCGTGCAGCGCCCCGAGGATATCATCGAGGTGCGCAAGACCGTGCAGGGCCGCGCCGGTGTGCTGGCCAAGATCGAAAAGCCCCAGGCGGTCGAGCGGCTCGAGGAGATCATCAAGCTCTCGGACGCCATCATGATCGCCCGCGGCGACCTGGGCGTCGAGATGCCGCTCGAGGCCGTGCCGGGCCTGCAGAAGCGCATGATCCGCACCTGCCGGCGCATGGGCAAGCCGGTGGTGGTCGCGACCCAGATGCTCGAATCCATGATCACCTCGCCGGTGCCGACCCGCGCCGAGGTCTCGGACGTCTCGATCGCGGTCTTCGAGGGCGCCGACGCCATCATGCTCTCGGCCGAGAGCGCGGCGGGCAGCTATCCCGTGCAGGCGGTCGCCACCATGAACAAGATCGCCATCGCGGTCGAGCAGGACGTGCTCTATCGCGGCATCATCCGCGCCCAGGCCACCGAGCCCGAGGCGACCGCGGCCGACGCCATTTCCGCCGCCACCCGCCAGGTGGCCGAAACCCTCGATCTGGCGGCTATCGTCACCTATACCTCGTCCGGCTCGACCGGCATCCGCGCCAGCCGCGAGCGGCCCTCAAAGCCCATCGTCGCGCTCTCGCCCAAGATTTCGACGGTGCGCCGGCTCTCGATCGTCTGGGGCCTGCATTGCGTGCAGACCGACGACGCCCAGTCGCTGGACGACATGGTCGATCGCGCCTGCAACATCGCCTATGTCGAGGGCCTGGCCCGTCCCGGCGACCGCATCGCCATCACCTGCGGCGTACCCCTCGGCACCCCCGGCGCCACCAACATGCTGCGCATCGCCTTCGTTGGACAGGATGGGGCGGGCGGGTCTTGAGCCTTTCCTGCATTTGAGCGCGCGGCAAGAGCACCCCTCATCCGTCTCGGCCCTTCGGGCCGATCCACCTTCTCCCTCAAGGGGAGAAGGGGAGCCTGTGGCTCATCGGCTCTATCGCCCCCCTCTCCCCCTGAGGGAGAGGGGCCGGGGGTGAGGGGTGCTTCTCGCCCCGAATGCCAAACCATCCACCCAACAAAAAAACCCGCCTCGAAAGACAGGTTTTTCATTCAGCCGATAAACCCATTCAGCCCTGGCGGGCCTTGAGCCTTTTGCATCGTATTCGCGGCAAGAGCACCCCTCATCCGTCTCGGGCCTTCGGCCCGATCCACCTTCTCCCTCAAGGGGAGAAGGGGAGCCTGTGACTTATCGGCTCCATCGCCCCCTCTCCCCTTGAGGGACTTCGAGGCGGTGGCGTAGCCACCAATCGCCCCGGTGGGGCGATTGGAGCCGAAGAAGGGCCGGGGGTGAGGGGTGCCCGCCGCCACGAGCACGCGACCATCAAACAAAAAACCCGCCTCGAAAGGCGGGTCTTTCATTCAGTCCAATCAAACGCGTTCAGCCCTGGCGGGTCTTCATGCGCTTGTTGACCTTGTTGATGATGTAGACGCGGCCACGGCGGCGCACCAGCTTGTTATCGCGGTGGCGGCCGATCAGCGCGCGAAGCGAATTGCGGATTTTCATGTCCTACCTCGAAACCTGTCGCGTGGTGCGGATCGTCGGGCAATCCGCTAAAGGCGGCCAATCCGTGGGAAGCCAGGAGCTTCGCACCGGTCGTCGCCGGAAGTTCATGGAAATCCGAGCACACGGCAAATCCGCCGAGAGCCCGGAAGTTGGCGCGAGCTATAGGTGCAAAGCCCGGGCCTGTCAATGTGGACCGAGCAGGTCCCGCCCCGGAATCGGCTAATGCGTCGCCGCGGCCACCGCCGCCTCCGGCTCGCCGGCAACCCCGCGCTCCAGATGCAGCTCGCGCCAGCGGATGCACGCCGCGAAATGGCCCGGCCGCACCTCTTCGAGCGGCGGGACAACCTCGGCGCAGCGCTCCACCGCATGGGGGCAGCGCGTGCGGAAGGTGCAACCCGAGGGCTGGTTGATCGGAGATGGAATCTCCCCGCGCAGCGCGTCGATCGAGCGCTGGCGCGCGAGCTTGGGATCGGGCACCGGAACCGCGGTCAGCAGCGCCCGCGTATAGGGGTGCTGCGGATCGCCATAGATCTGGTCGCCCGGCGCAAGCTCCACGATCCGCCCCAGATAGAGCACGAGGATGCGGTCCGAGACGTGCCGCACCACCGAAAGGTTGTGGCTGATGAAGATCAGCGTCAGCCCGAACTCGTCCTTGAGGTCGGCGAGCAGGTTGAGGATCTGCGCCTGGATCGAGACGTCCAGCGCCGAGACCGGCTCGTCGCACACGATCAGCTTGGGCTCGGTGACGAGCGCCCGGGCGATGCCGATGCGCTGGGCCTGCCCGCCCGAGAACTCGTGCGGATAGCGGTTGATCATCTCGGGCAAGAGCCCCACCGCCTCCATCATGCGCAACACGCGCTTGCGCCGCTCGAGGCGCGAGAGCTCGGGCCGCAGCGCCCGCAGCGGATCGCCGATGATCTCGCCCACGGTCATGCGCGGATTGAGCGAGGCCAGGGGGTCCTGAAAGATGATCTGCAGGTCCTGCCGGCGCTTGCGCATCTCCTCGGCCGGAACCCGCGTCAGGTCCTGGCCGAGCCAGAGCACCTGGCCCTCGTCCACCGGGATGAGCTGCAGGATGCAGCGCCCCAGGGTGGACTTACCGCAGCCCGATTCCCCCACGATGCCGAGGGTCTCGCCCTTGCGGATCGAAAAGGAGATGTCCTGCAGCGCCTTGAGCTCGAGCGGACGGGCAAACAGCCCGTTGGCCACATGGAAGCTCTTCCTGAGATTGCGTATTTCGAGAAGGACGTCGTCCTGGCGGTCCATCATGCGACCTCCTCGTAGGTCAGCGGCCCTTCGTAGAAACAGGCCTTGGCCCGGCCCGGCGCGATCGGGTCGAGCAGCGGGCGCTCCACGAGGCACCGCTCGAAGCAGAAGGCGCAGCGCGGATGGAACGAGCATCCGCTGGGCAGGTGCTCGAGGCTGGGCGGAAGGCCCTTGATGGGATTGAGCCGGGTCACCTTGTGCGCCACGTGCGGCGTCGAATGCAGCAGGCCCAGGGTATAGGGATGGCGCGGGTCGTAGAACAGGTCGTCCACCGACCCGGTCTCGACCGCCCGCCCGCCATACATCACCATCATGCGGTCCGCCACACCGGCCACCACCCCGAGATCGTGGGTGATGAGGACGAGGGCGGTGCCGAATTCCTGGGTGAGGTTCTTGAAGAGATCCAGCATCTGCGCCTGCACGGTCACGTCCAGCGCCGTGGTCGGCTCGTCGGCGATCAGGATCTTGGGCTGGCACAGGAGCGCCATGGCGATCATCACGCGCTGGCGCATGCCGCCGGAAAGCTCGTGCGGATAGGCGTTGGCCCGTTTGACCGGCTCGGGAATGCCGACGCGCTCCAGCATCTCGATCGCGGCCTTCGTCGCGTCGCCCTTGGAAAAGCCGCGATGCTTGACCAGCACCTCGGCGAGCTGGGCCTTGACCTTGAGGCTCGGGTTGAGCGAGGTCATCGGATCCTGGAAGATCATGGCGATGTCGCGCCCGCGATAGCGGTCGAGCGCGCGCGCCGGCATGCCCACGAGATCGACATCCCCGAGCATGGCCCGGCCCGAGGCGCGCCCGTTGCGCGCCAGAAGGCCCATGATCGAGAGAAAGGCCTGGCTCTTGCCCGAGCCGCTTTCTCCTACGACCGCGAGGGTTTCCCCGGCTTCGAGCCGGAAATTGAGGTCGGAAACGGCCTTCACCTCCGAATCGTGCAGGGCGAAGGTCACGGAAAGGTTTTCTACGGAAAGTACGGAAGACATCAGCGATCCTTGGGGTCGAGTGCGTCGCGCAACCCGTCCCCGAGATAAGTGAAGGACATGAGCATCAGGACCAGCACGACGGCGGGCCCGAGCAGGAGCCAGGGCAGCGCCACGGCGACGCCCGAGCCCTGCGAGATCAGGGTGCCGAGCGAGGTCTGCGGTTCCTGGACGCCCAGCCCGAGATAGGAGAGGAAGCTCTCGGTGATGATGATCTCGGGAATGGTGAGGGTGGCGTAGATCACCACGGGCCCCGTGAGGTTGGGGACGATGTGGCGCATGATGATGGTGAAGGGTTTCGCCCCGCCCGCGCGCGCCGCCTCGACGAATTCCCGCTCCTTGAGCGAGAGGGTCTGGCCGCGCACGATGCGCGCCATGGTCAGCCATTCGATGGCGCCGATGCCCACGAACAGCAGCACCGGGCTGCGCCCGAAGATCACGACCAGGATGATGACGAAGAGGATGTAGGGCAGCGCGTACATGATGTCGACGAAGCGCATCATGACCGCGTCCACCCGGCCGCCGAAATAGCCGGCCACCGCGCCGTAGACCACCCCGATCACCACCGAGACGAAGGTCGCGACGAAGGCGACGAGGAACGACATCTGCGTGCCCTGGAACAGGCGCGCGAGGAGATCGCGGCCGTTCTGGTCGGTGCCGAGATAATGGCCGGTCTCGAAGCTGGGGGCCGAGCGGATATGGCTCCAGTCGACCTGGCTGTAGCCCCAGGGAATGAAATAGGGGCCGACCACCGCGATGATGAGGATCGCGAGCAGGACGAAGATCGAGAGCAGCGCCGCCTTGTTGGCCCGCAGCCGGCGGAAGGCGTCCTGGCCCAGCGAGCGGCCCTTGGGCGCGGTCTCCAGGCGCTTTGCGTATTCGGTGAGGATGTCGTCGCGCGCAGTGATCCCGGCCATCAGTTATACCTCACCTTGGGATCGAGCCAGGCGTAGATGATGTCCACGATCAGATTGAGCACGATGATGATCCCCACATAGAGGACGGTCGTGCCGAGCACGATGCCGTAGTCGCGGGCCAGCGCCGCGCTGATGAAATAGCGCCCGATCCCCGGCAGGCCGAAGACCTGCTCCACCACAAGCGAACCGGTGAGGAGGTAGGAGAGCCCCGGCCCCAGATAGGAGACCACCGGCAGCAGCGCGGGCTTGATCGCGTGCCGCGCGAGGACCAGCCGCTCACCGATGCCTTTGGAGCGCGCGGTGCGGACGTAATTGGTGCCCAGGGTCTCGATCATCGAGCCGCGCATGAGCCGCGCCACGCGCGCCGCCTGCGGCAGGGACAGGATGATGATGGGCATGATGAGATGCGGGATCGATCCCGCCACATAGCCGCGCGTGGGCAGCCAGTGGAGATAGACCCCGAAGCCGAGCTGCATCAGGTTGGCGAGCAGGAAATTGGGGATCACCAGCCCGATCATCACGATGAAGATGGTGACGAAATCGGGCCACTTGTTCTGGTAGACCGCGCTGATCATGCCGGCGATGATGCCGACCGTGGTCGCGACGATGAAGGCGGTGATGCCCAGCATGAAGGTGAACGGGATGCCGATGGCCAGCAATTCCCCCACCGTGAAATCGGTATAGCTCATCGAGGGGCCGAAATCGCCCTGCAGCAGCCCGCCGACATAGAGGAAATACTGTTCCCAGATCGGGCGGTCGAGATTGTAGTACGCCTGCAGGTTGCGCAGGATCGCCGGCGGCAGCGCACGTTCGCCGTCGAACGGGCCGCCGGGCGCCAGGCGCAGGATGAAGAAGCAGGCCGTCACCGCGATCAGCGCGATCGGGATGGCGCCGAGGATGCGCCGGAAGGCATAGGACAGCATCGTCCACGACCCCTTTCGTGAGGTGCGGGCCGGCCTTGGTCGCCGGCCCGAAAGCGTCGCCGGTTGGCAAGGGGCCCAAGGGCCCCTTCCCGGCTTTCGTGCTTACTGGTTGGTCAGCGAGATCCAGCGCGAGCGGTGGATGTCGGACGGGTTGTCCGCAAAGCCTTCCACATAGGGCTGGACGAGGTTCTTGGAGACGTACCAGTAGATCGGCAACGCCGCGAACTCGTCCATGGCAAGGGCTTCGGCCTGGTGCAGCAGCGCGGCGCGCGCCTCGAGATCCTGCTCCATGGACGCCTGGTTGAGGAGCGCGTCGAACTCGGGATTCGAGTAGCGGCCGTAATTGTTGCCCCAGTTGATCGACCCGCCCTGCTGGGTGCCGGTGCGCAGAAGATCGAGCGTGTTGGAGGCATCGGAATAGTCGAGCAGCCAGCCGGCGCGGCCGACCTGGTAGTCGCCCGCCTGCAGGGCGTCGTAATGCACCGCGACCTCGGCGTTGAACAGCTCGACATTGACGCCGATCGGCTGCCACATGGCCGCGATCGCCACCGCGATGCGCTGGTGCGCGTCGTTGGTATTGTAGCGCAGCTGCACGTTGAGCGGGTTGGACGGCCCGTAGCCGGCCTCGGTCAGGAGCTCGGTGGCGCGGGCCACGCGATCCTCATAGGGCTCGCTCGCCCAATCGGGCATGTATTCCTCGCCCTCGTAATTGGCCGTGCCCGGGGGCACCCAGCCATAGGCCGGCAGTTCGTCCGTGGTCAGGATGTCCGGACCGATGACCTCGCGGTTGATCGAGATCGAGAGCGCCTCGCGCACCCGCACGTCGTCGAACGGCTCAACCTGCTGGTTGATGACGTAGTAATAGACGCCGAGGAACGGCTCCACATGCGCTTCGCCGGGGCGGTTCTGCTCCATCCACTCGTACTGGTCGGGCGGGAAGGCCGTGAGGATGTCGAGCTCGCCCGCGATATAGGCGTTGAACGCCGCGGTCGTGTCTTCGGTGTTCGAGTAGACCACCTCGTCGATCGCGATATTGTCGGCGTCGTAGTGCTCGGGATTCTTGGCCGAGCGCAGGTAGGAGCCCGGAATCCACTCCTCGAGCATGAAGGGGCCGTTGCCCACGACATTGTTGATATTGGTCCAGTTCTCCCCGTACTCCTCCACCACGTGCTGGGGCACCGGGAAGGCGGTGTAATGGGTCAGCGCCTGAAGGAAGAAGGGCGTGGGGGCATTGAGCGTGATCTCGAGCGTCTTGTCGTCCAGCGCCCGGACGCCGAGCTGGTCGAAATCGGTGATCTCGCCCGAGGCGATGGCCTCGGAATTGAGGATCGGATACTGCAGATAGGCATAGGTCGACGCCGTGGCGGGATCGAACAGGCGCTTGAAGGCGAACTCGAAATCGCCGGCCGTGACCGGCTCGCCGTCATGCCAGAAGATGTCGTCGCGCAGATGGAAGGTGTAGACCGTGCCGTCCTCGGAAATGTCGTAGGATTCCGCCTGGCCGGGAATGGCCTCGGCATCGGCGTCCTCGGTCATGAGGCCTTCGAGATAGTCGCCGATGATGCGGTTCTCCCAGTCGCCCTCGGCATGGTGCGGATCGATCGAGCCCGGCTCGCCGCCATTGCCCAGACGAAGCGTCACCGCTCCCGCCGCGCTGGCGAGGGGCAGCGAGATCACGCTGGCGAGCGCAACCGCTTTGAGTGCCTGTGTCAGTTTCATTTCTTCCCTATTCCTTGCATTGATGGATCCCAATGACGTGCTGAGGTTTGCCCCTCAGGTTCTTTGCCCGGCAATCTTTGACCTACCGGTCAAGAATTGGACCCTAGCCCCGGATTTCATTCATTGACAAGCCGTTAAGGTCCGCGCCGCGTCAAACCCGCTCCACAAGGGCCGCCACCCCCATGCCGCCGGCCGTGCAGATCGAAATCAGCGCCCGGTTTTTCTCGTGTTGATTCAGAAGCTTGGCCGTCACCCCCAGGATGCGCGCCCCGGTGGCGGCAAACGGATGCCCATAGGCCAATGACGAACCCTTGATATTGATCTTTTCGCGAGGAATGGCGCCCAGCGGCACCTCCCGGCCAAGGATAGTCAAGTTGTAATCCGGGTCTTCCCAGGCCTTGAGCGTGGCCAGCACCTGCGCCCCGAAGGCCTCGTGCAGCTCGAAGAGGTCGATATCGGCAAAGCCGAGCCCGGCGCGGCGCAGGAGGTCCGAAACCGCCACCGTGGGCGCCATCAGCAGCCCCTCGCCATGGGCGAAATCATTGGCCGAAACGGCGCCCAGGGTCAGCCGGGCCAGGATCGGCAGCCCGCGTTCGCGCGCCCAGTCCTCGCTCGCCAGCAGCACCGCGGCCGCGCCGTCGGTCAGGGGCGTGGAATTGGCTGCGGTCAGCGTGCCGTGGCCGGAGGTCTTGTCGAAGGCCGGCTTGAGCGCGGCCATGGCCTCGAGGCTCGCGTCCGCCCGGACCACATTGTCCTTGAGGATGCCGGCAAAGGGGATGACGAGGTCGTCGTGGAACCCGTCCTCATAGGCCGCCGCCGCGTTCCGATGGCTCCTCAGCGCGAACGCGTCCTGCGCCTCGCGGGAAATGCCCCATTGCCTGGCCATCAGCTCGCAATGCTCGCCCATGGAGAGCCCGGTGCGCGGCTCGGTGGTCGAGGGCGCCACCGGCGCGATCTCGCCGAAGGAAAAGCCCTTGAACGCCGCAGCCCTCTCTCCGACCGAACGGGCGCGGGAGAGCGCGATCATGCGCTTCTGCATTTTCGGCCCCAGCACGACCGGGCTGTCGCTCACCGTATCCGCGCCCGCCGCAATGCCGCTGTCGATCGCGCCGGTGGCGATCTTGGCCGCGAGGATCAGCGCCGCCTGCAACGACGTCCCGCAGGCCATCTGGAGCGTCGTGCCAGGGGTCTGGGGCGCGAGCCCGGCATCGAGCAGCGCCTCGCGCGCGAGGTTGAAATCGCGCGAATGCGACAGCACCGCCCCGGCCATGACCTCGCCGACCCGTTCGCCCACGAGCCCGTTCGCCTCCGCCAGCCCGCGCAAAGCCCCGGCCAGCATGGAGAGATTGGTTTCTTCGGCATAGCCCGTATAGGCGCGGCAGAAGGGAATGCGCGCGCTGCCCACGATGACGACTGTCCGCAACTCCATGGCTCAGGCCCTCCCGTCCGCGCGCGCCTTGAGCGGCCCGCCGAGGAACGGCGCGAAGCCGGTCCCGAGGATGATGCCGATATCGGCGAGATCGGCGCTGTCCACGATCCCCTCCTCAACCACCTGCTCGGCCGTATCGACCAGCGGCTGCACGAGGTCGCGCCCCAGCCCCGGCAGGTTGCCGTGCGGCGCGGGCTTGTCCTTGGCCGGCTTGCCCCCTTCCCAGCGGTAATAGCCCTGCCCGGTCTTGCGCCCGAGCTTGCCCTCGCGCACCAGCCTGGCGAATTTAGAATCCGAGGGGATCTTCTGGCCCAGCTCGATCGCCACGGCCTGCCCCACGTCGAGCCCCACCGTATCCATCAATTCGATCGGCCCCATGGGCATGCCGAAGGCCACGGCCGCGGCGTCGAGCTGCTCGGGGTTCTCGCCCTTTTCCACCCGGTCCACCGCTTCGAGCATGTAGGGCATGAGCACGCGGTTGACGAGGAAGCCCGGCGCCGACTTGACCACCACCGGGCTCTTGCCGATGGCAAGGACGAAGGAACATCCCAGGGCCACCGCGTGCTCGTCGTTGAGCGGCGAGCGCACCACCTCGACCAGAGGAAGCTTGGAGACGGGGTTGAAGAAATGCAGCCCGATCAGCCGTTCCGGCCGCTCCAAGTCCTCGGCGATGCGCTCGATCGCGATCGAGGAGGTATTGGTCGCCATGATCGCGTGCGCCGGCAGGCGCTTCTCCGCCTCGGCGAAAATCTGCCGCTTGACCTCGAGCTTTTCCACCACCGCCTCGATCAGCACGTCCGCGCGCGCCATGCCCCTGCCTGCGACGTCGGCTTCGAGCCGCGCGACCGCCGCGTCCACCGCCTGCCGGCTTTTCAGCGTCTTGGCGAACAGCGCCCTGGCGCGCTCGAGCGCCGGGGTGATCCGCGCCATGTCCACGTCCTGCAGCGTCACCCCGAGCCCGCGCAGCGCGCACCAGGCCGCGATATCGCCGCCCATCACCCCCGCGCCCACCACGTGGACGCGGCGGAACACCGGCTTGGGGTCCTTGAGTCCCTGCTTCTTCAAGCCTTCCGAAAGGAAGAACACCCGCCGCAGATTGGCCGCCGTGGGCGAGGCCATCAGCGGCACGAAGCCGCCGATCTCGGCCGCGATCATGGCGCGCACGTCGTCGCCATGGCGCTGGAAGGTGTCGATGAGCTTGTAGGGCGCGGGATAATGGTCCGGATCGACCTTCTTTCGCGTCTCCTCGCGCATCCTGTCCGCGACCCGCGCCCGCATCGGCCCGAACGCCATCATGCGCTTGGCCGGCGCCGCCTTGCGCGCCTTGCGGCCGGTAAGGATCGCCCGCCGCGCCTCCCAGCGGAGCATGTCGCGATGGCGCACCAGCCGGTCCACGAGATTGAGCGCCAGCGCCCTTTTCGCGCCAAGCGTGCGTCCGGTGAGCATCAAGTGCATGGCATCGACCGGCCCGGCCTGCCGGATCGAGCGCCCCGTGCCGCCGAAGCCGGGAAAGAGCCCCAGCCGCACTTCTGGAAAGCCGATTCTCGTGGTCTCGCTGTCCACCGCGACGCGGTAATGGCAGGCCAGCGCCAGCTCCAGCCCGCCGCCGAGGCAGAAGCCGTGGATGCCCGCGACCACCGGGATTTTCAGCGTCTCGATGCGCCGGAACAGCGCATGGGTGCGCCGCAGCGCCTCGGAGAGGACCGCCGGATCGGAGAGCGTATCGAACTCGCCGATGTCGGCCCCGGCGATGAACCCGCTCTCCTTACCCGAAAGCAGGGCCACGCCCTTGAGCTGGCCCGCATCGGCCAGCACCTCGATATGCCCCACCATGGCTTCGAGATCGGTGAGCACGGGCCGGCTCAGGACGTTGACCCGCGTTTTGGCGACGTCGAGGGTCAGCCAGCCGATCTGTTCGACATCGGTGGAGAAGCGCCAATGCACGCTTTCGGGAAGGGTGACGAGGGGCTCGGGAACGGCGGTATCGGACATACTTACTCTGCAGCCTGCTGCGGCACGTGATCGGGAATGCGCCCTGTCAACGCATCAGGCGCGAAATCGTCCACCGCGATGGCGCGATCGGTCGCCGCGTCGGCCGCGCGCAGCAGCTCCGCCTCTTCGTGCGTGATGATGCCCTGGCCCACCGCGTCGGCAATGGCGTCGCGATCCAGCCGGCGCGCGATCGCCCCTGTCTTGACCGCCCGGAGGAAGGTCTTCTCGACCGCGGCCGCGGCCTCCACCTTGGCGAGCGCGTCCTCCAGCACCCCGGTCGGATCGTCCGGATCGGCGGAAACATAGATGCCGCACGTCAGCCGGTCGCGGAACGCCGACCGGCCGAGCACCTTGGCGGCCAGACGCCGGTTCTCCCGGTCGCTCGCCCCGCGTGCGCGCCGCCCGAGCGGGAACACCAGCACCTGCAGGGCAAACCGCATGACCCCGTTGGGGAAATTGTCGATCACCCCGCCCAGCGCCTTTTCGATCCCCGCGATCCGGTCGCGGGCAATGGCGTCCACCACCGCGATGTCCTCGGGCATGCGCCCGTCATCCTCGAACTGCTTCAATGCGGCCGAGAGCAGGTAGAGTTCGGAGAACGCGTCCGCCATGCGCCCCGAAAGCGCCTGCTTGCGCTTGAGATCGCCGCCCAGGAACGCCACCGTCCAGTCGGCCACCAGCGCGAAATGCTGGCTGTAGCGATGGAGCTGCCGCCACCAGCGCTTGGTCTCGTGCTCCACCGGAGAAGTGGCGAAGCGGCCGAAGGTGAGCCCGTGCAGGAACGAGGCCGTGACATTGCGCGCCATGAAGCGGATATGGCCGGAAAACGCCGCGTCGAACGCGACCAGTCCCGCGCGCCGGTCCGGGTTCTGCGCCGCCTGCACTTCGACCAATAGGTACGGATGCGCCCGCAGCGCGCCCTGCGCGAAGGTGATCAGCGTGCGGGTGAGGATATTGGCGCCCTCGACCGTAATGGCCACGGGCACGGTCTGGTAGCCGCCGAAGAGATAGTTCGACGGCCCGTCCTGCACCGCACGGCCGCCATGGATGTCCATGGCGTCGTTGAACCGGTCGCGCATCTCCTCGGTGCTGCGGTATTTGAGCGCCGCCGAGAGCACGGCGGGTTTCTCGCCGCGGTCCACCATGGCGGCGGTCACAGCCCGGCCAGCCTCGAACTGGTAGGCGGACTTGACCAGCCGCGCCAGCGGCTCGCCCACCCCTTCCATGGCGCCGATGGCGATGCCGAACTGCCGCCTTACGCGGGCATAGGCCGAACTGGCGCGCAGGGTCGCCTTGATCGACACCGTGCCGATGGCGGGCAGCGAGATGGCGCGCCCGGTGGCGAGGCACTCCATCAGCATGCGCCAGCCCTGCCCGGCATGCGCCGGCCCCCCCACGAGGAAATCGAGCGGGATGAAGACGTCCGTGCCCGAGGTCGGCCCGTTCATGAACGCGGCCCGCGCCGGCAGATGCCGCCGCCCGATCGCAACGCCCGGATGGTCGGCCGGGATCAGCGCCAGGGTAATGCCCGGCTCGGTGCCCTTGCCGAGCCGGTTCTCGGGATCGTGCAGCTTGAAGGCCACGCCCAGCAGGGTCGCGACCGGCGCCAGGGTGATGTAGCGCTTGGACCAGGAGAGCCTTACGCCCTCCACTTCGCGGCCCTGGTAGACGCCCCGGGTCACCACCCCCACGTCGCGCATGCCCGCCGCGTCCGACCCCGCATGCGCGCCGGTGAGGGCGAAGCAGGGGATTTCCTCGCCTTTCGCCAGCCGCCGCAGGTATTTCTCGCGCTGCTCGGCGGTGCCGTATTTCTCCAGCAATTCGCCCGGCCCCAGCGAATTGGGCACCATGACCGTGATCGCCGCCGCAATGGAGCGCGAGGCGATCTTGGAGACCACCATGGATTGCGCCTGCGCCGAAAAGCCGAGCCCGCCATGGGCCTTGCCGATCAGCATGCCGAAAAAGCCATTGTCCTTGAGGAAGGCCCAGACCTCGGGCGGCAGGTCCAGCCGCCTGTGGCGGATGTCCCAGTCGTCGAGCATGGCGCAGAGCGTTTCGCACGGCCCCTCGAGAAAGGCCTGTTCCTCCGCGGTCAGGACCGGCTTGGGGATGGAGAGCAGCCTGTCCCAATCGGGACGGCCGGAAAACAGCTCCGCGTCCCAGCCCACCGTGCCGGCGTCGAGCGCCTCCTGCTCGGTGCGCGAGATGCGCGGCAGCATGGCCTTGACCATGCCATAGGCCGGGCCGGTCAGAACCGCACGGCGAAGCATGGGGATGGAGGCAAGCAGCAGCACCGCGCCGAGCAGCAGCGCAACGATCCAGAGAAGGGCATTGCCGGTGAAGGCGAAACCCGCTTCGGGGCGCAGCAGCGCCAGGAGCCCGATGACCAGCGCGGCAAGCCCCCATTGCCAGGCCTTCGCCTCACGCAGGGCGAGGACGACGGCTGCAACCAGAGCCAATCCGAGGATCGCGAAGGCCATGCCTGTGCCTCTCCCACCGCTTAAACGTCCCGGCGGACGCGTCCCGCATCCGCCTTGGATCGAGGATTGCACCTGTGGACGTAAACGTCAATTGCTTGCCGATTAAGTCGCGAACGGAAGCCGCGGTTCCGGCGCTCATGCCAACGCTGGAGGATACCGCAGCGATCCCGAAGCGTTGTCCCGGCGAGGCCCGGACACCCGCCTCCCTATGCGGGATAGCTTTGACGCTAACGTCATTGAGTGACATAGTGACGCAAAAGGGCGGCAAGCCCTGAGGAGGATCCCATGAACGAGCACAGCAGGCCGGCGCCCGAGCGTCCCTGGCTCAAATCCTACCCTCCCGGCATCGACTGGCATGCCCCGATCAGCACACGCCCCGTGCACGAGAAGGTGCGCGACGTCTGCGCCCGCCAGCCCGAGATGCCGGCGCTCGACTTCCTCGGCCGGGTCACGCGCTACGGCGAGCTGGGCCGGCAGATCGATGCCCTGGCCGGCGCGCTCCAGGCCGATCTCGGCGTGGCCAAGGGCGACCGCGTGGCGCTGCTCATGCCCAACACGCCGTTTTACGTCGTGGCCTATTACGCGCTGCTCTCGATCGGCGCGATCGTGGTCAACTGCAACCCGCTCTACAGCCGCGACGAGCTCGCCCATGTGGTCGCCAATTCCGGCGCCAGGGTGCTCGTGACGGTGGACCTGCGCCTGACCTTCGAGAGCGCCGAGCACCTGGCCGCCACCGGCCCCGTCGAAACCCTGGTGGTCGCCCGTTTCGCCGACGCGCTGCCCGTCGCCACGGCCATGATGTTCAGGCTCGCCAAGGGCAAGACCCTGGCGAGGCCCGAGCGCTCCCCGGTCGCCTCGCGCGTCGTCTGGTTCGCCGATCTTCTCGCCAGCAAGCGGGTTCCCGCCCCGGTCGCCATCGACCCGGCGGCCGATATCGCGGTGCAGCAATATACCGGCGGCACCACGGGCATCCCCAAGGGCGCCATGCTCAGCCACGCCAATATCGCCGCCAATACCGACCAGATCGACAAATGGGGCGGCACCCTGTTCTACGCGCCCTCGCGGGTCGCGGCCGTGCTGCCCTTCTTCCACATCTTCGCAATGACCACCTCGCTCAACGCGCCCCTGGGCTCCGGCGGGCAGGTCATCATGCTGCCGCGCTTCGAGATGGGGCCCTTCCTCAAGCTCCTCAGGCGCACCCGGCCGCACGTGATGTCCGCGGTGCCGACCCTTTTGCACGCGCTCGCCACGAGCCCCAAATGCACTTCCGACCACCTCTCCTCCCTCAGGGTCGCGGTGTCCGGCGGCGCGCCGCTGCCCGACGAGACGCGCGACGCCTTCGCGCGCAAGTCCAGCGCCATCCTCGGGGAGGGCTACGGACTCACAGAAGCGTCGCCCGTCGTCACCTGCGCCCCGCTCGACAAGCCCTCCAAGCGCGGCTCCATCGGCCTGCCCTTTCCCGGCACGGACATGAAGTTCATGGACCTCGAAGCCCCCGACGCCGAGCTGCCCCTGGGCGAGCGCGGCGAGATCGTGGTCAAGGGACCGCAGGTGATGCTGGGCTATTTCGACGATCCGGACGCGACCCGCGCCGCCTTCACCCCGGACGGCTATCTGCGCACCGGCGACGTGGGCTATGTCGATGCGGACGGCTTCGTCTTCCTCGTCGACCGCATCAAGGACCTCATCATCTCCTCGGGCTTCAACGTCTATCCGCGGATGATCGAGGACGCGATCTACAAGCACGACGCGGTCGACGAGACCTGCGTCATCGGCGTAAAGGACACCTATCGCGGCGAGATCCCCGTGGCCTATGTCAAGCTCAAGGAGGGGCAGTCCCTCGCGGCCGAGGACCTCATCACATTCCTGCGCGCACGCTTGTCCAAATTGGAGATGCCGCGCGAAATCATCTTCCGGGACGAATTGCCCAAGACCATGATCGGCAAGCTCTCGCGCACCGACCTGCGCGCAGATTACGAACGGACCAAAGGACCCGAGGAAGGCATGGGGACGTGAACAGAATCGAGGCCGAACAGCGCGATCTCTTCGCCATCGCCGATCTCGCCAAGGAATTCGGAATCTCCACGCGCGCGATTCGCTTCTACGAATCCAAGGGCCTGCTCGACCCCGACAGGGTGGGCGGCACCCGCGTGTTCCGCCGCCGCGACCGCGCCCGCTTGATCCTCATCCTGCGCGGCAAGCGCCTGGGCTTTTCCCTGCGCGACATCGCCGAATATCTCAGCCTCTACGACGCCGACAGCACCCGCACCGCCCAGGTGGAATTGCTGACCGAGAAGGTCGAGGAACGCCTCGCTCTCCTCAACCGGCAAATGACCGATCTTAAGACCACCATCGCCGAGCTCGAGGAAATCCGCGCCCTCGCCGTCGAACGGCTCAACCAGGTGAAAGCCTCCTAGAGCAAATCAGCGGTCCAGCCATCGTGACTGCGCCCGGACTGGATTCCGGCAATAAATGCCGGAATGACATCGGAGTATTTTGCTTCGATCCCACCCACCCACAAAACGTCACCCCGGCATTCATTGCCGGGGTCCAGGCAAAGCCGGCCAAAATCGCGAATGGCGATTGGTCTAAAACCCTCTCAACCACCCGCCCGGATAAAACCCACGCCGCCATCCGGCCTGCCGTTTCGTCACATATAACATGACAAGCCCAATCAACTTACCTTGCATAACATGACTAACTGAGTCATGTTACCGCCGCCTGAAGGCACTCGAGCCTGCGCGGGGGATTCTCTCGACATCTCGATGCCGGGCCCGCGCCGGCAGCCATGCCGGCCGGCCCAGAGGGCCGTCATCACCGACCAGCCGCCCGGCTGGGTTCAGATTCGAGAGGGGCAATTGATGACCTTGACTGCTTTTTCGCGCGGGCGTGACACACGCATCGCCACACGTCTTGCCACACGTTTTGCACTGACCGCCGCCGTGGGCATGGGCCTGTTCGCAGCGCCCGCGTTCGCCCAGCAGCAGCAGGAGCTTCAGCCCGGCTGGAACTTCACGGTCGAGCGCATCGCCACCGGCGTCAACAACGGCTACCAGCTCGCCTTCGACCCGCAGGGCCGCCAGGTCTATTTCGCCGACACGCGCTGGCGCACCGAAGCCCGCGACGAGGACGGCAACATCAGCGTCACCCAGCGCGCCACCGGCAAGCTCGTGCAGTTCGACGCCGAGACCCGCGCCATCGCCGCCACCTATTCCTATCTCGGCCTCTCGCGCAGCGACGGCAACGGCACCGAAGCCGACGCCTTCGACTGGGACGGCATCGAGGCCACCTCGCTCTCGTCCATGCGCACCCAGTTCTCGCCCTATGGCGTGGCCGTGGACTATAATGACGGCGACCCGCTCGTCATCACCACCACCGCCCGCGGCCGCGACGAGGCATTCGGCTATGGCGGCCATGTCGTGGTCTTCAATCCCTCGGCCGGCGATCCCACCGATGCCGACCGCATCTGGCAGTTCGAGGACGGCAGCCCGATCTTCGACGGCGTGCGCCGCGTCGCCGTCAACACCCAGACCCACAAGGCCTTCGTCACCAATTTCGCCGAGGCCCGCGCCGAGAACGGCGAGCGCCCCGGCTATGTCGTGGTCATCGACCTGCCCACCCGCACGGTCGAGGCCCGCGTCGCGATCCCCGAAGGCGGCGCCATCGGCGTGGCCGTCGATGAGGCCAACAACCTCGTCTATGTCGGCACCCTGACCAGCGACAATCTCTACGTCATCGACGCCGGCGCGCTCGACACCAGCAACGCCCAGGACCTGGAGCTCAACGCCGGCGCCATCACGGAACTCGAGGCCGCGGTGGGCGAGAACGCCCGTCCGACCTACAATGCCGACCTGCAGCGCCTCTACGTCTCGGCCTATGCCGATCCCGCCGGCCTCATCACCGTGGTCGACGCCAATCCCGAGAGCGACGCCTATGGCACCGTGATCGGCACGGTCGAGACCGGCCCGACCAATGCCAACGAGGTCGATGGCGAGCGGGGCCTGCTCTACTCGGCCAATCTGGGCGCCCGCGAGGTCGTGGTCTACGACGCCGAGACCCTCGAAGAGCTGCTGCGCCTGCCCACCACCGGCAACGCGCTCAATATCGGCATCGACCCCGAAACCCGTGACGTCTGGGTCTCCAACTTCTCCCAGGCCAGCGTCACCGACGTGTTCACGCTCACCTACGTGGACGAATAAGGCTCCTCGCCGGGCGCCCGCTTCGGCCCCTCCCGGCCGGAAGGCGCCCGGTTCCTCGACCTGCCCTCGCCGGCTTCACCAGCCGGCGGGGGCAGGCGCATTTCAAAGCCAGTCATTTTCCGGAGGATCATCATGCAGTTCTTCTCGTCCCCGTCCCGCCTCGCCCCCCTCGCCGCCGCGGCCTTCGCCCTTGCCCTCTTCGCCGCGCCGGCCGCGGCTCAAGAGGCCGAGATGATCGAAGGCACCACGCTCGATGGCGCCAGCTTCATCGCCCCCGCCCAATGGGTCGTCGGCGAACCCCTCACGGTCAGCGGCCAGGGCTGGGTCAACAGCGCCGGCACCACCGGCTCGGTCATTGGCGTCAAATACGATCAGGGCACGGTCGTGCCCGCGGAGCCGGTGGACGAGATGGACGACATCTGGCTCCGCATCACCGCGTCCAGCGACGGAAGCTGGAGCGCCAACCTGCCCTATCCGGACGACGCCGGCTGGGCCGCCGGCGAGAGCCACCGGGTGCACCTGCTCACCGGCCTGCTCGGGGTCAACGACATCGCCCGCAATCCGGTGATCACCGTCACGCTCGTCGCGCCCTGACCGGTCCTACGCCCAGGGCCGCCCGCTTCGGGCAGCCCTGGAACCCGGCCGACGGACTCGCCTGCCGATAGGCCGATCACGGTTATTTTTCCCCCGCGCCCCTCTTGAAATCCGCAACGCGTCTTCCACGTCTTTCGCGCACCCTGACGGTGCAGTTCATGACGAGAAAGGAGGACCAGGTCATGAGCAAGCGCAACCTTCTCGCAGGTACTTTCGCGATCATCGCCGCCGCGGCCGCCGGCGCCGCAATGGCGCAGACCGAAGACACCATGTCCGTCTATGTCGGCAACCTTCCCGACCTCGAAGTCTCGGGCGACACCGAGGCCGTCGTAGAGGTCTCCCTGGCCGTCGCCTCCGAGGCCTGCGGCGTCGATCTCAAGTTCATCGAAGCCTGGGCAGCCTCAGGATCGCGCTACTGCGTGGCCCTGCACCCCGACGACGCACTCGACACGGCCATCAAGGAGCAGCTGAGCGGCGACTGAACCTTCAAGGCCTCGTGATCTGAGCGCTTAGAGAATCCGCTCTGAGTTCAAGCAAAAACCAGCACGCCCCGCTGGGCCGGGATTCGGCCCAGCACTTCGCGACTTTCGCTATAGCGGGCACGATCACAGCCAGCATATCAACGTAGATGACAGCCCAAGCTAGCCAAGACGCTTTTTAATATGACCGCCCGCCACGGTCGCGATAATCCCACCAGTTACGAAGTTTTGCAGGCGGGACACCTCGTCGGCGGCTAGCCAATGCCAAACCGGAGGGGTGGTCAGGTGCCAGAACCATATAAGCCCAAACACAGTGAAAATTCCGGCGATCCCATAGAGTGCAATAACAGCAATTCGCTCGAAGTGATTCTTGAAGTTTTCGGAGCGGTCATGTTCGTTCTTCTCGGACTCCCGCTTAAGCTCTGAGGCAGTTAGGCCGCTGCTAAGCTGTAACGCCTCGATCGGGGCCGGGTCGTTTTCCGGCGGCATTTGGATGGTGGCGACGTCCGGAGCAGGAAGCTCCGGAATTTGTCGCAAATCGTCGTCACCGTCCTCCTTGGACAAGGCGGTGCCTCAGTTTACCGGGTGCGCCAAACGGCGATAGTGGTCTTCGATGAGGTCATTAGAAATGCTTAACCCGAAACTTCCACTTTCGTAGGTAAGGTCCCATGGTGACCCCCGTTGATGAGTGAGGCGCGAGAGCCCGGGGCCAGTAATATGACCATAACGGTCATATACTTGCTCTATTATGCTTTTTTCCTCACGGGTAAGCTCCTCACTGGGAGCATGCAAGGGTCCAATCACCGGATTGCTGCGAAACCGCCTGACCGAATCATAGAGCAGTGGAATTACCGGCCCATACTGCCAAGCTTGAACCTCATCCTTGATCAACGGGCGACCATATAAACCCAGCATCCATCCATGCGCGATGTACACCAGCTTAAGAAGCTGCATCGGCGTCATGGTATCATATTTCCCATCTGCCAACTCGAGGAAGCGATTGGCGACAACGCGACTGTCGTGCATGCAAGCCTCCTTTCAGGACATACGCCACACAAAATGGCCGATCAGGTCACCCAAATCAGCCTTGCACATGTAGGTATATAGGGAATAATTCCCACAATTCACATGAAAGGTCACGCGACTTTTGCAGGAGCAAATAGCTTGTCGCACGATAGCAACCCGCGAGTTTCACAAGACGATCAAAGATCGTGTCGGATTTTAGTGAGCGTGCGACCTCCAGTCTGATTGACGAACGCCAAATACACACACCATCGGTGAAAATCCGACTGAAGATTTAATTGCTGCGGTTGATCACCCGCTTCCTGCCTTGATAGCCGGACGCGTGGAGCATGCTACCGTCGCAGCAACGATCGCTCATCAACGAAACAAGCTCCGACAGCTGACGCGAAGACGCGATCCGTCGCGGCGGGTAGGTGCCCTACGAACACCCTACAATGGCCCCGGCGAAAGTTTGAACCCTATTACGCTACGGCGACGCATCGCGTGACGAACATAAAATTATCTTGCCTAAACTAGGCAGAGGTCATTAGCCAAGTCTTTGGAAAAATGGTGGGTGTGACAGGGATTGAACCTGTGACCCCTGCCGTGTGAAGGCAGTGCTCTCCCGCTGAGCTACACACCCGTCGCCTTGCGGCGGCGTTGATGACGAACCGCGACCGGCATCATCGAAGGGCGGAAATGGTGGGCGTAACTGGGATTGAACCAGTGACCCCTACGATGTCAACGTAGTGCTCTCCCGCTGAGCTATACGCCCATTCCGCGTCGCCGGGCTGCCCCGGCGCGACTGGCAGGGATACACCATAAACCACCGTCCCTGGTCAAGGCCCTTTGCTCGGCGACGCGTCCAGAAAATGCGAAGCGGCTTTGGTCCGGACGCGCGGCGACCCGAAAGGCCTCAAGCGGCGAGCAGGCGCTCCACCTCGCCCACCAGATCCTTGAGATGGAACGGCTTGGAGAGCACCGAGGCGCCCTTGGGCGCGTCGCTGTCGGGATTGAGCGCCACGGCGGCAAAGCCGGTGATGAACATCACCTTGAGGTCCGGGTCGAGCTCGGTGGCGCGCCGGGCCAGCTCGATCCCGTCCATCTCGGGCATCACGATGTCCGAGAGCAGGAGGGTGAACGGCTCCTCGCGCAGCCGCTCATAGGCGGAGCGCCCGTTGTCGAAGGCAATGACCTCGTATCCCGCGTTCTTGAGGGCGCGGGTCAGGAACCTGCGCATGTCGCTGTCGTCTTCCGCCAATAGGATGCGATGCATGGTTTCACCGGTGATCGTGGGCAGGAAAGCGCCCTCATGCGTGATTCGCATGTTTGACCGAAGCCCTTCGGGACGCAACAGAAGTTATCGCCCGCGCGTTGGCAAGGCCCGCATCCCGGCCCCGCATGTGGACAAGCGCGGGGCCAGGGTCCAAAATGCGGGCTGCTATCCGGAGGGGTCCTTCCTGCCGTGCAATCGGACTATCACGACAGACCGGCCTTCGAGACGATCCGCCCCCGGCGGCAGCTCGGCCCCGTGGTCTTCAACTCGGCCCATTCCGGCCGGGATTATCCCGAGCGCTTCCTCGCCCTTTCGCGCCTCGACGAGCGCGCCATCCGCCAGTCCGAGGACGCCTATGTGGACGAATTGTTCGCGCGCGCGCCCCATATGGGCGCCCCGCTCCTGCGGGCGCATTTCCCGCGCGCCTATCTCGACGTCAACCGCGAGCCCTACGAGCTCGACCCCGCCATGTTCCGCGGCGAGGTGCCCGAGCATTTCAACACCGCCTCGCCCCGCGTCGCCGCCGGCCTGGGCACCATAGCGCGCATCGTGGCGGAGAACCGCCCGATCTACCGCGCGCCCCTCGACCTCGACGACGCCGCCATGCGCATCGAGGGCATCTACCGGCCCTATCACAAGACCCTGCAGAAGCTGCTCGCCGACACGCTCAACCAGTTCGGCGTCGCGGTGCTGATCGACTGCCATTCCATGCCGCGGCTCACCCGCAGCAACGACCGCACCGCCCCCGACGTCGTCCTGGGCGACCGCTACGGCACCACCTGCGCCCCCGATATCGTGGCCCTGGCCGAAACCGTCTTCGCCAGCGCCGGGCTCAAGGTGGCGCGCAACCGGCCCTATGCCGGCGGGCACACCACCCGCAGCTATGGCCGCCCGCATTACGGCGTCCACGCGCTGCAGATCGAGATCAGCCGCCACCTCTACATGCACGAATCCACGCTGCATAAGCACGAGGGCTTCGCCATGGTGGAGGGCCTGGCGACGCGGCTCATCGGCGCGCTCGTCGCCATCGACACCCTGCGCCTGGCCGCAGCCAGCGCGGCGGCGGAATAGACGCCGGGCGGATTATGGGGATGTTCGGGACAAAAGAATGGGCCGCTGACGCGCGGCCCAAGTCAAGGGAGGAAACGTTGGCCACGAGCCGGAGACTGATCCGGTAAGCGGCCAAACCATCATGCCCCTCCGGTGTGAACCCAATCGGTGGGACACGCAAGGTCGATTTGTAACATAACTGACAAACACTGGGCCCTGTTGCAAAAAGGAATCATGGCCCGGCGCAGGTCTTCGCGGTAAACAAGGCCCGCCACACGCCCTCGTGAAGCCCGTTCAACAGCCTGGAACCCCATGACAATTTCTCGCGCACACGGCCTCGACTCCCAGCGGCTGGCGGACCTCTTCGCCCGCGCCGAAGCGGTGGCAGCGGACATGACCCTGCCCCTCTTCCGCACGGGTTTTGCTGTGGACAACAAGCTCGCCACCGGCTTCGATCCGGTGACCGAGGCCGACACCGAGGCCGAGCGCGTGATCCGCGAGGCGATCGCGGAGGCCTATCCCGACCACGCCATCATCGGCGAGGAATGGCCCGACCGTCCGGGCACCGCGCCCTACACCTGGATCATCGACCCCATCGACGGCACCCGCGCCTTCATCTCCGGCGTGCCGGTCTGGGGCACGCTGGTCGGCCTCCTCCACGAGGGCCGCGCGATCGCCGGCATGATGGCGCAGCCCTTTTCCCGCGAACGCTGGATCGCGCTCGACGGCACGACCCTTTACGGCCGCGACGGCGAGGCCGCCCCCGTCCGCACCAGCACGACCACCGCGCTGGACCGCGCCAAGCTCAGCACCACCGCGCCCGAGCAGTTCGACACCCCCGCCCGCCAGGCCGGCTGGAACGCGGTCGCTGGCCGGGCGCTGCAGATCCGCTACGGCCTCGATTGCTACGCCTATTGCCTCCTCGCCTCCGGCCATCTCGACCTGGTGGTCGAGGCGGGGCTCAAGGACGTGGACATCGCCCCCCTCATCCCCATCATCGAGGGCGCCGGCGGCGTCGTCACCACCTGGGACGGCGGCCCGGCCGAAAAGGGCGGCGATTGCGTCGCCGCCGCGACCCCCGAGCTCCACGCCGAAGCCCTGGCCGTCATCGCCGAGGCAATGACAAACGCATAGCCCAACGGCCACTCCCTCACCCCCAGGGAAGGGGTGCATAGCCGATAAGCCACGGACTTCCCTTCTCCCCTCGAGGGATTGAGGAATGTCCCGAAGGGCAAATCGCTCGCGGAGCGATTTGAATGACGAACGTGGATCGGGCCGAAGGCCCGAGACGGATGAGGGTGCGCGGTGCCTCCAAACCCCAGGAGTCCCGAGAAACCCCCTACTCACTCCGCTCCGTCACGAACGCGTCGAACGCCGCGAAGACCTGCGCCCGGATCGGGTCCGCTTCCATAAGCATCTCGTGCCGCGCCCCCGGGATCACCGCGAAATGGCCGTTGCGCAGGCGCACGCCCAGCCGCTCGGTCGCCTGCGTCACGACCACCCGGTCAAGCGCCGCGGCCACCATGAACACCGGCACCAGCAGGCGCCGGGGAAAGCTGTCGCTCCCCGCTTCGGTCATGCCCTCGAGCGCCGAGGACACCCACGCCACGCTGGGCGCGCCGATCCCGAGCTCGGGCCGCGCCGCGAGCGTATCCATGGCGCGCCCGAAGCGCGTCGCGTCCGAGGTCAGCGGATTGCCCTCGAAATTCTCGAGGGTCGCCGTCTTGCCCGCCCCCGCCTGCAGCGGCAGCCGCCCCAGCCCGAGAAACCGCGCGACCTCCAGCACCGCCCGCGTGCCGTTCTGCCCGAAGGGCAGGCCCGGCAGCCCGAGCATGGGGGACGAGACGAACACCCGGTCGAACATCAGCCGGTCCCGCGTCGCCGCCAGCAGGCTGATGAGCCCGCCCGTGGAATGGCCGACCAGATAGAAGGGCGGCGGGCAATCGGGCAGCAGAATCTGCGCGTGAAAGCTCTTGAGATCGAGCCAATAGTCCGAAAAACGCTCGACATGGCCGAGCCGGCGGGTGTCGGTGAGCCGGTCCGACCCGCCCTGCCCGCGCAGGTCATAGGTCGCGACGGCAAAGCCCCGCGCCCGGAAGTCGGCGATGGTCTCGTAATATTTCTCGATGAACTCGGTCCGCCCCTGAACCAGGCAGACCGTACCCTTGTGCTCCGGGCCCGTGCGCGGAAACACCGCGTAACGCAGCCGGACCTTGTCCGAGGTCGTGAAATACCCCGCCCGCGCGCCCTGCGGCACGGGGTTGGAAGCAATATCGGCGAGGATAGCGCCGCTCGGGCTTTCACGGGTCACCAAGAGCGGCATCCTGAATCGGGGAAGGGCAAAGGCCGCACCATTCTAGCTGTGCCCTCGGGCCTCTATCAACCGCGTGAAACTTCGGCCGGCCCCCACGCGCCTCGTCCCGCCTTCGCTGTCCCGGCGAAAGCCGGGACCCATCCTGAGATGCCACCCGCGGCACCATCGGAGGATGGACCCCGGCTTTCGCCCAAGGGAGCGAGATGGAGATTCGACAATTGATTCTAACCCCCCAAAGCATGAGCGCGCCCTCCATGAATGGAGGACGCGCTCTCCCGTCGCGGGGTGCCGTGCGGGGGGCGGCCCAAGGACACCCCGGTCGGGGTGCATCGGCTTTTCGGCCGATACATGCCCCTTTCTACCGTCCGGCGCCTGAACGGGACCGGAGCGGGTTGTTCATTTTCGGTTCAGGTAAATCGCGCCGCGCGCCACCCCGTTTCCGGCCCCCTGGCCCCTTGACGCCGCGCGCCTCCATTCCCATCTCGAACCTGTCCGCCACACACAGGGGACACGCGGAAAACCGGCCATCCTTCGCAGGCAGACTGGAAGGGCACGGCGAGGCTCCGTGGACGACATTCTTGCTAGATTCAGGAGAATAGGACCATGCAACGTCTGGATTTCACCCCCTTCTATCGTTCGACCGTCGGTTTCGACCGTCTGTTCTCGCGCCTCGACGATTTCGCCGCTGAGGGCGCCAAGACCTATCCGCCCTACAATATCGAGCGCACCGGTGAAGACGCCTACCGGGTGACGGTCGCGGTGGCCGGCTTTGCCGCCGAAGACCTCTCGATCGAGACCAAGGAAAACAGCCTCGTGATCAAGGGCGGCCGCGCCGAGCGCGCCGAGAACCGCGAATTCCTCCATCGCGGCATCGCCGAGCGCGCCTTCGAGCTGCGGTTCCAGCTCGCCGATCACGTCGAGGTTTCGGGCGCCGACCTCGCCAACGGCTTGCTCCATGTCGAGCTGAAGCGCGAGCTGCCCGAGAGCAAGCGTCCGCGCCAGATTCAGATCGGCTCCGGCACGTCGACCGCGACCATCGAGGACAAGACCGTCAACTGACGGATACTCCCGATCATGAAGGGACGCGGCCTTGCGGGGCCGCGTCTTTTTTGTCCGCCGGAACAGGATGGTGCACGCGCGGTTCACTTGATAGGCTCCCGGGCGCGAGCACGACGAAACCGGGACATGAAGCCCGCTCTCGGCCGCATGGCGGTGGATCGGGCTCGACAGGAACAAAGGAGCATTTCATGGCTACGCCCTCGATTTCCCTTGGCAAGGACGGCAACGCGCGAAAAGTCGTGATCGACATTCTCAACGCCCGCCTCGCCGACGCGATCGACCTCGCGCTCATCACCAAGCAGGCGCACTGGAACCTCCGGGGCCCCGACTTCATCGCCATCCATGAAATGCTCGACCCGATGCGCGCCAGCCTCGACCTGCATGTCGACACCATCGCCGAGCGGGTCGCCCAGCTCGACGGCATCGCGCTCGGCACCACCCAGGTCGTGGCCAAGGCGACCACCCTCGCCCCCTATCCCACCGATATCCACAAGACCAAGGATCATCTGGCCGAGCTCGCCAAGCGCTATGCGGCGCTCGCCAACCAGGTGCGCGAGGATATCGACGCCACCGACGAGGCCGGCGATGCCGACGCCGCCGACATCCTCACCGCCTTTTCCCGCGACCTCGACAAGAACCTCTGGTTCATCAAGTCGCACCTCGAATAACCCCATCTCGACCAGCCGTGATCGGGCGCCTCTTGCCGGGGCGCCCGTTTTGATTCAGGCTGCGCCCCTGACGTTTCCAGCGAAAGCGGAAGCCGCCTGTGCGGCTCGGGGACGTGACGAACGGGGATTCGGGGCCGCTATGAAACCGCGGCTCCGGGCGCGGCGTAAAAAAATCGTGCCTCTCGCGCAGAAATATAGGGCAGCATTGCTGTCTATTATTGACAAGTGGCGAGCGATCCTGCACACAGGCTGCACCGTGGGCTCCGCGACGCTCCTGCGTCGGCAAGCGCCACGGGAATGCCATGGCCCGGAAGGCCGTGAGAAAACCGCAGGATCGGCCGTCTCCCGGCACCCCTGCATCGCCGGCCCCAGATCGCCCTCCGAGGAGGCGGCACGGCACGGCGGAACCTTCGGGTTCGTTTGAGCGGCCATTTGGATGCAGCGCCGCTCCAGTATAAATTAACCGGTCTGCTCACCCGAGCCGTACAATGCCGTACGACCCGAAAAGCGACCTGCACGGACGATGCGGCGCACCGTTCGTAACCTTGGCGAGGACTATTTTATGGGTGAAATGGACTTTAGTCGCGTTGGGGCGGCTGCACGGATTTCCGGTTCCACCGAAACCAGGCGCACCCGCCCCGCACAAGGCCTCTACGATCCGGCCAATGAGCACGATGCCTGCGGCATCGGCATGATCGCAAACATCCAGAACCGGCCCAGCCACGACGTGGTGCAGAAGGGCCTCGAGATTCTTGAAAATCTCGAACACCGTGGCGCCGTGGGCGCCGATCCCCTCATGGGCGATGGCGCGGGCATCCTGGTTCAGGTCCCGCACGCGTTTTTCGACACGGTCACCGATTTCGCCCTGCCCCAGCCCGGCGCCTACGCCGTGGCCATGCTGTTCTTTCCCTCCGATCTCGCCCTGCGCGACCGCTGCGACGCCGTGCTGCGCCAATGCCTGCAAACCGAGGGCCTCGACGTCCTCGGCGGGCGCACCGTGCCGTTCGACAATTCCTCGCTTTCCGAAGGCGTGATCGCGACCCAGCCCATCATCGAGCAGTTGTTCATCGCCCGCCCCGAGGGGCTGGACGACGAAGCCTTCGAGCGCAAGCTGCTGATCGTGAGGAAGGTGATCTCCAACACCGTCTATGGCGAGATCCCCGAAGCCCAGAGCGATGACGGCTTTTACGTCGTGTCCCTGTCGGCGCGCACCATCGTCTACAAGGGCATGTTCCTCGCCGCCCAGCTCAAGGCCTTCTATCCGGACCTGTCCGACGAAAGCTTTTCGAGCGCCATCGCCCTGGTGCACCAGCGCTTTTCGACCAATACCTTCCCGTCCTGGAAGCTGGCCCATCCCTACCGGATGACCATCCATAACGGCGAGATCAACACCATCCGCGGCAACGTCAACTGGATGGCCGCGCGTCAGGCCTCCGTGGCTTCGGACCTGTTCGGCGACGAGATCACCAAGATCTGGCCCATTTCCTACGAGGGCCAGTCCGACACCGCCTGCTTCGACAACGCGCTCGAATTCCTCGTGCGCGGCGGCTATTCGCTGCCCCACGCGGCCATGATGCTCGTGCCCGAGGCCTGGGCCGGCAACCCGCTCATGGACGAGGAACGCCGCGCCTTCTACGAATACCACGCCGCCCTCATGGAGCCCTGGGACGGTCCGGCCGCCATGGTGCTTTCGGACGGCCGCTATGTCGTCGCCACCCTCGACCGCAACGGGCTGCGGCCCGCGCGCTATCTCGTCACCAGGGAAGGCCACGTCATCCTGGCCTCCGAATCCGGCGTGCTCGACATTCCCGAGGAAGACGTGGTCGAGCGCTGGCGCCTCCAGCCGGGCCGCATGCTGCTGATCGACCTCCAGGAAGGCCGCATCGTCTCGGACGACGAGATCAAGCGCACGCTCGCGGGCAAGAACCCCTACGCCACCTGGCTGGGCAAGACCCAGATCGTGCTCGAGGACCTGCCCGAGACCACGCCCAAGGCGCCCGAGCCCACCGACGCCCTGCTCGACCGGCTCCAGGTCTTCGGCTACACCCAGGAAGACATCAAGTTCCTGATGGCCCCCATGGCCACCACGGGCCAGGAAGCCGTGGGCTCCATGGGCACCGATACCCCGCTCTCGGCGCTCTCGGACAAGCCCAAGCTGCTCTACACCTATTTCAAGCAGAACTTCGCGCAGGTCACCAACCCGCCCATCGATCCGATCCGCGAGGAATCGGTCATGAGTCTGGTGTCCTTCATCGGGCCGCGCCCGAACCTCTTCGACCTCGAAGGGCTCTCGACCGTCAAGCGCCTCGAAGTGCGCCAGCCCATCCTCACCAATGAGGACCTGGAAAAGATCCGCGCGCTCGGGGACATGCCCGACAACCAGTTCCACACCGCCACCCTCGACATCACCTTCCCGGTCGAGGAAGGCGTCGAGGGCATGGGGCCGGCGCTCGATACCCTGTGCGAGCGCGCCGAAAGCGCCGTGCGCAACGGCTACAACATCATCATCCTCTCCGACCGGCTGGTCTCGGCCGAGCGGCTCGATATCCCGACCCTTTTGGCGCTCTCGGCCGTGCACAACCACCTCATCCGCAAGGGGCTGCGCACCTCGACCGGGCTCGTGGTCGAGACCGGGGAAGCCCGCGAGATCCATCACTTCGCGATGCTCGCCGGCTATGGCGCCGAGGCCATCAACCCCTACCTCGCCTTCGAGGCCCTCGCCTCGCTCCACGCCGAGGGCGAGTTCCCGAGCGAAGTCGATGCCCACGAGGTCGTCCACCGCTACATCAAGTCGGTGGGCAAGGGGCTTTTGAAGGTCATGTCCAAGATGGGCATCTCGACCTACCAGTCCTATTGTGGCGCCCAGATCTTCGACGCGGTCGGGCTCTCGTCCGAATTCGTCGCCCGCTACTTCTTCGGCACCGCGACCTCGATCGAGGGCGTGGGGCTGCGCGAGGTCGCCGAGGAAAGCCTGCGCCGTCACCGGCTCGCCTTCTCCAACGACATGGTGCTGCGCAAGTCCCTCGAAGTGGGCGGCGAATACGCCTACCGCATGCGCGGCGAGGCCCATGCCTGGGATCCCGACATCGTCGCCAACCTGCAGCACGCCGTGCGGCTGAAGGACGAGACCCCCGAAACCGCCCAGGAGCGCTACGACGCGTTCTCGCGCGCCGTGAACGGGGAGAGCGAGCGCTTCCTCACCATCCGTTCCATGTTCGGCATCGCCCCGCTCGGCGCGCCCGTACCCCTCGAGGAGGTCGAGCCCGCGAGCGCCATCGTCCGGCGCTTCGCCACCGGCGCCATGAGCTTCGGCTCGATCAGCCGCGAGGCCCATTCGACCCTCGCCGTCGCCATGAACCGGATCGGCGGCAAGTCGAACACCGGCGAGGGCGGCGAGGAGCCCGACCGCTTCGCCCCGCTCCCCGACGGCTCGATGAACCCGCTGCGCTCGGCCATCAAGCAGATCGCCTCGGGCCGGTTCGGCGTCACCGCCGAATACCTCGTCAATGCCGACATGCTCCAGATCAAGGTCGCCCAGGGCGCCAAGCCCGGCGAGGGCGGCCAGCTCCCCGGCCACAAGGTCGATTGGGTGATCGCCCGGACGCGCCACTCCACCCCCGGCGTCGGCCTCATCTCGCCCCCGCCGCACCACGACATCTATTCGATCGAGGACCTGGCCCAGCTCATCTACGATCTCAAGAACGTCAACCCGGACGCCGACGTCTCGGTCAAGCTCGTCTCCGAGGTCGGGGTCGGCACGGTCGCGGCCGGCGTCGCCAAGGCCCGCGCCGACCACATCACCATTTCCGGCTTCGACGGCGGCACCGGCGCCTCGCCCCTGACCTCTTTGAAGCACGCGGGCGGCCCCTGGGAGATCGGCCTGGCCGAAACCCACCAGACCCTGGTGCTCAACCGGCTGCGGTCCCGCGTCCGGCTCCAGGTCGATGGCGGGTTCAAGACCGGCCGCGACGTGCTGATCGGCGCGCTTCTGGGCGCCGACGAGTTCGGCTTCGCCACCGCCCCGCTGATCGCGGCCGGCTGCGTCATGATGCGCAAGTGCCATCTCAACACCTGCCCGGTCGGCGTCGCCACCCAGGATCCGGTGCTGCGCAAGCGCTTCAAGGGCACGCCCGAGCACGTCATCAACTATTTCTTCTTCGTGGCCGAGGAGCTGCGCGCCCTGATGGCCGAGCTGGGCGCCCGCACGCTCGACGAGCTGATCGGCCGCTCGGACCTGCTCAACCAGACGCAGCTGGTCAACCACTGGAAGGCGCACGGGCTCGATTTCTCCAAGCTCTTCCATAAGCCCGAGCCCGTGGGCGGGGACTCGATCCACCACACCGAGTTCCAGGACCACCACCTCGAAGCCGTGCTCGACCGCACCCTGATCGCCGAGGCCCTGCCCGCGCTCGAAACCGGCGCGCCGGTGCAGATCGCCACGCCGATCCGCTCGCTCAACCGCGCCGCCGGGGCCATGCTCTCGGGCGAGGTCGCCAGGCGCTACGGACACGCCGGCCTGCCCGAGGACACCATTTCGGTGCGCTTCGAGGGCACCGCCGGCCAGAGCTTCGGCGCCTTCCTCGCCCGCGGGGTCAGCTTCGAGCTCGTGGGCGACGGCAACGACTATGTCGGCAAGGGCCTTTCGGGCGGCCGCATCGTCGTGCGCCCGCGTGAAAACACCCTCACCGTGCCCGAGAACTCGATGATCGTGGGCAATACCGTGCTCTACGGCGCCATCTCGGGCGAGTGCTACTTCCGGGGCGTGGCCGGCGAACGCTTCGCCGTGCGCAATTCCGGCGCCATCGCGGTGGTCGAGGGCACGGGCGATCACGGCTGCGAATACATGACCGGCGGCGTTGTCGTCGTCATCGGCCAGACCGGGCGCAATTTCGCGGCCGGCATGAGCGGCGGCATCGCCTATGTGCTCGACGAGGACGGCACCTTCGCCTCCCGCTGCAACCTCGCCATGGTCGATCTCGAGCCCGTGGACGAGGAAGAGGAGCTGATGCGCAAGCTGCACCATCACGGGGGCGACCTCGAATGGCACGGCCGCGTCGATGTCTCGGGCGACATGACCCATCACGACGACGAGCGCCTGTTCCAGCTCATCTCCAACCACGCCCATTACACGGGCTCGGCCCGCGCCCGGACCATTCTCGACAACTGGGAGCAGTACCGGCCGAAATTCGTCAAGGTCATGCCGGTGGAATACCGCCGGGCCATGCTCGAAATGCAGGACAAGCGCCAGGGCGGGCTTCGCACCGCCGCTGCGGAATAGGAGACGAGCCGATGGGTAAGGTAACGGGCTTTCTCGAAATCGACCGCCAGGAACAGCGCTACGAGCCCGCCTCGGACCGCGTGCGCCATTTCGGCGAGTTCACCATCCCGCTCACCGAAGTGCAGGTGAAGGACCAGGCCGCGCGCTGCATGGATTGCGGCATCCCCTATTGCCACGGCGATACGGGCTGCCCGGTCCACAACCAGATTCCGGACTGGAACGACCTCGTCTACCACAACGACTGGGAAGAGGCCGCGCGCAACCTGCATTCGACCAACAACTTCCCCGAGTTCACCGGCCGCATCTGCCCCGCGCCCTGCGAGGAGGCGTGCACGCTCAACCTCGAGGACATGCCGGTCACCATCAAGACCATCGAGCAGGCCATCGCCGACCGCGCCATCCGCTCCGGCTGGGTCAAGCCGCAGCCGGCCACCCGCACGACCGGCAAGCGCGTGGCCGTGGTCGGGTCCGGCCCGGCCGGGCTCGCCGCGGCCCAGCAGCTCGCCCGCGCCGGCCATGAGGTTCACGTCTATGAGCGCGAGCCCAAGCCCGGCGGATTGCTGCGCTACGGCATTCCCGACTTCAAGATGGAAAAGAGCCATATCGACTTCCGCCAGTCCCAGATGGAAGCCGAGGGCGTCACCTTCCATTTCGGCGAGAACATCGGCTTCTCGCGCCCGCTTTCCGAGCTGCGCGAGACCCATGATGCCGTGCTGCTCTGCGGCGGCGCCGAGCATCCGCGTCATCCGGGCTGCGACGGCACCGAGCTGCGCGGCGTGCATTACGCCATGCCCTTCCTCGTGCAGCAGAACCGGCGCAATGGCGGCGAATCCATCGGCAATGCCGATCCCATCCTCGCCACCGGCAAGCACGTGGTGGTGATCGGGGGCGGCGACACGGCCTCGGACTGCATCGGCACCTCGTTCCGCCAGGGCGCGGTGTCCGTGACCCAGCTCGACATCCGCCCCCAGCCTCCCGCCAAGGAGGACAAGCTGACCTCCTGGCCCAATTGGGCGATCAAGATGCGGACCTCCTCGTCCCAGTCCGAGGGCGCGATCCGCGAGTTCTCCGCCGGGACCCTGGAGATCGTGGGCGACCGCAACGGCCACGTCTCGGGGGTCAAGTGCGCCCGGGTCGGCCGCACGCGCGAGCCCATCGAGGGCACCGACTTCCTGCTCCGCGCCGACCTGGTGCTGATGGCGATCGGCTTCGCCCATCCGCTGCACGAGGGCATGCTGGAGGAACTGGGCGCCAAGCTCGACAAGCGCGGCAACCTCTTCGCCGACACCTTCAGCTACCGCACCTCCGAACCGGGCGTCTACGCCGCCGGCGACATGCGCCGCGGCCAGTCCCTCGTCGTCTGGGCCATCCGCGAAGGCCGCCAGGCCGCCCGCGCCATCGACCTCGACCTCATGGGCACCACCGACCTCCCGCGCTAGGCTTCGCCCCTCGCCCTCGTCCCCGGGCCTCGCCCGGGGACGCTCTCCCGGGGAGAGGGGTGCGCAAGAGGCGATAAGCCACGGCCTCCCCTTCTCCCCTTGAGGGAGAAGGTGGATCGCCCGAAGGGCGAGACGGATGAGGGGTGCCTCTCGCCACGAGTCGCATTCAGAGCATCAAGCCCCTATCCCTCCTCGCTGTCCCGGCGAAAGCCGGGACCCATCCTGAGATGCCGCCTGGCCCCCTAACGCGGTAACGGCCCGCAAACATCACCGCCCTTCGCGCCACCGGAGACCACGAGGCATGGACCCCGGCCTTCGCCGGGGTAGCGATCGGGGTAAGGCGCAATCAGGTCCTGCCTCATATCTCCGGTCTCCGGCTGAAGACTTGAGCGAAGCGGAGGCCAGACGGGAACGTGCCGCCACGATCTCACTCCCCCCACACCTTCCCTCTTCGCCCCAATCTCTCCCTCGTCACCCCCGGGCTTGACCCGGGGGTCCAGAAAAGCCCTCCACGCGCAGGGAGGGTCCGGCTGGATGGCCGGGTCAGGCCCGGCCATGACGAATTGAGAGATCGGACTCAAGGGACGGTCTCTAGCGACATCCAACGTCTTGGCCGCACCCCTCACCCCCGGCCCCTCTCCCTCAAGGGGAGAGGGGTGCGCAAGAACCGATAAGCCACTGTCTCCCCTTCTCCCCTTGAGGGACTTCGAGCCGCCTTGCCAATCGTGCCGGTGGCACGATTGGAGGCGAGAAGGCCATGAGAGCTATGCTCGAATGGCAGTGGATCGCCCGAAGGGCGAGACGGATGAGGGGTGCTCCCGCCACGAATCGCATTTCAGAGCATCAAGCCCCCAATCCCTCCCCTCGTCGTCCTCGGGCTCGACCCGAGGACCCGCGATGCTGCCCTCTCCACAAGGAGCGGTACCTTACGCCGCCTGAGCAAGCCGAGAGATCGCAGATGGCCGGGTCAAGCCCGGCCATGACGAGGGGAGAGATAGGGCCCAACCTCTCCCCCCGCTGTCCCGGCGAAGGCCGGGACCCATCCTGAGATGCCGGCCCCACACGCAAAGCGCGGCAGCCTCACTCCCCCTCCGGCACTTCCCCCACCCGCGCCATCCCGAACGCATCCGCCCGTCCCGGCGGCGGGGCGGCCATCATGTCGGCGAGCGAGAAGCCCGGCGAGGGATCGATCGCCCCGGCAATGAGCAGCGTGCTCGCCCGGGCCGCGCCCTCGCTCAATTGCTGCACCGTGCCGGCCGCCAGGAGCTGGCTCTCCTCGCCCAGGCCCTGGAAGGGTGGGCGCAGCAGCGCGCCGGCCGGCGTGCCCGCGAGCGGATCGGCCACCGTGATGGTCGATCCCCGCACCGTGCCCCCGCTCACCCCGCGCATGGCCCGGTCTACATAGAAGGCGAGCTTGTCCGCGCCCGCGTCGGAAAAATGGATGCCGTCGCTCTTGCGCATGACCACGATGGTGCCGTTGAGGTCCGGCCCGTTGGCCGCGTAGCCGCCCCCTTCGCCCGAAAACCGCTCATAGGTCTCGACCCATTGCGCGCCTGCGGCGAACACCGCCATGCGGTGGAGCGAGGAGATCTGCGCCATGTCGGCCGAATAGCCGTTGCGCTCCATGGGCGGCAGCTCGAGCCAGATCACCGGCTTGCCCGCGGCTTCGAGCACGTCGAGCGCTTCGGCGATGCGCGCCGAATAGGCCTCGCGCCACCGTTCCGTCAACGGATCGAACCCCTCGAGCGCCTGCCGGTCGTTGATCCCGATCATGATGACCGCGACGTCGAACGCGTCCTCGGCCACGGCCTCCGCGATCGCCGCGTTCCAGTCGAAATAATCGTCGCGCACGAAGCCCGAGGATCCCTCCCCCAGATCGAGCACCACGGTATTGGGGTCGCCCGCATAGAGCCGCTCCAGCGCCCGCGCCAGGTCGACCGCCAGCGAATCCCCGAACGCGGCGATGCGCAGCGCGTCCTCGGCCTTGCTCGTATCCACAGGGGCCGGAGCGGGCGCGGCGGCCGGCGCGGGCGCCGGTTGCCGCTGGGGTTGGGGTTGCGGCTGGGGCGCCTGTTGCGGCGCCGGCGCCGCCTCCTCCTCCTGCTGCTGCCCCTGGTTGCCGAACAGCGCCTCGAACAGGCTGCGCTGCTGGGCAGCGACGGGCGTCGTGGCCAGGGCGAAGCCGGCCAGCATCAGAACGGCGGCGAACAGGAAGCGAGACATGCGCATGACCAATAGCCTACCTCCATGCCGCAACGCGAGAAAGGCCCTGGCCGATCCCGCGCCGGGTCAATAGATCGAGGGGCGGTCGTTGCGGGTCTGCAGATGCGCTTCCCATTCATGGGCATTGGCCACGATCTCCTCGAGATCGTCATGGGCGGGCGTCCAGCCCAGGACCGCCCGGATGCGCTCGGCCCCCGCGACGATCGAGGCCGGGTCGCCCGGCCGGCGCGGCCCGCGCTCGACGGCGAAATCCACGCCCGTCACCTTCTTGACCGTGCCGATCACCTCGTCCACCGAAAAGCCGCGGCCATAGCCGCAATTGAGCGTGAGGTTCTCGCCCCCGGCGCGCAGGTGGTCGAGCAGCAGCTTGTGGGCGGCCACGAGGTCGGTGACGTGGATATAGTCGCGCACGCAGGTGCCGTCGGGCGTGGGATAGTCCTCGCCGAAAACGCTCATCTTCGGGCGCAGCCCGAGCGCGGTCTGCACCGCCACCTTGATGAGATGGGTCGCGCCCGCATTGGACTGGCCCGAGCGCATCTGGCCGTCCGCCCCCGCGACGTTGAAATAGCGCAGCACCCCATAGGTGAGCGGATGGGCGGCCGCCACATCGGCCAGCATCCATTCGCTCATCAGCTTGGAGCGGCCATAGGGCGACATCGGCATCAGCACGGCATCCTCCGCTACCGGCTCGAGCCCCACCATGCCGTAGACCGCCGCGGTCGAGGAGAAGATGAAATGCTTCACCCCCGCCGCGACGCAGGCTTCGAGCAGGGTGCGGGTGTTGGAGGTGTTGTTGCGGTAGTACTTGAGCGGATCGGACACCGACTCGGGGACGACGATGGAGCCGGCGAAATGCAGCACCGCATCAATGCCGTTGTCTTCAATGAGGGTTCTAACGGCTTCAAAGTCCCCTACATCGCCCCTCACAAGCCGTGCACGGTGATCTACGAGCCATTCGAATCCGGTCACGAGGTTGTCGAGAACCACCACGGTCTCGCCGGCGTCGAGCAGCGCCAGCACCATGTGGCTGCCGATAAACCCGGCGCCGCCGGTCACGAGGACGGTCATCTTGTCTCTCCGAACACATGGGCTCCGCACACGCGGAACCGATAAGGGGATGAAATCTTAGGGCAAAAATGGCATCAATCCGTTTCAAGACCATTACGCCGGTTTTCCCGGCCTTCGGAGGTGAACCTTGACCCGTCGCGTTCGTACTGCCGTGTTCCCGGTTGCCGGCCTCGGCACCCGTTTCCTGCCCGCCACCAAGGCGATGCCCAAGGAAATGCTCACGGTCGTCGACCGCCCCCTCATCCAATACGCGGTCGACGAGGCGAGGGAAGCCGGAATCGAGCATTTCGTCTTCGTCACCGGCCGGAACAAGGCCGTGATCGAGGATCATTTCGACCGTCAGTTCGAGCTCGAGGCCACGCTGGAATCCCGCGGCAAGGTCGAGGCCCTCGACGCCTTGCGCGCTGACCTGCCCAGCCCCGGCCAGACGAGCTTCACCCGCCAGCAGGAGCCTCTGGGCCTCGGCCACGCGGTCTGGTGCGCCCGCGACATCGTGGGACGCGAACCCTTCGCCCTGCTGCTGCCGGACATGATCTTCCAGGCCAATCCGGGCGTCTTGAAGCAGATGATGGACACCTACGAGGCCAATGGCGGCGGTAACATCATCGCGGTCGAGGAATGCGATCCGCTGGACGTATCCTCCTACGGCATCGTCGCCAGGGGCGAGGGCCCCGACAACAATTTCAAGATCACCGGCATGGTGGAAAAGCCGCAACCGGCGGAAGCGCCCTCGAATCTCTTCATCGCCGGCCGCTACATCCTGCAGCCGGAAATCTTCGCGCTCCTGTCCGAGCAGACGGCCGGCACCGGCGGCGAAATCCAGATCACCGACGCCATGCAGCACATGATGGACAGGCAGCCCTTTACCGGCGTCAAATATCAGGGCCGGGTCTTCGATTGCGGCTCCAAGATCGGGTTCTTGACGGCCAATGTCGTCTTCGCGCTGGAGCGCGAGGACATTTCCGAGGACTTCATGGAGGAGCTGCGCAAGCTGACCGGCGACCTGCCGATCACCGTTCAAGAGTGACGCCCAGCGTCACCCGGTGCTCGTTGGCGCTCGCGGCCGACGGCGCGTTGGTGACGCTGTAGCTGTATCCGGCCGAGATCAACGCGTGCGGGAACCAGGTGACATCGGCACCCAACCCGGCCGTGTAGCGCTCATAGGCAAAACTGCCATCGTCCTCCAGCTCCCAGAGATACGAGGCATCGGCGGAGAGCCCGAGCCATGAGCTGGCCTCGTAGGCCGCCTCGACCACGACATTCTGCTGGCGCGCCTCGGTGCCGCTTTCGGCTTCGATGAACGGCAGGACGTCCGAGGCATAGCTCGCGCGCAGGCTGAGGTTCGCGGTCGGCAGATAGGCGAGGCTTGCGGCAAAGAACAGGCTCTGGGTATCGCTGAGCGTGGGGGCGTCATAGCTGCGCCATCCGGAACCCACCTGGACCTCCCCGCTCAACTGCCGCCATTCTCCGGCAAGGCCGGCGGACGCCGTGTAATGCCAGGAATCGGCATCGGCCGTGTCGTAGTCGCTGCGCGTCACCCCACCTGCGACGAAGCCGACAAGCGCGGGCGCCAGCTCCTGCCCCAGGCGCAACCCGAGCGTCGTGTTGGTGTGCGCCCTATTCTCGGCTTCATCGGCCTCGTCATCCAACGTGAAGCCGCGCTCGACGCCAGCCAGGGCCGTGATGGTCGCCGTTCCGGCGTCGCGCGTGATGCTGGCTTCGAGATCCCCCGTGAACGCCAATGGCGCGGTCATTGCCCCGCTGGGCGACGCATCGAGCGCGGGCGTGTCGTCCTCCTCGATGCGGACGGTCCCGCGTGCGGCCACCTGGGTCGCCCGGTCGAGCGCGTATTCGGCGCTGATCCCTGCGTCGGCCCCGGCGAATTGAGGATCGCCCGCGAAGTCGTGGACCAGTTCCACGCTGGCCTGCGCTTCCATATCCAGCCGCCCGTCATCGTAGCGGATGCCCGCCTGCGGGATCGCCGAGACGGTGAAGCTGCGGCTCTCGCCGTTGATCGTGTATTGCCCTCGCAGCGTAATGGCGAAACGGGTGTCGTTATCGCCGGCACCGGCAGCGGACGGGCTGGACAGTCCGCCTTGCGGCAGCAGCGGATTGAGCAGCGAGCCTTCGAGGCCGAGGCCGGCCTGCGCAATCGGGGCCTCGCCATCCACGGTCTGCGCCACGCCCGGGGCAACCGGCGCGAGCACGGCAGCGCCTGATAGCAGGACGGCGCGAAACTGGGGACGAATACGGGTCAAGGAAGCCGGCTCCGGTCGGCGCGAGGCGCGTCCAAACCTCCCAGCTTATGGTAAACAAAGCCTTACTTCTGCGGCCTTCCCTTACGCAAAATCCCCTAGATCCAGCCGAGGAGCTCGCGGCGTGCCACGGATTCGATGACCGCCATGCCGTCTTCGCTGTCATTGAGGCAGGGGATATAGGCGAAGCGCTCGCCCCCGGCATGCATGAACTGCTCCTCGCCGGTGATTGCCAGCTCTTCCAGCGTCTCGATGCAGTCGGACGAGAAGGCCGGCGCAAGGATCGCGATCTTCTTGATTCCCTTGCCGGGCAGCTCCGCAAGGGTGTGGTCAGTATAGGGCTTGAGCCACTCGTCGCGCCCGAACCGGCTTTGGAACGTCACCATGATTCGGCTCTCGTCCCAGCCCAGCCGTTCGCGGACCAGCCGCGTCGTCTTCTGGCAGTGGCAATAATAGGGGTCACCCTGCAGAAGGTAGGATTCCGGCATGCCGTGATAGGACGTGATGACCAGGTCGGGCGTGAAATCGAGTTCCGCCACGCCTCGCTCGATGGATCGGGCGAGCCGATCGACATAGATCGGGTCGTCGAAATAGGCCGGCACGGTGCGGATCGCGGGCTGCCAGCGCATGGTCTTGAGCGCGTCGAACGCCTTGTCGTTCGCCGTGGCCGTGGTGGTGGCCGAATATTGCGGATAGAGCGGGAACAGCAGGATGCGGTCGCAGCCCTGCGCCTTCAGAGCCTTGATCCGGCTCTCGGTCGAAGGATTGCCGTAGCGCATGGCATAATCGACGATGATGTCGTCGCGGTCGGCAAATGCCGCCTGGAGCTTTTCGGCCTGGGCGCGGGAGATGACCCGCAACGGGCTCTCGTCATGCTCCTTGTCCCAGATGGTGGCGTAGTTCGCGCCCGATTTCTGCGGCCGGGTCGAAAGGATGATGAAATTGAGGATGAACCACCAGATCGGACGCGGCGTCTCGATCACCCGGTGATCCCAGAGAAACTCGCCCAGATAGCGCCGCATCGACCAGTAATCGGTGGCGTCGGGCGTACCGAGATTGAGCAGCAGCACGCCGATCCGCTTGGGCGGTACGTGCGGATGATCGGCAGGAAGATGCGTCATGAAAGTCTTGGGCGCTCGAAGATCTGGCGCCGCTCGGGCGCAGGAGGGGTGACACGTTGCGCGCGAATTTAGTTATTCCGGCGCAGAGCACAACCGCTTCGTCCGACTTTGAGGCGTTTTGCCCCGCCCGAGCTCAGAGGCTCGCGAACAAAAGCATCAGGCCGAACCCCATGACGAGCAGTGCCGCGCCCAGTTCGACCCACCACAACACGCCTGCGGCCAGCGCCCCGCCCCCGGTCAGGCGTAGGGAGGCACCCTTGAACGCCACCGCAAAGGCCGCGATCAGCGCGACGGTCAGAGCCGTGCCGAGCCCCATGAGGAAGGTCGCGAAGATCCCGGCCGGCAAGAGGCCCTGACTCAGCGCGAAGACCAGCACGACGAGTGCGCCGGAACACGGCCGCAGCCCCACGGCCAGCACCACGCCAAGCGATTCCCGCCAGTTCCCGCCCGTCTCCTGCGGCAGGACGGCGTGATGGTGATGATCGTGGTCATGGTCGTGATGATGATGGTGGTCGTCATGGGCGTGGCTATGGCTATGCCCGAAACCCAGCAGCTTGCGCGCGGCGAGATAGGCTCCGAACAGCGCCACCAGCGCGTAGGAGGCGATGGAAATCCAGTTCGCCGCGCTGCTCATGGCGATGGACGTCAGCCGCAAAAGCCCCGCCGCGACCAGAACGAAGCCCACCGCCACCGCGGATTGCAACATGGCCGAGAGGAAGCTCAGCACGATGCCGCGCCGCACCTGGCGCTCGTTCGCGATCACGTAGGAGGAGATCACCACCTTGCCGTGACCCGGCCCCGCGGCGTGGAACACGCCGTAAAGGAAGCTCAGGCCACCAAGAATCCAGAACGCGGTCCAGTCGTCCTGCAGGGCCGAGAGCGCGCTGGTCAGCGCCTGGTAGAAATTGCGCTGCTGCTGCGCGATCCAGCCGAGAAATCCACCCTGTGCCCCGCCGCCGAGATTGGGCTCGACCGGCGGCGCGACGAAGGGCTGCGGCCGGATCGTCGCCACCTGCTCGATGGCGTCGATCGCGGTCGTCGCCGGCCCGGCCGGGCACGTGACCACCGCGAGGTTGGCCAGAGCGCGCGCGGCATCGCGCAAATCGGGCGGCAGCTCGGTCACCTCCGCCCCGAGCATCCAGAGCTGTTCCTCGAGCACGGGATCGATCGGCTGGGGCGCGTGGGAGTCCACCGTGCAGCCTTCCGGCGCGTTCTCCAGCCGGACCGCGTCTTCGCCCGCGAAGGTCATGGCGCTGTAATATTCCGGATCGCCGACTTCGATATCGAGCGTGCCGTTGACCGGATAAGCCTGGTCGAAGAGCGCGGTGAAGGTCAGGGTGGTCCGCCCGTCCTCGTAGACCATGGAGGGATCGACCGCGCCGGCAAAGCCGTAGTCGGCGCCGCCTTCGGGCCCGGCAAAGGTATAATAGCTGTAGTAATCCAGCCCGTTGATGTTCTCGTCGGCGAGGGGCTGCAATTCGCTGGGCGTCAGAACCCCGTCGCCATCCGCGTCCATGCCCTGGATCGCCCAGGCGGAGAAATATTCGTCGAACCGCCAGTGATGGCGGATGCCGACCACCGCGCCATCGTCGAACAGCACCTCGGCGCGTGCATCGATCCAGATGTGAGGATGGGCCTGGGCAGGCACGGCAAGGCCCGCGCCCAAAAGCAGGGCGAGCCCTGCCGCACCATGGATCGCACTGCGGATCATGCCCAAATCTACTGCCCTACCCCAACGGATTCTTCTCGAACCAATCGACCAGATAATCGATCAGCGCGCGAACCTTGCCCGAGAGGTGGCGCCTGTGCGGATAGACCGCCTGCAGCGCCGGACGCTCGGGCAAGAATTCCTCGAGCACCGGAATCAATTCCCCCTGCTCGATTACCCGGTCGGCAAGGAAGCTGGGCAACAAGGCGAAACCGAGACCTTTCTGCGCCGCCACCAGCGCACCCATCGGGGAACTGACCCGTACCGGTCCGTCCACGTGGATCGGGACGGTGCGGTCGCCGACGACGAAGCGCCAATTGGCCTGCCCGGCCATGTTCGTGTCGATGACGCAGGGCAGCCCGCGCAGCGCGTCCGGCGTCTTCGGAATCCCATGAGCCTTGATGACCTCGGGCGCGGCGCAGACCATGACCCTAGTATCGAGGATGCGGCGCGCGATCAGCGAGGAATCCTGCATTTTCCAGATGCGCAGCGCGACGTCGATCCCCTCCTCCACGAGATCGACCAGCCGGTCTTCGAGCCGCAGGTCGAGCACCACGTCCGGATGCTCCTGCACGAAGGCGAAGAGCGGTTCGAGAAGCGTGGACTCGCCGAAATTGCGCGGCGCCGAGACCCGGAGCACCCCGCGCGGGGCCGCGCTCTGGTCGGCGATGGAGGCTTCGAGATCGTCGAGCTGGGTAAGAATCTGGCTCACTTCGCGATAATAGGCTTCGCCCGCCTCGGTCAGCGACAGCTTGCGCGTCGTGCGGTTCATCAGCCGCACGCCGAGGGAATCCTCGAGGTCCGTGACATATTTGGAGAGGAGTGCCTTGGACCGGCCGTGCTGCCGGGCAGCGGCCGAGAAGCCGCCGGAATCATAGACTTGAACGAAAGCCCGTATGCGCGCCAGATCCTGGGTCATGCGGCTGCGTCCTTACGCGAAAGCGGGATTGGTCCCCGAGTGTCGAACGCAGCCAGCGATAGCCCGCGCTCCGCGCTCTGGCAACCGTTGCGGCACGCTGTTAACGTTTTCGCAACCGGCGCATCGACGCGCCCGCGGGGCTGCTTTATTGCTGCTTTCATGACCATTCCGCCGCAACGGTCCACCCTATACCGCCTGATCGAGGCGGGCCAATTGGCCCGGCACGCGGTGCTGGCTCCGCTCAGGGCGCACGGGCTCGAACCCGGCGACGACGCCATTCTTTTCGGCTTGGCCGATCCCGCCGGCGCGCCGCGCGACGATCTGCTCGCCTATACCGGCCTGCCCGAAGACACGCTGGATGGGCGCCTGCGGTGGCTGGAGGAGCGCGGCCTGCTGCTGCGGCTCGCGGTCGGCCCCGAGCTCTTGCCCGGCGCCCGGCTATCCCGACAGGGCCACCTGCTCCGCGAGACCATCGCCGCCCATTGGGATCGACTCGAGGAGAGCCTGCGCGACGCGCTTGGCGGCAAGGGGCGCAAGCACCTGCGCCAGGCCCTGCAGGACGTGATCGCGCTGCTCGACGGCGAAAAGCCTACGGCCTGATCTGGGTTCGCCGATCCACCGCGAAGGTCGCGGCGATGGTCACGAAGGCAAAGAGCACCATGCCGCCCGCCACCCAATGCGCCTCGGTCCAACGCAATTGCTCGACATAGTCGTAGATCGCGATCGAGAGCACCTTGGTCTGGCCGGGAATATTGCCCCCGATCATCAGCACCACCCCGAACTCGCCGATCGTGTGAGCGAAGCCCAGCACCGATGCGGTGATATAGCCGGGCCGCGCGAGCGGGAGCAAAACCCGCCAGAACACCTGCGCGCGCGAGGCCCCGAGCGTTTCCGCCGCCTCGACGAACTCGACGCCCACCGCCTCGAAGCCATTGCGCAGCGGCTGGACGACGAAGGGCAGGGAATAGAACACCGAGGCAATGACGAGCCCGGGAAAGGAGAAGGCGAGCGTGCGCCCGCCGAACCAGCCCGCGGCCCACCCGCCCGGGCCATAGGGGCCCAATACGATCAGCAGATAGAAGCCAAGCACCGTGGGCGGCAGCACCAGCGGCAGCGCCACCACCGCCGCGACCGGGGTCACCCAGCGCGAGCGGGAATAGGCCAGCCACAGCGCCACCGGCGTGCCGAAGACGACGAGGATGAGCGTCGTGACCAGGGCCAGCGACACCGTCAGGCGAATCGCCGGCCACAGGTCGAGAAACAGGGTCATTGCGCTGTGACGCTGTAGCCGTAGCTCTCGATGACCGCGACGGCGTCCGCACTTCTGAGATAATCGAGGAAGGCCTGCGCGACCTCCTCGCCCGGCGCACCGGCGATCACCACCGCATCCTGGAGGATCGGGCTGTGCAGGTCCTCGGGCACGAGCCAATAGGAGCCGCTTTCGGCCTCGATGACCTGGGAGAGCGCGACAAAGCCGTATTCCGCGTTTCCGGTCGAGACGAACTGGAACGCCTGGGCGATGTTTTGCCCGGTGACCAGCCTGTCCGTCAGCTCTTCGGCGAGGCCCAGCGCCTCGATCGTCTCGAGAGCCGCCGCTCCGTACGGCGCCGCCGTCGGATCGGCGATGGAGAGCGCCGTAAAGTCCCCTTCGAGGGTTTCGGCGCCGAGCTCGGCATCGTCCTCGGCGCTATAGAGGGCGAGCCGGCCCACCGCATAGGTGAAGACGCTGTCCGGCACGCCGATCCCGTCCTCCACCAGACGCGCCGGACGCTCCGCGTCCGCGGCGAGCAAGGCCGCGAAGGGGGCGCCTTGGGTGATCTGGGTATAAAGCTGGCCGGTGGCCCCGAAGCTCAACCCGATCCGCTGGCCGGTTTCGGCTTCGAACGCCGCAGCAAGCTCTTCGGCCACGGCCGTGAAATTGGCGGCCACGGCGACCTGCGCATCCTGCGCAAATCCCGGCAGCATCATCAGCGGCAGGAAGGCTCCCGCAAGGCTCGAGCGTTTCAGCACAGGTCCCTCCGATATGTTTGAATGAACATATCGCTAGCAGCGCGAACCCTGAGCGGCAAGACTTATGTCTCTCGTGGCAGCCCGGCCTTGAGGGCCTGGAGGATGGCGAGGTCCTCCGCGATCGCCTCTCGCGTCTTGCCCTCCATGGAGCGGTAGCGCTCGAGCACAGCGCGCCCAAGCGCGGTCAGTTGCGCCCCGCCCTGCCCGGCGCCGCCGCGTTCGGTTTCGACAAGCGGCGCGCCGAAGCCGGTATTGAGCGCCTGCACCAGCCCCCAGGCGCGCTTGTAGCTCATGCCCATGGACTTGCCGGCGGCCGAGATCGAGCCATGCGCGCCAATGGCCTCCAACAGGTCCGCCCGGCCGGGCCCGAGATAGACCTCGGCATCCACAATAACCCGCAGATGCGAAAGGCCCGGCTCCGAGCGGCTGCGCGCCATGGCCTAGCCCCTGAGGCCCGCGGCCTCTTTGGCCAGCCGCGTGACCGTGACGAAATCGCCCGCCGCGATCGCGTCGCCCGGCACCACCCACGATCCGCCGACGCAGACCACGTTGGGCAGGGCGAGATAATCCCGGGCATTGGAAAGCGAAATCCCTCCCGTGGGACAGAAGACAAGATCGGGGAGCGGCGAGGCGAAGGCCTTGAGCACCGGTATTCCGCCCATGGCTTCGGCCGGGAAGAACTTGAGATAGCTGTAGCCGAGCAGCGCGGCGGCCATGGCTTCGCTGGGCGAGGCGACACCGGGCAGCAGCGGCACCGCGACCTGTTCGGCGTCTTCGAGCAGTTTGACCGGCGCGCCGGGCGACACCATGAACCTGCAGCCCGCATCACGCGAGGCTTTCATGTGGTCGAGGTGGCGCACCGTGCCCGAGCCCACCACCGCGCCTTTCACCTCGGCCATGGCCGCGATGACCTTGAGCGCATTGGGCGTGCGCAGCGTCACCTCCAGCACCGGCAGCCCGCCCTCGACCAGCGCTGCCGCAAGGTCTTTCGCGCGCGCCACGTCATCGTGGACGATGACCGGAACGACGGGGGCAAGCGTCAGCACCGACTTGAGCGCGGCAACATCCTGGGCCATGGCGATCTCCGAACAAAGCAGACCGCGCCTTCGTATCACGAGCGACGGTTGCGCGAAACGTCAGCGGGCGGCGAGCACGGCCTCGACCTCGGCCCGGCTTGGCGGATGACAGCCCACATGGCCGCAATTGATACCCGCCACCACTGCGCCGAACTCAAGCACCGCAGCCAGGTTCGCCTCGCTCAACCGGTCGAGCCCCGCGGGCGAAAGGGCGTCTTTGTCCGCGAGCGCCGCGAGCACCCCCGCCATCAGGCTGTCCCCGGCCCCCACGGTGTCGCCGAATTGCGCCGGCCGATACGTCCCGCTTTCAGCCCGTGCCGAGCGCGTGAATGCCACGCTCCCCGCTTCGCCGCGTGTGACCACCAGGAGCCGACAATGAGGGCGGCTGAGAAGATGCCGCGCATGGGCCTCGACGGAGATGCCCGGATCGAGCGCCGCGACATCCTCGTCCGACAGCTTGACCACATGCGCCCGGTCGAGAAAGCGCGACAGCCTCTCCTTGTAGCCCGCAAAATCGTCGATGAGGCTCGGCCGCACATTGGGATCGATGGAGAGCAACGCATTGCGCCGCGCCGCCTCGTCGACGATGTCGATCCAGATCGCCGCATCCTGGGGCGCGATGGGAAGGAAACCGCCCATCTGGAAGAGGTTCACCCGCTCGGGCAGCGCCCCGATCAGCGCGGCGCGGTCGAGATCGCGCTCGGCCGTGCCCTCGCGATAAAAAGTGTAATGCGGCAGCCCGCGCGCGTCGGGCGTCATCACCGCAAGGGTCGTGGGCCGGGCGCTGCGCGCACGCAGCAGCGGCGTGACCCCCGCTGCCTGCAACGGCGCCAGCAGCACATCGCCGAACCCGTCGCTCGAGATCGGGCAGAGGAAGCCGGTATCGAGGCCCAGACGGCCCAGCGCCCGCGCACAATTATAGGGCGAGCCTCCCGGATGGGCGGCAAAGGCCGGCCCGCCGCCCGACCGGCGCCGCTTGGCCACGAGGTCGATCAGGCTCTCGCCGGCGACCACGAACATGCGCTTCTCCTCCCGCGGGCCTACCCCGTTGAAAGCCATTGTGCCATAGGACAAGACGGCAAGAGACGCATGGACGCAAGAGGACAGGCGATGACCACCCCAGAGACCGACGCCAGGCTTGAGGCGCTCGAACGCCAGGTCGCGCACGCCGAGAAGACCATCGAGGAGCTCAATGCCGTGGTGGTCGAGCAAGGGCGCGCCATCGATCGCCTCAAGCGCCTCTTCGAGCAGACCCAGGATCAACTCGCCGCCGTCGAGCACCTGGCACGCAGCGGTGCCAAGGAGCCGCCCCCGCCCCATTACTGAGTGACGCACCCCCCGACCATCTTCAAGGAATTACGATGAAACTGCTGCGCGTCGGGCCCAAGGGCTCGGAAAAACCCGCTCTCCTCGCCGCCGATGGCACCATCCGCGACCTGTCCGGCATCGTGGCCGACATCGGCGGTGACGTGCTCTCCGATTCCGGCCTCGACCGCCTGCGCGGCATCGACGCCTCTGGCCTTCCCGTGCTCGGCGCGGACGAGCGCGTCGGGCCCTGCGTCGCGGGCATCGGCAAGATCGTCTGCGTCGGGCTCAACTATGCCGACCATGCCGCGGAGACCGGAGCCCGCCTGCCGAGGGAACCGATCCTGTTCATGAAGGCGACCAGCGCCATCAACGGCCCCAATGACGACGTCATCATCCCGCGCGCCTCGAAAAAGACCGACTGGGAGGTCGAGCTCGGCGTCGTGATCGGCACCGAAGCGCGCTACGTCGCCGAGGACGAGGCGCTGAACCACGTCGCGGGCTATTGCGTGATCAACGACGTTTCCGAACGCGAATTCCAGGGTGAACGCTCGGGTCAGTGGACCAAGGGCAAGTCCGCCGACACCTTCGCGCCCATCGGCCCCTGGTTCGTGACCCGCGACGAGATCGCCGACCCGCAGGCACTCGACCTCTGGCTCGACGTGGACGGCGAACGCCGCCAGACCGGCTCCACCAGGACCATGATCTTCGGCGTCGCCTTCCTCGTGAGCTATATCTCGCAGTTCATGAGCCTTCAGCCTGGCGACATCATCGCCACCGGCACCCCGCCGGGCGTCGGGCTGGGCATGAAGCCCGAGCCGGTTTTCCTCAAGCCCGGACAGACCATGCACCTGGGCGTCGCCGGCTTGGGCGAGCAGCGCCAGAAGCTGGTCGCAGCGCAATAGGCGCGAGGACCGTCACCGATCTCCGCGGGGGAAAGGGTTGTGGGAACGATCCGGGGAAGCGTAGATTTAACGGACCGATCAAGAGGTGACGCCATGGCTTTCCTCGGCCCGCTACGGTCCACCCTGCTCGCTCTTCTGGCCGCGGCCGCGCTTGCCGCGGCAGCCCCCGTCCTCGCGCAGGACCTGGTTGACGAGGGGCGCCTCGATCTTCTCTTCGCCGAGCTGGCCTATGCTCTTGACGAGGAAGAGGCGCAGGAGGTTACCAACGAGATCTGGGACGTCTGGACCCATCCCGACGACCCCGACCTCGCGGAGCTCATGGATCAGAGCGCCCTTTTCAGCCAGACGGGCCAGCTCGACGAGGCCATCGCCGTGCTCAACCAGGTCGTCGCCGATTGGCCGCACTATGCCGAAGGCTGGAACCGGCGTGCCACCCTCAACTACGTCATAGGCAATTTCGACGCCGCCCTGGACGATATCGCGGAAGCGCTGGCGCGCGAACCGCGCCATTTTGGCGCGCTTTCAGGACGCATGGAGATCGAGCTGGCGCTGGGCGAGGATGAAAGCGCCCGCGCGACGATGATGGAAGCACTGCACATCCACCCCTTCCTCGCGGGCCGCGAACGTTTTCCCGGCCTGCCGCAGCCCATGCTGCGCCTCTGAAAGGACGACTTCCCATGGACATCGATGCCCTGACCATCGCGCATACGCGCCACGGCGACCGCGGACGCTACGCGATCGCTCTTCCTGACGGCGCGGAGGCGGAGATGACCTATAGGCTGCGCGCGAGCGACGGAGCCATGATGATCGATCATACCTTCGTGCCGCGCCAGTACGAGGGAAAGGGCATTGCGCTGCGCCTCGTCAAGGCGGCGGTGGAGGATGCCCGCGCCGGCGTGTTCGCCATCCTGCCGATATGCCCCTATGTCGTGGTCCAGTTCCGCCGCCATCCCGAATGGGCCGACCTTCTGGCCGCATGAAAACGGGCGGCCGGAGGCCGCCCTTGAGTATGTTTTATCGCAATCGCGAACGGAAACGCTCTAGCTCAGCGTGCTCGTGAACCGCTGGATCGCCACCAGTTCCTCCTGCCGCACCTCGTGCCCGCCCGGATGCCAGAAGACGTCCACCGCCGCGCCTTGCGCCGAGAGATAATCGTTCAGCGCATGCGTTCCGGACGGGGGACAGATCGGATCGCGCTGTCCCGCCGTGATCAGCATGCGCTTGCCCGCCAGCCGCGGCTGGGGATCGGGCGTGAACGGGATCAGCGGGTGCATCAGCACCGCGGCATCGAACAGGTCGGGATATTTGAACATCACCGCGGCGATAATGTTGGCGCCGTTGGAATAGCCGAGCCCATAGAGCGGCGCATCGCCCTTTATGGCGGCAAGGAACCCCGCCATCTTGTCGACGCGCATAGCGAGATCGGCAAGGTCGTAGACGCCCTCACCCGTGCGCTTGAAGTACCGCAGCGCCCCATGCTCGGAGACATCGCCACGTACCGCCACCAGCCGCGCCTGCGGCAGCAATTGCGGTGCCAGCCCGAGAAACTGGGTCTCGTCCGCGCCGGTGCCGTGAAAGAGCGCTAGGGTCGGCGCGCCTTCGGCCGACGCCGGGACCTCGCGATAGCTGTAGCTGTCGAGGCTCATGGGATTTCCCTTCAATCCTGGATGTCCGGCAGGTGGGTTTCGAGCCAGGTCCGCAGGTGCTCGTGCTGGCTGGGCAGCTTGAGCGCTTCGCCCAGATGCGCAGTGTCCTCGTCGCGGTTAAAGCCCGGTTCGTTTGTGGCGATCTCGAACAGCACCCCGCCCGGCGTGCGGAAATAGATCGCCCAGAAATAGTCGCGGTCGATCACCGGGGTGACCTGATATCCCGTATCCATGAGCTGGCGACGCACCGCGAGTTGGGCGGCGCGATCCGGAACCGCGAAGGCGATATGATGCACCGAACCGGCGCCGAGCGTGCCGCGCGGCATGTCCGGCACGGCTTCGAGGTCGATGGTCGCGGCACGATTACCTCCCGCGATGCCGTATCGCGTGACGGCATCTGAGCTATCGACCTTCTCATAGCCCATGAACCTGAGCAGCTCTTCGGTCGCGGCCGTGTCGCCGAGGCGCAGGGTCGCGCCGGTAAAGCCGCGGATCGCCGCGTCCCCATCGACCGAACCGCCGGTCCAGGCCGGGCGCGGATCGTCCCGCGTCTCGACCAGCGCGAAATGGTCGCTGTCTGGCGCGGTAAAGCGCAGCCGCTTCTCGTCGAAGCGGGTATCTTCCGCCAGGCTCGAGACGCCGCTCTGGCGCAGTCGATCCGCCCAGAACGAGAGACTGCCCTCGGGAACGGAAAAGCCAGTTTCGCCGACCTCTCCGCTACCGGGCCGGCCGCGGGCGATGTTGGGGAAGGGGAAATAGGTCATCACGCTTCCCGGCGTGCCGACCTCGTCGCCATAGTAGAGGTGATAGACGCTGGGTTCGTCGAAATTGACGGTCTTTTTCACCCGCCGCAGGCCGAGCACATCGGTGAAGAACGCATTGTTGCGAGCGGCGTCCTTGGCCATGCTGGTGACGTGGTGCAGCCCCTTGATATCAGTAATCATGGTCGGCTCCTTGGGTCTCGATTCCGTTGCACCCAATATGAGCAGCGCGATCCCCTTCGTTAATCCGCCCTAATGGTCAAGCATCGTTCGACTTAAGCGAACGAACTTAGGCTGGCGTGATGCGATAGGCACAGCGCCGCGCGCCCGCCACGATATGGTCCGTGCGCACGATATGGACCCCCTCGCCTAGCGCCGCCGAAAAGATCGCGAGCTCGGACCGGCAGAACTGCTGGCAGGCCGTCGCGGCCGCGCAGATCGGGCAATGGTTCTCCACCAGCAGATGGCTGCCGTCCGGCTCCACATGGCTTTCCGCCATATAGCCTTCCTCGCTGCGGATTTCCGCCAACGCCGCCACCCGTGCGCCGAGATCGGCAATCCCTGCGAGCCGTTCGACATAGCCGCGCCGGATGCGCTCCTCGCGGGCGCCGATCACACGGTCCAGCGCTTCCACGCCCACCGCTTCGCGCAGGGTCGCGATCAGTTCCACCGTGAGCACGGCGTGGGTGTCGGGAAAGCGGGCATTGCCGGCGGCGGTCAACGACCAGTATTGCGCCGGACGCCCAACGCCGCTCGAAGTGCTGCGCGAGGCGACCAGCCCCTCCTCGGCGAGCTTGACCAGCAATTGCCGCGCCGCCTCGGCACTGGTGCCCAGTTCGGCCCCAAGCGCGCTCGCCGTCCGCTCCCCGGCCATCTTGAGCTGCATCAGCACGCGTTCGCGCGCCGAGCGCGGCGACCAGCCCACTTGATTATCCAAGCCCAAGCTTGACATATTGTCGGGAGAGATTTCTAAGCTCATGCTTGGAAAATACGCGCTCGGCCGCGCGCCTGCAACCCGGTATGCTCGATAGGGCAGTCTTGCGGAGGGTGGCGGCCATGCGCATCTGGAACGGATTGGCCTTGAGAAAATGAATGAAATGGCATCAGGCGGCAAAGGCTCGGGCACCCCGGTGCGGCTGATCGAAGACGGCGCGGCCAACGCTGCCACGAGGCCGGTCGACACATCCGTGTTCACCGAAATCATGTCGCGGATCGCCGCCAGCGTCTGGGTCGTGACCGCAGGGCACGGCGAAAGCCGCGTCGGCCGCACCGCGACCTCGGTGATGTCGCTGACCGCCGAGCCGCCCAGGCTCGTCGCCGCCATTTCCGCAATCAGCCCCCTCGCGCAAACGATCATCGCCGAAGGCGGCTTTTCCTTGAGCCTATTGGCTCAGGGCCAGGAAGACATCGGCGACGCCTTTGCCGGAAAAATTCCGCCGGCGGACCGCTTCCTTTCCGCTGCCTGGGAGTCCTGGCCATCAGGTCGGCCGCGGTTGCGCGGTGCGGTGGCCGCCATCGACTGCGAGCTCGCCGGTGTCGTCGATACCGGGGCCAATACCCTTTTCATGGGCACTCTGATTGCGACGGAAATCCTCGACGCCGATCCCCTGCTCTGGCAGCACCGCGCGTATCACGGGCTCACTCCGGCATTACCCCGCAAACCTTGAGCCCCCTGCGCGCCTTTCCTGCAAAATCCATGGAAGGAACCTTCGCGCCCCGCTAGAATGGCACGGCGCAGAACACACCCGGAGACATCATGGCGGCGACTGGGGAAGGGACCGATCTCGAACTGGTGGAAATGGCCTTTCTCGCGGCCAGGGGCGAGACGGCCTGGCCCGACGTGATGCAGGAAGTGAACCACCGCTTCGGCTTCACCTATTCCATGCTCACGACACGGACGAGCGGTCCCATGACCCTCGGCGCCGGGCTCAATTCGTCTTCGCCGCAGGCGACCCGCGAAGTGGTCGACCGCTGGTGGCAGATCGACACCCGCACCCCGCGCTATGTCCGGCGCGCCCTGGCGCAGCCGAGCCAATGGGTGAGCGACGCTCAGCTTTACGAAGAGCACGAGCTCGCCCTCAGCCCGCTTCATCACGACTATTTCAAGCCGCGCGGCTCCTACGATTTCATGGGATTGGCGCAGCGGGTCGCCGATACCGATTATTTCTTTGTCGGCGGCGTGCCCGTCGATAACGCCCCGCCCGCGCCCAAGGCGCTGGCGCGGCTCGGCGCGACGCTCACCCCCATGATGCAGGCGGCCGACCTCTGGATCACCCGCCACCGCAGCCTACTCGTCCAGGGTGCGTCCGCCGCAAGGATCGGGCGCCCGGCCATCCTCGTCGATCAGCAGGGCCGATGGTCCTGGGCCGGGCCCGCAGCCCGGCAGGCGCTCGAGGGAACGCTCTCGATCGTCGAGGGCCGCCCGAGCTTTGCCGACCGGCGCCCCTGGCTAACCTGCCTTGCCATGCTGTCCTCGGTGGGGATAGACGCCCCGACGGCCTCCGTCGCCATCGAGCGCAACGCGGCCCCGCCGCTCGTACTGGTGGCCCACAGGGTCGATTTCGATCCCCTGGACCCCTTTGCTGCCGGCGACCTTCTCGCCATTTTGACGATCCACGACGTCAACAGCATCGGAGCCGCGCCCGTTTCCGCCCTGGAGGCCATGGGACTGACCCCGGCCGAAGCGCGCCTTGCGGCCAAGGTGGGCCGGGCCATGCGGCCCGCCGAAGCGGCCGCCGAGCTCGGCATTTCCCTGACCACCGCAAGGGGCACCCTGGCGGCGATCTATGCCAAGCTCGGCATCTCGCGCCAGGCGGAGCTAGTGCGCCTGGTCACCCTGCTCATGCATTAGATCACCGCGGGGGAGAGCGAGGGAGGAGCCCCGTCCCCCGCGGTGCACCATCCGGCTAGAAGCCGAATAGCGTATCGCCTTCCGGCCGCTCCATGCCGTCTTCGAAATAGCGTTCCCAGATGGTTGCCCAGGGCCGGGCATACATGTCGGGGACCGTGTAATCGATCTCCGTTCCCGGGGCGACCGGCTGAGCCCGTCCATCGATGGGGAAGATGGTCTGGATGCAGCGCGAATAGATGAAGGGGTCCACGTCCTCGAGCTCTGCGGTCTTGATGTGCACCTGCACGAGGCGCAGCGGCTCGGCCAGGGCCTCGGGATCGTAGAAGACGATTTCGTGCTCGATGCCCGCGAGCTCACCGGCGGGATCATAGCGCGGCGAGAAGATCTCGACCGTCTGCATCTGGCCCGAGAATTCGAACACGCCGTGGGTGATCCAGGGAACGACGTTCGAGGTCCAGGTGACGAGCGTATCCTCGTCCCAGAACGCAACGCTCTCGCCGAACCAGCGCGGCACGTCCTGCCCGAGGCGCGGCACCGCGCCTTCGAGATTGAACTCCCGCCCGACATTGAAATGACGGATGAAGTTCTCGGCGCTGGACGCCATGATCTGCAGCCGCTCGGGCGACGTCTGGAAATCCATCGACAGATGCGCCTGGCGCGAGAACAGCCGCATGAACCCGTCCGGCCAGCAGAACTGGGCCGGCCACAACGGCGCGTTGGTCACCGACTGATGATAGTGCATCTGCACCGCACGCTGCCGGTATTCCGGCGTCAGCAGCGACAGGATGGTCGAGGCCTGGTTGATCGAGGTGAAATACCATTGCGGCGGCTCGACCAGATAGTCCGGCGCCACATAGGCCTCGCCGGTATCGCGCATCACCATGAATTCCAGTGCGATCGCGCGGCTATAGCGGCCGTTCCAGTCGGGGGGCGGGTTGTCGCGCGTGTAGACGGTGGGGCCGCCCTTGGCTTCCGTTTCGGCCAGCAGAGCCTCGTAATGCTCCTGCGCGGTCTCGAAAGGATAGGGCGAGACGATCGCTTCGCGCGGATAGTCGATATCGCAATTCCCCCAGGATGCGCTGGTGGGCGGATTGTCGCCGATCAGCGTCGAAAGGCTGTCGCCCGTCTGGCCGCCGCCCCACATGGCCTGCAGGGTCGAAGGGCTGTTGCAGCGGAAATACCGCGGGTCAGACCAGAGCTCCACGTCCTGGTAGAAATCGGTAGTGGTGAAGAGGTCGACCTCGAGCGGCTCGACGCCCTCCGGCACCTCGCCGTTCCAGGCGGACTGGTCGCCCGCCCCTTCCGTACCGCCGCTGACGAAGGCGAAATCGGTGACTGACACCGGCCAGCCGCGCCCCACGCTTTCGGGCTGACTATCCTGGGCCATCGAAGGCGCGACGGCGCCGGCGGCACACAAGGCAAAGAGCGACGCAACAAGCGCGCCGCGCGAAATGGAATGCATTGACATATCTCCCCTACCGCCTTCCTCCACATGCGTTTCGGCGGCAACGGGCAGGACGATAGATCGGAGACCGGCAGCTCCGCACCCTACAAATGAAGGGTACGACGTGCCGACAGCCCATAGAAAAGGGGATCAAACGCGGTCGACGAACACGCCCCGCCCGCCTTCTCAGGCGAGGACGCCCGGCAAAAGCCGGTCGAAATGCTCGCGCAGCTTGCCGTAGCACTCGCATGCGCGCCGCTGGAGCGCCGCGCTGTCCGTAATGCGGATACAGCCGCGTCCGGTTTCGATGGCGCCCTCTTTTTCCAGCGCAGACAATACGCGGCTCGTGTAGCTGCGCTGGACCCCCAGCATTTCGGACACGAACTGGTGCGTGACGCGCAGCTCATGCCCGCCGATGCGATCGCGCGTGGCCAAAAGCCAGCGTGCAAGCCTCGCCTCGTAGTCATGGGCGGCATTGCAGGCCACCGATTGAACGACCTGGGCCAACAGGCAGTCCGCATAACGGGCGAAATGATCCCGCAGGCTATCGGAGCGTTGCTTGGCCGCCTCGACGACGTCGGTTGAAATCCGGAGCGCCGATCCACTGATCTGCACTATCGCCTGGGCAAAGGCGGGCTTTCGGCCGAAACTGACGATGCCCCCGACTGCCCCCTCGCAACCGATCATCGCGGCCTCGGTTGTGACGCCGTCATCGAGCTGCATGAGAAACGAAGCGATCGTTCCTTCACCTGGGAAATAGACGTTGACCACGTTCTCACCCGGATCGAAGAGGACATCTCCCCGATCGAGATGGAATGCCTCACCCTCGGGAAGGAGGAGATCGCGGTCGGCGGGCGAAAGGGAATTCAGCAACCGGTTCTGGACGGCCCCTGTCTCGCGTCTCATCGGCCCTGCCCCCGTGTTCGTTACAGAACAGGAATGGGAAGAGGGTTCTAAGGTTCCAAGTCAGGGTACAGCCCCGGCGCCAGGCGATCGAAGTGCTGGCGCACGAGGGCGTAGCATTCGCAACTTGCGTCGGCGAGCGCATCCCGGTCGGCGATGTGCACGACGCCGCGCCGGTAGGAAATCATGCCCCGGTCCTGAAGCGAGGTCGAAACGCGCGTCACCCAGCTCCGCGCCACCCCGAACATCTCCGCGAGGGCTTCCTGCGTCAGCGGCAGATCGTCGGCTTGAATCCGGTCCTGCATCAGGAGGAGCCATCGCGCATAGCGCGCTTCGAGCGAATGCACCGAAGCACAGGCAGCCGATTGCAGAACCTGGGCGATGAAGCAGTCGATATAACGGCTCAGCAGATCGTGCAGCGCCGGATGCTCCCGCTTGACCTCTTCCAGGCGCGCACTCGGAATGCGCGCTATCTCGCCCGGCATGCGCACCACCGCGCGTGCGAAAAAGGGATAGGCTCCGGCGCTGGCAATGCCCCCGATGCTGCCTTCCCGGCCAACCGAGGCAGCCTCGATCCCGCGACCGTCCTGCATCGGAATCACGTAACTCACCACGGTGCCGCCCAGCGGGAAGTACGCGTGCGTCGTCTCGTCTCCGGGCTCGATCAGCACCGAGCCCCGCTCCTCCCGCACGATCTCGAACGAGGCACGCAACCGATCCCGCACCCCTGGGGTCATCAATCGCAGCAGCTGATTCTCTCGGTACTGAGTCGCTGAAATCCCCGGCGGCATCGGGCGATTTGACTGCTCTTTCTCCATCCCGGCCCCTGCAACGCGACGTGAGCGTCGCTGCGTAGCACCGGCGGGAACCATCGGTCTGTCTACTAGTTAACAGAAGCTGCAGGTTCGACGGGTATAACCAGACTAAGGACTACATCGTGATGAGTACGGACTGGGGCACAGATATGGGGAACGTCATTGAAGCCGGCGAGGGCGTGCTTCTGGTAGAAGACGACCCGCTGATTGCGTGGGATATCAACGATCAACTGGCTGAATTCGGCTTCGACAAGGTTTATCTCGCCTATAATCTCGCGGCCGCGCACGAGTGCCTGAAGTCGAACGCGATCCTCTTCGCGGTTCTCGACGTCAATCTCGGCAATGAGCTGGTTTTCCCCTTTGCCGCCGCGCTGTGCGAAAAGGGGATACCGTTCGTCTTCTGCACCGCGCAATGTGCCGAGTACCTGCCGTCCGAATGGACACAGCATCCGGTGATATCCAAGCCGTTCGACGGCCGCCGGTTCCAGCGGGTCCTCCCGGCGCTCCTGGGCTGAGCCATGGCGCCCGACAGGACAGCGTGTATGCGCTGCCGAACCGATGCGCCCTAGGCCGCCGCCTTGTATGGGGCTGTCGACCAACCGAAGCTGGCGAGAACGCGCCCCAATGGCATGAGCACCCAGTGCCCGGCGGGCAGGATGCGGCGCGTCGCGACGAGGATGCGCACGAAGCGGAACGCGCCGCGCAAGAGGCTCACGATGTTCTTGGCCGCCAGCGTGAGCCATCCGCCGAAACCCGGCCTGCGTTTCCGATCAATGGCATAATTGATGGCGCCCGTGCGCAAAGACCGACGCATGATCCAGCCCGCAGAGAGCCGCTCGGTGCCCACGGTTTCCCACACCACCGCATCAGCAGCCCAGGCAAAGGCGAACCCGGCAGCGCGGGCCCGGGTGAAGAAATCCATGTCTCCCCCGCCCAGGAAGTTGAACGCCGGATCGAAATAGGGAGCCCCAAGCTTTTCGAACACCGCGCGTTCGATAAGGCAATTGCCCGATCCGTGGATAATGGCGATCGGGCCGGTTGGCGCCTCGATGGAATGGAAAAGCGGATGACGCGAGACGGCTGTAGAGGTGTTCGCGGAATAGGCACGCCGGACCGGACCGCCGACGATCTGCGCGTCGTTGCTTTTGGCGGCGGCGACCATGGCATCGAGCCAACCGGGCTCGGCGCGCTCGTCGTCGTCCACCATCAGGAAATATCGGGCCGCCGGGTAGCGCCTCATCGCCGTAGCGAACGCGGTGTTGATGGCGTGGACATTGCCCTGCTGCGCTTCCACCACCGCGAGCCCGGTAAGTTCTGACGTAAAAAACGCCTCGGCAACCGGCAGCGCTTCACGTCGCTCCGCATCGTTGTCGACCACGACCACGGCGAAGCGCGTGACGGCGTCCTGCCGCGCCAGGGACCCGAGGATTTCGCGCAAGCCCTCGGGGCGCCTGAAGCTGGGAATGCAGACCACGGCCTCTATTTCAGCGTTCATGTCAGATGCCCGCAAGCGCCGCTCCGCTCACCAGAAGCGTGCGCGGGAAGTGACGCGGATTGTCGAAAAGCGTACGAGCGAGCCCCGCGGCCGCGAGGCCGAAACGGCGGGCGCGAACGGCCTGCCCAATGGCATAGGCATTGAGGTGAGCGCCGGCGCGGCGGCGCAAGCCCTCCCGCCGGCCCCCGGGCACCGCCGCCACCACAAGGGGATCGGAAAAGAGCGCCGCCAGCGCGGGACCGTATTCGGCTTCGGTCAGCGGCCGCGTCATCATCACGCTCTGGTCGTAGACGCGATAATCGAGAACGTGGACCGGTGCGTAAACGAACTCCCCCATGAGAGCTAACCGGCACCAGGCATGCCAGTCCTCGCAATAGCGCAGGGTTTCGTCAAAGCCCCCCAGACCATCGAAAGCCTTGCGGCGCACGATCATGACACCGCCGTTGACGATGAAATTGCCCGCCAGCAGCGCCTCGCCGATGGCGCCGGACGGCTTTGTCCGCGATCTGCGCAACAGGCCGCGCTTTCCCACCGGCCGGCCAGCTGCGTCCATGCGGTCGTAGTCGCCATAGACCGCGACGGTCTTTTCCCCTGCCCTTGCCAGAAGGGCGTCCACCGCACCGGGTCGCAGACTGTCGTCAGCATCGAGAAACACGAGCCATTCCCCGCGCGCCAGCGCCGCGCCGTCATTGCGCGCGACCGAAACACCCCGCCGGCCGGACCTGTTTGTGACGAGGTGGACGCGCGGATCGGAGAGCGCGGCCACGATGTCGGGCGTGCCGTCGGTCGAGCCATCGTCGATCACGATCACCTCACGAACCGCGACGCCCTGCGCGAGGCCGCTCTCGATCGCCTCGGCTATGAACGGTTTTCCGTCGCGAACCGGAATGACGATCGAAACGCTGTTCATCTGGAAAGCACCATATCGGCTGGGCCTGTTCTCTTCCCTTCATACGCCGGAGGTTCCATCAGCGCATGAACCGGCTTGGCCATTGGTTAACCGGGAAACGGCGTTAACCTCTGGGAAAGGTTCGGCTACTGCCCGATACCCCCGCTTGCTAGAACCGGACCAGCGAGTGGGAGAGTTGGCCAATGGCCCTGACACGGCGCGAGCTTCTGCAGTGGAGTCTCTCGGCGGGCGCGAGCGTCGCCGCCGGGACAACGCCCCTGCGCGCCTTCGCCCAGAACGCCGGCGCACCGTGTCCTTTCGGAGCGGCACTCTACCTGCCCGATCTCGAGGCGGATCCGCGCTTGGGGCGTGAAATCGCCGGTCATTGCCAGCGCGTAACCCCCGTCAGCGAGCTGAAATGGACGACTTCCCGCCCCGCGCCGGGCGTCTTCGATTTTGCGGCCGCCGACCGGATCGCGGATTTCGCGCGCGGCGACGGGCTGGCCATGCATGGGCACACGCTGCTCTGGTACGCCGAGAATCCCGATTGGGTGAGTGCGCTCTCCCCCAGCGAGGCCGAACGGGTGATGGCCGACCACATCGAAACCGTCATGCTGCGCTATCGCGACGTCGCGCAGAGCTGGGACGTGGTCAATGAGCCGATCCCCGACGTCGCCCCCTCCCCGGAGGCACGACGCGACAGCGTCTGGCGCGCGCTCGTCGGAGACGACTACGTCGCGCAAGCTTTCCACCGCGCGCACGACATTGCACCGGACGCACTGCTGGTGCTCAACGAGTACGACCTCGAATTCGCGATAGAGCATTCCCCAGCCAAACGCGACGCCTTCTCCCATCTGGTGCACGAGCTGGTGGATGGCGGCGCGCCGATCACGGCCGTCGGCCTGCAGGCGCATTTGCGCGGCGGATGGCCCATCGCCAAGGATGAACTCGCGCGGTTTGTCGAAGACATGCGGGCCCTGGGACTCGCAATCCTGGTCACCGAGCTCGACGTGATGGATCACGAATTACCCGGCCCCCTCGCCGAACGCGACGCCCTGATCGCGGCGCAGGTGGAGGACTTTCTGGCGGCCGTCACCGCGTCGGGCCCGCTTCATTCGATCACGACTTGGGGGCTGACCGACAAGTTCACCTGGGTGCGCTGGGCCTATCCGCGGGCCGATGGCCGCGGCAATCGCCCCCTTCCATTCGACGAGAACTATGCGCCAAAGCCGATGTTCGAGGTCATCGACCATTACAGGAGCATGCCATGACAGCTCATCTTCAGGAGCGCGTGGCGCGCGCGCTTCAGATCAACATGCATCCCTTCGATGCCCGCCACGTCGTGCATACCCTGCCCCACCAGCTCGAAGCCTGGGCCGGGCAGGTCGACCGTATCATCGTGACGCTGGACACACGGCTCGCCAAGGCTGGCCGCTATCACGCGGGCCGGTACGAGGAGGCCAGGGGGCAAATCTTCTCGATCCTCGAGGCGGCGCGAAAGCGCCATCCGCGACTTGTCATCGACCCGGTCTCCTATGACGACGCGACCCGCCGGAAGGTCGGAGCCGCGTTCTTCGGCGAGGACAGAACGTGGCCGGACCGGGCCTTCGACGGCGGGCCCTTCTATGTCTATTTTCACGGCCTCCTGCGCGCCAATGCCGATTACGTCTTCCATATCGACAGCGACATGCTCTTCGGCGGCGGCAGCCAGACCTGGATGGACGAGGCGATCGCGCTTCTGGGCCGCCATCCCGATGCCGTATGCGTCGGCCCTTTCCCCGGCCCGCCGGACGCGGCCGGGGAAATCGACCGGAGCCTGCACATGCGATTTCCGGGCCGCGACGATTTTGACGGCCCGCAAAAACTGAATGTCGACGCCCCGGCCTACAGGTTTTCGACTGTGTCCACCCGCATCTTCATGATGGACATGCAGCGCTTTGCCGATCGGATCGGGGTGCTCGACCTCGTGCGGCCCGGCGCTGCGCGGCGGCTGCGATCCGCGCTATACGGCGAGAGCCCGCTGTCCATGCCCGCCGAGGAGGTCCTGAGCGCCAACATGATCGCCCATGGGCTGTCGCGCATCGACTATCTCGGCACGGGCTCCGGCATGTTCTCGCTCCATCCGCCGTTCCGGTCGTCGGAGTTCTATGCGCAATTGCCGGCGTTGATCGCGCGCATAGAGCGCGGCGATATTCCCGAGGGGCAGAAAGGCGACTACGACATCAATGCCGCGATGATGGACTGGTCGTCGGCGCTTCACGCCAAGCGCCCCTCGGCACGCTACCGCAAGGCGCTGGCGCAGCTCCTGGCCGTTCAGGCCGCCCGGCTCAAGCGGGCATGACCAACGGATTGGAAACCGGACCGGCCAGCCGGTCCATGGCCGCATCCACGGTAGCGAGGACAAATCCACGCCGCGCCGCCTCGCCCACGAGCCCTGCGAGGCCTAATCGCGTGTAGCCGAACGCCGAAGGCGTATCGGAAATGTCGTGGGTAAAGACGATCAGCCAGCCGGGCTCCCTCTCCAGGTCGTCATAGAAGGCCGCCACCTCCGCAGGAGACGTTTCGGGCCGCAATTCCAGCACCGACAGGTAATGCGGATCCACCAGGCCGCGATTGACACCCTTGAGGCCTCCTCGGCTGGTGCGGAACCGCTTGCGCAAGACGGGCTGGATGGTCGGAGACGCCATGGTGAAGGGGACCGCGAAATTGCGCGGGCCGACGCGCCCGTCGAACCGGGCGAGATAGGCATCGTTGCGATCGAGGTCCGCAATCAATTCTTTGGGCGCGTAGTCCGCCAGCTTGCGATGGGCGAACGTGTGGCTGGCCAGCTCGTGCCCCCGGGCGGCGAGATCGGTGCAACCGGACGCTCCGATGAACCGCCCAGCATCGCCCGCCTGGTCGGCCAGCGCACCGGAAAGATAATAGGTCCCCCGCGCCCCGTGGTCCTCGAGAATGCCGGCTCCATTGTGCCAGGCGCTTTCGGGCGCGTCGTCGAAGGTAAACGAGACGATGGGCGTTCCCGGCGCGACACGCAGCGTCCGTTGCGGAAAATGCCGCACCAGGCGGTTGGCGACGCGATCGCCCAAGGTCCCGATCTTCGTATTCACGCGCGTGCACCATCCCCTGCTTCGACGATCAGATAGGCCCGCGCCTGCTGGCGCAGGCCGAAGACCGCAAGCAGAAGCGAGAACCAGACCGGCCCGGCGCCGGTAAAAAAATTGCTCTCGAGCAGTGCCGAGAAAATGCCGAACACCCAGATGCGCGTGAACAGGACCGTCAGCGGCCGGTCGGCCTGGCGCCGGCCGGCTTGCCGGATATCGCGCAAGGGCAGAACGACCAGCCAGATCATTGTGAGAACGAGGGCAGGCACGCCGCCGTGAAGCAGCATCTCGATGAACCCGTTATGGGCGTGCGCGGCATCGACCGCCCAGGTCTCGATCGCGTAGGGCGAGTTGGCCAGCAACTCGCTGCCCCAGAAATTACCGAACCCGTATCCGACGAGAGGCCGTTCCGCAGCGGCGCGCAGGGCCAATGCCCAGATGTCGGTACGCGCGGTAAAGGTCGCATCCATGCCCAGGCTCTCGATAAAGCCGAAGATCGCGGGCGAAAGCGCGGAGCCGAGTGTCAAAACGCTGATCCCAAGCAGCGCGATCCAGAAGGCGACCGCTCCAAGGACCGGCCTGCGGTCGAGCAGGAACGCCATCACCAGCACCACCGGCAGGATACCCAGGGCGGTCTTGCCATTGGTCATCCACAGGAAAACCGCGGCCAGAAGGGTGACTGCAAACCCCTGCACCCGCGCCCCGGCCGCGAGCAGGTAGAGACCGACGAAGACGAGGATCACCGCCGCCTGCGCCGCGATGTTCTTGTGGCTGAACACACCGCGCCAGTCCCCGGCCAATCCAGGCTCGACCAGGTCATAGGCCTGGTGCACGGCCCGCGCCGGAATGAAGAGGACACCGAGAAAGCTCAGCCCGAGGACGGCGAAGGTGCAGAATGCCAGCACGGACCTGAACTGCTCCCGGCTTTTCGGTACCACCAGCAGGGCCGAGGCGCAGAGGCAGATGAGGCCCGACACCATCAACCTGCGCAGGGACGCGCCCATATCGGGCGCCATGAGGGCCGTAACGACCAGCCAGAAGAACAGAGCGCCGATGAGGAGGCGCGGCCTCCCGATGAATGGCAGCAATCCGCGTCCCGCGGCATAGACGCAAAGCCCCGCGGTGAGGGCAAAGCCCACGAGCTGGTTGATCGCCGCAACGCCGCTCGGCGGATTGGCAAGGTCTTCGAACGGATTGATCGAAATCCAGCAATAGAGGAAGACGACGGCGAACGCCCAGGACGCAAGCCCCGCGCTCCAGCCCCCAAGGGCATTCTCGCGCGGAACGCTCGGCGTGAGTGTGCTCATCGGGAGGCGGGAAGCGTGGCGAGCCTGCCCCGCAAGACCGGAAGATAGGTGCGTCCCGCACCCATTCCGATCGCAATGGCGATCCCGGCGGCAAGACCCGCAAATCCGCCCAGCACCAGCCAGATGATGGTGCGCGGCGGCCAGTTGCGGCTGGCGGCGGGGAGTGGGGGGGAGATGACCCGGACCGTGGTGACCTCGACCTGGCTCTGTTCGTTGAGCTCCCCCATGCGCCGCAGATAGGTTTCGTAGATCGCCGCCTGGGCATCGGCCTCGCGTTGCAATTCCCGCAGCGTTATCAACGCGCTCTCATCGGCTGAGAGGATGGCGCGGGTGGTGTCGGCACGGGCCGTCAGGCGATCGACCGTCGAGCGGGCCTGTTCCACGTCCGCGGCGGCGGCCCGGATGATCCGGTCCACCTCCTGATTAATGGCCGCTTCTAAGGTCCTTAACTGGGGTTGAAGGGCCGTAATATTGGGATGAAGCGCCCCATAAATGGCCGATTGCGCATCCAGCTCACGCCGGAGCTCGTTATAGGACGCCCGCAGCTCGGTGATGGCTTCGCTGTCCCAAACCCCACCTTGAGCGAGGCCTGATTCCTGGGCCGCAATCAGCTCGGCATAACGGCTCTCGGCAGCGATCAGCGCGGCGCGCGCGTCGTTGATCTGCGTATTCACCTGATCGAGGGACCGGCTCGCGAGCAACTGCCCTTCTATGCCCTGTAGCGCGCTCTCGCGCCGGAAATCCTCGACCGCCGCCTCGGCCTGCGAGACGCGTTCGCGCAGGCCGGTCAGCCGTTCGTTGAGCGCTTCCACCGCCTGGGATGCGGTGACGCGCTCGGCCTCCCAAAGCTCCTCCTGGAACGCAGCGATAAGCGCATCGGCGATGCGGACCGATTTCTGCGGATCCTGCGAATACACCTCCAGCGTGGCCACATAGGTCTGGCCCTCGCGGCGCGCGGCAACCTGCTCGTAAAGCGCGCGCATCGCGGCGACCCGCGTCTCGGCTGCACGTTCCTCGGGATCGGGGCCCAAGAACGGGAGCGAGAATCCCGGGGAACCGGCAAATTCCGGGTCCTCGTCCAGCCCAAGCGCATCGACGGTCCGCGCGAGCACATTGGTCGAGGTCAGCATCCGCAGCCGGCTGTCGAATTCGAGCAACTGGGTGTCTCGCGAGGACGGCGCGGCCGCAAAGCCGTCCGAGGTGATCGGGGCGGAAGGGGGAGCGATGACGAGATCGGCATAGCTGGTGAACCGCGGCGGCAAGCTGCGCGAAACGACGAAAGCCCCGGCGAGGCCCGCGATCAGGCACAACAGGATGATGAGCCGACCCGACCAGAGCCAGCCGATTGCGCTCCAGGCATCGAGAACGGGCGTCGGCTGGAAAGCGGGCATCGGCTCGGGAGCGGGCACGCTGCGCCGCCGGCTCGCCGGATTGGGTGGCGGATCCGCCTGCCTCAGGGTTTCGAACCGGGCAAGGCGCGCCGCGACGCTGCTCACGGGACGCTGATCGTCAGGCGCACGGGTCGTGTACATGTCCTGCCTGCCCTGCCCCCCCATCACCGGCACGTGGCCGCGCCTCGAGCGTCAAAACCATGCCCACCCGTCGCATCGCCTGCTCGGCCGGCATCGGCGGCATTTACCGATAGATGGTTAAAGCACGGCAACGGTTAAGCGGCCTTTACCATGGCGGGAAGATTGGCGTTGCCGGCAAGTTTTGGGTGAGGGTTGTCCAATACGGTAGACCCCGAAATTCTACCGGAGGCGCCTTCATGGGCTTTCTCTCGCGCTTCGCCGGCGCCGGTTTCGTCCCGATGCTCATCTCCTACATGGGATCGGGCGGGGCCCTGCTGGCCTCCAGTGCGGCCCAATTGCTGACATTCGCCATCCTCGCCCGTTACCTCGGGGTCGAGCAGTTCGGGCTTTACGCCGTCATCACCGCGATCACCAATGTCGGGGTGCAATTGTGCGGCCTGGGCGCGCAGGAATCCCTCGTCCGCCGGGTCGCGCAGGACCGCGCCATGTTTCCCGCCATGCTGGGCCACGCCTATATCCTGAGCGCGGCGAGCGGACTTGCGCTCGTGGCGCTGGGCATGATCATCCTGCCTCTGGCAGCGCCGGTTTCCCCGGACCTTACAACGACCCTCACGGCGAGCGCGGTGATCCTCGTCACCAACATCATCCTCCTCAAGATCATTTCGCTCTCGACCCAGAGCTTCATCGCCCATTCGCGCTTCGCCACGGCCAACACCATCGAGATCGCGCTCGCGGTGACGCGCACCATCGCGGCCGTACTGGGCTGCATGGCGTTCGGGGTCTCGACCGTGGCGGACTGGGCGTGGTGGCATTTCGGCGCGCACCTGGTCGTCGCCATCCTGGCCCTTTGGGCCCTCCGCGCATATGGACGACCCCGGCTGACCATCGTGCGGGATGAAATCCGCATCGGCTTTCTGTTCTCGACCCAGTTCCTGTTCAAGGCCATCCGCGGCAATGCCGACCTGCTGGTGCTCGGAGCCGTAGCCAGTTCGGAAATCCTCGGGTCCTATTCGGTCGCCCGGCGCATTCTGGAAAGCTCCTATCTTTCGGTCGAAGCGCTCAACAGGTTGATCTATCCCGGTTCGGCGGCGCGGGCGGTCGGGGGCGTGCACCACGCCTATGAACGCACGCGCAAGGTCGCGATCGCGTCGGCCGTGATCGCGACGGGCAGCGCGGTGGCGATCTTCATCCTCTCGCCCTTCCTGCCCATCCTCTTCGGCGAGGAATATACCTCCCTGCCCTGGCTGACCCAGGCGATCTGCTGGATCGTCATCCCCATGGGCATATACTCGACGGCCCTGGAGGCGCTCGGCGCGGCCGGATTGCAGGGCGCGCGGGCGACCATCTGGAACACGGGCAACATGCTGGGCGCAGCCATCGTCGGCGCCGCGACATGGCTGGCCGGGATCACCGGCACGCTGGCGAGCTATTACCTGGTCGAGATCGCCATCGCCGTGGCGGCCTGGTGGGTGCTGCTGCACTATGTCGGCGCGCATCGCGCCCGCTCGGCGGCCCTGGCCGAATAGCGGTCAGGCGGACGCCCTGACCATGGCCAGGATCGCGATGGGGTTGGTGACGAAATAGCGCCCGAACAGGCGCGTGGGCTCCTGGCCGATGCGCCAGAGCCATTCGAGACCGGCCGCCTGCATCCAGGCGGGCGCCCGCCGGTTCCGGCCCGATAGGAAATTGAACAACCCGCCCGATGTCTTGACCACACCGACGCCGGTGAGCTTTTCGCCATGCTCGGCCATGAAGCGCTGCTCGTGCGGCACGCCCATGGCGAGCCACAGGATATCGGGTCGCAGGGCATTGATCTCGGCGATCTTGTCGTCGAGCAACCCTCCCGTAAGATAGCCGTGGCAATGACCGGCGATCTCGAGGTTGGGATAGAGCGCGCGGACGGCTGCGACAGCGCGGGCGTTCTCGTCCTCGGTCGCGCCCAGCATGTAAAAGCTCAAACCTTCGGCCTGGGCGAGCCGCGCGACATCGTGGAAGAGGTCGGTGGTGGCGACGCGTTCGGGAAGCGCAGTCGCGCACAGATGGCGGGACGCGATCACCATGGGCTGTCCGTCCGCGGCGATCTGATCGGCGGCAAGGAACAGCTTGGCCATGGCCGCGTCGCGATAGCAGCGGGCCAGCACTTCGCCATTGGCCGAGGTCAGGTAGAGCGGGCGGCGCCCGCGGGGACGCTGGCGGGCGGCCTCGCACATCATGCGAGCGGTCCGTGCGCGGTCGAGCGCGGTGATGGGCAGGCCCCCGATCGTGACGCGCGCGATGCCGTCATCCGCCGGGCCGGAACCCGCCGGATCGAGAAGGGAAGAAACCATATCGATACCCCCACGCTTCATTGTGCGGGGCTGTAACACATTAGGAATAGATCGTACGTATAGTTTGGAGGCGCGGTTAACGCGTAAAAACATCTTAAAATACTTTCTAAATTTACGGTTCTCACATCAGCTCTCCAAAGTACTGGAAAACCCCGTCTCGAAATGGACAATTTGGATCCGACCCGATTGTGAACAGCATACAGACCGACACCATCAGGCCCTTCGCCCCGCATGACGCCGAGGCGGCCGCGGCGCTCTTCCAGGCGGTGATGCTGGGGTCGGATACGCGCCCTCCCGCCGGCCTTGCCGCCTATTTCCGATCGCATTTTCTCGACGGTCCCTTTGCCGATCCGGACATCCCCTCCCTGGTCTACGTTTCGTCTCAAGGCGGGGTCGAAGGCTTTGTCGGCGTGGCCGTCCAGCCCATGCGGATCGGCGAGCGGACGGTGCGCGCGGCCATCCTTGGCACGCTGATGGTGCGCGACCATGCGCAGACGCCGATGGCCGGCGCCCGGCTGCTCAAGCAGGCCGTTTCGGGTAAGCAGGATCTGACCCTGAGCGAGAGCGCAGGGGACGCTTCGCTCGCCATGTGGCGGCAGTTGAAGGGATCGGTGCTCGATCGCCACAGTCTCGATTTCGTGCGCGTCCTGCGCCCGGCCCAGTTCGGGGTCGAGATGCTGGAGAAACGGATCGGCGCCGCCCGGCTGCTTTCGCCCTTCGCCCGAGCGCTGGACCGATTTGCGGGCCGCAAGCCCGGCCCCTTACGCTGGACCGGATTGCCGGCCGATTTCCGGACCCAGGGCGGCGTCCATGCCCGTCCCGCCAGCGTCGATGCTATCGCCGCCCTCGCGACGGACAGCCTTTCCCGCAACGCCATCGTCCCCCTCTGGCCCGGGAACTGCCTTGCCGCGGTCATCGCCGAGGCCATGGACAAGCCGGCTTTCGGCGCGACCCATCTCTGCGAGGTGGTGACCAAGGCCGGAAAGCCCATCGGCGGATTTCTTTTCCATCAGGCCGGACGGGGACCGGCAAAAGTGGTCGATATCCTGCACGCCCCCGGACAGGCGGGCCCTGTCCTCGATGCGCTTTTCATCTATGCCCATGAGCTGGGGGCAGCCGCGGTTCAGGGCCGCGCGACCCCGCAACTGCTCGATGCGCTGCTGAGCCGCCGCACGCTTTTCGCCCACGAAAGCGCCAGCGTGATCGGCACAAAGGACCCGGAAATATTGAAGGCCTTCCAGGAAGGCCGGGCGCATTTCAACGGGCTGGTCGGAGAACGCTGGACCCGCCTGATGGGCGGCTCCTTCCGCTGAGGCCCGCCGAGATCATGCGCATCGAACACGCCCTCTCCCAAAACGCGGTCCGGTCGCCCGATAAGACCGCGCTCGTCGCAGGCAAGACGCGGCTGAGCCATGCCGAGCTCGACCGCATGGCGGCTGGGCTGGCGGCCGGGCTTGCCCGGCTTGGCGTCGGGCGCGGCGACAGGGTCGTGGTCTGTCTCGACAATGGCTGGGAGGCGGCGGTTGCGATCTTCGCCATCCTCAAGGCGGGAGCGGTCTTTGTGCCGGTCGGCGCGTCGACCAAGGCGACGAAGCTCGCCTATGTCATCGACCATTGCCGCCCGCGTGCCGTCATCACCGGACCGCGCGCGGCGCAGGCGTTGGCGGAAGCGATGGGCATGGGACGGACGCGACCGATGGCGATCGTTGCGAACGCCCCCTCCTCTGCCCTGCCCGGCGGCTTCGATTTCACGGCCCTGATTGCGGAGGGCGCCGCCCCGCCGGACCATGGCGGGGGCACGGACGATCTCGCCATGCTGATCTATACCTCGGGATCGACCGGCCAGCCCAAGGGCGTGATGATGACCCACGCCAATATCGAGGCAGCGGCCTTATCGGTCATGTCCTATCTCGGAAACGGCCCGCAGGATACGATCCTCTCGGTGCTGCCGCTCGCCCACAGCTACGGGCTCTATCAAGTGCTGACGGCCGTCATGGCAGGGGCCACGCTGGTGCTCGAGAAATCCTTCGCCTTCCCGCGCGCGATCCTCGACACCATGCGTACCGAACGGGTCACCGGCCTGCCCATCGTGCCCACGATGGCCGCCATGCTGCTCGACCAGGTGGATCCGGCGACCGATGTCTTTCCCGACCTGCGCTATATAACGACGGCTTCCGCGCCGCTCCCTCCGGCCCGTCTGGCGCGCCTGCGCGGCCTTTTCCCCCATGCCGACGTCTTCTCCATGTATGGGCTGACCGAATGCAAGCGGGCGACCTACCTGCCCCCCGAGCGGCTTGCCGACAAGCCGGGCTCGGTCGGCATCGCCATACCGGGCACCGAGGCCTATGTGGCCGGGGATGAGGGCCAGCGCCTGCCCCCTGGGGTGACGGGCGAGCTGATGGTGCGCGGCCCGCACGTCATGCAGGGCTATTGGAAGGACCCCGAGGCCACAGCGCGCGCCCTGCGCCCCGGCCCCAATCCCGGCGAGAAAATGCTTGCGACCGGCGACCTGTTCTACGCCGATGACGAGGGCTTCCTCTATTTCGTCTCGCGCAAGGACGACATCATCAAGACGCGCGGCGAAAAGGTCGCGCCCAAGGAGGTGGAGGCGGTTCTGCTCGCCCATCCGGACGTCGCGGAGGCCCTCGTGGTGGGACGGGAGGATGCGGTTCTGGGCCAGTCCGTGTGCGCCTTGGTGGTGGCGCGCGGTCCCGACCTCGCCGAACGGGACCTCATGCGTCACTGCGCGCGCCATCTCGAGGATTTCATGGTGCCCCGGCGCGTGATCTTTCGCCCAAGCCTGCCCATGACCGACACCGGAAAGCCGAGCCGCCGGCTTGCGGCGGAAAGCCTGGGCTGACGGGCTCGCCCGCGTCGGGCGCCCTCAATAGGCGTTTTGCCGAGTCCTGCGCGAGAATACCGTGAGAAAGACGATGTAGAGATCGAGAAGCAGGGACCAGTTCTCGATATAATAGAGATCGTGCGCCACCCGGCCCTCGATCTTTTCGCGGGTCGAGGTGTCGCCGCGGAAGCCGTTGACCTGCGCCCATCCGGAAATGCCGGGCCTGATGCGGTTGCGATGGGCATAGGACGTAACCATGCGCTCCATCTCGCTGTCGTGGGAGACCGCATGGGGCCGCGGCCCGATCAGGCTCATGTCGCCGCGCAGCACGTTGAGGAGCTGGGGAAGCTCGTCGATGCTGCTCGCGCGCAGAACGCGCCCGATCCGCGTGATCCGGCTGTCGTTCTTCCGCGCCTGCCGCATCGACCGGCCGTCCTCCATGACGCGCATGGAGCGAAACTTGTAGATCATGAAGCTGCGCCCGTTGAACCCCATGCGCTCCTGGCGGAAAAGGGCCGGCCCGGGGCTTTCGAGCCGGATGAGGAGCGCGGTCGCCAGCAGGAGCGGCGAAAGCGCCAGCAGCAGGAGGGCGGACGCGGCGATATCGAAAACACGTTTGACGACCGTGCCCGTGAACCCCACGGGCCGCTCGGCGATCCGCTCGCTGTCGCGCGGATCGAACGGGATCGATACGAAATCGGCATCGACATAATACCGCTTGCAGAGGTCCGAAAGCCGCTCCCGTCCGAGACCGGCAGGGACGGACACGAACATGATCCGGTCGCACCGCGCCGCCACGCAGCGTGCGATGAAATCGGTGAGATCGTCCCCCTTGCTCGCCCCTGAGGCAAAGAGCATCACGGGCTGCAGGCCCAGGGTCCAGGCGCGAGCGTGCGCGACAAAGGCGCCGACGTCATCGGCCTCCCCGACGACGCCGACCCGCTCGAGCTGGAAACGACCCTGCTCCAAAAAACGCCCAATCAATGCTGAGAGCGCCATGCGCAAAGCGCAGCCGGCGGCGAGCCCCACCACCGCCGCGCCGGCAATCGCGGTCCACGAGGGCCGCATTCCGGCCGCATAGGCGATAAGCACGGCCAGTGGATAGACGACCGCCCAAGCGAGGCCCGCGGTCGCGGGCACGTTGAGGCGCTGGGTCGGTGCGCTGATCCGATGGTACCAGACCGGATAGGAAAGCAGGAGCCATCCAAGCGCGCCGGGCAGCGCGCCAACGCCCGCGATGCTCCAAAGCAGGCCGAGAATGACGAGCGATTCAAGCCCCGCGACCAGCCACCCCAGGGCGGCGCGGCCGGGAAGCCGAAACCGGTGCCGCACGCGACGATCATCCCCCCAATAGCCGCGAACTGCGTCCGACATGGTACCCGAAAATGTTAATATCCGCTTGCGATGCACCATACCAACGGCGCCCCCCGCCACAAGGCAGGCGGCCGCGCATGGTTAACCGCGCGGCAGATACTCAGGACGGGGCACCGCTTTCCGACGTAACCTACAAGCGGCTTGCGCGCAGCAGAGTGGGATCGCCGGCGCTGTTTACGGGCAAATAAAAAAACCACCCCCGAACTTATCGGGAGCGGTTTTGGATTTACTGCCGCCAGTCTCGTCTATCGGCGGCCAGCGCGATCGACGTCGACATCGCGCTCGTCATCGATCTCGACTTCGGTCTTCCGCACCGTGTCGCTGACGGTTTCGGTATGTTCGGTGCCTTCCCTGCGGAGCGATATCTCCTCGGTCACGCGGGCTTCCTTGCCGACGACCGCTTCCTCCGCGTGTTCCTCGGCCTCGATGGTCCGATCGCGGAAAGCATCGTCTGCATCGGTCAGGGGCCGATCGACGGCACGGCGCTCGACGGCGACGTGTTCCTCGTGCAGGTTCACGTCGGTGCTCACCGGCTCCTCGCGAACATAGGACCGGACGCGGACGCGGCCGAGGTTCACGTCACGTTTGCCGACGACAAGCTGTTCGTCGACAACCGGGATCGTCTCCTCGTCGCCTTCGGTGATCGTGCGCGCAGAGCCAATGGCTTCAGGAGTGTATCCGGACCAGCCTTCGGACCGCCAGGCCGTCTCGCGCTCATCGAGGTCGATGGAGCCTTCGTCGTCCAGGATGTCCACGGCCTGGTCATGCAGGCCGGCCGGCAGGTTGTCCACGACAACGAGATAGCCGCCCCGACTCAGCCCCTCGGCATAGGTGTAACGATCCTCGTCCGGGAAAAAGAAATCGGAGAGGGCCGCGAAGAAACCGCGATGCTCTTCGGCCCGGGTCTCGACGGACGCGCCGCTTTCATATCCCGGCACCAGACGAATGCTGCTGCGCGGTACGCCTGCCTCTTCCAGGCGTTCGACGGCCCGGCTGGCTTCGCCCTCGGTGTCGAACAGCGCGGAAACGGTTCGGTAGTCGCCGCTTTCAGAATACTGGCTCATTTGGGTGATCCTCTTCGCGTGTGTTGCTGTCGCCGTCCTCGCGCTCGATGACCGCGTTCTGCTTGCGCAGAGTCACGGGCGTTTCGACGGTGCGTTGGGAAACGGTGCGACGGATATGCAATTCCTCGCGGAGCACGAGCCGCTTTTCCACGACCAGCACCTCTTCGACCACCGGGATGATGGTCGTGTCCCCATCCGTGCGGACCTGAGGGACGTCCTCGATGTCCTGGTTGATGGGAACACGCTCCACCGACACGCTCTCTTCGGCGAGAACGGCGGAGACCAGTTCGGTTTCCGCCGCGGTCTTCGTGGTCACCCGAACTTTCCCGGTGACCACGTCCCGCTTTTCAACGACGGCCTCTTCGGAGACGATCTCGATGGTTTCGTCGGGGTCTTGCATGGGTCTTTCCGTTTCGAGCATCGAGAACGGATCGACTCCGCCATAGTTCCGGCGCGTGCGGCCCGGGAGGCAACTTGTGATCGAAGCTAAGAAGTTGCACCGCGACGCGTACGCGTTTTGGTGCAGCGGCCGGTCGGCGGGGCCGGGCTGCATCCATCAGTTTTGCGGTTGGAAGAAACCGATCCGAACCCGTGCGCGGCCCGATAAAACTTGCGCTCCCGCCCCATGTTTATAAGGTCACGCTAGTGGCTGGAGGGGTCACGTCCAGGCACGGGACGAATGTCCGGGGGAGGAGTTTAAATGAACAGCTTTACCAAGGCCGCAGTGTTGGCTGGCCTGGCGCTTTCGGCACTGCCGTTTGGCGCCGATGCGCAAGACGATATCCTGCGCATCAGCACCCCGTTCCCTTTAACGCAGATAGACCCGCCGAGTTCGGCCTATTTGTACTACGCCTTCGGCGCGGCCGAACTGCTGATGCGCTTCGAGCCTGACGGACAGGTCGTCCCCTGGGTATTGCAGGACCTTCAGAACGTCGATGAAACCACCTGGCGGCTGACGCTGCGCCAGGGCGTGACCTTTCAGAACGGCGAGCGACTGACCGCGGACAAGCTCGCGCGCCTTTTAGCCTATCTGCTCGAGACCTCCGCCGTTCCCCGATCTTACTTTCCGTCGAGCGCACGCTTCGCGGTGACCGGCGAAAACGAGGTGACGTTCACCAGCGATGATCCCTTCCCCCTGCTGCCGGGCCTTCTTTCCGACCGCTTCGTTTTTCCGGTCTTCGATCTCGACGCTTACCTCGAAGCGGGCGGCCCGGATGCATCGGTGGCTGATCTCATGGGACTGGGGCTGCTGACCGCTCCCTACGCCATCGAAAGCCTCGACAACCAGCGCATGGTGCTCACGCGGTTCGAGGATCACTGGCTCGGAACCCCGCCGCTTGCGGGGATCAATGTGGAGTTCATCCGGGACGCCAATGCGAGCATGCTGGCGATCCAGGGCGGCGAGCTCGACATCGCTGCGTTCGCTCCGGTCGCGCTCAAGCCGTTAACCGATGCGACCCCCGGCGTGCATTTTCGCCCCGGCGAGGGCGGCACCTTCTACCGCATCTACCAGGCAACGATGAACGTGCACGCAGAGCCGTTCGACGAGCCGGCGGTGCGGCGCGCCCTCATGAGCGCTATCGATTATGCCGAGATCGCCGAAGAGGTGTTCGACGGAGTCTACGAGACGGCCACCAGCTTCTATCTCCCTTTGCACCCATGGGCCGTCGAGAACCAGCGGACCGACATCGCGGCAGCCGAGGCGCTTCTCGACGAGGCCGGCTGGTTGCCGGGAGCCGACGGCATGCGTTCTCGCGAGGGAGAGCCGCTCCGAATCGACGCCTATTATGACGCCGGTTCGACGGACCTCGCCCCTCTCTCGGCCGCCCTGCAGGACCAACTCCGCAAGGTCGGCATTGCCTTTACCGCCGTGCCTGTCGAGGATCCCTACGGTTCGGCGGACGTCATGGACTGGGACCTTGCCTTGATCGCCCAGGCGACCAGCCCGGTGCCGGAGACCTTCATCACCCGGCATATGACGAGCGCTGGAGACCGCAACCTCGCCGACTATGATAATTCCGAGATTGCATCTCTCGTGGAAGAGCTCTCACGCACGATAGACGAGGCGCGTCGCAACGCTATTCTCGCCCGGGTGCAGGACATCGTCATCGAAGAGGATCCCTATATCTTCAGCCTGGTCTATTTCCAGCCGCCGGCGATCGTGAACGACCGCTACGCCGATTATCAGCCCGGTTTCGATACCCGCATGATCGATGCAACCACAGCGCCATCGGCGGAATAGAACCCCGACCCTCCGGCGCACCAATCCCGGGCAGCACGACGCGACGCTCACGGTCCTATGCAGCTTTCAGCGTGCTTTGAGCGGCGCCCGGTTAAAGCGATGATCGAGTGGTGGCAAAGGGTCACCAAAGGAGTTTTTGATGAGTGCCGTAGCTGATCCCGAGGATGCGGAACGCGTAGCCGACAGGCTTCTGCAACGGTGGGACGCGCAGCAATGCGCGTTTATCAAGCACCGCGAACTGCGCTTCCAGACCATCACAGACATGATCCGTCTGGTAACGCCGGATGCGCCCAGGGTTCTCGATCTCGCATGTGGCCCCGGCTCGCTGGGGAAGGCGATCATCGAAGCTCTCCCCGGCGCGTCGGTGGTCGGGGTGGACAAGGATCCCCTCCTTCTCGCGATCGCGCGGGATGCTTTCAGGCACGAAACGCGAATGGAGTTTATTGCAGCCGATTTCGACGACCCCGATTGGGCCAGGACGATAGAGGGGCCGTTCGACGCCGTCGTCAGCTCCACGGCCCTGCACTGGCTGATGCCCGAGGTTTTGACCAGGTTGTATTTCGACGTCGCCAATATTGTCGGGAAGGGAGGCGTGTTCCTGAACGGAGATCACTTCCTATACGACAAAAACTCTCAGAGAACCTTGAGAGAGGTCACCGAGGAAAATCACACATCTGTCCAGGATTCGGCGTTCGGCAGCGGAACGGACACCTGGGAGGGATGGTGGAAGGCCGCGGAGGAGACGGCCGTCTACGCCGATGCGGTCAAGGAGCGGCGCAAGATCTGGTCTGGGAAAACGGGGGCGGCGCCGAAACTGGGAATCGGGATGCACCTCGAGATTCTGCGCAGCGCGGGCTTCACCGAGGTCGGTACGGTGTGGCAATACCTCGATGACCACGTCATCTGCGCGATAAGATAGGGGTATCCCGGAAGCCCGATCGATCGAAGGGTTCCAGACAAATGCTGAGTATCCCCGGCGCAGCCCTGACAAGCCCTGCCCATATCATCACGGAAAATCGAACCGGTGTTTCATACCTTGCTGTCCGATTATGCCGCCTATGTCGCGCTCGGGGTCATGCTGCTCACCTTCGTCGGCTTCACGCTGGAACGCTATCCTCCCGAGGTGGTGGCGAGCGCGGGGGCGGCGCTCTACGTGGCGCTCGGAATCGTCACCCCGCAGCAGACCTATACGGTGTTCTCGAACCCGGCGCCGCTGACTATCGCGGCGATGTTCGTTCTTACCGGCGCCCTGGTCCGCACGGGCGTGCTGGAGAAGCTTGTCGGCCGCATCCTCGACATGGCCGGCGATCGTCCCGCGGTCGCCATTGGCAGTCTGTTCGCCGGCGTGCTGTTTCTGGGCGGCTTCATCAACAACACGCCGCTGGTGCTGATCCTTATCCCGATCGTCCTTCGCCTTGCCCGGACCTTCTCGATCCCGTCCACGCTGTTGCTGATACCGGCCTCTTACGTGGCGGTGATGTCCGGAACCATGACGCTGATCGGCACCTCGACCAACCTTTTGGTGGACGGCGTCGCGCGTGAAGCCGGGCTCGCGCCCTTCGACATCTTCGAGATCACGCCGATCGGCATCGTCGTGGGGATATCGGGATGCGCGCTGCTTGCCGTTTTCGGCCGCTTCCTGCTGCCTCGGAGGGAGGACAAGAAGGGAGAGGACGACGACGCTTCGCTTCCTTATCTGTCGGAACTCACCGTGTTGCGCGAGGGCGACTTCACAGAAGCCCCCGTGGGAGAGATCGCCGCGCTTCAATTGCCGGGTTTGCGCGTTCTGGGCATCCGGCGGCGCGGGAAGATGCTGCGCGAGGAGATTGCCGCGCAAACCCTGCGCAAGGGCGATCGCCTCGTCCTCATGGCGACCTCCTCCGAATTGCTGACGCTGCGGCAGCACGAGGACCTGCGCGTCGGCACGGCGAAAGCCATGGATGCCACCGACGAGGACAAGGAAGACGTCGTGGTCGAAGCCGTCCTGGCGCCGAACAACGCCGTGGTCGGCCGCGCCCTGAAGACACTGCGGCTGGACACCAGCGGCATAACCGTGCTCGGCGTCCACCGCCACCAGCACATCGCCGGCGAGGATCTGGGCAGCACGCAAATGCGCGCGGCGGACCGCCTGCTTCTCACGGGCGCCGCCGAGGTTCTCGACCGGATGAACGAGCGCGGCGTGGTGGTCTCCACCACCCGCACGAGCGGGCGGGCTTTTCGCAGTACGCGCGCCCCGATGGCCATTGGGGCGCTGGTCGGCGTCGTGGGGCTGGCTGCGCTCGGCGGAATGGATATCGGCATTCTGGCCATGATGGCGGTGGCGGCCATTCTCATCCTCCGCTGCATTGATGCCGACGAGGCCTGGGCCTCGATCGATGGCGGGATCCTGGTGCTGATCTACGCCATGCTGATCGTCGGCATGGGCTTGCAGCAATCCGGCGCCATCGACTTGGTGGTTGGAGCGCTGACACCGCACCTGTCGGGATTGTCCGCCCTGACGCTGCTGATCGTCGTCTACCTGCTGACTTCGGTGCTGACCGAGCTGATCTCGAGCAGCGCCGTAGCGGTCATCATGACGCCGATCGCCATCGCGCTAGGGCAACAGACGGGGCAGGATCCCCGGCCGCTGGTCGTGGCGGTCATGTTCGCCGGCAGCGCGAGCTTTGCAACCCCGATCGGGTACCAGACCAACACGCTGGTCTATGCTGCCGGCAATTACAAATTCGCCGATTTCCTGAAGGTCGGCATGCCGATGAACGTCGTCGTCGGCATCGCGGCATGCGTTGCGATTTATATGTACTACTAGCGTGCCCATGGCATCGCATCGACGCATGAACTCGATGCACGGAAGCCGCTGCCGTGTATCGAACGGGATGTTCCGCCTATGTCATGCTCGACGACCACGACCGTATTGCCGACCTCGACGAGGCCTTGCAGATGCCGCATCAGGCGTACGTGCCGTCGCCGGGGTGGACTGGGTTATCGATCTCTGACCGGGAGCGGAGACGATGGCGGCCGCATCATAGCCCGCGGTACTCCCCACGACGTTGCCGAAGCGAAAGGCAGCCTGACCGGGCCTTATCTAAAGAAGGCGCTATGGCCGCCAGCATTGCGAACTCTCTATTCCGCCAACAGAGGCGAGCTATAGATCGAGGTTTGCTGCGATCTTGCTGAAATCCTTGCAATATCGCTGGAACGTAAAAAGCCCTCCGGTGGGGAGGGCTGTGCGCAATTTGAGATGGTTGCGGGGGCACGCAGCTACCGATGCCAACAATCATTGGTAGCGCCAGTATGACGTGTCTTTTGCTGCTTCAAATCATAAGTGCGCAACTTGGGCATCCTAACGCCACCATTTTCTCCGCACAAGACGATGAATAGACCTGCACGGACGACGCCACAGGGGGTAGATATGATGACTGAGTTGAGATCCATCCACACCGAAGCGGATTACGACGCGGCGCTCGCCGAAGTCGAACGGCTGTGGGGCTCTGCCAGCGGCACGCCCGATGGCGAGAGTTCCGCCCCGACCGCGAGCAGGGTCGAGAGCCCTGCCGCGCGCAGCAAGTCCCACCAATGGTAGTCGACGCCGTCCTCGAGCCCGGCATAGCCCTGCGTGTCCGCGCCGGGCTGGCGCTCGAGAACGATAGAGCGTCCGTTCGGGAAGATCAGCCGGTTCCACACCAGCAAGACCCTGCGCTGGCCGAAGGTCACTCCTGCGTCGTATTCACCGATGATGCGGGTGCCCTGTGGAATGAGCAGGAGCGAGCCGGTGGGGCTGTCGTAGACGTTCTGCGTCACCTGAGCAGCGATCTGTCCCGGCAAGTCCGAACGGATGCCCGTGATGAGTGGAAGGACGGCAGGCCGGCGGCCGTAGTCGATTGCGTCTGGAAGAACAGCGCGCTGGTACGCGCCGCCTCCAGCTCGGCAAGGCGGCGCTGCTCTTCCGGATCGGACTGCGGCATGGGCATCGGATCGGGCGGCCTTCCTCGCGGGCGCGGACGATGGGTCCACCCAGGTCGCCGGGCAGAGCCGGGCCGAGCTGCGGGATGCCGGTATAGTCGGACGGCAGATCGCGCTGGCCATCGGCGGTCTGGCGGCGGTCGGTAGTGACCAGTTCCTCCCCGCCTTGCTGGCGGTCGGCGGTCTGGAGGGCGTAGATCAGCGCGCCGCCGATGCCGACGCCCGCGACGACGCCGAGGCCCGCGAGCACTTTTCGCGAGATGCGGGTGACGCGCGGAGCCTCGCCGCGCAGGCGCATAGGAGCTGCGGAATCCTCGGGGGATGCCGAAAGCGACGCAGTGGTGTTGGTGCCGGTGCCGCGGGGCCGAATTGCCGGCCGCGCGATTTCGGTCTTGTCCGGCTTACGGCTGCTTGAGCAAGCCCCAGCAGTCTTTCGTTCCGGCGCGGCGATAATAGAGGCGACGGCAACGGAACGTCGTCCAGGTCGAATCAGCGGCTCGAAGCCGTGCCACCAATCCGCGTCGATGTCGCCGCATCGGCCCTCGAACACGACATTCTCCCTGGCGTCGCAAAGCCAGAACTCCATGGGAAGGGCGTCGCCCTGCTCCGGTGTGCCTCGGGCGGGAACGCCGTCCGCGTCCTCGCCCATGCCAAGGCAATTGCCCCAATAATCTACGGTCACGATCCAGCGCATCGCAAAATCCTTTCCCTGTCTGTCGGTGGGCTGGGGGCGGCTCATGCCGCCGCCCCTTCGCGCTGCCGCTGCATCCATTCCAGCCGCTTGCTGGCCGTGCGGTGATGGTCGCCGTCCAGCTCAATGCCGATCCAGTCGCGGCCAAGCTGCTGTGCCGCCGCCAGGGTGGAGCCGGAACCGCTGAACGGGTCCAGCACCAGATCGCCGGGCTTCGTGAAAGCCTCGATCAGCGGGCGCAACGCCTCGACCGGCTTTTGCGTCGGGTGCAGCTTGTTGCCCGTATAGGAAAATCCAGAACGTCAGGGATGGGATTGTCCGGCAGGGAAACATTGCCCTTAGCGAGCAAATATGCCTGTTCGTGCTCATAGCGCAGGAACCGGGCCGATGACGCATAACGCTTGCGAAAACCAGATGCCCGACAACGCGGAAGCCTGCCGCCTTCCATGCCTCCATGAACAAATCCACCTTGTTCCATCCATAGAAGCTTACGCAAAAGCCGCCGTCCTTCAAAACGCGGTGCATCTGGTTGAGGCGGGGCGACGCCAACGGCCATTGTCGTCATTGGCGACGGCGCGCCCCTGCCGGTCGCGGAACCGGGTCACATAGGGCGGGTCGGTCAGGATGAAATCCACCGATCCCCTGTCGAATGTCCGCATGGCGTCGATGCAGTTGGCATTGATGATGAGATTGCGGGGAGTGTTGGCGCTGCCGGTCATATCTCTGTTCCTTCGGGTTTGGGGTTCAGAGGAGCGAAGCGCCCCTCCTGAACCCCTGCCCGTCGGCGAGACCGGGTGTGCAAACGGAGGGAGGCTTCGCGGGGAACCGGCTGCACGGAGCGCGAAGCGTGGAGGAAGCTGGGCGGAAGCCTCTCGAAGTGCGCCGAGGGCTGGCCCTAAGCTCTTCTCGAAAAAGAAATCTTCAGGCCGGACGGCCTGCTTGCCCTCAGATACGGCGGGACATTCGGAAAATTCCTCGCTAGATTGGCCGTGGAGCAGACGCGCTGCTCTGGGGCGTCGAAACCCCTCACGAATGGCTGGTGCCAGCCAGAACGGCACCACACTCCTTGACCTTATGGTCGGGGAGCCCGTGGCGCATGTCCAGGGCTGCCCGCCTAAAGGCCACGGGGCCGTTTCGTGACGGTTTCGAACTCCCCGATCACCAGGGTAAGCAAGGATGGTTTGCGGGGGCGCACCGCGGACACCATCCAGACCAACAGGGAGACGAACCGATGCGTGTCCGGCCCGAACTCGATCCCGATGTCGACGACGCGGCGCCAGCTGGTTCCGACATAACGATCTACGACGAAACCCATCACATCACCTATCAGCGTCTGCTGGATGCCAGTGCGCAAGGCGCGGACTGGAAGGAAGTCGCGCTGATCGTGCTGCATCGCGATCCGGCGACCGATGAGGAGCGAACGCGGCGATGCTGGGAAAGCCATCTCGAACGCGCGCGATGGATGGTGAAGAAGGGCCACTTGCGGATTCTCGAACGAGAGCGTGAAGACTTTCGCGGCGATCGGCTTCGCTGAGGCGAACTATCCGATTCTATCCGATAGCCGCCGATTCCCGCCCAGGCCCCGCCAGGCTCTTCCCTTGCGGTCCCAATGGGGTCTCGATGCTTCCGACAGATGTTCGGGCATCGAGCTTGATAATGGCGAAGGCGCAAGGAAAGATCAGGATCGAGGTGGTGCCGGTCGACGACGGGCGGCCGGCGCACGAGCGCGAGAAAGCCGTCAACGATGCTCTGGTCGAGCTTGCCCGCCTGATCGGCCGCCAGATAGCGCGCGAGCAATTCGCGCAACGGATCGCGCTGGAACGTGCGGCAGTCGAGCGGGTTCGCGCCGCGAAAGAAGATGAATAGAGTTGCCTTTCGACGATTTATACGTATAATGCAAGCATCATCAGATGGAAGGATGCTTGCCATGCCAACCGTGGGCGCACTCGAATTCCAGCGCAAGTTCGGCCAGTTCCAGCACGAAGCGCAACGCGAGCCGGTGGAGATCACCCGGCACGGCCGCCGCGAGTATGTGCTGATGACGGCCGACCATTACGACTGGCTCAAGGCCGCCGCGCAGCGCACGCACCGCACGGCTCATGCCGTCGACGTCGTGATCGACGCGGTGGAGCGGGCGCAGATGGACCCGGAACACGCGCCGCTCGACGAGCTGCTGAAGTAGGTCGGGCAAGGTGGCGTTCCCCGAACCCAAGCCCGGCCTCGTCGTCCGCTACGACTATCTCTGGACGCATGAGGCGGCGGCGGGACGGGAACCGGGCAAGGATCGCCCCGCCTGCCTCGTGGCGGCGACCGATGGTCTGGTCCGCCCGCGCTATGTCGTGCTGCTGCCGATCACGCACACCCCGCCCTCGGGCGATACGGTCGGCATCGAGATCCCCGCGAGGGTCAAGCAGGCGATCGGCCTGGATGACGCGCCAAGCTGGGTGATCGTCTCGGAACACAATGTCGACGAATGGCCCAATGGCGGGCTGTCGACAGTGCCGGGCAAGCGGGGCGAGTTCGCCTACGGCTTCATCCCGCCCGGCCTGTTCGCCAGGATCAAGGTCGGCTTCCTCGATCTAGCGAAGGCGAAGAAGAGCGGCGGCGTGCGCCGCTGATCCTATGGAGTTGCGAAAGGACTGCCCGATGACCCGCGTTGCGATCTATGCCCGCTATTCCTCCGACAACCAGCGCGATGCTTCGATAGAGGATCAATTCCGCATCTGCCGCGAACAGGCGAAGCGGGAGGGCTGGCAGGTCGTCGGCTGCTACAAGGATGCCGGGTATCTCGGGTTCAAGCATGATCCTGCGTCCGGGCATCCAGACCATCTTGCAGGACGCGCAGGCGGGCCAGTTCGACATCGTGCTGGCCGAGGCGCTGGACCGCATCAGCCGCGACCAGGCGGACGTGGCCACGCTGTTTAAGCATCTCCAGTTCGCCCGCGTGCCGATCGTCACCTTGGCCGAGGGCGAGATCAGCGAGGTGCATGTCGGCCTCAAGGGCACGATGAACGCGCTATTCCTGAAGGACCTTGCCGCCAAGACGCATCGCGGCTTGCGCGGGCGCGTCGAGGACGGCAAGTCGGGCGGCGGGCTCTGCTACGGCTACAAGGTCGTCAAGCAGTTCGACCACAAGGGCGAGCCGATCCGGGGCGATCGGGAGATCGACGAGGCCGAGGCCAATGTCGTGCACCGCATCTTCCGCGACTTCGCCGCCGGCGTCGGCCCGCGCTCCATCGCGCGCAACCTCAACGAGGAAGGCATCGCCGGTCCCGGCGGCAAGCCGTGGATCGACACAACGATCCGGGGCCATGTGAAGCGCGGCACGGGTATCGTCAACAACGAACTCTACATCGGTCGGCTGATCTGGAACCGGCTGCGCTACGTGAAAGACCCCTCCACCGGCAAGCGCGTCTCGCGCATGAACCCGGAATCGGAATGGCTCGCCACCGACGTTCCCGAGCTACGCATCGTCGACGACGCACTCTGGCAGTCCGTGCGCGATCGTCAGGCCGAGATCGCGGAGAAGTATGCGAACGTCACCGAGGCGGTGCGCGAGCACCATCGGCAGAACGCCCTCAACGGCAAGCGCCGTCCGAAGTCGCTCCTGTCGGGGCTGGTCTTCTGCGGCTGCTACGGCGGAACCTATTCGATCCGGTGCAGCGACCTTCGCCTGCTCGAACCGCATCACCAACAAGTCCTGCACCAACAGCCGCACCATCCTGCGCGACGAACTGGAGGCGCGCACCCTGGCCGGGCTCAAGGACCGGCTGATGTCGCCGGAACTGGCGGCGCAGGCGATGCGCGCGCATGCCGAGGAGACCAACCGGCTCAACCGCGAGCGGCGGACCAACGGCGAGGCATGGGCGGTGGAGCTGGAGAAGACCGGCAAGCAGATTGCGCAGATCGTCGAGGCGATCGCGGACGGCATGTATCATCCGTCGATGAAAGAGAAGATCGAGAAGCTGGAAGCCCGCAAGGCCGAGCTGACGAAGCTGGTCGCCGAGCTGCCGGCGGACCTGTCGCCCGACATTCTCCCAAGCGTCTCGGCGATCTACGCGTAGCGTGTGGCCGAGCTGAGCGAGGCCCTGAACAACCCCGAGGAACGGCAGCACGCCGCCACGGCGCTACGTGCCCTGATCAGTAAGATCGTGCTGACGCCGGGGCCGGAACGGGGCGAGACTTATGTCACCCTGCACGGCGAGTTCGTCACCATCCTCGAATGGGTATCGCGTCAAGCCGTTGGAAAGACTGCAAAAACAAACACTCCCAGAGGCGATCTCACGGGAGTGTTGGAATCGATGGTTGCGGGGGCAGGATTTGAACCTGCGACCTTCAGGTTATGAGCCTGACGAGCTACCGGGCTGCTCCACCCCGCGTCAATCGTGTCTTGAAGAGGCGACGCCTTGGCCGCCGAGACGAGGCCTATATAGGGGGCGATTCCTGATTTGGAAACCCCTCCCCGTGCCTTTGTGACACTTTTTCGAAACTGCGGGACACCCTGCGTCCCATGGTCTCAAGACACCGGGTTTGCATCTGTTCTCCGCGGCAGCTAAAGCAGCCCTGCCTTCTTACCGGGCAGCATAGCGCACATCACCACATGGGGGATAACGTCCGTGAAAACCAATCCACTCGGGCGCACCGGCATCCGTGTCACCGCACTCTGCCTCGGAACCATGACCTGGGGCACCCAGAACACGGAAGCCGAGGCCCATGAGCAGATGGATTATGCCCTCGACCAGGGCATCACTTTCTTCGATACGGCCGAGCTCTACCCCACCCCGCCCTCGGGGGAAACGCAAGGCCGCACAGAGCGTTACATCGGAAGCTGGCTCAAGGCGCGCGGCACGCGCGACAAGATCGTGCTCGCCTCCAAGGTCGCCGGCAAGGGCCACCGCTGGTTCCGCGGCGGCGGGCCGTTCACGGGCAAGGACGTGCTCGAGGCGCTGGACGGCAACCTCGCTCGCCTCGGCACCGATTACATCGACCTCTACCAGCTCCACTGGCCGAATCGAGCCCATTACAACTTCGATCACTCCTGGAGTTTCACCCCCGCGGGCCAGGACCTGGACGCCATCCGCGACAACATGCTCGATGTGCTGGAGGCCCTGCAAACCGCTCAGAAACAAGGGAAAATCCGCGCCGTCGGCGTTTCCAACGAGACGAGCTGGGGCACGATGGAATATCTCAGGCTCGCCGAAAAGCACGGGCTGCCCCGCATGGCGAGCGTGCAGAACGAATACAACCTGCTGCGCCGCCAGCACGACCTCGATTTCGCCGAGGTGAGCCTGTTCGAGGACGTGGGATTGCTCGCCTATTCGCCCCTCGCCGCGGGCCTCGTCACGGGCAAATATCTCGACGGCGCGGTGCCCCAGGGCAGCCGCAAGGATATCGGATCCATGTGGCGCGAGAACGAATATTCCAACGCTGCCACAAGGGCTTACGTGGCGCTTGCCCGCGAGCGCGGCCTCGATCCGGCGACCCTCGGGCTCGCCTTCTGCCTCAGCCGGCCCTTCATGACCTCGGTCATCATCGGGGCCACCTCGATGGATCAGTTGAAGACCAATATCGCGGCCCGCGACGTTACTTTGGACCAGGAGACCCTCGACGCCATCGAGGCCATCCACCGCGCCCATCCCAGGACGATATAACCGCTTGAACGCCGCTTTACGGCTTCGAATGCGCCCTTTGTGGCGCCACGAAGCCCGTAGAACGGTGCTCTATCGCAACAGGCGGGAAAACCCCGCGCCGCTGTCGCCAGACCGCTTCGCTTTGGCTAGATTCGGCACCCGACAACCCGCCGGAGAGTGGTGATGAACGGCTTCGCGTTTTTCGCATCGGTGCTGCCCCTGATCGTGCTTTTCGCCTATGGGCCCGTCACCCATCTCGTGGGCGTACGGCGCCCCTCGCTGAGCCAGCTCATGGACGAGCACCGCCGCGACTGGGTGACCCATGCGCTGCATCGCGAGACCCCGCTCGACGCCATCCTCTCGGGCAATTTGATGAACGCGGTCTCGTTCTTCGCCTCGACCACCGCGCTGCTGATCCTGGCGCTGTTCACCGTGATCGGACAATTGCCCGAATTCGCGCCCGCGCTCGCGACCATCACTTTCGGCATGGACTATGCCCCGGCGGACCTGCAGATCCACAACGTGGCCATGCTGGTGCTGTTCGTCTCGGCCTTCCTCTCGTTCACCCTGTCGCTGCGCCAGTTCAACCATTTCTGCATCCTGCTCGGCGCGGCGGACCGCACGCGCGACCCGCTGATCGATGAGGTCCGGATCATCGCCCGGGTCAACGCGCTGGCCGCCCAGAGCTTCAATTCCGGAATCCGCGCCTATTACTTCGCCATTCCCATGCTGGGCTGGTTCGTATCGGGCTGGCTGGCGATCGTTTTGACGCTCGGAACGTTGTTCTTCCTCATCCACCGGGAATATTTCTCCGAGGCGCGCTGGCTGATCGCGCGCATCACCCCTTGAGCTTTATTTGCCGCGCCGGCGAACCGAAACGCGGTTTCGGGCTTTTTCCGCAAGCCCCCAGCTAGGAACCACCGCCATGAAATTACGCGCCGCCGTGCTTGCCGCCCTCCTCGTCTCCACCGGAAGCGCCCTGGCGCAGGATGCCGCGCCGACCGAGGAGGACCGCACGCTGCTGGACGAATGCCTGGCGCGCGACGACGCGGCCGGCGGCCCCGATATCTGCATCGGGGTCGCCTCGGACGCCTGCATGGCCCTGCCCGAAGGGGAGACCACTGTGGGCATGACCAATTGCTCGCTGCGCGAGACCGCGCTCTGGGACGAACGGCTCAACGCGCGCTACGAGGCGCTGGAAGACACGCTGGAGCCCGAGGTGTTCGCGACCCTGCGCGAGGCCCAGCGCGCCTGGATCGCCTATCGCGACGCCGAATGCGCCTTCGCCCACGCGCTCTGGAGCCCCGGCACCATCAGCTCGGTGGTGGCCGCGGGATGCCTGCTCGACCAGACCGCGCGCCGCGCCATTGCGCTCGAAGGGGTTGGGGCGGCGGAGTAGCGGCAATATTTGCGGCTGGGCTCCCCCTCACCCCCGTCCCCTCTCCCACGAGGGGAGAGGGGGGCGACAGAGCCGACAAGCCACGGAATCCCCTTCTCCCCTCGTGGGAGAAGGTGGCGCGAAGCGCCGGATGAGGGGGCGGCCGCAAACTCCCAAGTCGGCCACCGCGACATAAGATGACGTTGACAATCATCTTTACGGGTCTATGTAGGGGGTTCCCGAGCACCTGAGTTATGAGCCATCAGCCATGATGGTCTGCCACTGCAACCTCATCACCAGCGGGGACATCGAAGCGATCGTCAGGTCGATCCTGGATGAGGATCCCTGGCAGCTCGTCGTCCCCGGCCATATCTATCGCGCGCTGGAAAAGCGCGGGGATTGCTGTGGCTGCATTCCCAATCTTGTGGACATCATCACGCGGGTGACAGAGGATTACCACCTTGCCATGGAGGGGAACTCGGCCGACCTCAATCGCATTCGGCAGAGGCTTCAATCCATGCGCGACGCCAAGCGCAAAGGAGGTGACCGTGAAGGGAAACGACAAGGTAATCGAGCGGCTTAACCACGCGCTCTTTCTCGAGCTGGGGGCGGTGAACCAGTACTGGCTGCATTACCGCCTGCTCGACGACTGGGGCTTCCGCAAGCTGGCGGAAAAGGAGCGGGTGGAATCGATCGAGGAGATGCATCACGCCGACAAGCTGATCGACCGCATCATCTTCCTCGAAGGCTACCCCAACCTGCAGCGCATCGCGCCCTTGCGCATCGGCCAGTCGATCCGCGAGGTGCTGGAAGCCGACCTCGCCGGCGAGCGCGAGGCCCAGGCCTATTACGCCGAAAGCCGCCGCATCTGCGACGAAGAGGGCGACTACGTCTCCATGAAGCTGTTCGACGAGCTCCTCGCCGACGAGGAAGGCCATATCGACTTCATCGAGACGGAGCTGGACCTCTTCGACGCCATCGGCAAGGAGCAGTACGGATTGCTCAACGCGACCTCGGCCAAGGACGCCGAATAGGCGGGATTTTCGAGATTTGCGATTGTGGCAGAACCCCGGCTGAGAGGCTGGGGTTTTGTTTTTTTGGGGGGTGGAGAGATGCTGCTTTCCTGGGGTGGGGCTGCATCTCAGGATGGGTCCCGGCTTAATCGGGAGAACGGCGGTGTACGGCAGAGCGCAACAACCGGTTCTTCCTTCGACGGCTAAGGATCGCTGAACTGCAGGACCGAGGTCCGGCCGATGAAGGCGTCCATCCGGGGTTGGCCTTCGGACCATTGGGAGACCGGGCAGGCGGCGATGATGAGGAGTTCGATGTCTCCGACCCAGGCGGCCGAGATGCGGTTGCGGTGTTCCACCGCGTCATGGCCCAGATAGGCGAACGCGGCGCTGACGAAGGGGACGGGTTCGCCGGAATCCGACTTGAGTGCGAGGTCGTCGGCCGCGCTCCGCTCCACCTGTCCCACATTGGCGGCCACGCTCTCGATATAGGCCTCGAGGCTGTCGCGCGGCTCATGGCCGCCGGCGCGGGCGACATCGACGCCGTGGTTCTGGATGAAGGTGATCTGGCAATCGCCCTCGACCTGCAGGAAACGGTAGATGCCGTTGTCGCCGAAGATGTCGGGCTGCCAGTCGTCGAGATCGGTCGGCATCGCGAAGGCGGCCGCGGGTTCGGGAGACTGGGCGCGCGCCCCGGCCGGCATGGCGACCGTGACGGCAAGGACCGCCGCCGCCAGTGCGGTCACGGCCTTTCGCCCGGCGCCCGGGCCGGCTGCTGCCTTTGCCGCGCGGGGCTGGTCGGGCGTTGGCGTGGAAAGGGAGCGCAAGGGCAGGTCGGCAGGCCGGTTGAGGGTCATGGTCTGGATCTCCGGGTGCATGAACGGGTCGGTGTCCCAGGTCGACATGGCCACCCCTAGAGATCGGGAAGCGCGAGGGGCGGGAAGCGCAGGGAATCGGCTTCGCATTCGTGCCATTCCATCTCGGCATTCGCCTGGTCCTCTTTCCCGAGGCACCAGTCCCTTTCGTTAAGGGCCGCGCCGTAGACCGAGCGCGACAGGCAGGCCACCGTGACCTTCACGTCGGCGCTGCGCGCGAGCCGGCACCCGGAATCGCTCTCGGTGTAGAGATCGATGAGCTCGGGCACGCTTTCGGTCGCGTCCGGGAACTGGAGCGCGGATTGCGCCTGGGCGGCGCCGGTGAAGACGAGGCCCGCGGCGAGGACCAGCGCGGCATTGAGAGAGCGGTGCATGCGACATCTCCTGTTTGGTCGCCTTGCCCCCGGGACTGAGTGCAGCACACTTCATTCACAATGAGAAACGAAGTATCCTTCTGCAATTCAGTGCGGAACGCGATGACATGCTGTTCGACACGACCCTCCTGCGCAGCTTCGAATGCGTGGCCCAGCTCGGAAGCTTCACGAGGGCAGCCAGCCAGCTCAACCTGACGCAATCGGCGGTGAGCGCGCATATAAGGCGGCTGGAGGACCAGGCCGGCTGCGCCCTGTTCGCGCGCAGCACGCGCGCGGTGACGCTCACGCCCCAGGGCCAGACCCTGCTCGGCTATGCCCGCGCCATCCTGCGCCTCAACGAGGACGCGCATCGGCATTTGGGGGCGAGACGCGCGACCCTGCACGTGCGGATCGGGGCCTCGGACGATTTGGCGAGCACCTGGTTGCCCGATGCGCTCAGGACATTCCAGGACGTGGACCAGGGCAGGACGCTGGAGCTGCACGTCTCCAACCCGGTCTTCCTGCTCGAGGCCATGGGGCGCGGCGAGCTGGACATCGTCATCGGCTGCCGGTGCAAGGGCGATCCCGGCGGCAGGACGCTGTGGAGCGAGCCGCTGGTCTGGGCCTTTGCCGGCAACCGGCTGCCCGACGACCGGGCGCCGCTGCCGCTCGCGGTCTTTCCCGAGCCCTGCCCCTATCGCGACGCGGCGCTGGCCGCGCTGGCGCGGGTTGCGCGCGAGGCACGCATCGCGACCGTGAGCCCGAGCCTGGGCGGCCTCGTCGCGATCGCCGCCGCCGGCATGGGCGTGACGCCGCTGGCCGCCTCCTCGCTCCCCGCTTCCCTCAAGGCCCTGGGGCCGGACGCGGCGCTCCCTGCCCTCCCCAGCGTCGATTTCGTGGCCCATGTGCGGCCCAACCTGCCGCGCGAGCAGGAGGCGCTGGCCGAGGCGGTGATCGAGTGGATCGTCCGCGCGCGCGAGGGGGCGCGGACGGGCAGGGCGAAAGCGCGGCCGCGCGGGCAGATCACATGACCGTCATCAAGATGCGACAGTGTGGCGGCAAGTGTGCCGCGGCCCGGGGGATGCATCCAAAACCGCTTTTCAGACGTGCCGGGAAGCGGTAAGGCGGATCAGGACCTTTTCATGCCAAACGATCGGGGGTCATTCCGATTGGTGAAGCGGCGAAGGGAGTGCCGTGCGGTCTAAAGAGAACCCCAAAGGTACCTCCGAATTCCCGCCCGGTGGATCACCACGTTCTTTGTAGTCCGCAAAGGAAGGAACCCCCTCATCATGCGCAAGCCGTTCCCGTTGCTCGTTGCCGCAGCCCTCTTGGCGTCCACCGCCATGGCCCGGGGCCAGGAGGTCAACGTCTATAACTGGTCCGACTATATCGCCGACAACACCATCGCCGACTTCACCGCCGAGACCGGCATCGCGGTCAATTACGACGTCTTCGATTCCAACGAGATCGTCGAGGCGCGCCTGCTGGCCGGCTCCTCGGGCTATGATATCGTCGTGCCCTCGGGCTTCTTCCTCGAGCGCCAGATCCCGATTGGCCTGTTCCAGCCGCTCGACAAGACCCTGCTGCCCAACCTCGCCAATCTCGACCCCGCCATCATGGCGATCGTGGCCGAGCACGACCCGGACAACGCCTATGGCGTGCCCTATATGTGGGGCACGGGCGGGCTGGGCTACAATGTCGATGCGGCCATCGCACGCCTGGGCGAGGACAGCCCGCTCCTGACCAGCTACGACATGCTGTTCGACCCCGAAGTGGTGAGCCTGTTTGCCGATTGCGGCGTGTCGCTGCTCGACGCGCCGGTGGAGATGATGGCCATCGCGCTCAACTATCTCGGGCTCGACCCCAATTCCGAGGACCCCGAGGACCTTGCTGCGGGCGAAGCCCTGTTCGCGTCCATCCGCCCCTATGTCCGCACGATCAATTCGTCCCAGTACATCTCGGACCTCGCCAATGGCGAGATCTGCCTCGCCGTAGGCTATTCGGGCGACGTCTTCATCGCCGCCGACCGCGCCGCCGAGGCCAACCAGGGCGTCGAGATCGCCTATGTGATCCCCGACGAGGGCACGAGCCTGTGGTTCGACATGATGGCGATCCCGGCCGACGCGCCGAACCCGGACAACGCCCACGCCTTCATCAACTATATCCTCGAGCCGCAGGTGGCCGCCGACATCACCAATTATGTCTGGTACGCCAACCCCAACGCGGCGGCGGATGAATTCGTCGATCCCGAAATCCTCTCGGACCCGGCGATCTACCCGACCGAGGCGGTGATGGCGAACCTGTTCGCGATCAAGGCGCGCTCGGTGCAGTACGACCAGCGCCTGACCGCGGCCTGGCAGCGCATCCGCGCCGGCCAGTAACGCCTTCCCCCGGCAGCGGGGCGCCCGCGCGGTGCTCCGCTTCCCTTTTCTCAACCGTCTCAGCCTGGGGAGCCGACCGCGTTGAAAAAGCCGCAGATCGCCGCCGATACGCGCCCGTGGCGCGATCCGGACGCAAAACCCTTCGTCTCGATCCGCAACGTCACCAAGACATTTGGCGACGCCTATGCGGTCGATGACGTCTCGCTCGACATCTACAAGGGCGAACTGTTCTGCCTTCTGGGCGGCTCGGGCTCGGGCAAGTCGACGCTTCTGCGCATGCTGGCGGGCTTCGAGACCGCGAGCGCCGGCACCATCGAGATCGACGGCCAGAACATGGCCGGCGTGCCGCCCTATCAGCGGCCGGTCAACATGATGTTCCAGTCCTACGCGCTGTTCCCGCATATGAGCGTGGAGAGCAACATCGCCTATGGATTGAAGCGCGACGGGCTGGGCAAGGCGGAGATCGAGGACCGGCTCGCCGAGCTCCTGAAGCTCACCCGGCTCGAGGCCTTCCGCCGCCGCAAGCCGCACCAATTGTCCGGCGGCCAGCGCCAGCGCGTCGCGCTGGCCCGGGCGCTCGCGCGACGCCCCAAGCTGCTGCTGCTGGACGAGCCGCTCGGCGCGCTCGACAAGAAGCTGCGCGAAGAAACCCAGTACGAATTGGTCAAGATCCAGGAGACCCTGGGCGTCACCTTCATCGTCGTGACCCACGACCAGGAGGAGGCCATGAGTCTGGCCACCCGGATCGGGGTGATGAACGACGGCAAGATCGTGCAGATCGGCGAGCCGCGCGACATCTACGAATTCCCCAATTCGCGGTTCGTGGCCGGCTTCATCGGCTCGGTCAACATGTTCGAGGGCGTGGTCACCGAGGACGAGGACGACCATATCCGCATCGACGCCACGGCCGAGGCGGGCACCGACATCTATATCAGCCACGGCGTGGACGTCGCGCCCGACCAGATCCTCTGGTACGCGATCCGGCCCGAAAAGATGATCGTCTCCCGCGAACGGCCGGAAGGGGATGCCAACATCACCCGCGGCACCGTCGAGGACGTGGCCTATCTGGGCGACATCTCCATGTACCGCATCCTGCTCGACACCGGAAAGCGCATCCACGTCACCCGCACCAATGCCTCTCGCTATGACGAGGAGGCGATCAGCTGGGACGAGAAGGTCTTCATCTCCTGGGCCGCCGATTCCGGCGCGGTTCTGGTCGTATGAGCAGCGGGGCGGTGGACACGTCCACCTTTTGGGGCCGGGTGCGGACCCAGCTGGCGGGCTGGCGGCCTTCGGGACGCGGCCTCGTGATCCTGGGGCCGGTGCTGTGGCTGACGCTGTTCTTCGTCGTGCCGCTGCTGGTGGTGCTCTATATCTCCTTCTCGACCTTCGCCCTCGCCCAGCCGCCCTACGCGCCGCTGATCGTCTGGGTGGAGGACGGCGTGATGCAGATCACGCTGCATTTCTCCAACTACCTGCGTGTGTTCCAGACCGCGATCTATACCGACGCCTATCTCTCCTCGCTGCGCATCGCGGCGATCTCGACGGTGTTCGCGCTCTTGATCGGCTATCCCATGGCCTGGTTCATCGCGCGCAGCGACGAGAAGTACAGAACGCTGTTCCTGATGCTGGTCATCCTGCCGTTCTGGACCTCGTTCCTGCTGCGCGTCTACGCCTGGATGGGGTTTTTGGGGCGCAACGGGGTGATCAACAACGTATTGACGGGCCTGGGGATCATCGACCAGCCGATCCAGATGCTGCAGACCGAATTCGCGGTCTATCTCGGCGTGGTCTATACTTACCTGCCCTTCATGATCCTGCCGCTCTATACGACGCTGGTGAAGCTGGACGAGAGCCTGCTCGAAGCCTCGGCCGATCTCGGCGCACGACCCTTCACCACCTTCCGCACCGTGATCCTGCCGCTCTCGATGCCGGGGATCATCGCCGGCTCCATGCTGGTCTTCATCCCCGCCATCGGCGAATACGTCATCCCGGCCCTCCTGGGCGGGGCGGATACGCTGATGATCGGGCGCGTGCTCTGGGACGAGTTCTTCGCCAACCGCAACTGGGCCGGCGCCTCGGCGCTGGCGGTGGTGATGCTGGTGATCCTCGTGGTGCCGCTGATGCTGCTCAACCGCACCCAGGACGACGTGGTGGAGCGCGGCAAATGAAGCGCGGCCCCTTCATTACCCTGGTCGCGGTGCTGGGCTTCGTCTTCCTCTACGCGCCCATCGTCTCGCTGATCGTCTATTCGTTCAACGAAAGCCGGCTGGTGACCGTCTGGACCGGCTTTTCGCTGCAATGGTATGTGCGCCTGTTCCAGGATTCCCAGGTCGTGCGCGCCGGCATATTGAGCCTGCAGATCGCCGCGGTGAGCGCCACCATCGCCACCGTGCTCGGCACCCTGGCCGGCCTGGCGCTGACCCGGCTCGGCCGCTTCCGCGGCCGCACGGCGCTCATGGGCATGGTCTCGGCGCCGCTGGTGATGCCCGAGGTGATCACGGGCCTCTCCATGCTGCTGCTGTTCGTGACCATGGACGCGGTGATCGGCTGGCCGCGCGGCCGCGGCTTTACCACCGTGGTCATCGCCCACGCGACCTTCTGCACCGCCTATGTGACCGTGGTGGTGCGCTCGCGCCTTCTCGACATGGACGATTCCCTCGACGAGGCCGCCATGGACCTGGGCGCGACCCCGCTGCGGGTGTTCTTCGACATCACCCTGCCCATCATCTCCCCGGCGCTGATCGCGGGCTGGCTGCTGGCCTTCACCCTCTCGCTCGACGACCTCGTGGTCGCGAGCTTCGTCTCGGGGCCGGGCGCCTCGACCCTGCCCATGGTGATCTTCTCCAAGATCCGGCTGGGGGTGTCGCCGGACGTCAACGCGCTCGCGACCATCATCATCGCGATCGTGGCCATAGGCGTGGGGCTCGCGACCTTCATCGGCATGCGGCGCAGCAGGGCGAACGGGCGCTGAGCGGCCGCGCCGGCCGGGCCGATGGACAGGTCGGACCGCAGGGGCTTTAATCCTCCTCGACCCGCGGGACCGGGAGGGGCGCACGAGACGCCCACCCGCTTCCGGGGCCGACGACGCGGCGCGCATGGAGGAAGGCGGGCCCGTTCCCGTGGAGGAGGACACAGCAATGAGCGTGACGGATGACGGGCGCGAGCCTGCGAAAACCCCTGCGCACGGGATTTCCCGGCGTAATCTCTTGGGCGGCGGCGCGGCCATGGTGGCCGGCGCGGGGCTGGCCGCGACCGCGGCCCGCGCCCAGGACCGCAGCAACACGCGCGAGACGCGGGAGGGCGAAAGCGTCGCCGGCCGGGTCTTTCGCGGGCTGGTGAGCGACGAGGCGGGATCCCATGTCGAGGAGCTGACGCTCATGGACCTGGGCGAGCGCGACTGCCTCATCCGCATGGAGGCGACCGCGGTCTCCTACACCATGCTCGGCACGGTGCTGGGCACCTCGGCGCGCCCGCTGGTCATCGGCCAGGGCGGCGTGGGCGTCTGCGAGGCCGTGGGCCCCATGGTCAAGCGCGTCGCCGTGGGCGACAGGGTGCTGATCTCAGCCACGGCGCAATGCGGCTGGTGCTACCAGTGCCTGCACGGCCGGCCGGACTGGTGCCAGTTCAGCCAGACCTCGGGCCATCCCTTCGCGACCACGGGCACGGGGGTCGAGGTGACGCCGCGCGGCGGCATCGGCGGCACGAGCGAACTGACCTTCGCGCCCGAGGAGCATTGCACGCCCATCTTCACCGACCTGCCGGCGGCCGAGCTCGCCATGATCGTCAACCAGGTGGGCTGCGGCTTTGCCGCGGGCCAGAACCAGGCGCCGATCGAGCCGGGCTCGGACGTGGTGGTGTTCGGCGCCGGCCCGGTGGGCATGGGCGGCATAATCGCGGCCCGCACCCTGGGCGCGGCGCGCATCGTCGTGGTCGAGCCCATCGCGGCGCGGCGGGAGAACGCCACGGCCCTGGGCGCGACCCATACGATCGACCCCAACGACCATTCCGAGGAGGAGTTGCTCGAGGTGATCCGCGACATCTGCAAGGGCCGGACCGACCGGCGCTTTGCCGGCGGGCGGCTGTGGGACGGCACCGTGTTCGGCCAGGACGGACGCGGCGCCGATTTCGTCATCGAGGCCGTGGGCGCGACGCGCTTTCCGGTGGACGAGGCGCCGGCCGATTTGAGCGGCACCATCGCGATCCAGCAGGCCTGGGCCGTGGCCCGCGCCGGCGGGCACATCACGCTCCTGGGCGCGGCCCAGGGCGACGTGACCTTTCCGGCTGTGCCCTTCGCGCTCAACGGCCGCACCATCCACGAGGGGCAGATGGGCGGCCAGCACCCCATGCGCGACCTGCCGCGCTTCATCGAGATGATGGAAAAGGGCACCATCGACCTCTCGGGCGTGGTGACGACCTTCGGCCTCGACGAGGCGGTCGCGGCGCATCAGGCCGTGGCGGACCGTTCGATCCTGGCCGGGGCGATCGTGTTCTCGTAAGGAAAAGCGGCGAGGACGCGGGGCGCCGCGTCCTTGTCCGTCCGGCGGGGGGCCGGATCAATCAGGCGGGCTGGCGCCGGCTCTGGGCTTCCTTGCGGCGCAGGAAGGGATCGTTGAGGAAGGTTCCGAAGGGGAAGAAAGACGCGATGGTGGTGCGCACCCATTCCCAGACCGTAAAGCCCCGGCCCCACAGCGCCACGACCATGGTGGCTAGATAGGCGATGAAGGCCCAGCCGTGGATCATGCCCACGGGCGGCACCAGATCGGGATAACCGAACCAGTATTTCGCCGGCATGGCGACGAGGAACAGGGCCAGGGTGGTGACGCCTTCGAGCAGGGCGACGATACGGAAGAACCTCAACATGAACCGGGTTCTAGCGCGGCCGGATAAATTTGTACACCGAGGGCGGCGGCGCTGGCCTGCGTCACTTCCCCGCTCTTTTGACGGCTCGGGTGTGCGGTCCGTTGCTCCCGGAAACTGCCCCTTGAACGCAGAAAGCCCCGCGGGGCGGGGCTTGTTTGTTTTGTGTTTTGTGTTTGAGAAGGGTTTGATTGTTCTTGATAGACCTGGCGGCGACCTACTCTCCCGTGCCTTGAGACACAGTACC